>Ga0080006_1194895_pt1 | contig 135725 bp, 107 predicted proteins | sample RS3BMetagenome_FD_69209 | JGI IMG/M metagenome (GOLD analysis project Ga0080006, IMG submission 69209) | Ferric oxide microbial mat and aquatic microbial communities from Rainbow Spring, Yellowstone National Park, USA - RS3B (SPADES... ...
CCGGCCTCGACCCGGGACCGGAATGGAACGACCCAATCTTCTGGCCTGAATCTGTTCGGACCGTGCTATGCTCAAGCAACCGCAAAACACCTGGCATCGACGGTATCCCTGCGTAGTGGATGATACTGGTGACCCCAGAAGACGAGACAACGGGGACACTATCGATACCACGCCTCAAGTCGACGCCCTCTGCGTGGTACGGCAACGCCGTCCTGTCTCCGTGCAGCGACCGCACCGGTGCTACAGGCGCCATTGCGGTCTCTTTCGGCAGGCTCGGCACACGATTGGACGTATGAGATGACCAGAATATCCGAGATGAAGTATAGGAAATGTAAATTGGAGGTAGGGGTTTGATGGACAATTCACCGTGCACTGAGAAAAAACACAAAAAGAAAGGAAAAGCGCATAATCGGAGATCGCTGGCCTAAGGAAACGTTTTGTCCATGAAAATAATTCGCACAGGGTTCTCGTGACACTGGCAGTCAGTTTTCGTCCGAGTCGAGTACACTTCCACAGGAGCAGCAGGTTTCGTGCGGTTCACGCAGCGACCAAGCGACGCGATAGCGTACGCTGGCTAACTGGGTTTGGTCGCGGTACCTCGTTCGCTTTGTCGAGGAAAAAAGGCGTCCCTGAATAGAACCAGAGTTTGTTTGGTAAACGTGCTGGACGTGGCCATGGGGTTTCAGCTTCCGCTTAACAGGAACCTGCTTGCTTGGTCGATTGCGGGCGCAGTTTTCTACTGGTTCGTGTACAAACCCGAGAGGGAGCGAAAACCTAGCACTCGCAGCCGAACGCCGGCGGTGCGTGGCGCCGGTGCTTCAGACTTGGTGCTCATCGGTGGCAACGACCTCTACGGGAAGGGTCGAGTGGGCACAACGAGCGGCGCCACCGGCCGTCGGATTCACTCTGAGGACGAGCGATCCTCGTCCTGACCTGCGGCAAAGGATGCTCGACAATGGCGTCGACAGGAACTGCAACAGAGCATCAGGAGCTATTTGGCCCATAACTGTCTCGAAGAACGCAGAACAAAAGCTTGGACAGGGAAAAGTCACAGCGCATATGGCTCTGTGTGTGTGTGTGTGTGTGTGTCTGTCTGCTGCTGCTCGACCAGGAATGCAGCGAAGCGTTTACGGCTGAAACCGATATTGCCTGCCGCCAGCGCCAGAACGACAACCGCGGTAGACACGAGTACCTCTCAATTCTATTCGATTCTGTTGTCGCCGTCATCTCTGACCGACTTGGAAAGCGCTTGGATTGGTTCAAAGCACCTCATCCAACAGCGCCGAAGCAGCGCCAACGGTTCACTGCCAGGGCCGCCGCTCTCGCCCCTTTCGTAGGCGTCCAACGTAGCGCAAAACGCCTCCCGGCAGTATGCATTCTTGCTGGGAGCGCATTCATCAGCGCATCATTCTCTTCGCATGGCCGCCTTTTCTACCAATACGACGACGTCGACGTGGGTCGGTACTGCCCTCATCTAGAGACCTGCAGCGATCATGTGGTGTCATGCTCAAGGTCGATTACGGTTGCCGGTGGGTACACTCAGATCACCGGGTCGACGTGCACGACGTTCTGTCTGTGGATCCACAAGAGAACCCGAGCGAATACCGAGTCGCTCCACGGTGTCCTCATAGCGCTCTGGTTCTGTGCGAAACAAGTATCGCAAAAGTCTTCGGCGTTGTGCGACGATATGCTCCAGGCTTCGTTTCGTCCTCACGTCTTTCCTATGGAGTCGCAAGTGTCGGGTCAGGTTCGCTATGCGAGTGGTCAGAATAGCGATCTGCACCTCGGGAGAGCCCGTGTCGAGTTCGTGTCGCTGAAAGGCTCTCACTGCAACGCGCTCCCGCCAGGTCTGGAGCTGTTCCCCTGTGGCGAACTCCGCGAGCAGTGCCGTCTGCACAGGTTCTGGCAACGAGTCGTAAACGTTTCGCGGTATGCCGACGAGCTCCGCAGCTACTGGGAACGACTGTGGCGGTGCAGTGACCGACGTTCGTTCTGCGGAAACGTCCTCAGGCCTGCCCGTTGCAGCCGTTTGGCCGTTGCCTCCGCTGCCGACGCTACTGCCGTTGGTGTCAGTCGCCTCAGTTGCAAGCGGCCGCAGGGCTGGACATAGCCCTGTAGCAGCCCGTGAAAGCGCAGAAAGAGCCCAGGTCTGTCGCCGCCAGAGACCGACAGCCCCGCTGTTCATGAACGCTGTGGTCACGCGTGACGCCCCGCACGAAACGAAGCATGTACGTCAAGCCTCGCAGTTGGAGGTACCCGTCGACGTCATACGTGCTGTGTGTCAGTTTCATTCCACAGTTATCATTTTTGTTCCTAAAGATTCAGGTTTATCCCACATGAGCCGCCGATCGATCGGCGGACGCCTGCATGGTCGTCCACGACGGGCGCGCGTGCTTTTGCAACCAGCTCCTTACCGCGTTGCCTCGCTGGTACGCAGTTCACACGAACAGGAATGGCTTTCAAAAGGTTTGTGGAAGTTGGCCGACTGTGTATTATCAGCTACGGTGAGCATGCTGACAAGATCTGTGTTATCGTGGATATCCAGGATCAGGGTCATGTTGTGATTGATGCCCCGGCCGACTCCGGAGTCCCTCGTACGGTCATCAACGTGAAGCGCTTGAAGTTGACGGACGTGGTCGTTAAGTTGCCTCGTGCTTGCAAAACGAGCGTCGTACGGAAAGCTCTTGAGGCGCAGCAGGCTGTGCAGCGTTTCCGGGAAACTGCATGGGGTCAGAAGGTTGAAAAGCAACGAGTGCGTGCCCGGTTAACCGACTTTGATCGGTTTCGCGTGATGGTTGCAAGGAAGCGACGCAGTCAGCTCATCAAACAGGAACTGGGACGACTCCGATCTGAAACAAAGACTTCTGCGTCGTAGGAGTGATGAGCGCGTATTTACGCTGGCTTGCTTGAAACAGGGCTTGCGGCAGTAGCCGCAGCAGGTTCCTCGTCGGCAGGCGGCTGCGATGACGCCCGCTCCTGCTCCAATCGTCTGCGTTTGCGGCGAACAATGGCAGCACTGAAGCGGGCCCCTGCATTCCAGGTGAATGCCTCGTATCGTATCGATATGCTCGAGTCACTCTTGGCATTGTCAAGCATCGACTCCAGCGCTCGCCGCTTCTCCAGACCCAGGTACGGCAAAATCCATCGTAAAAGCTCAAGATTCCCCTTGGCAAAGTCGTCTCGATACCAAGAAAAAATTCGCGGCAACGTCACCTCAAGAGCAGATGCGGATACCTTGCAACTCTCTTCGAGAAACGACTCCGTAGCAAAGTGAAGTTCTTCATCGATATTCTCGCCATCGAGAATGCGCATGGGCGGATCGCTCTGCGTACCCGCGCTGATCACAAAATGGATGCGCGGGTCGCGGCGACTCAGCACGTACTGCATGCGGGGGTCGCCCGGCCGGAACTGTCGGATCAAGCCATAGGGACGGGTTTGATTCCCGCGCAAAACACCGTGTTCAATGTCATCAAGGGTAAAGTCCATTCCCGCTATTCGGTAGCTAAGCGACTTGAAGAAGCTCCATCGCCGAAGCACGGTATTCGGTGGTCCATGGACGACGTGAGCATGCAGGCAGAGCGCGTTGTACACATTGCAAAAGAAGCAGAGGCGCTCTTCCGGGCTGAGCGGCCCTAAATCGACCCGCTGGAGTTCAGCTGCCGCAAAGGTGTACTTGCGAAACGCGTCACTCGACCGGAGACTTTCAAAGTCGACCTCGTTCGCATTGGATGGATGGCGAAAGACCTCGCAGAGCAGCGCAAGGCGGGTAATCAGCTCTTTTGCCACGACAACCGGGTCCCGTGGCCGCCGTGTCGGATCCCATATTAGTTTCGTATTCAGAACGTTCGATTCCTCGTCCTCTTGGAAAGCGTAAAAGAAGTTTCCATCACGAAACGGCTCCGAGTAGGTCACGTGGTGAAACAAACCAGCATCCATCAGTCGCTGGCCCAGGTCAATGGCCTCTTCACGAGATATTCCCAGGTTGATCTGCATCCACTGAACCGCCTCGGATCCGACGAAGCAGCGGGAATACGTGATTAGTCGCCAGCGGCGGTCAGCAAGCTGCAGACCCGTCTGCGAGTCGCGCAACCGGTTATAGACCTGCTCCAGGTCCACGGTGACGCCAACGCTTTCGCTGCGTTGCCTGCTCTCTGTCTGGACGGAAGACTCAACCTCCGTCTCAGGAAGGCTCGCAGCAGTTTCTATGCTTTCGTCGCCTTGACTAGCCAGGGGAGGTGCTCGACGCAGCCCCAGGCGGGATACCTGCGAACGTACCCTTTCTCCCTGTGCGAGCGACTCTTCCTCGAACAAGCTTTCCAGACTTGTTCTCTGCGGTGTGCCTCGTTCGGAAGCCACGTCTGGCACCACTTGCTCGTCGCTCTTGGCGGGAGCCATGGAAACCGCTTTGCCTCCCGCGCTGCACGACTGGCTTGCTGGACGTGGTATCGCCTCGAAGCGAGCAGGCTGCGACTGGCTGGCGCAGCACGGTGTCTGTATCGACGCCTGCGGCTTCGGGTCTGCGAATCGCATTGCAGCAGCAGTGGATGCGAGGGTGCCTGCCCCTGAGCTGCGAGCACTCTCCTGGGGAAGAAAGAACAGAATCTAACCACTGACTAGCAACTCGATAACAGTTTCGTTCGACCTATATGATAAGCGTTGAAAGGGGAAAAGTTTCCGTATCTTCGAAGGTTTACCTTCTCGGCGGAAGGTTCCGCGAGCCGGACGAGTCTGCAGGGCTAGCTAGTGCTTCGTGCTTATCTCTGTGGCAGGTGCTGTGGCGAGACGTGCGCAGCTCCTCTACAACGCATTTCATCCTGGGAATAGACGCAGTAAAGCTGCATCCGGGCGTCGCCCTGGTCGCAGTGGACTCCTAGTAGATCGGTTCGCACTGTCGCAGGCTCCTAGAATGGTTATGTTCCTGGACCCCGCGTCGGATGAATCACGCCTCGAGCCGACGCCCTGACTGGTACGGCAGCGCCGTTCTGTCTCCGTGCAGCACCTGCTTCAGCGGTATATAAGCGCTATGGCGGGTGCTCGAGGCAGACACTCAGCACTCGATAGAATATACGTAACGACCAGTCTATCCGAGAGGAAGTATGGGTAATGGAACTTGAAGGCTGGTGCTTCATGATGGACGCTTTCCCGAGCGCCATTATCCATTGCGAATTCTGGGACGCATGGTCAATGTAAACGTTTTGGAATCTGAAAAAAAGAACTGGACGCGAGAATTCGGCGTCCGAACGCCGCTGCGTACGAGGCAGAAGAGGCGCATGGCGGGCGGCAGGCCTTACCGCAGCCATGCTACGCGAGTCGACCTGGAGTCCTTATTTCCATATGTTGCAGCAGTGACTCCAAAAGCTCTCTTCCCTTATGCTGCAGTGCGCGACGCCCTGACGCCTGCGCCAGTGTTCCATTGTTTTGAAAGTTTGTTTAGCGAAGCAACCAATCGTATCCTGGTGTATACAATCGATGCTGTCAACAGAGCCGGCAGAGATACGCGGACTAGCGCACGTTCCTGGATCCATTGCCTGCGACTTGAGAGCGAGAGAGAGAGCGCGCGAGTACACTTGCTCCTAGGGCGCACCTCGACGGCATGCTGCTCGCCTTCGGGTACCTCGTCGACGCACTTGTGGGTAGCGCGATACGCACGGTTGCCCGCTAGGTCCGCGGGAACGCTATCCGATCTGGACACTCGCGCTCGTGCACCAAAGTAGCGACGCCTGTGCTGCTCAGTACCACTTACACATGATCAACGTTCCTTCGATTCGTGTTCACCGCCGCAACCCGCTCCCCGAGCGTGTTTCGTGAACGCAAAGCGCATGCATGGAGTCAGTGTGCGGGTGCAGCTTCCACGACAATACTGGTATCGCACTTCATGGATGCAGCAACGACGACAACAGACGCGTTTCCGCCTAGGACTCGTTGAACAGCTCGCCGCATCGAAGCAACTGCGCATGCAGACGCTTTTTTTTCTGGATGAGCTCGCCTCCACCGGACACTCGACTCGCGTAGGTCGTCTCCGTCATTGCAGCTGCGGTTCCTTGCAACGGTTTGTGGTCTTTTTCAGCGTCCTGTTTTGCCCGGTGCACACCAGAAGCGTGCCCCGGGCATCCGCAGGGCCTGCGGGCAGCGTTCAGAGCGCTGGCGCTCCTGCGGCGGCGTCCTGCGGCGACAGCACGCCCAGCCAGCGAGCACGTTCAACAATGCGTTGACTGCGCTTCTCCCTGTGATGCGGCAGGGGTTTTTGGCTCTCGTGCATGATTTACCCTCGAGCATGGAGCAGACTGATTTCCTATGTACCAGCGAGTATAACGCTTGGTCTTGGACTGTGGCAGCTCGATCGTCGTCGAGAGAAAATCGAACAACTCAACGATTGCAGGGAGCAAGTTGCACTTCCACCGCTCGATGAGTCTATCTTTTCACAGGACAGGGGAACACTCGAAACACAACGCTATCGGTTGGTTCGTTTGCAGGGCGAGTGGGTTCACCACGAAACTCGTCTAGTCGGGCCGCGTCCCTGCCCACGCGGCGACCAAGGAGCACAAGCGTCTGCGGCTGATCCATACGGCTATTTTGTCGTAACACCTTTCCGTGTGGCGGGCACGGAACAGCCGAACGTGCCTCAACTGGACGGCGGTTTGATAAACTGGCCTGTCCTCGTCAATCGGGGCTGGATTCCGCGCTTGGAAGTCAATGAGTACTGGCAGCGTGTTCGGCAGGTCGAGGAAAACCTCACCGGTCACGTTGAACACCAGAACAGCTTGATTGCCGTTCTGCAGAAAACAGAGCGCTCGACATTCTTTATACCTCGCAACCACCCCGCGGAGCACAAGTGGTTTCGTCTTGATCCTACCGATCTTGGGGGCGAGCTGCTGCTTGCGGAGCTCGCAGAGCCGGCAAGCACCATCCCAGGAGAGACTGCGCAAAACGATCCGCTCCACGACTTGTCCGTCTCCCGCCCGTTAACCGCTGAACTCTGTCAGTTCTACATTTCACCGGAGACACACGCTGGATACAGTATGACCTGGTTCACATTGAGTGCTGCGCTTGGGTTCCTCGGATGGTATCGTAATCGTCGTTTGCTGCTTGACAAGCGATAAGCTACCGGGGAACTGCGATTACGGTAGCAGAGCCATAGCGAGCACCATTCAGAACAGGCGCTTTTACGTGATGGCGTGTCCAGGGCGTGCAGCAACCCCAATGCTGACATAGAGATACGCATGCTCTATGCATCGGGCCATGAGCTTGGCCTCAGTGCTATATGCGCAGATGAAACAGCTGCTCGCCTTGTGCACGTGCAGCAGCTGGTGCGCGTACACCAAAGCGCTCCTCCTGGAGGATTGCATGACGCTCTACGCTGACCCTGCGGGCAACATGAAGCATACATCCGCGACTAGTCGTGACGCGCTACGAGCCGTCACGAATACCATGCGACCTCGCGGACCGTCCTCGTGTCGCTCAATTCGTAAAACCAGATCACATGGTGGTCGTACGATCTCCCGAAAGCGTGCCTGCACGAGTTCAAACGGGGTGTTTGCCGAACTGATACGTTCGGGGAGTAGCGGCCGCTTTCCCCGAGAGCAGGTGACCGCGGTGCTCCGGGCCCCGGTTTGGGGGTTGTAAACCAACGAAGCCTCAGCGGTCCACGAGGTGCCTGTGGGTGAACCACCAACCAGGCTGTTGACGCCTCGCAAGTTTGCTTTCGAGCCGGGTTGCCATCTTTCGATCAGTGCGACGATTTGGTCGAGCAGCGCTGCGGCCGGGTAAAACCCGCCGTGTCCGTGACAGAACGCCTCCGTCACGCGCACGCAAGCAACTCGCGTAGGAAACAAGCACATAACTGCATCCGCACAGTTCGCAAGCCCCTCTGTCAACTGTTGAGAAGAGCAGCTCCTCCGAAGCGTTTCCGAGCGCTCGTGAGCGTCCGAGGCCTCGGCGCAGGTGGCCAACTGAGCGCGTGGTGCGGCCCTGGTGAAGCCAACGAGCGACCAGCCGTTGGTGGCGGTGCGAAACCAACCAATTTTTTCGGTTTTGTAACGTATGCGTCGAACCAGGGTCTTCGGGATGCACGTGTCAGCTAGAGGCACCGCACTTGGCACCAAAAGGCAACGGCGGCGACCATAGACCGGAATCGCGGGTATCGCGGCACGACCGCCTCCTGCCGACAGCTTCGGTACGCAGCCATTCGAGACGCGCAGTTGGCGCGTACGCTGTCATGTACTGCTTGCTGCTTGAGAGCGCCCGCATACTCGGTTATTCTTGATCGAAGCATCGACTCTATTCCTTCATAGCGTTTGATCAATGGAATGGCACTCGGAATGTGGATGGAAAGACGTGTGCTCCCAAATGATCTATGATCGCGCCAACACCTGTCGCAGCGCATACCGAACGGCCTCAGGCGATGACGCGGGCCTTGACACCGGCGGTATGGCCTCGCCAAGAATCCGCAGGTTCGGGTGCACGTCCTCGCAAAATATAAAGTCATGTCGGTATCGACGGCGTCGGGCAACAAACTCGTGAAATACTAGGCTATCCTACTCTGCACCGTGCGGCATACATGTACAATGCATGGACTTGAAGGCGTTGCAAACCGCTGTATCGTTCGCTGATACCAGGAAAGGCACATCGACGACTTGCGGAGACGGCGGTATTAGTCTTCGCCAGGTGCCGAGCTGCGCTCTCTGTGCCAGTTGCCTTTCACGAGTATGCTCAGATGCGCGTCCACACGTGTCGCACACAAGCGCCGCCACTGACACGAATCCTGAGCACGCGATCCCAGACCTCATCCACAGCTCGGGGTATCGCAAGAGTCAAGTCACGCGTTGCCGTCTGGGTTTCGGCAGATGCAGCCAGGTTTCGCTGGATCAGCAAACGGCCCATTCGCAGCGCTCTTCCATACGCTAGAAGCTTGCGTTTCGCTGTCGTTGCTGAGACGCTCGCGCAGCAAGTTTCAGGCGCTGAGCGCTCGCAGCTGCGGCGTCTGCCTCAGCCACCAAACCTAGTCCGCGAGCCGCTGCTGCGTACCGTAAACACACCTTCCATCGCAAACGGGCTAGTTTGGGTTCAGGGATAGACGCGGTGGCAGAGCGCTCGTCCCAGTCAGGGTTGCCTTCAGCGGTAACGCTCCCGCCGAGGCAACCCCACGCGTGTCGTGCGTCTCGCCGCGCTTGCTGGTACCAGTCAACAGCAGTTGATAGCGAATGTTCGGGAACGGATTGTGCCAGCAGCAAATCTACCTGCGCTCGATTCGCATACACAGCTGCGTTCGTTGGTTTAGAGAGCAACGCACGGGTGTACTCGAGCCACGCGTAGTACAGGAAACGCGCGCGAAACGCCTCGTTTCCTCTGTGGTGTGCAGCGTCCGCCTCTGATTCCCAGTCAAGTCTTTCGCCAGCTTGTGGAGCCAGCTGCAACCGCAACGAGGAAGCTGGTACCTCCAACGACGGTTCAGGAGTCGTCACAGTGTCCGAGTCAGTGCCGTTGCCGAGTACGCGCTCGAGCAGCACTTCGAACCGCGCAGTTTCGTGTGGATTTTCTCGCCACTCACTCTCTAGGTCCATCTCTTGGAAACCGACCTGCTCCCCGCGTCCATCCTCCGGTTCCCTACGAGACCAACGAGCCCCACACACGGTTCAGCAGCAAAACGCGAACGTGCCCAACGTACACAAGGCCTTTTCCCTGGTACCTATCGAATCATGATGGATCACGATGGTGTGGTACACCAGTTGCGCAGGAAAATGGTTCCGAGTATGCATCGACGGCGCTTCAGTTTTTCGGGCTTGATTGTTGAACCACCTGATACCAGTGTCTCGCACTAGACGAGTTTCCAATCACTTTCTCCAGCACATTGATTTTTTAGTCACAAGTCTTCCGCGCTTCACACCACTGCCTATACTGAGTACTCCAATATTCCCTGGTAAGCGCGCTCGACGTAAAGCCGCTGGACGCTCTGAAAACACAAGATATTACCGGACGTTGATCTTATAGGGTCAAGTTTCGGAGCAGACAGTGATACCATGCACTAGGTGTCAGAGAATCGCAGCGTAGAATGCCGGTCACCTTCCACTGCCTCGCCGTCTGACGTTCGCTCCGCTTGCCGCACTCCATTCCGTGCATCCAGCTCTGTTTCACGCAGGTATGGTCCACCTGTTTCAGCGTGCAATGTTGCTTGTGATACTTGTATAGCATTCTGAACACATCGATGGGAATCGTGCAGCATCGATGCTTGCACGCATTGGACACGCACGTCAACGGTGCAGGTGTGCTGCAATTGTTCCCGATCGTTAGCAATCCAGCGCCATACGCTACCACCAAGCGACGCAACGTATCTGTCGTTTCCTTTTCCAACTCCATGAACAGGTGCCCAAATGCACGCTTCTCGCGTATGCACAACAAAAATCAAAAAATAGTTCGGTTTATTCTAGAGAGCAGCTCTAGCATCCAGCTTCCCCATGGCGGTACCCCAGTCTACACGATATGCTCCTTAGAGGGCATACCATCGAGAAAAAACTATCGGAGGCAAGCACCAGCCCTGTTATAGATATTCCAGGAATCACAACCTTCATGGTAAACATCGTCACAGCGATGCCCGGGAGTCAACACTAGGACTCGGCTCCCAGGTAGCACCCACAAACACACACACACACACTGGCGGGGCGCCCGCCACCGCCACCGCCACCGCCGCATCCACCGCCGCGCTGACGCTTTGCGCTGTACGCTACGCGTTCTGCGAGGAAAAACAGAGCTGCTTACTGCGGTGCAGGTGTTTCCGCAAGTCTCGATAGCAGTTTTCCAAACGTGCACCTGGACGTCTAACATGCCCCCGAATGAAAATGGTGCCTTCCAGGAGTCGAGCGGGAACCTTGCCGAGGTGTCCGCGTCGACTGGCGCCGGCGCAACTGCGGACACCGCTGCTGCTTTGAACACAGCGGAGCCGCTGCTGTTCGACCCATCGATGAAGAAAAAGAAGAAGAAGAAACCTGTAGAACAAGGAACGAATGCCGGGGATACGACAACTGCGCTTGACTCGGAACAGGCTCCGACAGAACGGCACGTGCACTTCCAGGTCGAATCCGACGGCGATCGAGCGGCGTCGCCTGTCGACAGCGGGACAGCGGTGAACGCAGGCACCATCACGACGTCCAGCAGCAGCGTTAGCCGTGAAAACAATATGGAGGCAGCGGAGCCGTGGCAAGGTACGGATCGTGACTACACCTACGACGAGCTCCTTCGCCGCATCTTCGACATGCTCCACGGACGGCACCCGGGTCTGGGCGGGAACCCGGACGGTCGTCGCCGCTTATCGCTACGACCTCCGCAGATTGCACGAGAAGGCTCCAAGCGTACCGTTTTCCTTAATTTTGGGGATATATGCCAGTCACTGCGTCGACAACCGGAGCACTTGGCAGCCTACATGGCCGCTGAGCTCGGCACCACCGGGAATCTGCAGGAGAGTGCCCGTCTGGTTCTCAAAGGGCGATTCCAGCCCGCTGGTTTCGAGGGTGTGCTGCGGCGTTACATCCGCGAATACGTCATGTGTGCGAGTTGCAAGAGCCCCGAGACCGTGCTCATGCGCGATGCCCATACGCGGCTCTACTTTATGAAGTGCGAAAACTGCGGCTCCTCTCGGTCGGTGGCTCCGATTCGACAGGGATTCATGGCACAGACCGAGCGAAGATCGCTTCGACGTGACGCCGCCTAGTCGTAACGAGGGAAAGCGCCCAAGAGAAGCACTTTCTACGACGACGACGACGACTATGAAGACGGGCGTGGATTCGAGTCCGTGAAGCCAAAACCGCGCCGTGGCCCGGCCCTGGCACCTAGCCCTGCTCGTTGCTCTGGTTCTTGGTTTGCAGCTAGACGCTGTGGTGCCTGTTGCTGACGGCGTAAGTGTGGCGGTACGTAGCCACGCCTTTGGCTCGACTCTTCATTTCCTGTCGCTTTCGGGGCCGGGATTCCAGCTGACGTCGCCGTGGATGGCGTGACAAACGGCTGATCACCGAGGAGACCCTTGTCCGCAGCGTGAACGATCGTCACAATGCCTGAACGGGGCGCTACAGGTGCAAGTGCAGGTGCAGGTGCGTGCCGCGCTTGTTGTTCACGTTCGGAGACTGTTTCTCCAGCGGGTGGCACTGGCCGCTCAGGCCCCGAGTGGTTATCGCCGCTCGAGCGAGTCGCGCTCACGGTATTGCCAGTGGGTGTACCCGCCAGAGGGACCTGTTTGGGATACGGGACAGTCGCTGTCGGCGAATGTTCCGCCGCTGCCTCGTACGCAGAAGCAGGCACACCATTGGACCCTGTGTCGCTCCGTGGTTGTTGTTGTTGTCGTTGTTGTTCTGCTGCTGCTGCTGCTGCTGCTGCTGTGCGACCAGGTGTCTGCTCTGCAGGGGTTTCTTCTGCGGATACATTGCCTATAGGCGTCTGTTGATTCGGAGAACCGTTGCCTTGACGCGGCTTCCACTCACGCAGTGCACGTGCCCGAGCCTCCTCTTTGATGTGATCGACAGCCTTCTGGTAAAGCGGATCCCTAAAAATGCTCTCCAGCCGCGCACGGCGTGCAAGATCGCTCTCAAACTGCTCCTGCAGCTGACGCAGACGGCAGGTTGCTGCCGACTGCCGACGTGCAATCAATTCGCGTACCATTTCCTTGTGAACCTGATCCAGATGCGTCGCCTGCTTTTCGTGGAGCGCACGATCCAAATAGTCCATTCGACGAGACAGCTGGAATATCTTTTGTTCGAGCATCTTGCGTTGCTGGAGACGCTCCTGCTGCTGCTGTTGCAAAAGCTCCTGTCGACTGAGGCGATCACCGTCATGATCCAGTGCATCGGTGCCAACCGCCGTGAAGCCATCTGCTGCACCGGCACCGATGCCCGGCACAGAGTCGACGGCAACACCAGGCAGCGCGCTTGTTGCACGAGCACCGGAAAGCACGGCCGCTGTCCCGGATCCGCTGCGACTCCAGACGCTTCGCGCTGGGCCGCCAGCCCCGCCCACGCTATCCACTCCGATACCAACGGTTCCCAGGGACGCTCCGACGGCGGTGGATTCTATCCCAGCAACACTCGAGGGCAGCGCAAGCCCAGCCGCTGCACCACTCGCTGAGAGGCCGACTCTTCGGCGTGCATCCATTTCAGCTTTCAGACGCCGCAATTCAGCCTGCTCTTTCTCTTCCATTTCGCGCCGGATCGCTTCGAGCTCGCGACGACGCGCCTCTTCTGCGAGGCGCCGCTTTTCTTCCTCGGCGTGTCTTGCGGCCTCAAGCTGCGCTTGGCGTTGCTCCTCGCGTTCCATGCGTTGTGCAACCTCATCCAGTTGCTTCAGGAATGACTGCAGCACTTCCAACTGCGTCACGCGCCGCTGCTGCTCTCTCTCCAAGCGCTCCAACGGAAATGCTGCCTCTTTGGCGTTCAGAATACGGATCTCATGCTCGTCCGCTGTGGATGCTCGCTGTGTGATGGTGCTAGCCGCTGCTTGCAGGCGCGTGGCAATGCGACAAAGAGCATCGCCCAGCTCCTCCTGTTCTATGGTTCTGCAGAAGCGATAGAGGACACCCTTTCGGAAATCCAGGCGAAATGGGACCAGCTCCGCTCGAAGAAATTCGAGCACGATGGCATGCACCTGCACAAACGGAAGGAAATTCACCATAGAGCGAAGCTCCCACAGCAAGAAACTGTCGTAGTACTGAGCGATTCGTAATAAAAGCTCGGCAATGATGGCACGACTCAGCGGCATCATGGAGGCACGTGCGCTCTGGCCAGGTTTGCTGCTGGGTGCGCCCGCCCCGGTACAGTCGCCACCGGTGCCATCGACACCGCCTGAGCCAGTAACTCCGGCGACCTCGGAACCGACGTCAAGATGCATACTGGTGAACCAGCGCTGTGCCTTAGCAGCCAGCGACTGTGGCGTTCCAAGTCGAGCTTTGCCCGCTTGCTTCCAGCGGAGCAGTCCCGGATCGATGAATTCGTACAACAATTCGCGAAGCGCTTCAGGGCACGCCTCCTCAATACCATTGGATATAACTTCTCCGATCAGCCACGATTTTGTTGGATTTGAAATCAAGCGATCCCATGCCTCGTTCGAGCCCGCAGAGGCCGCGCTTGGCCACTGCAACAGGTCTAGCATTTTGGCCTGACGCGCCTGCTCAAAGCTCGTTAGCGTCGCTGCATCGGCGAAGACTTCCATGACCTTACTGTGAGCAGAGAGCTCCTTGACGGGGATGGAAAGCGTCGCCACCAAAAGTCGAACTGCTGTGTCTCGTGGCGTCTCCGACGAGGGTCCTGGAACCTGCCCGTCCGCATCCTGGTTCGGATCCTGGTTCTGGAGAGCCTCTGCGGCAGCCTGCCGGACCAGATACAACTTGTAAAGCGCAAGTGCATGCAGAAGTAGATTGTCAGTCGTTTCGAAGATAGTTGCGAGTCGCTCAAAGTAACCAGCCAAAATTTCAGGGCTGCGACCTCGCGTACATATCCGCAAAAGTTCATGCAGGTCGTCCATGGTACGATAGGCCTCCTGCCAGTGTCCACTGGCCATCGCTTGATCTGCCTGCTGAAAGCGGATCCGAATCATACGCTGGACGGTCGGCCAATGAACCTGGTCGATCTCGCTCTGCGGCGAGCGCACAATGGTACGCACCAAACCTGCCATGTGCTGCCGAAGAATGTCGCATAATCGGCGGAACTCCGTTGCCCGATTGAACTTTGCCGTGAAAAGCAGCGCTCGCTCTGCTACTTCATGATACGCTTTCTCTACACGAATATTATTTTTGAGAATATCCAGGCACATGCGGAAAACTTCCCATGCGAACATAAGGGTTGGTGCGAGCAGCTGTCTCTCTATTCGTGTGCGAGACGCAAGCATACCATTGGCCTCAAGCAGCAGCGTTTGGGGCACCTCAACGCCCCATGCGGGCTGGGCATCGTCGTCAGTGGCGTTGCCGCGGTCGTCGCTGTCAGCAACCTCATCGGCAACGATGTCGTCCGTGCCCTCGGATACCAGTTCATTCCCGTCGCCTTCCGCATCTCCAGCGTCCTCCGTAATTGGGCTCTGAGCAGCGGCGCTCGCGTGGAAACTCTCCATAGCCAGCGTCCTTGCCGCGTCCACCGCCGCCTCAGAGCACTCCACTGCATGGAGCACAACGGCTTCAAGGGAAGCAGTGTTCGCGACTCCGCAGAGCGCACGGTAACGGTGTAGCGATTCCTTGAGTGCCAGTGGCCGGCGAAGCTCAACGCTGAGCTCAACCAGCCGCATCATGATACCCTCGTGGACTTTGCTCCAGCCTGAGGTTGACGACTGGATCGCGCTTGCAGCTGCGGCAGCGGCCGCGGCCGCAGCTGCAGCTGCAGCAGCTGTGCTGCGAGCACCGCCTTCATCCTGCTCCTGAGCGACGGCAGCCGCGTTCGCAGCCACCTGTGCAGCAGCCTGCGCTTGCGCTTGCGCCTGGGCGACGAGTGCTTGGGCTTCGCGGCCGCCAACGTTTATCGGTGTATGCTCAGTTATCAACGTGTACAACGCTTCGTGAGCTGCAGACTTTTGACCCACTGCCAGAAGCTGCTCTGCCCGGTTCAGGGCGTTCTCGGGCTTGAGGATCGGCCTGCCGTAACGCGAACCGAACCGTTGGTTACGGCCGCGGTGACCACCGTAGCCACCACCACCAGTACCACCACCGCGGCTCATACTACCGTAACGCCCTGGGTAAGCACCACTCATGAAGATAGTGAAAACGTTGCCGCAGTGGTAGACTATGGGAGCCTTGCCTCGTGTCTACAAACTGCGTTGCACGCACGTGCTTGGACAGCAACGCCGCAGCACGCATGCAGCAGCGTCTCCGAACCAGGCGCCGTCGTTTCCTTCCTCAGGTGTCACGTGACGCTGCGATGGCATGCCGCGCGCCGCGCGATCCCGCTTGCATTGCCACTTGGATGATCGTAGCGCGCCGCGATGTGCCGCAGGGAGAGCTGCGTGTTGCGAGATGCTTGCTTCGGTGTCAACGTCGACGTTGCGCTCTTCGCCTCATCGCTGAGTTTCGCGATATACCGCTCACAAGCACTTGTTCCTGGCGAACGTTTGTCGGTTGCTAGGGTAGACGGAGACTGTTACAGACGCGTTTCCTTGGAGAGCGTTCTTTTCGGTTGCCTGACTGTGCGCACTTCGACGCACTGGGGCAACTCTGCTTCCATCAGTTTGCTCCTAGCATAACGACTCGGTTTCTTCGCACGCCACCCGTTGCCGGATCGTAGTCAGGAATCGGAAATATGGTTGAAACAATCGTTGATCCGCGGAAATCAACGCTCCCCGAAGAGGTATCGCAGTACTTGGTAAACTTTTATAACAAGTTCGTGGACGGTGACAGCGTGGCAGTACACGGCCTCTACGAGAGTGGCTTCACGCGTATCGCTGAGCGCTTCTACAAAAGTTGCCTGCTGCCGCAATCATCTGCTGTGCGTGAGCTACTGCGAGATTTGGAGGCCAAGGTGCAGCGCGGTACCGAAGCTGACGACGACGACGAATCGGCGAACGCTGCTGCCGGGCATGCCCCTAGTTACATCGAGCTATTCATGCTGCTTTACCAAGAACTGGGATATAGACATATGCACATGAGGCTGCACCCGACCGTGAAACAGAGGTCCCAGTCGTGGTCAAACTATCTTGCTCTGTTTGCGCATTTTGCCCAGGGGCACCTGCAGGAGTGTGCGCTGCCAGCCTCCTGGCTCTGGGATCTGATCGACGAGTTTCTCTACCAGTTTGAGGACTACCATCAGTATCGCGCCCGAAGCCAAGATGGGCACACGCTTGAAGAGCTCGAAACGGAGAACATGAATTCGATGTGGAATGTCCGAACAACTCTAGAGATACTGAGTACACTAGTAGAGAAGAGTGGCATCGTCGGCTGGCTGCGAGAAGCGGTCGGTGCTCCCAAACCCGATGACAACTACCCATTTGCATCGGTGAATAACGCAGCAGCAGCAACAGCAACAGCAGAGGGCGCACGCGCAGCGACAGCCGCTACGGGCTCCATCGCGCCGGCTGCAACAGGCGACTCTGCCGAGGAAACTGCCAAAGATACCGGGGGCGGAGCTGGGGAGGCGAGCCCTGACAATATCGGCGTCCACGAGGATGATGCTGAAGACTTTCGCGGTGCACCTGGAGCTGCAGAAGAAGATGAAGAAGACATGGCCAACGATTCTGAAGACCAGAGCCTAACGGATGCGGATGAGGATCTAGGTACACTCGCCCCTGAACGCTGTCTGGCTGCCGACTCGCTGCTGTATCGCTACCTCGGTTATTTTGCGATGGTCGGTTTATTACGCTTGCACTGTGCCACGGGAGATTTCTTCGCGGCGCTTTCAGTTTTAGATCCTCCATCACTGTTTGAAACCGAGTGGATTCGCTCTGTAACCATTTCCGCAGTTGCCAGGGCTTCGCGAGAAAAACCTATCCCCAGTGCCGCTAACGCAGAGCCTGCGGGAACCGAAGGCAGCCTCATGCAATCAACAGACCTCCGTTTGCGGCTGCATACCCACGTTACCGCCTGCCATGTAGCCGTGTACTACTACATAGGATTCAGCGCGCTGATGCTTCGACGCTACGAGGAGGCGATTAGAGCGTTGCAGCCGACCATCGTGCACATCACGCGCACTAAACATATCCACGTCCGATCCTTCCAATATGAACAGGTGAACAAGCGGATTGATCAGATGCTTGCGCTCCTCTCGTTAGCTCAGTGCCTAGGGCGGAACCGTCTCGACGATTCCATGAACAGTTGGCTGAGAGAAAAACTCGGCGATCGCACCACGCGCATACGACAGGGCGATCTGAGTGCTTTCGAAGAACTTTATAATCATGCGTGTCCCAAGTTTCTGCAACCGAGCGTTGCGAACACCTGTCGTGAGGTGTTTCTGCAGCAAGTTGCACAGAGCGAATCAGGTCTGCCTGCGCAGCTGAGCTCCTATCTACGCATCTATCGCACCATAGACGTACAGAAGCTCTCACAATACCTAGGTTTGGGCGGGTCTGCGGACCACAGCACCGAACAAGTGCTCGCTGCGCTTTTCTGTCTCAAGTACCGGGCGCTGCTCAGGCATCGCGCCGCAACCGCCTCTGCTTCCGGATCACCCGCGCTTGGCACTGCGATGGACAGCGAATATATCGGTACGAACGACACCGAATTCGTCATCGACGACGTCGGCATGGTCGATGTGTTTGAAACGCGCACGGGCAAACGTCCAGAGGACTATTTCCTACGCAATATCCCGAGACTTGGTGAACAAGTCAGCTTGTACCGTCGCATCCAAAGGGATCGCCTCGCCGCCACCGCCGCTGCGTTCGCGCAGAAAGAACAAGCACGACAGCAGCGCGAGAGCGAACAACGCAAAGCCCAAGAGAAACAACAACAACAACAACAACGCCTGGACAGCGAGCAATACGCCCGTCTCTCGCAGGCGCCCGACACAATGCCGGTACTGCCGCCGCGTCCGCTCAGTCTCGCTGAGCGCCTCGCCGGTGTCGAACGCAGTCACTAGCGCGACCGGGACGATCCGTGGACCGCGATCACCTAAACAGACCGTGAATCACCGCTCTTCGTCTATGTAGGGAATCGAGAATAAGCGGCCTCAAAATGAAAAGTGTCTCGCTTCCGCTCCATGACATGCTCAAACGCAGCGCTTTCCACGGACTCGGAACGGATATCGGGATATGGAATGCGCGCCAGCGACACGCGACCCGCAATCAAGCCGTCGACAATCGTTTTACGCTCCTTGCAGATCCGTTTTTCGCATTCACTTTCGGTGGAGTCATGCTTTCCTCTATTCCTCAGTACTGTCCTCTGCCTCGCTGGGTTGCTGCAGCCATTCAACGAGCGGCTTGGCCGCATCCCGTGCCCGCTCGCCCGCCGCGGTCGATGAACCTGGCGATCTCCGAGTAAACCAGTCGATAATCACCTGTTCATCCAGAATATCCTCATCATAAAACAGTTTCAGGATGTGGGGTATCGAATTCAGACGACTCTGGAGACTACGCTTGGCTCCGCGCTGCACATCCGAGGGCGCTAGGTTGCGCGCCTCGTCCGATCCCACCCCCGCCAATGCCTCGAACGCATCCAACAGGCGCGCCTGTGCTGCGTGATTGAGCGAAAGCGCACGCAGCGCATCGACTGCGTGCACTGCGTGCCGCGCGGGGGATTCTCCGGGTCTGCATTCCGGATGCGCGGCGTGCGCAACAACAGCACAAAAGATCGCTTGCGCAGCACTGGCGCTATCGTTCGGGAAATATTTGCGCGCTTCGCTGGCAATGGACGCGGGAGAATGGTGACCTTGGCGAAGCCACGCTTCAAAACGATCCAGCTTCTCGTCGTCCACGGACACATCTGTGGTAGCGCGTTGCACTGTTCCTTTGCTACTGACGAGGTGCAGTTCGTCCAGTTTCGACGTTGTCTTGCTCACGGCACGCTGAGGCGATTCCCCGTTGCCATTCACTCCGGCATTGGTCAGGAGCGCCGCTGCTCTCGCAGCCGCCAGTTTCATTTGGGACGTCGTCTGATCGTCGTGTGCAGTCCAGTCGCCGTCTGCTTGCGGGTCTTCGCCGTCGTTGTCATCGTCGTCATCATCATCTTCATGGTCGTCATCGTCGTTGTAGTGGTGGTCACCATTTGGACGCAACGCATTGCGATCGCTCTCGAGATGCCCACCGGACTTGTGGGATGCCGTGCGCATGCCGCGATCGCCAGCGTGCCGCTGAGCCGCATCAGTCGGGAATCCATGCGGCTGCGCAGCGGCTGGTGAGCTCGGGCTGGTATCGCCGCTACCGGATTCGTCCAGCTCAGAGTCCTCCTGGCCGGTAGCATATGTCTGGCGACGTCTCTGATTCAGAGCAGCGTTCATGGCCTCCGCTTCTTGAGCCAACGCGTCCAAATCCGTGGGTGCAACGAGCGCTTCGGTTCCATTTGCGTGCCAGGGAGCAGACGCACCAGCCTTTTGCGCAGCACGTTCCTGACGACGCGCCGCCTTCTCTGCCGCTCGGCGCTCGCGGTACGCCTCTTCTGTTTCCCCATCTCGCCGCTTGCTCGATTTTTTCTTTTTCGTTTTGCCGTCCGTTCCGGAATCAGGTGCGTCGTCCGCATCCGGTGCCTCCTCGTGTACATTTGAGCCTTTTTCGTGCCCTTTCTTTTTCTTCGACTCCTTCCGCTCCTTTTTCGACTTGCCAGATTTCTTCGATCTAGCGCCATCAGGGGGGTTGTTCAACATGTAGGTGGTCACGCGGTGGCTCATGTCAACGAGATGTTGCGCACCGCACGCGTTACAGACGTGGTATATGTTGCCGCGCTTATCGATGACGAGGTCCGTCTCCGGCATATTGCAGCTTGGACACAAAACAAACATCCGCACGAATTTGTCAAGCGTGTCGGCTAACAGTTTCTGATCATGCGCGCCGTTCACGATGTATACATCTTCATCATCGCTGATCTTGGTCTGCGCTCCGAGCTCACAGCCGAAGAACTTGCAGATATACCCCGGCGGCCGGTGCAGCGCCTTGGCAATTTGGGAGCAGTTCACGATTCTTGTTTTGATGCCGTTCCCCCTGCCCTCAATCTTGCCCATGATGCGAGGCATCTTGTAGCGGTAGTGCGCATCTTCACTACCGCCTCCGATATTGACGAGTCCGGAAGATCCTCCCAGCTCCATGACGTGAAACTCGAAACGGATTCTCTCTTATCAGAGCCGTAGTTGATAGTCTATTCTCCAAGCAGGCAGTTCACGTGCAAGTCCATGCGCATCGCCACCGGTAACGCGGCAGTTTCGAGACCCGCACTCCCCGCTCCAGCGCTATGTTCGTACGAAGCGTTCGCCAGTTTCGCTCGCTGCGTTCGCTGCACACCGCAACCAACGCGTTCATACAGCGTTTTGCGGTTCTACTAAGCGTGGGAGAAAGTTCTGGCAAGAACCCGACGTTCGCGGTCAAACAGGACGCCTCTTTCGAACGACGTTCAGTGCCGCGTTTGGTCAAAAGAATATGAAGCGCACCAGGCAGTTTCGGGAGTCGCGGGACGCCTGCGCTGCCGGCGCGCGACGGCGGTGGCGGTCTCCAGCGAGTGAATCGCCGCTCCAAAAGATCCAGGCGATGCTTGTGCACCGCTCCATTGTAGAAAGAGCGTTTAAGTAGACCAGGGGATTTCCGATGGCGCGTTTGGTATTAGAAACTGGTAAAGCAGCTATCGTTCCACATTCTATCTCCAAGTTCCATGACCCACACTCCCCAATAGCGATCCAGGCGATACGGGTGCGTGTCCCTGTGGACGCTCCCAGCCGACAGCGCGCTTCCGCCGACGTCACCGCAGCGGCGTCTCGGTGGCGATTCGCGAACGCAGGATCGATGGCTCCAGCAGCAGCAGCAGCAGTAGCAATAGCAGTATTTTACGAAGCTGTTGTTTCTGGTACCGCAGCGGTTTCACAGACGACGTTCAGAGCTCTTGCTCGTGGAGTGCTGCGGACCAGTGAGCGGCGCCTGGTATCAGGAGGGCCTAGTTTTGGGCGCTTGCTGCCATGCGCGCCGAAGCGGGGAAGCGTCGGGCGTCTGTCGTGGTTGGCGATCAGCGCGGCGCCGACGAAGCTGACTCTCTGACCTTCGAAACAGCAACGAAAGCTGGTGGTGTTACCTCAAAGGCGAACACCGTAGGCTCGTCTGTTTCCGATCGCCAGACTTGCCAGCGACCTGCACCGGAGAGCGCCTCTGAGCACCTGAGCGTCCAGATGCTACGCGAGCACCTGAGCGTCCAGATGCTACGCGAGCACCTGAGCTTGAGCCCCACGGCGGCGGACGCCACGGAAGATGCCCTTACGTGGCAACGCTGCGAGGCGAACTGCATGGACACGGAGCCAGTCACTGGAGCGCACGCCCGTTCCTGGGATGCACCGGACATTTTTGCGTCCGCTGTGAAAGGACACGTCACCAGAAAACGTTATGAAGAGGCGCAGCGTCGACTATGCTCCATACCAGACCTGGTGGCGGCTACGCCCATGCTCCAGCGGCGCCTCGCGGCACTGGTGGATCCTAGTGCCGGGGACGTTGCCGCCTCGGCGCCTTTTCGTTACGGAGAGCGCGACCTGCTCCTGCAGCGCGGTCTGTGCTTCGCTCGAGCTCTCGTTACCAAGGCCGATGTTCTGCTTGCTTGTATCGATTCCGTTGACGAGGAGCAGCTTCACCTGGAGATCGTTGCGGCCTACACTTGTGCGCACATTCTGCAGGCACAGGCGCGACAGGAGCAGCACAATATGCAGCTGGCACAGCGGCCGGGTGCGTCTGTCGTCGACGACGACTGGGATCAGTACCGTGACCGGGGCCTCAGTCGCGCTCGAGTGCTTGTCTTTGCGCCAACCCGGCAGGTAGCGTATGCGTTCCTGTCTGCGGTGCTCAGATACCTGAACCCACGGCAGATCGGGCACGCGCAGCGCTTTGAGGGAGCATTCGGACCCGACGCAGACGATGGGACTGTCTCCGAAGAGCCGAACACTTTACTGGTGCCGCCTACGGAACCGGTGCCTGATCCAGGTGCAGATACCAGCCGCGCTCGACATTGGCGTGCAAAACCTCGCGACCACCGAGCCGCATTCAAAGGCAATATCGATGATGACTTTCGTCTGGGGGTTCGCGTTGAGCGCCGATCCCTCCACTTTTTCGCGGATTTCGCGGACTCTGACTTTGTGGTTGTGTCCCCGCTGGGCCTCCAGCGTGTGCTCGACGATCCCGACAAGGGCGGCATGCGAGGCGGTGCAGCAGATCCACTTTCCAGTATTGAAATCGCGGTGATTTTACGGTCGCATATGATGCTCATGCAGAACTGGGACCATTTGCTGCGCGTTGTGCGAGAGGCCGTGAACAGAATGCCGGCTCAGGTGCCGCAAAAGACAGACTTTTCACGAGTGGAGCAGCGCTTTCTTGAAGACCACGCTGCGGCCTACCGCCAGGATATTCTCTTGTCGGCATTTGATTTTCCCGAATGCCATGCATGGTTCCGTCTAGCGCGAAGAGATCACCAAGGTAATGTAAGTGGCGTGCTAAAACTACTTCGAACACGGCACGCTGGGGTGATCGCGGATATTCCAGCACCCAGACGAGTCCGTCATGTGTTCCGCCGGCTCGCGACACCGCACGGCACCGGGTCGGGACGCGAAGGCGCTGCAACTAACGCACTTTCGGCGGTGGAGGCGGCAGAGCTGCGATTTGCTGCGTTTTCCCACGACTGGTTACCGAAACTTGTCCAGAGTACGCACACGCACATTCTAATCTACATTCCCTCGTATTTCGATTTTGTGCGGGTGCGCAACCTCTTCCGCAAATGGACAGAGCAAGCGGTCTACCCGGCCTCGAAACTCAGTTTCGCAGCCTGCTCCGAGTACAGCAAACCTCAGGATATCAGTCGCTATCGCCTGCTTTTCTTCGAAGGGCGCGTACGCTTCCTCCTCGTTACCGAGCGTTTCCATTTCTATCGCCGCTATCATCTTCGAGGCTCCCAGTACATCTTCTTCTACGGAGTTCCTCAATTCCCCCAGTTCTACACCGAGCTCGTTGCGAGTTTAGAAGCCTCTGGGTCGAGTTTCCGACAGGCATGTACGCTGTTCATCATGCCAGATGATGCCCTGGCGTTGCACCGCATTGTCGGATCACAGCGCATGGCATACATCACCGCGAATCAACTGCGTCGCGAGTTCGAGTTTCCGGCACCAGTTTCTTTCGGTGCACGCGTTTGCGATTAGTGGCCGCGTCCTTGGCCCGCAAACGGCCATATTCGGACATTGCTCGCTAAACCGCCCGGCTCTGGTGCGCTCGCCGCAGCCACAGCGCCCGAGTCCAGAGCCGTGGTCGGTGCCTTTGGTACAGCGGGTGGCACGATATCTGCATCGTCTTCGGGAATCTCAGGATCGTGCGGCATGTTGGATGAAGCGTCACCCAACATGTAGGCGTTCGTGGGCTCTACCGCCTCCTCAATGGCGAATGGATTCCATGCGGCATCGTACAGCGCGCTCGATGTGCATGCAGCAATGTCTGCCAGCATACCAGGCGAACTGGCAAGCATTGGATTGCCCTCGACGAATGTGCGGCTCGCACCGGAGGCGATGGAGCATTGAGCGTTCGACTGCTGGGGCGTGCGCTCCATTCGCTGACAATCTTGGACGGTTTGCAGCGCCTGCTCCAGTGTCGCACTGAGCGATTGCATCATGGAGCTGTCCTGGCGGGGTCGTGCGAATCTGCGCGTGCGCTGCTCCCTGGCGGTGGCATCGGAGGCTGCAGCAGGCAGCGAAGCCGCCTCGTCACCGGCACGCTCGTGCAGTGCGAATGCTGGTGCACTTGTGGACAGCACGTACGCCGGAGGTAGCTGCGCTTTCGAGCTACCATGTGCTGCTGATGATGCTGAAGCCAGTGCCCGTGCATCCTCCGCTGCCTCATCGCCATAGGTTGCAAGATCGCGGGTGTGGAAACGAAGGCCCATGTTCGGCGATCGAAGGCGCGGAGGCAACCATGTCTCCTGGTCCATCATGCCGCGTCCACTCAGAAACGGATGCAGCATGCATTCGGTGCTCGTCCAACGCCGACCAGGATCCCACTCCAACATTCCGCGCAAGAGGCTGAGCAGTGCGCGCCGCTGTGCCAGTTCCTCGCGCTCATCCGTGTTTGGTTTCATGGGGCTCTTCACAATGATATCCTCCAGTTTCCGGTGCTTAAAGTACTGTTTCCAGGGTACAGGCCCCTGCCCTGTCAGCGCGTCCGAAGTCAGACCGCGAAGATGCCCGTTGTGAAAGAAGCGATGGCTCTGCTTGCCGCTTTGAATCATCCACGCCGGCGGCATACCAAGCATGTCCACCATTCGCTGAATCATGTTTTCGTCGTCGTGGCCCGGAAACAGTGGCAAACCCAAAAACAGTTCCCCAACGATACAGCCCAGAGACCAAATATCGATCTTCGTTCCGTAGGGCAGTCCCAGGATCACCTCGGGTGAGCGATAGAAACGCGACTGGACGTACGAATATATGACGTGATTTTCCTGGCACGCCGAGCCAAAGTCGATGAGTTTCACCTCCACACCATCGTTTCGGCAGAGGAGCAGGTTCTCAGGTTTCAAATCGCAGTGGATGATTCCCGCTTGCGCGAGCAGATCCAACGTCGGAAGCAACTGCTGCAGCACGGAACGAACAATGAGGAGGCCCAAGCCTCGAAATCGATTCTGTTTCAAAAGATCAAACAAGGACATTCCCAGCTTCTCCAAGACGAGGCATAGATGATGGTGAAACTGAAAGTGCTGCAGTAACTTAACCACGTGGCGGACGCGTTCCGCAGGAAAAGTGCGATGGAGCATCTGCAACACGTAGACTTCCATGAGGGCCTGTCGCAGGTATGCCTCTTGGTTTTTCACCACCTTGAGAGCCACCGTCCGGCTGCTGCCCAGTTCTAAGCATTTCACTACCTGTCCAAAAGTGCCCACACCAAGCAGGTCCAGCACTTCGTAAACGTCCCCGTTCGGGGAGCGAATAGCATCATGCACACGGAGAATGAAGTCGTGATTCTCATTATCGTAGCCGTTGTTAAACCGCGGCTGGTCTGGCCTCGTCAAAGTTCTTCGAGGATTCAGCTTCGGATCGTACTCGAATACGGAAGATACTCGTCGGTACGTGCGTAAAATATCGGTGGTTAGGAGCTCCAGCAGCGGCTTCCGCTGACGCGCTCCAGCGGAGGCAGAGGTGCTCGCCCCGTCTGCAGTCGGCGTCGAGCGCGTTCTAGCAGACCACGCCCTCTTCTGCAGAGAGCTTTCGTGTCCTCCATACGACATGTGGGCTTCAGTGCGTGACGTGCCAGTCAATGGAAACACGCCTTGTACCCATGAACAAAGCGCCTGAGAAAACCCGCACTTCCGCGGAGCACTAGTCTCCGCTCGAGACTCGCCCCGCCCCAGGCAGCGATGGATGAACCGCAAGCGCTGCGGCTTGCATCGCGCGCCCAACGCTCGGTACACGACCCGCAATGCGACGCGTCGATTGCGCCATGCTGCGATTGCCACACGGACACGTAGCAGCGCAGATGGCTTGACAAACCGATCGCCAGTGCGCAATCCGGGAATCCATGGTCAGTAGAGACGTTCTGTGGATCGCAGCGAATCGCAGACGCGGCGGCATTCAACGAGTTCAGTTGCGCGCTTTGACAGCGCGCTCGCGTGCTGTAGACCCGCATCAATGCGGCGCTATGGTGGGTGATTCATGCCGGATGCCGCTTTCGCGCTCCGCCACCAGCACAGCACTTTATTCATGATTCGGATATGCGTGCATAGATAGACAGCACAGCACTTTATTCATGATTCGGGATATACATACATAGATAGACAGCACAGCACTTTATTCAAGATTCGGGATATGCGTGCATAGATAGACAGCACAGCACTTTATTCATGATTCGGTATATGCGTGCATAGATAGACAGCACAGCACTTTATTCATGATTCGGGATATGCGTGCATAGATAGACAGCACAGCACTTTATTCATGATTCGGATATGCGTGCATAGATAGACAGCACAGCACTTTATTCATGATTCGGGATATGCGTGCATAGATATTAAGCGATGCGTGCCTCTGTAGATGCGTGCACAGCAGCACGCATGGATGCGATGGCGGCAAATGGTGAACGCTAGCAGGCATTTGTCGTTTCAAGCACAGGCAGTAAGAATCCGCTGGTCTCTTTCTCAGCAGTCGTAGTATCAGACGTAGTTGTAGTAGAGATGCTGGTGTACATGGCTGCGTGCGACAGTACCGCCCAAGCATGCAGATTCTCGCAACAAGCGCTCCGCTGCGTGGGTAGCAGGCTCTCCCAGTAGCCGGATCATATCAATCCGCTGGCAACGCAGCCGGTGCGTCTTAGACTCGTATAAGAAGGCCGGCTGCTGCCGTAGCCGCTGGTGATAACAGTGATGGTGTTTGCGACATAGCACGCTTTACATGGCCTCGAGCTCTTGCTCGACTCGACGCATACGCAAGACCAGGAAAATCCCAACAATCGCACCGGCAATGTACAGCAGCAGCGGCAGCGCTGCAAGGATTTTGAGCACAGCGATGCCGCCAGGCACCAGCAAGACCGCCTGCACGAAATACCAGAATCCATCCTGCCACTGCCGAGCAATGCGGTAGCGGATGTACCTCTGAGGCGCAAAGGCTGAAAATGGCACCGGTTGCAGCGGTTCCGGGAGGCCACTCTGACCGACTTGCGAGCCTGCCCGATGCTGCATGGCCTGCTCTTTGCTGAGCAGGTCGAGCGAGACCTGTATGCGCGGCGATGCGGCGACCGGCCCGGAGCCCACTCGATGCATCATAATCCACTGGCGGAAGCGCTGCGCTCGCCCGTTGTTCCGATGGGCCTCCTCGAAAATGGAAGAAAGGTCTAAAGTGACAGTCGCTAACAGCTGCGGATCAGATGGCGCCAGTTGACCAACGAGCGGGAAGCCCGACGGACTGTGGACGTCCCAGACGTGCAGTCGCAGCCGTGGCACCAGCTCTGGATCCGGCCAGTGCAGCGGGCGCCACACGAGGCGGTAATTGAAATTCGCAGACCCATCGTCGCAATTATGGACAACAGAGGTATGAATCTCGGAAGAGGTGTCGTTTCCGAGCTGCGCTCGCACCTGGAGGTCCTGCAACGGCACAGACGCGTTGGCGTTGCCACTTGGAGTCGTGCCGACCGCTGCTGACGCGGTCGTTCCCCTGGTGCGCCCACCGTCCGCAGCTCCATCGACATCGCCGCCATGGACTGGCTCCGAGACCCTCTCCAGTTTGCAACCTATGACGCGCCATATGACCAGCCGCAGCTCGTATTGGTGCGGATCGAGCGGTTCCAGTGGACAAAACGGTCTATTCGCTGCCTCTTCAGCGCTGAGCAGCTCAAGTCGTAGCGTCAGCTCGCCACGGGGTATGACACGGTCTGGCACAAACAGACGCCGCGTCTCTATTGGCGATTCCAGACGAGATAACGGCGGCAAGTCCGTGTACCAACGCTGGTCCAGGTCGATCTCTGTCTCGCCGAGGAGCAGGGCGCGTCCGATTCCCGCCCGCACCAAGTCCACGCGCACGTCCCTGCTCATCGCACGGTGGACAAATGGGCCAAACGTCCAGGTCGCATACCTGGGCACCAGCGCTGCGGCATTCGGTACCTCAAAGTCCGGACCGGCAAAGTGCTTCACTCGGATCGTGAGGCGAGAGCCAGGCAGGCGCACATTGGTGAACTCGAACGACTGGAATATGTCCGGGTTCAAAGAGTGCCGAACCGGTGATCGCTTCGTCGATAGGGTCTTCTCGCCGCCGTTGAGCTCCACTTTGAGGTAGATGTTTGGATCTCCGCTGGGCACTCTAAGGCCGCGTGCATGATATACATGCAAGCGCACCACCACGTCGTTCCGTTCGACGTAGCGGCGTCGCATTTGCTCTCGAAACGCTGCCGCGTATGCTTCCAGATCGGAAACATCCTCGACGCGCTGCAGTGCCGTCACCACGTTCGTGTCAGCAGCGACTGCAGCGTATCCGGTTCGCACGATGCGCCAGTCGAGGGCCAGCTTGCCCACCGGAACCGGGTCATTGTAACGCCTCGACTCGTGGTGCAAGAGACTGAGTCGGCGCTCGGTTTCATCTCTACGATATAGCATCGAGGCGGTTGCACGGCCGGAGACGCGACCTCGCCTCAGAGGTCTCGCACCTCGACGGTCATGCCCTGTGCCGCTTCGGAGGCGTCTTCGCACCGGGCTTACAGCCGCGCACACCGCTGTCGACGATGACCGTCTGGTTACCGTACCCGCAGTGGGACCCGCTTGAGCCCCTGACAAGGAACGCTCCTCCGCGACAACTTCAGCATCTTCGGTGGCGGGAGAGTTCGGCGTTTCCGCTGCAAGGACGCTGCATGGAGCAGGTGCTGTTTGTTCGAGTGCGGCGGCCTCTGGATGTATTGTGCTCGGAGCATGCCGCGGCTTCCGCGACGGCTCCGCTCGGAAACTCGGCCGAATCTGCGGTAAGCGCATCTTCTTGATTCCGGTAAGCATTCCGCGCTCGCCAGTAGCAGTCAGGTTGACCCGGCGCCTCTTGCGGCGAACGAGGCCATGTCGGAGAAGGGCCTCGCTGAACTGGGCATGCGGTTCAAGGCTTCGCTCGAGCTCATCGGAGACCGAGTGAACGCCGTGTGCGTCCGACTTGTCTGAAACAGCGTGGTCTGGCCTTTCGGGGCCCTTTGAGCGCCCACCAATGACGGATCTCTCGTAATGCTCTAGGGCCGTCACGAGGCCCCGGTGGTGCAAGAGGCGAAAGAAACGGAGAAGCCACGGCGTCAGGCGCGATGACGGAAATTCCATCTCCTCCAGTCCAAATCGCAGTGCAATCTCAGGAGCAATCTCCACGAGGTAATTCACAAGCGCTGCCCATAGCGCCAGTCCCGATGCGCGCACGTCGTGCTGCCAGACTTGCTTGAGTTGTCGGCGAAAGCTGCTCAGATCGAAACCGCTTCGTTGAGGCGCTCCATTGCTGGCAGTTTCCAAGGCCTCTTGCATACCCGCAAGCGGCCCGTGCTGACGTTTCGCACGCCGCATGAGCACCCTCTGCTCCAGATACTCTAGGCCGTACTGCTGGAGGCCGCCGACGAGTAGATGCTTTTTTGCAAATTCCTCTGGAGTGATGTTCGCGCTCGCGTAGAAGCGCTCACCATCTCGGCTCTCGAGTATAATATGCAGTGAGGAAAGATCACCAATATCAGGGGGCAACCGCAGGATCACAACATCCCCTATATGGTTCTGGTCTGCGCCCAGACTGCCGCTGCTGCCAGCACTCAGGTGGATCGGCTCGCTTCGTTGCATTCCATCACGAAAGTTGAGAAACATTCGCAAACTGAGTGAGTCTCGGCTCGGATCGAGACCAAAGCAGCGCAGACCCAGATGGTGAATGGACACAAGACCCACGAGCATCCAGTACGAGGCAGCGGGTCCGCGACTAGGTTGCGACTGCAGGTCGGCAGGTTTTGGTGTAATCGTCAGCGGCGGCCGCTGCACCGCCATATCCCCGTCTCGTTGGTCTGGCGACTGCGGGTTGTTACCTGATGTAAGCGCCTGCGTCGGAGTATCTACATGCGCTCGCAAATGGATGTGCGGATCCCGCAGAACTCGTGTCTCGAGCGCGCTCGGACTCGCTAGGGTCGAATTTAGCAGCCTGAAGCTTGCCAGCATACCGCCATGTACAATCAAGGGGTTCGTGATGAACATGTCAAACCAGGTGGGTTCCGAAGCGTCCAACGCTGTGAGATCCACCTCAGCACGACAGAGATATTCCGCCTTATCAAGTTTTCTAGGATCAAACGCGGCTGGGTCATCGTCCCAATCGAAGACTTTGACGGACACCGGTGGTAGCGCTTCGAAGCGGCTGAGCTGCACAGGACCCACCAGCAGTCGTTCCTGAAAGCTCGGATCACAAGTCTGGTGACAGAGACGGGTGCCAAACGCTCGCGCCGCCCCAAAGCGCACAACTAGAAAAGGATCCGAGAAGCCGGTAGGGTCCGCTGCCGGTAAATTTCGGCAGCGAAGAATATTGCACTCAACCCAGTAAGTATCTGCTGAGATATTGTGTCCGTCCACAGGTCCCGTTGACGACACCTCTCTGGTCCCTGAATGACGCGACCTGGATGGCTCTCGGATGACTTTGGTCGGAGCGTGCGCATCCCCCTGGTGCCGCAAACAGATATAGAGACACGCGGTGCCTGCAACGGACACATCAGTGCCCTCCGTTTCCGTCACAGGCCTATCCATGAGCCAGGATCGACACAGGCCGTCATCCGGCAGAGCGTGAAGCAGCGACGCTGGCAGCCGCAACAGCGAAAAATATCGCTCTGGGGCATCGTGCCCCGTCCGATAGAATACTTGCAGAAACAAGTCTGGAATATTTCGCAGGTCCTGCTCTACTTCCAGCTTCATGGCCTGCGTCTCTTGGTTCGTCACCGACTGAACCGGTGGTACCGGAAGCAGCGCCCCCGTCACCGCACTGTGATGATGCACCGGAGCCAAGTCAGTCTGCGCAATGAGGCGGTCGCCGATCTTCAGGTACACCCGAACCAAGCTGGAATCCGGCAGTGGGAGCTCTGTGATGCGCTGCAGTCTCACATACAGCGTGTACTGGAGACGATGCGGGGCCCGCTGACTGGCCGTGAACAGCTCAGCCCAGTTCAGCCGCTGGTACCACAGCGGGATCGCTTTGCAATGGGGCGAATGCGGCCACATTCGGGCAGCGAGCAGAATTCTCCCCACATACTTCGTGGGAGACGCATTCAGATGGATGTAGTGCGGCCGCATCTCAAACACTCGACGCTCGCGGATGTGGCCGTGTTGCTTGTGCTGGTGGAGCAGGTGACTGTGGACAAGTTGCTCCAGCCAATGCACGATACGGAACAAACGCTCCAGCTTGGTCGTGGATTCGCCGTGGGTGCGATGACCCAAGTGCGAACTCGCGGCACTTGTGCGGTGATGGTGCATCTCTGTATCTGCAGTTAGACTCAGCTGCGTTTGATCGCGATACTGGATGCTTGCGGTACATCCCCGTTGCAGCAAGCCGCTCAAGGGCAAATGAACATCCGCTATGAGGCGACTGCTGGGCGATTCTCGCAGCCGCAGTAAGATGTCCTCAAAATTGGCCTCCTCGTGATTGGTAAGCGAGATCGGGAGACAGAATCCCATGGACAAACTCGTTTCCTTGCCGAACCCAACGCGCACAACTTCGGACGCGATAACGGCTTTTTTCTCGCGTCCTGCAAAAACAATTTCACAGTATACTTGCTTCCCATTGGACTCCCCGGCCTCTGACCTTCTCGATAGGAGGCGTGCTTGGCTCGCCCGATGTCTCGTCAGCTTGGAGCTTTTCTCGTTGGTGCCAGCCGGCGTATGCGATGCCTCTGGGGCATTGAGAGCCGCCTCTGGCGTCGATGGCGCCAGCTCGATACCCAGAATCGCAATATACAGTCTCCAGCGCTCTATCAATAAGCTCGGGCGCTGAATGACCAGATTCTTGAGCAAACGAGGAGCGGCTGCAGTTGTACGTGCTGCGTGTGTCGAGTGCTCTGCAACCGGCATGATACCTGGTCCGTAGACAACAGCAGAGATGCGAATATAACCAACAAGATCGTCCTCATTGCCAGTCGTATTGGTGAGAGGAAGCCACCGCTCTCTGAAACAGTGATCTTTCTGGTTCCACAAGGCTAAGAAATCAAAGCTATAGGAGCCGATAAGCTGCGAAGGTCGCCAAAAGTTCCAGTTCCACACAGCCAGTGTGATCACTTCATCGCGGATCTGCTCTTGACCCAGCGTCTTGCTGAAGAACAACATTCGGTCGAAGATTGCAGTGAATGACCAGCGACACACCTGCGTGTGCTGGGTATCGCCCAGAGCGTACACGTGAACGACTGGATTCATAGATGTGAAAGCCTTCGGACCTGACTGAAAGATCGATACATCATGGACATGAATCCTTATAGAGTAGCTGCCGTGCGGGAAGGTCGGGAGTCGTGCCGCCAATGATAGCGAGCAGAACGGCAACAGGTGCACCTGACGACGCAGCAACAAACGTGCGTGACGCCCCGCTGCATGCAGGGCGTGGTACACCGCATTACCCTGGTGTGCCCACAGGCGATGCAGCTCCAGGCTGCAGTGACCTAAATGGATCCTAGTCGAATGTAAGCTATGATGGGAAGAAGCAACAGCAGCATCCGTCGGCGGTGATGCCTCAGTGCTATTTTGCGTGTTCGGCAGCGCCTCTGGCTCGTCTTCAGTATCCACAGTGGATGCGCCACGTGTCGCGTCTTGGTGCACTGCGCTTGACGTGGGTTTTCGCTTGGAATGCTCCAGAAGAAGCTTGCTGGGGAAAGGCACTGGAGATAAGGCAGCGCTCTCATCCACAGGCAAGCTCGCAAAGTATTGCTCTCGAACCGCAAGCGATTGGTGCTCCAAGGTAGCATGCTCACTAGCTGCTGCTTGCTTCGCCAGCGCTGGCGGGATTGGCAGCACATACGATGAATACCTTTTCAGCGGCGTTGTTCGGCCAATGACGTTCACGCGGATGAGGTCTCTAGCGGTAGGCTTGTCTGCGATGTGCACGAAAAACTTCACCTTTTGCCGACGAAACTGTACCTTGTTAGACTGCTTGTCGTAGTCGACGTATGAGGTAGACCCCAGCAGGCTTCCGTGCGCATCGCGAATCTCCAACTTCACCCTGCGAAGTGTTTGAGCTGCAAAGAGTCGTGCTGTGGCAGCGGTCACGAGCGAACGCTCAACTCGCCGTTGCTCCCAGAGTTTTTCCAAGATTCGGTGCAGTTTCTCTTCTAAGAGATGTTCGATGTAATCAAACTCAAGTTCTACTTCCATGATGCTGCCCGTTCTGGGAAAGTTGTGGGCTTCGTGTTCAGAAGACTTGCCGCTCCGAGGCTCATGAGTGCCATCGGTAGACGCTGGGCTGTCGCTCGCAGCGACGCCGTCTTGTTGTGCACTGGGTTCAGAGTCCGCCAATTCGCTGCTTTCCATCTTCAGATGAGCGTGGAGCTTCAATGAGCAAGTTCCTTCTGAAACCCAAACGCTTTCGAATACAAGCTCTGACGCATGTGTGGCTAGCAACGCGTGTTTGCAAGTCGCGAGAGTCCACCGTCATCGAGCGGCGTGTTTGCTGCCAGGCGGCTACAGCGATGCCGCAGCGCACATCTCAATGGCCGTCCATTAAGCTGTACGCTCTTTGCGTTGCAGATAATTGCTCGAGGTAGTTTGCGGGGACAAGCGCCGATTACTGGCTTATTAAAAGAAAGGGCAGCGAGCCCTCTCTTCAAAGTGTGGGGTGTGTTTAGAAGACCTGTGAGACTGCTGAAAACACCCGATATGCCGAGCAGCGCTCGAGTGGAGTCGGCGACACGCGTGCAGGCTGCGTGTCTCAAAGCGCGGGACCTGTTGAGGTTCACAAAGTTATGGTGCTGCCGTGCTTGAGTTTTGCACTCAAGTCAGACGATGTCTACGGATAGGCGTTTGCATCCTCAGCGGATGACGATCACGCCTAACGACTATTCAGAAGCGTTTCCGGGGCAAAAAAACGCTTCTGCATAGATTACTTTGTTTCTGCCGCAAAAGTCTACTGGAGGACTGTTTCAAGTTCATATTACCGCATCGATAGAGGCAGAACTGCGGTTTAGAGCTAACCGTATATCACGGAACAGAGACACTTGGTGTACGGCTCACTGGAGCGCTCGCACGGTATCCTCGGATGTGTATACACGGCCTGATCCTGCTCTTACGCAAGTAGACCCGTTGTCGGCGAGCGTGGATATGTTCCCGTGGCAATTGAGGATCGGTCAATATTCGGAAGATAATTTTTCTGGCAGTGAAACCGTCAGCAATGTAATTTTGAAGACTCGGACCCAGGAGCTCACAGAATGCATCTCACTTGGGGCAGCTGCAGGATGCTCGCTGACTTGCACCATCTGCGAATACCCAGGATAATTGACGAGAATCTGGAAATGAGCGCATGGACAACACGAAACGGAGTACAAACGAGTATGAAAATGCAAAAATGCGTATAGGATCGATAGCGATGCATTCGTTCGATGCATGCTTCGCAAAACTGCATGCAGTATATGGATCCGATGTGATACCAGCGTGTTGTTGAATTGGAAGCATGCTCACGCAACGGTGGAGAGCTATCGATGAATTGCATCCTCTGCGATCCTGCATGGAATGGTTAGGTGCGACTACAAAGCAGCTTAGGGCGCTACGTTGGCCAGTTGGCACCTGCTTGCCGAGCGGCCTATTTTTCAAGTCTGCGTTTAGCTCTTCCTGTACCTGGTGGCCGCCAGCGTGCACAAGCTGGCTCTAGAAATCGAGCAGCCACCAACAGGTTTCTGGAATGGGCTCATTTGGAAAATCTCGTAAGTAAAGAATACGTCTAGCATCGAGTTTAAATCACGACGTCAGCGAGCAACGCAGACTCGGGACGGTTTTCTCTTTCGGGCACACGGTCCTTCATGGACTTTTAGACTCGTTTCAGTAAAGAAATAGAAAAGTGAGCTGCGCGCTCTGTTCCTACCCTAAGATTTCTTTTTTCTCAGGTTTTGTAGATGCGCTGCCTCGACACTCACAGCACAGTAATGAGGGCGTATGGGTTCAGAGGAAGTCTTAGGATTCTCGCTTGTTTATCGGGCAAAACGCTCTCGAATCTTTTTGTCGATGGAATTCGTCACGTCACCGAAATCAAAGTGATACGCGATGCCCTCGAACGAGGGCTCGTAAAAGAATCGAAAAAAATCATCCAGTTCAGAAGTGCAAGGTTGCGTTCTCCTCCTTTCATTACGTGCGGCATGTTCAATTCACGCATGCTTCAAGTTATCGATCTTGGTGTTTCCAAGCAACTCGTGGCGTCACAATTCGAGCAGGTGGACCGACGAGCGAAAAACATTCGACGTTGTGGTCTCCTGAAGACTTGTTCGCAAGTTTATACCAAAAGTTCACTTAGCCTTTCACGTCAAATAATCCATTTCGTTCAAAATACGAATCTTTCTTTCTTTATGGTCACAGAAGAAACGACATTCGACAAAAACATGATACATCTCGCAGGATCTGCTCCCAGAGGCTCTCCTCTCTTCTGTTTGCATGGAAAAGGGTCTTGGGCATAGTCATCAGTCATCGCAGCGATCACTTCCAGTGACGCGTGCGTCATAGCTTTGCACGTCGGGGCGTCAACGGATCGAAAACGCTCATCGTTTTCTCCAACATGAATTCTCCTTTTGGCACTAGTTTCGCCACGACAAGTATTGCGTTCAACGAATCCTCTGTCGAATGGAGCAGCGCGCGATGACGCATGCAGCGGACAGGGTAATTGCCAGGGGTGTCTCCCAGACGAAACCCATGACCCTAAGCAACGGCACCTGGAACAGAAAAGTAGGAGGTCATCCAGCGGAGCCTTCTGTACCTCTCAAGGGCGTGCACCGAACTTTAAAGCAAGTGTTCACGTGCCACAGGGCAGCCATCGAAGAAGGTTCGATCGACATCTGGGTACGCCGGACTGGAGCAAATTGCCACAGGTGCAGAGGTGGCACAGGTCGTGTAAACAATACGATGGAAATGGCAAGCGAAGCGTCGATCGCGACTTGCACCTGTGCATGAAGTTCGTCAGTAATAGCCGGACATTGCGAAATTTGGCTATGAAAAATGTGATTAACGATCAATATCTCTTGGCAGCAGAACTGCTGGGAACAGAGACACCAGCGTATCCCAAGCCGGAGCTAAGAGAGAGAAACATGAAGCATGCGCAGGAACATCCCGCAAAGACTGGTGTTGATGACAGCAGGGAGAGAACTAATTCTTAGAAAGCACGCCTAAGTTAGCTACATGCATTCGCTATGTGGTATTTCGAGAAAATTCGCTCCCATCAGCGCCGGGAGTCTCCTCTCCGGCACCGCATATCTCCATATATCTGTAGCGGCGTCAAAGTCTCGATTCACGAACTCCATGCTTCTCTGCTCGTTGGCTGTAATCAGTAATGCGTGTCGTCCTCGAACTTGCGCCCTGCGTTCCATTTCCTGTTCTGTCAGCTCTCCGTGCTTTTCTATATCCTCAGCGCTCCGCTGGCACTTTTCCATCTCGACCTTCTGAACTTTACACCCCAGCTCGTGGTCTATGCATGACATTCGAAACTCACCTACCAGTATTGTGACAAAACGGTGTGCGCACTCCTTGTACGCTGGAGTCGACGGAATCGGTATGCTCCCTTTTCCTGACGCTCAGCGTCCTGCTCCGAATGCTACTACGAGCCTTTGACTCTTGGTCTCTTTGATAGCGCTCAACTGGTTGAAGAGATTGGAGAATGCATGTCGCTTCCCATGGTACAATTTCATACGCTGACGAGCCCACCGGGGCTTTGTATACTCTTTCCACAGCTCCTCGTCATGAGCAGCACGAACTTTCACGAATTCCCGCAAAGCTGGAAAGTTCGCACTTCGACTAGTCACCAGGCTGATCGCTCCCAGATGCCCCTTCACTCCTGAGATCCATTTCTATCTTTTTCCCTTCGGATTCACTATTCCCGATTCTCGGTAGTATCTCGCTATTGAGAACTTTAAAAGACGCATGTCCTTTTGTCGTAAGTTGCCTTCGATGCCAGCTTCCCCACACTTGGCTACTGCTACGGTCATGACATTCGTGTTCCCGAGATCCGCGCCGACCACGAAGTAGTTCTCCTGTGCCTTGTACGCTTCAGGACCCCCGTTCTTGTCTGCATGCTCCGCCAAGTGCGAAAACGAAGACGGAAATGGACGATCTACCTTTAGGCGCCTGCAGGGTGCACATATACCGATATTCCATCGCTTTCGATCGTCGCCCTGAAAATCTTTCTCTTGCTCGTGTTGACACGCTTCAAGTCGAATATAATTTACCAGTAAGTCTACGGGTTTTCACCAATAAATTCCTCCCTCCTTATATCGAACTCCGTACTGATCCTCTTCATAATGTCATGAAGGACGCTGGAGTCGATTGCCACAAAATGCGACTTGATGTTGCATATCGGAACGACGTTGAAGCGCTTCTCTGGAAGCGCAGCCTTCCATTTCTGCGACTCTTCATTATGCTCCACATCCGGCTCCATCACTGCCTTGCGTTCATGCTCTCGGTTCAGAAAAACGGCATAGCGCAGTATAAGGGAACAGCTTTTTTTATCTTTTTCCATATCTGATACGTTCTCTATTGGGTTGACCAGCCCCAGAACCGCACGGTGCTCTTTAATAGTCGTACGGTTTACAGAAGCTTCATTCTTTCTCATGTGTGATGTCTTCTTGTCGACGAATTCGATCTCCTGTTCATTCTTACTATCGTTCGTGATGCCGTTTATGATGCTCATATCTCTTTCCGAGACAGGCCCGGCTAGATTGCAAAGATGGAACGTATCATGAAGCGTTTGACGTTCATGGCCAAGTGGTTCTTCAGGTTCGTGAGGCACTTGATAGCCCCGTAAATATAAATATCCGCGTCACCCCTGTATCTAGTCTCGTTGAAGTGGAATTCGGCGTGATTTTCGTGGAGGGCGTGCACTCCCTCATTTCTCCTCGACGTTTCCCCCGTGTCAAGCATCAGGTGACAGATGAAGGTCTTGTTAAAAAATTCTTCCGGAGCCTCGACTGTGTTGATATCCGCGACGTCGCGATCCATCTCCTTCACCAAATGCATCGTCCTTGAAGAAGCCTCCCAAACACCCATGGAGGAGGACGCGACACGGTTTCTGATAGCCTCTTGCTTCTGGTTCTTCGTCTTGTCTTGCTGCCCTTTATGCTGCTCTGTTTTTCGTTTTTTTTCACGGCAGCCGACGATACCGGCCCTCCAGGATCCTCGACTTGCACCCCCCAATTTTTCCTTTCTTATCTTTGAAAACGAACGTATTTAGAACGCTTCTGCTATAAAGCCCCGAAAAATCACGTGAATACACTGACTTGATGGTCGAAAAACAATTGAGATGAAACACTATACTTTGTCATGGCTTTAGCCTGGACGCATCTTGTAATTTAGAACTACGCGATAATGATCAGGATCGCATATCCCTTCAACCGCGAGATGCGCGTCGTTTCTCATTCCTGCTCGGTTTGGTGGTGCGTGTCTCGATCGCGCTGCATAAAAAGAACAGTGACTGACCACGAACTCGAAACGAGATAACAATCTCCTTGCCCCTCTACGGTAAGCGTTAAAAGCACGAAAAGCTCTCCGTAATGTCGAAAGTTTACCCTACAGGCGTAAGGTCCCGCGAGCCGGACGAGTCTGCTAGGCGAATTCTTCATACGCTCCCTCAGAGGCAGGTGCTGTGGCGAGATCTGAGCAGCATGTCCGAAACGCAGTTCACTCAGGAACTATGAGCAGATAGGCTGCGCCTAAGCGTCACACTGTTCGCAGTGGACTCCTAGTGTATCGCTTCGCGCTGCCGCAGGCAGTAGGTCTATCAGCACAACTTTCAGGAGCCCAGAATGATATTGAATACAGATTCCAAGTCAGTTGCACCACGCCTCGAGCCGACGCCCTCAGCGGTATGGCAAAGCTGTTCTGCCTCCGTGATGCATCTGCTCCGGCGGTATAAGCGTTAAGGCGGGTGCAGTCAAGTTCTCGGCACACGATGGAACGTACAAAACGACCAGTACACCCGAAAGCAAGTATAAATAATGGAATTTGGAGGTCGGGTGCAGCAGCATGATGCACGCTTTCCCGAATGAAAATATCCATCCCGCAAGCTGGAATCCATGGTCAATGGCGACGACGCTCTGTCCATCGGAAGAGAATCAAAACACGCCGCAGAGCATCGCGAATCGAATGCGCTCTGGAGGCCGCACGATGAGGCGCGGCGAGCGCAGGCGTCCACCGCTACGCCTCCACGAATCCCTCACCGAACGGCGAGATGCCACTCGGCGATGACGCCGCAGCAGCGCATACAATGGATACGGATTCGTGAACGCCACACCTGGTACGCGGAATCGTGACTTATCGGTGACCAGTTTTTTCCTGGTAATCCTGATTCGAATACGTTTGTTGAGAGATTTTGTGATCTTCTTCAGATCTGCTAAACTGCAACTTTGTTAGCGCTTTGAAAACCTGGTGTCTCCAAGGTACTGGAAGAGTCAACGGCTGTGCAGAACTTGAGTAGCGCTCGATCTGGCTAGTTGTGCGTGTATCAGATCCGCGAGGCAGTGATCTGGTTCATCGTACGCTTGATCTTTTGTTTCAGCACTTCCGAGAAGCGTGGATCAGCTCTGCAGCGCACCGATCTATCTCTCTGCACGCTTGATCGTTCGTATCCGCACTTCCAAGTAGCCGGATTTCATAGTGTGCCGCGTTCCTTTGTTTCTCAAGCGACGGATCTCTAGAAATGCCACTGACGCTTGCAAAGCTGCCCTACGAGCAAGATCCGGAAGCGATTGAGCTATCGCGCAAACGACTTGGCATCCGTGTCGAGAAGCATACGCCACTCGCCCTGCAGCGGCACTTGTATCGGCCGCGATGCCCACCGGTACTTCGGGGAGCTTTCACGGTGCGGCGCGCCTCGTCACCGCAGTCCGCTATGGACCATGACGAACGAATCAAGGCGTTGTTTCCCCACGTTCATCACAAGCCCATTGTAGAGATCGCATTTCATGACGGTGAGAAGCCAATGAGCATCGGGCGACCGCTACGCTTGGGGGTGCTGTTTTCGGGCGGACCTGCTCCTGGCGGTCACAATGTTCTTGCCGGTCTGCATGACTTTTTAGCCTCCCGGAATATTTCTAGCTCATTAGTTGGATTTTTAGGAGGCCCTTCCGGTCTGATCGAGGGCAAATACAAGGAGATCACAGAAGAGACGCTCTTCCGCTACCGCAATCAGGGCGGGTTTCATTTGCTTGGCTCAGGACGGACCAAGATTGAAACGCCTGAGCAGCTCGATGCTGCGTTCACCACTTGTGAACGTCTGCAACTGGACGGCCTTGTCATTGTCGGTGGTGACGACTCCAATACCAATGCATGTGTACTGGCAGAGTACATTGCTGCAAGAGGTGGCACGACCTGTGTGGTTGGCATTCCCAAGACGATCGATGGCGATTTGCGGAACGCCTACATTGAAGCGAGTTTTGGTTTCGATTCTGCCTGCAAGTTGTATGCCGAAATTGTCTCCAATCTGGCATTGGATGCCGTTTCAGCGCAAAAAGTCTACCATATCTGCCGTTTGATGGGGCGCTCTGCTTCACACATTACACTGGAGGTGGCTCTCCAGACACATCCAAACTTGGCGATTATCAGCGAAGAAGTTGCTGCACACAAACAAACCTTGGGCATGATCGTGGATACGATTGCCGATCTGGTCTGCGAGCGAGCCGCCCTTGCAAAGAACTACGGTGTCATTATCCTGCCCGAAGGACTCGTCGAGTTCATGCCCGATATCAAAAGCCTGATCCAAGAACTGAACGAAGTGCTCGCTCAAGCACCAGCGCGGAACGGCGTTGCCGCCGGAGACGCACCACAGAATCCCTCCGAGGAAGCCGATGAGGCGAATGCCCTCGGCGATCCGGATGCGTCTCTGGTCGTCATCCGCCGCATTGCCCAGAGGCTTAGCAAAGAATCCGCGGAGCTACTGAGCTCACTTCCATCTGCGTTTGCGGTTCAGCTTTGCATGGACCGGGATCCTCACGGCAATGTGCAGGTAAGCAAAATAGAGTCAGAACGACTTGTCGCGGAAATGGTGGAGCGCGAACTCGAGAAGCGCAAGCAAGAGGGTACCTACCGGGGAAAATTCTCAGCGGTGACGCATTTTTTGGGCTATGAGGGTCGCTGCGGCTTGCCATCGAATTTCGATTGTAACTACTGCTATGTACTGGGTCTCGTTGCTGGAGGTCTCGTTGAAAACGGATGCAATGGCTATATAGCCCGCGCAACTGGTTTGACTCAGGCGCCTGAGCTGTGGCACGTTGGCGGCGTGCCGCTTACCGCCATGATGACCATCGAGCGCCGCAAAGGCCGGGATATCCCCGTCATCAGCAAGTCTGTGGTCGATATGGCGGGTCCCATATTCCAGAACTTCAAGAGAGAACGGCACAGCTGGGCCCTCTCCGACGACTATCGTATCGTCGGTCCGATGCAGTTTTACGGTGATGGAGCGGATTGTTTGACAATTTCCATGCAAATCGGTGATTAGTTCATAATTCAACAGTCTACATTCGTGATGTTTGCAAACCTTTTTTGAAAAGTCTTCGTTAAAAGAACCATATAATCAGCTATGCACAATAAAGAACCCTATTATAGTTTACCAGTTGCTTGGGAGAATCGTTTTACGTGGATAGGTACGGCGCTGTGGCTTTGCTGGATATCTGCACCGTATCGCTCCAGCGTCTTCCTCCAGTCTAGAATGCAGTCCATTCTCTCCTGACAACTGTTTCTTTTCATCAGAGGCGATACGCGTTCCAGTAAAATGCTCATACTCAATACTAAAGTAGTCCCTCGAACGTTCGCTTGATTCTAAGCCACTGAAGGCGCCGAAAGCACGATACATTTCCGGATGTTAATCGAGGCGCTGAAGTATCGGCACGGGATGAGCTTTTGCGCATTGCCGCTTGTAGCATCAACCCTTAGGAAGTAACTCGTGATCGGTTGCCTCTCCATCTGACGTCCATACAGTTGACCGCACAACATCTCGTGCGTCTGTCCCTGGTTCATTCTCTTCCTATCCAACTGTTTCAGTGCGTACTCGTACTCATGAACCGTGTTCGTCGTACCGAATGTATCGATTGGAATCGCGCAGGATGATTCCTGCACTCCTTGTGCGCTCTCGTCGAAGGAGCAGGAGCGCAACTATTGCGCGCTCCAGCACGACCAGCACCGTATGCTACCGCCAAACGACGCGAATTATCCATTGTATTCCTCTTCGACTTATTGCACTAGTTGGCGAATGCACGCCTCTTACCGCCGTACACCCGAAACCGTCGCTGACCCCAGCACACCTTTATGTACCGAAGCCTTACATCGTTCGAAAAAGCCCCTTGGAAGTTCATGTACACTATCGGAAAAGAAGCGTGCAAGGCGTCTCTGCTTCTCGAAGCGGTGCTCAGAGCGTCGAGACTCGTATGCTGAAGCCGTCATCCCTTTGTTAGTATGCCTCAGGGTGGTGACCATGGCCGCCTCCCGATTATAACGAGGCCTGGATAAATTGAACGGATTCGTACGCATTCTGTTGAGAATTTGGGCTCCTTCGTCTTGATTAAGACCTACGGAGACGGCTACGACGCGCCCCACGATGCATTTCTGTTCCTTTACCCCGAACGGTTGGAAATGGGTTTCGTTGCTCATTCCAGGCTTAGGTTTTCGCAAGTTCCATACAGACTGAAATTCCGTCGGTCTCCGTCGTCCTTGGAAAATTCTTCCCGCTATCCGGCCTCGAAACGAGAGAGCATGAAGGAGCTCCAGAAATGCTCTCCGCGAAGTTATTTGAATGCTTTATACTCGTTCTCAGAGATCTGCTCCTTGGTCACCGCTTCTTCAGTTGGCGTGGTGGCATCTTTGTAGTCAAAAACCTCGATATTCGTTCTTTTTCGCCTAATTCGGAGGCGCTGGATGGCCGATGGGACCGAAACTTGCCTTTTCTATATTTGCACGTATCTGGCGTTCCTCGAGTACATCGTCGCCACCTTTCCATAGCGAAGATGCATACGGACCGCAGCGCGGCTCTCCGCTCCCACACGCCCACGCACGGAGAAGCAGCAGAGCAGGTCAGGGCTGGAGACTGTAGAGAACGACCTATGAAGGATCATGGGTATCAAAGATACGGACGAGTCGTCTATCGATCTGTGCGCGTAGAAATGCCGTTCAAAAAAGGAGGCGCCTTCGACTGATTTGAAAGAGGATCAGAGGTTGGTAAAAAGAGCAGCTCAGCACGAATCTCAGCTGTGTAATCGATGAACATATTTTAGTCATGGAAAGCAAAGCTGTGGAAGAGCAGGACGGAAGAATGTGGAATGTACAGGCCGCAAAGTGCTTCGACGCAGCATGAATTATTCAATGGTCCTGTTCGTTTGGCGATTTATAGTCGACCGCACGGCAGAATCTCCGCTAATGCTGAAGTTGTCGGCATGCTCGCTTGTCTCTTCTTCACGTACATCAGTTTCCCGTTTTTGGAGGACTCACATAAAAAGATGCCATTCCTCCCGAATGAAGTCTCATCAGGTGAGACGATCATTAGCTTTGCATGATATAAGCGTTCGCGTTTCAGCACGAAATCGATCGTGTGCTTTTGAACGCGCAGCGGTCTTCCAAAAAGCGTGGTTTTCTCTTCATCCATCAGCAATTGTTCACTGTCGTTCGTATCAATGGTGCGGATATTTCATATCCGTTGTCTTCTTCGGAAGCATTTTCCACAGAAGGAATAGAGTGGAGCGGATTGACCACTATACAGTCCCATAGATAGCATTTTCATGAGTTCCGTTCTAGTGCAGGATGTTCAGGATTAGGACTGCGAAAAGAGCAGTTCATCCTCCTGCTATCGCTCGAATGACTGTCTTGGACAAGCGAGCGCTTTGTAGCAAACTTCCATTAACAGCATAATGTCTTCGCTCAACATTTCTCCAGTGCATAGGATGTATCCTTTTGTTGAATACCTTCGAGAGATACAAACAAGAACAGAAATGGTATCCAGGTAGAGGTATTCCAGAAATATTATTCCGAGTAGAGCATATTTCAATGCCGGGGTCTTGTGGCGAACCCGGCGTCGCAGCTTGTCTCCTGGACAATGCTCCTCATAGGCCCGGGCGGAATGCGAATTCTTTTTCAACAGCAATGCTCCAGGTGCTGATCTTACCGCGTCCTTTGCCAAAGGCCTTCAATGCCGTGGAATCGTTTGCGGCATCATACACAAGTTGCAACGACTTGTTAGCGTGAACAGACGGCGTGCGCTCTGGGTAGCGGCGGCTACGCCCGGAGACGTCAGAGACGGCGTGTCCCGCGACCTTCTTTTCGAACAGTTCTTAGTTCCGTCTGTTCGAGTTTGTAGACGCGCTATTGCAGTCTGGTCGCAGATTCCGCGCGCCTCTGGGGTGAATCCTGGTGCAAGCGTCTCAGTACAACCTTCCGCCAGCATCGCCGGAGGGGAAACGGAGCGCCGCTCAGGTCAGAGGCAACAGCACACAGTCGTCAGCTGTTTTTGAAGTTCGTGCGATCGTTGAACCTAACCAGGAAATTCCAGTTTGCGAGATGGTTTTTCGTAGCAAGGGAAGCGGTTACCACTTTGCATCAAACCTGCATGTTCGGCGAGCCACCACCACCACCACCACCACCGAATCATACCGTAGGGGATGCTGGTCAGTTCGTACGATCGCCAAAGAGCCTAGCGCCAGCCGTGAGTGTCCGCTGTGATGCCAATAACGTCCGTGCTAGCACTGCACATAGACAGACCCGCTTTGGCGGAACCTCGCGGACGTCAACTCGACAGTTTACACGATTCTTCAGGTGCTACGTGCCTGCCGCGAACGTTCTTTGTGATGTCTACAGCACCGTGCAAACGCTGCATTGAGAGATAATGCCGTTGCCATACCCTTGCGGGCGTCGGTCGAAGACTTCATGAGTTCATGGTGCATGTTCGACGTCTCGGGAGCAGTGAATGCATTCTAAAGTCTGTATCATCGTTTGGGACAAAATTCATGGGGTTAATCCCAGATCGGGGATGCCCGTGGACTCTATGCTCGCCTGTTCACGTGATTTTTTCGCAACTCGCTTAAGGTGAACCACGCATGAAACATTTCTGTGTTCCAGGGATGCGCAGACACAGCCAGTCAGGAGTCAGAGGGCTTCAGGACTTCCACGGATGCCTGATGTCACGGAAAAGACGCCGTAAACCTCAAAATTTGAGTGTTCTTTCTTGTAGGCACGGGCGAGTTACCTGGAACGCACCTGATAGTTTGCAATGCCCAATGATGCCTCTCTGCGGAGAGTTTCAGGGTATTGTTGGTTGTATACGCAGCGCGCACACCACCTTGTGGGCGCTGAACTCAACCGCGATCAAAGAGTTCGCCGAGTAGTTGAACGACCCGTCTCTGGTGTCGAATGGGACTCGATCCGGGAGATGCGTCACGTCAGATGCATCATTTCAGTGGACGCGGTCTCGTAAAATATTCTTCAAGTTTTTCGTCGGAACTTCGCGAGGTTACCGCTGTGGTGCGGAGCATGCTCGTTCATGTCATTGGGTAAGCGAACAGAATCCTTAAGGAGCCGTCATGTTCTTCGGCAGCCTTGTTCAACAGGCGAAAGCGCTATCACATGCATTCGTCCTCGCAAGGGAACTCTTCACTGATCTGCAGCGTATTCACGCATCGAGCATGGAGTCAAGCGAGCACCTCGTCATGGAAAGAAGACTTGCCGCAGGTCAAGGTACCAGCCAGTGACCTTACAAATCTGAGTGACGCAGCTCTCCGCACGGGCTCGCGCAGCGGCTCCCCGGCAGGTATTTTCCTGGATGCCTCCAACAACAACAACAACAGTCCTTCGTGGTCTGTAAGCGGATTGCGTATGCCCATGCGGGATAGATCAGGTCCTTGACACGTGCACGCAGCTTCTGTCTCGCTCTCAGTCAGAACAATGCCGACCATTCAAGGAGTTTCGGCAACTTTCGAGTAGAGATCTCAAGTTTCTGGTCCGCGCGTTGCTACCAGTGGCGTAGCGGGCCGCTACATACAAGTCCCGTATCCGGCTGTACGTCACTGAACTCGGCCAGTGCCGATTCCTGGATTACGGAGCAAGAGACCCTGCAGCACAACTTCGAACATTTTCTACGTACCTTTCCTGAGATGCGACCTGGATGCAAAGTCACGAGCGGACGAGACTCAGGCCTCCATTTTGCCTTACCCCGATGATTCCACTTCACGCACCAGCGCTCGTACATTCCCGCGAGCTTCCTAATACGCTTCGGGCGTATGGCTCCAAACCAGGTCGCGCTAGTCGCGCTCTCGCAGAGCGTCCAGCCCCATGGCTTCCATTGCCCGCTCAATGACCACGTTGCCGATGCTTTCATGTACACCCAGTGGCGCGGTCACGGTATAGGTAACATGGGCGTGCTTTGAAGCTGCTTCTGCAGCCATATTCGGAATGTCGGTCGTAGAGTGCCTCCCTGGAGCGAGAAAATACGGCACCACAACGATATGCCGCGCTCCGGCCTCCACACAGGCGCGAAAACCGTCGTCCAGCGTCGGTTCTGCCATTTCCATGTGAGCGCCGTGGATGATTATTCCGGGTGGTGCTCTACGCCTCAATAGCTCAATCATATCGAAAAGCGCTTCATTCGCTTCTTTACGCCGGCTGCCGTGGTCTACTAACAGCAACGCGTGTCCCGCATTTGCCAAACGCCACAGTGACCCCTCCGCTCCCATACGCGTCGTACCTGTGCAACAAAAGAGCGTTCGCGGACACTGACTGCAGCTCCGTTTACTCCGTCGCAGTGACCAGGGCGCAGCAGTAAGAAACATAGCAGAAACAGTTTCACGCGGGGCGCGTCTCAGTTGTACGTTCTTTTGCTCTAGGGTCTGTCAGCCAGGTGTTCGAGTTCAGCGAAGAGCGATTCTTCCCCGTTTGACGCCGGTGCGGCTATGAGCAACTCATGCACGCTCACTGTGACAAGTGAATGCTTCCTGTTCGTACAACGCGAGCTGTTATTCGTACCAATTTGTCAAGACGTTGACGCAGGCCATCGTTCCACAACAGCGCGCTTGATATCAGCGCACAGTGAACCATCCATCATACCACGCTCTGCTTCCAAGTTCCATAAGCCATTCTTCTCGGATATATTGCTCGTTTCATAGGTTTTATCGTGCGCCGAGTAGTCAGCATTCGAAGGATGTTGGTAGCAGCGTTAATTTCCCGATTTCGCTGATTCCCGCAGTTGTCAACGCATTTCATTCACAGGTGGTAGCTGCGATCTACACATCGCTTGCCATTGTCAACTTATTTGTATGCAACCCCGGTGCGCGCCTTTGCACAGTTGGCACTTGACTGTCTTCAGGTTTTATCATTTGTCCACGACTCCTCGTTTTTCTCCGGGATCGACCGTTGGCACGTGAACGCTTGCTATACCACTCCGTACATGCAATAGAAGAGTACAGAAAGGTTCTCTGGATACGCTCCTCCGTTTCCTCGCCCGATGCTGTATCGTGCGTTAATGGGCTTTCCGGGGCTATATTCTCCGCCAGAACATTACCTGCCGCACATGAAAGCGCAAGCTGTTCGATTCAATAGAGGATTTTTGTGGAAAGTGATGATTATCACGAAGGAACAAGTAGCTGAAAAAATTTCATTCTGGGTAAAAGTCAAGAAATTTCGATCCGTCTATGCTCACATCGTGCAAAGCGCTTATGCGGTCCCCACTGGATGCGATCGCTGCGATAGCTCAGTTCCGAATCCGAGGCGCCGTTCCATGGAAACAGAAGATCCAGGGACCTCTGGGAGCATTTCCCGTGAAATCTATCATTCTGTTGCTGTCGAATAGAGTGTCTTCTTTGGCCACAAAAAGGGGAGGATTTGTGCTTCGAATGGAATCGATTATTTTACGGTACATATACAGAAAACTTCCGGCGTGAGATGGTAAAAAGTCCTCATGAGACGACGTCGAGTTCTTCGCTTGTCCCTCCAGGGTCGCGAATTACCGTGACCAAGGGTATTCATGAGAAAAAAGATCGTGCACTTGAAGAAGGCTTGCTTGTTGCAGGCGATAGGTAAGGAGAGGAGAGGAGAGGAGAGGAGAGGAGAGGCGTCGATGATTTCACAAATGAATCTGATCATGGAATTGGTTATTTTACGAAACCTTGTTCGAAGGCACCGCGCATCATCTTGATTCCCGTCGCGGAACGATTTCCAGTGGCAAAGAGTCGCTCGCACTTTTCGAAAATGAAGACCGAGAGCGCCAAAAAGGTCTATGAATCCGTAAGCCCTTATTGCTGCAATTCGAGTATCGAGGCTGTGTATCTAACAACATGGTTCGAAAGAGAAAGAATATGCTGGAAAAAACGTGTCGCTAAATGTCCCATTTTAATCTGACTCTCAATTATAGACGAAAAGGACAACGCGGATCCTGGACGCGCCAGGGCTCGCCGCGGCTGTTTCTCAAATCGCCAGCAGCCGTGACCTAGTCCAGCTGTTTTCCGCGGCAATGGACCACTTTCAGAAGCCGCCACCCGTTCCAGTTCGATAGAGCGTTTCGTGTTCCTGAGTTGTCTTTCTAACAGTATGGCTGTTGGCGTTCGCCAAGTCGGATGGCCATATTATGTACCCTCCTTGCACATTCAAACAGACACAAACAGAGCGAAATCGTATCAACAGCGGGCCTGAGACCCTGGCAGCGGCCATACAGGCCGAGGTTTCTTCGATGGACAGCCAAGGAGGAGCAGCAGAGAAGCCACTGCTATCACCTGGATCGGGTAACAGCTGCTGGGGAACTCGAAAGTCAGCTGGCGCAATGCATACGTGTCTCCAGTCACAGTTTCAGCGACCAGTGAACGTATGTGCCGTCAGTCTGCTGGTACCTTTCCATCAGTTGCTCGCCCTCGTACGTAGCCATTCCTTCTTCGGAAAACTAGCAAGCGGCGTACAAGACGTAGTAGTGGCACCGCCGGCAGATTCCTCCGCCGAGGAGCTAAAAATACTTACGATCCTGGATACCCTCGCTGCGGCGGTTTGCTATGTACGGAACCTGCAGGCTTGGGTCGCTCTGCAACGTTTCAACACACCCGCGGACACGCTCGACTTGCTCCTTCCAGATGCCGAAGCGACGGGCGCTGGTCGCCGTCGACCAGCGAGTCCTATATCTGCAGCGCATCTCGATTCCAGCAGCCAAGACAGCGGGAATATATCCATCAATACAAAGCGAGATCTTCGCGAGACAAGCGATACTCTACAATCACGGAGTTGCACGTACTGCCCAGACCGTTCTATTCTTGAAGACTGGTTTTTCAAGCATTTTGATCACCCATACCCTTCCGAGAGGGAGAAATGCGAACTCGCCTTTCGAAGCGGGTTAACCCTGCGGCAGGTGAACGATTATTTTGCAAACAAAAGGGTGCGTTGCCGCCGGCGAGCCGAAACTTTGCGCCGTCGTGCGGTACCTCCGAGCTCGCCGCCTGGGGTAATGCAAAAATCCTGGTCCGTACCACTCGGCAGAGACGTGGCAGTCGATTTCTCGAGGCGCGGCGCGGTGTGGCGCGCTCGCGTCCTCCCGTACGCCAAACATCTGCTGTCAAGGGAAACGTTCTGAGAGGAGTACGCAAACTGCCCCAAAAGAGTGGCCATGCTGCAGTGGTCAACTCGCCAATCTGCCTCGTTCTGACCCTGCTGCTTGCACGCACTGCGAGGACGCTGAGCAGCCCCGCGTTGCGCGACAAAGAGTCCGCGACTTTTCGAAAACTCGTCGTTCCATTCCCACGAAAACGCTGTGCTAGACTATACTAGCCCGCTCTCTACCCGAGGTTTCCCGGTCAAACCAGCGTTCGCTTCACTACTGGTTGAAGTCTCTAATCCAAGAGCTATCACGAGGGAGCGCGCAGAGCGCCCTAACATTCAATGCGGCACTGTCCGCTATGTCCATCATGTTACGAGAGACTGCCCTGGACGACCCTGCGTTCAAATCACTCGAAGAAACGGTTATTTTGCGCTGCTGCTCTCGTGAGAAGAACAAGAAGGAGCCAGCATAATGTTCTTGATTCTGAACACGGCAACACAGTTCACAGCGCCGCTGCACGCAAAAAGGTTTTCCTCAGTCAAACAAGCGCGTAACGACTTCATCGTGCACGGACACCGAACAGTGGATTCAGAGTGCGCTCGCCGGAAGCTTCCACGAGGCTTCCACAGGACGCCTCCGTTCGCGTTGCGACTTTCATGCACCGGCCAAACCGACCAATATATGAAATGGCTTGAAAGTACGCGGCGTCCGCCTATGGAGGATGGCTCCTCAAGCTCGACTAGTACGCGCCCTTTGTCGTACCTTGAGCAGCTGGAGCAACGGCGCTTGGAGCAGTCGAATAACGCTGTCAGACCGAGAGACAGCGCTCCGGAGCAGACCATTAACACAGCGCGGAAACGACAGGGGTTTTGGAAGCGGTTGCAGGGTGCATTCACTAACTTGTTCCCGGAGAAGGAAACAGCGCTTCAACGGCTGCGTTCATACGGGCTCGCTGCAATCCTCGCGTACGGCTTTTTCGACGCAATCACTTATTCAGCGAGCTTCGTTATCGCACTTATCACTTTCAAAAGGGCGACAGATAATGCACCACTAACCTGGCAAAACTTTTTGAAAGTTGTGGCGGGCATGTGGTTGTTGAATAATTTCTCCCGTCCGTTTCGCATTGCGGGTGCATTGCTCTTGGCGCCGCTTGTAGACCAGTTCGTCGTCAAGCCAGTTGCGCGTCGCTTTAAACCCATGTCAGGCTAAAATGGAACGGGTCCACTCAGCTAACTCGTGCGGTCACACGCTAAACTTCGGGTCTTCCCCAGTGTCACATGCAGAAGGCTTTGGGATGGTTATCCGCGACTGCTGTCTTTTCCTTTTCATTCTCTGCGGCTTGAAATACATCGGTCTCTCGTGTCGCTCGAGCGCCGTTCTCATTTGTCGAAGGATATCGATAGTAGTGATAAAGGTCCGGTTTGCGCCGCTGCCTGATGTTCTCGACACATGCAATGTACATCTGAAAGCTGGGGGCTATGCCTGGCTAGCCATTTTCATTCTCAGGGTAACCAGTCTTTGTGCGCCCTTCGCATCCCTGACACTTGACTATGGTCATGTGCTCTGATCTGTCCACCACATATTCTGTTCCATGCGCCGCTCTGTGGCGCGTGGCGGCTTGCTTTATCGTTTGGCGCATGCACTTGACGGGTAAAGAAGGATCGAACCGATGCCCTCCTTTGTTAAAGCGCTCATGAACCGCGGTAGGAAAAAAGAGACTGTAGTTCAAGAAAAATGCTATGGCAAAGCAGGAGGAGGGAAAGGGAGGTTCGCGCAACGTGGAGGAGATATATTGTCCTCAATCAAAACCGATCTCGTGCGGACACCCGCCGACATCGAACGCAAACGTCACAAAACGATTCACGGCTCTCTTAGAGCTCATACGCTTCCTTTCTTAGGAGGAGAAATTCCGAGAGGAATAACGATTAATACAGACACATAGCATCGTAAAGTTGCCACCGAACGCGATCTGCATAGGTCGGAACGCGGGAGAGCGACGCGCCACACATGCGCCACCATGATACCTGAAGAGCGGTCCGACCTGCGATAAACTGCAACGCTTTGGGGTCACGGGTTTCGAACCCTCCGACTTGTGCCCAACGCCAGAACTTGTGCTCGAGTGCCCCTAAATCTAGTATCAGAGGAAGGAAAGGAATAAAAGAATCGTTCGCGAAGCGAGCGAAACAGACGGCTTCTGCAGAAGCCTTCGTCGCAGCATCACTTTCGGGTGGAATGCATGGATAGGATACCCGCGAGTGTCTTATGTAACTCGATGCCCATCATGCTTGAGCCAACGCTTTGTAGTCAGAGTTTTGAGAAAATGAAGAGCGTGCAAGAAGGCGAATGTTGCGTCATCGAATGGAACAGCGTGCGCTTGCGCAAGCAGAACACAGAGTACCCGCCCAAGGGATCTTACAGAAGAAACCCCTGATCGTAGGCATGGCATCTGGCGCAGAAACGGAGGAAAGCATGCACGAACACCTCCTGGAACCGTCAAGGACTTCTGCCGAGCGATAAAGTAGACGTTCACGCGCCATGCAGCGACCATCGGAGGAGGTTTGATGGATACACAGGAACAGCTGACAACGGGCAAGTGCTAAAGATGCGAAGGGCGCACCGATGCCATGTATAGAGATGAAAATGGTATGCAAGGCAGTCGTGTATACAGCCGGCACGTTGAATATGTGGACTACTGTCGAAAGCGGTGAAATCAGGATTTTAGCATGCCATCAACATCATCCGTCTGCTGAATCGGATCTGGAGGCAAATGAATGACCAGTGTATCTTATGTCGAAGCCTAGAGAGGAGAAAATAAAGCAGTTGCAGATAAAGCTCGCAAACGCCGGTGTTGGTAACAGTGGGAAGAAACCAAAACTTCAGCGCGTATACCCAAGTTAGCTGAATAGATCCGCTCCATTTCAATATGAAATTTGCTTTGTACGTAAGCACTCCTGATATGCAGCGAAACCGCTCTGATCGAGGCCCAGACGCAAAGTTGAGCGCCGGTATGATGCAATGAGCCGGAGCGCCGTTCTCGTAATAGACAAGAGCTTTCGCAAAGACCGGAGAGGGCATTTTTTACGCAAGTTCGTGCATCGCATGAAACTGTTCCCCTGTCAGATACTATAGGCCGAGTGCATCCGGCTCCACGATGGTGATACCAATTCAACTACCTGATAAATGGATACTGAGGGATCGCCCTACTGAACAGGAGGCTAAGCTGTGCGTCCACATGTATGAGTACGAAAATCTCCGTCAGCAGTACCGGCGGCAACGTTACTGGCACGCTCTTTCCGTGGCCCGCCAACAGGTGGAGCACACGCCCCTCTAGCGCTTCTGTCCCGAATCCAGTACACATACCATGGAGTGTGCTCATAAGCGTAAGACTTGGTTATTGTTCAATGTGGCCTCAGCTCCTCTGATCAAGCAAAGTTCAAGAAACCTGGGAGAGGATCAAGTCGTCCGTTTTGAAGTCTACTTGAAGCTTTCCTGCTTGTTTTTTGGGCAAAAAATCGTTATGGTACGAATCTCGGAGACCATCCAAGAGATCGAAGTCCACGTCCCAATCCAGTTCTCTCAGCGCACGGTTCACGCTCGTAAAGAAGTGTTGCAACCTAAAGGGAAACGCCTTGGCCTTCCCGATATCCACACGATTAGGATCGTAGTGGACGATGCGGATGCTTTCGGGATCGCGTCCCATCGCAAGAGCGCACATTTTCGCAATACCATTGTACGTTACCGACTTGCGATCCTGAATGTTGTAGACTTTGCCTACTGCCCTGGGATTCCCGAGTACGGCGGCAAACGCATTGGCCAGATCTGCCACGTGGCCCAGGCCAGTCATGTAGGTGCCGTCGCCTGGAATTGGGATCGGACGATCTTCCGCGATACGAGCAAAGAACCATTCCTCGATGGGATTATAGTTCGAAGGACCGTATATGTAGGTCGGGCGGATGGCGGTCCACGGCAGTCCGTGGCTATCTAGGAACTCCTCCGTTTGAAGTTTCCCCAAGTGACGGGATTTGGGATCGCAGGCGTCGCCTTCGATATGTGGTAGCACCGGCGACTGCAAGTAGACACCAGCGCTGCTCATGTAGACATAGTGATCGATCTTTCCGGCAAAGAGCTCAGCAAATGGTCGAGTATCCTCGAGTTCTCGTCCATTCATGTCAAAGATCGCATCAAAATTTTCCGATGCTAGCTTCTCCTTCACTTCATCGGGCTTTGTGCGGTCACCTATAATGGTCGAGCTCATAGCAGCTCTTGCCGCAAACTCACCCTCCGGCTCGTTTGGTACACGCTGAAGGGGCTTGCTGCCTCGGTTGTAAAGGACGACCTCATGGCCGAGGTCTCCCAGCACCTTCGCCAGATAGACGCCGCTGAAGCGCGTCCCACCTATGACCAGGCAACGCTTCGACCCGATCGTATCAGCACGACACGACATTGGAAGTTTCATCGATAGTGAAGCTCGTCTCGACAGGTTCCGGGCTTTGCTACGTGAATTGAACGCGTCCGCTGCACCAGCGAGGAACGCCGAGTTCCGGACCCCTCGGTTGCGCCCAAACCAGCTAGTCGTGTTTGTAAAGCATCCCCACACTGACTGTTTGCCACACAATGCACGCCTATGGTGTTCCGTATGTGAAGCACATAGGGTAAACGGTTCACTTATGCAGAACATGTTTCGTAAACGAGCCCAAAGGTCGTATCGCTGTTGCGGCTGAAGTTCGGAGCTCAGCGCTCGGCCTCAATCTGTTGGCAAGCGCCTCGAGCGGCTGGAGCGACGCCTGCGCGCCAGACGCCCGGCGCGGACTGGACATGATGCCGCCATCGGCTGCGATACGCGTCGCACGGCTTCAGCGGCGAGTTGTGGACGGGTACCAGGTTCGTTTATAAAAATGAAGGGTACGAGCGAGCGCAATGACCTCCAAGCGCGTAAATGTGCAACCAAACGCTGCACTTGTCGAATCAAAGTCCGACAGGGAACGGGTAAAGCTGTTTTTTCTTCATGCTCCGCCAGCGGTGGCGCTGCAGGTGTCGTGGTTGGCACTCACGGCGGGCTCGGCAAACTTCAGTTCGCACGAACGGACTATTTTCTCCCAAATGTATCCGCTGGTGATCGATTGGTAGGCAGTGCATATTTGTCAGGCTACAATGGAAGACTGAACTGCTCGCTCTGTTGTTGAATTTTCATTATATTCCGAACATTCTTCTTGAACAGTGGACACGCGAAGTGTATTAATAAGTGATTAGGGATTCGTACGTAATTTTAGGTTTCCTGTCTGTATGTTGCTTTTTGGAAATGGCCCCTTGGATGTTCTGTTGCTGAAATTCGTTTGGTCACCGGAATCAAGGTGCATTGCGACGCTCTCGAACAGGGACTTTTAAAGTAATCGAATCATCATCCAATTAGTAAGCACATGAGCATCCAATCTTCTTCCTTTCCTCACATTTGGCATGCCCGAAGCGAGCGTTCTGTAAAATATTGATCTGCCTGTGTCAAGGCGACTCGTAGGCACAGCAGTCCGCGCCGCTGGAATGAGGACGTACATAACGCGACCTCGGCCGTTGACAACTGCTTCGCACATTCGTACCCAATGTTTACTGAACTTTCCGCGCCAAATAATCGGATCGCTCCGAAAAATCTACCACCATCTCTGTACCAATCGAGAAAACGGCAATCCGCACCATCATGATCCCCGCCACGGGATATGCGCCCGGAGGTTTTCTGACCCTCTTTTTTGCACGGCAAGGGTCTTGGTCTGAGACTTCAGCCACACCATCAACCACTTCCAGTGGGGAGCGCGTCAACTCTTTGCACAAAGGGAGCATAAACGAATCGAAATTTCCTGGCTTTCGCCCCCGCTTGAATCTTCTTCTCGGTACTTGTGGCTCAACGGACAACACTGCATTCCGCAAATCCTCTATCGAGTAGAATAGCGTTTCGCTTCTGCAGCGGACAGCGTACTCGTCGAGGGGGTCTCCACAAAGAAGCACGTGATCCCAGGGTACGAAACCGGGTGCGGAAAGTAGCGCAGCATCGATAGAAGCCTTCTGTATCCATCAAGGGCAGATACTGAGCGACGAAGCGTGCGTTTACGTGCCACAGGGCGGTTCTCGGTGCGGACGTTGTGCTCGACACAAGCGAACATCAGATCACAGTCAATTTTCAACACTGCAAATGGGCAACCAGGCTGTGTATGAAGATGATAAAAAAACGAACGAAGCGTAGATTGCAACTTTTTCCTGTGTATGCATTGCATGAACAACAGTTGGAAGCGGCAAAGTCGGGACTTTAACGCCGAAATCAATATCTAAGGACAGCTGAGAACGGCGCTAGAAGGTAGCGAGAGATCGGGATACTTCGAGCCGTAGATATGAGAGCGGAAAAGGAAGCAGGTGCAGAGAACCTCCCCCCAAAGGCTAGTGCTGATGACAGTGGCAAGAAACCCAAACTTTATCGTGTGCGCTTGTGTTCAGGGAACTTTTACCTTTCTCCTGGCGTGGTTGTATTTCTTAAAAAAACATGAAATTGATGATGTAGCTCCCTCTTCTTTATGCAGCATACGATGAAAATCGTCTGATCAGAACCTGTAGCAAAGAATCCTCCTCGGGCTGGCATAGGGCTCTTCGCCAGCAGCAGTGCAGTTGCTGCCTGCATAGTCCCTTGCCAGCTGTAGAGCGACCGGATGCGACACGACGCACGGCGTGCGAGTTAGGGTTGCGCGATGCCAGCAACATGATAGAACTGATTCATTTTGCCCGAGTGATTCAATCAGTATGCATTGTACGTAGCGAACGGAGAGCACCAAGATGCTCTGAGTGAACCAGCAGTCACAGAGATGTATCTGCGATCGCTGAACCTTGGCATGTACATTCGCTCGTGACACCGGTAAATGCCAACCACTCCACGGAGGCCAGTCAAGACTGAAGCTGCGTCAAGATGCCTCATCGTACGATGCTATCCGCGAGGACCGACGCCATACGACTCGATGCAACGAGCCCTGTGTAGATCGGGCATCGCCAAAACATGCAAGTGCGTACCTCGACGCGGCTGCCCAGTGCTTCGAGGAGATTCCCGTGAAAACGTCCACTGTCACAAGTGAAATACGTGGTAAAATCGTTTATCTGGGGCGCGCACGGATCCTATCAAGTTTTGGAAGACCCCAAAATGTTGTCGGAGCTCTGCCTTTTCATTGTGGCTTTGCTGTTGTCTCGCAGCAGCCAAGAGGGCTCACAGAAAGGGAACGCATTTGCGCTCGCTTCTTTCCAGTTCTCAGAATTTGGGGCGCTACACTACAGATAGATCGTGAACGCTGGATAAAGCGGAAAACGCTCGGAGACGCCAACAACTACCCTCGATGTCATACTCTAAGCGACGCCAGTAACAGAGAAGCGCCGCAGTGTGCCCGCAGCGGACAGTACAGCCTAGAGTCTTCGACCACGGCGACCTCCTTTTCGCCTGGTACCGTCATGTGGTATGGGCGTCACGTCCTCGAGGCGTCCAATCTTCATCCCGCTGCGAGCTAACGCCCGGATAGCGGCCTGAGCTCCCGGCCCAAAGGTTTTAGCCTTGGATCCGCCAGTGCCACGCACTTTGATATGCAACGCAGTAATGCCTAGCTCCTTACAACGCTCAGCAACTTTCTGTGTGGCAATCATGGCTGCGTACGGCGAGGACTCATCCCGATCGGCCTTCACTTCCATGCCGCCAGACCGCCGGACAAAGGTCTCTCGACCCGACAGATCCGTGACATGGATGAAGGTGTCATTGAAAGATGCGTAAATGTGGCAAACCGCAAAGCACTCTTCACCTTCACGGAGTTGCGGCCCTTGAGAAACCTCTTCGGAAACAACTGCCTGACGCTTTTTCGATGCCATTCTCGACCGAGCGCAGGATATACTCAATACCCGTCAATGACGTTCTTATAGCCAACCCGCGCGTCGGCGTGGACGCCGCGCACGCCATGTCACGTGACGGCAGCCGGGCACGGATGCGGGCGGCGATTGCGGCTTGGACGTCGCACCTGCGCCAGGCAGCTGCTGCGGCGGCAGCAGGAGCGCATATGCTCTCTTGGTCGACAGAGCGTTGACAGAAACACGGAATGCCCGATTTCACGACTGCCAGCCGCGCCCGGGAGAGCGTCTTCGATATCGCAAATGGACGCCGATAGCCTGAACACCAAAATCGGGGACTGGATGCATCGATCCTGCACCAGAAAAATCGTCGATGGTGCCCGCCTTGGCTGCGTGTCTGTATTCGTGCGGTGTCAGATCGATGACCTCAACTAGTTGCCGAGGTAGCGATGAAACTGGCTCGAATCTATGATAATTTCTGAAATCGTCTAAAGGCGCGTCTATGCATCACATGCTCCAGATCGAACCCCTTTATAGAGGAGGGACTCGGGGGATCCAGCGGCGTTACAGGTGCCATGCCCGTCGCAGGCACGTTGCGCGTCATCGCACGTTCTGCATCGCAATCGTCGTAGGTACACTGGACTTCTGCGCCTTGCACCTGGGTCCGGCAACACGACCGATTGCATTCGCATGGCGACGGAAAACAGTTGCCCTGCAACGGCGCGCGCACTCTCCAGTAGTGGAATCGCATCGACCCGATCCCGTCCGCAGTTTGTATAGGCACGCCAGGCATGCAGTACCATACTCTGCCATGTTCCGGATGACACAGCCTTGATCGCGGAAAGTGCAGAAGGCGTGCTTTCGGCAGATTCGCGAGCTACCCAGCGCTTCCCAATCCAGTAACGTAACCTGTTTCTTACGGAATGCGGTCGATGAATCGAACCAGATATGCCTCGCATAGAGACCGTTAGGCAAGGACGTCGGGTGACAGATCGCTCGCGCTATAGCTGAGACATAGCAATCTGTTCGGTGTAAGTTCGGTGGGTCCAACCAGAGATCCCCGAGCACCAGCAGATGCACCGCTGGGCAGCGCGAGACCGCGGACAATCAGAAACGCATCCGCGATCCTCTGCCGCGCCGTGACGCCCCGAGCCGATCTATGATTGACGCGTGCAAACTGTACCAGTTGATCGCGAGCCTTCGTTTTATAGGTGTCGCTCTGCGGAAAATGCCAGGGTTCGGAAGACTTTTCAGCTCCCGAAACTCATCAAAAGATCGGTCCACGAATTCGCGCACAGAGAATGTTAGTTCGTCTAACGACTTTTACGACGACACGCACCTGGGCTATGGGGTTGAAAGTCGTGCGAGACCCATAATCGAAGAGCCTCCCGACGAGAACGAAGCGCAAAGCTCGGCGGGCGTGGACGCGTGGGACTACCCGGGACACCACCATCGCGACTTACTGAACCGGGACGCGTTGAGTATCTGGGGCGGCGATAGCTTTAGTGATCCATTCTCTATGATGCGCAGCATGATGACGGAGATGGACTCTGTTTTCCGCAACCTTGATAGCCATTTTGGGGCATTCAGTACGTTCGATAGCGTTCTTGCAGACACGTCTGAGCATAGTTTTGCGCAGTCGACCCGAACCATTCGACGCACAAGGCCGGACGGGAGCGTCTACGAGGAAACCGTAACCACGAGACGCGCCCCCGACGGTACCGTGGAGGAAACTCGCACCGTGCGTGACTCCAGCACTGGGGAGAACCGAACAATCGCAAATCGAGGATTTGAAGCAAGAGCGCTTGAAAGCAAGCCAGGCCAAGGACCTCGTATAGAAGAGTGCCCGGACGGCGAAGAGCTCTAGCTGCGTTTGTAGAGGGCGCGGCGCGCTCGGTGCGCAGCCTGAAGCCATACGCTTACCAATTTTCTCACCTGTAAAGTTTTGAGACGTTTTGTGACATGGAGAACGGACAGACGCCTCCAAATATCAAGTAAAGCGGTTCATTTTGCTGCAAATCTGCAACCATATCAAAGTGTTCGATGCGAGCGTCCGCAGCGGGAAACGATGCTCATGGACTGTGTCCGGAATACGACCGGATGCTCTGGACAGCTCGCCGCGGCAGGCGTTCAGCTAAGCTCCCCGTCGATGCAATCTTCTATGGCGTTCTTCGCAGCGCTGCAATTGTTGCCTCGGTGCACAGAGACTGGAGCAAGCTTTTTTAGAAAACGATCATTGGAACAGGCGACAATGCCCCAGCGACACAAGGCTGCACCATCGTATGAAAGGGAAAATGTACCGGCATCGCTCTTTCTCCCTTGTAAGCAATGTACAGTTGAAGGGTTCGGATCCAATCTTTTCCGTGAATTGTTGCATCTGCGCTCGAGAGATCGTTTGAACAGGGACAGCAGGTCCCTGGAGCAGTTCATCGCCGACGCTCTTCGACTGCGATCCACTACCCGTGACGCTTTCTGTCTCGCACCAGAGGGTATGTGAGGATCTTCGCGGCCCTGCCAAGGTCTCCTGTGGCGATCTATGCTATCCACTAAAGATCAGTATTCTTCTTGCGAGATTACCCGCGCTTCACTCCTACACGAGCCAGTACGTCATTTCTTCAAAGAGCAACCAGAGCACCAACAGATAGACAGGAACAGATAGCACAGTGAGAGCACCACCGACCTTAAGCAGCGCGCTCATGCTCGTTCTCTTCGATTGGCAAACGTGCTGCTGACTGCATGCTGGTTCCTTCCAGAACGAAGCCGGATAGGTCTGCGCACCCGATTCCGTACGACGCTCCGTGCTGGTTTCGTGCACGTCAGCCGGAGCGTGTCCCTGACTAGAACGAGTTTCGTCGAGCGGTTCTCTTCGATTCAAATCGTTCATTGAATTGAGCAGCGTCCCCAACACTTGGGCCATCTGTGCAAGTGACGCCGAGACCTGCTGCGTTTGTAGGAAAATTGCTTTCGTTTCGGCCCCGAGCTTTTCAATTTCAACATCAGCGGCATCGAGCCTCAGAGCTGCCAGGCCAGGGTCTAAACCTGAACTGCGTTCCCGCGCAGGCGTCAGTCTCCGTCGCCGAAGTACCGAACTGCCCTGTACAATTTCAGGGCTCGGTCTGTTCGGACTCGGGGCGGCACTCGCCTCGGCTGACCCACTTGCCTGATGGTTCAGGAGAGCTAGACCCTGGTGAAGCTCGCGCTCTTGTGAACGCAGAATAATTTCGGTCCGCTCAAAATCAGTAACGGCCTCGTCAAGTTCTTTCATGAAAAGCCTACGATTGAGCCGTTCCGATTTTAGGTTTCTCCGCAGTTCCGAGTAAGCTGTTCGTGTCAAAAGCTTCGTTTCAGTTTTTGGGACGCTCCGCGGCGTTCCTTTCTGTTCCACTTCATCAGATGGACCAATCCACGAGTGAACCAGTTCGGTGGAAGGCTCTTCGCAGAGAATCTGGCGGAGGCGCGAGCGATTCGGAGGCGTCGTGGCCTCCGTGCGCGAACGGTGTAGCTCCGAAGGTTCTTCCCCAGGTTCAAAAGAACCTTGGGTCGGCGTTGGCCCATCATCAGAGCGACTTGTGCTCCGGTCCGCGTGTCCAGTCTCAAGTTCGCTACCCATGGCTGAGCTCGCTCTCCAGGGGTGCACCTGCCGAGCGCGGCTCCCAAGTAGAGTGGCGTCAACGGAAGACGCGCTCCCGCGCGCCCCACGGATCAATCCTCGAGCCGACGCGCTCTGTGGTACAGCAACGCCGTTCTGTCTCCGTGCAGCGACCGCACCGGCGCTGTAGGCGCTATTGCTGTCGCTTTCGGCAGGCACTAGGCACACGATTGGACGTACGAAACGACCAGTATATCCGAGAAGAAGTATAGGTAATGTAAATTGGAGGTAGGGGTTTGATGGATACTTCACCGTGCGCTGAGAAAAAACACAAAAAGAAAGGAAAAAGCGCATAATCGGAGATCGCTGGCCTAGGTAAACGTTTTGTCAATGAAGAAAAATTGGATCGATCGCCAGCCCCCGGGGCCATCGTCCACACAGCATAACAGGCGGCGCGCTGCAGCGACCCTGTGCAAAGACGGTAACGAAAGCTTTGGCTTTTCTACCGCGCCTTGATTCTCAAAAGCACGTGATCCGTAGAAGTGTTGTAGCGGGCGTTTGCGGACGACGCCTACATCAAGGTTGATTGTTTGCGTGCCTTTGCTTGTCGTGTCTCACTTTGCAGCTTGATAGAATGCGCAGGGGGTGCGCTACCTCTGTTCGTTCATCCGAAAGCCATCCCGTTCGCGACAGGGATCGGTTCCGCAATGCAGCCTCATTTGATCGCATGAGGCCGGTCCTTGATGTGTTGGCCCTATATCAATCCTCTAATACGTTGACGAAACAGCGTCAGGATGCGCGTTCATATCAGATGCTGTCCGTTGATGCTTCTGAACGCCGCGATCCCACAGGCATCGAGTACCCACTGAATCGACTGCCGCGGTTTCGGAACCGTTTCATGATTGGGTTTTCGGAATCGCTTGCATACCTGCCATGCTCGCTTCGTTCGACTTTCCCACCGCAACGTTGACCCGAAACGTTCCAAACGCTGCCAGCCTCATTGATCCCATTCCGTGCATTCGCCCCTCACAGCAGGCATTATGCCCCATTCTGCAGCACGCATGAAAGCGCCTCAAGCGCGCTGCGCACATGCAGACTGCCCAGATACCAGTTAGTGCAAGCGGCACCGTTCCTCATAAAAGCCAGTCCCCAATGTTTGTCGACGGCTATCTTCTAGAAAGTTCGACTGTAATGGCCGCCTCTTCCGGACCCATCGATGATGCCGCTCTGTTCCCCAGGGCATGTCTCAGGCTACGGGAAAGCGCGATTCTACCATTTTGCGCTGACGGGTTCGAGACGATGGTGCCAGGTGCGTGCGCGTGCGGAATGCGAGCATCGCATGATCCGCAGGCCCTGCCTGGCTCGCCGTGAAATGTCACGTGATGCTGTTCCATGCGCTTCGGTCACATCGCTCGCGCGCAGCCGACTACGATACGCGTAGACAGAGCGTTATCGTTGGTGCGAGTTGTGCGGCAGCCTTCACGGTGGACGCGTGACCGTGGAGAGAGAGACTCTTCACGGGGAACCTGAGGGCCGAGTACTGCGCAGAACAGTATTGCCGTGACGGGACTGAGCCAATTCTGGCTTGTTGATCACACATGGGAAAAGGAGCGAGCAACAGTCACAAACAGCTGATTGAGACTTTCCTGCAAACCTACTACAGCGCCCTAAGCAGACAATTGGAAGGTTTTCATCGCTTCTATGTAGACAAGGAAGGTCAGCTTACATGTGATTACGTTTTGCGTGGAGTGACCTTGCCGTGGATCCCACTGCGCAGTGGGTCTCTGCCTGAGGAGGCACTGCCGGGGACACGTACCCCGGCAGCCGAGAGCCCTGGCGACGCTGCCCCAGCGGGCTGGAGCAGGGCTGATGTACCTCACGCTTCTGTTGACGGTGGCTCTGGGTCGCCCGCTGAGTTTCGTATCTCGGAGTTTAGTTTTGATCCAAAGCAGATGCCGCTTGAAACTGCGGTCGGACTGTTGCAAGCAGCGATCCAGAGCGCGCTTCCAGCGGTTTACTACGATATTCGAATCAGCTCGTACGATGTGGATGAAATCACGAGCCCAGGTCACCCAGGTTCGGTGACAAGCGACGTGTACGTAGTAGCAGTCGGTTCCATCCATGTGTCGGAAGTGCCTCGTCCCGCATGGAATGCGGAGCCTGTTCCAGTGTCGCTGCTGAAATACGTGGCGCTATTCCCATTCATCCAGACGTTTAGGCTCAGGCTTAAGCAAGTGAAGGCGGAAAGCGACGAAAAAAATGCTGCGTTCTTCAATAACAATCAGGATGCGATCCATGTCTGGATATGTCACGATGTGTTGCGTTATTTAGACGGCAACATTCTGAATTGGTTGCCGCCCGCAACCCACACGAGCGATGGTCAAAGTGATTCCGTTCCACAATTCTCGCGCGCTGGCCTCGACGCCGAGCAGGAGAGAGTGATAATGCCTGCAGCGCACCAGGGGCCGATGTACCCGTTTGCACCATCACCGCAACCGCTTTCGTACGCGGGCAACTTCCAGCGCACAGGCATGATGCCTTTTTTCCCGTACCCTTTCGGCACTCTGCCGAATGCGCATGTGCTGGCTTCAGCGGACGTGACCCGAATGATGCAGGGGCGCTACCAGATGCCGGGTTTCATACCACCTCAGCCTGTCTATGGGATGAATCCCGGTGCAGTACCAGCGAATATACCCATGTCTTCCGGTGTGAAAGCAGCAGATGACCTCCCATTTGCTTGTACGATTTGGGTTGGCGGCGTTCCTCCGGGGAGTACTGAAGATCTGATCCGCGCTGAATTTTCTCGATTTGGTCCAATCCACAAGGTGGATTATCGTCCGATGCGTGGTTTCGCATTTATTGTCTTTGTTTCGGAGAAGGCTCGCGATCGAGCAATCGAACAGTACCGAAGCGGTAACTTTGTTCCAACCACACGACATTTCGAAAATGCGCATCTGAAAATTGATTACAAACGCGAGTTCGGGAATCGTAGCATGCACCCGATCTACCGCGTGCCGTACCGCATGCAGCCACGAATTCCTCAGCCTGGTGTAGCCCATCAGTTTGAGGTTGTCGCTCGTGGGGACTATCCAGCGCCTCAGCAGGTAGCCTCAGTAGAAACCTCGCAAGAAATTTACCCTGCGCCGGGCGAGAGCCCTGTGCGTGCACCAACTCTACCTTCCCGATAGAGAACGCACACTTAGCGCCGTTGTTAAGTCGAAGCTAGCCATGCGTTACTGTAGAGCATCCTGGAGATAGCCATCAACAGGATGAAGGGGTTCCGTGGCTATTGCTATTCAACGCACCATTCAAAACTGCGTATGCTGCTGGTGCCGCGAAGACGTTGCGCAGCTCTCGTCTCCGCTGCATGGTGCTCGAGGGCAGTTGGTCGGGCAGCGCAGCGCACGCCAGGTTAGTGTCTGCCAGAACGTGGTCTTCAAGGCTCCACTACCATTTAGTATCGCCGAAGCGCTGCTCCGATCGTTCTGTCGATGGGTGCGTTCTTGGTCAAAAAAGTCGAGTAAACGTAGGGAGCGGCGTGTTTGTGCGCTCGCGCCTATGCCTCCCTCGGCAAATATGCGCAGCGAGATCGCATCATGGAGCACCTCTACCGTTCAGTGCTTGCCAAAGAATATCGCTCACAGTGAATATACTCGATATTCCAGCGTTGCGGCATTGCTGACCATACCACAGCAGTGTCTAGTTGTAGGCGAGAACGAAGTCCTATCTCTCCTGGTCAAAGATTTCCTCTTATCGAAACTCTTCCGCCTTTCAGCAACATGCCCACGCTGCGTACTGAATGGTGACCACCAAAAATCGCTCGACGCATAGCCGCAAGCAGCAAAATCTGGTCACTAAATCTGTTACGAATATCGTTCTGCAGATGCCAATAGAGTTGGATGAAAATAAAAGGCAGGTGTATTGAAAACCGGAGATAAGAGACAGGAAAAGGAAGCAGTTCCAGACAATGCCCCTACAGACTGACCTCGATGATGGTGACAAGAAAATCAAGTTTTGGTGTGTACTCCCGAGTTTACGAACTGAATCAGTTCCATTTCATTCTGCCGAAGATTTCATGATCGCAAAGCCGCACTTTCGAGCGCGCAACGATGCGGGTTTAGCAAACGTCATTTTTTTAACTTCGGAGGGCTTGCACAGATACCTCGCCAGATAAACTCACTGAATGGGTTTGCGTCCAGCACCGTCCCGTACGAAATCGCCGTGAGACCGGGCTCTTGGCAACCTCCGGCAATAACTATCATCTTCTTCTCCCGTGAACTGAGTGGAGCCAGGCAACGTGACATGAAAATTTCCGCAACTGATTTGTCAACATACTGAACACAGTCTTCGCGTACGAAGCCAGCCTCTGCGGCTGTCGAGAAGCTGCTCATTTCGGGGCACATGACAGTGGACAAGCGATTGCGTAGCTTGATGGCGTTACCAGCAAAATCTCACGTTGGAGAAGTCTCCGGATCATTGTAAAAGCCGCATGCCGAATTCGGCGTCCGAGGCTGGCCAGATGACCTCACCGGTGCCGTCCTGAGTTTCGCGAGCCATCTGGCTGGTCGTTGCTCTCGCACCAAATACTGAACTGTGAGAAACTCAAAAAGTGATGGTGTGAAAAGTTCAGCATCATGCAGCCTTTCAGACTGGTTTCGAAGGAAATTCGAGCCATTGCACGTACACACGTGCAGAGCGCTGGCATAACAGTTATCGCGAGACGCGCTATGCGACGAGGATACATGCGGGGAATCTCGTACAGTTCGACGTAACAGGTTATCGGATATTACGTAATCGGCAGCATTGAAAAATTTCATTCAGACACGAAGTTGATTTCGTTGCCGTACTCGGTTTTGCTAGCGAGGCTGGTTGGTCTTTACTCTAAACGTCGGAACGTATGTGTCGGGGTCCTCCAGACTCCTGCTGCACAAGGCAAAGCAACCGCAGAGGTCCGAGCTGCTCTGCCGTTCCGTGAGCGTGCCTTACACGCTAACGGACGCGTAAACGGCTTCAATCTTCAGCCTGCAACTGAACACCCCGTACACAGCCTGTCGCTCATCGCTGCGCACGCCGCGGCATCCGATGGAATCTGGAAAACACTCTACGGGAACTTGATGCTTTGCCCCAGCAGTGCACGATGGATACGACGCAAAAGCGCTGCTTTCGCGTGCAGCGCGCATATGCTCTACCAGATCCCCGATATATCCGCCCGACTGAATCTTATTTCCATGATGTGGTAACGGTTTCGAGGATGTCGCCAATGGAGACCTCGCCCAGTACCCAAAAATATCGCCTTCACGCATTGAAATGACTGTGATTCCACGTATCAAGTTCGACTTCAGTTCGACGATACGGTAACCGCATCAAGGATGTCGTCCAGTGAGACCCCATCTAGTTCCCCGAATATCGCAGTGGCACCGTCAAAAGACTGTGATTTCGTGTACCAAGTGTACGTGATCACGCAGCGGATGCCAGCCCCGCGAGCGGCTGCGAGGCCAATGGCGCTGTCTTCTATTACCAGACAATCGCTCGGAGCAACACCTAGACGCTCCAGAGCAACCTCGTATATCAATGGGTCCGGTTTTTTCTTTGGCACAGAATCGCCCGCAATTATGAATTCAAACATTTCAAAACGTGATTTGGATCGCGATGCGCCTGGCGGGCGCTCGCTAAGAATTCGTTTCAGAACAGCCTCCACGGATTCTCGATTCGAGGCAGAGCAGATCGCCAGCCGGATGCCCCGCTTATGTGCTGTATCGATAATCTCACCTACTCCGGGTCGCAGTCTGATGGAGTCATCGTTCCGTATTCTTTCCGCGTAACGCGCTGATTTGCTTTGGTGAAGATGTTGAATCAGCGCCTCACGCCCGCTGGGCGTCGTGGTGTCGAATCCGCACTGCTCGGGTGTGGGCCATCCCTCATTTTGAAAGTGATACAAGTACTTTTCCTTGCCACCACCGATCTTGTTCTGCAATATTTCGTAATAGTCCTGGGACCATTGAATATGCGAGAGGCCCTCTGCGTCAAATGTTTCGTTGTACGTAACCCGATGCAGTTCCTCGGACTCCACCAGCACGCCGTCGCAGTCGAATATAATAGCTTTCGGAACAAACTGCCTGAGTTTCGAGGTTTCTGAGGTGTCCCGCTCAGCAGTCACGTCTGCCCGTACTTTCAGCGCGTTTCGTTGCCGCTGGACACGAGGTTTGCGGTGCTCAACGTTCAACTGCGGCCACAAAGCTGCTCGCCCTGTACGGTTATTCCGGCTCAGGCGAGTCGCACCGGTACCTTTTTTGTAAAGAGGATGGCAACTGCTTCCAAAGCATGGTTGAATTCGACTCCAAGCATGAAGAGGCGCCCTGTGGCTCTGTTTCATAGACAGCAACACTGTAAACGCACACAGCATCTTGCCGGTGCTTCGCGCCGTTTCTTCCAACTTTTGCGACATTACCCAAAACCGAAAAACGTCGCGCAAGTGTCTACAGCTTCTCCTCTAGCCCCAGGCTCTCTTGAAGCGTACGATCGCGACCGGAAGTCGCCCCGAGTTTTCACGCGCCGAGAGAGCTGTCAGAAGTGGGCGCAGTTGCAAGCGTTCGCAGCGCCCGCTTCATCGCCCGAAATCGGCCTACCGGCAGCGTAACCGGAAGCGGCGTGCGTTCGCGCACAGCACACTGCGGCTCACGAGATCGATCGAGCCAGTGTTCCTCCGAGGAATGCAGAACGGGAGTCGTGGATCACGGAGGCCGTTGTGTGTTGAGTTTAATACCCACCCGGCCAATGAAGCTCTCGCCTGTTGATAGATTTGGCTGGAAGAAATCGTTCTGGCCTGATTTTGGAAATCGCCTTGCTCTTTGAGACCGCGGGCTCCTACCTGCCTCTCGTTCACGGGATACGCATCGTTGCTAGTATCGCGTTACATTTCCGCTCTTCACCCAGGCAACTCGCTTAACACCGGCGATTATGCGCAACGAACCGAAAAGACGCCACAACGTGTTGTTGCAAGCAACATGGCAACGACTTGCACGTTTTTCGAATGGAATACTGTTCGTTTTGGTGAACTCCCACACGCGACCTTGTTTCGCGCTTTACCCTGAAAAAGCAACACTGCACCGAGTGCAACGTTTCCAGCTCGGATTTGAGTCAGCTTTTCTGTGATGCTGCAGGGCTTAAACGTAGTTCGCAAGGTTGTTCGTGACAGATAGGTTTCCAACCAGGTTGCCGTCCAGGCTTCAGGGCATAGAGTTTCCAGAACAGGGGAGCATCGGAGATTCGCAGCACCACGTGCACTTTGAATGCGCGTACCGACTCTCGTATTTTGTTTGCGACGGGTGCGGTATTCGGCAGGAGAGTCCTACACCCATGTCAAAATGAAAGAAACAAGTCCACGAATCGGACTCTGGTGTACACACTAGCATTTGAGTCTCTTCGGTCTTCATCAACACCACCGTTTGCGGGGTTTCCCACGACTGCTTCCTTTTTCTCTCTCTTATTTCCAACTCTACACACGCCGGTCTCTCTATTCCCTCCGGTTCCGTTGCCAGCAATCAACTGATATTGATAAAAGCATCAAAATCCCATTTTCGCAGTTGCCGGCTGTTCTCTATGCATTTGATGCACCAGCCAAAAACGCGATCTACGCTTCGCTAAACATGTCCATGTTTCCAGTATAGAGCCTTGGTGAGCGCTTCGAAGCGGTGCCACTTCATTGTTGTCAGGTGCTCCTATATGCGCACCACACCTACTCCTCGGAGCGCAGCCAAGCGTCGCGTGATCGCTTGCACTCTTTCTCGTTGGATGTCCTTGAGGGGTACAGAAGGCTCACCCTTGTTGCCCATTACTGCTTCCGCTCCCGGTGCCTTACCCGTACGATCGTGGACTTGTTCTAGGCAATCCAAACGGCGAGCACTTTGTGTGCTGCACATGCAAGCGCATGCTCTCTCATTCGACAGATTATTTGTGGAGTGCGATGGTGTCCATGATCGAATACCTATGGCAAGGAATATCCAGTTTGGGCGACAAGTCGAAGAATTTCGATTCGTCTATGCTACCTTCGTTGAAATCATTGGCGCCCGCTCTACCAGAAGGGATAACTGGGAAGCGTTCATTCCGATTCTAAGACGCTTTCCAGCTAAGAAGAAGACATGGAATCAACTTGGAGCATAACGCATAACAGGTAGCATGCTATTGTGGAAGCCCCTTTCTTCGATAGCTACAAACAGACGACAATTTATCTAAATTATGGTACCAATAATTAGGCGTAAGAAGCGACGTCAACATTCGGCATGAGCTTGGAATGAATTTTTCAAGTAAAGTCGTCGGCTGATTTTCCGTTGTCAACCCAGCAGCGACAATTGCCGCGCTCACGAGTCGCCCTGAAAGGGAGAGATCGAAGCTTGGAAACTCTGAAATTCGAGCATGCTGCATGGAAGGAAAGGAGAAGCTTGGAGACTAGAACGTATGAATTGGATAATGAAATCGATTCTTTTACAAACGCTTATTCGAAAGCGTTGCGGATTTATCATAATTTCAGTGACGCGAAGATTTCCAGGAGCAAAGCCCTAAGGCAGATAGTCCAGGAGACGGCCTGGATGCCTAGAACTACGTATGAACCCATAACAGCGCGTTGCTGCACTTTGGATGTCAAGAGTGTTCATGTAAAGCAGTTAGGTAATATCGGAAAGCTGGAATAGAGAGAGAAGTGAAGTGCTCTCTTTTTGATCTGACACGGGGCTGGCTGCTGCACATGTTTCGAAGAACATCAAGACGAAAACATCCCGTTCAAAGGTGCAAGGAGAACGGCATCACGCAGTACACTGCTTATCTGGAATAGGGGCTGCTACCTGTATCTCAAACCAAATCAAGACCTCTGCAGTCAGAGACTTCGATTATGTTCTTTCAACAGAATATTATTTCATCCTCGCTGCGGTGTATGTTATGTAGTCGAAATCACGATGCAACGTACCTTATAGATCGTAGACGAATTGCCTGTAGCATGTACTCCTCACTGGACAGTGCCAGAAAGATTGCCTTTCCCCTTCTGGCCAGTCGTACCACAGTACTCATTTGGGTGGGGAGCACTGAAAGAAACAAATGTATTCGCTTTGCGCCATAGAGCCGGCTTTCTCAAAGCGTGCTTTCGGTCCGTGGTAGGAAACCACCGATTTTTCATCGTATGAAAGGCAAAAGCGACGATAGAAGCCATAACGGGCGCCTTCATTTCTCACCAGTTTGTTCGTGTGGTCCTGAAAACAATCGAATACTGTCACAAAAACAGAGCCCTAGTTCACCCACGGCTGTCTTCCATCGAATTCGCAATAACAGCTTTCCTGGAACGTTGCGATCGGTCTGAAGCACAGGGAAGTCGATTCCTTTCTGTCAGTGAGACTTGCTTCGGGCGAACCGGTCGGAGCGTGTGTGATTATTTGCGGAGAGGGAGTCCGTTGTACGTATGATCGAGCTCGATGAGAAAGAGGACATCATCCGTTCTATCTGCAGAGGATTTATTCGGCGGCCTCACTTTCGCTCATGGATATAGACATGGAAGTAGAATATCCTAAAGGGACGGTGTCGTTGGCCGCCGGAAAAATAACGAAAAACTGTGCCGAGCAAAGCGGAACACGAGAACACAAAGAAGCAGAAGCAGGAGGCCCAACGTCAAACGCTACACGAAAGAGAACTGTGCGACGAGATGCTGGTGAAAGCCTGTCTTCAACGCCGTATAAAGGATCTGTACAAGAAAAGAGATGCAAGGGCCATCAGAAACCGTGTCGCTTCCTTCGCGAACAGTGTTCGTAACACTTCTTTGGGACTGATGCATATGGCGAGGGAGATGTATCGCTACGTGCCGCACATCAAAACAGTCGATGTCCCGGAAGGGTTTCTCAGCAAAACCTTTATTGGTCAACTGATATTTGGCATTGGGGAAACCTCCAGGAGAAATGAGCAAGAACGTGCACTCCACGAAATTCACCCCGTATTCCGCTTCGACGGTACTAGACACAGGGGTGACGCGGATATTTTCTCCTACGGGGAGATCAAGTACCTCACGGACCTGAGGAACTACATGATCGTGAACCTCAAACGCTTCATGGTACGCTCCACACTTGCACTCTACCCGGGCGTATCTCGCAGGGCAAGATGGACCCTCGTCGATGGCATCGCTAACGATAGTAAGAATGAAAAGAAGATCGAATTCATCGACGAGAACACATCACACATAGGAAAGAATGACGCCTCTGTGATCCGTGCGACTATTCAAGAGCAACGTGCAGTTTTGGGGCTGGTCAACCCAGTAGAATAGGTATCAGATATGAAATAAAGATGAAAATAGATTTTATCCTCTCATCCTGGGCTGTATCGCGTTCGTGAACCGAGAACTCGAACGCAAGGCCGAAATGGAGCCGGTTGTGGGAAAAAAGTCGGAGAAACGGAAGGCTGCGCTTCTGGGGAAGCGCTCCCATGTCGTTCCGATATGCGAGATCACGTAGCACTTTGTGACAATCGACTTCGCAGCCCATGACGGTATCATGAGGGAGATCAGCTCGGAGTTCAATGTAAGCAGGGAGGAGTTCACTGGCGAAAACCGTGAGTCATTTTGTAGATATATCTTCGATTTCAAACGTCGCAAAATGAGCAAGAAAAAGGTGTTCACGTGGATGATCGGAAGCGATGGAGTATACATGTATGGACACTATCGGCGCTTGAAGGCAGATCGTCCTATTGTGTCTACAGCTTCGTCCTCGGCGAGGCATCAAGAAAAGGAGGCGCATCTTGCGACGCAGGAGCTGCAGGGGAACGACGTTGTCGTAGTCCTTTACCCTGGGAACACGAACATCATGACCATCCCTGCTCCCAAATGTAGCAAAAATGGTACCAAAGGCAACTTATGCTGAAACGATACGCGTCTTTTAATGTTCTCGAGAGCGAGATACTACCGAGAATGGGGAATAATGAATGCAAGGAAAAAAGTGAGAAACGGAACGCAGGAGCGATGGAGCACCTGGAAGTGATCAGTAATGTGAAGAGCCGCGGTGCGAACTTTCAAGCTTTTCTAGAGTTCATGGAAACACGAGCTGCTCATCACGAGGAGCTGGGGAAAGAGTACACAAAGCCCCGCTGAGTTCGTCAGCGTATGAAATTGTACCGTGGGAAGCGACATGCATTCTCCAATCTCTTCAATCAGTTGAGCGCTCTCAAAGAGACCAAGAGTCCAAGGCTCATCATAGCATACGGGTCAGGGCGCTCGGTTCCCAAAAAAGGAGTATACCAGCTTCATCGACACGAGCGTACAAGGAGTGCGCACACAGTTTTGTCACAATACTGGTAGATGAGTTTCGAACGTCATGTATACACCACGAGCTGGGGTGTAAATTTCAGCAGGTCGAGATGGAAAAGTGCCGGCGGAGCGCTGAGGATATAGAAAAGCACGGAGAGCTGACAGAACAGGAAATGGAGCGGAGGGCTCAAGTTCGAGGACTACTCACATTATTGAGTACAGCCACAACGGAGAGAAACGCATGGAGTTCGTGAATCGAGACTTTAACGCCGCTACAAATATATGGAGATGTGCGGTGCCGGAGAGGAGACCTCTGGAGTTTACAAGAGCCAATTTTGTGGGGGAACCTCTCCGGGTCGAAATGTACAAGGAAAAGCTGAAGCCGATGGCAGCCAGCCGGTCGAAAAAGACGGGGAGGCGTCTGTACGTCGGTATTGGTGTACTCTGCAGTCGCGAAACGTTTTCGCTCCGTTGAAACCTTCGTTGCCTCGCCCTCACACACTGGGGTACGCTGCTGCTCGCGGGCACGACCGCTTGTGTCGACGCGCAAAGGGCGTCCTGAAGTGTCTAGAGAACAGTATAGTGCAAGGCATTCTCCGCGTCTTTTCGTTTATGTATGATAGATCAAATAGCTTTTGTTGACTGCCAAACGCTGCCGGAAGCTGTGAAACAACGAACAGGCTGCAGCGGGTTTTTCGATGCCTTTGTCCAACTTTTTGAACAAACAGGACAGAAGAACTTGGTCTACACACGGTATGAGGCAGCACGGGGTGAGTTCCCTGATCTCGATGATTCCTCTCTGAGGGCCGTGTTCATAAGCGGTTCTTTTTCCTCAGCGTACGATGAAGACCTGTGGATTCAAACGCTCAAACACAATATCCAAAGAGCACGTGGTCGAATTCCCCTTGTGGGGATCTGTTTTGGCCACCAGGTCATAGCGGAGGCACTGGGTGGAAAGTGCGGGTCCGTAGCCGCCGGCCCGGAGGTTGGTTGCGTCTCGACGCAGCTGACTGCTCGTGGACGCGAGCTGTTCCGACGGCTCTCGGGGGGCACCCTGGACGCGGACACGGTTTGTCTGATATACTTCCACTTTGACGAAGTGCAGGTACTTCCGCCAGGTGCTGTATTATTGGCGTCGAGTCCATCTTGTCCTGTGGAAGGATACTTGCTTCCCGAAGATCGTATTCTGTGCCTGCAGGGGCATCCTGAGTTTGGCGCAACGACCGAACTCATGCCCGCGCTGCTTTCTTCAAGTCTTGAAAGGGGCAGACTCAAACTTGACGCGTATTGGAGTGCAGCGGCTAGCCTTAAGGTTCCACAGGATGGCCATGCGATTGGAGCTTGTCTTTTAGAGTTTGCTGTTTCCGATCCAAAGTCTTGGAGCGCTCTGCGCCCCTGGTCTCCAAAGTAGCTTGCGCTGTCAGTGCCAATATGAGACACGCCTGCTCTCCGCATGCATTGCACCCTCTATTTTGGGGCAGTCTATCTGCAGCGGCTGTTTGATCCATACACATGGCCACCCGGCGACAACTTTCGGAGTCTGCGGATCATTTCCAGGAGCATTCTGGCATAAGTTGCCCCATGCCGGCGGTATGGGCAAACTAGGGCTGAGTGGATGCCAAAGAGTATGGTGGAGCGGAAACCCTGACTCGGACAGTTGTCGACCAAGTTCCGGGGCAGATCTGACGGCTCTATTGATGAGCATGCTCTCGAGATTGTAAAATTCTTCCACTGATACATTCAGTTGGTATGATAGCTCTCGGAGCATTCGAACTTCAAGAGCATTCATTTCAGACAGGGGCAGACCGCCAACCTTGGCATAGTACGCATTATTGTAAAAAATATCGTCGAAGAATTTGGCGGCGAGCATAACAGCTGTGATGAGCAGGCGGTGCGCGGTAAAGCTTGTCAGCGCGAGGTTCGCATTGCGAGCGCTCAGACGATCCAGGTACAGAAGCGCAATCACGTAACATGCTTTGCTACAGAAAGCAAACGTGTAGATCCTCTCGAAATACGCCTCCACGGAGATAGATGGTATTCGACTGGCATGGAAAGGTGATGCTTCCTGCATTTGCATTCCTCTCGCTCTCGTCTGTTCGTTGTCCGCGACCCAGCTCAACAAAGCGGCACTGAGTATGCGCCCGACTAGATCGCCCTTTTCGCGATCATTGTTAATTTCGGCACTCCAGGAGATTAGGGAAGCGGATGGCGACGGGCAGAGCTTGCGTTGATTCGAAAAGTCCTCAAAAATATCGGCTGACTTTGAAAAGTACAAGCGCATTGTCGATGCTGAATCCAAAGTATGCCGTTCGTGTCTTCCATCCCGTGCCCATTCCGGAAAATGGCGTAGAAACACTGCATCCTGCCCGGTTTCAAGGTGCACCGACGCAGGGCTGCAATCGTCTCCCGAAGAGGCCCCACTACGGTTCACAAACACGCTGCTTTGGTCTGAGTGACGCAAGACAGGTACTTCCGTGAATCCGACCGGCGTGCTCCGGTCGCACACACGGGCATCGGTTGGCGTATGCGCTGCCTCTACGACCCCGCTCTCTGTCCACGGAAGTCTAAGCGTGATTCCCGCGTAGGCCGACCAGTTCATGCCGGCGCTCTCGTTTCTTCCCATTTCTACAATGCCACCACTCAGGTCAACGCGAAAGAACCGCCTGTTGCCCCAAGGCGCCGTTGGACACAACCCAACGCTGTTGTGCACCTCTCTGCCTTGCTCGCAAAGTTGTGCCCGGTCACTGACCAAGACGGTGCAAGCTCTAGCGAAACTGAAGGCGCCGACACAGCGTGTACTCGTTATGGACACTTAAATCCTATATTGGTATCTGGCTCATAGCAAATTCTTGTGTTTTCCTCAGGATCTATGGTACCTGCTGACCTATTCGATGGCACGTCCCCGGTCTGGTCACCTGTTCGCACACCAACAACTTTTCACAGTTGCAACGCACGCACAGCACCCTCAGAAAATGCGTGCGCTTCCTCGACGGCGACGCGACCGTGCGGCGCGCGGCGATTCGCGACACAGCCCAATACCCGCGAATTGTGTGTGCGCTCCGCCGACGCTCGAGGTGCCGCAGCAGGCGCCCGCCGCCTCGAGGCGAGCGCACGAGTGCGAAATGATTCTTTTCTTCCAATTTTGGACAGGCATGGTACGAACCTTTGCAGTCTTGGGTTTACACACTGGCCACCCTGGGAGCTGGATGTATGGAGCGGCCGGTGCATGATGACTGCTGCGCCCAGCCAGGCGCCTCTGGAAGCCATCCGGGACCTTGTGGAGCGAACATACCGTCAAGGCAGATTAAATCAAAGCGAGTGATGACAAAATGAATTGGAAAACGCTGTAACCGTATTTAGAAACGCATGTGGTGGGTTTTCGTGCCGACGTGTCCATCGGATCGTGCAATGCAAGCTCTTTCTTCAGCGAAGCCATCGTTGCCGATGACGAGCGAGTACTGGCGACAAGGTCTTACGTACTGCTCGCAAGCGAGACCACCTCTGCGCTATGCATTTAGTCCGCAGCACTTCATGGAGACGCTTGAGCGTTAGCGGCCAGATCGTCTGCGAGAACCTCGCCTGTGCCAGCACTTTGTGTCAGTTCAGCTGACTGCGGAGGCACGTACTCAGGATTCGGTAAGCGTTTTGCCTCATATATTCTTCTGTCATTGTGAAAGATACTCTCCGACTTATCTATAGCGAAAGACATTAAACCGTGTTGGTCCCGCCAAACCTGCTCTTCGTCTAGGCGGTTATACCTCTCGATGCCGCCCACGCTGCGGTCTCGCCGATTGAATGTGATGCTAGAAGAGTTCAGCACCTTGTGGGAAAAGTGGTAGAATGCCACCACCACACCCAGGCCGACAGCACTCAGCACGGGCAACACCTCCGTCTTCAACCACGTCCGACGAAAGTTACTCCAGCCAGTCGAAGCCATAGAGCTCGATCGTTTCACTTTTGGATCAGCACGAAATCTCCCGACACACGCACACACTGTCACCCGAAACGCACGACTGCAATTCCTCGTTCAGCCGCTGGCAGCCGTTAGCGTTACGCTCTCTCAGAGACCACGGGCTCCGTGGCGGAGAATGCGCCGCACGGCGCGGGTCCCGTCTCTAGCACACATCGCAAGCGCCGCCGCCGGAGCGGATGCGCACCCGTTCGGATCGCCTGCCGGATAAACGGTACCTCGAGCCGCAACTTTTGCATCCAACAGCCGTCTCTGATTGAAATAGAACATTCAAATGCTCGCTAGCTTTCTGCGTTTCGATTACATCACCCAACGTTTTTAGACGTGCATCCCCTACGTTCAAAGTACAGTTAGAGGGGCTTACGGATTCATGTGCAGTTTCAGGATTCTCGATTGTCATTGCGGAGTAGCGCTTTCGACGCTTTCCCGTTGGAATTCGCAATGTCACCGAGATCAAGATGATTCACGCTGCCCTCGAACGAGTGTTCATAGAGTAAACGCCATCATTATTCAATGCACGCGTTCAAATTCACACTCTTCTTTTGTCCCTGCCCAGAGCATGCTGAAATCGCGCATCCTTCCAGAATCGAACCTGTGTTTTTCAGCTTTGTTGTGGAGGGGCGCTGCCGCGCAAATGCTTGGCCAATGCATTGCTTGAATAATGAGTGTACCGAAGGAGAATAGCAGTTGATCGACGACATGCAGTTCGTGCGGCGAGCGATGCGCGTCTTATCTGGTGCTATTGAAGGGCTTACGATCCACTGTAGGAAGGGGCAGCGGCGAAAAGCGAAGAAAGATGCGAAAATAGTGGAATCGAGGGGAGAGAGACGGGAGTTTCGTGCTTCCGCGAGGATCAGTCACATTCTTGACCGAGATCGATAGCGAGACACTATCCATTGCCAGCGAACGCGAACGTCTTTCAAGCTGTACAACCCGTCCACTGCCGAAACGTACCCCGGTTCAGGCGAGCAGATACGCTCGTAAGCAACGAGCAAGGTAAATGCATGGCCCGGCGGACTTGCTGCGCAATGCGATCTACATCGGCCAGGGTAAGTGTAGAGCGAACCTCTAGAGCTGCGCTTCCGTGAGACCCGCGGACGAGTTCCACGCTACTGTTTGGTAATCGATGATGCTCGGGGACCACGAAATTGAGCTTCTCCGACTTCCAGCAACTGCCGGAAGTTCTTCCTGCGCGTCTGTCATCTTGGCTTAAGTATAAGGGAGCGAATGATAGAATGGACTGAATACCTTATGGAACAGAGTAGAGTCTAAGAACCCTTGGATCCATTCTCGCAAGCGGGTAGACCGTGTGGACTCGATGCTCACGAGTATATGACCTGCCTTGGCGCCCTTCATACGACTCCGAAAAATTTATGGGCACAACATACAGAAAATGAAAAGCATGCACGGAAGCGAACGTTGAGATAACGAATTGCATAGCATGATCTTTCGTGCACAGCGGGCAGAGAATTCGTGGAGGATTTCATATACACAAAGCTGGCGATCGCATCTTACGGCACCGGGCTCGGAAACCGAGCACTCCTTCGAGAGCGGTTTCTGCACACGACAAGTGGACGTACCTAGCAATGAAGCGAGTACGCTCGCGCCAGTTGGTAGCCCTCGGAAGACAAAATACCGCGGGCGTATGGGAACAACTGAATACAGCCAAGCGCATCCGCTGCGAACGGCACACCCAGGGTATATTCAGAGCACATGAAAGTTGCAAACGAAGCTTTAATCAAACCGCTTTACTGTGCATGGAATGCATGAACGCCGGCCGGAAGTAGTGAAATCTGGACTCTAAAGCAGTCATGAGTATGCTTCTGTTGCTGGCAATAGATATAGAGGAAAATAAAAGACCAGCCTGGTGAAAGCCGGAGATCCGAGAGACGAAAAGGAAGCAGTTGCAGATAAGGGCCACACAGGCTTCCTCTGATGACGGTGACATGAGAGCAAAATTTTAGTGCGTACTCCAGAGTTAGCGAAGAGGATCCGCTCCATTCTATTCTGACATAGAAGGTATCGTGTAGCGGCGGATTCCGGTTCGATGCTCGACCGCAAACTCTTGAAGATGCGGTATCATCGGAGACGCGTGTTCGCTGCGCCGCCGTTCAAATCGCTATCCCGCAGGGCGTCAGCGCTGCCAGGCCGACTAGGTGGCGCCTGTGGTTCCCTGCGCACTCCAGGTCGTATGCAGTCGCAGAAACAGTCGCTGGAAAGCTCGGACCAACACGCAACTCCTCAACCTATTGGTGATTCTGCAACGGTAGAGGACTTGCTCCATCGAGAGTGTGAGCGCTTGGTCAGCCAGCTCCGGAGACGAGGAGCACAGCTGGAGCAGCGCTTGCGCTCTAATGCTCAACACCAGATAAGGCTCTTGGAGCGGCTGCTGGACTAAGGCCGTGTTTACCCATGAGCACATACAAAGTATCTGCCTGAAGGTCTGGATTCGTCGAGAAACTGCCGGTGTTCCCGACAGGACGCTTCAAGAGAGAGCTGCGTTGTCTGCTTTACGCTGCGAAAACAGTCTAGTCCAACGAGTGCCGTCCTTGAACGGTGAAAAATTCTGCGCCTGTGGTGGCATAGAAGCACCGGCAACTGGTGCCCGGTGCCATACTCTGCTGTGGTGTTTGACCTATGTTCCTATTCCAGGCGAGGCACTCCACAGGGACGCGGTCTGAAGCCGTTGGCCGTCTATCAGAGCGACGGCGCGTCGAGTTCGGCCCCTTGCCCATGATAGTCGGATGCGCGTTGCCCGAAGCGCAAGTTGCTTACTAACCGGGAACGCTTGCGCTCTCAATGTAGAACGGGTGTACAGTATTGAAAACGCACTCTTGCGCCGAGCAGAGAGCATCCTGCGCACTGCGTCTTAGGCGGCCGGTCTGGGTATCAAGAGGCTAGCGTTTCGGAAATCTCAGTGCTTTCTGGCAAAACGCTTCAAAAAGCACTGATGACGATAGAGTAGAAATTCCCAGTGTTCCCACTCAGGGGACATACACTTTAGACAGCGCAGCAGCCAAATCTGGTTTCATGGAATCCGACAACCAGGTAGGGATCGGCAATTTCTTTTGCTCGAGAAAACTCGGCTGAAACATTTTCTTTTGATAGCGAGAACCGCCATCACAAAGGATCGTCACGATGGTATGCCCAGGGCCGAGACTCTCTGCAACCCTGATCGCGCCGGCAATATTGATACCACTTGAGAGGCCAATGTGCAACCCTTCGTGCCGCACGACATCATAAGCTGCTTGCAGTGCCTCTGCATCACTGATCTCGAAGCTCATATCTGGTACGAATCCTTCAAGGTTCCCAGTAATTCGACTTTGACCAATGCCCTCGGTAATAGAATCGCCGACGGAGACGAGCTCTCCGCATTGATAGTATCGCACGAGAGCGGCCCCTTGCGGATCCGTTAGTGCAATTTTAATGCCAGGATTCTTTGCGCGCAAAAATGCACTGACCCCCGCCAGCGTGCCGCCAGTGCCGACAGCACAGTTGAACGCGTCAATATGACCATCGAGTTGATCCCAAATTTCTGGACCGGTAGTTTCCTCATGAGCTCTGCGGTTTGCAGGGTTATCGAACTGGTTTGCCCAGAATGCACCAAGTTCCTTGGCTAGCCTCTCGCTCAGGCGTACGTAGTTGTTCGGGTTTCTGTATGGCGCAGCTGGAACTTGCACGAGCTCGGCACCACAGGATCGGAGAAACTCTTTCTTTTCCTCAGACTGTGTTTCTGGAATAACTATCACCGTTCTATACCCGCGGGAGTTTCCCAATAGCGTTAAACCGATACCAGTGTTCCCTGCTGTGCCTTCTACCACAATTGAGCCGAGCTTGAGCGTCCCTCGCTTTTCAGCGTCGGTGAGAAGGTAGAGAGCAGCGCGGTCTTTCACAGATCCGCCGGGTTCCATAAATTCGGCTTTACCATAGCTGTTGCAGCCAGTCCGCTCGGAGGCACGCCTTAGCTTGATCAGCGGCGTGTTTCCTATAGCATCCTCGAAAGAGTCATAAACGTTATGTACGAGTCTCATATCAAAAAGGCAACGAAGCAAAACCCGCTCGCGCGTTGAGCGCGCAACCCGGCCTCGAGTTTCTGCTTTGTATCGCAGGGGCGAAAAGAGCATTGAGCATGTCCGTTCGCAGCATGTTGGACCATTCCGCGAGTAGGTCTGGTTCTCTGGGCAGAAAGTTGGCATGAGTATGTGCTTCGTGCCAGGCCGCAGACTGCAACATACTTATGACTGGAGACTTTCTCTTTGTCGAGATGCTCGTTGAAAACAAGAAAATTTTTTCGTCACCGACTCACAGCCTGCAGCTGCTCTTCGAATAAAAAGCATTGAGTTCGAATGCTAGCCCAATAAAAAATGGAGCTCTCGTTTCCTCGGATGGTTCAGGGCCAAAATAAAACCTTGGATTCGGACACTCGTCCATAGGAAGTCCGGAAGAAACAGCGCACCAACGGGGAGCGAGTCACGCGTGCGCTGCGATTCTCGGTTTAGTCGCCTACGTGCCCGGAGGCGTAGCGTCGGTTTTCGCCACCATTTGCGCCTCGGGCATAGGCACGCGTAACTTCACTGGCTCCCTGCATGCGTACATGCATACATACGCTCGCACAGACACGGCTTTAATGCGAAATCGACGATACATGCGTGGTATTCTGGAGGAGCGAGGCCAACTAGCACAGGGCCGCTGCCTTTGGATGACGTTCTTGTCGGTATCTGAAAAACTTTCGCCGTTTCTACAATCTGCGGAATTCGTTGTTCAAGACACGGCAAATAGATCGCTCGCAAATGCCCTTGACTAGATGGAATGCCCATTTGCTTACGCTGTGCCACATTACTGAATATGATAAACATGAGCTCTAAACAATTGTCATAAAAAATGGAAAACCGAATTCCTCGATCAGTTCCCGCCTTTCAATTTGTTTCCGAACTATTCTGGAATATACAGCCTCGACATTCAAAGCCCAGTAATAAGGGCCTATCGATTCCTACTAGGATTTCGGATGTTTGGTTGCCTGGTCAGCGTGGCTCCTTCAAATCTTTTGCGGGAGTAATTCTCCGCGTAACCGGCATGAAGATGATTCTCGATGCGCTCTACTTCGGTTTCTGAAGATGACCTCTATGATCGACAAATTCGTGCGTGTCAATCTCGATTTGATTTCGTTCCTTACATTTACCAGGCTCAAATCACGAAGTGGTTACGGTTTCGATCTTTCAGTTTCGGGGCAACTCGTCGCCGCAGCGATTCGGCCGCTCGACTGACGAGGAGAGAACTCGACGTGACCCGTTGACGCCAACTTTACACGTTTATGCGGAAATACTAGCGACCTTGTCGCGTCGAATAATCGATTACGTTCGGAATACGAATCCACCGCGGTTATTGGCCAGCGACGAGACGGAATCCGGCACCGGCAAGGCGCCTATAACGGGACACGGTACCAGAGAGGTCTGTCTCTTCTATTTGCATGGAAAAATGTGTTGACCTCGGAACTGAGTCACTGAAGCGATCGCTTCCAGTAGAGCTTGCATTACCGCTTTGCGGGAAGGAAGCGTAGAGGGATCGAGTATGCCTGACTTGTAATTCAGCCCGAAATTTTCGTCCGGAACTCGTTTCATTATTTACAAGACCGCGCGCTGCAAATCCCTTACCGAATAAGACAGGAGGCGTTTGCGCCTGTAGCGGACAGAGTTCTCGCCAAGTAAATCGGCAAGAAGTAGCATGCGATCGTAGGGTACGATACTAGGTACGGAAACCGAGGAGGGCATCGATGAGCGCCTTATGGACTCGTCTAGGGTGCAATCCGAGCGATGGTGCGAGCGTCCATGCGCTACACGTTGGAACTCGGACGACGCATGGTGGATGTGTCAGAACACCTGACCACAGCAAATTCGCACCGATCCAAAGTTCAAGACGATGCTATGTACAAAGAAGATTAACATTACAGGAGGTGCGCGGATTCCAAGCACCACCTGAACATCAAATGCGTCTACAACAGCCGGAATCTGCGAAACGGGAACTTTAACGCTGCAATCCACATCCACCAAGTGCTGACCATGGGGATACAGGGAAAGAATGGACCGGCAGATTTCAACCCGGAGATAAAAGTGAGAAAGAGGAAGCAGTCGTAGAAAAATTCCCCGAAGCCCGGTGTCGCTGACATAGGGAAGAGACTATTACTTTACAGTGCACTTCCGAGTTAGCATCAAGGGTCTGTTCTATTCCATTCTGACATGGGTACAGACTCGTCTATTCGATATCAGCGGAAAAGCAAGGCCCAGCACCGGCTGTGCGCTGCAGCCAGCGCTCCTCCTCGCCGCTCGTTGTCTCTAGAACCGGGTCGCCACGTCGGGGCGGGTCCAGTGCGATCGATCAATCTCAAGCCGTGGATTCGGCTCGCGTTCCGCAAGGGGTACAACTGCTGTTGTTTTCCACGACCTGTTCTGGGCGGGCAAGTGGCTCTCCGAGTGTCTGCGATGCCACCCGCGACAGACGATGACACGCTCTCTATTATACCCTTAGGTGCAGGATCTGAGGTGGGACGATCTTGTATAGTGCTGAAGTTTAAAAAGAAAACGATTCTCTTTGACTCTGGCGTGCATCCCGCGTACTCCGGACTTGCTGCTCTGCCGTTTTTCGACGAGATCGATCCCAGTGAGATTGATGTGATACTAATAACCCACTTTCATCTGGATCACTGTGCTGGTCTGCCGTACCTCGTCACGCAAACGAATCTAAACCCGCGTGCGAGGATTCTTATGACGCATCCGACGAAAGCAGTGTATCGCTCTCTGATAGGTGATTTTGTTCGCGTGGGCTCGTCGGACTACGCTGGTATAATTTACACAGAGTCCGACCTCAACCAGACAATGGCACGTATCGAATGCATCGATTATCATCAGCATATCGATGTCTCTGGTGTGCGCATAAGCGCGTACAACGCCGGGCACGTGCTCGGCGCCGCGATGTTCCTCGTGGAGGTCGCCGGTGTTTCAGTTCTGTACACAGGAGACTTCTCACGACAGGAGGACCGCCACTTGATGGAAGCAGAGATACCGCGAGGCATTCACATCGATGTGTTGATTTGTGAGTCGACATACGGCGTGCAGGTTCACGAACCGCGACGAGTCCGGGAGGCACGCTTCACGCAACGGGTTGCAGAAGTTGTGAAGCGCGGAGGTCGATGCCTCTTACCCGTATTTGCGCTCGGTCGGGCTCAAGAGCTGTTGCTCATCCTGGAGGAATACTGGGACGCCCATCCGGAATTGCAAGAGATTCCGATTTATTATTCGTCATCAATCGCGAAGCGTTGTATGGCCATCTACTCCACGTATATCCATCAGATGAACCAGAATATTCAGCAACGCTACCGGAGATTCGGTAATCCTTTTGCCTTCAAGTATGTGATGAACATTAGATCGCTGGATGAATTCGAGGATTCCGGGCCCTGTGTATTCATGGCATCACCCGGGATGTTGCAGTCCGGCATGAGTCGTCGCCTCTTCGAGAAGTGGTGTAGCGACAGACGGAATGGCGTCATTCTGCCCGGATACTCTGTGCAGGGCACCCTTGCAAAGTACATTCTGACGGATCCGGCGACAGTACCCCGGCTTGATGGACAACATGTTCCATTGCGATGCTCTGTGGACTATATAACCTTCTCTGCTCATTCGGATTTCATGCAGACGAGCGAGTTCATCGAGCAATGCCGGCCATCGAATCTGGTCCTCGTTCACGGGGAGAAATCTGAAATGCAGCGGTTGGCACAAGCGCTAGATAGCCGGTTCAATCGCAAAGCAACCTTTGAGGCCGCCATTGCGGAGGCCTCTGCTGTCCAGGTGGGGTCGAATGAGAAAGACGTATACGAGCCAGATGTTGATGTACTTCCGAGCAACCTGGCGCCGCTTTCGGGGGTCACGACTGGTAGTGTCCGCGACACAATGCGTGTCAAAGATGCGAACCAAGACGATTCAAAGCGTCTTCGGATTTTTACACCTCGAAATACGAAAGCCGTTCTATTACGATTCCAGGGTGAGGTCATTGGAAAGGCAATCGGCAAATTTGCGAAGAGCCGCCCAGAAGCTGGACACCGCGCATCGGGCGTTTTATTGAAACGGGACTACAAGTACTCTCTGCTGGAACCTTCGGATTTGGAGCAATACACAGCGATGAAAACATCACGGATTCTGCAAAGACTCGTGGCACCGTTTTGTCTCGGAGGAGGTATCGAGAGCTTTGAAGAGGAACTGCGGGGTATGTTTTCCAAGGTCGTGACCGAAGACACCGAGTGCGGCTCTGAAGAACGAGTCTTTCTTGTCCAGGGTGCCGTCCATGTTCGTATATCTGGGACAGAGCCAAAAACTGGGTATCGGTTCCTCACATTCGAGTGGGATTCGTCATTCCAGGCTGACGCCATTGTGGACGCCTTGATCGCCTTCCTAGCTGATCGTTCTGTTCATGAGCCTCCAAAGGGTTATCCAGATCAGGATGCATTGCGTGAGCTTCGTCTTACGCGGCGGCTGCTTGCCGAACGATTCGGTTCCGTAGAAGTAACGGGAAGGAGCGAGACGCGATTGGTCATCGAAAACACGCCAGTGATCGTGAACCACGAGACCGGTGAAGTCACTTGCAAGGACACGAAACTACGGGACCACATTTATATCGTTCTTCGGCGCATCTATTCGTCTATCTATCCGATTCCAGACTGGTTTTGTGGGTGCTCTTGATCATTGGCGCACGATTTGTAGCGCTCCTCCAGCTCTAATGCGAGCAATACTTCGGAGAGCTTGTTCGGTTCTTATGGGGTCATCGCTTTCTGGGGTGCTTTGCGTGCGCCAGAGACAGCTGCTCAAGACCTGTGCTGTGTTTCTGAGGACTGTTTCCAGCAAACAGTGCCTTGTTCCGGTCCGCTTGCGCGTATTGTTCCGCTGGCTCCGGAAAACGGCGGAGCGAGGTTCGGTGCTTTTGTACCTTTCCGGGAACTATATGCGCGACGGCTGCGCCCACAAGCCGCTTTGGGACACAAATGTAGAAAATTCAAGGTTTGCGTGTTTTGAAAATTATACTCGAAAGGAACGGGGAAGAGTGTACGCTTGTTTATACTAGGTGGATAATGATATCCGTTATTTTGCGAACACTTGTTCAGCGAAATCTCGAAACATCTCGTTTACGCTGATATACCGAACGCCAGCGGCGAAGCGTGGAACTTGCCACTTCGAAAAGATGACCAGAAATCCTACACCAAAGCAATTGTACGTAAGCCCATATTGCTGCACTACGAATCTCGAAGCTGCATATCTAAAAAGCTTCGGAAAGACTCCAAAGGCAGGAACAGAGCGATCAGTTCAATTTCCACTCGAATCTGATACGGTTGTCACCGATAGGCACCTACTTATTTAGAGAAGAAACGCCACCACCCGGGTCGCACCAGCCCTTAATCATCCAGTTCAAGTGCCTCCGAACGCACAACTTTTATTACAAACCAACTGAAAGCGTCTTCCAGCGTTCTAGAGCGTCTGCATCAACCAAGGTCCGATTCGCGTCGTTCCAGCTTGGGCATGATACAAACGCCAAACTGGAGCTCGAGCGTCGCGCGCGAACGACGCAATCGGATTCTCAGCTGCATCAGTTTTCCTTCGCACGCCTCGATCGTGCAGCAGACAAAGTCGGTACTGCCCCGGGGCATCGTGCACGTGCGCGTACCTGGAGGCGCCTTCGCCCCCGCGAAATGGAGCCTTCGCGCTCAGACAGCGTGTCCGCCCGCCGCTGCGGCGCCGGCGACGCGAATTGGTTACTGCAGCGCCAATCAAATGCTGAGTTTGTCGCAGGGTCAAGTAGACGCATCTGGACTTGGAAGCAGGGTTAACCTCAGTGCAAAACGCTCTGTAGGTGTGCTTGCACCGGTTTGTTGGGATAAAGCGTCTTCGTCGGCAACGAGGCAGCTGGTTGGATGAGGAGAGAAGGTTTGGAGAGAGGCACTGAGGAAGGTTCGGAGCTGCAACCAGCCCTCGTTGTGTGGGGAAGAGCGAAGAACCATCGACTGGGCATTCCATACGCCGAAGGTGACATATTCCAGCCGAGCGAACTTCCAAAAATTGTATTAGATCGACTGGTAAGTGATCGAAGGACGCCCAACCACGTTCTGCAGGTCGCTTGTGGAGGAAGTCACACTGCAATTCTGTTGCGGAACGGCGCCTTGTACACAGTAGGTCACGGATTGTACGGACAACTAGGTCTTGGGCAAAGAATACGTAGGGTTTCCTTACCAACTCGCGTACGAGGCGTACTAGGTCCAGAAGCTATCACAAACGTGGGTCGCAGCTCTGCCGTAGCCCTGCCGCCCATAGAGGCCGTGGCTTGTGGACGCTATCACACTTTCGCAGTCTCGAGCGACGGGAGGCTTTTCTCCTGGGGAGGCGGGAAGAATGGCCGCCTCGGTACAGGAACAGAGCTGAGGTCGTTCCTACCGTGGCCCGTGAGTACCGTCCAGGAGAAAGTCCCGGGCCAACCAGGCAATGTTCGTCGCTCGCTAGCAATCCCCAGTGAATGCCAGATCGTCGCTGTCGAGTGCGGGTACCATCACTCCGTCGCTTTAAGCGCTATCGGCGTGGTGTATACTTGCGGATGGGGTGCCTATGGCCAGCTGGGTCACGGAAGCTGCAACGACGAACCATCGCTCTTGGCAGTCACTTTTCGGGACGAACATGGGAACGCTTTGCCTAATCTTCGAATCATCAAAGTGGCCAGCGGTGACCGACACACGCTCGTCCTGACTGATGACGGTCGCATTTATGGATTCGGAAGCAATGAATACGGCCAACTTGGCATCACCATGTCCTGCGATCAGGAAACAGCAGAGAATCCCACGAGTAAGCAGTGTGTTTTCTCCGAGCCTCGGCTCCTAACAGGCGGCGCGCTCGCCGGCCGCCGCATTGCTCAGATTGCCTGCGGGGAGCGTCACTCGGTCGCTTTGAGTGATCAAGGTGAAGTGATCTGCTGGGGTCATGGTATGAGTGGTCAGCTTGGCTTGGGCGAGAGTATCACAATGACGCCGACACCGCAAATTCTCAACACTAGGAATTCACCACTTGCCTCTCGCAGAGTGACTGGCATTGCCTGTGGCCACGAGAACACACTTTTTCTAGTGAGCGATAACGAGATATACGTCACGGGTAGCGGCGAATACGGCTTACTTGGCATTGGGGCCGGAGCGCCGCGCATGGCTTTTGAACCCGTCAGAGTGAAGTTGCCACCAGGTTTCCGAGTCGATCGAGCAACGATGGGCCATTTCCACGCCGCTGCTTGGGGATACCGTTCGCACTGAAATCCGCGGTGAATGCGTCTCACATAAGGAATCGCACATTCTCACGGTGCCACGACGCGTGCGGGGATATCGTAGCTGACGATATCGCTGTGGCATGCCGCAATAGCCTCAACGGCGGCAACCGCGCGGCTGAATGTCGGTTTACCGCAGCATGCCTTAAGGGTTCACGCAGGGGCATCACTTGTGGATTGCCCAGGCTATACAGTGTTTCTCATGTGACGAGGCTGGCGATGCAGCGTGTACGGCTCGACGCGCGTCCAGAGCGCTCGCCCTCGAAGCACTCAGGGATGTCTTTGTCTGAAATGTCTCATGCATGCCACTCCTGTTCTGTGTAGCGCCACGTGGACGCAGAGCGCGTTCTACTTTTCGAGCGCTGTGCTTGGATTGGCTGCAGCGCGGATATCAGCTTAAAATGCGGCCGTTAATTGGCATTGGCTGCGGGATGCAGCTTCTGATCACGACTAGAGCGCGCATGTTTGAGCGTGTAGCAATTGTTATCCTAAGATGGCCTCCCGCTTAGAGTTTTTCTTCGTGGGCGCGAGGGAAAGTTTGTCATGACTCAACTTGTGCGGCTATCCGCAAACGAGTATTGCTACAGGGGTTTCTGCTGCCGCCGTCGTCGCCGTCGCCGCTAAAAATTTCGGCGAAACGGATTGTACTCTGCGCTTGTCCAGGAATGAGATTCGCGTCAAGGGCGCGTGCCGATTGACGTATCGCGCACCCTTTCACTTTCAAGTCGTGGATGTATGGCATGTATACAAGTTGTCTTCTCGATCATCCGTTTGTTTACTTCTGCAACAGGCACATTTTTGCCGATGATTAGTTGCAGAAATACGAAATTTCCGGCTACTTGTACATGGAAGCTACAGAAACAGAAGGCGAAGGATGCAGAGCCCTTGTTGGAACCCACTGGAAATAGGTTCAAAGTCCTGTTGTCAGGCCACAGCAAGCCGGCCTTCATAGGAACGTGAGGAACGCTCCGTACGCTTCAACACTCGCTTTTCCGGTTTGCCGCCGCGACTTCCATGTAAAGATCGCTCTCTGAATTCCTGGATTCATGTAATTCTGTTCGGGTATGCTGGAGGTAGCAACATACATTTTGCTCCCATTCGGTGGAGCCGGAAACTTGCAGAGCTTCCGCCCAGCTGCTCTGCTGTCGACGTACGCACTGCATCTTAAATTCGAAGTTTGTCATGGCCGCGATATCCGTCTTGGCACCGCGGATATGCAGGAGCGCGAACAACGCCTCGCGTTGAAGGGCGACCAAGTCCGCTGTCCTGAACGCCATCTCGAAGCAGCTGGTTGCCTCTCCGGTGTTAACGGATTGCTGCGACTGCATCTTGACAAGCGCGATTCCGCCCAACATCATCCAGACTCGAGCCCTATCTGAATGTGACAAACAGCTCTCTTCACTGACCAAAGACTTCCAGAGAGCTGCACTACCGAGGGACGCAGAATCTTTCTGATCCAGAAGCATAGAGTCTGCCGACTCAAGCAACCGAGATGCGTAGTCCACGGCTTGCATTGCTAATCGGACCTGTGCAAGGGACAGAATACCACGAAAACGCCGCGGCTCGTCGCCAATGGATTCAGCGAGAGATATGCTTGCCAGCGACGCCGCCAGCGCCCGCGCATTCATCTCGGCGCTCAGATAGCACCCAACTTGCAGAAGCAAAGCGTCAACGAGACGCGAGCGGCAACCAAGGGCTGCATATTTGTTAGCGGTTTGAGCGAATTCCTCCGCGAAATATAATGCTTCAGAGACTTGTGCACGACAGAGCCAGAATCGCGCATGACAGTCGAGCACATCTAATATGGCGTTCAAGGTAGCCGTCGATGCGGAGTTTCCGGCCAAATCTGGATACTTCTCTTGCACGACAGGAGGTGCGAATGATGTTAGACGCTCTCGGCAGGCGGCAGCGATCTGCCATTCCTCCCGGGCGACCGCATACTCGAACGCGATCCGAGCGAGGCACTGGTGCAAAATGCGCAAAACGGGCGACGATTCGGGCTCATCGTCAGCCGCTCGTACAAGAGCGCAAGCGTTCCGAAGCGGCAAAGCAGCTGTCCAGGAAGCTCGCAAAATGCCATGCCTCATGAGCGTTTCGGCGCTTGCAGCGCACAAAGCTCTCGCGAGATGCTCGGTAGGGGCTAATCCAAGCTCCTTCGAGGTCAGTAGAAAATTCGCATCGACATGAGCAGCATCTTCCGGTCGATCATCAATCGAGGCGGATTGATGTAACTGCACGGGGAGCTCTCCAAGAGGATGCCTCGAGCGTTCATGCTCTCCAAAGTTTGCGCCGGCGTCAGCTTTCTTTGCGTTCGATTCGCACGAATCATGATCTACAGACGAGAGACTCGAGGTAGTTTCATCGTGAGTGCGGTGATCTCCATCTTCTGTAAATTCCCTGATATTTGGGAGCAGCGACCGGAGCCGCATCTCCGTAAGCGACTCTCGAAGGACAAGCGGCTGTCCAGACAGGACTGCCAATGTGTGCATCGATGCGAGCACCAGATGTGTGTCCTCTGGAGAGTTCACGCTCGCAGCGTATGCGCACTCCATGTGCCGAAGAATTCGTCGCCATTTCCGAAACTTGGTAGCTGTATGATTTCCGAGGGGAAAATTCATATTCAGAAGCGTGTGCGCAGCTGCCAAGCGAGCTAATACGCTCTCTTGGCTGAGTTTTGGAGAACGCGTCCAGCAGTCTTTGAGGTATCGCAGCCGCTTGCGCTCATTTTCCGTGAGGCGACTTATCCACGTCAAGGCTCTCGAGAGCGTTACATGATCACCGGTCTGCTGCGCAACGCGAATGCTCTCTTCTAGTGCAATTCTCGCCTGCACCGGGTGTCCCATCAGTACCAGCATGCCCGCAACCGCAACAGCGGCCTCCTGAGGGCCGCTATCGAACATACCTCTATTGCATCGGGCTATTGCCAGATCGTTGTAACGCCGGAGGGCGAAATTCGCCTCGTTCAGGTTCCGCCTCCATACGGCGTCAACCCAGCGGAAGAGCTCAGCCGCTGGGTCAGTGGATGCCTTCAGAAGCGCTCGGTCCCGCGGATGCGGCGGGCCACCAGCAATAACAATCGCACGCACTGCACGATGCGCCGCGCGTCGAACTGCACTAAAGTCGAAGGAGGTATGTACCACGTTTGCATAATGAGTGCTTGGTGCCTTCGTATGGTCAAGCGTCACTTCCCGATGCAGTTGAGCGACGGCCTCAAATGGAAGCGATTCAAAAGCAACGCGACAACGACGTACAAAAGTGCCTAGTGCGCTTCCCCCGGCGAAAGCACTTCGCTGGAGCACTCTATCAGTGCCTATACCGCGCTCAAATGTATCTGATTGCTCATGTGACTGAAAGCTCTCGTCAACCTGCAGCGAACCGAGCACGACATCACCGAGTGAGAGCGGCACACTCACGAACAAGTCACCCAAGAGCACCTCAAAGGCGTCGTAGAGAACGTCAACAGACTCGCTCAAAACGTGCCGAGTAAGCTCTACCCAGCGGTCTGCAAAGTGTTGGAGTTCTTCCCTCTCAGCCGAAGGCAACCTGTCTAGTACAGAGCGTGCTGGAAAGTATGTGTCAGGACTGCTCAGTCGCCAGTCAAAATTCTCCGCTGGGCCAGCACGAGCGACATGGAGCAAGTGTAAGCAGGTGAGGGCGCGTCGCTCTTGCACCGCTGCGTTAGTTCCAGTTGCTCCGTCAATCTGTGGGTTACATGGCACCTGTGCACAAAGCGCAGCTGCAACGAGGTGTAGTACGCGAAACGGCGTCAGCAGATCAACCGCTTCACGTACATCCATGGGAAGTTCTTGGACAGCCCTAGAAGTAGCTCTTTCCAATACAGAGCCTGCGTGACGTCGAAAGGGCTCCTAAACCAGTTGCGGAACTTGAGCACTCAGGAGCGCAGCGAACGCGTCCGCCTTTGCACGCGGAACGTGGAGTTCTCCGACCGCAATGGCGCGCATTCCGGTGACGCCCGTGTGGAAGTGCGACGCATGCCCCGTTGATCTGCGTAGATTGCGCGTTTGATCCTCCACTCAACGAAACTTACCTATATTTGTCAGCATAACGAAAACGTTTCACCACCACGGAGGGTCAATATAGATCTACTCAAGCGCAGACGCCTCCCAGGCAGTTGTACGAGCCGCCTGCTTTTGGTTTCAGTTTTTCCTCGCGCACACGTCGACCCTATGAGTCTGGCCCCAAAAAGTTGGATCGCAGCAGCTCCTGTTGTCTCGTCTTCAGCACCGCACATGTCCTGGTACTGGTGGCAGCGTTAATGTCCAGGTTCACGAGCTTCCTCCGTGCGGCACTGCTGGTTGGACTCACCGTTACACGGACTGCTCGAAGTGGTGGGTTCAGTGCTACCACAGTCTCTTCATCGTTCTGTCGGGCGAGCACCCTTTCTCATCTATTTCCCATCTTCTTCTTCGCCGTCGTCGCTTGCTTTTTTTACTCGATGGTAGGCGATAAGACGTTTTTTCGTTTTTTCTTCTGGGACTCGGCAATGACGGCCCTTGAGGATCCCCGCCTTCGATGTCCATAGATTTCCCTTGGATTTTTTATGTTTGAAAATGAACGCACTTCGAATGCATCCGCCATAAACTGCAAAAAAGCATTTGATGATACGCATCTGAGGGTGGAACTCAAGTGCAGTTAGAGAATACAAGAGCGGATGCGGCCTCGAGCCATGGTTAGAATGGGAATAGCTGCACCGAAAGGAAGTCCGAGCCAACTGATTGTAAGCTACGTCCAAAAGGGTTGCAAGCTCCGTGGGGTGCGCCTCTTGCGGTGCTGCTGGAGCAGCCGCTTTGAGGCAAAATTTCCTCGTGTTTGAAGTCGTGGTCGAAACTACCGGGAGAACCGGCTGAGTCGTTGATTTGCTTTTGCGGTTCGAGGAAGCAGTGCAACTTATTTTAAAGAGGCCGAAGGTTGCTAAATAGAGCAGAGAATTCAGGAGTACGTGGACCTGCGTTCCCTTTTTGTTCGTGTTTCTATCTCTCGCTGGTATTGAATACAAGGAATCTGTCCTGTAGATTGGAGAATTGTTGCTGAAAGGTTGTATGCTTACATTGCGAGCTCGGGAAAACGATGATTCTTGAACAAATCAGTATTTCTACTGCAGCAACACTGTACATGATCCTTCTCGCTGTACCTATTCTGATCGTCGTGCACTCAAAAACCAACGTATCAAGCTCTACTTACTTGATTGTATCTTCTTCGATCCGTTCCACTTCATATCTTTCATAAGAAATACTATCAAAGGAGCTACTGAATGTGAAGCTTCCGCAATGTTGATACGAGCCGAAATGAAGGGACGCAGATGGACGAAGAAAGAGCACACTTCTATCGACTACCGTTTCGCATCGAATTGCGCACTTTCGATTTCGCAATGAGACGCGACCGCTGATAATAGAAAGGACAGATGCTCGTCTCAGTCGATGAGACATCATTCGGGAAATATGGTAGAACTGAATATGGGTACTGAAGGCACCGCGAATCGCTGCATGTAAAAAAGCGACAAGTGAGAATGACGACAATATCAGCCCGGGCAGCGATTCAATCGCGTAGATGCCTACACGCCGGTACACGAACAGAACTGTTCAATCCCGCATCCTCAGTCGAGGCACTCGCTGTGGCTTTTCCTTCCCGTAATCCTCTGTCGTGCATTTAGATACCGATGCTGTCTGTCCCTCGAAATCCGTCACGGAGTGTGCAGTTGGGGATCGCGTATAGTCGCTCTTCTGTACAGCCTATTCTCTTTGGCTCAGGCATGTCCTAGGCTTCTTTCCTGCTGTCAAAATCGGTTTTTACGCTCAAGGATCATGACACGAGTTGTTCACATCTGTGAAACGGAAATATACAGGGCGTCATTTGGGATCTTAAAGCTTCTTATTCGGGGAAGGCTCACCGGGCCTCATTCGCTTGGAAGCTCCGCGTCAGGAAGCTCTTCATCGGAGTTCCGGACACAAGGCTGCTAGCTATCCACATTTTGCGGGAACTTTTCGTCATTAAACGTTCGTTAGGCAACACTGGCGACGCTCGGGGGTGGAAGATGCGAAGTCGCTGAGTGCGCAGCAGCGGGCGCCATCCACAGCACGGGGCGCATCGCCAGCGCGGACGTCGCAGCGTGCCGACCAGCTTCCACAGACAAACGTTTGCGTCTCATCGAGCGTACAGGTTTCTGCTGCGGCACTTCACTGCACAACGGCGAATGGCAGCCGATGAGGAAGACGTAGATGACTATATCGAAGACGAGGAAGCTGAACCCGAGTTGCCCTATGACTATGGCGATGACTATGAGGGTGAGGAACTTCAGGAAGAGTCAGAGGAGCTGAAAGAGTCTGTTCCTGAAACAGAGATCGATGCCGAAGTACTCCCTGACGGGGAGCAGGAGCAAAAGCCAACGATATACGCTGGGGACAATGAGAAGGTTGCTCGAGAATCAGGCCACTGGAGCAAAGACCAGTCGGAGCTAAAGAATAGAGTGACGACTCCTTTCCTGACCAAGTACGAACGCGCACGCGTGCTTGGCGCGCGTGCTCTGCAGATCAGTTTGGGAGCCCCCGTGCTGGTTGACCTCGAGGGTGAAAGCGATCCACTGCTGATAGCGGAGAAAGAACTTCGTGCAAAGAAGATACCGTTGAAGATTCGACGACACTTGCCGAACGGCGCGTACGAGGACTGGAGCGTCAACGAGCTTACGAGCGATTGATGAAGTGACAGTCTGTTTCGAAGCACGGCGACGAACGTGGCAGATCAGACTACACTATACGCTGAAGATTTTGCAAGTGAGCTGAGATTCGAGCGCAGTTGGAGCTATCCCCCGGTTCTAGTGGTGGGGCGGTGGTTGCTTTCTTTCACAACCACACTATGTGTCCTCCCTCTAGCATCCAGTACATGGATGTGGAAGCTTGCGTGAGATGCCTTGGTCGGAGAGTACTCCCAAGACAAGCGCCGTGCCAGGGATGTGTTGGGGGAACTCAGAGCGCATCATGGCGTTCCGTAATGAGCAGAGACGGCTGCAACATGTTGTAGTTTCCGCTACATAGACACGCACCTGCCGGCGGCCTGAGGAAAATCGTCACTTGGTCATTATATGTGCTCATGCCGGTCTTCAAATACGATATCATTTCCGGTGATAACGTCAGTGCACACTGCGTAGGTAAAACGAGATGGTTCCCTGTACGAGAGCGTGCGCCTGAGCGGCGCCCTGCTTGAGCCTGAGGATAGGTCTTTCCACTGACGTACGCGATGACTGGCCTGTATGGAATGAATACGCAAGCGTGCGCAGAAATGGTTCGCGGCGCCTCAACTTCAGGATTGCCATATCGCAGAGGGCTTGTCGAGGAAACCTCTCTGGACTCGTATCTAATTGAGATCTTGATTTCTATTCCAGTTGACCGATGTAATCTCCTTTGAAGCTTTTCTCACTGCAATGACTAGTAAGGGGACTATGGCGATGAATCTATTTCCGGAAACAAACGTCGAATGTTTCGGTTGCGGAAATATAAAATCCACGGTGCCACTGTGCTGAACACTCTAGGCTGGCTCCCGGTATTGGCCGGGCTTTCGAGCGCGTTCTCTGCCAATGGATGCTTATGTGCGGCGACCTTTGAGACACCAGAGACGAGGCCCATACATCCTACTCGATTTTATCCAAGACCACACAAAGGAAGCGTTATCTCGAAAAATTGGGCGTTCTTTGGCACACCAAAGACGAGGCTCACAAGTCCCATTCGGCATTATCGGAGATCACGTATCCACAGCATTGCCTCGGAACGCACTTTCACTGGGTCCTAGTTGTCGTACTCAGGACGAGTGGCGACGCACCGCATGGGGCTTGACTGCAGGCCAGCCGCTATCCACCTGGCGACGGCCAGCGCACCTCATGGGTCCACAGCAGGAACGCGTCCGTCCAAATCAATACCGAGTTTCCGAGAATGCGATTCGACGAACTTATGAATGAGCCAAACTCTAAAGGACGACCATTCCACCCTTCGCTATTGACATCCCATTGCAAGTTTCGCGTGCGGACATTGCAGGGCCCGCCCATGGGGAACATGCCGCATGAGGGACCTTCTACACATTCATCGATGTGGATGGTATGGCCACCGGGCCGCAGCACAAACGCCATGCTTTTACTCGAAAGCAGAACAACATCTCGGTGTTGATGATGCATAGCGTCTGCATACATGGCATGAATATTTGCCAGCAGGTGATCGAAGCGACCGCCATCACCGCCGATGACAACCGCTCGTTGGAACGCGTCCGGTAGACAAGTCAGCGCTTTTTGGAAGTCGTTTCGACTCTCATCTGGATCACTCTGACATAAAACTGAAGATTTCTCATAAAAACTCCTAGTTTCGTCCTCTACAGAGTCCAAATCGCCCACGAGAACATTGGGTCTGACGTTGGCTCCGCGCAGCCAGTTCGCTCCACCGTCGGCTGCAACGACGAAACCGCAGGCTGACGCCAAACCGTGCAACTGTTCGTTGGACAGTGATCTATCTGGAGAGTTTAGGACGACAAGCGCTGTACAACGCCAGAAGTCAGCCAGCGCTACCACGCGCGTTTTCGGGCGAAGCAAACCCCCATAGTTGTGAGAAAAAGGCATGAACAAGCGTTTACCCAAGCATGTTATGAGCAAACTCTCATTCCAAGGACTGCATTGAGGCCCTTTCGGGTCTAGCTATTGCGTCGACGGGAACACACTAGAGCCCGTGGCGACAGTCGACGAGGCACGATGCCTTTTCGAAGCAGGGGCGAGAACACGTCTGCCAACATCTATACTTGACGATGGTGTGCGCTTCGGCGGAGGTGCTCATGGCGTCGCATCCATGCAAATGGGCAACAATGTCCATTATAGTCACAAACCGTCGGCGAGCGTGTGCGCCAGCTGAACGCTGCGGATACCTGGGTGACGGGTTCGCTTCCAGTGGATGTGCTCGTTAAGAACGCGCAACTGAAACATGCTGGAGAACCGTGCACTTTGGAGGAAACTGTACGCGCCAGAATGCGTTATACCGCTCCGTTGCGGTTGGTAATTAGCCCATGAGGTAGCCTTCGATGAATACATCTTCACTGTGTCTCCGGGAGTTACGCGATCTCTATGGTATCGCTCTGACGGTCGTGATTTGACACACCTAACGCCCAGGCCGGCGGGCGAGTAGCAGTTTTGGCGGAAAATTAGCATAGAGTCCATTCCCGTGGCTAGTAGCTGCCGGCGGATGCTTTGTACGTTGAGGATGCGTGGTGTTGCATGCGCCGCCCATTGACGCCAAATTGAAGTTTCACCTGTGATTTCGCATGGGTACCCGTTTTCAGACTGCAAACCTTACAAAAAACTCATATCACGATATCATCATCGAGAAAAGCAAGGCCGAGACCGTCACGCATCGGGCGGGCGCGGCGACGGCATCTCGGGTCCGAGGAACCTCGACGATCACAGTACGGGTGTGATTGTAGCACTACTCATTCCACGATTGAACGGGTTTTCGAGGACATCGGACGTTGTAATGGCATGCAATTGAGATCCAGGGAGGAGCAGAGGTGAATGCAGGTAACTCTGCTCACTGGATGCGCGAAAACCAATCATCGCCTAGATCCAATCTTGCCATCTCGAAAGCGGGAACACTGGTGCGTCTCTGTGGTACACTTTCAGTTCCTTCGCAAAACAATGACTTGCTCATCACGAGTATAGCGTAGACAGTGACTTATGCGAGGGTCATCGTCCTCGAGCGCATCAGAGAACTCGGCTTGAAGCGCCATTCTCACCAGATCAAACCCGGCACTCCATCTATTCTTGAGCAGAACAGACTGCAAAGACGCTGCGGATCCGAGAGCGCTGCGTGCACAACAGCGATAAATTCCGCCCGTCGCGCCGTGTCCCAGTCGCGTACGACGCGCCACAGAAACTCCAGGTTTCGGTCAGCGGCGCCCGTCTCGAGCGCTGCTAGGGCATTCGCGGCAGCAGATCGCGGACCGACCCTTTGGCGTGCAAAAACGCAGCGAAGAATGTTCGCTCGCATATCTAGATTAGAAACCCTGGAAACCATCTGTCCAAAGTGAACGAAATTGAGCCTCCACGCGATATCTCCGAGAGCAGACTCTATGAGACGTCGTGGCACACCGAGTCGCTCTGCATTCACGATCGCGACGTCGACAGCGATGGCACTGCAGTCGGGGCCAAACGGCACAGGTTCGTCGCCTATGTTGGAGGGGCACTTCCTTTTCACGCGGTGCGACCTGCGGTTCGCCGACCCATCAAGTGCCCGCATCTTTGGGTGTACCCGGCAAACGAGGTTCAAAACAAAGCGTTCCGTCGCAGTGAGTCGAGCGGAGGACAGATTTCGATAGAGCGCACGCAGTTGAACCCAACACGCATGACACGGATTTTCCATAGCCCCCATAAAGAAGCTGACAAAGTCGAAAAACTCAGAGAATCGAAACGCTCGCTGCCACAGCTCCAGCGGCATCCTCGGCAGCCGACACTGGCCCGCATGGGCATAGATTGTCATCGACGCGGTTGCGAGACGCGACGATGCCCTTTGCCTAGAAAGCAGTGCTCTTGAACGAGGCATTGGTCCATAAAGAGTCCGGTTTGCGGATTCGCTTGACGCTGGCGTATGTTTGGTCTCGAGTGCACGAAGCAGGTCCGGCGCACTGAGCTTCCGACTCGTCCCTAGTATGCTTGCAGTTTTGAAACGGTTTTCGCTCATGTTTCAGACGCAACTGGAAAATAGAACCCCAAGATTCAGCACAAAACATATTGCTGTCGCCTAGGAGATGGGAGAGCATGCCTGCGACGCACGCATCCGACACGGCATGCATGCAGAACGTGCGTCGGCACCGCGTTGTCAACGCTCGATCGCACGCACGCCTCGCCTGCGTGCTTCATATAGACAGCCATGCTCTTGGAATGCTGATGTCGCATGTATGCACCGTATGATTTCACAAACACACACAAACACGCAAATACGCATACGCAGGTCCGCGGGACAAAGCTGCCCCGCTAGGCGAGCGATGGCAGTACCCGAGGCGCACACGCGTACATGCGTGCGCACACAGGAGCAGCGGGGCGGGTCTGTTCGCAATCACACGGACACCGCCTCCGGGACACTTTTTGTACAATTTCGTGACGTTTGATTCCTGTTTGCGCGAGTTTTGCGCTCTTCGCTCGTACTGCGGATCACTTAGACAGCAACGATGGTGTTACCGACGGGGCAACGCGTGCTCGACCCGCTCCAGGATTTTTGTCTATTTCTGGGACAAGATCCTTTGTACAAAGCACCCTAGTACATCCGAGGCGTTCAGTGAATACGGCTTTCGAAGAATCCATTCAGGCGAGCACCATGGTGGCGGAATCTGCGCATCCCATGCGATAGAGCAAGACCGGTGAAGTGGAACGAGCTCTTCCTGAGTCGAATTGCGCAGGCGTTCGCTAGAGAGTTCACGAGACGTCCATGAAGCATCAGTGGCCCCATACACTATAAAGATCCTAAGCTGCGATTCGAATCGGATGCCTCAGTTCATCCTGTAGGCGATGCGAAGCACAGTATTCACCTATTGCTGCTGAATTCGGAATTGGCGCCATTGCAGGCATTTTTCGGCAACCTGGCTTGAGGAGCAATCGTCGAAACTACGCGAAGTCTGGGTCCGATGCTTCGGGGAAAGAGTCTGGATCCCTGCATCGGTCGTGCGGACGCAGCGCCACGCACGCGAAGCAGCGTCATTGCTGAGCGTGTTGAAAAACCGCACTCGTCACCATCGAAGCAGGATTCCAACGAGCGGTTGCATAATCGAACCCCTTGCTAGCATTTTTCCAAGCAATTCATGCCTCTTTGCGCGCCAACCGCCACATACAGTTCGCACAGCTATGTTATGCCCAGCCGAAACCCAGCGCAAGGAACTCGACTCCACGAGCCTCTCAAAACCGGCTCCGTGGTGTTCGTCTTCGAACCGATTTTATCTTTTTGCCCTAAGCGTACTTCTGAGACGCTTAAACTCTAGCTCGCTGGTGCCCGGAGCAGGTAATTTCCCGCGCCCTTCAACCTGGCGTCTGCCGTCAACTGGAGAGCAACAGCTCTGCGAGATCTTAAAGGCTGATGTCCGCCCACCGCGAGCGCACGGCGTCTACTCTGCAGACATTCAGAAGCATCCCAGAAAAACCTCACCAGATGCTGAACGGAAGAATGGACCATGCCTCCAGGCTTGCGGTGAACCAAATAAAAAATCGAACCAAGAAGAGGATTCTTTTTCGAGATTAACCAAGTGCCATGACGGTCCAGCAGCGCTCGCCGCACGCTACGATTATCTGCTCCAAGACCGCTGTGATTCACGTCCAGCGTCGGAGAACAGGTTCTATACTGAAGGTCAGCAGCTGCGTTCTGCAAAGTTGCGTAGCTGTCTAAAATATACGACTCGAACTCGGGAACTCTTTTCCTTGCACAGCCTTGGATTCGGGTCACGTGTTTACTGTGCAGCACACCGTCGGTACTGCACGCTTCGGTAGAAGCGGCAAGCTTTCCGGTGCCAAGACTCGTGACCAGGCACCTCTAGAATCGTGTCTCAGTGCTGCTGGACGAACTTGCGCTCATCACAGAAGAGCTGCTCGTTGGGTTGGGGCATACAGGCTGAAGGCTGAAGCCTCCAGTGTCGGACAGGCTGGCACATCTGTTGAAGCTCCTGGACACCGCCGAAATCGTCCTGCGATCGCCGCCTTGGACAAGGACTCGTTCCCGATCCTGGAGAGAACCACCACGGAAGGTAAGCAACTCGTCTATCTGGACTCTGCTGCGACGTCGCAGAAGCCTTTGCAAGTCATCGAAGCGCTCTCGCACTTCTATCGGTACGAAAACGCGAACGTCCACCGCGGGGCGCACAGGCTCTCACAGCAGGCAACGGAGGCTTTCGAGAGCGCGAGAGCAAAAGTCGCTCGATTCTTGAACGCGAAAAAGGATACTGAAATTGTTTTCACCCGGAATGCGACTGAAGCGATTAACACTGTAGCGTACGCATGGGGTTTGCTGGGCGGGAACCTCACTCCTGGCGACGAAATCATTGTCTCGGTGGCCGAGCACCATGCCAACCTGGTGCCGTGGCAGCTTGTAGCGCAGCGCACCGGAGCTCGACTACGGCACATACCGCTGTTGCCATCGGTACAAGCCTTGGACATGGATACATTCGAGAAAATGTTGTCGGAGAGAACAAAGCTGGTGGCAATCGCCTATGTTGGCAACGTTCTCGGGTACGTGCAGGACGTCAGACGAATAACGGAGCTAGCTCATCAAGCAGGAGCTTCCGTGCTCGTCGATGCATGCCAGGCGGTTCCTCATATGCCAGTAGACGTCCAGGATATCGGATGCGAGTGGCTCGTGGCCAGTGGTCACAAAATGTGCGGCCCGACGGGGATCGGTATCCTGTATGGGAAAGAGCACGTGCTTCGCAGAGAAATGGCACCCTTTCTCGGTGGCGGTGAGATGATCGCGGAAGTGTTTCTTGACCACAGTACGTTTGCAGATTTGCCGCATAAGTTCGAGGCGGGAACTCCTTCGATTGGCGATGCAGTCGCACTAGGCGCAGCCATAGACTACCTGGAGGATGGCCTTGGCGGCATGAAACGCATTCACCAGTTCGAGCTCCAGCTTGCCCGATATCTCTACGAATCCCTGGAACAGTTCCAAGAGATATCGATCTATGGGCCGCCCCTGGACAACGATCTGGGTCTCGAGAGAGCGGCCCTCTGTGCATTCAATGTGCGTGGTGTGCATCCAAGTGATTTGGCTACCATCATCGACCTAGATGGGATCGCGATTCGTGCAGGACACCATTGCGCGCAGCCGCTCCACCGGGACGCTCTTGGCGTCGGAGGGAGTGCCCGAGCTTCTGTCTACGTCTATAATTCCTCGGCAGACATTGATCGCTTTATAGATGCTCTGGTTGATGCGGTTTCCGTGCTCGGCGAGAAATTGACGCTTCGTCCAGCCTGAGCACGAGCTGCCAGCGGCATCGCTTCGCCGTAGACTTAACACGCGAGACTGGAGGATGTCATGCGAGATATATTCGTGAGGGAAACTAAATCGAATTCCTGGGTACGGAAGCGGGATACGAGGCGCAGTCTCCAGCTGCTGATACCGTGCAAGGTATTCCCCGAAATTCTTGAAGCAGCGGGACCGCTCAATTATGCACAGCAGTGCAACGTTCACGGCTGGAATGCCTATGCACCAAGACAGTGCAGACAGACAAATAGAATGCTGGGCTCTGCAGTCTGAAACGCCGGGTTTCATGCTGCCTACGCTCGCTCGCATGCGTGCTGACGCCACTGCGCTCGAGCTTTTAGATGCCCCTGTGCCTCACATCCTAGTACATCGTATTCTGTGAGGAAGGCGCGAGGAACGCTTTTCCCGCGCCACCACAGCATCGGGTCCTCTCCTCTATTCTGGTTGCAGTTTTCGGAGCTGTGTGTTCTCTGGGGTATCGCGCTCGATGGTAAGCTACATGTCGCGCTAATGCTTCCGAAATTAGTCGGCTTGCGTGGAGAAACGGGTGTCTCTGATGGTAATAGATGAATGCTTCTATCCGGAATCCCCCGGAGGAACGTGGCATTAACGAGTATGTTGCGCGACCCGCAGAGCCTAGGCGGGTGATGGCAATCATACAAAGCTGAGCATTTTCACCCAACGCGTTATAAACCAAGACGACCCTTTTCCAGGCCCTGCGTATACTCTGTAATATCGAATATGAAACACTATTAGCGTTCTCCAATCGTCAGGAAAATCCGGTTCCGGAATATATATGGGGTGCTCCAGCCTTGCTCGATCGCTGACCGTGCTCTACCAGTGCCGAGCACTAGGTGGGAAACCAATTTGCTTCCTTCTGAGCACTGCCTTTTTTCTTCGAAAGTTTTCAACGCATCAGAAAAGGCCCAAATCGAGCTCCAAACGATTTCTTCGAGACTTTGCAAAATTCAAAGCCGCTACACGCTCAGAAAACACGAGACTTTTCTGGATACTGCTCGAACCGTTCAGACCCCAGAGAAAAATCCTCTAGGGTGCATTCTTGATGGTGGAATCACGTCATTGCAAGCCAATCGTATTCAAACTCCTCGCCACGTAATGCTTGGCTAGCTTACCGAGCACCATCTCCATCAGCTGGCTACGTTTCACGCTCTCCTTCTCTCCTAGTTCCAGCGTGCAACCGTGCACGTGATGCGTGAATACCGCCCCGAATTCGTCGATTGGTAGCGGAGAGCATGAATCCCAGAGCTCTTAACACGAGCGTGACGATGGACCAGGGGTGCATCACAGGCGCGCACCAACACGACCAGCGCCCTAAGATACCACCGAACGTCGCAACTTGTGCGTCGTTTCCCGTTCCAACCCGTTGGAGAAATTGGTGAATGCAAGCTACTCGCTCCCGTACAACGGACACCGTGGGCGACCCCCGCGCACCCTCAGATACCACTGCCAAGGGTCATCCGCATGAGCGATGCGGAAGCTCACGTCCTCGCTGAATGATGCAAACAAAGCACCGCCCTCCGCTCGAAACGATGCACGGGGTGTCGGCATGCGTTCTGACGCCTTCATTCCACATTTTGGAATGTTGACTGGTGTCTGTCAGGTAGAAACTCCGAGAATATGGAGCCCTGGAGTAGCAGAGCATCTTCACATGGTTTCCGTTCAGATCTTCGGCATTGTCCTTGTGCTGTGGAGCTCACGGAACGGGCAGTATATTCTTCAGCCTGGAATCCAAGTCCATCAAAAAGGTTCTCGGTTCGCATATCTTGACCGGTTCAGAACGAATCTCATCGATCGATTTGATACTTTTCCGACCTGTGCTGGATATATTCCGATCGTCAGCGGGGCACGGTGACGCTTTAAAGTATCCAGGAAATTGTGTCAGGAAATCCCTGATCCAACGATCCGGCCATTTCGCTTCGTCCACCCCGAAAAGCAGCTGTTGTTGTCGCACATAGGCCTCATCGAAAAATTAGTGAGAAATATGGATAGCTTGTAGCCACGTGACTGGAACTGCTGTGACCAGTTGCTCGCCGAGCTGCTTCACGGCGGGTAGCGCAAGGCAAGCGTTCCTCGAGTAAGAGGGTTTGCGACCCATAGTTGCGCCCAGCTTCTAAGCGAGCTCATGCTTCCTGTTCCTCCATGTCCTCTTTTTGGAAGGATCGTATCTTTTCTATGCCCGGCGTTTTCTTCTCCTTCTCCTCTATTTGGCAGTGTAGCATTGATATGGTCACTGTAACCCGTATCCGTTTCTCTCAGGAATCCGAATTTCTGGGTGGACGACCCGACTGAAAGTATCATTTTGCATCTGCTTACCTACTATACTCCACGTTGCGTTTCGTGATTTTCTCGTAGCGAGCAAGCGCTCGGACCGAAGCGCACCTTTCTGGTTCCTCCCACGCATGAGCAATAACGCAAAAAATCAGTTCAATGCTGGTGAAGGTTCAAAAGAACGTCTTGTTGAAGAAAGGTGCCCCGGACGCAGACGGAACTTTTCTCAATACATGAGCGTAGAAACGGCTTTCCACACCAACAGTCGAATACCTCTTCGACTGGATTGAACCAGAGAAAATCGGTCGACACGAAAAGCATCTCAACGCGAATCCTAGCTGAATACGCCTTGCCGACTTTGAGAGGTGGAGAGCCACACTGTCCGAGAACAGCACAAAACTCTATGCGAAGGAGAATCCACGGTCAGTGCCTCGACGAAGTACGCGGTGTTCAGAAACACTGTCTCTGTGCGGATTTGTAAGAGACCATGCGACGGAATCACCGCTCGGACTGCTGTCGTCGCTATGTTCGCTTATTTCTTCATTACCAACCCACGTTTGCCCTACTTTGATTACCCGTGTGAAGGGCTAGCATTTTCTAGAATCAAGTCGCCTCGAGTCAGATGAACGCCCGTCGCACCTAGTATAAGCACTCGTGTTTCCCTATGAAGCTGATACTGAGTTGTGCAACGCGCGACAGTCTGCGGTAGATAGGTGCTTTTGGCTTTGCGTACCTGCGTCGCTTCCTCGATGTTCAATCCAAAGATACGGAAACTTCACAAACTCTGCATTTTCTCGCAGCATACCTTAGAAAAATTTGTAAACTGTAATGAGCTGACGAGGAGCAAATTGTGTAGATAGAGTTTAATACATTCTCATTGGGGTACACCATGTTCAGACTATGGACTCCGGGAAGCGTGGCTTATACACCCGCTTACCCTTCCAATACTGAGAAAGACTGGTAAGGTCAGTTTTCACAGGCCGGCGGTGACTCCACCACAGAGTCTCTCGGCAGCCTCTTTCCCATCAACATGAAACATTCCTTTTACCGAGTACCTGCAAGAAAACAAACAGGAACAGAACAGGCGTCCTAGTCCAGGTGTCCCCGAATTCACAGCTCTACGCAGAACGTTTTGAACGACTCCTATTCATTCGGATACACCCGGTCATGTCTGGGCAGCGTTCGTCTGCGTCGAGCACAAGGCAGTGCGCCTCAACCATAGCATGAATCCATGTTCACCATCTCACTACTCAGCATGCTCGCATTGAAACATGACAGGCGCTGCACTCCAAACCAATACACATCGCATGGCATGCTCGAAGTCGTTTGCATGCACTTCCCCGAACGCAGCGCAATCCATGGTACTTTACTGGACCAGCCATGAGTGAAACTGCCAAAGCTCGAATACGGGCTGATAATAATCTCATCTGCTTTGCTCAACAGGTACATCTCCGCAAAAGCGTATTGTATCCCGACTAGCTCCGTCTTCGTCAGCGGGCTTGACAAATAGATCGCATGGAGGCCAGTGTGCTCCTTGCTACTGCCGTCCTCGATCCGCTTGCGGGACCGATCGTTATCGGCCGCGATGAACAAAAGCATGCGGTAGAAAGTTTGATTCCCGATCCCGGACTCGTTTCGGCCAGTCGAATGGCCGGGTGTCGATGCTTTGTTCGAGCGGTCTCCGAGTGTTCGTCGCTGAAAGTGAAGCACTCGAATCTGTTGTGCGCAGCGCCACATGACCTCCTCCATGGCCGCCGAGATGCCGTAGCTGTCACGTCGTCGTATTTGCAGAGCGATCGTGAGACCCGCCCTCGACATTTCCTCAAGAACAGGAGCCGCGATGCGCTGAACCACTGCATTTGGCCTGAGCAGCGCACGCGAAAGGATGCCAAAGGCATCATTGCCGAAGAGTTTGCAAGAAGCAATCCGGAAATAGGGATTATGCTGAATGGTCGCTCCAGTCCAGTGTGTGCCGTAAAAGTCGACAACGGGGGTCGAGTCATCGACAAAACGCTCACACAGCATATGTTCCAGGTCTCGCAGAGGGCGTCGCTCCGGACACGGCCTGCAGTATGCAGTCGACAGACGCCGCACACCGGCATCACCGAAGATACGTTGGAATTCGACAAGCACCGGATCCGTATCTTGATCGCTTCTTCGAGCAGCATGCTGGCGATCGTCTGCACCGAGGACGCGGAGTAGGTCGCGTGCACTCCATGCGAAGGGAGGATCGACCAGATCTTCGAGAGTGCCGCTCACGACCGCTGCACAGCCGTTCCAGTCTACGAGAAAGGCACGCTGGCTCATATAGGCATAGTAGAACGCTGATACAAGGCCGGTCAGGCGGTTGCCCAAGCCGTCGCAGCTGGCGCGGTACAGCACAATGCGATGCTTCCGGATGCCTGGTTCACCATAGCGTCTGGCATCTTGCCAAAGCGCTTCCTGGACCTGCGCGACATAACGAGGTAACTCCACTTGCAGAAAACGAGACTCCTTCTCAATAAGGGGCTCCAGGTCATTCAGTGGGCATAACGGAGGGGGTACGATACTTGTCGAATAAAAATAAGTCCGTGGCTCGTTCGTGAGCGCCAGATGCTTGAAAAGCATGAGCCCGCGCAGCACAATGAGCAGCTGCAGAACGCGATAGAGAAGCCTCGGCCAACCAAGTTGAGGCTTTCGTCGTAGCTCTACCAGAAATGACCGACAGCGAGCAATACAAGTCTCGTTCCGCGGTGCACCGCCAGCTTCACAAGCCACTGTGTCGCAGCGTCCAGCGTTTTCCGCCCTGGAGTGCGCTAGTTTGGCGCCGAGCGGTTCCAGGGCCGCAGCACGGTCGGTGACAGCACCGCGTTTCCGCAGTGCGACCGCGTCCGTGCCCAGCGGCAAACCATTGTGCCTATCATTCCAGAGAGAATTCAAACTAGGTAGATGATGAGCAGCCAGTCTACAAAAAGGCCGCAGACGGCTCAAAACTCCAGCAGCAACACGAAGCGCGAACAACCCCGCCAAGGTTTGCGCAGCTGGTAGAATGAAAGCTTGCAAGAGGCTCCAGAGCTGCACCACGTATACGAACCAGGCGGGTTTAAACCCATTCTGGTTGAAGAAAGCACCGTCTTCAAGAAATTTTCGAAAGTCCGACCAGACCCCCATGCATACTGCTCGAAGAATAGCCCACAGAGAGCAGGTGAAAGCGCAGGGGAACTACATATCATTGGAGCAAGTATTTTGTACGACAATGTGGGGTAAATGCATACCCACGCGCAGACGCCACCTTCCAGCACTTTTCGACCAGATCGATGCTATCGGTTTCGGGTTTTATCCAGACACACTTCGAGCCTGAGAGACTGCTTCATAACGTTGGCTCGCGTCACGCCCCTAGGTCTTGTCTTCAGCATTGCATATCGTCTGATATAGATGGCGGCGTTGAATTCTTAGTGCACGAACTCCATGCGTTTATTGCCTTTGGTGGAACTCGTCAGTGCAGGGGTTGGTAGCGCTCGTGCCCTCCGTGCCATTTGCTGCATTGCGAGCTCTCTATACTTCTCTATCACCAAAGCGCACCGCTACCTTGTCTCCTTCTCGACGCTCTGAAGTGTACATCCCAGATCGTTCTCTCCTTTGTTCTGAAAATGATTGCACTTTCTAATGCCATTAGGTGACGATCTTCCCAGAAGAAGAAGAGATTGCACGAGAATGAGGAAATATGCCCCAGCATGTCACCGTGTGCTGAACGATTCAGCGATTCGCCCAGTGGAGCGATGGTTATGTTTCATGATGGAGAACACTGATCCGATGCGGTTGAACCACGGAGCGTCCGGAAGAATGAAGTGCTGCTCTACCCCGATAGAGTAAGCAAAAGCTCGAACACGAAGGGTAATGGTGAAATACCACCTTTTCCTAATGTAAGTGCGTCGCCAGACGTCAGGAAAACGTCCTCAATGATTCGACAAAGTCGTTGGTGCTGTTGTACGGGCCTGCTTTACGGGCAGAACTGAGGCCGACAAATAATTCCACTACAGCTCCAACAAATGATGATGTCGTCGTTCTCTTCGAGTTCAGTCGTGCATAACACGGGCACCCTGTTCCGCGAATACCCATATACGCTACAACAGAATCGCCCAACGAAGGTATCATCGATAAAAAAACGAAACCGACTTTCCTGTGCTTCATATGGATAGTGACGTTCCAAGAACGCTGTCGTTGCGATTTCGGTGGAAAATGGGCGGACGTGAACTAGGACGCTTTTTTCACAACCGTATTCCAGTGTTTTCAGGATCACACGAACAAGCTGTTGAGAAACAGAGGCGCCCATGGTGTCTATTATCGCCGCTTTCGCCTAACGCAAAGTGATCAGTCGGTCGTGTTCTACGACTGGTAGCATGCATTCATTAAGAATATCGGTTTATGATGCGGAGCGCGTATGCTTCTTTCTTTCAGTGGTCCTCAACCACCTGAATGCTGTAGTGTAACTGACCTCAGAGGAGAATGCAGTCCTCCGTCACTGTTCAGTAAAGAATAGATATCCAACACGCAGTTCTTCTACGATCTATGCGGTACATTGCATCGTGATTTCGATCTCTTACTGTACACCACAGGGGCGGTGCTTGCACATACTGAGTTGAAAGACACTAAGAGGACTTGCAAGCCACGACGCCACAGCGGCGCTTTCGATGATGCTGCCCGCCAGTGACAAACGCTTTCGCAGAACGCACCCACTTGGCTGGTTACGAGCGAAGATATGGATAGGGTCTGGTGACCTTTTCGTAAGTTAATGATCGAGGCCATGTCGCTCTGGTCGTATATGTACGAAGCCGGCTGTACTGTGAAAAAGTTCGCTCTAGGGCAGGGGCTCATTTTTTGTAGCCCCCTTGAGACCCGCACCGGAGCTGCGACAACGCTAGAGCGGGGCGCCACACCGCTTGACGCAGAGCCTTCAAGCTATCCGAGTAACGAGCCTGAGTCAACACGAATCGGTGTGTTTGACATCACTCGAGCGTACCCCGAAGTATGGCTATCGTACGGGGTGACGGTGTTGCTTCTCGCTGGTACGTGGTTGTACTTCCGCCAACGACTGCGCGCAGCCGAACGGCTTTTGCCGCAGAAGCGAGTCGTTTTTTCTCGAAATGCAGAGCACGTTCATCAGCTTCAAGAGAAACCCACGGAGGCACTTGGCACCGCAGCCGGGGATACGGAAGCGCTCCATGAACCGGTGTTGAAAGAGGTTCGTGTGAAACCTGTACCGAGCCTCGAGGCGGAGGAAGGAACAAATGACCGCACGCGACGAAGGCGAAGAAGGGCGTCTAAGCAAAACACTTGATGCACATGCGAGACTGTCTTGGAACGTATCGGAGCTGACGGGTGTGCATCGTTTGAGTCGCGTTCCTACCCGGCAAGGTGGGCGTCGCAGCGTTCGTCCACGAACAGCATCTAGCTTGCTTCCGACGAACGACACCAGCCGAGCATGAGTGCCCTGAAGGATGCACCTGACGGGCAAGTCGAGCTGATCACACATTCGACGGAGGAAGCATGCGATTCGGATGGGCATACAATCCAGACAGGTCTGGTTCATTCGTGAGCGCCTGTGGATTCTTCGGACATATTGTTACACCCGTGCCCGGCTGTCATGCAGGAGGTCCACTTGCCTAACACGAGTGTGGACTCTAAAGTTTGGGCCTGCTCTTAATGTCGTCAGCACCAGTACTTGCGGGCTTTCCCACTCCTGCATACTTGCCTGTCTCTTACCTCCGGCTCTGAATACGATGATCTGTCTTTTCCTTCCGGCCCCGTGATCAGCAGTGGAAGGATGTAGATGGCAGTTTTAAAGTCATGATTTTGCGGTTTCCGCAGTTGTCGATGCATTTGATACATAGAGAGTAGTCGCGACCAACGTATCGCTTACCGTGGTCATTTTCTTTGTATGCAGCAGTGGAAAGCTTTTCGCAATGAACACTCTTGGATGTAGAAGAGAGTCTCTATACGTCTAGCGCGCCTTCCACTCCAGGGGCAGCCCGTGGCGCATCAACGTTTTCTTCACTGCTCGGTACATGCCTTTGGCGGGTAAAGAGGGCTCCCCGCGGTGCACTCCAATGTTTCCCGCCCGGCGCCGTACCCAGTGTCCGCTGCCTGCTCTCTTCACGATCACAACGGCTAGTACTGTGTCCGCCGCAAGTGCAAGCGCAAACGCACGCTATTCCATTCGACATAGGATTTGTCGAACGCAATGCAATCCACGACGAAACGAGTCCTGGAAGGCGATCCACGCTGAAGAACATGCGGAGAGATTTCGATCCATCTACGTTGCCTTCGTGCGAAGCGTTTACGCTCTCTCCGCTGGCAGCGATCGCTGCTTTGACTCAAATCCGTGCCCGATACGCTTTTCCATGTAAACAGAAAGAGCGACAGCCTCTGCGAACGTATCCTTTGAAAGATACCGTGCTGCTGTGGAACGCGGTCCCTTCGATACTCATAAAGAGAACAGGAACTGTTCTTCGTGCGGATTGTTTTATTTGACGAAAGAAACTCAGTCAAATTTCGGAATACGCTCGTTAACAAGTTGGCATGGGACGACCTCGAGCATTTTTTTGGTCTCGTCAATGCAGCGCACGAATTGCTGTGCCCGCATACTGCCTTGAAAAAACGGTTGCAAACGTGAGGAACCTCTGATTTGAGCATGCTACAAGTAGAGAACGGAGACGCCTAGAAGCTTGTCCCTATTACTTGAATAACGAAATCGGTTATTTCACGAACCCTCGTTCAAGGGCGTCATCATTCATCTTGGTTTCGATGACGTCACGCATTCAGAGAGCAAAGCGTCGAAACTGCCAATCCGAAAACCAAACTATAATCCTCATATTTGGTACAAGTTCGGAAACCCTTACTGTTGAAATTCGAGTATTGAGGCTGTACGCGTAGACAAGTTCCCAAACAAAGTCGAAAAGCAGGAACAGAGCAGGGAGCTCAATGTTCCATTTTAATTTGACACCTGTCTGGCGTTCAAGTGGCGGACTCTCGTGCATCGTCGATGCACGATACGCGGATCATGTCGCGAGTAAACTCGTTGCATCCAGGAAGGACCGCGTGCTGGACTTGTCAATGTTGTGCGCCCCGTCCAGTGCATTCGTCTTTGATAGCTGCTGGTGACCGTTGCTCGCTTCGATCAAGGACGAAAGCGCCACATCGCACAGAGTCAAGTTCATACTCCAGGTATTCGTGATCAGGACCCGAGCAGTGAAGGCAGCCAGCGGAATGCTCTGCCATTTAGAAGACTGTCGGCGTCGAAGAACTTGTCGTGCTCCGTGCACGAATCCCCGCGTTGCGTTGAGGATACCGCTATGCATAACACCACAGCACAGTTTTCCGCGCAACGAGACCTTCGTCGAGCAGTACGATCAGGACGGAGTGTTGTCGGATTTGGTACACATGCATCAGAAGCTCGATGCTCGTGGCATTCGCTTACAGACACAGCCCAGTAAATCGACTCTGAGGAAGCGCAGCACAGAGCGTTGCCGTGCTGCGTTCGCCGTTGGTAATGTCTCGCGAGCCTGTCAACAAAAACTGTAAACAGATGTGCAGCATCCGCTGCGACGCAAACACTTTCGGCACCTGACTGACTGAAGTGCATCAACAAGACGTGATACCGTTTCCACTATGCTATGCACAGCCATGATGCTTCCCCGGTCCATGCATGCCTCTGACCTTAAAGTTCATCTTCTGCGAGACACACAGACACGACGCTTAACGAGCTCGTGCCGACTTGCTCCAGAGGCATTCACCAACCATGAGCGCGCCATCGTGCTCCTATTCAACGAAAAACAACCATATCCCCGGAGCTGCGATACCCGCTGCATGCCGCAGACATATTGCGATTTCCGAGCTTGTCTATCATACCTAACTGCGGTACGGCGACGTCGTCTGGAAAACCTGATTCTGTTCTAAAGGTGTCGCTGTCGAGTCGTGACCGAAACGCTTGCCCATGTGGATTACAATCGGCGTCCGCGTTTGCGGCATCGCGTCTGGGTACACAGCCGGTTTCTTCGCCTTCCACATGAACGAAACTGCTCAAGCAGGAAACGCAGCTTGTTTATTCCTCAGATCACCCGTGGTTGCGAAGAAAATTCGATCCGCTGGTACTAAGAACTCGTCTCGGAGCCATTCGGCAATGTCCGTCGAGCGATCGCCCTGGATTTCAAGGGCCTCTCCATGAGCTTCAGTTCTCGTAATCGTTGCACCACAACTGAACCGCTTTTTGCATAATTTTGCCATATCCTTGATGGTGCCTCGCTCCAAGAATGCCTCGAGACCATGAACTGCTGTCATTTGTTTGTTTCCTTTGACTTTGCTCACGTGGATGATCACGTTATCGATCTTGCTGCCTTCCTGTTTGCCTCCCGAGTGCTTGGTAGACTCTTTGCGGTCCGGTTTGTTCACAGCATTCGTTTTCGCGGTCACTCTGAGTTCGGCGAAAGCGTCCGCGAAAGCGCTGAAATCAACCCGGATCTCTTCAAGTCCCTCAGAACGCTGCTCTGGTGGCAAGGGCGCGCTCGTTCGTGTTTGTTTCTGGGGATCGATCGATCTCTCCTGGTCTCGAGACTCAAACCAATGGGGAAAGTGCGTAGCGAGCCAAGGCAAACACTGTCTCAACTCATCCTGCGAGTGGAACTCGCAGTACTCGGGAGGCAGGCCGCACGGGGCATACTTTACCTTGAGCGGATACCTTGGGTCGCGAAGCTTCTCTCCAGCACTCGCCGAACCACCTTCCTGTTCATTTTCAGAGAGTTCCGTTGGTACCCTCTCTTCTTGATTGAGAGCAGCCCCGTCGGTGTCCCCGGTTTCAGGCATTGTCTGCGGAGAAGCGCTCAATGCGGTGTCTAGTGTCGACGCGCGCGGCGGGCAGGCGAGCGTCCGTAAGCAGCACTAGAGAACGGTGCTAGTTGCGGGTCGTTCCCAGACCTCGAACGTGTTTCCTGGAACGATACGCGGGGCGTCAAAGCCTCCTGAAGCATACGAGGTTCAGCTCTGCGTCTTCGCGTCCACTGGACGATAGCGACCAGGAGCTCTAGTTCGAAGAGCGGTAACTGGTTTGAGTAAAGGCTCTCCCTCGCGCAACATGACAAGCCGCGACAGGACGTCGGTTTTTAAGCGCTACCGAGCTGAGGCTCGTCTTGCTCTCGGTGAACGGAGCGCGCTTGAAGAACTGAAAAGCGAGAAGCAGCAAGCACCCGCTGCTGCGCGGGCGGGCGTAACCCAGGTCGCCAAAGGAGTCGCCCTGTTGCCGCCGCGGTGGGTGGATCTCCACGAGTCCATCCAAGAGGACTTGGCTACAATACGCTCTGGTATGGATGAGCTGGAAAATATGCGCAGAAAACTGTTGTTGCCAGAGTTTGCTGACAAGAGTGAAGAAGAGTACGTGGTCGACAAAAAAACGGCAGAGGTGGCGAGGTTGTTTCAGAGCTGCGAAGCCAAAGTACGGCAATTGAGCGAGCTCGTGCACGAAATCAGCCTCTCTCGAACTGAGCGCATTATAAGAGAAAATGTTCAGAAGAAGCATGCCATGCAAGTCCAGGAACTGAGTATTCGTTTTCGACGGGAACAGCGCCGATTCCTGGATCGTCTCCGCAAAGCGGATGCGGATAACGCTCTCGCTCTCCGCGTTAACGGAGCGCTATTTAGAACGAAAGCCGGTGCTAACGACTCCATGGATGATAACCATCCAGATAATTTCAGCACATATGACCCAGGGTTCAACGAATCACAGTTGGCCCTGTGGCGACACGCGGAGATGCATGCGGGCGCGCGATACGAAGAGGCTCGCCGCATCGCGCGTTCTATTCAGGAGCTCTCGGGAATCATGCGAGATCTCTCGCTGCTTGTTACAGAACAAGGCAGCATTATAGACCGAATCGATTATAACATCGAGCAGGCTGACATGGAGGCAGAACAGGCTTTAAAGCAGTTGCAGCGGGCGCGAAGAACGCAGAAACGCGGCTGGATCCACTACTGTACACTCATACTGGCACTGGGGTGTGTAGTGCTGTTCTTGATACTAGTACTAAAGTGGATTTGAAGAATTGGAAGGCCGCCTGCGGAGCTATAACTAGAAAGCATCTGGCCTCTCGACAGCGTCTGCGAAGAGCAAGGAAGCGCGTGCAGAAGCGAGCGCTCCAGACTGGAGAGTTTCTTTCCCGCACGTGCCTGTTCCAATGCGAAATGCTGAGTACTCGCCAGGATACTGCCAATGCTGGGCCCGTTGAGCATATTTGTGCAGACAAATCTTAAGCGGATGCTTGGCGTCTGAGCGCATGAACTTTTTGAGGAGAAACATCATCGAAGGAATCGTTCCATGGCATACAACTGGCCCAGACACGCTGCCAACTCGTCTATGCTGTGGAGACAACGCTCTCATGGCGATTTGGGTCTGTTTGCCACGTACGCACACAGGACTCAACTGCAGAGCATTGCTCGCCCAAGAAAAGATTTCGTTGGTTTGGCTCGAGGAACGATGCGACGAATGAATTTTCCAAAAGCCCCAAGACTTGCGTACAGTTAAGATGTTTTTCGTGAATCATCGCCGAGAAATTCTCGTTGATGTAGCCACCAAAATAGGCTGGATCATCCGAGTTCAGAGTAACGCACAGCCCGGCGTCCATGAGCTCCTTTATCGGATGCTGTTCCAGACTCTCTACCACACGGAGGCGCCAGTTCGACAACGGGCACACCGTCAGTGGCACCAATCTCACACGAAGCATCTCCAGTAGTGAGGGGTCTTCCACTGCACGAACGCCGTGATCGATACGTTCCACGTGCAGAACGTTCAACGCCGTGTAAATGTATGGAGGTGGTCCCTCCTCTCCTGCATGGGCGACACAATGCAGGCCCATAGAGCGCGCCAGATTGAAAGCATCTGCGAATCGCTCCGGAGGGTTAGGCTTTTCGGCACCGTCTAGCCCAATGCCATGAATCCATGGTCGGTAGGGTCCAATCTGACGGACGCAATGGAGCGCTTCCTCCGGTGGCAGTTCTCGCTGGAGACACATGAGGAGGCGCCAGGAGAGGCCCCATTCAGCTTCGGCGTTTTCTAACGCCGAGCGGATCCCGTCAATCACGCTTGAGAGCCGTACCCCGCGTCTTACATGAAACGGTCCGTCAAAGAAGAGCTCTACGTGGCGAACGTGCTGTATTCGGGCCTGTTCCAGGTACGCTCTTGTCAAACAGAAAAAGTCATCAGCTGTCCGTAGCACTTGCATAGTATCGTAATAGACATTGAGGAACGACTGTAGATCACTAAAGTTGTAGGACTCTCTTAGCTTTGCGACGGAGCTATCATATTTCGAAAGCACTTCGGTGACGTTGTTTCGTGCGGCGAGCTTGAGCGCGAGCTCTGGCTCCAGCGCGCCTTCAATGTGGATATGGAGCTCTGCTTTTGGCACGTTCGCTGCGAGAAAGGTTAAAAACTTCGGATCATTTTCCAGATCAGAGGGAATCAGCTGCAGCACTCGTCGGTTCAGTTCACCAGCCATGGCACAAGGCTCCTGGGCAGACACACCTGAGGTCCAAGTCGCGCCGCCGCAAAAGCACCCGATGCTGGACACGTGGCGCGACGCACACGTCCGCTTGCGTTCGTTCAAGTCGATCGCCAACTCACCGCATGCCTGCTGGGAATCGCGGTTTCTATATGCAGCTATAGGAGAGACGAGCGCTTCTCTCCGGATACCTCCAGGTGTTATGAATCTAAGGCTTGTCGTCTCGTAGGGAAAGCGTCTGGAGCAACCCAGTGTCCCTGCGGATGCCGCGGCTACCGTCGGCGCGATGCGTCGCATTGGCTGCGGCTTTGCTGCGGGCGCTGTACAGAGACAGAATAGCTTGAGGTGCCTTTATCGCCCTTATCTAGACAATCGGTTCGCTCCAAAGCCCAATGCAGTGTCTGCACTGCTTATCTTCGAGAAGCCTCCGATACCGGGATACTTAACTTGCATGTGGCACCCGTCCGTGATGCGAAGCGCACGCTGTCATTGAGCAGGCCGAGTGCCGCCCAGCTCACGAGCGCATATCCGACGCCCGGACAGATTCAGAAAAGGGACTAGTGCTGACCATGTGCTTCTCCGCCGGGAACGAGCCCATGCGGGCTTCGACCAGGCACGACAAGCGTGAGCCCTTAGATCTTCTATGAGCGCTCGGGTTCCGTATGTACCTCGTTGTGTTGCTCATCAACGATCCGACAAGTATACAACGACAGTGCCTCCTAGCGACAACGTGTCCCCCAAACGCTGTCAATGAAATATGGTCGTTGTAGCACTGGAGCGGGTAACGAATCCAGCAGCGCATGGTGAATGACTCCACGACCGCAGTGCGATACTTGGCTCCACAGCTGCGAGGCTGTGGCGCTGCCGCGTGCGCTCTCAACGATGGGTCTGTAACTCGCGCTTGGTCCCTGGTCGGGAGTCGTTCCATAGCAAGGCACTGTTGCGCTCGGAGCCAAGGAATTGGAGATGTTCGGACACGAATGTATCACTCTAAGTCGTACTTGAAAAACGTGCGTGTCTTGTTGACGCGTGCGGTACAAGACTCTGTTCGAATCGCGTACCGAGCGGCTTTCCGTGCCCAAGTTGAAAAGCACCACGGTCGACGCATCGGAAACGCGTACCAGCAGGGCTGCTCAGGGAGCTACGCCGCTGTCGGACAGCAAGCTCGCTGCTGTTCAAGTGGGACGGAGCGGCCTGTGAGCTGGTTTTCACCGGGCGGGGAAGTGCACTTTCCAGGGGCGGTTGCAGCGCCGTACACACACAAGCTCGTCGTTGAAGAAGCGGCAAAGCTCTTGCCCATACCAGCTTTCCGACTTTTGAATAACAACGGTGAACTGGTCGATGGAGTTGACTCCAAGTCAGTGGAGGAAAGAGTAAGCGGGGCAGTGCTGCGCAAGATCTATGACTGCATGGTTGCTCTGAACGTAATGGATTCGATTTTGTTTTCCGCGCAACGTCAAGGCCGAATATCTTTCTACTTGACCTCGTTTTGCGAGGAGGCTGCCATCGTTGCGTCCGCAGCGGCCTTAGATAACCATGATGAGGTTTTCGCGCAGTACAGAGAGCAAGGCGTTCTGCTGTGGCGCGGCTACACGTATGACGATTTTTGCCAGCAATGCTGCAGCACGCGGAAGGAGCCTGCGCGTGGCCATCAGATGCCCGTGCACTACGGCCGAAAAGATATGCATTTTCATACCATTTCATCAACTTTGGCTACGCAGATACCCCACGCTGTAGGCGCGGCATATGCGCTCAAACTTGATGGCAAAGGGATCGCAGCATGTTACTTTGGCGAGGGCGCTGCAAGCGAAGGCGATTTTCACGCTGCCATGAATTTCGCGTCCACACTCGACTGCCCGGTGCTTTTTATCTGCCGCAACAATGGGTATGCGATCTCGACGCCTGCAACCGAACAGTTCCGCGGGGATGGCATTGCCAGACGGGCATGTGGCTATGGTATGGACGCGATTCGTTGTGATGGGAACGATGCCCTGGCTGTTTACGTTGCCACAAACTATGCCCGCGATCGAATTGTGGCAACGAGTCGACCGATGCTTTTGGAGCTGCTGACCTACAGAGGTGGGCATCATTCGACATCGGATGACTCCTCCCAGTACCGTTCGCTCGAAGAGATTGACTACTTCATGCGTTATGCCGACCCGATCGCCCGTTTGGGACGCTTTCTGAACGTGTCGCCTGCAGAAGAGCAGGCGATGCGTGAACGCGAACGCACTCTGGTTCTTGATGCACTATCTAGCGCTGAACAAGAGGAAAAGGAACCACCACTCGACATGTTCCTCGATGTGTACAGCTCGATGCCCCCGCACCTGATCCGGCAGAGAGAGAGCTTACGATTGAGCCTGGAGCGTATAGAGCAGGCGAAAGCGAACCGGGCGTCGACATCGCCTAAATGAAATGCGACGCTTCAGTCGATTATCGCGCCAGTCTACCGACACACAAACAAACCAACATACACTGTCTGAACGGAAGCACGCGGTGCGCGCTCGTTTACAACGAGAGAGCAATGCGCAGCGGACTCGATGCGCAGACCTGCGGCGTGATCATGCATTCATAGAGGCACATGCACCCGGCTACGCACGAAGCCGAGAATGACGAAGTCTTCGGTTTGTGGGAGCCCGGCGCATGCCTCCGCAGCACATACGATCAGAGCCGTGCGCCTAGGTATCCAGGGCACGGATCCAGGGACTGTGATACAGATGCCTGGTACTCGAAATCATTTGCGGATAAAGAACGACAAGGAGATCGTTCGTGCTTGGTGCTTGAAGGCTGCACGTCGCCTATGTACCAGCTCTAGTCCCGAGTAAGACTAAACTCGGATCACTAGCACTTCACCATGTACTCCAGACCAGATCTGATTCAGAACCTGAACTATGAGGCGTGGGTCCTGAGTGCTCCTGGTGCCTCAAGTCTCAGCGATCGTCGCCGCCACTGCGATAGCGCTGGTTTCTGCCGGTCTTATCGAGGAGAAACCGAAACTTGGTCCAGTGCCAGCCTGGAGCAGGCCCCGAACGAGGAAGGTTTAGAATTTTCATGCAGGGTGCAAAGCACGCACACTGCTCCGTACGATCAGTTATTCTACTGATTCTGTGGGTAGCACTGTGCAACCTTCTTCGGATGGATAGATTCATTGCCAGCCGCGTATCGCAAAGAACCTGAAAAATTCCATCTAGATACGGTCCGGCTCTTAATCCCCGGTGTGCCAGAGGGTGCAAGCCGGCGCGGTTCCACGCAGCGAGCAGCGCTTCGTCGACAACGCTGCCGTTTGGGAGCACAGAGCTCTACATCAGCCTGCGCCGAGGCATGAGCGCAGTACGAGATGCTTTGCGAGCTTATCCCGATGCCATCGGCTGTCGGAATCAAGATGCACTTTGTTCTGACGAGTCTTTGGGCGCCTCTTTCGCTTCCGTCCTCTCCATACGGAGCAGATCGTGAACGGAGCGCATCCGATTACCGTTCCCGAGCCATTCTCGAAATCGAGCATGGACGAGGTCTTGCAGCTGCGACATGGCATCTTTGCGATCGCCGAACCTGTCGCATACGCTTCGTCGTAGCCGATCAACGCTGGCTGATCTGTGCTCGAACACCTCCAGGTACTCCTTCTCGATCTGCCACGGACAAGAGCGCAGGTCCTTGGCGTTCTTCCACGCAAGCACCGGGGGCCAGTAACTGCTCGGCGGAATCAGCGCAACCGTGTTGGACGTTGGGGTACCGTCCCGTTCAAAATCATAGGGCTCGCTCCACCGGTTGGAGTCCGTACGAATCCCATGCCTGCTCAGGATACTATCGAGGCCGTCGAAATTGTATGCAGCGGGTCCAATGTATACGAGCCGATTGTCTCCGTAAGCCACCGGCCGCTCGTTGCAGAGGATATAGATTTGGCACTCTAGGCAATTGATGATTCGCAACTCTGCGTGCACGGCGGCAAGAATGGTAACCCTCTCGCTCGTGGTCAGTATGAGCGTCTTGCAAGCTGCCACAAAGATGGTGCAGTCTACGCACTGGCCTATTGTAACATGCGCGATCGTCGTAGCGTCTCCCGGAACAAACTCGAGCCGGCAATCCTTGCACCCTCGGATATCTATGTCGGCGGTATCCTCGTGGTCGATACGTTTGATCAACGTCGATCGAACGAGTGCGGATACCTCCCAGCGGTACGGCCGCAGTGACGCCACAGCCCGTAGGCCAGCAATCGACCTAATATGCGCCCACGGCAGGTTCTTGTTCCGGATGAAGCAAGTGCCCAGCAGAATATTGAAGAGATCGAATAGATATGAAACTGAATCAGCAAATTTCACTGCTGGTTCGGAAATGCCCTCCACAATCTGGGTGGCATCCCAGCCCAATGTCAGCGGCACATCGGGCAATTCAAACAGGAAACGGAAGTGCTCTATACAGCGAAGCGGAATCCAAATATCGTTCCAGTCGATATCATCAGCAGATTTTGTCCCAGTATTTGCATCGGGACGACCCTTCGGATTCCACGGGGTGATGACATCTGCACATACGTCACCATTGGTGAACGTGAGTCCAAGCGAAACCACCAGAATCTTTGTCTGGAAAGTACAATTGTATTGAAGAATTGCGGGTAGACGTCGCAGTGTGGAGATGTACGATCCTGCGGGGTAGAATTTACCCTTTTCAACCATTCCGAGAATCTTTTCCATGCTCGACGTGGTGACCGCCATGACATCGCTAATGCTTTTCTGTTCAAAGGACAGGTGTTCCGTGACTTCCCCACTTTGCAAGTCGATGACTTTGGTCTGGGTCTCCCAACGTGCTGCTTCCTTAAGTAACTGCGGAACGCTCTCGGTGATGGTTGTCGGAGACGGAAAGTCCAGCCAGGCCGCATCCACTTCCCGAGCGAGTGGCCGCGGAATGACGCTCGATAGAAACAGAAGTGCTCCGAGGCGCGCGAGCGGTACAGAGTCGTACTCACTGAAAACGTCCAGAGACTGCACTGCAGAGGCGCCGCGGTCCGTGTCCGCAAACTGTGCACCTCTCCAGAGAATAGCCGCACGAGTGGCGCCTAGACCGAGATCCTCTGCGGCCTGGAGCCAAACTGGCCAGGAGACGCGTCCAGGTCTCCCGCCACTTTCAATCGTCTGTCGCCGAAGGTACGCGATAAAAGCGAGAAGATTGCTGCCTTCCAAGAGCTGTTTGAACTCTGGCACCAACTGCAGCGCGTTGACTGCAGCGTACTCGTACGCAAATGGGCGCCCTCGTAGCGGTATAGCAGCAGCATCGTTGGACGTGAGTGTCCCAGTCCGTGGCTGATCCTCCATGGTTTACAACCACTTATGGTGGGTGGTTGCACCAACTCCCGAAGAAAAGAATGTTATCAGGAAGCACGCCAGTCGCAGGTACCTGAAGCAACAGCTTCGCTATGGATGACGCGATCCGCCCTGGGCGTCGAAGAATGGGCTCCTGCCGCCAGCGTGGAACGCGCGTCCAACACCCTTTTTCCGATGAAATGGAAGAATGCTGTACTGGCTCCGTCCCTGTGAGTTGATTATTATTCATAACAATATTTTGGGGATTAACTTCGATACTCGAAGTGGAGAGATATGGAATATAGGATTCAGACGAATTTGGAGCATTCAGTGTTGTCTTTTTTGGTAGGCTCCTTCGACACAGGCGCTTGCATTCGAACTATAACCAGAGGCGAGATGATTCGCGACCCTCTCGAGCAAGCGTCGCTAAGGTAACTCATAATTTTATTAGGTATGTAGGTAGAACCTTCCCGTCTTCTCCGTCCCCTTTGTGCCGCATGCTGATGTGATGCATTCTTCAAGTTTTCGACAGGTTTGCTCCACGCCAACTTGTTGGCGCGCGCATTCTCGCTTCTGGATTGACGATGAGAAATGCTCGACGTCGTCCAATGGCAGTCCTCGGGCGAAAGCATATTACGAGTCGACTAAATTTGTCGCCGCAAATAATCGATTCCGCTCGAAAGGCGAATCCTCCTCTCTTTCGGGCCGTAGGGAAGACCGCGCTTCACTGCAGCCTCATGAATCTCTCTGGATATGCTCGCAGTGGCTCACGCCTCTTCCGTTTCGGTGAAAAACGGTCATGGACTGGGACTTGAGTCTTCTGCGTGATCATTACTGGTGAGGCGTGCGTCAACGTTTTGCAAGAATGGAGCGTAGCTGGGTTCAAGTTTCTCGAATAGTTCTCCAGTTTGGTTCGCCGCTTCCTACTCGTTTCATCGTAGACAACATTCCGCTCCAAAAATCCTCTACTGAAGGGAGCAGCGTGCACGCGTGTGTGCAGCGGGTCGCGTACTCGCTGAGGCTATCTCCCAAAAGAGAATCGGCAACGTGGGGTCCTTCACTTCTCCCAGTAAAGAAAATAGCACAAAAGCGAGTTTTCTGTCTTCGTCGAAGACAAGTCTGGAGCAGTAACGCAAGCGCCCACGCGCCGCAGGACAGGGCCCGGTAAAGACGGAGCAGCGAGCTTAGCGGCGACCCTAATCACAGCCAAGTTTCGTAGATGCGAAAAACACGTTAAGGCTGTAAGCGAAGGTGATAAAAATTTCAAGCACAGTGTACATTGCGACGCTTGCCTGCCATGACATGCTTGAGGAACAGTCTGCGCAGCGTCATCGGGAATTTTACGCTGGAATCAACTGCTTTCGACTATTGAAAACGTAACTGGAGCGACAGTATGGATCTGCAGAGAAAAAGCCGCAGGTAAGAGAGGAGAAAAGAAAAAAAGTCAAAAGGGCTGCAAATCCCGGTGTCGATGGCAATGGAAAGAGAGGAGAACTTTCAGGATGCCTGCCCGTGCTTCGGGAAGCCGCCCTGTACCATTCTCACATGGATGTGGTAGACAACAGCGTTGAAGTACAGGGCAGTCCACGGTATGCCATGTAATCACGCCAACGCCTCGCAAGCGGTGACGAATGCTGTGTACCGCTATAGCCATTTCAAACAATTAGACATGCATTGGTGAAGAAGACCAACGCCGCGAGCGCTACTGCTCCTATCGCGAACGTACCGTAGCTTCGAATGAGAGGCACTCAAGGCGCTCATCAGCGAGAACAGAAAACATGATAGAATACATCCAAAAAAACTAGCATCCACTTAACTGCTTCTTCTCGCTTCGCCACACCCAGTGAGCACGGGAAAATATTTCCGCGTAATCGGGAGATTACCCTGCAAGAAGAAGGTCCCGCGAGCTGTACGATTCTCCCAGGCTCGTGCCGCACGTTTCATGTGCCCTCCGGTGGCGGCTGCCGTGGCCCTACCTGAGCAGCTCGACCTCAAGGCCTTTTTTTCTGGGGCTAGAAGTGAGTAGGCTGCTTCTTGCTGTCGCCCTGGTCTTGATGGTCTCCTGGCATACTACCTGGCGCTGTTGCACGCAGTACGTCTCTTTGTGCATTCTGCTGGATACCAGAACACCGGCTAGTTCCGCCCTCGTGTCGCTTGAACCTAGCGTCGAGCCGGCGCCCTCACTGGTGTGACGATCCCGCAGTGTCTCGATGCGGTGTCTGCAAAGGCGCTATTTTGTGCCATTGGGGGTGTTCACGGCAGGCGCAGCAATCTCTGGAGCGTACGGAATGACCAGTAATTCCTCGGGATGATAGTATTGGTAGTGGCTGGTAGAACTTGGAGGTCAGTTGCTGAATCATGGACTCTGCCCGGTACGCCGATATCCATCTTGCTATCCGAGATCCCTGGTCGACAAACACGTCCTGTGTACCTAAAAAACGCCTCCAAATTGGATACCGAGCCACGGAGTGGTGCCACCTCTCGAAGTGGCTGTGGATTGGTGGCTGCATCGAGGCCGTGTCCGGTCTGTGCGTGTACTCGATATCTCATGTAGGTCTTGCATCAGGTATGAAGTGATGGAAGCTCTCCAAGACGCCGATCAGCATTGCGAAGATGGAGATCCCTGGGCCAATGTACACGATCCGTCGATCAAAACAAAGCGCCAAGCGATTTCCTCGCCAACGATGGCGACCGCTCGATTTGTAATCGTCTATGATCGATGATTTTGGTCAGACTCCCGCGGATGCACGAGTACGACAGCAAGCCCTGGGAGAGAGCGCAGTCCGCCGGACGAAGAAGCAATTCACCGTGGACCCTGGAGCCGCCCAACCTTGAGGGACACAGGTTGGAGATATGCGTTCGCGGACGGTCTGGGTGCGAGGTTGGTCACAATTGCGTTCTACGGTGCCATCTGCGCAGCCAGCGTCGCTGTTCAGAGACAGCACGGCTTTCTCGTGCACTTGCGGGCTACCACAAAAGACACAGATCGATGATTCCGTTGTGCCGCAAGCAGCTTACGTGTAGATTGTCGATGACAGTCGCTCTTCTGAGATGGCGGCGGCAGCATCTGCGCTCGGTGAGCTCGCTGATGTTGGACGAAACTCGGTCGCAGGAGGCGGTGCTCTGGATCCTGAAGCACACACCCACGTACTCCAAATCCTTTCCGATGCGTGTGGAGCCACCACGAAATGCAGAGCAGCTTGTAAAGCTCGGATCTTGAACATTCGACCCTGAAAGACGGGCTCTCAAGAGGCACCGATAGCTTCTCGACGATTAGGCAGAGTCTTGAGGTACTCTTGAGTAGCACGTGTGGGCAATGGTCTGACGTATCCGTTTCGCGCAACAATCGTGGACGGCGCTTCCCGTGATGGCAGTTGTTTCGATACGGTGGCACTCGGAGGCATTCCAGGAGCAGTCTTTCGCGAGAACCCCCGAGTGTGCATCTTTAGAGCGCGGAACGCGCTACGCCCTGGAGCGCGCACTGCCATTCCGTCTCATCTCGCATGCGTGTCCGGTTTGCGTGCAAGTTCTAAGCGAGCGCTTTGTACGCTTGCGCTGTACCCTCAACCTGTCGAATCAGGACGTTTATATGTTCAAAACAACCAATGAACCGCACCTGGGTATGCGAGCGGCTCAGGAAAAATGTTCGATTCTCATCGCAGCGTTTCTGGAAGCAACACTTGTGAATCAGGGAGTCACGTGTTTCCGCTTGCTTTATCGCAGTCTCAGTAGCAGCAAACAGGTGACTTGTGTACCTGATCCCACGAAATTCAAAATTTGCCGGGCCCAGATGCCCTATGCAATGAGACAGGCCATATGAGATCCCACTCGAGCCAGCAACAACAGCGATGCGCAAACTGAACGACGTCTAGCATCTCAAGGGCAGCAGCGCCACCGATGCCAACCGCAGGATCGATTTTTTTTTCATTGACAAAACCTTTACTTAGGCCATCGTTCTCCGATTATGCGCATTTTTCTTTTCTTTTTGGGTTTTTCAGAGCGCGGTGAGGTATCTATCAAACACCGTACCTCCGAGTTACATTACCTATACTTCATCTCGGATATTCTGGTCGTTTCATACGTCCTATCGTGTGCCGAGCCTGCCGCAAGCGGCAGCAATAGCAGCGCCTATAGCGCACCGCAGGATCGATGGCACGCGTGGGAGGCGCGCCACAGCGCCTGCGCCGCATCCCGCACAGCGTGCCTGCAGTGGCAGCGACGGCGGCGATCAAACGGCGATCCGCCAGCGATTGGCAGCCACCAGGCCGGGGGCACGCGCATACCCCGGGCCTGCCGCGGGCTGTGCAACTATTTCAGCGCTCTTCGTGGTTTGGTACTGTTGCGCAAGGCGCTAGTTGGCGATAAAATGCTTACGATCGAGGCAAGAGAGAACAAACTGTCTGCCTTTGTTGTTCCAGGAGGACGCGTTGGCGCCTTCCGAGGTGGCTGGAACGCTACCGTTGTTGGTAGCTGCGCTCATCAGCGACGCGCTGGGAGTCGCTGTCGATCCGCGCAGGTCAGACGCTCAGCGAGGCTCGACATGAACGGTTCGGATGTTGGCGGTATGCAGCCCCGCAGTCAGAGTGTTGAGGAAGAACTCTCTGCTGTAGTGCAGGCGATGCGCCTTTGGAGGAGTTCCTCTTTCATGGAGAGACTGCTGGCGCAGGCGCCACCCAGCGACATCACTTCAGGCTGCTGTGCCTCTTTGCGCGATATAGCACTTGCGCGTCTCGGGAGTGCCGCAGCTGAGAAGCGCTTGCCGCATCGGAAGATGGAGACCTGGCGCTTCACCGATATCAGAGAGCTGCTAGAGACAGACTTTAGGCTGCGAACGCCTCGGGAGCCGTACACAAGCGCACAGCTCGAGCGGCTACGTGATGCCCTTCACCGTGCGGAGCAAGTGTGCGGAACGCCGACCCAAGGTTCGGAAACGGAACCCTTGAGATTTGTTTTACTGAACGGCCGGCTTGTTCAGGAACTGAGCTCTCTCGCCCAGATTCGCGACACGTCGTCGCTTCAACAAGGTTACGTCGGCAACCTCAAGGAGTGCACTGACGGCGCACTTCAGGAACGCATCGTATCGGTCATTCGAACCGCGCCGCCTGAAGCAGGCCTGGGTGTCGTTCCGTTTCGTGAAGAGCCCCGGACACACGATTATTCGAGTGGCATCGCCAAGGTGAACGATTTTTTCACCCTTTTGAACGTGTATCTAGGAATGTCTGGCGACGGGGATGGCGTTTTCGTGGTATACCTGCCACCGGGGTGTACGATTGATCGCCCCATGGAAATCATCCAGGTAGTCGACGCCGGCGTCGCTGTGAATCCTCGAACTGTAATCTTTCTCGACCGCGGCACAATGGCGTCCGTATCCTTTCGGCTCGTTGCGCTAGGGGCCACGTCGCCTGAAGCGGCCCAGCAGCCAAACGATGCCACATTCCTGAATGAGTGTGTCAACGTGCATCTGGAGACCGATGCGTGCCTGAAATTGAGTATTATTGGCACGCAATCCGTATCGGAGTCGGTCCGTCAGGACCAACATCGTTTCTACCACATGACTGGTCTGTCAGTTCGTTGCGAGCAAGGAACCTCGTTCACCGCGACCAATCTGAATGTGGATTCTTTGGCGTTGCGGCGGCTTGTCATGGGCGTTGATCTAGTTGGCCGCCGGGCCTCTTGTAACGTCAACGGCCTGACCTTGCTTCAGGATCGAGCTCTTGGCGATGTGCAGGTTCGAGTCAGTCATCATGTCGCTCAGTGTGAGTCGAATCAACTTCACAAGAATGTGGTTGTCGACCGAAGCACTGCAGTCTACCGAGGGACAGTGTACGTGGAGCGAGAGGCGGACGGCACCAATGCGCATCAGTTAATCCGGAGTCTGCTTCTGAGCGATGGTTCTCGTGTGCACGTCATGCCGTTCCTAGAGGTTCTGAATGACGATGTGTCCTGCACCCATGGTGCTGCCTCTGCCCATTTGGACGAGGTCGAACTGTTTTACTTGCAGTCAAGGGGAGCTTCCAGAGATGAAGCAAGAACATTGCTCTTGTATGGATTCGTGGGAGATATTGCGAAACTAGTTCCGTATCCCCGAATGGAGGGTTGGATTCGTGACCACCTCGTTCGAAACATAGCTGGACGCGCCGTAGCTCTTTGGCAGGGCGACACCCCCGAATGATACACAATATTTAGAAGGGGTCTCGTGCGGCGTTCATGATATGCTCCGAGTTTGCATTCTCCTATCCCGTGATTGATAGGATTCCCGGTGTATGAACGCTCTATTTCCGGGTATATGTCGTGTGAGCGTATCATGGTCAGGAAAGGCGATTTCGGTACATCTCGTGGTAAACCGGGCATTCGTTCCGCGACACCTGGACCAGAAGAGCGTCGGCTCTATCCGCGCTCATGGATGGTGGCTGCGCAAGTTGGAACTTTTTCGAACACGAAATGACGAGGCGCTAGCGCGCGCCACCCATCGATTCGGGATGGCGCAGATTACAGTGCAGCGGTGCACCGTATTCCCAGAATAAGATAGTCGCATGCTCTCGTCCAGTCACAGAACAAATGCAAGCAATTATACGCCAAATCCCATCATTTTGTTTTGAGCCTGGCATGGCTTCTCGATGCTGCTCCCGAGCAACCGAACGAGGCCGAAGAGCGTGATCGTGAGCCTAGTCGTCATGCATTTCACGTTCTTTGTGAAGCTGCTTTGTTCGGACGATCCCACGCGACGCGATGCGACACGACGCGAGGGTTCAACCCTATACGCAATATTTCCAATATATAATATGTATAGGTTTGCTCCAAAAATATGACAACACACACTGACAGGTCTTTTTCCAGCCCAAGTCCATGCAGAGATGGACACGGTCTGCTGCTCCTGACCCATGACGACCACCATAGCCTGGATACCCGCATTGCTCCACGTAACCGAATAAGATTTTCAGAAGCCTTGCATGTATCCCTATCCAGGGTATAAACACCAGGAAAGTACTCACAGCGGTTGACGCAGAAAAACGCTGTCCACTGCATGCACCAATGCAACTTGTGTGACACGCACCATCTACGGCGGCGATGCGTGCGCGGACACGTCGCGATCGAAATGATCATCGCGACAGCGACGCTGAATGCCACGTAGAAACACAAGCGGCACCCAGTACACCAGAGCGATACCTCTTGCGCTCAGGGCGCAGGAATATGAGGCGCACTTGGGAGCTAAGATGCCCTACAGGGTAACGAGACTCGGCAATAGATCAAGTGTTCGGGATAGCGCTGCTCAGAGTCATCGCTTGAGAGAGAGGCTCCCTGCAGGAGCCTTTGTGTTGCGTGGCCTCCAGGTCATGTTGGTGTCCAGAGGGATATTCTTTACAGTGTGTAAAAGTTCGGCGTGCACCGAGTGCTTGACCAATAGATACTGAGCCGCAGCACACCTGGGTCTGGACTTTTGCCAGCCGCCGCTGCTGAAATTGCATCGACGCAATGGTGCTCTCAGCGCAGACTCGCATGCCTTGTGCGGGCGATCCTCGAATACCCAAATGCATTGCGCTTTTGGTGGCACACGGCGGCATGCACGATGCCGCTAACGAACAGGCACAGCACCGACCAAGCAGCTGGCAGGATTTGCGGTCATTCAACTTTTAGTTAAATGGAGCGCGCTGCCCATACGCTGGTCATTCTGGCTGGATGATGGCGCGCATGCACCGCGTCGTTGACTCTGTGCGTGTCCTTAGGGCGCAATCGCTCCATGGCATGTCCAGTATCGATGCGGTAGCGACTGCTGCTAGATGCGGCCCGCTTCCGGTTCTAGGTATCGTTGCATGACGACTGGTGCGGCTCGCGATGCGAATCAAGCTCCGCATCGTGTTCGCGGTAATACCAGAGCGAGCGCAGCTCGCCAAGGCGCCAGGCTCGCACCAGCGGTGCCACCAGGCAGAACGGTACCAGGTAAAGCAGCGCAGGTTGCGCCGCCTTCGACACCGCCATCGCTACGAACGTTGTCACCATACCCAGTGCATAGGCCATGTATGTAGCAGAAAAATAGGGAGACTTGGGCGCCAGTGAAGGTTTCGCCAAATGACGGTGGTCAAAGCGCAACATCAGGGCCACAAAGAGTCCGGGAATCACCAGGTCACCAAGTCCTAGCATCGACATATCGCGCGCTGCATCCGGGCGCGCTCGCAGACGGTAGAAGACGAATTTGAAGGGACCGTCGATGCCGCGCGCGACCGATACCATCACGTTGTCGCCGAAGACGGCCTCGCTGCCAAAGACCCAGAAAATATCGTAGAGGAAAAGGCCGACAAGTAGCACGACAGCCGTCTGAAAGTCACCAATGGCCAATAGGTCGATGCCCGCAACTCCCAGGCTTGCCGCAAAAATATTGTTCAGGATCGCAGCGCCGAGACCGCTCGACTGCCGATACCAGTAGAGAAGCGGCAGCGCGAGCACCATGCCCAGCACATCTCGACCGTGTACCGAAAGCGTATCCCTGAAAAGTCCAAACCGCCGCGCCATGAGCATCCCCAACGGTTTGGTGCGCGGCGATCGCCGCAATCGGTGCTCCAGCAGGTCCAGCAGCGGCGAGAGGATACTCGTCATCGAGAACAGCGAGGCTAGAGCAACGTACATCCCGATGAGCAGCTGCACAACGTTTTGCGGCAGGTACCGAATGGCCATGAAGAGTGCTATCAGGCCAAGTGAAGCGACGAGGGGGAACCGCAGCGCGTCGCCTCTTCCGATGACTTCGCGCTCGAGCGCTGCCAACGCAGCCGCCACCGATTCTGAGTCGTCCGCGCCCGCTCGGGTACGGGATTGCTCGAGAGCCCACCGGCGAAGCCGATCACGTGCTGCAGACACGCGTGCCCCGATGAAGACGACGCTGGTTGAAACAAGTAGCATGTTGACGAGCGTGATCGCTGTTGCGGCCATGGCGAATAGCCGCGGCGCACTGGAGAGCAGGCCACTATCCTCCGCGTGCGTATAGAGGGCAGGGAACACAACGAGTACCACAGCGAGAATAAGGTAGGCCCAGATCAGGCTACGAGTGACCGCTGTTGCCCGTTGCTCGCAGAGTGCCGCATCGATGCTTTCCCAGCGGACAGCAGCGGCAGCAGAAGCAGACGCAACAGCGCGCTGGCGCTTTTCGCGGGTTTGTTTCAGGTTGCTCGCTCGTGACCCTGCCATCTGCAAGTGTCCACAACTGGCGCTTCCCAGGGGGGATTATCTTCACGTGCTTAGACCGAAGCGGCTGCGAACGCCGTTTAAAAGTCGAACGACGTCACCGGAATACAGTAGTGGCAGCAATCGCGCCCTAAACATAGCGTCCTGAACTGATGTGCAGACGCCTCCCAGTTTTCTTGGACCGGCCACCTACTAGTGCTTCCAACTATTTCTCATATAGCGCGGCTTTGCAGGATTGTCCAATAAAGTTCCATCTTGACTATTCTGGAGGTCTCTTCTCCAGCATCGCACATCTCCTAATATATTGATAGTGGCATTAAAGTCTCGGTTACTAAACTCCATACGTTTCTTGCAATCACTGGATGTACTCACCAGTGCAAGCAATCCTCGCACTTTTGCCCTCCTTTCCATTTGCTCCTCCGTCAGCGGTCCGTACTTTGTTTTATCCTCAGGACTCCGTTGGCACTTTTCCATCTCCACTCTCTCAAGTGTACACCCCAGTTCATGGTGTGTATACGATGTTCGAAACTTATCTACAGGTATTGGAACAAAACGCCTTGCGCACTCCTTGTACGTTCTTGTCGTTAGAGCTGGCGTAGTGCCTTTCTTGGGCGCCCAGCGCACTGCTCCGTACGCTACTACTAGTCTTTGACTCTTGTCCTTTTTGAAGGCGCCCAACTGATTGAAAAAGTTGGCAAACGCCAGCTGCCTTCCGCCGTATAGATTCATTTGCGGACGAGCGCACCGGGGCTTTGTATACTCCTCCCACAGTGCATCCCAATGGGCAACACGAACTTCCACGAATTTCCGAAAAGCTTCCAAGTCCGCTACGCGACTCGTCACCTCGCACATAGCTCCCAGGTGCTCTTTCATTCATGAATTCCACGTCTCAATTTTCTTCCTAGCATTCATTATACCGGATTTTCGATAGTATCTTGCTCTCGAGAATCTCAACAGACGCATGTCTTTCTGACGCAAGTTACAGTCGTTACAATCTTCCGCACGCTTGGGTAGAGCGATGGTTATGATAATTGGGTTCCCAGGGTCCGCACGAACGACAAAGTCGTTATCCTGCACTTTCTGTGTCGAAGAACCCGCCTCTTTCTCATCTCCATCCATCGTCACGTCCACGACAAGTTCGTGCCCCTCAATCTCCTGCGTCACAGGATCCGCCTCCTTCTCATCTTCATCCTTTGTCACGCCAACGACGAGGTCGTTATCCTCCACCTCCTGCGTCGTAAGTTCCGCCTCCTTCTCCTCTCCACCTTCGCCGCGTCAACGAGAAAGACATTATCCTGCACTTTCTGCGTCGCACGACCAGTCTCCTCCATTTCTTCATCCTTCGTGACGGGCGCAGCCGAGAAAGGGACTGGCCGATCTTTCTTCAACCGCCGATAGTGTACACACAAGGCTACTCCATCTGATTCGATCATCCCAGTGAATACCTTTTGCTTGCTGACTTTGAGACGTTTGAAATCGAAGTTACTCTTCCAGTACGTCTCCCGGTTTTCACCGGTGAAGTCCTCCATACTATCATTGAATTCGGGACTGATCTCCTGCATGATGCCGTGAAGGACGCCGGAGTCAATAGTAACAAAATGTGACTTGATGCTGCTCATTAGAACCACGTTGAAGCGCTTCCCCATAAGGATAGCCTTCCGTCTCTCCCACTCTTCATTTTTTCCTCAATCAGCTTCATCTCCGCTTTGCGTTCAAGTTCTCGGTCCAGAAACACAAAGTAGCGCAGGACGAGGCGATAGTATCTTTCCTTATCTTTTTTCAACTCTGATATCTTGTCACTTGGATTCGCCAACCACAGTACCGCACGGTGCTCTTCTATAACCGCACGGATTACGGAAGCTTCGCTCGCGCTTTCGTTTGATGCCTTCTCTCCGACGAATTCGATCTCATTTCCATAGTTTCGATCGTTCGTGATGCCATTCATCATCGTCCATTTTGCATTGCGAGATAGACCCGGATAGAGTGCAAACACGGCGCAGATCATGAAACGTTCGAGATTCACTCTGAAATGGTTCTTCAGATTCGTGAGGTACTTTATCGGCCTGTATGTGTAAATATCCCGGTCACCTTTGTGCCGAGTACCCTCGAATCTGTAAAAGGGATGCTTTTCGTGAAAGGCATCTACTAGCACATTTTCCTTCCGCGCCTCCCCTGTACCGTGCATCATGTGACGAAAAAAAAGGTCTTGTCGAAAAACTCGTCCGGAATCTCGACCGTTACGATGTTCGTAACGTCGCGATACATCTCCGTCACCAAATGCATGAGTCCAGACGGCGCCTTGACAATACTCTTGGAGTATGACGCAACACGTTTTTTGATAGCGACATGTAAGTTTTCCCTATACGGATCCTTAATATGTCCAAGACGACAGGTTTTTTACTACCATCTCGTTGTATTGTTGTCTCTCTTGCCGCCTTCGACGTAGGACCTACCCCCTTCGGTCCTTGTCATCCTCCTTTTCTTCTGGGCTCGGCAATGTTTTTTGTTTTTTTCTAGCAGCCGACGACCCTGGGCCTCCAGGATCGTCTACTTGTTTTTTCATAGGTTCCTTTTTTTAGTTTTTTTTTTTGAAAAACAACGCTCTTTGAACGCTTCTGTTATATACTCCGAAAAAATACTTGACTAGACTTGTTCGAGGGCTGAAACAAAAACGAACAGAAAACTACACTTTGCTATGTCCTCAACGGAAATCCAACTTTTTGCAGCTGAACAACACGCTTCTGATCGAGATCGCGTTTCCCTTCAACAACGGCATGCGCATCGTGTCAGTTGACTGCCTGATCACCAGTTGCGCTCATTTAGCGCAATGCATCCACTGCGCGCGACGCTACTCAGGTAGATGAAGGACACGTGTCCGACACCCCGCCTTGGCACATGCGTGTTCGCATCGCACTGCCGCAAAACATAAAGTATCGTAGATCGCAAACTCACGTAGAACGATCTCTTGCTGTAGGCTCTCTCGCTGGAGCCGACGCTACTGCCCATCGCAGTACCGCCCTGACATACGTGGAGATGCAGGGGCCTGGCACGAAACCCCGCGATGCTCATATCAAAAGCGTATCTTTCTCTGCGGCTTAGACTTGTGTGGATAAGGTATGGAATATTTTTATTCAATAAGAGTTTCTTCAGTTGTATTGATCGTAACCAAAATAGGCACGGTAGTGTTCTCGAACATGGATATACGTTTATTCCCCAGGCTTGCTATGCATCATGCACGGACACTGGAATACGGAACTGACCTGAATTGTGCCTCTGTCGTACGTCATGGGCTGGTACTGATGAGAGCTCAAGTCATTGCCATGCTACCGTCTTTGTCTAACTTATCGCGCCCGCTACGTCGATTACCTCTGGTGATCTTGGCAGATGCATAGCACACATGTTGCGTACATATCTTCCACGAAGTTTGAGACTTGCATCTAGCCTGGAACGATCGAGGAACCCGACAAAAGGACATACTGCATTTTGATCTACTCTATAAGGTTAGTTTGAGGAGCCTAACCCGTACATCGAGCCCGGAAGCGACACAGTCAACAACAAATGCCTTTGAAAAGAAATACGTTGTCGCCGGCCTTCCACAGTAGTGGCGAGCGACCCGCCCTACACATCACGTGTCCAACTGACGTGCAGGCGCTTCCATAAATAACATACCACCGGAGGAAATTCCCTTATACCTCCTCTACGGTATCCGTTGGCGAGCTCTGTCGAAGTTCATCTGCGAACTTCGTATTCTTTGAGCGTAGCACTGCGGAGCGCTTAGCGACTAGCACTGACGAGGTTGTTGCTCGAGAAAAATGGGAGTCTTGCCTAGTTTCTGAAAAGGACATTCGGCGATTGTGTGGGTTGTGCTCAAAATTAGACAGTCTACGGGAGATTGAGGTTGGCATCTGCATCAATGGACGGACGATCACTCGTGCAGCTACGCAAAAGAGGTTTTTGAATGGATACGCATGCTTAAGCAAATTTGTATTGTTGTTGAGGTCATTGGCAGCCTTCGCACCGGAAAAAAATCAAATCTAGAAAACGCAAGCCCTGCTCGTTTCTCGTCCCCTGCAAATGGACGGGCACGTTCTTTGTACGCCCGCTTCAACTCGAGCACCGTTCCTGCTGCGCACCGCACCTGACGGGTGCTTCGCAGCGGGACATCGTCGCCACTGCCAGCGTCCTCTTCCTTTGGTAATGCAGCGTTCGCCTGTAGCGCGCCGGCACCACGAGCTGCATCTTCGTAATGGCCCGAAACAGTCGCAGATCGCCGTGGTCACTGGCGCGTCCTCTGGGGTCGGTCTGTATGCAGCTCGCGCTCAGATCAACAAGGGCAACTGGCACATCGTCATGGCATGTCGTGAGGTCGACCGGGCGGAATGCACAGCAAACAGCGTAAACCTTCTAAAGGACGCCTATACCGTGCTGCATTGTGATATGGCTGATTTCGCCTCTGTGTTGAAGTTTGCGAGAGAGCTGTCAAGTGTGGCGCGCGTCGATCACCTGGATACCCTGATCTGCAATGCCACAATATGGCATCCGCGGGACAAGAAACCGCGTTTCAGGGTGGACGGCATCGAGGAAACTATGCAGGTTTGCCATCTGAGCCATTTGCTTCTCTGTCGGGAGCTGTTGCCGAAGATGAAAATATCGCGCAGGCGCATTGTGTTTCTGACGACTCAGACCCATTCGCCGAATTCGCTGCCGGGAAAGATCCCCCCGCAGGCTCGTCTCGGGGATATATCTGGCCTAGCCGCGGGGCTTGATCCGCAGACGACGGACATGGTAGAAAGTGGCCCGTTTGAGCCCACAAAAGCTTTCAAAGACGCCAAAGCCGAGAACGTGTTGACAATGAAGGCGCTCAGTGATCGATACGGCCGCAACGGGGTGACCTCTGTGGCGATTTTCCCGGGATGTGTCGCCGAAAGCAACATCTTCCGCGAAAAGCGTGGCTGATTCCGCTACGTATTCTTCCCGCTTGTTCAGAAGTACATCACTAGGCAGTACGTTCCGAATGATGAGGTTGACCGCCGCGTAGCCGAAGTGGCGACCCAGGGGCAGTTCTCTGACTCGGGCTCGTATTATCAGTGGCGTGGCTAATATACGGAAGGTCGAGAGAACACGAAACCGCAGGTTATTGAACTAACGTACGAAATCGACACGGCAGATCAGCATTAGAAACTGAGTCTTGATCTGATCGACCAGGCGTTGCGGCGGCGAGGCCTCAAGTCGACTATCTTGGCCCCTGTCTAAGGTTTGTTAGTGATGAAAATGAGATGCGCCTTCAAAGCGCAGACCGCTGCTTCAAAGACGCATGTGGGAGCAACAGCGTACCGATGAGATGGCATCCCACAGTCACGATCGGATATTGAACGGATGGGTGGGCACTCCTCCTGATGTGGAAAACCAAAATTGCTTCGCAAGTCATAAAGCGTACTGCAGTAGTGATTAATATAGCTATAGCTATGACCTACTTCGCATCGAATGCGCCAGAGAATGCTAACTGCGGTCGTTGAAGAGGGCAGAGCGTGTTTATTTGGGTAATCTGTACCTCGTTTTGCCATGAAGGATACGGCAATAGAGGCGAACTTGCAGACGTTTGAACAATCTGTGGGTATTCGATATCAAACTGGGTCAACGGGCATGGATTAATGGAAGCTCGGTAGTGAATACTCC
>Ga0080006_1177787_pt1 | contig 135635 bp, 145 predicted proteins | sample RS3BMetagenome_FD_69209 | JGI IMG/M metagenome (GOLD analysis project Ga0080006, IMG submission 69209) | Ferric oxide microbial mat and aquatic microbial communities from Rainbow Spring, Yellowstone National Park, USA - RS3B (SPADES... ...
TCCCGCTGACCGATGCGAAGCTGAGCGGAGAGTCGACTGACGGCTCTCCGCTCACTGCTGCCTCATGTCCCTGGTCGCATTTTCCGTGATCATGTCCGTCCACTTATCGCGAGCGATCACAGGAGGGAACGGATGGCACGCAGGCCGATCCATCACGGCATCGCCGCCCTCGTCGCACTCTCCCTGGTCGCCGTCTCCGGCTCGCTGGCCGGGGCCGCCCGGCACCACGCCTCAGGGCCGCCGATCGTCATCGGCTTCGCCAACCCGCTGACGGGCAGCGAGGCATCGTACGGGCAAAGCGACCTCAAGGCTGTCGAGCTTGCCGTGGCCCAGGTGAACGCCAAGGGGGGCGTCCTGGGCCGGCCGCTCAAGCTCCTGCCCTATGACACCAAGGCCGACCCGGCCACGGGCGTCGCCGGTGCCAACTACTTTGTCAGCCAGCATGTAACCGCCGTGATCGGCTTCTTCAATTCGTCGATCTCCATCCCGGCCTCGGCGATCCTCCACCGTGCCGACATCCCCCTGGTCTCCGCCGCGTCGACCAACCCCAAGCTGACCGAGCAGGGCTTTGCGAACGTCTTCCGGGTTTGCGGCACGGACAACTTCCAGGGGACGGCCCAGGCGGACTTCCTCGTCAAGGAGCTCCACCTCAAGACGGCCGTGGCGCTCAACGACGAGGAGGTCTACGGCGAAGGCGTGTCCCAGTACTTCCAGGCCGAGTTCAAGAAGGATGGCGGCAAGGTCCTCATGAGCGAGGGCGTCAGCGCCAACCAGACGGACTTCAGCGCGCTCCTAACCCAGATCAAGGCCATGCACCCGCAGGTCATCGAGTTCGGCGGCTTCTACACCGCCGCCGGCCTGATGGCCAAGCAGGCGGCGGCGCTGGGCATCAAGGCGGTCTGGATGCAGGATGACGGCACGATCGGACCCGAGTACACCCAGATCGGCGGCAAGGCGACCCTGGGCACGTACCTGAGCTCCGAGCCGGCGCCGCAGGACATCGCCTCGGCCGCGACCTTCATCCGGCAGTACGTGGCCAAGTACCACCAGCAGCCGACCGAGTTCGCCGCCTACAACTACGACGCGCTCAACATCATCGCCCACGCCATCGCGGCCGCCCGCTCGACCGGGGCCGGCCCGGTGATCAAGGCCCTGGCCAGGACGAAGAACTTCCCCGGCGCCACGGGCACGGTCACGTTCGGCCCGACCGGGAACAACCTGACCGCGGCGTATCTCATCTACGCGGTCAAGAAGGGGCTGAAGACCGTCCCGATCTGGAACCCGATCACGGGCAAGAAGATCCCGGCTTGATCCCCCAGGAGGTCGCCAACGGGCTCATCATCGGCTCGATCTACGCCCTGGTCGCCCTCGGCTACACCCTCGTCTACGGCATCTTGCGGCTGATCAACTTCGCCCAGGGCAGCCTGTACACGGTCGGAGCCTACATCGGCTTCCTCCTGGTTCCCGCGACGGCGGGGCTGGCGCATACGGCGCCGGCCCTTGCCGTCGTGGTGCTGCTCGCGGCGGCGATGCTGGGCAGCGGCATCCTCGCGGTGGTGGTCGACCTGGTCGCGTACCGGCCGCTGCGACGGGCGCCGCTGTTTGCGTCACTGGTCAGCTCGCTGGCCGTGTTCGTGCTCCTCGAGAACCTGGTCCAGGTGGTCGTAGGGGCACAGCCCGAGACCTTCCCCACCCTCATCTCCCAGACGCCCTGGCTGATCGGGCCGGTTGCCGTGACGCCGTCGCAGGTGGTGCTCGTGGCGGTAGCGCTCGCCCTCATGGCGGCCCTGCAGCTGTTCACCCAGCGCACGCGCCTGGGGCGCGCGATGCGCGCGGTGGCGGTGAACCACGACACCGCTTCGATGATGGGCATCCCGGTCAACCGGGTGATCTCACTCACGTTCTTCCTCGGCGGAGCGCTGGGCGCCGCGGCCGGCCTTCTCGTCGGCCTCAACTACGGCACGATCACCTTCAACATGGGCGAGCTGGCCGGCTTGCAGGCCTTCACCGCGGCGGTGTTGGGCGGCATCGGCAACATCCCCGGGGCAGTCGTGGGCGGTCTCATCCTCGGCCTTCTGCAAAGCCTCAGCGCCACCGTGATCCCGACCCAGTGGACCGACGCCATCGCGTTCGCCGTCCTCATCCTGGTCCTCGCCCTGCGCCCGCGCGGGGTTCTGGGCGAGCGGGTGGCGGAACGCGTATGAGCACGACGATGCGTCGCCTCGGCGACCGCTTCGACGCGGCGACGCGGGGCCCGCGCGGCCGCGTCCTCGCGCTGGCGCTCGCCGCCGTTGCCGCCGTGGTGCCCCTTGCGCTCAGCCAGTACGACGTCGACGTCCTCACGGACGTCGCCCTGTGGTCGGCGATCGCCCTCGGGCTGAACGTCGTGGTCGGCTTCGCCGGCCTCCTCGACCTGGGCTACATGGCGTTTTACGCCTTCGGCGGCTACGCGTTCGCCATCCTCAGCACCCAGGCCCACTGGAGCCTGTGGGCCTGCCTGCCGGTGGGAGCGGCGATCGCCGGCGGGTTCGGCGCCTTCTTCGGCTTCCCGACCCTGCGCCTGCGGGGCGACTACCTCGCGGTCATGACCCTCGGCTTCGGCGAGATCGTCTACCTGGCCGCGAACAACCTCCAGATCACCGGCGGGCCGGGCGGCATCTTCGGCATGCCGATCCCGACCCTGGGCCGGCTCAGCCTCGGGCAGCCGATCGACTACTACTGGATGGCGCTCGCGCTTGTCGCGCTCGCCGCCTGGGTGATCGGCGCCGTCGCCCGCACGCGCACCGGCCGCGCCTGGGCGTACCTGCGGGAGGACGAGACCGCCGCCCAGGCGATGGGCATCCCGGTGCTTCGCTACAAGCTCCTCGCGTACGTCTTCGGCGCCGTCTGGGCCGGTCTCGCCGGGGCGCTGTTCGCGGCCAAGCAGACGATTATCACGCCCGACACGTTCACATTCACGGAGTCCTTCCTGGCCGTCGCCGTGGTCGTCCTCGGCGGCGTCGGGAGCCTGCCCGGCGTCATTCTGGGGGCGTTTGCCTACATCGTCATCGACGAGTACTTCCAGGCCTTCACCGCCAGCTACAGCGGCCTCATCTTCTCCGCCCTGCTGCTCATCTTCATCCTCCTCCGGCCGGCCGGGCTGTGGCCGAGCCGGCAACGCGCGCAAGAGCTGGGCCGGTCCGGTCTCGCCCCGTCGCGCGGCGAGCGGCCCGATCCGGGCCAGGGCCGGGGCGCGGGCCTCGGCGAGGCCGGCGCCGTCCCCCCCGGGGGGGGCGCCCCGTGAGCGCGGCCGACGCGACCGCCCCGGCCGCGCCCGTCGGACCGCTCCTGGTCGGACGCGGCCTCACCGTCGAGTTCGGCGGCGTGCGCGCGCTCGACGGCGTCGACCTGGACGTGCCCGCCGGCCGGGTGGTCGCCCTGATCGGCCCGAACGGCGCCGGCAAGACGACCCTGTTCAACCTGGTGTCGGGCTTCTACCGGCCGACGCGCGGCGCCGTGCAGTTCGCCGGGCGCGACCTGACCCGTCTCGCGCCCTGGCGCATCGCCCGGCTCGGCATCCTGCGCACGTTCCAGACCCTTCGCCTGTTCCCCGCCCTGTCCGTGCTCGACAACGCCCTCGCCGGCCGCCATATGCACGACGGCGGCGCGAGCTGGCAGGCCGTTCTCGGCCTGCCAGCGTTCGCGCACGCCGAGGCGGCGTCGCGGGCGCGAGCGATGGAGGCGCTCGCGCGGGTGGGCCTCGCGGCACGGGCGGCCGACGAGGCGCGGACCCTGCCCTACGGCGACCAGCGCCGCCTGGAGATCGCCCGCGCCCTGGCCGCCGAGCCGCGACTTCTCCTCCTGGACGAGCCGGCTGCCGGCATGAACCAGGCCGAACGCCGCCCCCTCGCCCGTCTCGTGCGCGACCTGTGCGAACGGGACGGGCTCACCATCCTCGTCGTCGAGCACGACATGCGCTTTGTCGCCGGCGTCGCGGACGAGGTGGTCGTGCTCGATCACGGGGTACAGCTCGCCCGGGGGACGCCGGCCCAGGTTCGGTCGGACCCCCGGGTTGTCGAGGCGTACCTCGGGCCGACGCGCGATCCGGCCCGCATCGCAACGCCCCCGCCGGACGGAGGCGCGTCCTGATGCCGCGTCTCGAGGTGCGCGATCTGACCGTTGCCTATGGCCACATCCGGGCCGTTCGCGACGTGTCCTTCCACGTCGACGAGGGAGAGGTGGTTGCCGTCCTCGGCGCCAACGGCGCGGGCAAGACGACGACCCTCAAGGCGGTCGCCGGCCTCGTCCGGCCCCGCTCCGGCAGCGTCGTGTGGGACGGCCGGGAGCTCGGCGGCAGACCCTGTCACGAGGCGGTTGCCCTTGGCATCTCGCTGTGCCCGGAGGGCCGCCAGGTGTTCGGCCCGATGACTGTCGAGGAAAACCTCCTCCTCGGCGCCTTCCTGCGCCCGCGCGAGGGGTCGGCGGATCTGGCGAAGGTGTACGCGATGTTCCCCGTCCTGCGCGAGCGCCGCCACGCCCTCGGCGGCACCCTGTCCGGCGGCGAGCAGCAGATGCTCGCGATCGGCCGCGCGCTCATGGCGGCGCCGCGGATCTTCCTCCTGGACGAGCCGTCGCTCGGCCTGGCGCCACTGCTGGCCGGCCGCATCCTCGACACCGTCCGGGAGATCCGGGCCCAGGGAACGTCGGTGCTGCTGGTCGAGCAGAACGCGGCCCTCGCCCTCGAGGTGGCGGACCGGGCGGTCGTGCTGGAGGCGGGCGAGGTGGTCCTGTCCGGAGCGGCCCCGGCGCTGCGTGACGACCCGCACGTGCGGGCGGCGTACCTGGGCGAGGACGACGCAGGCGAAGCGCTGGCGCTGTCCTGAGATCCGCCACCCGCGCTGGCGTATGCTCGGGGCGAGGTGAGTTCATGGCCATGCCGCGCTGGTGCGCGGTGCTGGGTGCGGTGTGCACGGCGGCGGGCCTTCTGGTCGGCGCCGGCACGGCCATGCATGGGCCGTACGGCACCGTCTGGACGGTGGCGGCCGGCGGCCTCGTCGGCCTCGCCCTTGCCGTCGTTGCGGGCGCCGCGGCGCTGGCCGGCGGCGCCGTGGCCTCGGAGCGGATGCGGGCACGGCTGGACGCGGCGCGCCGACCGGCGCTTGCCCTCGTCGCCGGCGGCGGCGCCGGCCTGGTCGTCGGCCTCGTCGGTCTTGCCCGCGCGACGCCGTTCGGCATCGTCCCGGGCGGTTCGTTCCGGGAGCTCCTCGTGGGGCGGGCCGTGAGCCTGTCCGCGTCGCTGTCCGTGGCGACCTCGGGACTGGCTCCGTCCCTTCGCGCCGTCGGCGTCCTGGTCGCGGTGGGCCTAGGCGCCGGCCTCGTCGTCGGGGCCACCTGGCTGGGCGTGCGCGAGGGCATCCGATGAGCATGCCACCGGGGGGTGAAGCCATTGGCCGGGCCCTCGACGCTGCCGACCTCACCCCGGCCTGGCGGCAGGCGGTGCGCGACCGGTTCGGCCTGGGGGCCGACGGCCGGGCCATGCCGCTGACCGAGGTGTACGCACGCCACTTCGTCGGCGCGCTGACGTTCGAGGCGTTTCGCGACGGCCTGCGCGCGGCCGAGTCGCACGTGCTGCGCACGGTCGTGGCGGAGGTGGCCGACGGTCGTCCGGAGCCGCCCGACCGGACCCTTCTTCCCTCGGCATGTCGGGAGGACCGCACCGCGCCGCAGGGCCCTGTCGAGGCGCCCCTGCCGCGGGTGCCGGGCGTCGAGCCGGTGCTGCGGGCGGTCGACAGCGTCCGGCTGCGGGTCGACGACCTGGACGAGGCGCTCGCCTTCTACCGGGACGGTCTCGGCCTTCGTCTCCTGTCGCGTGGCGAATCGGCCGCCACGCTGCGGCTGCCGGACGGGCCGACGCCGATGGTTCTGGAGACCGGGCAACCGACGCCCGGCATGCGCCTGCGGGTGGGCAACCTCGAACGGGCCGTCGACGCGGTCGTGCGGGCCGGCGGGGTGGTGCTGACGGCGCCCGCCGACGACCCTGCCGGGCGCCGGGCCGTCGTCCGGGATCCGTCGGGCAACCCGCTGGTGCTGGTGGAAGCGCCGGCCCGGCGGTGACCGGCAGGGCGACCGGGGCCATGCCGCAGAGCCGATGCCACGGCCGGACATGGCCGTCGCGTACGGTCTTGGCTGGCGCGAGGCGCACGATGGCGTTCTCGCCGGCATGGCCCGTGGGGAAGCCTTGCGTCGCTACCCCGGGCTGCGCCGGCCGGCACTTGGCATGGACGACCGCGATCCCGGAGGCGGCGCCCGAGGGAGGACTTCACGAGGATCCGCGCGGCCTTTGCCCGGTGGTCGTCCGACATGCCGGCGGACGGCGGGTCCGGCGACTCCGACCGGAACGCGCCAACGGCGGTGGCAGATCGCACTGCGCAGCGTGCGCGACGATCGTTGCGCCGCGGGAGCTCCCCCGCCCCTCCCGACCGTGACGGCCGGCGACCCGGCTGCGCGCGCCTCGGCCTCGTGTCGCATCCCCGCCGCAGGACGTGCCGCCGCCGCGTGGAACCGGTCACCCATGCAGGCCTACACCTTCGGCGAGCCGATCCGCACACCGCGCCTGGTTCTGCGCCCGTTCGTGCCGGAGGACCTCGACGCCCTGCACGCGATCTACGGCGATCCGGGCGTGCACCGCTGGCTGTACAGCGTCGCCCATACCCCCGAGCAGACGCGCGCCTCCCTGGACAAGAAGATGGCACGGCGGGCCGTCGCGGACGATGGCGACGGGCTGTCGCTCGCGGCCTGCCTCGCGGCCGGGGGCGACCTCATCGCCGACGTCTCGCTGTGGTGCACCAGCGCGACGGACAGCCAGGCAGAGATCGGCTACACCGTCCACCCCCGCCACCAGGGGCACGGCTATGCCGCGGAGGCCTGCGCGCCGCTGCTGGCGATCGCCTTCGACGCCATCGGGATGCACCGCGTGGCCGGCCGCCTCGAGGCGCGCAACGCCGCCTCCGCTCGCGTCCTGGAGAAGCTGGGCATGCGTCGCGAGGCCCACCTGGTGGAGAACGAGTGGGTCAAGGGCGAGTGGCAGAGCGAGGTCGTCTACGCCATCCTCGACAGCGAGTGGCGGGCGTCGGCGCGCTCCTGCGCCGCGGACCGCCTACCAGGGACGCCCTAGCTCTTCGGGCAGCCTGGCGACGAGGCGGGGGTCGAGCTTCGTGGCAAGGTCGCGCGCCGTCCGCGCCGCCGCCCATGCCAGCGCGGGCTGCATATCGGGTAGCGCGCCGGCCTCGGCCTCGTAGGCAGCGCGCCAGGCATGCTCGACAGGCTCCATCGCCTCGCGGGAAACCCCTGCCACCAGGGCGGCGACCGCGAACAGGCAGCGCGTCCGCGCCACGTCCAGGCGGGAGTCGCCCGCGCCGGCGTTGGTCCAGTCCAGCACGGCGCCGACCCTCCCGCCGTCCCACAGGACGTTGTGCAGGTGGAAGTCGAGATGGAGCAGGCTGGGTCGGTTCGCCCCCGCCGTCGCGGCCGCGAGCAGGCGGGCCTCGATCCCGTCTCCCGGCACCAGCCAGCGCGCGGCCGCGGCCGGCGGCGGACACCGGTGCAGACGCGCCTGCGTGCGGCCGAGGGCGCTACCGAGCGCCCCGGCATCCTCGGGCACACGCGCCAGGGCTTCGGCGGCGGACACCCCCGGCGCCCACGCCGCCACCATGTACGACCACGCCCCCACCGTCGCCACGGCGCGCACCTGCGCCACGGGCACCCCGCCGCGCCCAGCCCGGTCCATCGCGTCGCGTTCGCGCTCGAAGTCGGGCAGGCGCTCGCGCGGCCGCAGCCGCACCGCCCAGGCCCTCCCCTCCGCGTCGTCGACACGGTACACGGCCGCGTCCGTCGCCCAGGGCACCGGCTCGGCCGCCTTCACCGACGCCGCCAGGCCCGCGCTGCGCAGCGCGGCGGCGAGCGGCGCGGGCAGCCGGCCGCTCACCCCGCTTCCCCCTCGAGCACCTTGCCCGGGTTCAGGATGCCGGCCGGGTCGCACGCGCGCTTCAGGGCCGCCATGAACGCCAGCTCGTCCGGCGTGCGCATCTGGCCCAGGTGGGTGCGCTTGAGCACGCCGATCCCGTGCTCGGCGCTGATCGTGCCCGACCGGGCGAGCACCTCGCCGTACACGATCGCGTCCAGGGCCTCGCCGATCCGGGCGCGCTCCGCCGCCTCCAGGCCGGCCGGCAGCACGAAGTTCAGGTGGGCGTTTCCCTCCGCAGCGTGGCCGTAGGCGACGGGCCGGGCGGGAAGGCCCGCGGCGGCGACGCGGGCGGCGGCCGCCTCGAGGAGGCCGGGCAGGGCCGGGGGCGGCACGGCCACGTCGTACCGCCGCACGGGTCCCTGCCGGCCGACCGCCTCCGGGATGGTCTCGCGTAGCCGCCACATCGATCGCCGCTGCCCCTCGTCGAGCGCGATCGCGGCGTCCGCGCACAGGCCGGCGGACAGCGCCGCCTGCGCAATGGCCTCGATCGCCTGGGTCGCCCAGGCGGGGCGCGATGCCTCGACCTCGATCAGGACATGCATCGGCGCGTCTCCGGCCGGCGGCCGCGCCCCCGCAAGATGGGCGGTCACGGCGGCGAGGGCGGTGCGGTCGACGAACTCCACCGCCGCCACCATGCCCAGGGCCTCGGCCGTGGCGAGCGCGGCGAGATCCGGCACGCGCGCCGGACCGTCCAGCGCGAACCAGGCGGCGGCCGAGGCGGCGGCGCGCGGCACGAGGCCGACGGCCGCCGCCGTGATCACGCCCAGCGTCCCCTCGCTGCCGCACAGCAGCTGCGGCCAGGGGTAGCCGGTGTTGTTCTTCTCCAGGGTGCGAAGCGCCGCCAGCGAACGGCCATCGCCCAGGGCGACCTCCAGGCCGCGCACATGGGACGCCAGCGAGCCGTCGCGGACGTGCCGGATGCCGCCCGCCGACGTCGCCACGAGACCGCCCACCTGGGCGCTGCCGCGGGAAGCAAGGTCGACCGGCATGCGCAGCCCGTGCGGCGCGAGGAACGCGTCGACCGCCGCCAGCGTGACCCCCGCCTCGACCACCACGGCGCGGTCGTCCAGGGCGAGGCGGCGCACCGCGCGCAGGCGCTCGAGCGAAACGACAACCTCGTCGGTCAGGGGAACGCTCCCCCCGACAAGGCCCGTGCGCCCTCCCTGGGGCACGACGGCCACACCCTCGGCGCTGCACCAGGCGAGAACGCGGCAGACGGCGGCGTGGTCCACCGGGCGCACCACCGCCGCCGGCAGGCTGCCGAACTGGCCGGTCCAGTCGGTGCCGTAGCGGGCGCGGTCGGCGGGCTCGGTGAGGATGCCCCCCGGCCCCGCCCGTTCCGCCAGGGCACGCACCTGCGCGTCGGTGAGCATCTGCGGCCCGCTAGATGGCGTCCGCCGGCGAGGCGAACGGCGCGACCGCCACCCCCGCGGCCCGAAGCGCCTCGTGCACGGCCTTGGCCAGGACCTGTGCGCCGGGCGTGTCGCCGTGGATGCACAAGGTGTCGGCGGCCACCTCGATCTCGCTGCCGTCGATCGCCGTCACCCGGCCGGTCGTCGCCAGCTTCACCGCGCGTGCCGCGACCTGGGCGGGGTCGGTCAGGACGGTGTTCGGCTCGCGGCGCGGGGCGAGCGTACCGTCCGGCCGGTAGGCCCGGTCGGCGAACCCCTCCCGGGCAAGGGGCAGGCCGGCCGCACGGATGCACGCCGCCATGGCCGATCCCTCGGCGGCGACGACGACGAGCGGCAGGCCGAACCGTCGCACGCCCTGCACGATCCCCTCGGCCACGTTCGCATCGCGCTCGGCCTGGTTGTACAGGGCACCGTGTGCCTTGACGTGCCGCATGGGAACGCCCGCCTCGCGGCAGAACCCGTACAGGGCGCCGATCTGGTACAGGACATCGGTGGCGATCTCCTCCACCGACATCTGCATCGGCCGGCGGCCGAAGCCGACGCGGTCGGCGTAGCCCACGTGGGCGCCGACGCCGACGCCGTGCTCGCGGGCAAGCGCGACGGTCTCGCGCATAATCCTCGGGTCGCCGGCGTGAAACCCGCAGGCGACGTTGGCCGAGGTCAGCCAGGGCAGAAGCTCCGCGGTCGGCGCGCCGATCCGGTATGGACCGAACGACTCGCCCATGTCGCTGTTCAGGTCGATGGTCACGGCGATTCCCCCTCGGGCTGGGCATGGTCGGCAAGAAGCGTCTGGACGGGAGGCCGTCGCGCCACCAGCCGCTCGAGCTGGTCGCGCACCCAGTCGAACCCGTCCTCCAGGCGGGCGACGGTCCGGTCGGCCCCGCCCCCCTCCGCCCCCGGCGCGCGCACGTGCAGCGTAGCGAGGCCAAGGTCGCGCGCCGCCAGGACGTCGTTGGCGTAGTTGTCGCCGACGCTCACCCCGCCGGCGTAGTCCCGCCTGCCCAGGAGCGTGCGCAGCGCCGGCGCGAATCCCCGCGGCTTGCCGGCCCCGCCCATCATCCGGGGCACGAGCCCACGCAGGCCCAGGTACGCGAGCAGGCGCCGTCCGCTCTCGTCGTCGGAGTTGGACAGCACGACCGCCGTCACCTCCGGCGCAAGCCCGTCGACGAACGCGGGCAGGCCGGGCACGCGCTCGATCGGCACCTCGCCCGCGAGAATGCGCTCGCGCACGGCGACGAACGCGACGTCCCTCTCCGGCCAGCCCAGGCCCGCCTGACCGCCGATCGCCGACAGCGCCGCCCACAGGTCCCGGTAGGGCGCCTCGCTCTCCGGCCGGGCGAGGAAGGACTCGGCCCGCCGGAGAAGGCGCCGTCCCAGCGCCGGTTCGGCGACGGCCGCCATGGCCTCGGCATAGGCACGCAGGGGCGCCTCGCCGCGGTACATGGTGCCGTCCAGGTCGAGGCACAGGACAACCGGGGGCGCCTGCGCCGCGCGGGCGGTCACGCCGGCTCGCCCGGCCGCTCGCCCCGCACGATCGACCGCTGCTTCAGGAACGAGACCGAACCGTCGGCCTCGGGCCGCAGCTCGAGCACACGGCAAGCCTCGTCCGGCGCCTGGTCGAGCATCGCCCGGCAGGCGGTGCGCACCGCCGCATCGCCGACCGGGTAGAGCCAGGCGTCGAGGGTTACGCGCTCGCGCTGCAGTTCGAGCGCCACCCCCACGAAGCCCGCCCGCACGAACGCCTCGCGCCACTGCCCGGGGGTGAGCGCGTGCCGGTGGGAGGCGTCGCGCACCCGCTCGAGGGCGTCGACGAACCCGCCCGCCGCCTCCGGCGGCGACAGGTCGGCGACGGCCAGACGGCCTCCCGGCCGAAGCACGCGCAGGCACTCGCGCAGGACCGCGTCGACGTCCGGGAAGTGGTGCGGCGCGCGTCGGCTCGCCACCCGGTCGAAGCGCCTGTCCGGGAACGGCAGGGCGGCCGCGTCGGCCGCGACCCATTCCACCTCGACGCCCTCGCGGGGGGCAAGCGCGCGCGCCTCGTCGAGCATCTGCGCGGTCAGGTCGACCGCTGCCGTGCGCGCCCCGGCGCGGGCCATGGCCACCGCGGTGAAGCCCGCCCCGGTCGCCACATCGAGCGCCTGCATGCCCGCGAGGGGGGCGAGAGCGGCCAGAAGCATCGGCAGGTCGGCGCCGCCGCGATGGCTCTTGCTGTTCGCATAGGCGGCGGCGTGCCGGCCAAAGAACACGCGCGGGTCGGAGAGGTCGTCAGGACCCGCCTGGGCGATCGCCGCCACCTCCCGCCTCTCCCATCCCGTCGTCCGCGACGCGATCGCTTCCGGCCAACTCGAGTGCCGCCATGAGCACGCCGATGTGCGAGAACGCCTGGGGGAAGTTGCCGCGCGGCTCACCCGTCTCGAGGTCGAGGTGCTCGCCGAGAAGGCCCAGGTCCGTGGCGCGACCGACGAGTCCGTCGAGGAGCGTTGCGGCCCGGTCGCCGTCGCCCAGCCGGGCGTACACGCGGGACAGCCACGAGGAGGCGATGAGGAAGGGGTGGCTCGCGGCGCCCAGCATGTCGTCGGCGTAGCGGTAGACGAGGCCGTCGTGGACCAGCGCATCTTCGATCGCCCGCAGCGTTGCGACGAAGCGCGGGTTGTCGGCCGCGCAGTAGCCGTACAGCGGCATGAGGAGCAGGGCGGCATCGACCACCGGCGAGCCGTAGGACTGACCGTACCGGCCGGCGCCCTCGTGGTAGGCGTGGCTCTCGATCTCGTCGGCCACCTCCCGGCAGGCCTTCTCCCAGCGGATCACCTCGGACGTCCGGCCGACCGCGTGGGCGAGCCTGGCGCCGCAGGACAGGGCCACCCAGCACATGAGCTTCGAGTGCGTATAGTGCGCATCGCGACCGCGAAACTCCCACAGGCTCGCGTCCGGCAGCTGCCAGTTGTGCGCGACCCAGTCGCACATGACCTGGATCTGCCCCCAGTACGCGTCGAGGAAGACGCGGTCGCCGGTCTCGTCGAAGTAGCGCCAGACCACCCACAGGAAGTCGCCCTCGACGTCGAGCTGGAGCTGGCTCGTGGCGGCGTTGCCCTCTCGGCACGGGCGCGAGTCGCGGTAGCCGGGAAGCCAGCCCAGCTCCCGCTCGCCCCGGATGAGGGTGCCGTCGACGTGGAAGAACGGGGCCCGGAAGGGCTTGCCCTGCAGGTCTACGCAGTCGAGAAGGAACTCGAGAAAGCGTCGGGCGCTCACAACGTCGCCGGCGGCAAGAAGGGCCTCGGCGGCGTAGCTGCCGTCGCGGATCCAGGCGAAGCGGTAGTCCCATTGGCGACTGCCCCCGACCTGCTCGGGCAGGGAGGTGGTCGGCGCTGCGATGATCGCTCCGTTCGTGCGATAGGTGAGCGCCTTGAGCACCAGCATGGCCCTCGCGACCGCCTCGCGGTACGGGCCGGCGTAGCGCGCCTGGGGCATGCCGCGCCAGAACCGGATGTGGCGCTCGAGGGACCGGCCGGTCGCCTCGTCGTCCCACACCGACATCGCCGTGGCCGCGTCGACCGCCGCGTCGGCGTCGACCCCGGCCCTGCGGTCGTCGGCGATGTAACGCAGGACGAGGTCGTAGCGGCCGGGCGGCAGCACCCAGGTGCCGCGCGCCGGGTCGACCGCGTACCCGGCCCGCGACTCGACCGGCGCGGGCGTACCGTCGCCGGTCTCGACGTCGGCGGCGGCGATGGCGAACGCCAGCGACTCCCCGCCGAGCGGGTTGGCGAAGATCGCCCCCGCACCGTTCGCGCGCGGCGCGGCGGCGACGAGGCCATAGCCGAACACCGGCCGCACCTCGACGCGAACGGGCGCGGTCGCCTCGACCAGGCGGCGAAGCTCGGGGCGGCCGACGCTCAGGTAGTCGACGATGCGGACATTGCCCTGCGCGCCCCGGATCCAGGTCTCGAGCACGTTGGTGCCGGGCAGGTAGGCCTGCGACACCTCGGCCTCGCCGTCGGCGAGACCGACGCGGTAGTACCCCTCCGCCTCGCCGCCGAGGAGGCGCGTAAACACCGTCGGGCTGTCAAACCGCGGCAGGGGCAGGAAGTCGACCGAGGCGTCGGGCCCGACGAGGGCCGACGTCACGCCGTTCGACAGCAGGCCGTAGAACTGCACGCGCCGCCTACGCGACGCGCTGCTCGCTCTCCACCTCGAACAGGTGAACCCCGTCCGGAGCGAGGGCGAAGCGTACCTTCTCACCCGCATGGACGCTCACGTTCGAGGCGACGCGGCCCACCAGGTGGTCGCTGCCCAGCGTGAGGTGGACGAGCGTCTCGGCCCCGAGCGGCTCGGTCAGGTCGACCCCGGCCTCGACCACGCCGCCGTGGTCGGGTCCGACCTCCTTCTCCAGGTGCAGGCTCTCGGGCCGGATGCCGAGCAGCGCCTGCGCGCCCTGGCGGGCCTGGACGCCGGGGACGCCCGGCGGCAGGGACACGCGCCAGCCGCCGTCGGCGACGAAGTCGCCCGCCTCGACCCGGCCAGCCACCACGTTCATCGCCGGCGAGCCGATGAACGTGGCCACGAACACGTTCGCGGGGCGGGTGTAGATCTCGCCGGGCGAGCCGACCTGCTGGATCTTGCCGTCGTGCATGACGACCAGCCGGTCGCCCATCGTCATCGCCTCGACCTGGTCGTGGGTGACGTACACCGTCGTCACCTGCAGGCTGGCGTGCAGGCGCTTGAGCTCGGCCCGGGTCTGGACCCGCAGCTTGGCGTCGAGGTTGGACAGCGGCTCGTCCATCAGGAACACCTGGGGGTTGCGGACGATCGCGCGGCCCAGGGCGACGCGCTGGCGCTGGCCGCCGGACAGCTGGCGCGGGTAGCGCTGGAGCAGCTCGTCGAGGGCGAGCATGCGCGCCGCCTCGCGCACCCGGCGGTCGATCTCCGGGCGCGGCGTGTGGCGCATCCGCAGCGGGAAGGCGAGGTTGTCGTACACCTTCATGTGCGGGTACAGGGCGTAGTTCTGGAACACCATCGCGACGTCCCGGTCCTGCGGCGGCAGGTCGTTCACGCGCCGCTCCCCGATGAACAGGTCGCCCGCGCTGACCTCCTCGAGTCCGGCCACCATGCGCAGCGTGGTGCTCTTGCCGCACCCGGACGGGCCGACCAGGACGAGGAACTCGTGGTCCGAGACTTCGAGCGAAAAGTCCTTCACGACCTCCTGCTTGCCGAAGGTCTTGAACACGTGATCCGCGGTCACGCCGGCCACGAAAGCCCCTCCTCCAGGCGCCGCACCGGCGCCTTCCTTCTGCCGCGACCATTCTCTACCGTCGCGAAGCGCTCCTGCCGCGGGCGCCCTAGGCCTCGACCGCCACGGCCTGCCCCTGGCCCACGCCCACGCACATCGTGGCCACGCCGCGCCCGCCCCCGGCCGCGCGCAGGGCGTAGAGAAGCGTCGTCAGGATGCGCGCGCCGCTCGCCCCGAGCGGATGCCCGATCGCGATCGCGCCGCCGTTCACGTTGGTACGCTCCGGGTCGAGTCCAAGCTCGTCGATCACGGGTAGCGCCTGGGCGGCGAACGCCTCGTTCAGCTCGACGCGGGTGAGGTCGTCCGCACGCCACCCCAGTCGACCGAGCAGGCGCCGCACGGCGTCGATCGGCCCGATCCCCATCACCGCCGGGTCGACCCCGGCGGCAGCGCTGCCGCGGACGATCCCGAGGATCTCGCGTCCCTGCGCGCGCGCCGCGTCCGCCGCCATGAGGACGAGGGCGGCCGCACCGTCGTTGACCGACGAGCTGTTGCCCGCCGTGACCGTGCCTCCCTGGCGGAACACCGGTCGCAACCGGGCCAGACGCTCGAGCGAGGTGTCGGCCCGCGGTCCCTCGTCGCGCAAGACCGGCTCGCCGCCCGCGACCGGCACGGGCACCACCTCGGCGTCGAAGCCGCCGCGCGCCCAGGCCGCCAGGGCGCGACGGTGGCTCTCCAGGGCGAACGCATCCTGGCGCTCGCGCGACACGCCGTACCGCTCGGCCACGTTCTCCGCCGTCTCGCCCATGCTGTACGGCGGGTACATCGCCGCCAGGCGGGGGTTGGGAAACCGCCAGCCGATCGTCGTGTCGTAGAGCGTGCGGTCGCCGCGCCCGAACGCCGTCTCGGTCTTCGCCGTCACGAACGGCGCCCGGCTCATCGACTCGACGCCACCGGCCACGGCCGCCTCCGCGTCGCCGCTCGCGATCAGCCGGTACGCCTGCGCGACGGCCTCGAGGCTGGACGCGCATAGCCGGTTCACCGTCACACCCGGCACCTCGACCGGCAGTCCGGCGAGAAGCAGGGCCATGCGGGCCACGTTGCGGTTGTCCTCACCCGCCTGGTTGGCCGCGCCCAGGTACACCTCGCCGATCCGTGCCGGCTCGACGCCGCTGCGCCGGACCGCCTCGGACACGACCAGGGCCGCCAGGTCGTCCGGCCGCACCGCGCTGAGCGCACCGCCGTACCGCCCGATCGGCGTGCGTACGGCGGCCACGATCGCCACCTCGCCCACATCAAGCCCTCCTCTTCCGATGCGCTACGGTTCGCGCCGCCCGCCTGCGGCCCCTACGCAGTCGGCCGGCGGAACAGCCCCGTCAGGACGGGCGCACGGCAGGCGTGGCCGAGGCAGCCCACGCCGAACGCGGCCTCGATCGTGTGCAGGAGGGCGTAGTGGCCCGCCGGCCGGGGATCGCGCCCGTGCGGCACACTCATCGGCGAGATCGCGATGAGGGCCACGCGGCCGCCGGCCGGCTTCGACCCGGAGCCGCCCTCGTCCCAGGTGAGGAACAGTACGCCGCCGTCGCGCCAGGCGCGCGAAGCGAGGATCCGGGGCAGGACGAGGCGCAGCCAGTCGTCCCCGGCCAGGGACGGGCAGGTGTGCATGTCGTGGCACAGGTCGGGCGTGATCCAGGCGAAGCGCGGCACGCTGCCGCCCGCGAGCGCAGGCCACAGGTCCCTGAGCGGCCGGATGCGGTCGCGCCGGGCTCGGCTGGCACGGATGTCGCGAAAGTACACGAACGGATCGTGCTTCGCGGCGTACAGGCCGGGCCACCAGCTGCCGGCGAGGAACCCCGGCCGGGGAAGGCCCTCCATGTAGGCGCCCCACGAGACGTGCGCGGCCTCCAGCTGGTCCACGAGGTTTTGCGCCGACACGTAGCACGCGGCGCAGTCCGAAGCGACGCCGAACGTGCCCCCGCCGAGCAGGGCCAGGTAGTTCGGCAGGCTGGGATGGCGCACGGCGAGGTAGTCCGTGGCGACGCTGTAGCGGGCCGCCAGGGCGCGCAGGTACGGGGTGGCACCGGGCCCGTAGACGCCGGGGGCGGTGCGGTTTTCCATGACGACGACGAACACGTGGCCGAACCGCGGCACCGCCGTGCCCGACGGCCATGGCGCGGCGCGCACCGGCAGGGAGGTACCGGTGCGCAGCGGCTGGAGGAGGGCGGCGAGCGCGAGCGACCACGTGAGAAGCGCGCACACGGCCACCGCGAGCGCGGCGAGGAGCCAGCGCCTCAGTGTGCTACCCCTCCGGGCCCAGGCGTGCGGCCAGGGCCTCGAGGGCCAGCTCGTAACCCAGGGCGCCCAGGCCGGCGATCGTACCCCAGGCGACGGGAGCGATCACGCTTCTGTGGCGGAACGCCTCCCGGGCGTGGACGTTCGAGATGTGCACCTCGACCACCGGCACCCCGATCGCGCTCACGGCGTCGCGCAGGGCATAGCTGGTGTGGGCGTATGCCCCGGGGTTGAAGACGATACCGCCGAACGCCGTGCGGGCCTCGTGCAGGGCGTCGATCAGATCGCCCTCGCCGTTGCGCTGGCGGCATTCCACCTCGAGGCCCAGGGCGCCGGCGCGCGCCTCGACCTGGGCGTGGATGTCGGCAAGGGTCTGGCTGCCGTAGATGGCCGGCTCGCGCAGGCCGAGCAGGTTGAGGTTGGGGCCGCTGAGCACCAGGACGCGACGCGCCGCCACCGTCCGACCATCCTCCCCCGGACCCGAAGCTTTGCGCCAGTATGGCACAGGCGCGCGGCGGCCGCATGGACGAGCCTGGCGCGCGCACGAACGGTGGGGCATCGTGGAGGCAAGGGGGCCGGACCATGCTCAAGGCGGTGTTCATGGACGCGGGCGAGGTTCTGCTGCACATGCCGCCCTGGCCGGGCCGGGTGAGAAGCGCCCTGCACGGTCTGGGCGTGCGCCTGCCCGACGCCCGCATCGAGGCGGCGATCGCCCAGGGCGAGGCCTGGCGGCGCGAGCGCACCCATCAGGACCTGGCGCCATCGTTCGCCGCCGAGGAGCGGCTCATCCTCGGGCACATGCGCGTCATCGCGGGCGCCCTCGGGCATGGCGGGGTGGACGCCCGCTATCTTCTCCAGACCTGCCACTACCCCGCCGTCGCCGAGGTGTTCGACGACGTCCGGCCCGCCCTCGCGCACCTGCGCGCGCTCGGCCTGCGCATCGGCGTGATCTCGAACGCGCCGCCCTCGATGCGCCCCGCCCTGGTCCAGCGCGACCTGCACCGGGCCGTGGACCAGGTCACCCTGTCGAGCGACGTGGGCGTCCTGAAGCCCGAGCCCCAGGTGTACCGCGAGGCGCTCGCGCGCATGGGTGTCGAGCCGTACGAGGCCGCCTACGTGGACGACCTGCCGGCCAACGTCGATACGGCCCGCGTCCTGGGCTTTGCCCGCACCCACGTGGTCGACCGCGACGGCCACGCGCCCGAGCGGCGCGACCGGCTCTCCAGCCTGGCGGTCCTGCCGATGCTCCTTGCGCCTCAGGCACCGGCCGCGCACGGTAGCCCGCCGGCCTGACCGCGTTCGCGCCGACCCGAAGCCGGCGATCGCCGCCGCGACGGCTACGTGATCGCCTGGTAGGGCTGGCGCGTGGGCACGAACTGTCCGCGCATGAGGTCGACGTATTCTTCGGGCACGTTGTTCCACATGAACGTGGCCGGGTTGCGCGGCAAGGCGAAGCGGGCCATGCCCGACGTCGGCCAGACGAGGCCCGGATAGACGGCGAACGCCGCCTGGTAGCCGGCGGCGCGGGCCTCGGCGGCAGCGACCGCCGTGTAGGTCGAGAACGGCCACACCAGCAGCGTCGGCGCCTGGTGCAGGTAGCGCTCGAACAGCGACCGCTGGCGCGCGAAGGCGTACGCCAGGCGTCGTGCATATGCCCGGGCGCCGCGACCGCCGGCGAGCGCCGGTGCCACCGCCGCGATCGCGGGGGCGGACCGCCCCGCCGCGACCCGCACGCGCGTGTGCAAGTCGTACGTCTCGGACTGCATGTCGACGAGGCCGCTTGCGGCCATCGTCACGACCTGGTTCCAGCCCAGGTACTTCATGCCCGGACGCCAGCGCGGGCGCAGGCGGTCGCCGATGAGGAACGCCGTGATGTGCACGCGGTAGCGCAGCGCGAGCGGATAGGCGTACCGGTACACGCCCTCGAGGCCGTTGTCGAACGTGAGGTACACGGAACCCGGCGCCACCTTCGCGCGCCCGTTCAGGTAGGCGACGAACTGGGCCGACGTCAGCGTGGCAATGCGGTGCGCGCGCAGGTAGGCGAAGGTCTGGGCCAGACGGGCCGGCGTGACGTAGTCGGGCCCGTTGCGAAGCCGCCAGCCGGGAGGGCAGACCTGGTGGTAGACGAACACGGCCACGCCGGCGCGACCGACCCGGCCCGCGAACCGAAGCCGACCGGCCGGGCCGGGGTAGTGCTGCGGCGTCACGGCACGGCGCCATGCCGCCCTGGTCATGGCCATCGCCGGGATCGCGCCGGGCGCGGGCATGGCCGCGCGCCGAACCGCCGGCGACGCGGCCGCGCCGCCCAGGGCGATCGCCTGGGCCACCATCAGGAACGCGGCAAGAGCGAGGGGGCGGACGCGGGCGAAGCGACGCAACCGAACGGCGCGCATCCGACCGTCGCCCATGCGCCCACCTCCCGGGCCACCGGCCAGCCGGCGGCGACGTTTGCCTGACTGTGCGCCAGGCCGCGTCCGCACGCATGAGCGACCGGTGAGGTCGACGTGAGAGACGGGCAAGCCGGATCACGCCATCGACGCCAAGAGGCGCGCGCTAGCGGGTGGTGTCGATGCGATGCGCGTCCTCGATCACGAACGCAACAAGGTCGAGCATCGCCAGCCGCCGCGCCAGCCGTCCGGAAAGCCCGCGGACGCCGCGCCCGTCCCGGCGGATGCGTAGCGCTTCGGCGGCGATGGGGTGCCACGCCGGCGCCAGGCGTTCGAGCACGTAGCGACCGGCGCCGTCCTTGGACGTCACGTCGCCGGTCGCGATCGAGTAGTGCAGTCTTGGCGCGCCCAGGACCATCCACGCCACCCACGGATCGCTGAGGCCGGCCAAGCCCGCGCGGCTGGCGAGTCGCCGTCCGCGGGCCAGGGCGGCTCGCCAGTAGCTGTCCAGGTTGTCCAGGCACCAGGCGGTCAGATCGCGGCGGTCGAACGCGACGCCCAGCTGCGTCGGCGCAGGCCCCCGCACGGCGAGGGCACGCAAGGCGAGCGTGTGCCACAGGGCCGGATTGACCTCGTTGTGGCGCTCGCGCCACCGCCGGCGCCAGAACGGCGCATCCCCGGCCGCCGCCGGCGGCTGGCGGATCTGGTCCCAGCTCAGGTACGCCGCCGACAGCTCCGGCCGGGCCACCGCCCGCTCGTGGGCCCGATGGGCCGCGGCCGCGCGGCCGAGCTCGGCCGTCGTCAGGGGCGAGGCCGTGATCGCGACGACGTCGACGTCGCTCGGACCGGGGCGGTAATCGCCCAGGGCGATCGATCCGGTCACGTACACGCCCTCGATCCGTCCCGGCAGGGCGCCGTCGATGCGGTCGATCCACGAGGCCAGCGCCCGGCCGGCATCCGGCGGCACGATCGCCCCCATCGTCAGCCGGCCGGCGGCCTAGCCGGCGGCGTCGACGACGTCGACCGACAGCAGCCCCGGCTGCAGGATCCCTTGCGCGCCGGCCATCCGCTCGGCTAGGTCGAGGCCGTACATGGCGAGGAACGCGATGGCCGTAAAGTGCCTCTCCTGCGGCACGCGCTCGGGCGCCAGGTGCTCGCCCAGCGTGCGGTACTGCCGGACCAGGGTGTCGTTTCCCTGGCGGTGCGCCTGCTCGGCCTTGCCGCGCAGCCAGGCCGTCTCGTCCGCCATCTTCTTCAGGTTGCGCTCGCCCAGGCTCTGGAGGTCCTTGCCGAGGGGGACGAGGACGGACATGAGATCGGCGTGCAGGCCCGCCAGCGCAGCCTCGAACCGCTCGAAGGCGGGTCCGATGCCGATCGTGTCGCGCTCGGCGAGCGCCGCGCGCAGCCGTCCGGGCCAGTCGAGGAGCACGTCCTCCACGCGCGCCGGAAGCTTGTCCAGGAGCCGCCGCGTCGTGCCGCCGACGAGAACCGCCCGCGGGCGCGCCCAGACGAGCGGCGCGACCGCGTCGAAGGCCTCGTACAGCTCGCGCAGCTCGGCGTGGTAGCGCAGCTCGCCGGGGCCGAGGACGACCCCCAGGACGGGCAGGATCGAGGCCTCGAGGATCGGTCGCAGGTGGGCGGCGGTGGAGAACATCTCCGGCGTCTCCTGCGCCCGCTTCGCCCAGACGGCCACGGGCGCGCTGTCGCCGGCCCGTCCGCGCGGCGCGAGCCGGCCGTCGCGCACCTCGAGCATCGTCCGCTCGCCGTCCAGGATCGCGAACACGCCCGTCTCGGGCGGCTGCCACGGCATCTGGACCTCGCGGCCGACCGCCTCCAGCGCCGCCGCGCCGGCCAGGGCGGCGCGCTCCACGCGGTCGGGCTCGGTCAGGGCAAGGCTCAGCATCGGCGCCGCCAGTCGGCGCAAGGCCGGATCCATCGGGTCGAGGAAGACAAGCGGCGTGCCGGCGAACAGGCGTGCCATGACGGCGGTGAAGTGACCGCCGACGGTGGCGTGGTCCTCGACGAGCGAGGCGAGGAGGTCGAGGACCGCCTCGCGGTGCGCGCCGGGCATCGTGTTCGAGGCCCGGATCTCGTCGATGAGGCGGTGCAGCTCCGGGCCGGCCGCAAGGGGGCCCACCGGGCGGCGGCCGGCCGGCACCGGCGAGAACAGATGGAAGTCGTGCTGACCCCCGCCCTGGACGGGAAGGCGGACACGGTCGATCTCGCCGATGTCGTGGTCCTCCGAGGCGACCCAGAACACCGGTACGACGGGCCGGCCGAGCTGCGTTTCGGCGGCGCGCGCGCGGGCGACCGCGCCGGCCGCCTTGAACAGGGTGTAGTTGGGGCCGATGAGGGCGCCGGCCTGCTGTCCGGTCACGACGACGAGCGCCTGCGGGTCGCGCAAGCGCTCGATCGCCGCCTTTGACGCATCGCTCGCGCCACATCGCGCGGCCTGTGCGGCCAGGGCGTCGGCCAGCGGGCCGCGCAGGGCCGGGTCGAAGCGCACCCGGGCGGCCGCTGCGGCCAGGTCGCCGCGGTCGAGCGGCAGCCGATCGGCTAGCCACGACGCTCCGGTTCGCGCGGCCTCCATCCAGGGATCCGTCTCGGGCAGGGCAAGCGGTCGGAACTCCACGCGCATCCTCCTCGGCGGCGACTGACGGCCCATGGTACCATGCCATCCGCCCGCGCCAGGCGACGAAAGGCGCGCTTGTTGCCTTCCCGACGCGCTCGGTCGCGCCTGACGCCCGCGTGCGCGCCCTCCCGCGGCGCCGCCCGCCCGCGTCCGCCGGCCGGCGCGGTTGCGGTCGCGAACCGCGCCCCGCCCGCAGGGTCAGGCGCGGCCGAGCTGGCGGCTGCGCCGGGCCGCGGTCTGGACCGCCTCTGCCAGGGCCGGGCGAAAGCCGCGCGCTTCGAGCACCGACATCGCCGCGGCGGTCGTGCCGCCCGGCGAGGTGACGCGCCGGCGGAGCTCCGCCGCGCCCTCGCCCGAGTCGCGCAGGTGGCGGGCCGCGCCGATCACGGTCTGGACCGCCAGGTCGGTGGCCGCATCCACCGCGAGCCCCTCGGCCACCGCCGCCTCCACCATGGCCTCGATCAGGAGGTAGACGTAGGCCGGGCCGCTGCCGGACAGGGCGGTGACCGCATCCATATCGGCCTCGTGGGTGAGCCAGACGACCGGGCCGCCGATGACGCTGAGGAGCGCGTCGGCCGCCGCCCGCGCGGGGGCGGCGGCGCGCGTCCAGGCGGCGGTGGCGGACTCGCCGACGGCGCTCGCCGTGTTCGGCATCGCCCGCACCACCTCGGTGGCCGGCGGCAGGTGGGCGGACAGGCGCGCCGTCGGAACCCCCGCCACCAGGGACAGGAGGACCGCGCCCCCGGGCCATACCGGACCGCACTCGGCAAGGGCCGCGTCGACGTCGACGGGACGCACCGCGAGGACCACGACCTGGGCGCCGTCCAGCGCCCGGGCCTTGTCCCGCTCGGCCCGCAAGCCCATCGCCGCGAACCGTGCCAGGCGGTCGTCGCGCTCCCGGTTCGTCACGGACACCGCCGAAGGCTCCATGCCGGCCGCCAGCCAACCGGCCACCAGCGACTCGGCCAGATGGCCGGCGCCGACCAGGGCCAGGCGCGCAGGCTGGGCGGCAAACCTCCTTGCCTGGTCCGCGCTACGCACGTCTGCCGCCATCGCCGTCGCCACCTTTCCCATCGTCTCACCCGCCGCGCGACGCAAAAAAGGGCCCGGTGTGCCGGGCGGGCGATCGCCCGCGGTACCACCGGACCCGGACGCCAGGATCGGCGTCCCTCTGCGCCTCGTATCGGGAGGCACCGGAGGGCTCATCGCCCTCGCGCTCCGGGGCGGGACCTGCGCTGCCTCCGGCCGACCTTGCACCATGCGGTCGGCTCTCTGCACGTCGGCGCTTCGCAGGGCTCCCCATCGCCGCGCACGTCGGCGTCGGTTGTACTGCCATGAAACCCGGGCTCGCGCGACATGTCAAGCAGCCGCGCGTCTTGCCCGTCGCGACCGTCTGTGCAACGATGCGCCATGTGAGCCAAGAAGCGCCCCCACCGGCGGCCGGGGCGGCCGCGCGTCTACGGGATCGCCTGGCGGGCGTCGAGCGCTCCCCGGAATCGGTTCGCGTCGGCGTCCTGCGCGCCGGCGTCGGAGCTGTTCGACGCGGCCGCCTATGGGTGACCGCCTACGTGCCCGACCTCATGCCCCCGGTCGCGATCGTCGGCGGAAGCCGGCCCGGGCCGGTCGTGGCGATCGTCGGCGGCGTGCATGGCGGCGAGACCGCCTCGATCCAGGCCGTGCGCGAGCTGGTCGGCCGGCTGCGCCCGGACGCCCTGGCCGGCACGGTCATCCTCGTGCCCGTGGCCAACGTCGCGGCGTTTCGCGACCGGCGGCCGTTCGTCAACCCCCTGGACGGCCAGGACCTGAACGAGTCCTTCCCCGGTGCCGGCCGAGGCGGCCCGACCACGCGTCTCGCACACGCCCTGAGCGAGCACGTGCTAACCGTGGCGGACGTGGTCATCGACCTGCACGCGGGCGAGCTGATCCAGGCCGTCGACGAGCTCGTCCTGGTCGAGGCAGGACCGTCGTCCTCCCCGTCCGACGCCCCCGCCGCGGCCATGGACCTGGCCGAGGTGTTCGGTCTTGCGCGGGTCATCGTCACGCACCAGCCCCGCAGCCTGATCGCTGCCGCCCAGGCCATGGGCAAGCCGGCCATCGCCGCCCAGGCGGCGCAGCGCGGTACGGTCTCGCCGTCGGCGGGCGACGCGTTGCGCGACGGCGCGCTGCGCGTGCTGGCGGCGCTCGGGATGTGGCCGGAGGCGCCTCCCGCCGCGCCGGCGCTGCAGCTGCACGCGGGCTGGGCCGTGGCCACCTCGACCGTGGACGGGTTCTGGCTGCCGGCGATCCAGGTGGGCGACCGGGTCCAGGCCGGACAACCGCTGGGCACCGTAGACCCCCTCGACGGCACCGGAACGCCCGCCGACGTGTCGGCGCCGGCCGACGGTCGCGTCGTCGGGGTGGTCATCAGCCTCGCGGCCGCGGCGTCGACGGCGCTCGTCCTGATCGCCCGACCGGAGACGGCGTGGCCCGGGGGCGTTGACCCCGGCCCCGACCGCGGCTAGACTCGGAGGACAATCGAATAACCGTATCACGAGTGGCGGAGGGACTGGCCCGATGAAGCCCGGCAACCGGACCGCATGCGGTCACGGTGCCACGTCCTGCAGCGCGCGGCGCTGACAGATACGGGAGAGGGCCTGGCGGCGCTCCCGTGGGGGGCGCCCGTTTCGTCGTGTGGCGGCAGTATGCCGAAGGAGGAAGTGCGTGCAGACCACGATCGTCGGGGCGCTGCCCAAGTTGCCCGTCGTGTACGAGGACCCCGACAACCTGCGCAGGGCGGTGAACGACTTCGAGGCAGGCAGGATCGGCGCCCCCGACCTGGAGGCGGTCACCCGCCAGACCCAGGCGCGTGCGCTCGCCTGGCAGACCGACCGGGGCATCGGCCTCCTGGGCGACGGCCAGATCCGCTGGAGCGACCTCGTAAGCCCAGTGGCCTACGACGTCGCCGGCCTCGAGGTGGGCGGGCTCATCCGTTTCTTCCAGAACAACACCTATTACCGCCACCCGATCGTGACCGGCCGGGTCTGGCTGGTCGGACGCACCCTGCCCGGTTGGTTCGCCCAGGCGCGCGCGCTCGCGGCGGGGCCGATCAAGGCCGCCCTGCCGGGACCCTACACGCTCGCCGCGCTGTCCGAGGACCGGCAGTACCACGACCTCGAGCGCCTCGTCGCCGACCTGGCGGACGTGCTCGGCCTGCTCGCGCGCCTGCACCTCGAGGCCGGCGCCGCCTGTGTCGAGTTCGAGGAGCCGTCACTGGCGCGAGAGGCCGACCCCGGCCGGCGCGCGCTCGGCCTCGCCGCGCTGGCGCGGGCCGCGGCGCGGGCGCAGGGACCGGTGCGGGCCGCCCTGTACTTCGGCGATCCCACGGGGTGGCTGGCGGATCTGGCGGCGATCGGCCTCGAGGGGGTCTCGTTCGACCTCGTCGGCGCGCCGGTCCTGGGGCAGGCGCTGGCGGCCGGCGGCTTCCCCGGCCGGGTCGGACTTGGCGTCCTCGACGCCCGCGATCTCCGGATCGAGGACCCCGTCGCCGTGCGCGCGGTCGTCGAGGCGGTGGCGCGCCGGATCGAACCGGAGCGCCTGCTCCTGCATCCCAACACCTCGCTCGAGTACCTGCCGGCGGACGGCGCGGTGCGCAAGCTCGACCGCCTGCACGAGATCCACACCTCCCTGGAAGGGGTGACCCGGTGAGCCGCCCGCTTCCCCTTCTGCCCACCACGTCGGTCGGCAGCCTGCCCAAGCCCGACGCCCTGCGGGCCCTGCGGGCGCGCGGCCGCCGGGCCGACCCGGCCGAGCTCGACAGCGCCATCCGGGAGGCGACACGCGCGTCGATCGCCATGCAGGAGGCGGTCGGCCTCGACCTGCTCGTCCACGGCGAGATGGAACGCGGCGACATGGTCGCGTACTTCGCCGAGCACTGGGACGGCTTCGAGTCGTCGGGGTTCGTCCGCTCGTACGGCAACCGCTACTACCGAAAGCCCGTCGCGCGCCGGCCGCTACGCGCCGACGGTCCGGTCACGGTGGACATGTGGCGCTTCGCCCAGTCCCTGACCGACCGGCCCGTGAAGGGTATGCTGACCGGCCCGTACACGATCATGGACTGGTCGTTCAACGAGGCCTACCCCGACCGGCGCGCCTTCGCCCTCGCCCTCGCCGACCTCGTCCACGAGGAGGCGCTTGCACTCGAGAAGGCCGGTGCCCGCTTCATCCAGATCGACGAGCCGGCCCTGTCCACCCGGCCGGAGGAGATCGAGCTGGCGATCGAGGCGATGGAGCGCGTGACGCGCGGCCTCACGGCCAAGACGATCAGCCACATGTGCTACGGCGATTGGGCGGCCGTGTATCCCCGCTTCCTCGACCTGCCCGTCGATCAGCTCGACATCGAGGCGGCGAACAACGACTACGCCATCCTCGACCTGCTGAAGAAGGGCCCGGTCCGCCCCGAGATCGCGCTCGGCGTCGTCGACGTGCACAGCCACCGGGTCGAGACCGCCGACGAGGTGGAGGCCGCGATCCTGCGCGCCCTCGAGATTCTGCCCGCCGAGCGGCTGTACATCGACCCGGACTGCGGTCTCAAGACCCGCACCGAGGCCGAGGCCCGCGCCAAGCTGGAGGCCGTCGTCCAGGGCACCGCCCGCGTGCGGAGCCGTCTCGCCGGCCCGTGACCGACCTCGCCCTCGCCCTCGGCCAGGGACCCCTCGTCGCGGACGGCGCCATGGGCACCTACCTGCGGGGGCAAGACCCGGACGGTCGGGACGGCCCGGTCGAACTCCTCGCCCTCGAACGTCCCGACCGGGTGGAGGCGGCCCATGTCGCCTACCTGAACGCCGGCAGCCAGGTCATCCAGACCCACACGTTCGCGACCGGTCCGACCCGGCTCGGCCGGCTGGGGGCGGCCAGCCGTGGCGAGGCGATCGCCCGTGCGGCCGCCCGTGCTGCCCGGCGGGCGGTGGAAGCGGCGGGAAGGCCCGCCTGGATCGTCGGCAGCCTCGGCCCCACCGGCCTGCGCGGGGACGAGCTGGACGACGCCGACCGCGCCGCGGCCGCGTTCCAGGAGCAGGCCGAGTACCTCGCCGCCGCCGGCGTCGACGGGTTCATCGTCGAGACGCTGTCCGACCCGCGCGAGTGGGGGGCGGCACTCGCCGGCATCCGGCGCGCCGCCGACCTGCCGGTCCTGACCACGGTCAGCCTGTCCGCGGAAGGGCTCACCCGCGACGGCTACGACCTCGACGCGTTTCTCGCCGCGCTCCTGCGCACCTGGGACGAGCGCCCCGACGCCTTCGGGCTGGGCTGCGGCGCCGGCCCCGCACCGCTGGTCAGCCACCTGCGCCGCCTGCGCCAGGGCCTCGCGGCCGCGCAGCGCTCGCTGCCGCTCATCGTCCAGCCCAACGCCGGCCTCCCGACCGTGAAGGACGGTCAGGTCGTGTACGGCGCGACGGCCGCCTACTTCGGCGACGGTGCGCCGCGCTGGCTGGCCGCGGGCGCCACCCTGGTCGGCGCCTGCTGCGGCACGACGCCCGCCCACGTCGCGGCACTGCGCGGCGCAGTCGACCGTCTGCTTGAGATCGGCGGCCCAGCGTCCGCCGCGGCCGATGAGGCGGCGACCGGCCCGGCGCCCTGGGGCGAGGCGGTCGCCGAGCGCCCGCCCGCGACGCCGGTGTGCGACGCCGTCCGCCCCGCCGCGCGCCCGGCGAACCCGTTCTGGATCAGCGTCGAGGTCGATCCGCCCAAGGGCGCGGCGGCCGAGCGGATGCTCGAGCAGGCCCGACTGGCGGCCGGGGCCGGCGCCGACGCGGTCAACGTCGCGGACAGCCCGATGGCGCGGGTGCGGATGGGCTCGCTCGCCGCGGCGGCGCTCATCGAACGGGAGGTCGGTATCCCGACCCTGCTCCACTTCACCACCCGCGACCGCAACCTCATGGGCATCCAGGCCGACCTGCTCGGGGCCCACGCCTTGGGCCTGCGCCAGGTCCTGGCCCTTACCGGCGACCCTCCCGGCCTGGGCGACTATGCCCACGCCACGGCCGTGTACGACCTCGATGCGGTCGGGCTCGTCCGCCTCGTCAGCGCGCTCAACCGGGGCGAGGACGCGGTCGGCAAGCCGCTCGCGGGACCGACCGCGTTTCACGTCAGCGCGGGGGTCGACCCCGGTGCCCCGGACCTTGCGGCAACCCTCGCGCGGACGCGGTCCAAGCTCGCCGCCGGCGCCGGGCGCCTGCTCACCCAGCCGGTGTACGAGGCGGCGGCGATCACGACCTTTCTCGAGGCGCTCGCCCCCGAGGTACCGGTGGTGCTCGGCGTCATGCCCCTTCTGTCCGGCCGCCAGGCGGACTACCTGCACCACGAGGTCCCCGGCATACGCATCCCTGACGCCGTGCGCGCGGCGATGCACAAGGCCGGCGACCAGGGCGAGCGGGTCGGCTGGGAACTGGCGGCCGAACTCGTCGACACGCTGCGGCCGCACATCGCCGGCGTGTACGTGATCCCCTCGCTGGGACGCCTGCGCGGACCCCTCGAGCTGGTTACGCGTTGGCGCGCGGCGTACGCCGAGGCCCCGGCGCCCAAGGGCCGACGGGAGGGACTGGGATGAGCGAGCGCTCCGTCTTCACACGCGCCGTGCACGCCGGCGAGGACCGAGGCGCCGCGGCGATCCGGCCGACGGTGTCGCCGATCTATGCCTCGAACACCTACCTGCCGGACACGCCGGAGGCGATGGACGCCATCCTGGGCGGCGCGCCTGGTTTCACCTACGCGCGCCACCACAACCCTACGGCGGTCGCGACGGCACGGGCCGTCGCCGACCTCGAGGGCGGCGGCCACGCCCTCACGTACGCCTCGGGAATGGCGGCCGTGGCCGCTGCGCTGCAGGCCGTACCGGTCGTGGCCGGCGACACGGTGCTGGCGGCCCAGGATCTGTACGGGGCCTCGATCAACCTCCTGCAGGAGATCCTCGGGCCGCTGGGCGTGCGGGCGGTGTTCGCCGACCTCACGGACACCGACGCCGCCCGCGCCCTTGTGACGACGCACCGGCCCAGGGCGATCCTGGTCGAGACGATCTCGAACCCCCTCCTGCGCCTGGTCGATGGGCCGGCCCTCGCCGACCTCGCCCACGCCCACGGCGCCGCCCTCCTCGTCGACAACACGTTCGCCACGCCCCTCCTCCAGCGCCCGCTCGACTGGGGTGCGACGGCCGTCGTCCACAGCGCCACCAAGTACCTGTCCGGCCACGGCGACGTGACCGCCGGCGCCGTCGTGACGCGCGACGACGAGATGCGCGCGCGCCTGGAGCGCCAGGTGAAGCTGACCGGAGGCATCCTCGGCCCGTTCGAGGCATGGCTGGTGCACCGGGGCGTGAAGACGCTGCCGCTGCGCTACGAGCGCCAATGCGACAGCGCCGTGCGGGTGGCCGACCGTCTCGCCGCGAGCGGCCTGTTCGCCCGCGTCGTCCATCCCCTGCGGCCCGACCACCCCGACCACGCCCGGGCCCTCGCCCTGTACCCGCAGGGGCGCTGCGGCGCCGTCGTCACCCTCGACCTGGGCGGCGACCGGGCCCGGGTGTTCCGGTTCCTCGCCGCCCTCGAGCTCGTCCTGTCCGCGACGACGGTCGGCGACGTGTACAGCCTGTGCCTGTATCCCGCCATCGCCTCGCACCGCGGCCTCGGCCCCGAGGGACGGGCCAGGGTCGGCATCACCGAGGGCACCGTGCGCATCGCCGTCGGCATCGAGGATCCCGACGACATCGCCGCCGACATCGAGCAGGCCGCCCGGCGCAGTGTCGTGTCGGCGGCGCGGGTCGACTGAGGCTCCCGGGCTCGCACGCCGCGGGCAGCGTCGCACGGCTGCGCGTCGCCCGCTCCCGGCGGCCGACGGGCGGCCGACGGCACCGTCGTGGCCAGGGCGCGACGACCACGGAGCAGGCGGCGCGTCCTCGCCCGGCCCGACGGGAGCCCCGGGGCCGGTCGTGCCTGCGCTCCCACCCCTGCGCCCGGCGACGCGTGCCGTTGCGGCGGGCTCCCTGCGGCTGCGCCACCGGCCGGCCGGGAGACGGAGAGGTAGGATGGCAGTGCGTGGTTGCGGCCAGACATCGCCACGGGAGGGGTCCACGTGCCTGAGCGTTCGGTCCACACCCGCGCCGTGCATGCCGGCGAGCGGCACGGCGCGAGCGGCATCCGGCCCACGGTCACGCCGATCTATGTGACCGCGACCTTCCTCGGCGAGACGCCGGAGGAACTGGACGCGATGCTGGGCGGGGCACCCGGGTTCAGCTACGCCCGGTACAACAACCCCACGGCGGCGGCTGCGACCGCCGCCATCGCCGACCTGGAGGGAGGGGGGTGGGGCCTGGCCTACGCCTCGGGCATGGCGGCGGTCGCGGCCGCCCTGCACGCGGTGCCGCTGACCGCCGGCGACACGGTGCTGGCGGCCCAGGATCTGTACGGGGCCTCGATCAACCTCCTGCAGGAGATCCTCGGGCCGCTGGGCGTGCGGGCGGTGTTCGCCGACCTGACGGACACCGACACCGCCCGCGCCCTCGTGACGACGCACCGGCCCCGCGCGATCCTGGTCGAGACGATCTCGAACCCCCTCCTGCGCCTGGTCGACGGACCGGCCCTCGCCGACCTCGCCCGCGCCCACGGCGCCGCCCTCCTCGTCGACAACACGTTCGCCACGCCCCTCCTCCAGCGCCCGCTGGACTGGGGTGCGACGGCCGTCATCCACAGCGCCACCAAATACCTGTCCGGCCACGGCGATGCCACCGCCGGCGTGGTCCTTACCCGCGACGAGGCTATGGCCGACCGGCTGGAACGCCAGGTGAAGCTGACCGGCGCGATGCTCGGCCCGTTCGAGGCATGGCTGGTGCACCGGGGCGTGAAGACGCTGCCGCTGCGCTACGAGCGCCAGTGCGACAGCGCCGTGCGGGTGGCCGACCGCCTCGCCGCGAGCGGCCTGTTCGCCCGCGTCGTCCATCCCCTGCGGCCCGACCACCCCGACCACGCCCGGGCCCTCGCCCTGTACCCGCAGGGGCGCTGCGGCGCCGTCGTCACCCTCGACCTGGGCGGCGACCGGGCCCGGGTGTTCCGGTTCCTCGCCGCCCTCGAGCTCGTCCTGTCCGCGACGACGGTCGGCGACGTGTACAGCCTGTGCCTGTATCCCGCCATCGCCTCGCACCGCGGCCTCGGCCCCGAGGGACGGGCCAGGGTCGGCATCACCGAGGGCACCGTGCGCATCGCCGTCGGCATCGAGGATCCCGACGACATCGCCGCCGACATCGAACAGGCCGCCCGGCGCAGTGCAGCGCTCGTGCCGGCGTCCGACTGAACGACCGCCGCCCGCGGCGACACCCGCCGGCCGCCTGGGCCGCGGCGCCGGGCGTGCGCCCCGGGTGACGGACGAAAGACGGCGCGGCGCATGCGCGACCTGGTCCGTCCCGGGTATCGGGTTGCGTCGGTGCTCGCGCCGGCGGCGTGGCCGGGCGCCCTCCTGGTCGCGTCCGTCTGGGACCAGCGCCTGACGAACGCGGCCCTCTTCCCCCTGGCCATCGCGGCCGTCAGCCTCACCCTGGTCAGCATCGTCGTCGTCGTGGCCGGCACGGGACAAGGCCGGCGTCACGAGGCGGTGTGGGTGTCCGGTCCCCTGGGCGCGGTGGCGGGCCTGCTCGCGCTCGTTCACGGGCACGGCTTCGCCACGTTCGACTTCCTCGTCAGCGTCCTGCCCGTGGCAGGCCTGGCGGCCCTCGCCCAGTGGATCGGGCAGGTACTTGCGACGCGGCCGCCCGACGCCGGCCCGTCGCGGCGGCGCCCGGACTGACCCGCCCGCGCCCGCGCCGGTGCCGGCGACGCGCGACCCGGCACCCACCGCCATGATCCGACGGGACCGTGGACGCCGCTCGCGGCCCGCCCCCGGCCGGTTGCCTGGCCCAGCCGCTTGCCGTACAATAAGCGGGCTTTCGCGCCCGTAGCTCAGCGGATAGAGCACCGGCCTCCGGAGCCGGGAGCGGGGGTTCGAGTCCCTCCGGGCGCGCCATCTTTCTCCATGTGGGCGAGCGCTAGCGCTCGCCCTTCGCACGGGCGGACGCGGGCGACCGTCGGGAGGCAGGTCCGGGTGCGGGTTCGGGTGGTGCCGTACAGCGGGACCTGGCCGCTACGCTTCGAGGCCGAGTCGGCGCGCCTGCGGGCTGCAGTCGGCAGCGAGCTGGTCGCCATCGTGCACGTCGGCGCAACGGCCGTGCCAGGGCTGTGGGCCCGCCCCGAGGTCGATCTGCTGGCCGTCGCCCGCGACGTGCGGGCGCTGGGCGGCGTCATCGCCACGCTGGCGGGCCTGGGCTACGAGCCGGGTGCGCCGGCACGCGACGGCATCCGCGTCGGAGTATGCACCGAGGCGGCCACGGCGGTGCACCTGGTCGGTTCCTCCGACCCTGCCGTCGAGGGCTATCTGGCCGTGCGGGCGTTCCTGCGCGCCCATCCCGAGTCCGTCCTGCACTACGGCCGGCACAAGCATCGTCTGGCCCGCCGCCACCCCGCCGACCCAGCCGCCTACGCGGGCGCCAAGGCGGCGTTTCTCGTCGCCCTCGAGCGCCAGGCGGTTCGCTGGTACCGCCGGCAGGCGCGGGCCGCGTCAGCGGCCGGCGCTCGCCCTGGGTAGCGGGGCCTCGGCGGCCGACGCCGTCACGGCCAGCCACGGGCGCCCGCCGCGCCAGCGCACCGTGACCGGAACCTCGAGTGCCGCGCTCAGCCGGGCCGACGTAAGAACCTGGCGCTTGGGGCCGGCCGCGACCACGCGCCCTTCCCCAAGCAGCAGGGCGTGGGTGAGCGCGGGCAGGACCTCCTCCGCGTGGTGGCTCACGTACACGACGGTCGGCGCCTGCGGGCCGGCCATCATGGCGCCGAGGGACGCAAGCAGGGCTTCGCGCGCCTTGAGATCGAGGCCGGCGCAGGGTTCGTCGAGGATGAGGATCTCCGGCCGGGCGACGAACGCGCGCGCCAGGAGGACGCGCTGCCGCTCGCCCTGGGAGAGGGTGGGGAAGGCGCGGTCGGCCAGGTGGTCCGCGCCGAAGCGGCCAAGCGCCGCCTCGGCCTCGCCCGCGTCCTCGGGACCAAGGGCGCGCCAGCGGCCGATCGACGCGTCCCGGCCACCGACCACGACGTCGAGGACGCGCTCCGCCCCGAGCGCCGCGACCTCGTCCGCCATCGCGCCGCTGACCCAACCGATGCGGCGCCGGATCTCTGCCACGGGCGCCTCGCCCAGCCGACGGCCAAGCACCTCGAGCGTTCCGCGCGTCGGCCAGGCGTAGCCGTTCACAAGCGCCGTGAGCGACGTCTTGCCCGACCCGTTGAGACCGATCACGGCCCAGTGCTCGCCCGCCCGGACCGTCCAGTCGACGTCGTGGAGGATCGTGCGCTCCCCCCGCCGCCACGTGACGCCGCGAAGGGCGATGCGCTCTGCAGCCAAGCGCTAGCGCTCCTCGCGCCGCCGGGGCAGGCGCTCCCAGGCACCGTCGAGGGCGCGGCGCACCGGCCCGGGCAACTCCAAGTCCACCCCGGGAAGGCTGGTGTCGAGCTGGTCGGCGCGCGAAGCGCCGACGATCGCCGAGGTGATCCCGGGCTGATCCAGGACCCACCGCAGGGCCGCCGCCGCCATGGGCACGCCGCGCGTGTCGGCGCTGCGGGTGACGGCATCGACGACGCGCATCGTCGCCGGCTGCCAGTACCGGCTCTTGTAGTTGTCGCCGGCACCATGGCCGAGGCCGAAGCGGCTGCCCGGCTCGATGGCCTGGCCGGCGCGGTAGCGGCCGGTGAGCATCCCCCCGGCCAGCGGGTTGTACGGAATGATGCCGACCCCGACCGTGCGGCACAGCGGGACGAGCTCGTCCTCGATCATCCGGAACAGGGCGTTGTAGCGGGGCTGGACCGAGACCGGCGGGGCGAATCCCTCCCGTCGGCAGATGCCGACCGCCAGCGCGAGCTGGTAGGCACGCCAGTTCGATACGCCCCAGTAGCGGATCTTGCCCGCCCGGACGAGGTCGTCGTAGGCACGCAGCGTCTCCTCGAGGGGCGTGTCGGCGTCGTAGCCGTGCGCCTGGTACAGGTCGATCGCCTCGATCCCCAGGCGGTCGAGGGAGGCGTCGACGGCCGCCATCAGGTGACGCCGGCCCAGGCCCCTGTCGACCCGCGCCGCACCCATCGCACCGAACGCCTTGGTCGCCACGACCATCTCGCCCCGCACGCCGCGCGCCTTCAGCCATCGGCCGACGATGCGCTCGGTGTCGCCGCGCCGGTCCGGGCCGCCCCCGAGCGGGTAGACGTCGGCGGTGTCGATCGCCCGCACGCCCGCCGCGTACGCCCGGTCCATGATGGCGAACGATGTCGCCTCGTCCGCCTGGTTGCCGAAGGTCATCGTGCCGAGCGTGATCTCGGTCAGCCACAGCCCACTTGCGCCCATCTGCCGTTCGCGCATCCGGTTCCCGCCTCCCTGGCATCGTGCGGCCACGGCGCGCCGCCCTTCCCAAGGGGTTGGCCGTCCGCGGCCCGACCCCTCCTCGTGCAGGCACGGGCGCGATGACACCCCCGGACGCGAGCGGTACGATGGCGCTAGCGACCTCAAGGCGCCGCCTGGCGCCGGAAAACGGAGGCGAAAGGCGTGGACGGCACGCACATCGACTCGACGCCGGAGTTTGTTCTCGAGACATACCGCAACGTGGCGCAGCGACTGGGCGTCGTGCGCCGGCGGCTGGGCCGGCCGCTCAGCCTGGCCGAGAAGGTTCTTCTGGGCCACCTGGACGACCCCGCCGGCCAGGCCCTGGAGGCCGGCAAGAGCTACCTCGCCCTTCGCCCCGATCGCGTCGCCATGCAGGACGCGACCGCCCAGATGGCCCTTCTCCAGTTCGCCCACGCCGGCCGCGCCACGAGCGCGGTGCCGACGACGGTGCACTGCGACCACCTGATCCAGGCCCGCGTCGGCGCCGGGCCGGACATGGAGCACGCGCTCATCGCCAACCGCGAGGTCTACGACTTCCTGGCCGCTGCCTCGGCGCGCTACGGCCTGGGATTCTGGCAGCCGGGCGCCGGCATCATCCACCAGGTGCTGCTCGAGCAGTACGCCTTTCCCGGCGGTCTCATGATCGGCACCGACTCGCACACGCCCAACGCCGGCGGCCTGGGCATGCTCGCCTGCGGCGTCGGCGGCGCCGATGCCGTGGACGTCATGGCCGGGCTCCCCTGGGAGGTCCTCTATCCGCGGCGCATCGGCGTTTGGCTGCGCGGCGCGATGAACGGCTGGACGGCGCCCAAGGACGTGATTCTCGCCGTGCTCGACCGCCTCACCGTCAAGGGCGGCACGAACAAGATCGTCGAGTACTTCGGCGACGGCGCGGCGACGATCAGCGCCACCGGCAAGGCGACGATTACCAACATGGGTGCCGAGCTGGGCGCGACCTCGTCGATCTTCCCCTACGACGCCCGCATGGACCTGTACCTGCGCGCCACCGCCCGCGCGGCGATCGCCGACCTCGCGTCCGCCCACGCCGACCTTCTCACGCCGGACGCCGAGGTCCTGGCCCGGCCGGGCGACTTCTGCGACGAGCTCATCGAGATCGACCTGAGCGCGCTCGAGCCCCACATCTCGGGACCGCACACGCCCGACCTGGCCCGGCCCGTCGGCCGGATGGCGGCGGCCGTGCGCGAGGAGCACTACCCCGAGCGCCTGTCCGCCGCACTCATCGGCAGCTGCACGAACTCGTCCTACGAGGACCTGAGCCGGGCCGCGGATGTCGCCGAGCAGGCGCACAGGCACGGGCTGGACGCGGCGATCCCCTTCCTCGTGACGCCAGGTTCCGAGCAGGTGCGGGCGACCGTCGAGCGCGACGGCCAGCTCGAGGCGTTTCGCGCCATCGGCGGCAGCGTGCTCGCGAACGCCTGCGGCCCGTGCATCGGCCAGTGGCAGCGCGACGACATCGTCAACGCCGACCCCGCGCCGCGCGACGACAAGGACGTGCCCAAGGGCGAGGGGACGCGAAACGCCATCATCAACTCGTTTAACCGCAACTTCCCCCGCCGCAACGACGGCAGCGCGGCGACCCTGTCGTTCATCGCCAGCCCCGAGATCGTGGTCGCCTATGCGCTGGCCGGACGCCTCGACTGGAGCCCGGTGACGGACCCGCTGACCGCGCCGGACGGGACGACCTTCCAGCTTTCCGCACCGGCGGAGGCGCCCGAGGTGCCCAAGGACGGGTTCGTGCCGTCTCGCGCCGGGTACGTGGCCCCCCCCGCCGACCCGACGAAGGCGCCGCCGATCGGGATCGCCCCGGACTCGAACCGCCTTCAGGCCCTGCAACCGTTCGAACCCCGCACGCCGGACGCGTTCCAGAACCTGGTCCTGCTCGCGAAGGTGCGGGGCAAGTGCACGACCGACCACATCTCCCCCGCCGGCCCCTGGCTGCGCTTTCGCGGTCACCTCGACCACATCAGCGACAACCTGCTCCTGGGCGCGCAGAACGCGTTCACGCTCAAGTCGGGCACCGCTGCCAACCCCCTCACGGGCGGACAGGACGAACGCCTGTCGGACGTGGCGCGTGACATCCAGCGCCACGGCCAGGGCTGGGTGGTCGTGGCCGATGAGAACTACGGCGAGGGGTCGAGCCGCGAGCATGCCGCCATGACGCCGCGGTACCTCGGCGCGGCGGCGATCGTGGCGCGTAGCTTCGCCCGCATCCACGAGTCGAACCTGAAGAAGCAGGCGGTGCTGCCGCTCACGTTCGCCGACCCGCGCGACTACGACAAGGTGCGCGAGGCCGACCGACTGTCCCTGCCGAGCGTGGCGGAGATCGCACCGGGCAGGCCGCTCGACCTGGTGCTCGCCCACGCGGACGGCACCACCGACACGGTCGAGGTGCGACACACCCTCAACCAGGAGCAGATCGCCTGGCTGTGGGCCGGCTCGGCCCTCAACCTGATCGCCCGGGGAGAGGAGAAGAGCCGGGCGCACTGACGGCCGATCGCCGCGGCCGGCGCGGCGCCACGCACCGACGGCCGCTGCCCTGCGCAGCGGCCGTCGGTGCGTCGACAGCTGGGTCTAGCGCCGTTTGCCGCCGCGGGCCAGCCACGGCGCGACGTTGCCACGCAGGCGCGCGAACTCGTCGGGCTCGAGGGGAACCCGCTCCTGGAGGGTCTGGAGGTAGGCGGCCGGGGTGGTCACCGGCCAGTCCGTGGCGAACAGCACGCGCGCAAGGCCGATCCCGCGAAGGTGCCCCGCGAGGTCGTCAAACCGGCGCGCACGCCAGGCCTCGGACCTGTCCACCGCGCCCCCGGTCCGCCCTTCCCGTGCTGCCGGAGGCGGGTCGAGCACCGTCGCCGACAGGTCGACGTACAGCCGGCCCGCCGCGGCCGGGTCGCTTTGCGCCCATGCGGCAAGGGTGGCGAGGCCCTCGTCGCAGGGCTGATGGTAGTCGCCCCACCCGGCCGCGTGGGCGACCTGGACGTCGACGTCCGGCACCCTGGGCAGCAGCTGCTCGACGAGAAGGCGGACGTCGGGTGCGCCGTAGTCGGGACGCCGGCCCCGCATGTGGATCGCGATCATCAGGCCCGCCGCGTTGGCGCACTCGAACACCTCGGCCAGACGCTCGAGGTGGAGCGGATCGCGCAGATCGAGGTCGGAGTTCGCGATGTGCAGTTTGAGGCCGACAAACCGGCCGGTTGCGGCGCAGCGCGCAATCTCCGCCGTCGCCCCCGGCAGGACAGGGTTCACGCTGCAGCACACGGCCAGCCGGTCGGCGAACGGCGCCACCTGGCCGGCCACCCAGTCGTTCTCCGCCGTGAGCGCGGCGGGGTCCGCCTCACCAAGATCCGGCATGCCGAAGAAGTAGGCGACGGACAGGACGAGGGCACGGTCCACCCCGTCCCGGTCGAGGAGACGGACGAGGTCCGCCGCGGTCGCTGGCGGCAGCTCGAGGCCGCTCGCCTTCGCGGCGGGCAGGATGCGTTCGGCCGCTGCGGGACTGCAGATATGCGTGTGATGATCGCCGGCAAGCATGGCCACGCCTCCACCCGGGCACCCAAGGGCCGCCCCGGCCTCGGAACCGATTCCCACGGAGTTCGGAGCCGCCGCGGGGCGGTCCTCCTCATCTGCCTCTGCGCGCCGATCCGATCGACCGGGCGGAGGGGCGGCGACCACCCGGCCAGCGGCGCGGGTCTCCTGCGTCGCGCGGCGACACGGTAGCGCGAGCAGGGCGCAGTTGCGGTGCCCGGCTCCCGCCCTGCACCGCGCCGCGCAAGGAACCCAGTCGGCACGTGTCGTAGCCCTTCGGACGACATGGTCCGCCTGCCGCTGTATGCCTGCAGGCGTCGTTCGCGCCATGGCAAGGACAAGGGAGGGATGGGCATGGCGGACACCGGCGACAAGCGCGGCTACGGGTTCGAGACGCTGTGCATTCACGGCGGTCAGGCGCCGGATCCCACGACCGGCGCGCGTGCCGTACCGATCTACCAAACCAGCTCGTTCGTCTTCCAGAGCTCCGATCACGCGGCCCAGCTGTTCAACCTGGACGAGCCGGGCAACATCTACTCCCGGATCGGCAACCCCACGGTGGACGTGTTCGAGAAGCGCATGGCGCTGCTCGAGGGCGGCGTTGCCGCGGTCGCCTTCGCGAGCGGCCAGGCGGCCCTCACCGCCACCCTGCTCACGATCCTGCGCCCGGGCGACGAGATGGTCGCCTCGAGCCACCTGTACGGCGGAACGCACACGCTTCTGAACGGTACGATCACCGAGATCGGCGTGCGCGTCCGTTTCGTCGACAGCGAGGATCCGGAGGCGTTCCGTGCGGCGATGACCGAGCGCACCCGCCTCGTCCTGGCCGAGACGATCGGCAACCCGAACCTGGACGTCCTCGACATCCGGGCGCTCGCCGACATCGCTCACGAGCACGGTGCGCCGCTCCTCATCGACAACACCTTCGCCACGCCCTTCCTGTGCCGGCCGATCGAGCACGGCGCCGACATCGTCTACCACTCGGCGACGAAGTGGATCGGCGGCCATGGTACGTCCATCGGCGGGGTCGTCGTCGACGGCGGCCGGTTCGACTGGGCGAACGGCAACTTTCCCGGGCTGTCCGAGCCCGACGCCAACTACCACGGCATCGTGTACACGAACGAGTTCGGCACCCTCGCCTTTGCCACCAAGGTGCGCGTGCGGACGCTGCGCGACACGGGCGGGTCGATGGCCCCGCACAGTGCGTTCCTCTTCCTCCTCGGCCTGGAGACGCTTGCCCTGCGCATGCGGACGCACTGCGCGAACGCCCTCGCGGTCGCCCGTTTTCTTGAGGGCCATCCCGCGGTGGCCTGGGTGCGCTACCCGGGCCTGGCCAGCCACTCCACGCACGACCGGGCCCAGCGATACCTGCCGCAGGGCGCGGGGGCGGTGGTGGCGTTCGGCATCCGCGGCGGCCGGGCCGCCGGGGCCGCCTGCATCGACCGGCTCGCCCTGTGGAGCCATCTCGCCAACGTCGGCGACGTCCGCTCCCTCGTCATCCACCCCGCCTCCACCACGCACCAGCAGCTGAGCGACGAGGACCTTGTCCGGGGCGGCGTGGGCCCCGACCTCATTCGCCTGGCGGTCGGCCTCGAGGACCCCGACGACCTCATCGCGGACCTGGATCGCGCGCTTCGGCTCGCAACCGGCCTGGCGCCGTCAGGTCCGCCACCCCTCAACGACGAGGGCGTGATCCGGTCGGTGTCTGGAGATCCGTTCGACTACCGCACGGGGGCGGCGCGTCCCAAGGTGATCGCCGTCGTCGGCCTGTCGTCGAACCCTGGCCGGCCGAGCACCCGCACCGCCCGCAAGCTGCAGCGCATGGGCTACCGGATCGTGCCGATCAATCCCGGCGCGGACGAGATCCTCGGCGAAAAGGCGTACCCCACGGTGGCCGACGTGCCGTTCCCGGTCGACGTGGTCCAGGTCTTTCGTGCCGCCTCCGCCGCACCCCAGCTGGCCCGGGACATTCCGGAGGGCAAGGCGCGGGTGTTCTGGCTCCAGGAGGGCGTCGTCTCGCCCGAGGCGGCCGAGATCGCGCGCCGGCGCGGCTTCGAGGTCGTGATGAACCGGTGCGTGTACAAGGAGGCGCAGCGCCTGCGCGGCAGCCTCGTCACCTTCCCCAGGGACGAGGCGCCGCCCGTTGCGGTGGGTGCCCCCGGCGCGCAGGACGCCTGAGCGGGTTCCGGCGGGAAGCCCGCCCGGTCGGGCCAGCCACGGGGCCGTCGGGGACGAGGGCCAGGACGCCGCGCTAGCCGCCGGCTGCGCGGGCCGGTTTGGCGCTGCGCCGGGCAGGAACCCCTGACCCGGCGGCGGAGCGGGCGATGAGAAGGCACAAAGCCGTCGCGATCACATACAGGAGCGCGACGGAGCGCCAGGCATCGGGCAGCGAGCCGGTGGCGGAGGCCACGGCGCCGAACACGGGCGGAAAGACGGTGGCGCCGAGAAAGATCGCCGCGCCCGAGACGCCGATCGCCGTGGCCTGCTGGGCGGAAGCGGCGTTTTCGGCCGCCCACGTCAGGATGAGGGCGTTCCAGCCGATGGCGCCCGTGCCCAGGATGAAGGCAAGACCGAGCCACAGGGCGTAGGTCGGGCTGGACACGAGGCTGAACAGGGTGAGGCCGACGCAGCCCAGGGCGGCGAGCCCGGCCACCGCGTGAGCGCGGCCGATGCCGAGGCGATCGCTGAGCAGGCCGATGCCGACGCGCGACAGCGTGCCGCCGACCTGTGCCGCGGCGAGGACGCCACCCGCCAGCGCCACGCGCATGCCGAGCGACGCGTGCAGGTACGTGATGGCGTAGGCCAGGGTGTCGTACTGGCCGGCCGCCAGGAGCGCGCCGGCGATCGAGATGAGGGCGATGGTACGGGCGCCCCCGCGCGCGCGCGCGGCGCCGTCGGCCGTGCGCCCCACCTCGCGCGCGGGCGACGGCAGCGCGGCCACGGACCGGGCGAGGGCGGCGCCGAACACCGCGACCGGCGCGGCCAGGATGAGGATGACGTCGCGCAGGCCCCAGAGGAGCGCCAGCGTCGGCAGGAGGGCGGCGGCGAGGGCAGCGCCGATCGTCACGCCCGACTGGCGGATGCCCATCGCCATGCCCCGCTGGGCGGCGGGAAAGGCGGCGAGCACGGCCCGCGCCCCGGCCACCGGCATCGAGGCGGCAAACGCCCCGACGCCGGCCAACAGCACGACCAGGACGTCGACCGGAGCCGGCGTAGCCAGGTACAGGCCGACGAGGCAGGCGACCAGGCCCAGACAGCCGACGACGGCGCCGCGCGCGACGCCCATGCGGTCCACGACCGCGCCGGACGGGATCATCCCGACCATCGTGCCGAACGTGACCGAGGCGGCAACGCCACCCATCGCCACGAGCGACAGGTGGTCGATGACGCGGAAGAAGACGACCAGGACGATAAGCCCCTGCTGTGCCGCCGACGCCGCGACCTGCGCCAGGGTGGCCAGGGTGAGGACCTGGACCGGCCGCGCGCGGTCGTATCCCTCGGGCCGGGAAGAGGCTACCGCCAACCGCCCGGAGCCCCCAGCTGCCAGGCCATGAACGACCACACGTCGACCAGTTCGTCGACAACCTTGTGCACGGGCTTGCCCATCCCGTGGCCCGCGTTCATCTCGACCGAGAGGATCACCGGCCGCTGCGCCAGATCGGCGCCGTCGTGCTGGAGGAGGGCCGTCATCTTGAGGGCGTGCATCGGGTCGACGCGGCTGTCCGAATCGGCCGTCGAGAGGAAGACGGCCGGGTAGCGCGTGCCCTGGACCACGTGGTGGTAGGGCGAGTAGGCGTGGATCCAGGCGAACTGCTCCGGGTCGTCCGGCGAGCCGTACTCGGCCGTCCACAGCCCGCCGAGGCGGAACTTGTGGTAGCGCAGCATGTCGAGAAGCGGCACCGCGCAGCGCACGGCGCGGACGAGATCGGGACGCTGCGTGAACGTTGCACCGACGAGAAGGCCACCGTTCGAGCCGCCGTAGATGCCCAGGCGGTCCGACCGCGTATACCCTTCGCGGAGAAGGTACTCGGCGGCGGCGATGAAGTCGTTGAACACGTTCTGCTTCTTGTCCCACATGCCGGCCTTGTGCCAGCGCTCGCCGTACTCGCTGCCGCCGCGCAAATTGGCGATGGCGTAGACGCCGCCGCGCCGCAGCCACGGGACGATGCGCGCCAGGTAGTCGGGCGTGCGCGCGATCCGAAAGCCTCCGTAGCCCTCGAGCACGGCCGGGGCCGGCTCGGCCGGCGGCCCGTCCGCCGGCAGGTCGGGCCCGGTGAGGACGAACATCGGCACACGCGTGCCGTCCTTGGACGCAAAGAACACCTGGCGCACGTGAATGCCATGCACCTCGGCCGGCGCCTCGAAGCCACCCCAGCGCGCGAGCGCACCGGTCTGCGGGTCCAGGCGGAAGACGACGGGCGGCTGCGTGAACGACGTGTACAGGAGATAGACCGGCCCATGGCCGGCGTCGCCGCGCATGTCCACCACCGTGCCCATGGACGGCAGGTCGACCGCCGGACCAGGCCCACCGGTGCGGTCGAACAGGCGCACCTGGGCGACGGCGTCGCGCAGGTACACGGCCGCAAGGCCCTGCGCGTGGGCGACGAGGCCGTGCAGGACAGCGCCGTCCGGGTCCTCCGGCAGGATCTCGGCGAACGCCGCGGCGCCCTCGCCCAGGCGCTCGACGGGCGCGCCGAGAAGGCGGAAGCCCGACGCCTCGTGGTTGGTCAGGACGTACACGTGGCTGTCCGTGACGATCGGGCTGAAGGTGGCGTCCGCACCCGCGAACACGGGCCGGAAGCCGCGGTCGGGCGCGCGGCGGTCGAGCAGGTGGAGCTCGCTGCGCGCCCAGCCCTGGTTGGCCTCGACGAGTACGTAGCGCCCGTCCGCGGACAGGTCGACGTGCGGCATCTCGGTCGGCAGGCGGCCGATGCCGAAGACTTCCGGGTCGGTCCCGGTCGAGCCGAGGACGTGGTGGTACACCCGCTTGTGGAAGTACTCCTCGCCCGCGGGCACGGTCCCCGGCGCCGGGTAGCGCGTGTAGTAGAAGCCGGACAGGTCGGTCTCCCAGGCCAGGCTGCAATCCCGGGCGCGTTCGATCCGGTCGGGAAGGTCGATGCCGTCGTCGACGCGGCGAATGCGCATTAGGCTCCACTCGTCGCCGTTCGCCGAGGCGCCGAACGCCACCAGGCTGCCGTCCGGCGACGGATGGTACCAGTCGAGCGCGATGAGGCCGCGCTCGGACTCCTCGGTCGGGTCGTACAAAACGCGCTCGCCGGTCCCGTCTGCCGCGGCCACGTACAGCACCGGCTGGTCCTGGCCGGCGTCGCGCCGCGTGTAGAAGATGCGCTCGCCCGCCTGGCGCGGCGGCGTGACCGAACCGGTCTGGAGCAGACGGCCGAGCAGGTTGGCCAGCGGCTGGCGATCGTCGAGGCCGTCCAGGATGCTTCGCGCGTACCGGTTCTGCTCCTCGATGAACGCCCGCGTCTCGATGGCCGCGCCATCTTCCAGGTAGCGGTACGGGTCGACCATGTCGCGCCCGTGGACGGTCTCGCGAACGGGGATCCGCCGGGCGGGCGGGGGCGGGGGCACGGCGGCGGTCACGGGACGCAGGTCCGTTGACACGGGCATCTCCCTCTCCAACGTGGCGATGCGGCGCGAAGCGCAGACCCTTTGCCTGTTCGTCGCCCGCGCCCACCGACCTGCGGGCGAATTCTGGCAGTCGCAGCCGTCATCCCGCCACCCGCGGCGACCGCCACCGCCCGGCGCGCGACAGCGCGCGACGGAGCACGCCGGCTCCCGTCCGATCGACCGGGTGCGGGAGGAATCGTCGAGACCTGTGGATAAACCGATTTTCATGACAGACGATACGGGCGGCTCCGCCGCGGCCCGGGGGCGGCGGTTTGTTCCGGCCTTCGAGTCGGACGCGCCCCTGCCGGCCAACTATCGCTGGATCGTACTCCTCAACACGACCGTCGGCGGGTTCATGGCCTCCCTCGACGGATCGATCCTCACCGTCTCGCTCCCCACCATCGCCCACGACCTTCGCACCGGCGTGGGGCTCATGCTGTGGATCCTCATGGGCTACACGGTCGTCATCACGACCCTCCTGCTGCCGCTCGGCCGCCTGGCCGACATGCGCGGGAGGGTGCGCTTCTACCTCGCCGGTTTCATCGTGTTCACCCTCGGCTCGGCGTTCTCCGGCCTGGCCTGGACCGGCACCGCACTCCTGTTCGGACGCCTGTTCCAAGGCGTCGGCGCGGCCCTCATGTGGTCCAACTCGACCGCCATCCTGACGGACGCCTTTCCCGCCTCGGAACGGGGCACGGCGCTGGGCATCAACCAGGTCTCCGTGCTCGCCGGCAGCATCGGCGGCCTCGTTCTGGGCGGCGTGATCACGTCGCTTCTGGGCTGGCGGTGGATCTTCTTCGTCAACGTGCCGATCGGCACGTTCGGCGCGATCTGGACCTACCTCAGCCTGCGCGAGACCGGCAGCACCACCCGCGACAAGGAGCTCGACCTCCCCGGCGTCGCCCTGTTCATGGCCGGCATCGTGGCGATCCTGCTCGGCCTGACGCGGGTGATCGGAGGCGACCGGGGCAGCCTCGTCCTCGTCCTGTTCGCCATCGGCATCGTCATCCTGACCGCGTTCGTCCTCGTCGAGCGCCGCCAGAAGAGCCCGATGATCGACCTTTCGCTTCTGCACAACCGGGTGTTCACGTTCGGCAACGCGGCCCAGTTCATGAACGCGCTCGCTCGCGGGGCGCTCATGTTCATGCTCACGTTTGCCTTCCAGGGCGTCCTCGGGGCAAGCCCGCTCACCGCCGGCGTGATGATCATGCCGCTCAGCATGACGATCCTGGTTGTGGGTCCGATCTCCGGCACCCTGTCCGACCGGTATGGGTCGCGGTGGCTGTCCTCGGGCGGCCTGTTCGTCTCGGCGGTGGCGCTCTACCTGCTCGCCGTCATTCCCCTCGCCGGTGCCTACCTGCCGGTCGCCCTCGCCCTGATCCTCGCCGGCCTGGGCAACGGCCTGTTCAACTCCCCCAACACCAGCTCGGTCATGGGCTCGGTCGGCCCCGAATACCGCGGCGTCGCCGCGAGCATGCGCAGCCTGGTGTTCAACGGCGGCCAGCTGTTCTCGATCGGTCTCGCCTTCACCATCGTCTCGGCCAGCATGGGTGCGGGCAAGCTGGCCGCCTTTCTTGCCGGCGCCACGGTCGGGGTTTCGCACTCGGCGGCCGCCTCGTTCCAGACCGGCCTGCACGAGGCGCTCTACCTGTCGGCGGCGCTGAGCCTGGTCGCGACCGCCCTGTGCCTGATGCGCGGCACGGCCGCCGGGCCCACCGCGCGCCCCGTCGGGGCCAGGGCGACGTCGTGACCGCTCGCCGTCCCCCGGCCCCTACGTGCGCAGCGTCTTGACCCCGAACACGCTCGCCGCGGCCTGCGCCTGCCCGCCGATCCAGGCCTCGACCGGGTAGCCGCGCACCTCCCAGTAGCCGGGCTCGACCCGGTTCGTGATGCGCACGCGGTTCACCCACTTGACCGACTTGTAGCCGTACATCTCCGGCACGACCAGCCGCACCGGCCCGCCACGCTCGGCCGGCAGCGGCTGGCCGTCGATCGCCCACACCAGCATCACATCGTCAAGGTCGATCTCGTGGCCCTGGAGGGTATCGGTGTAGACGCCGTCGGCCGAGTACAACTCGACCACGTTCTGACCTGGACGGGGGCCGGCCCGCCTGACCAGGTCGGCGAGGCGCACGCCCGTCCAGCGCACGCCCGGCACGACCCAGCCGGTCACGCACTGGAAGTTGCGCGTGAGCGTCACGGGCGCGAGCGCCTGCAGATCGGCGTAGGTGAGCTCGTAGGGGGTGTCGACGGCGCCGTCCACCTTGAGCGTGTACCCGTCCGTGGCGACGCTCGGGATGAAGCCGGCCGCCGAGTACGTCACGAACTCGTTCTCCAGGCCGGCGGCGGTGGTAGCGGGCGCGGCCCGGCCGGTGTCCTGCGCGAACGCCTGCGGCAGGCGGACAAGCCAGGGCAGGGAGAGAGCGGCTGCAGCGCCGTAGACGGCGTAGGTGACGAAGTTACGCCGCTCGGGCTCGAACCGCAGGCTGCGGGCCACCACCCGCCGCCAGCGCGCCAGTGCGTGGGCGGCGATCGCTGCCGCAAGCGCGATGGCAAACAGGCCGTGGCCCGTGAACTCGATCTGCCGCCAGACGGCGGAGAACAGCGCCGGCACGACGAGGACGATGCCGGTCAGGGCGGCGCCGACGCCCAGGGCGAGGAGCGGGAACCAGTCGAGGGCGGACAGGGTGCGGCGCCCGCCGAAGCGCGGCGGCACGATGACCGGCCAGATGATGAGGCCGAGCCAGGCCAGGCCGAGCGCGATGTGGACGTCGTAGATGCGGGGCAGGTACGGGATGAGCACGGCGTGTACCGCAGGCAGGTAGAGCGCGATGCCCGTCGCCAGGAGCACGGGCACGAGCGCGATCGCGACGGTGTGGGAGTGGCGCCACTGCGCAGGCCAGTGCAGGTACCGGCGGCGCGGGCGGTCCGGCGCCGGCTCCATGGTCCCCCACCCCCTCCGGCCGGCAGCGTCATCGACGCCGCGCGTGCCAGCATGTGGGCATCATACGCCTTCGCGGCCGCGCACAGGGCCCGGGACGGGCGAGCGCGAACCGACAGCCGGGACGGGTCGATCGGCAACCCGAGAAGGGGGACCTTCGATGGAGGCGGCGACCGCCGTGGCGCATCCGGGCGCGACGGCCGAGCCGGCGATCGAGGCGAGGAGTCTGCGCAAGGCCTACCCGGGCGGCGTGCAGGCGGTGGACGGCGTCACGTTCGCCGTGGCCAAGGCGGAGATCTTCGGCCTTCTCGGGCCGAACGGCGCGGGAAAGTCGACGACCGTGCGGATGCTGGCCACGCTCACCCGGCCGGACAGCGGGCACGCCCGCGTGGCCGGCCGTGACGTCGAGCGGGAGGCGGCGGCGGTGCGCCGCGCGATCGGCTACGTCTCCCAGCAAAGCGGCGTGGACCGCGAGGCGACGGGGCGTGAGAACCTTACCCTGCAGGGCCACCTGTACCGGATGGAGCGGGGTCGGCTGCGCCGGCGCGTCGACGAGCTGCTCGAAATGCTCGGCCTGACCCACGCCGCCGACCGCCTGGCGCGCGGCTACTCGGGCGGGATGAAGCGGCGCCTGGACATCGCCATGGGCCTCGTGCACGAGCCGCGCGTCCTGTTTCTCGACGAGCCCACGACCGGCCTCGACCCGGAGAGCCGCGCCGCCCTGTGGCAGGATCTCACGCAGGTGCGCGACCGGACGGGCCTGAGCATCCTCCTCACCACCCACTACCTGGAGGAGGCGGACGCCCTCGCCGAGCAGGTGGCCATCGTCGACCACGGCCGTGTCGTGGCCCTGGGCACGCCCGCGGGTCTCAAGGCGGAGGTGCGCGGCGACACGGTCGACCTCGACCTTGGCGATCGCGTCGCGGCCGAGCGGGCACGGGACCGTGTGGCGCCGCTCGAGGGCGTCGTCGAGGTCTCCGCCCAGCAGGGCCGCCTGCACATCCTTGCGGCGGACGGTCCGGCGGCCCTGCCCGCGCTGGTGGGCGCGCTTCGCGATGCGGGGCTCGAGGTGCGGTCCGCCAGCGTCGCCCGGCCCTCCCTGGACGAGGTGTACCTGCACTACACCGGGCGCGCCTTCGCCCAGGCCGACCAGGAAGCCGTCGGCGGAGACGGGGGGCGCGGCTGGTGAGCGCGATCGCGGACACCTACTACATGCTCGGGCGCCTGCTCCGGGCGAGCTGGCGACAGCCGATCTGGGTGATCGTCGAGATCACCCAGCCGGTGATCTGGCTTCTTCTCTACGGCCAGTTGTTCCGCAAAGTGGTCGAGATCCCGGGCTTCGGGGCGCATTCCTACATCCAGTTCCTGACCCCCGGCGTCGCCGTCATGACCGCCCTGTTCGGCAGCGCCTGGGCGGGCATGGGCCTGATCGACGACTTCGACCGCGGCGTTCTCGACCGCCTGCTCACGACGCCGGCCAGCCGTACCGCGATCATCCTCGCGCGGGTGCTCCACGCGGGCATCGCGGGCGGCGTCCAGACCCTCATCATCCTGCTCATCGGCATCGGCCTGGGGGCGCGCGTCGGGTCCGGGCCGCTCGGCGCCATCGCCCTGCTGTTCGTGGCGGTGCTCTTGGGCAGCGGCTTCGCCGCCGCCTCGAACGGCGTGGCCCTTCTCGTCCGGCGCGAGGAGACGTTCATCGCCGTGCTCAACTTCTTCACCCTGCCGCTGACGTTCCTGTCCGCAAGCCTCATGTCGATGACCCTGATGCCGCCCTGGATGCAGGTCGCGTCGCGCCTCAACCCGGTCAACTGGGCGGTCGTGGGCGCACGCACCGCGTTCGCGCCGATGTCGGCCTGGGCCGCGCTCGGGCCCAACATCCTGTGGCTCATCGCCTTTGTCGTGGCGACGAGCGCCTTTGCCACGTGGTCGTTCGTCGCCTACCGACGGACGACCTGAGGCGCGCCCGGGCGCACCCGCGCGGGCGCAGCCAGCGGAGGGAGGACCTGTCGTGTTCAGCGGTTCGCACGTGCTCCTGTATAGCCAGGATCCCGCCGCCGACCGCGCGTTCCTGCGCGACGTGCTCGGCTACCCGCACATCGACGCCGGCGACGGCTGGCTCATCTTCCGCCTGCCACCGGCCGAGGTGGGCCTGCATCCGGCCATGCCGGACAGCCCCGGCGGCCGGCATGAGCTGTGGCTCATGTGCGACGACATCGAGGCGACGTGCCGGGCGCTCCGGGATAGGGGCGTGGAACTGACCCGCCCTGTCCGGGACGAGGGGTTCGGCCTGACCTGTGCGCTGCGGCTGCCGAGCGGGGCGCCGCTCGGATTCTACCAGCCCCGCCACCCCGCCGCGCACAGCCTGCCCGGCTAAGCGCTCCCCCTCACGACCTGGGGCAGCCTAGGCGAGGGGGATGGCGTGTCGTCCGTGTTCTGGGGTGAACTCCTCGGAGGCCTCGCCACTGCCGTCGCGCTGACGGTGGTGTCGCTGATCGTCATGCGACCGGCCGCCCGGCTCTTCCTGGCCCCGTATCTCAGCCGCCTGGCCCGCGACGACTACCGGGACAGCCTGCTCGGCGTGTGGAACCTGATGCGCCACGTCGGCGGCCAGACGCTGGTCGAGACCCTGATGCGGGCGACGAGCGGCGAGGCGCTCTCGCGCCCGATGGGCAGCCCACGCAGCCCGTCGCCCTGGGATGACCTCCTGTTGCAGCCGGTCAGCGTCGCCCCGCATCCGCCCGCGCCGGATACTGCGGTGCCGGATACGACGCTCACCGTCGGGCCGCAGGCGCGGCACCCGCTCGTGTGCGCCATGCCGATCCTGGTCGGCGCCACCGGCGACGGCGGCGCGCTCGCGACGCCGGCCCGCATGGCCCTGGCGGCCGGCGCGACGCGGGCCGGCACGGCGATATGCCTGGATGCCCCCTTGCCGGCCCCGCATCGCGACGCGACACGCGGCCTCGTCCGCCAGATGCGACCCGGCGTCTGGAACGGGTCGGCACTGGGCGCCCTGGATGCCCTGGCCGAAGCCGATGCCGTGGAGATCCGGCTCGGACCCGACAGCCCCGCCGTGCCCGGCATCAGCGCCCCACCGAGCGGGTTGGCCGATCTGGGAACGTCCTTCCTGGCGGCGGTCGGCGCGGTCGCGGACGATCCGGAACTGAAGGCTGCACGCCTGCTCGCCGACGGGTCGGCGGGCGGCATGGTCCGCCTCGTGCAGGCGCTCAGGGCCCGCATGGACGGCCCGGTCGGCGCGCGCCTGCCGGGCTCGTCCCGCCTCGAGCAGGAGCTCGAGGTACTTGTCGGGGCCGGCGTCGACTTCGTCACGGTCGAGGGCGTCGAGGGCGGCGCCCGGGCCGGCGCACCTACGCTCCAGGACGACGTCGGGCTACCGACCCTCTACGCCGTGGTTCGGGCCGACCGGTGCCTGCGGGCGCTCGGCGCCCGCGAGCGCGTGACGCTCCTGGCGATCGGCCAGCTGGTCGACCCGGGGCGCATCCTCAAGGCGATCGCGCTGGGCGCCGACGGCGTGTACACGCAGACCGCCGTCCTGGTCGCCGCGATGGCCGATCAGATGAAGAAAACCCTGCCCTGGGAGCCGCCGTTCGACCTCGTCCTGCGCGCCGATCCGCCGCACTGGCGCCAGGCGTTCGACGTCGACCGGGCGGCGGGGCATGTAGCCGCCTACCTGCGCTCGACGATGGCGGAGGTCGAGATGGCGCTGCGCGCCCTGGGAAAGAGCCGGCTGCGCGACCTCTCGCCGGCGGACCTGGTTGCGCTGCGCGCCGAACTCGCGGCGGCGGTGGGCGTCGCGGCGGCGTGGGCCGTCCCCACACCGTCGCCCAGCGCGCTGGAGCGCCTGCTCGGACGCCTGTAGCCGCCGCGTCCGCTTCGCCCGGCCGGGATCCGGACGCGGGTGCGGTGCCGCCGACCACACGCGGCCGCCGGTCGCCGACTGCGGCGCGCGGCCCGGCGGCTGCCCCATCGTGCGCAGGCCGCCTGGCCCCGGGACCGGGACCCGCGCCGGAGGATTGGCCGCGTGCGGGCAGAACCTGGGTCTGCATCCACACCCGAAGGGGGAGGCAGACGTGGGGCAGGTTCCGCTTGACGGTTTTGCCGACATCCGCCGGCTCGGCGCCCCGACACCCTCTCCGGACGGCGCGTACGTCGTGTTCCCGGTGACGCACGTCGACGCCGCGCAGAACCGCTACCGCAGCGAGCTTTGGCTGTATGCGCGGGCGAGCGGCCAGGCCCGCCCGCTCACGTTCGGACCCTCGGACACGTCTGCGGCCTGGTCGCCGGACGGGACGGCGATCGCGTTCCTGGCAACGCGCGGCACGGACGACGAGCCGCAGCTCTACCTCCTGCCGATCGGCGGTGGTGAAGCCCGCCGTCTATCGACGGGCCTCAGGGGTGCGGCCCAGGTCGCCTTCCGGCCGGACGGCCAGGCGATCAGCGTGCTTGCCTGGAAGGACGAGCCCGAGGACGACACCGCCTACCTCTGGCGGGCGGTCGAGGAAGCCGGCGCGCTCCCCGGAAGCGGCCCGCGCACGGGTGACGTGCGCATCAGTGCCCGCGTGAAGTACCGGGTGGACGGCGTCGGGTACGCCGACGACCGGCGCCGACACGTGGCCCAGGTGGTGGTCGGCGACGACCCGGCCGAGGCGGCGTGGCTCACGCACGGCGCGTACGACGTCAGCCACTACGCCTGGCATCCGGACGGCACCCGGCTGGCCTTCGTCCGCAGCCAGAGCGGGCGCGTCGACGAGACCCACGACACGGCCCTGTACGAGGCCGTCCCGGCGCAAGGTGCACCGCCGCGGCAGCTGGCCCATCCCGGCGGGCGCATCGCCGGCTTCGCCTGGTCCCCGGACGGCGGCCGCATCGCCCTCGTCGCGGATGACGGCAGCCTGGGCCTTGCCACCGACCCCCAGCTGTGGCTGTGCGACGCCGGCACGGGGGGTCTGACGCGCCTCGCCGCCGACATCGACCGGCCGTTCGGGCCGCATCTGTTCGGCGACTCGTCACCCTTCAGCCCGGGTGCCGGCGTCGCGTGGGATCCCGACGGGAAGGGACTGGCCGTGCAGATCGGCGATGCCGGCAGCGTGGTTCCCATGCACCTGCATCTCGCCGACGGCCGTCTCACGCGCCTGGTGGGCAACTCGTTCCGGGGCAACTGCGCGAGCCTCGTGCGCGCCCCGGACGCGTACTGGCTGTCGATCGACAGCTCGGACCGCCCGGCCGAGCTGTACGAGCTGGCGCTTGCGGGCGGCGAGCCCGTGCGCCGCACCGACGTCAACACCACGAGGCTTGGCGCCTGGCACGCCAAACCCTACGAGGCGATGCGCTACGAAAGCGCGGACGGCACGCCGGTCGAGGCGTTCGTCCTGCGCCCGGCGGGCTTCGTCGAGGGCCGTCGCTATCCGCTCGTGCTCATCATCCACGGCGGCCCGCAGGGCATGTTCGGCCACGCCTTCGAACACGAGGCGCAGCGGCATGCGGCGGAGGGTCGGCTGGTGCTCATGGTCAATCCGCGCGGCAGCCGCGGCTACGGCCAGCGCTTCGCGGCGGCCGGCAAAAACGACTGGGGAGGCGGCGACTTCCAGGACATCATGGCCGGGGTCGACGAGCTTGTCCGGCGCGGCTGGGCCGACCCGGCCCGCATGGCGGTGAACGGCGTCAGCTACGGCGGCTACATGACCTGTTGGACCATCACCCACACCGACCGCTTCGCCTGCGCCATCCCCGAGATGCTGTCGAGCAACCGCGTCAGCATGGCGGGCACCAGCGACATCGGCTGGTACATGGGACGCGACCAGCTGGGCGGCACGCCGGCGGCCGGCGCCGACCGCCTGTGGGAACACTCGCCCCTCGCCCACGTCGAGCGCGCGTCGACGCCGACCCTCCTCATCTCCGGCGAGAGCGATTACCGATGCCCGATCGGCCAGGCCGAGGAGCTGTACACGGCGCTGTGCTGGCAGGGCGTCGAGGCGGTGCTCGTTCGCCTCCAGGGGGCGAGCCACACGGCCGCCTGGACGGGGGCGCCCCGCCTGCGCCTCGCGCGCAAGTCGCTGATCGAGGCGTTCCTCGCCCGTCACGGCGTCGCGGTGGCACCGTGACGGGCGAGCGACATGCCGCGCGCGCCGGCGTCGCCGGGACGCGCCGGTCGGGGTAGGCACCCGCCCCGTTGGCTCGCTCCGTTCGCTCGCTCCGGCGCCGGGGGCGGGCACCGCGCCCGCTTCGTCTGCGGTCTCGGGCGCCGTGTTCCGGTTGCCCCCCCAGACGGCGCCCGCGCCGCCACGCAGACGCGCATGCTAGGGCCATGCACGTTCGCCTAGGCTTCGTGGCGATGTCCCAGACCCTCGTCGACGCGTCGCCGTCCCACACGGTGAGCGCCACCCGGTTTCTTCGTATCGCCGACCGCGAGGCCGCGCTCGACCTTCTGGCCCGTCGCATGCGCGACAACCTGGCCGCGACGCTGCGCATCATGCGCCAGGCGGTCGGCCTCGGCGTGCGCGTGTACCGCCTGTCGTCGCGCCTGGTGCCGCTCCTCGGCCACCCCCAAACCCGCTCGTGGGACTTCGTCGACGCTGCGGCGGACGGGCTTGCCCAGGTCGGCGCATTCGCGCGCGACCATGGCATGCGGGTAAGCCTCCACCCCGAACACTTCACCCATCTCGGCTCGCCCCGCCGCGAGGTGACGGAGGCCGCAGTGACCTCCCTCGCGCTCTACGCCCGGATGCTCGATGCCATGGGGCTGGGCCGCGACGCGATCCTGGTCGTCCACCCGGGCGGCCTGCACGGCGACCGGGGCGCCTCGCTCGACCGCTTCGCCCGGGTATATGCCGACCTACCGCCCCAGGTGGCGTCGCGCCTCGTTCTGGAGAACGACGACCGCACGTTCACCGCCCGCGAGACGCTCGATCTCGCGGGCCGCATCCGCCGTCCGATGGTTCTCGACCTCCACCACCACCGGCTCAACCCCGGCGAGGATCGCTGCGCGCTCGAAGATCTCCTTGGCGCGGTGTGGCAGACCTGGCCCGCCGACGGCCCGGCGCCCAAGGTGCACCTGTCCTCGCCGCGCGATGCCACGAACCCGAGGGCCCACGCCGACCATGTCGCCGTCGGCGACGTGATCCCGTTCCTCGTTGCCGCGCATCCGCTCGACCGGGACGTCGATGCGATGGTCGAGGCCAAGGCCACCGATCTGGCCGTGACTGCGCTGATGGCCGAACTCGCGCACGTCCCGGGCGTCGAGTGCCTGGACGGGGCCAAGTTCGCCTACGCGCCGGCAGGGACATGAAGACGCCGCCCTCCCGGGCGGCGTCCTGGGGACCTGTGACCGAAGCTAGCGCTTCGAGAACTGCGGCGCCTTGCGGGCCTTCTTCAGGCCGTACTTGCGCCGCTCCTTGGCGCGCGGGTCCCGGGTGAGAAGACCGTCCTTCTTCAGCGTCGGGCGCAGCTCCCGATCGACCAGGAGCAGGGCGCGGGCGATGCCGTGGCGCACCGCACCGGCCTGGCCGGAGACGCCGCCGCCCTCTACGCGGACGAGGATGTCAAACTTGTCGAGCGTGCTCGTGAGCGTGAGAGGCCGCTCCACCAGGGCCCGCAGACCGCGCGTGGGAAAATAGCGCTCGTACGGGTGCCCGTTCACGACGATGCGGCCGCCGCCCGGAATCAGCCGCACCCGGGCAACCGACTCCTTGCGCCGCCCCGTCGCCATCACCTGTGCGATGACCGACATCCTAGCCCTCCTCGCCCGTGGCCGTCTTCAGTGCCGTCATGCCCTGCCAGGGCACCGGTTGCTGGGCCGCATGGGGGTGTTCGCTGCCGCGGTACACCTTGAGCCGGCGGAACATGTCCGCGCCGAGCCGCGTGTGCGGCAGCATGCCCTTGATGGCGTGCTCCACAGCGATGTCCGGCCGGTCGCGCATGATCTGCCGGTACGGGATCTCCTTGAGGCCGCCCATGTAGCCGCTGTGCCGGCGAAACTGCTTCTGGTCCAGCTTGCGTCCGGTCAGGCGCACCTTGGCGGCGTTGACCACGATCACGCCGTCACCCATGTCGGCGTGCGGCGTGTACGTCGGCTTGTGCTTGCCCTTGAGGAGCGCCGCGGCCTGGGCGGCCAAACGGCCGAGGACGGCGCCGTCGGCGTCCAGCACGTACCAGGTGCGCGTCTCGCTCTTGCCGGTCGCCATGTACGACCGCTGCGGCGTGGTGTCCCTGCTCATGGTAGCCTCCTGCTCCGTCGACGACGCCTAGGCGTCAGCCTTCTTACTTTATCGTCGGGTTTCGTGCCCTGTCAACGCGGCGGTCCACCTGGCGCACGCAGCCACGGCGCCTCGAGATCCGCCCGGTAGCGCACCCACTCCAGGCAAAGGCCCTGGGGTGGCGCCGTGGCGCCGGCGCGTGTCCGGTCCCGCGAGGCGAGCGCGTCGCCCACCGTATCCACCCGTCGCCGGCCCAGGCCGATCTCGACGAGCGTGCCGGTCAGGTTTCGCGCCATGCGGTAGAGGAACCCGTCGGCCTCGATCCCGATCCGGATCTCGTCGCCGCGTTCCGCCACGTCGAGGGCGAACACCGTGCGCTCGCGGGTCCGCACCGTCGTGCCGGAGGCCGCAAACGCGCTGAAGTCGTGCCGCCCGAGCGCCGCCCCGGCGGCCGATCGCATGGCGTTGAGGTCGAGCGGTTGGGCCACGTGCCAGGTGCGCGCCCGGCGCAACGGACACGGTGCCGGTCGGGCCAGGATACGGTAGCGGTACGCCTTGCGCTCCGCGCGACGGGGATCGAACGCGAGACTTGCCGGACGCGCAGCCAGGACGGCGACGTCGTCGGGAAGCTGGTGTGCGAGGGCAAACGGCAGTCGCTCGACCGGTACCCGGCCGGCCAGATCGGCGTCGAGGTCGAAACTTGCCACCTGGCCCGCCGCGTGCACGCCGGCATCGGTGCGGCTCGCGCCGCGCACCCGGTTCGGGCGGCCGTAGACGCCAAGGAGGGCCGTCTCGAGCACGTCCTGGACCGCCCTGCCGTTCGCCTGGCTCTGGAAGCCCGCGAACGCGCTGCCGTCGTAGCTCACGAGGAGCGCCACGCGCAGGGCCGGGGGCGCGGCCGCCATCCTACTTCAGGCTCAGCTGCACCAGGGGCGCGCCGTCGCCGCGACGGGCACCGAGCTTGACCGCCCGCGTGTAGCCGCCGGCCACGTCCTTGTAACGGGGGCCCAGGTCGGCGAACAGCTTGCGCACCACGTCCTCCGAGGGCACGACCGTAAGCGCGTGCCGGCGGTGGTGGACGCTGTCTTCTTTGGCGAGCGTGATCAGCCGCTCGGCGATCCGTCCCGCCGCCTTGGCCTTGGCCTCCGTGGTCACGATCGTCTCACGGGCGAGGAGCGCCATCACCTGTCCGCGCAGGAGGGCCTTGCGCGGGCCGGTGGCGCGGTCGAACTTGCTGTAGGCCATCTCCGTTCGTCCTTTCGCTACTCGTCGCTCGGCCGCAGGCCAAGGCCCAGGCCGGCGAGCTTCTGCTTGACCTCGTCGAGCGACTTGCGCCCGAGGTTGCGCACCTTCATCATGTCTTCCTCGGTGCGGTCGGTGAGTTGGCCGATGGTGTCGATGCCGGCGCGCTTGAGGCAGTTGAACGAACGGACCGACAACTCGAGCTCCTCGATCGGCTGCTCGAGCAGGCGCCCCTCGCCCTCGGTGGCGAGCGCGCTCCCGCTCTCCGTACCGACGCCGGTCTCGGCGAGCGTGGAGAACAGGGCCAGGTGGTCCTCGAGGATGCGAGCCGCCTCGGACAGCGCCTCGTCCGGACGCGCGGTCCCATTGGTCCAGATCTCGAACGTCAGGCGGTCGTAGTCCGTGATCTGGCCGACCCGGGTGTTGTCGACGCTGAAGTTCACCCGGCGGACCGGCGAGAACGACGAATCGACGGCAATGACGCCGATGGGCTGGTCGGCCGACTTGTTGCGGTCGGCGCCGACGTAACCGTGGCCGCGGGTCACGCTCGCCTCGAGGCCGACGCGCCCGCCGGCGTCCAGCGTGAGCAGGTGCAGGTCGGGATTCAGGATCTCGATCTCAGCGTCGTGGTCGAGCTCGGCGGCCGTCACGGCACGTGCCTCGCCCTTCGCCTCGGCGGACAGCCGCAGCGTCTTGGGCCCGTCGCCGTACAGGCGCAGGTACAGGCCCTTGAAGTTCAGGATGAGGTCCGTCGTGTCTTCGACCACGCCGGGGATCGTAGAGAACTCGTGGAGCACGCCCTCGACCCGCACCGACGTCACCGCCGCCCCGCTCAGCGAGGACAGGAGCGAGCGCCGCAGCGCGTTGCCCAGCGTGATGCCGAAGCCCGGCTCGAGCGGCTCCAGGACGAAGCGACCGAACGTGCCGCTCGGGTCCATCTCGACGATTTCGATCTCCGGGCGCTCGATGTCGTTCAGGGAAGCCCCTCCTTCTGCCCGCAGCGCCGGCATCATCGCGAATACAGCTCCACGATGAGGTGCTCCTCGACCGGCGCGTCGACCTCGGAACGCGCGGGCAGGCGCGTCAGCGTAATCTCCCAGGCGTCCGGGTTGTAGGCCAGCCACTCGGGCGCCGGACGGGTGCGCGAGATCTCCTGCAGAGCCTGAAGCCGTACCTTCTCCCGGCTCTTCGGCCGCACGCTGATCACGTCGCCCGGCCGTAGCTGGTACGACGGGATCGATACCTTGCGCCCGTTCACGTTGAAGTGGCTGTGGCGCACGAGCTGGCGGGCCTCGGCCCGGGATGCGCCCAGGCCGGCCCGGTACACGACATTGTCGAGGCGACGCTCCAGGGTCTGGAGCAGCACATCGCCGGTGACGCCCTTGGACCGCTGGGCCTTCACCACGTAGCGGCGGAACTGGCCGTCCATCACGCCGTACATGCGGCGGGCCTTCTGCTTCTCGCGAAGCTCCAGGCCGTACTCGGACATCTTCTTGCGAATCTGGCCGTGCTGGCCGGGCGGGTACAGCTTCTTGTGGTTGAGCGGGCACTTGGTGTAGCACCGCTCGCCCTTCAGGAACAGCTTCACGCCCTCGCGCCGGCAGATGCGGCATACGGGACCGGTGTACCGGGCCATCTCTCTCCTCCTTCTTTTACCGCGTCGCTACACCCGGCGCCGCTTCGGCGGCCGGCAGCCGTTGTGGGGCACGGGCGTGACGTCCTTGATCAGGCTCACCTCGAGGCCGGCGGTCTGGAGCGACCGGATCGCCGCCTCCCGTCCCGAGCCGGGGCCCTTGACGTACACCTCGACCTCGCGCAGACCGTGCTCCATCGCGGCGCGGGCCGCGTTCTCGGCCGCCACCTGGGCAGCGAAGGGCGTCGACTTGCGCGACCCCTTAAAACCCTGGCCGCCGGAGGACGCCCAGCTGAGGGCGTTGCCCTGCGGGTCCGTGATCGTGATGATCGTGTTGTTGAACGTGCTCTTGACGTGCGCGATGCCGCGCTCGACGTGCTTGCGCTCCCTGCGCCGCACGCGCTCCCGCCGCTGCGTCTGACCAGGCATGGCCTACCCCTTTCTACTTCTTGCGCCGTACTCCGACGGTCTTCTTCGGACCCTTGCGGGTACGCGCGTTGGTCTGGGTGCGCTGACCGCGGACGGGCAGGTTGCGCCGGTGGCGCAGGCCCCGGTAGGAGCCGATGTCGATCAGGCGCTTGATGTCGGTCTGGACCTCACGTCGAAGGTCACCCTCGACGCGGTAGTTCTGGTCGATGTAGTCACGGATGCGACCGACCTCGTCCTCCTCCAGGTCCTTGACCCGGGTGTCGGGATCGACACCGGTGGACTCGAGGATCGCCCGGGTGCGGGACGGACCGATGCCGAAGATGTACGGAAGCGCCGCCTCTACACGCTTCTCCCTCGGCAGGTCGACGCCAGCGATGCGCGCCATGCTCTTCCTCCCCTCGGAATCCTTACCAACTTTTGTCGTTCTAGTCGTCCGTTACCCCTGCGCCTGCTTGTGCTTGGGGTTCTCGCAGATCACCATGACGCGCCCCTCGCGCCGGATGACCTTGCACTTCTCACACAGTCGCTTCACGGATGGGCGCACCTTCACCGAGACCCCTCCTTCCACGATTACCGGAGCCGGTATGTGATCCGGCCGCGCGTCAGGTCGTAGGGCGACAGTTCCACCGTCACGCGATCGCCCGGAAGAATGCGGATGAAGTTCATGCGCAGCTTGCCGGAGACGTGCGCGAGGACCTTGTGCCCGTTGGGCAGCTCCACCCGGAACATCGCGTTCGGCAGGGGCTCCACCACCCGACCCTCGACCTCGACGCTATCCTCCTTGGCCATTGCCGCTTCCCCCCTTCGCCTCTTCCGTGTGGTTCGGTCCGCCCAGGTGGTCCGGGTCCTCCAGGTCGTCCGGCGGGCCGGCGGCGCGCACCCGGAACGGTGCCAGGGCGGCCTGGATCTCACCATCCGAGAGGCCATGCCCGTCGATCATGCGCCGGGCGATCGTCAGATCGCGGCCGACCTGGCGCAGGTGTCGCCGGTTCTTCGGCTTGGGGTGCGACACCGGGTGCACGTCGCCGTCGACGATCGCGGCCCGCTGGCGACCGAGCATCCCCCACACCAGCGCCACCGTCCCCCGGTCCCGGCCCCGCAGGGACTCGACCACGTCACCGGGCGACAGATCGGGAAGCACAGGTTCAGCCATGCTGTCCCCCCACCGCCGCCTGGTCCGCCACGGCCGGCTCGAGCGTCAGCACCTCGGGCGGGTCGCCGACGGCCACCGTGTGCTCGAAGTGGGCGGACAGGCTGCCGTCCACGGTCACGACGGTCCAGCCGTCGTCGAGCACACGCACCTCGGCGCCGCCCATCGTGAACATGGGCTCGATGGCCAGGACCATGCCCCGGCGCAGGAGCGGCCCCTTGCCGGCCATGCCGTAGTTGGGCACGGCCGGCTCCTCGTGCATCGCCCGGCCGATGCCGTGGCCGACAAAGTCGCGCACCACACCCAGGCCGCATCGGCTCGCCTCCGCCTCGATCGCGTGCGAGATGTCGCCGATTCGGTTGCCGGGCCGACACATCTCGATGCCCTTCCACAAGGCGGCCTCTGTCGCCTCGAGAAGGGCCCGCGCCTGCGCGTCCACCTCGCCGACGGCGACCGTGAACGCGCTGTCGCCCTGGTAGCCGCGCCAGGCGGCACCCAGGTCGACCGAAACGAGGTCGCCGGTGCGGATGACCCGTTCGCCAGGGATGCCGTGGATCACCTCATCATTCACCGACACGCACACGGTGGCGGGAAATCCATGATACCCCTTGAAGTTCGAGTTTGCACCCAGTTCTTCGATGGTGCGCGCGACGGCCGCGTCCAGCTCGCGCGTCCGGATGCCCGGGCGCAGCGCCTCGCGCGCCGCCAGGCGCAGGCGCCCCGTGACGCTGCCGGCGCGGCGCATGAGGTCGAGCTCGCGGTCCGAGCGCAGGACGATCATCGCCGGGCGCCCTCCGGTCCGGTCATGCCCAGGCGGCCGATCGCCGCGTCGAGGCGGGACGCCACCTCATCCACCTCGCCGACGCCGTCGACCGTGTGGGCGAGGCCGCGAAGTTCGTAGTGGGCGACAACCGGACGCGTCTCTTCCCGGTACACCTCGAGGCGGCGCCGGATCGTCTCCGGGCGGTCGTCCGAACGCACCGTGAGCGCTGCCTGGCAGCGGTCGCAGCGGTCGTCCTCGAGCGCCGGCGGCCGCCTCTGCGCGGGATAGACGCTGCCGCAGTCGGGGCAGGTGCGCCGGCCGCCGAGGCGGCCGACCACAACCTCTTCAGGCACGGCCAGCACGAGCACGCCGTCGAGCGGCGCGCCCAGCCGGTCGAGCATCGCGTCGAGGCCCTCGGCCTGCGGAACCGTGCGGGGGAAGCCGTCCAGGACGAAGCCCTGTTGGGCCACGCCGTCGCGCATGCGCTCTTCGACCAGGCCGAGGACCACGCGATCCGGCACGAGGGTGCCGCTGTCGAGGTAGCGCCGGGCCTCCTGGCCCAGGGGCGTCCCCGTGGCAAGCGCCTCCCGCAGGATGTCGCCCGTCGCCATGTGCGCCGCGAAATGCGCCCGGGCGAGCCGGCCGGCCTGCGTACCCTTGCCCGCCCCCGGGGGTCCCATCAGGATGATCCGCACGTCGCGCGCCCCCCTAGGTCCGCAGGAATCCGGAGTATTGGCGCATGAGCATCTGCGCCTGGACCTGCTTGAGCGTGTCGAGACCGACGCCGACGACGATCAGGAGCGATGTGCCGCCGAAGTACAGGTTGTTCAGGTGCGTGAGGCTGACGACCAGTAGCGGCAGGACGGTGATGAGGGCCAGGAACAGGGCGCCGACCGTGGTCAGGTGCAGGGCCACCCGTTCGAGGTAGCCCGCCGTTGGCCGGCCCGGGCGCATGCCGGGGATGAACCCGCCCTGCTTGCGCAGGTTGTCCGCCACGTCGTCCGGCTTGAACACCACGGCGGCGTAGTAGAACGTGAACGCCATGACAAGACCGAACTGCAGCACAAGGTTGGCCCAGCTGCCGAACTGGAGGAAGGTCGCGACCGACTTCATGAACGGCGTGTTCCAGTACGAAGCAACCGTCAACGGCAGGGTGAGGATCGAGATCGCGAAGATCACCGGAATGACGCCGGCCGCGTTCACCTTCATCGGGATGTACGAGGTCTGACCGCCGTACACGCGCCGGCCGACCACCCGCTTGGGGTACTGGACCGGTACGCGCCGCTCGCCCTCCTGGATGAAGATGACGAAGGCGATAATCGCGATCGCGCCCAGGAAGACGATCGCGGCCGCGACCGGGCCGATCGAGCCGACCAGGACCAGCTTGATCAGGTTGACGATCCCGCTCGGCAGCCGGGCGATGATGCCGGCGAAGATGATGAGCGAGATGCCGTTGCCGACGCCGAACTCGTTGATCAGCTCGCCCAGCCACATGAGGAAGGTCGAGCCCACGGTAAGGGTCAGCACGACGAGCAGCTTCTCGAACAGACCGGGCGTCGTGAACGCGCCGCCGCCCGGGGCGATCCGATCCAGGGCGACGAACGTGAGGCCGGTCGCCTGGAGCAACGCGAGCGCCACGGTGGCGTACCGGGTCCATTCGGCGATCTTCTTCTGGCCCTCGGAACCCTCCTTGGAGAGTTCCTCCAGCCGGGGGATCACCGGCGTCAGGACCTGGAAGATGATCGACGCGTTGATGTACGGCATGATGCCCAGGGCAAAGACCGAGAACGCGAAGAACGCGCCCCCGGAGAACAGGTTCAGGAAACCGAAGATCTCGCCCTGGGAAAACGCCGCCTTGATCACGGTGTCGTTCACGCCGGGTACCGGCACGGCACTGCCGAGCCGGAACAGGGCGAGGATGCCGGCGGTAAACAGGACCTTGCGCAGGACGTCCCGCGCTCCCGCCATGTTGGCCAGGCTGGCGGCCATCAAACCACCTCGACGCCGCCGCCGGCCGCCTCGATGGCCGCCTTGGCGCTGCCCGAGAAGGCGTGGGCCCGGACCGTCAGGGCTTTCACTTGGGCACCCTCGGCCAGCGCACCGAGGATCTTGACGCGGCTCTTTTCGGCGTTGTGCAGGATGCCCTCGGAGACGAGCAGCTCGGGCGTCACGACCGTGCCTGCCTCGAAGCGCGTGAGCGCATCGAGGTTGACCTCGGCGAAGCGTCGCCGAGCCGGGGGCGTGAAGCCCTGCTTGGGAATGCGCCTGACGAGGGGCATCTGGCCGCCTTCGAAGCCGGGCCGGACGCCACCGCCGCTACGCGCCTTCTGGCCCTTGTGGCCCCTGCCCGAGGTCTTGCCCAGGCCGCTGCCCAGGCCGCGACCGAGGCGCTTCTTGCTCCGCCGGCTGCCCTCCGGTCGGCGAAGGTCACTCAGCTGCATCGCCGGCACCGCCTTCTCGCTCTTCTTCCACGCGCACCAGGTGGCGGACGCGGCGGAGCATGCCCTCGAGCGACGGGTTGTGCTCGTGCACCCGCGACGAGCCGATCCGCCCCAGGCCGAGCGAGCGCACCGTCTCGTGGTGCACACGCTGGCCGCCGATCGTGCTGCGCGTCTGGGTAATGCGCACCTTCACGCCAGCACCTCCTAGAGAATGGCCTCGACGGCCAGGCCACGCAGCGCGGCGACCTGCGCCGGGCTGCGCAGCTGGCGCAAGGCCTCCATGGTGGCGAGCACCACGTTGTTCGGGTTGGACGAGCCCAGCGACTTCGAGACGACATCCTTGATCCCGGCCAGCTCGAGCACGGCACGCACGCCGCCGCCCGCGATCACGCCGGTGCCGGCAGGCGCCGGCTTGACCAGCACCTTGCCGGCGCCGAACTGGCCCAGACTCTCGTGCGGGATCGTCGTCTTGCGCAGCGGCACCTTGATGAGGTGCTTCTTGGCCGTGTCGATGCCCTTCTGGATCGCGTCCGGAATCTCCTGAGCCTTGCCCAGGCCGACACCGACGCGGCCCTTCTGGTCGCCGACCACGACGACGACGGAAAAGCTGAACCGCCGGCCGCCCTTCACGACCTTGGCGACGCGGTTGATCGAGACAACCTTCTCCTGGAACTCCTGGTCGCGATCATCGCGTCCACGGCCGCGGCCGCGGTCGCCGCCGTCTCGCCTCTGCGGTGGCATGGGATCCCCCCTTTCGTAGCCTCTAGAACTCCAGACCGCCCTGGCGCGCGCCGTCCGCCAGCGCCGCCACGCAGCCGTGGTACAGGTAGCCGCCGCGGTCGAACACGACCTGGGTGATGCCCTTGGCGACCGCCCGCTTGGCCGCAGCCTCGCCGATGACGCGCGCTGCCTCGAGCGGCCGCAGTTCCTTCACCTGGCTGCGCAGATCGGCCTCGACGGTCGACGCCGCGACCAGGGTGCGGCCGCCCTGGTCATCGACGACCTGGGCGTAGATGTGCTGGTTGGACCGGAACACCGTCAGGCGCGGGCGCTCGGCCGAGCCGGCCACGCGGCCACGCACCCGCCGATGGCGCGTCGCGCGCGCCGACCTCCTGTCGTACGGCTTGACCATATCGGGGCTCCTCCTCGGACTACTTCTTGCCGGTCTTGCCGACCTTGCGTCGCACGCGTTCGCCGCGATAGCGGATGCCCTTGCCCTTGTACGGCTCGGGCGGACGGACCGCCCGCACCTTGGCGGCAAACTCGCCCACGTGCTCCTTGTTGGCGCCCCTCACCAGGATCGACGTGACGGCCGGCACCTCGATCGTGACCCCCTCGGGCGGGATCATCTCGACCGGGTGCGAGTATCCCACCGTCAGCACCAGCTTGGTACCGCTCTTGGCGGCACGGTAGCCGACCCCCTGGAGGTCGAGCGCCTTCTCGAACCCGGCCGACACGCCCTCCACCATGTTGGCGATGAGGGTGCGCGTCAGCCCGTGTAGGGACCGGTTGGGGCTCGAGTCGTCCGGTCGCTCGACGGTCACCACGTTGCCCTCGACCACGACCTGCATGGCCGGGTGCAGCGTGCGCTCGAGCGTGCCCTTCGGGCCCTTCACCGTCATCCGGTTGCCGTCGAGAAGGCTCACTTCGACGCCGCCGGGTACCTCGATGGGTCTGCGTCCGATTCGCGACATCTAGCTCACCTCACCACACGTACAGGAGGACCTCGCCGCCCAGGTTACGGCGGCGTGCCTCCCGATCGCTCAGGATTCCCTGCGATGTCGACACGACGGCGACGCCGAGGCCCCCCAGGACGCGGGGCACCTGCTCGCGCTTGGCGTACACGCGAAGGCCCGGTCGCGAGATGCGGCGGATGCCGGTGATGGAACGCTCGCGCGAGCGCTCCTTGGAGTACTTGAGCTGGATGCGCAGGAGCGGGTGGCCCAGGGTGTCCTGCGCCATCTCGAAGTCGCGGATGTAACCCTCGTCGCGCAGAACCGCGGCGATGGCCGCCTTGGCCTTGGAGGCCGGCATCTCCACCCGCTCGTGCCGCACGGACGTCGCGTTGCGGATGCGCGTCAGCATGTCGGCGATCGGATCGGTGGTCACGTCAGTCCCCCCTCTACCAGCTGGCCTTGGTCACGCCCGGAATCTCGCCCCGGTGGGCGAGCGACCGGAAGCAGTGCCGGCACAGTCCAAACCGCCGCATGTACGCGCCGCTGCGGCCGCAAAGACGGCAGCGGTGGGTCAGGCGGACACGGAACTTGGGCGTGCGCTGGCTACGGATGACGAGCGACTTCTTCGCCACTTCCCTACCCCTCCCGTCTAGTCGCGCAGCGGTACGCCGAGCAGGCGCAGGAACTCGCGCCCTTCCTCGTCCGTCCGCGCGGTGGTGACGATCGTGACGTCCATTCCCCGGATCTTCTCTACTTCTTCGTAGTTGATTTCCGGGAAGATAAGCTGCTCTCTCAGGCCCAGGCTGTAGTTGCCCCGGCCGTCGAATCCCTTCGGGGACAGGCCGCGGAAGTCGCGCACGCGGGGCAGCGCGAACGTTGTCAGGCGTTCGAGGAAATCCCACATGCGCTTGCCCCGTAGCGTGACCATGGCGCCGATCGGCATCCCGGCCCGGATCTTGAACGAAGCCACCGACTTCTTGGCCCGGCGGACCACGCCCTTCTGGCCGGTGATCGTCGACATGTCCTTGAGGGCGCTGTCGAGCGCGCGCGGGTTCTGCACGGCATCGCCCACGCCCATGTTCACGACGATCTTGTGCAGGCGGGGCACCTGCATCACGTTCTTGTAGCCGAAGCGCTCGGTCAGCCGACCGCGCACTTCCGACTCGTACCGTTCCTTGAGCATCGCGGTCCTCCTACCTAGCGGTCGATCGTCGCGCCGCAGCGCTTGCACACGCGCACGCGTCCGTCGTCCGTGACCTTGTGCGCCACCCGGGTGGGCTTGTGGCAGCTCGGGCAGACGAGCATCAGGTTGGAGGCGTGCACGGGTGCCTCCATCGTGATGATGCCGCCCTGGGGGTTCTTCATCGACGGCTTCGTGTGGCGCTTCACCTTGTTCACGTTCTCCACGACCGCCCGGCCGTCGGTCGGCAACGATCGCGTCACCTTGCCCCGAAGGCCGCGGTCCTTGCCGGTCAGGACCAGGACCGTATCGCCCTTGCGGATGTGCATGATGCCCTCCTAGAGGACCTCGGGGGCCAGCGAAAGGATGCGCATGAACTCGCGCTCCCTCAGCTCCCTGGCCACCGGTCCGAAGATGCGGGTGCCGCGCGGCTCGTGCTCGTCGCGCAGGATCACCGCGGCGTTATCGTCAAACCGGATCACGGTCCCGTCCGCCCGGCGCACCGGCCGCCGCGTGCGCACGATCACCGCGCGCACCACGTCGCCCTTCTTGACGACGCCGCCGGGGCTGGCCTGCTTGACCGAGGCGACGATGACATCGCCGACCCGGCCGTAACGGCGGAACGAACCGCCGAGGACCTGGATGCACATGATCTCCTTGGCGCCCGTGTTGTCCGCGACCGCAAGGCGTGTCTGGCTCTGGATCATTCGCCCTTCGCCTCCGTCACCGGCGCGCCGCCCGGTCCGAGGATCTCAAGCACCCGCCAGCGCTTCTCCTTGGAGAGCGGACGCGCCTCGATGATCCGCACCCAGTCGCCGCTGCGTGCCCGGTTGTCCGGGTTGTGGGCCTTGTACCGGCTGGTGCGGCGGATGCGCTTCTTGTACAGGGGGTGCGCGGTGATGCGCTCGACGGCGACGACGACGGTCTTCTCCATCTTGTCGCTGACGACGCGTCCCACCATGGTCTTCTTCTGCGGCCTTGCGGACGCCGCCTCAGGCTGTGCCACCTTCAATCCCTCCTCGCCTTCGTCAGCCCGAGATGCCGAGCTCGTGCTCGCGCAGGACGGTCTCCACCCGCGCGATCTCGTGGCGCACCTCGGAGATCCGCGAGGGCTTGTCGAGCTGACCCGTGGCAGCCTGGAAGCGCAGCCGGAACAACTCGGTCTTCAACGACGTCAGGCGCTCGCGCAGACGGCCGTCGTCCTCCTTGCGAAGCTCGGAGGCCTTCATACGCTCGCCCCCTCCTCCGCCTCGCGCACGACAAAGCGGGTGCGGATGGGCAGCTTGTGCGCGGCTAGGCGCATCGCCTCGGCCGCGACGGTCTCGGGCACGCCGGCCATCTCGAACATGATCCGGCCCGGCCGGACCACGGCAACCCAGTACTCGGGCGAGCCCTTGCCGCTACCCATACGGGTTTCCGCCGGCTTCTTCGTAACAGGCTTGTCCGGGAAGATCGTGATCCAGACCTTGCCGCCGCGGCGGATGTGGCGCGTGATCGCGACACGGGCTGCTTCAATCTGGCGGTCGGTGATCCAGGCCGGTTCCAGGGCCATGAGACCAAACTCGCCGTGCGTCACGTGCGTGCCGCGCTCGGCGGCTCCCTTCATCCGACCGCGCATCACCTTGCGGTGCTCGACCCGGCGGGGTGCCAGCATCAGGCCTCTCCCCCTTCGCCGGTCGGGCGCGCGGCACCGGTCGCGATCACCGGCGTCTCGCCGACGGCCCGTAGCGGCGCCGGTGCGGCAGCGCGCTCGCCCATGCGGGGCTCGCGGCGCTCACCGCGCGGCTTCTCCGGGACCTTGTAGATCCACACCTTGACGCCGATCTGACCATAGGTGGTCTTCGCCTCGGCCACGCCGAAGTCGATGTCGGCACGCAGCGTGTGCAGGGGCACGGTGCCCTCCCAGTACCACTCGCGGCGGTGCATTTCGGAACCGCCGAGGCGGCCCTTGGTCATCACCTTGATGCCCTTGGCGCCCTGACGCATGGCCCGGCCGACCGCCTGCTTCATCACGCGCTTGAAGCCGACGCGCTTTTCCAAGGCGGCCGCCACGGACTCGGCCACGAGCTGGGCGTCGGTGTCCGGCGAGCGGATCTCACGGATGTCGACCGACACCTTCTTGCCGGTCATCGCCTCCATGCGAAGGCGCAGGTTGTCGACCGCCGTGCCGCCGCGGCCGATCACCACGCCCGGCTTGCCCGTGTGGATGAATAGCTTGATTCGGCCGGGGTAGCGCTCGATCTCGACCTTGGCCACACCCGCGCCGTACAGCTCGCGCTTAACGAAGGTGCGCAGCTTGTGGTCCTCGACGATGTAGTCCGCAAAGGCCTTCTTGCCCGCGTACCACCGCGAGTCCCAGTCCCGCGTGATACCCACGCGGAAGCCGTGCGGATGGATCTTCTGTCCCATGTCGCTACACCTCCTTGGAGCGCACGACCACCGTGATGTGCGCGGTGCGCTTGAGAATCGGGAACGCCTGCCCCCGCTGGCGCGGGTGGACGCGCTTCATCGTCGTGCCGGCATCGACGAACGCACGCGAGATCACGAGGTCGCGACGTGCGATGCCGAGGTTCTCCTGGGCGTTGGCGGCGGCGCTCTCGATCACCTTGCTCACGAGCGGCGACGCCTTGCGCGGTACGAAGCGCAGGATCGAGATCGCCTCGTCCACGCTGCGGCCGCGGACCAGGTCGACCACGACCCGCGCCTTCTGCGGGGTAATGCGCAGGCCCTTGGCCACCGCATACACCTCACCCGGCTCCGTCCTCACCTGGGCAGTCCTCCTCTCGCGCCTACTTCGGGGCGGTGGACCGCTCGGTGTGGGCGCTGTGCCCGCGGAACGTGCGGGTTGGCGCGAACTCCCCCAGCTTGTGACCCACCATGTCCTCGGTCATGTAGACCGGCACGTGCCGCCGGCCGTCGTGGACGGCGACCGTGTGCCCGATCATCTCGGGCACGATCGTGGCCGCGCGGTTCCACGACTTGAGCACGCGCCGCTCGCCGGTGCCGGCCATGGCCTCCAGCTTCTTCACCAGGCGCTCGTCGACGTACGGCCCCTTCTTCAGGGATCGGCTCATCCGGCGGTTCCTCCTTCGTACCGGCTAGCGCCGGCCGCCGCGACGCTTCAGGATGAAGCGGTCGCTCTTGCGGCGCGGGCGTCGGGTCTTCTTGCCCAGGGTCGGCTTGCCCCACGGGCTCATCGGGGACGGACGGCCGATCGGCGCCTTCCCCTCGCCGCCACCGTGCGGGTGGTCGACGGGGTTCATCACGACGCCGCGGACCGACGGGCGGAAGCCCTTGTGTCGCGTCCGGCCCGCCTTGCCGCCCTTGACGTTCTCGTGTTCGAGGTTGCCTACCTGACCTACGGTGGCGCGACAGTCGAGTCGCACCTGCCGCTGCTCGCCCGACGGCAGGCGCAGGAGGGCGAGGTTGCCCTCCTTGGCCATGAGCTGGGCGGAGGTGCCGGCGGCCCGGCACATCTGCCCGCCGTGCCCGGGATACAGCTCGATGTTGTGAACCTGGGTGCCGAGCGGCATGTTGCGCAGGGCGAGGGTGTTCCCCGGACGGATGTCCGACTCCGGTCCCGACCGCAGAACGTCGCCCACCTTCAGACCGTTCGGCGCCAGCACGTACGACTTGCGGCCGTCCGCGTAGTAGACGAGGGCGATGCGTGCCGTGCGGTTCGGGTCGTACTCGATCGCCCGGACGGTCGCCGGCACGCCGTCGTGGTCGCGCTTGAAGTCAACCAGGCGGTACCGGCGGGCGTGGCCGCCGCCGCGGTGGCGAACGGTCATCCGACCGCGCGAGTTGCGCCCGCCGTGCGACCGACGCGGTCCGAGAAGCGAGCGCTCCGGATGGTCCTTCGTAATCTCGTCGAACGACGACACCGTCATCTGCCGCCTGCCCGGCGTATACGGGCGAAAGCTCTTGACCGGCATCCCTACACCCCCTCGAAGAACGTGATCGTTTTGCCGGGGGCGAGGGTGACGATGGCCTTCTTCCAGTCCGGCTTGTGGCCGGCGAACTTGCCGCGCCGCCGCAGCTTGCCGTGCATGTGCATGGTCCGGACCTCGCGCACCTCGACCTTGAACAGATCCTCGACGGCGCGTGCGATGTCCGGCTTGGTCGCCTTGAGCGGCACCCGGAAGGTGTATTTGCCGTATGCCTGGAGGGACATCGCGTGCTCGGTCACGACCGGTGCGAGGAGCACCTGGTGGCTTTCCATCAGCCGAGCACCTCCTCGAGCACCCGCACCGACTCGGCCGTGAGGACAAGGCGCGGGTGGGCGAGCAGGTCGCGCGCCGTCACCTGGCGCGCCTCGAGGGACGTGGCGCCGGGTAGGTTGCGAATGGACTTGTAGACGATCGGGTCGTGATCGGCCGTCACGAGGAGCGCCCGCAACGAGCCCAGCGCGTCGAGGGCGGCGCGCACGGTCTTCGTCTTCGGTTCGCTCAGCTGCAAGGCGTTCGCCTCGAGGACCACGATCTCGCCGTCGCGCGCCTTCGCGGACAGGGCGCTCACCACCGCCCGGCGGCGCATCTTCTGCGGCAGCGCCAGGCGAAAGTCGTTGGGGCGCGGGCCGAAGACCACGCCACCCTTGCGCCACAACGGTGACCGGATCGAACCCTGGCGGGCGCGGCCGGTGCCCTTCTGGCGCCACGGCTTGCGACCGCCGCCGCGGACTTCGGCGCGGGTCTTGGTCGACCGCGTGCCCTGGCGCTGGTTGGCCTGCCAGATCACGACGGCCTGATGCAACAGCGCCTCGTTCACCTCGGCGGCAAACACCTTGTCGGAAACCTCGATCTCACCCTTGTCCTCGCCAGCGAGGCCGCGCAGGGGGAGCTTCATCTCGGCTGCCCCCCCTTCGCCCGGGCCTTGACCGACGGGCGCACGACGACGAACGCGCCACGCGCGCCGGGCACCGAACCTTTGACCATGATGAGACCGCGGCCCTCGTCGATGCGCACCACCTCGAGGTCCTGGACGGTGCGCCGCACGGCGCCCATGTGACCGGGCAGCTTGCGCCCGGGGTGGACCCGGCCGCCGCCGCCCGACGTGCGCGCGCTGAGCGAGCCGGGCCCGCGGTGGTACTTGGAGCCGTGGGCCATCGGCCCACGGCCGAAGTGGTGACGCTTGACCGAGCCGGCAAAGCCGCGTCCGCGCGATACGCCGGTGACGTCCACCTTGTCGCCCACGCCGAACACGGTGACGGCGACCGTCTCCCCGGCCTCGGGATCGGCCGCGTCCTCCGGCAGTGACAGCTCGCGGACGAACGCGGGCACGGCCGCGCCCTCCGGTACCTGTCCCTTGTCCGGCCGGTTGGGCCGCCGGCGCTGCCCGCACCCGAGCTGCACGGCCCGATAGCCGTCCTTGGCCTCGGTCCGCACGCGAACAACGCGGCACGACCCGGCCTCGATCACGGTGACGCCGAGCTGGGCGCCCCGCTCGTCGAAGATCTGGGTCATCCCGACCTTGCGGCCGAGGATTCCGCTCGCCATGGCCATCCCCCTGATCTCGAATCTCGACTAGAGCTTGATCTCGATGTCGACGCCGGCGGGAAGGTCGAGCTTCATGAGGGCGTCCATCGTCCGGCCGGTCGGCTCGACGATGTCGATGAGCCGCTTGTGCGTGCGCATCTCGAACTGCTCGCGGATGTCCTTCTCGCCGTTGGGGGCCGTGAGGATCGTGTAGACGCTGCGCTCCGTGGGCAGCGGCAGCGGGCCCGACACCTCGGCGCCGGTTCGCTTGGCCGTCTCGACGATGCGGCTGGCGCTCTGGTCGAGCAGGCGATGGTCGAATCCCTTCAGCCGGATGCGGATCTGCTGGCTGCGTGCGGCGGTGGGCGCCGCCCCCGCCGCCTGCTTGGCGGCGGCTGCCTTCGTCGGCATCGAACTACCTCCCCCGCGGCGAGCGCGCGTGCGTACGCACTACTTGGTGATCTTGGTGACGACGCCGGCACCGACGGTGTGGCCGCCCTCGCGGATGGCGAAGCGCAGGCCCTCCTCCATGGCGATCGAGCTGATCAGCTCGACCTGCATCTGGATGTTGTCGCCGGGCATCACCATCTCGACGCCGTCCGGCAGGGTGACCACGCCGGTGACGTCGGTCGTGCGGAAGTAGAACTGCGGCCGATAGCCGTTGAAGAATGGCGTGTGACGGCCGCCCTCTTCCTTGGACAGGACGTACACCTCGGCGGCGAAGTTGGTGTGCGGGTGGATCGAGCCCGGCTTGGCGAGAACCTGACCCCGCTCGATCTCGTTCTTGTCCACACCCCGCAGCAGGCAGCCGATGTTGTCGCCCGCCATGCCCTCGTCGAGAAGCTTGCGGAACATCTCGACGCCGGTGACGATCGTCTTCTTGGCCTTCTCGACCAGTCCGACGATCTCGATCTCCTCGCCGACCTTCACGCGGCCGCGCTCGACTCGGCCGGTCGCGACGGTGCCGCGGCCGGTAATCGAGAACACGTCCTCGACCGGCATGAGGAAGGGCTTGTCGATGTCGCGCTCGGGCTGCGGGACATAGCTGTCGACGGCGTCCATCAGCTCCCAGATCTTTCCGCACCACTCGCAGTCGCGCTTGCCGCAGCCACACTCGAGGGCCTTCAGGGCGCTTCCCGCGATGACGGGGATCTCGTCGCCGGGGAACTGGTAGCTCGACAGCAGCTCGCGCACCTCGAGCTCGACCAGCTCCATGATCTCGGGGTCGTCGACCATGTCGGCCTTGTTGAGGAAGACGACGATGTTCGGCACGCCGACCTGGCGGGCCAGGAGGATGTGCTCGCGGGTCTGCGGCATCGGCCCGTCGGCCGCGGACACGACGAGAATGGCGCCATCCATCTGGGCCGCGCCCGTGATCATGTTCTTCACGTAGTCGGCGTGGCCGGGGCAGTCGACGTGGGCGTAGTGGCGCTTCTCGGTCTGGTACTCGACGTGCGCCGTCGCGATGGTGATGCCGCGCTCGCGCTCCTCGGGTGCCTTGTCGATCTGGTCGTAGGCAGTGAACTCGGCCCCGCCTGCGGTCGACAGGACCTTGGTGATGGCCGCCGTCAAGGTGGTCTTGCCGTGGTCGACGTGACCGATGGTCCCGACGTTCACGTGGGGCTTGGAGCGGTCGAACTTCTGCTTGGCCACTTACGCTACCTCCCGTCTTCGTCGAAACAGGGAACCTGGCTCTTCGCGATCCCGACCGGGATCGCGGGGGCGCCACCCGCTACGGCCCGGGGGCCTTCGTCCTAGCGGGTGGCGCGGGCCTTCATCACCGACTCGGCGACGTTCTTGGGCACCTCTTCGTAGGCCTCGAACTGCATCGAGTAGGTGCCGCGGCCCTGGGTGCGCGAGCGCAGGTCCGTGGCGTAGCCGAACATCTCGCCGAGCGGCACCATGCCCCGGATGACCTGGGCGTTGCCGCGCCGGTCCATACCCTCGACCCTACCGCGGCGAGCGTTCAGGTCGCCGATCACGTCGCCCATGTAGTCCTCCGGCACCGTCACCTCGACCCGCATGACCGGCTCGAGAAGCACCGGGTCGGCCTTGCGGGCCGCCTCCTTGAACGCCATCGAGCCCGCAATCTTGAACGCCATCTCGGACGAGTCGACGTCGTGGTAGGAACCGTCGACGAGGGTGACGTGCACATCCAGGGTGGGATAGCCGGCGACGACGCCGGTCTCGGCCGCCTCGCGGATGCCCGCCTCGATCGCGTTCCAGTACTCGCGAGGGACAACGCCGCCGACGATCTTCGACTCGAAGGCGAAGCCGCTGCCGCGCTCGCCCGGCTCCAGCTCGACCACGGCGTGGCCGTACTGACCGTGGCCCCCGGTCTGGCGGATGTACTTGCCCTCGGCCTTGGCCGGCTTGCGCAGGGTCTCCTTGTACGCGACCTGCGGCCGGCCGACGTTCGCCCCGACCTTGAACTCGCGCAGCATGCGGTCGACGATCACCTCGAGATGGAGTTCGCCCATCCCCTGGATGATCGTCTGCGAGGTCTCAGGGTCGGTGTGCATCCGGAAGGTGGGGTCCTCCTCGCCCAACTTGGACAGGGCGACGCCCATCTTCTCCTGGTCGGCCTTCGTCTTCGGCTCGATCGCCACGGAGATGACCGGCTCGGGGAAGACGATCGACTCCAGGATCACCGGCTGGTCCTCGGCGCAGATCGTGTCGCCCGTACCGGTGTCCTTGAGACCGACGGCGGCGGCAATGTCGCCGGCGAGCACCTCGGTGATCTCCTCGCGGTGGTTGGCGTGCATCTGCAGCACGCGGCCGATCCGCTCACGCCTGCCCTTGGTGGCGTTGTACACGTACGAGCCGGACGTGAGCGTGCCGGAGTAGACGCGGAAGAAGCACAGCTTGCCGACGTACGGGTCGGTGGCGATCTTGAACGCCAGGCCGGCGAACGGCCCCTTGTCCTCCGGCCGGCGTTCGACCTCGGCCCCGTCCGGCGTCAGGCCGGTCACGGGCGGCAGGTCAAGCGGCGACGGCAGGTAGTCCACGACGGCGTCGAGGAGCGGCTGGACGCCCTTGTTGCGGTAGGAGCTACCGCATAGGACCGGCGTGATCCGGTCGGTCACCGTGCCCTTGCGGATGGCCGCGCGGATTTCGTCCGGGCTGACCTCGTGGCCCTCCATCCACTTTTCCATGAGCGCGTCGTCCATCTCGGCCGCCGCCTCGACGAGGCGCTCGTGCCAGGCCTGAGCCTCGGCCACGAGGTCCTCGGGGATGTCGGTCAGATCCGAGTGGGTGCCGAGGTCGTCGGTGTAGATGACGGCCTTCATCCGCAGCAGGTCGATCACGCCGCGGAAATGGTCCTCCGCCCCGATCGGGATCTGCACCGGCACGGGCGCCGCGCCCAGCCGGTCGCGGATCTCTTCGACACAACGGAAGAACTCCGCCCCGACGATGTCCATCTTGTTCACGTAGCAGATCCGGGGCACGCGGTACTTGTCCGCCTGACGCCAGACCGTCTCCGACTGGGGCTCGACCCCGCCCTTGGCGTCAAACACCGCGACCGCACCGTCAAGGACGCGCAGGGAGCGCTCCACTTCGACCGTGAAGTCCACGTGCCCGGGCGTGTCGATAATGTTCACCTTATGGTCGCGCCACTGCGCCGTGGTCGCGGCCGAGGTGATCGTGATGCCCCGCTCCTGCTCCTGGACCATCCAGTCCATCGTGGCGCTGCCCTCGTGCACCTCGCCCATGCGGTGGACCCGGCCGGTGTAGAAGAGGATGCGCTCGGTGGTGGTCGTCTTCCCCGCGTCGATGTGCGCCATGATGCCAATGTTGCGCACGCGCTCCAAGGGTACGGTACGGGCCAAGGTGATCCCCTCCTTCCTGGTCTTCCGTTACCAGCGGTAGTGCGCGAAGGGCCGGTTGGCCTCGGCCATGCGGTGGACCTCTTCCTTGCGCCGCACGGCGCCGCCGGCGTTCTGGGCCGCCTCCAGGATCTCGCCGGCCAGCCGCTCCGCCATGCCTCGCTCGTGGCGGGCGCGCGAGAACTGGATCAGCCAGCGCAGCGCGAGCGACAGGCGCCGCTCCGGTCGCACCTCGAAGGGTACCTGGTAGGTGGAGCCGCCCACGCGGTGAGGCTTCACCTCAAGCACCGGCATGACGTTGCGCACGGCCGTCTCGAACGTCTCGAGCGGGCTCTGGCCCGTGCGCTCCTGCACGATGTCGAACGCCTTGTAGACGATGCGCTGGGCGAGCGCCTTCTTGCCGTCATACATGACCTTGTTGACCGCCCGCGAGACCAGCTCGCTCTGGTAGACCGGATCGGCCTCGATCCGGCGGCGGGGAATGTACCCCTTCCTCGGCATGACGCTACCCCCCGCTACTTCTTGCCGCCGGAGCGCTTGGCCCCGTACTTGGACCGGCCCTGCTCGCGCTTGGCCACCCCGGCCGCGTCAAGCGCACCGCGGATGATGTGGTACCGCACGCCCGGCAGGTCCTTCACGCGGCCGCCGCGCACCAGCACGACGGAGTGCTCCTGCAGGTTGTGGCCGATGCCCGGGATGTACACCGTGACCTCCTGGCCGTTGGTCAGGCGGACACGCGCCACCTTTCGCAGCGCCGAGTTCGGCTTCTTCGGCGTCTGCGTGCGCACCTGGGTGCACACGCCCCGCCGCTGCGGAGCCCCCGCCAGCGCGGGCGCCGCAGACTTGTGTCCGCTGCGCTTGCGCGGCCTGTTCACGAGCTGGTTGATCGTCGGCATGAAGCGCGCTTACCTCCCCATCGTCTGGGCGTCTTCGGCCCGAAGCAGGGCCGCCGCTGCGGCCCCCACCTGGATGCCGCAGGCGCGACCCAACTCCGCCATGGAATCCGTGTAACTCACCGCGACGCCGCGGGCCGCGGCCTCGCGCAGGAGCTCCTGCGTCACCGACGGGTCGGCGTCCTGGGCGACGATCACGCGCTCGACGCGGTCGCGCTCCAAGTGCTTGCGCGCCTCACGCACCCCGACCGCCCGGCGACCGGAGATGCGGAGCGCTTCGCGCAACTCCGCGTCCGTGCGACACACGCCCCTTCAATGTACCCGCGTCAGTCTGCACTGTCAATGAATGTCTGAACCTCGACCGAAGCCCTGCCGGCCGCCGCGGCGTACGCTCCCTCGAGCATGTCGGGGTAGCGCGCCATGCCCGTGCCGGCCGGTACCAGCTTGCCGATGATCACGTTCTCCTTGAGGCCGAGCAGGGGATCGGTCTTGCCCTTGATGGCGGCCTCGGTGAGCACCCGTGTCGTCTCCTGGAAGGAGGCGGCGGACAGGAACGAGTCGGTCGCGAGCGACGCCTTTGTGATGCCGAGGAGCACCGCGCGACCCTGGGAGGGCTCGAGGCCCTGCTCCTCGGCGTAACGGTTGGCGTCCTCGTAGTCGAACAGGTCGACAAGGCTGCCCGTCAGGAGCGCCGTGTCGCCGGGCTCCTCGATCTTCACCTTGCGCAGCATCTGCCGGACGATGACCTCGATGTGCTTGTCGTTGATGTCCACGCCCTGCAGGCGGTAGACGCGCTGGACCTCGTGCAGGAGGTAGCGTTCGACACCGTTGACACCCTGCACGCGCAGGAGGTCATGCGGGTTGAGCGGACCCTCGGTAAGCGGCTCGCCGGCCTGGACCGTGTCGCCGTCGCGCACCCGCAGGCGAGAGCCGCTCGGCATCGGGTGATTTTCCCGCTGGCCGTCCTCGGACGTGATCTCGAACTCGCGCTTGCCCTTGGTCTCGACGAACTTCACCGTGCCGCCGATCTCGGCGATCGTTGCCTGGCCCTTGGGCCGGCGCGCCTCGAACAGCTCTTCGACGCGCGGCAGGCCGGTGGTGATGTCCTCACCTGCGACACCGCCGGTGTGGAATGTCCGCATGGTCAACTGCGTGCCCGGTTCGCCGATCGACTGGGCGGCGATGATGCCGACCGCCTCGCCCACCTCGACCAGCCGGCCGTTGGCCAGGTTGCGGCCGTAGCATGTCCGGCAGATGCCGTAGCGGGTCCGGCAGGTGAGCACGCTGCGGATGTCGACCTGGCCGATGCCGGCGTCCATGATCGCCTGGGCGCGCGCCTCGTCGATCTCCTCGCCGGCCGGGCAGATGAGCTCTCCCGTCTCCGGGTGGGCGATGTCCACCAGGCTGATGCGGCCGACGATGCGGTCGTACAGCCCCTCGATCACCTCGGTGCCGTCCTGGACGCGGGTGACGCGCACGCCGCTGCGGGTGCCGCAGTCGTCCTCGCGCACGATGACGTCCTGCGAGACGTCGACGAGGCGGCGGGTCAGGTAGCCCGAGTCGGCGGTACGAAGGGCGGTGTCCGCCAGGCCCTTGCGCGCGCCGTGCGTCGAGGTGAAGTACTCGAGCACGGTCAGACCCTCGCGGAAGTTCGCCCGCACCGGCTCCTCGATGATCCGGCCCGACGGGTCGCTCATCAGGCCGCGCATGCCCGCCAGCTGGGTGATCTGCTGGATGTTTCCGCGCGCACCCGAGGTCGCCATCATGTACACAGGGTTGTACGGGTCGAAGGTGTCCATGAGCGCCTGGGTGACGTCGTCCTTGGCCTTGCCCCAGATGTCGATCACGCGCTGGTAGCGCTCGTCGTTGGTGATGAGGCCGCGCCGGTACTGGCGATAGATCTGGTCGACGCTGTGCTGGGCGGCGTCGAGGATCTCGGTCTTCTTCTGCGGCACCTGGATGTCCGACATCGCGATCGTGATGCCGGCCCGCGTGGCGTAGGTGAAGCCGAGGTTCTTGATCGCGTCGAGGACGTCGGCCGTGCCGGCCGCGCCTAGGCGCCGGTACAGGTCGGCGACGAGGACGGTGAGCGCCTTGCGGTCGATCACCGCATTGCGGTAGCCGAGCTCGGGCGGCAGGCACTCGTTGAACATCAGCCGGCCGACCGTGGTCTCGAGGGTCTGGCCGTCCCGACGGACGCGGATCCTGGCCTGGAGCGAGACGGCGCCCGTCTGGTAGGCCCGCATGCCCTCCTCCGGGTCGATGAACGCCTTGCCCTCACCCTTGGCGCCCTCGCGTTCGATCGTGAGGTAGTACGACCCGAGGACGACGTCCTTGGTCGGCGTCACGACCGGGTGGCCGTCCTTGGGGTTGAGGATGTTGTGCGACGCCAGCATGAGGATGCGGGCCTCGGCCTGGGCCTCGACCGACAGGGGCACGTGCACGGCCATCTGGTCACCGTCGAAGTCGGCGTTGTAGGCGGTGCAGACCAGCGGGTGGATCTGGATCGCGCGGCCCTCGACGAGGATCGGCTCGAACGCCTGGATGCCCAGGCGATGCAGCGTCGGCGCGCGGTTGAGGAGGACCGGGTGCTCGCGGATGACCTTCTCGAGCACGTCCCAGACCTCGTTCTTCGCCCGCTCGACCATGCGCTTGGCCGCCTTGATGTTGTGGGCGTATCCCATCTCGACGAGTTCCTTCATGACGAACGGCTTGAACAGCTCGATCGCCATTTCCTTGGGCAGGCCGCACTGGTGGAGCTTGAGCTGCGGCCCGACGACGATCACGGACCGGCCGGAGTAGTCGACGCGCTTGCCCAGGAGGTTCTGGCGGAAGCGGCCCTGCTTTCCCTTGAGCAGATCGCTCAGCGACTTCAGGGGACGGTTGCCGGGACCGGTCACGGGCCGACCGCGGCGGCCGTTGTCGATGAGGGCGTCGACTGCCTCCTGGAGCATGCGCTTCTCGTTGCGCACGATGATATCCGGCGCACCGAGGTCGAGCAGGCGCTTGAGGCGGTTATTGCGGTTGATCACGCGGCGGTACAGGTCGTTCAGGTCGGATGTGGCGAACCGGCCGCCGTCCAGCTGCACCATCGGCCGCAGGTCGGGCGGGATGACCGGGATCACGTCGAGGATCATCCACTCCGGCCGGTTCCCGCTCTGACGGAACGCCTCCGCCACCTCGAGGCGGCGCACGGCGCGGATGCGGCGCTGGCCGGAACTCGACTTGACCTCGCCGCGCAGGTCGCGCGAGAGCTTCTCCAGGTCGATCGCCAGGAGCAGCTCCTTGATCGCCTCGGCGCCCATGCCGGCGCGGAACGCGTGCCCGTAACGGTCGCGGTTCTCCCGGTACTCCTGCTCGGTGAGAAGCTGGCGCTCCATGAGCGGGGTCGTACCCGGGTCGATGACGATGTACGAGGCGAAGTACAGGACCTTCTCGAGCGAGCGCGGCGACACGTCAAGGATGAGCCCCATCCGGCTGGGGATGCCCTTGAAGTACCAGATGTGGCTGACCGGCGCGGCGAGCTCGATGTGGCCCATGCGCTCGCGGCGCACCTTCGAGCGCGTTACCTCGACGCCGCAGCGATCGCACACGATGCCCTTGTAGCGAATGCGCTTGTACTTGCCGCAATGGCATTCCCAGTCCCGCTGCGGGCCGAAGATCTTCTCGCAGAACAGGCCCTCGCGCTCCGGCTTGAGCGTGCGGTAGTTGATGGTCTCGGGCTTCTTGACCTCGCCGCGGGACCACTCCCGGATCTGCTCCGGGGAGGCGAGGCCGATGCGCATGGAGTTGAAGTCGTTGACGTCCAGCGTGGCCGTGACCCCCTTACTCGTCTTCGGCTCCGCTGTCCAGGCCGGCGGCCGGATCCAGCGGCTCATCGTCGTCGCGGCCCTGCAGGAGCACCGACAGATCCTCGGTCGGCTCGACCGGTGCCTCGTCCGGCGCCTCCGCGTCGTCCTCGTCGATGTCGCCGTCCGCCTCGTCCGCGCCGGGTTCGTCCGGCACGCTCGTCGCCAGTTCGCCCGGCTCGGCCTGGCGTACGCCGCCACGCCCGCCGACGAACGACGGGTCGAACGGCAGGTCGAGTTCCTGCGCGGTCTCGTCGGCGTCGTCGTCGCTCTCGCGGATCTCGATCTCGCGCAGGTCCTCGGACAGGACCTTGACATCGAGGCCAAGGGACTGGAGCTCCTTGATCAGCACCTTGAACGACTCAGGCACACCCGGTTCGGGGATGTTCTCGCCCTTCACGATCGCTTCATAGGTGTGGACACGGCCGACCACGTCGTCCGACTTCACCGTCAGCAGCTCCTGGAGGGTATAGGCGCTGCCGTAAGCCTCGAGCGCCCACACCTCCATCTCCCCGAAGCGCTGGCCGCCGAACTGGGCCTTGCCGCCGAGGGGCTGCTGGGTGACGAGCGAGTAGGGGCCGGTCGAGCGGGAGTGGATCTTGTCGTCGACCAGGTGGGCCAGCTTCAGCATGTAGACGTAGCCGACCGTGACCTCGTTGTCGAAGGCCTCGCCCGACCGCCCGTCGCGAAGCTCGATCTTGCCCGTCGACGGCAGCCCGGCGCGGGTGAGCTCCTGGCGCAGGTTCTCCTCGCTCGCGCCGTCGAACACCGGCGTGGCGACGAACAGCCCGAGAGCCTTGGCCGCCCAGCCCAGGTGGGTCTCCATGACCTGGCCGATGTTCATGCGCGACGGCACGCCAAGCGGGTTCAGGACGATCTCGACCGGCGTCCCGTCGGGCAGGAACGGCATGTCCTCCTCCGGCAGGATGCGGGCGACGACGCCCTTGTTGCCGTGGCGACCGGCCATCTTGTCGCCCTCGGAGATCTTGCGCTTCTGGGCTACGTACACGCGCACGAGCTGGTTGAGCCCGGGCGTGAGCTCGTCGCCCGCCTCGCGGGTGAAGACCTTCACGTCGACGATGATGCCGCTCTCGCCGTGGGGCACGCGCAGCGACGTGTCGCGGACCTCGCGTGCCTTCTCGCCGAAGATCGCGCGCAGCAGGCGCTCCTCCGCCGTGAGCTCGGTCTCGCCCTTGGGCGTCACCTTGCCGACCAGGATGTCGCCGGTGCGGACCTCCGCGCCGATGCGGATGATCCCCCGGTCGTCGAGGTCCTTCAGCGCGTCCTCGCCCACGTTGGGGATGTCGCGGGTGATTTCCTCCGGGCCCAGCTTGGTGTCCCGGGCGTCGCACTCGTACTCCTCGATGTGGATCGAGGTGAAGACGTCCTCGCGGACCATCTTTTCGCTCAGGAGGATCGCGTCCTCGTAGTTGTAGCCCTCCCAGGGCATGAACGCGACGAGGACGTTGCGGCCCAGGGCCAACTCGCCGTGGTCGGTCGACGGTCCGTCCGCGAGCACATCGCCCGCGCCGACCCGCTCGCCCGCCCGGACGATCGGCCGCTGGTTCATGCACGTGCCCTGGTTCGAGCGCGAGAACTTCAGCAGCGAGTACCGGTCGTCGTGGCCCTCGTCGGTGCGGACGACGATCTCACGCGCGTTCACTCGCGCCACGTGGCCAGCCCGCCGGGCCAGGACGGCCACGCCGGAGTCGCGCGCCGCCTTGTACTCCATGCCTGTGCCGACCAGCGGCGCCTCGGTGCGCAGCAGCGGTACCGCCTGGCGCTGCATGTTCGAGCCCATGAGGGCGCGGTTGGCGTCGTCGTGCTCGAGGAACGGGATGAGGGCGGTGGCGATGGACACCACCTGCTTGGGCGACACGTCCATGTAGTCCGCCTCGGTCGGCGACACGTTGCGGATCTCGTGGCGGTAGCGGACCGTCACGCGCTCGGACGCGTAGGAGCCGTCGTCGTTGAGGACGGCGTTGGCCTGCGCGATGACGCACTCGTCCTCTTCGTCGGCGGTCAGGTACTTGATCTCGTCGGTCACCCGGCCCTCGCGCACAACCCGGTACGGCGTCTCGATGAACCCGTACTGGTTGATCCGCGCGAACGTCGACAGCGAGCCGATGAGGCCGATGTTCGGCCCTTCAGGCGTCTCGATCGGGCACATGCGGCCGTAGTGCGAGTCGTGGACGTCGCGAACCTCCATGCCGGCGCGCTCGCGCGACAGACCGCCGGGGCCCAGCGCCGACAGCCGGCGTTTGTGGGTGAGCTCGGCCAGGGGGTTGGTCTGGTCCATGAACTGCGACAGCTGGCTGGACCCGAAGAACTCCTTCACCGCCGCGACCACGGGACGGATGTTGATCAGGGCCTGGGGCGTGATCGACTCCATGTCCTGGATCGTCATGCGCTCACGCACAACCCGCTCCATACGCGACAGGCCGACACGGAACTGGTTCTGCAGCAGCTCTCCCACGGACCGCAGGCGCCGGTTGCCCAGGTGGTCGATGTCGTCGACGCTGCCCAGGCCCTGGTACAGGTTGACCAGGTAGCCGACCGCCGCGATGACGTCCGCGCTGCTCAGCGTCTTCGTCTCGATGCCGGGGGTGCCGTTGCCCACGACGCGCACCTGCCGGCCGTCGCGCAGGAGGATGTCGGCGAAGCGCACCCGGGCCTCGTCGATGCGGTCGGCCAGCTCGCGCGTCACGACCTGGCCGGGCATGACGATGACCTCGCCGGTCTCGGGGTTGGCGATCGGGGTGGCGACCTGCATGCCCAGGATCCGCCGCCGCAGCGACAGCTTCTTGTTCAGCTTGTACCGGCCAACGGGCGCCAGGTCGTAGCGCTTGGTGTCGAAGAACAGCGAGTTCAAAAGGTTGCGCGCGCTGTCCACGCTGGCCGGCTCACCCGGGCGGATGCGCTTGTAGATCTCGAGCAGGGCCTGCTCCTCGGATTCGGCCGGGTCGCGCTCGAGCGTCGCCAGCAGGTGCGCGTCCTCGCCCATGGTCTCGAGGATCTTCTCGCGCGAGCCGAGGCCGACGGCGCGCAGGAGGACCGTGATCGGCAGTTTGCGCGTCCGGTCGACCCGCACGCTGAGGACGCCGCCCGCGTCCGCCTCGAACTCCAACCAGGCGCCGCGGTTGGGAATCACGGTGGCGCTGAACGTCTCGTCGCCGCCCGGCTCGTGCGTCCGCCCGTAGTACACGCCCGGCGAACGGACAAGCTGGGAGACGATGACGCGCTCGGCCCCGTTGATGATGAAGGTTCCCTTGTCGGTCATGAGCGGGAAGTCGCCCATGAACACGTCCTGCTCCTTGACCTCGCCCGTCTGTCGATTGATCAGACGGACGCGCGCCTTGAGGGGCGCCTGGAAGGAAACATCCCGCTCCTTGCATTCCTCGACGTCATACTTTGGCTCGCCAAGCTCGTGTCCGACCAGTTCCAGCGACAGGTTGCCGGTGAAGTCCTGGATGGGCGAAATGTCCCGAAAGGTCTCCCGCAGTCCTTCCTCAAGGAACCACCTGTACGAGTGCTGCTGCACCTCGAGCAGGTTGGGCATTTCGAGCACTTCGTGGATGCGCCCGAAGCTCCACCGTTCGCGGGTTCCAACCTTCATGGGGACGGCCAATCCTATCCCTCCCTGATCCTTCCCACGGCGCTCACGGTCGACCGCATACGCGGACGACCCTCCGGAGATGGCAGAGCGTTACTTTACCACGGTGCTCTTGGAACGTCAAGGAAGCCCGGAGGAGCGGGCTACCCCGTCCCCTGGGCTTCCGTGGAGGAACTACTTGACGGTGACGACCGCGCCGGACTCCTCCAGCTTGGCCTTGAAGTTCTCCGCGTCGGCCTTGGACACCTTCTCCTTGACCGCCTTGGGCGCCGCCTCGACCAGGTCCTTGGCCTCCTTGAGGCCAAGTCCGGTGAGCTCGCGCACGACCTTGATCACCTGGATCTTCTTGTCCCCGACCGTGTCGAGGATGACGTCGAACTCGGTCTGCTCCTCGACCGCGGCTGCGGCTGCGCCGCCCGCCGCGGGCGCCGCGGCGATCGCGACCGGCGCCGCCGCGCTCACGCCGAACGTCGTCTCGAACGCCTTGACGAGCTCCGAGAGCTCGAGGACGTTCATCCCCTTGACGACCTCGAGAACCTCTTCCACCTTGCTGGCCATCTTGCTACCTCCTTGGCTGGGCCGGAACCCGACGGACATGGACCGGGAGATGCCGACCTAGGCAGCCTCGTCCTGACGCTGCTTCTCGAGCGCGCCCAGGGCACGGCCAACCTGGGCGATCGGCTCGGCGAGAACCCGCGCGAGGGACGTCGCCGGGGACGCCAGAAGGCCCGCGATCTGGCCGAGGAGCTGCTCGCGCGACGGCACCCTGGCCAGCGCGTCGACCTCGCTCGCCGATAGGGCCCGGCCTTCGAGCAGGCCTGCCTTCACCTTCCACTGGTCACGGTGCTCGTTGCCGAAGTCGGCGGCGACCTTAACCGGTGCGACCGGGTCCTCGAATGCGAACACGACGAGGGTAGGCCCGGTAAGCGCGTGATCGAGACCCTCGAGGCCCGCACCCTGTACGGCGAGGCCGAGCAGGGTGTTCTTGACCACCTTGAGCTCGCCACCGCTCTCGGCCACCTTGCGCCGCAGCGCCGTGATCTGCGCCACCGACAGGGCCTTGTACTCGGCCAGGACCGCGCTCTTGGAGCGCTCGATCCGGTCGCGCAACGCGGCCACGGTGTCAACCTTGACGGCTGTAGGCATGACTGCCTCCTTTCCGACGCCGACTCATACGAAAACCCCGTCGCAGCAAGCGACGGGGAAACCGTCCGAGCTGCCTCGGTGGGATGTTACGGGCAATGCCCAACCCACTGTCTATGGCGTCGCACCCGACCATACCAGACCCACCCGCCGCCGGCAAGGACGCGCCGCCCGTCGCGAGCCCGCCTGCGGAGCAGTCGGGCCGGCGCCCTCGCTTCAGCGGGCGCCCAGCGCGACCGCCGCCGCCAGCGTGACGACGCCGATCGCGGCCGTGATGACGGACGACCGCAGGCGGGACGCCAGGCCGAGGATCGCCCCGATCGTGAGGAAACTGACCACCGCGGACAGGGCGACCATGAGCACGGTCGGGCCGACGCCGACCTTCGCCACGGCGGCCAGGCCGTGATGGCCGACGACGAGCGGCACCGCGCCCGCGGCCAGGAGGGCGACCACGTCGAGGAGGAAGGACAGGCGCAAGGCGGTGCGCGCCTCACGGCCCAGCCAGATGAGCGGCGTCACCGTGACGGCGCTGCGGCTGATTCCGGGCAGGGCGGCCAGGCCCTGGCAGGCGCCCACCAGGAGCGCAACCCAGGTACCGGGCGCCTCGACGGGATCGTCCGCGGTGGCGGCGGCGGCCGTGCCGGACGACCGCACCAGGCGCTCGCGCTGGGCACTGATCGCACTCGTGGCGAGAAGGAGCAGGCCGATGCCCGCCATCGCCCACGCCCCCCCGGTGGCCGTGAACGCGGCGGTGACGCCGGCGTAGATGGGCAGGCCGACCACCCCGGTGGCCAGCGTGGCGAGAACCACGTACCGCAACAGCCGCGCGTCGGCGTCGTCGGCGAACGCGTGCGGCACCGCGCGGATGGCCCGCATGACGTCAGCCCGGAAGTACCACAGGGCAGCGAAGAATGAACCGAAGTTCGCCAGGAGCCCCATGACGTAGCCCGTGCCGAGGCTGTAGCCGCCGGCCGCGAACACGAAGGTGATCATCGTCTTGGAACTCACGGGCAGCCATTCCACGATGCCCTGGATCAGGCCCGCGGCCGCTGCCACCACCCACTGCACGCCCCCACCTCCCGCTGTGCGCGCTCCCGCACACGCCGTCTGGACAGACGCGGACGCCCATGGTTGTCTGAAAGCAAACGTGGCGGGAGGCGTTCGCGTGGCAAAGCCCCACATCTCGGTCATGTCCGTGCCGGTATCGGACCCGGACCGGGCCAAGGACTTCTACACGCGCGTGCTCGGGTTTCAGGTGGAGATGGACGGTCCGTTCGGCAACGGCATGCGCTGGCTGATGCTGCGCCCGCCGGGGGCCGGGACCGCCATCACCCTGGTTACCTGGTTCGCCTCGATGCCTGCCGGGTCCCTGCGCGGGGCCGTGCTGTCGGTCCCGGACATCGAGGCGGCGGTCGCGTCCATGCGCGCGGCCGGTGCGCAGTTCGACGACGAGGCGATCCAGTCCGCGCCGTGGGGGCGCTGGGTCACCGTGCGCGACCCGGACGGAAACCGTTGGGTCGTCCAGGAGGACGCGCCGGCATCGGCCTAGCCTAGCGCCACACCACGCGCGCCTCGACGACCACCGCCGCCCGTCCCCCGCTCGCCTCGGCCAGGGTGCGTTGCCACTCGTCGAGGCGGCCGTCCGGCACTTCGCCGGATAGCTCCACGCCGCCGGCCGTGTAGAGCCGCTCGGGCGCCTCCCGCATGCCGTCCGCGATCGCGATCTCGAGGCGCGCCGCGTCGGCAAAGCCGACCAGGACACATACCCGCCGGTGGGCCACGAGAACGCGCACCCCCGCGTCCAGGACCGCAGCCTGGGCGGCTTCGCCGTACGCGCGGGACAGGCCCCCGACGCCGAGGAGGGTGCCGCCGAAGACGCGCGCCACACACACCGCGGCGTCCACCACGTCGGCGCCGTCCAGCACCGAAAGGCACGGACGGCCGCCGGTCCCGTGCGGTTCGCCGTCGTCGGACGAGCGCGACCGCCCGTCGCGACCGCGCCACGCGTACACCACGTGCCCGACGTCGGGGTGGACCGCCCGCGCCTCGTCGAGGACGGCCCGCAGTCCGTCGCCGTCCTCGGCCACCGGCGCGGCCAAGGCGAAGAAGCGCGACTTGCGCACGATCGATGTGGCCGTGCCGGCGCGCGCCAGCCCCCGGATCCCGGTGCGCTCTTGCATGGCTTGATTGTACCGGCCCGCCCGCCCGCCGGACGGTCTTGCGAACGGCGTCGGGCGACGGGAACGGCGGGAGACCCCCGGCAGCCGGGGGTCTCCCTGGTTCCGGTGGTCCGGCTAGCCGGCCCGCTCGACCGTCGCGCGGGTCGACATCGGGATGCCCGGGCCCATCGTCGTCGCCAGATAGGCGCTCTTCATGTACGTGCCCTTGGCGGCCGACGGCTTGGCGCGCTGGAGCGCGTCGAGAACCGCGTGGACGTTCTCCGCCAGCTTGTCGGCCGGGAACGACACGCGGCCAACCGGCACGTGGACGATGCCGGCCTTCTCGGTGCGGAACTCGATCTTGCCGGCCCGGATCTCGCGGATCGCGCCCGCGACGTCCATCGAGACCGTTCCGCTCTTGGGGTTGGGCATCAGGCCGCGCGGACCCAGCACCTTGCCCAGGCGCCCCACGCTGGCCATCATGTCCGGCGTGGCGACCGCGACGTCGAACTCCAGCCAGCCGCCCTGGACGCGGGCCACGAGCTCCTCGTCGCCGACGACGTCGGCACCGGCCTCGGTGGCCTCGCGCGCCTTCTCGCCCTTCGCGAACACGACCAGGCGCACGGTCTTGCCCGTGCCGTTAGGCAGGGCGACCGCGCCGCGCACCATCTGGTCCGCGTGGCGGGGGTCGACGCCCAGCCGCACGGCGAGCTCGACCGACTCGTCGAAGCGGGCCACGGCGGTCTCCTTGACCAGCGCGCACGCCTCCGCGACGTCGTAGACGCGACCCGGCTCGATCTTCTTCAGGGCCTCCTGGTAGCGCTTGCCCTTGGCCATCGCCTTCTTGTCCCCCTACGCGATCTCGATGCCCATGGAGCGCGCCGTGCCCTCGACCATGCGCTCCGCCGCGGCAAGGTCGACCCCGCCCAGATCGGCCAGCTTGGTCTGCGCGACCTCGCGCACCTTGTCCCGGGAGATGCGCCCGACCTTCTGCGCGTGGGGCTTGGGCGAGCCCTTCTCCAGGCCCACGGCCTTCAGGATCAGGACCGCGGTCGGCGGCGTCTTGGTCACGAACGTGAACGACCGGTCGTCGTACACCGTGATCACCACCGGCACCACCGTGCCCGCCTGGCTGGCCGTCCGCTCGTTGTAGTCCTTGCAGAACGCCATGATGTTGATGCCCAAGGGTCCCAGCGCACTGCCGACAGGCGGCGCGGGCGTCGCCTTGCCTGCCTGGATCTGCAGCTTGACCTCCGCAACGACCTTCTTCGCCATCGCCGTAGCCTCCCGTCGCGCCTTCGCTACTCTTCCACGGAGATCTGCTCGAAGTCCAGTTCGACAGGCGTCTCGCGTCCGAACATATTGATCCGTACGCGCAGCTTGTTGCGTTCCGCGTGGACCTCTTCGACAACCCCGCCGAACCCCGAGAAGGGACCGGTAATCACCTTGACCGGCTGGCCGATCGCGATGTCCGCGGGCGGCTTTTCGCGAATCATGCCCATCTGGCGGAGAATCGACCGGACCTCTCGCTCCTGGAGCGGCACCGGGCGCGTTCCCGACGAGACAAATCCCGTTACGCCGGGAGTGTTTCGCACCACGTACCAGGAGTCGTCGGTGTTGATCATCTCGACCATGACGTAGCCGGGGAAGATCTTGCGCTTGACGCGCCGGCGCTTGCCGTCCTTGAACTCCACCTCGTCCTCGGTCGGCACGAGGACCTGGAAGATCTTATCCTCCATGTGCATCGACTGCACACGCTTCTCCAGGTTCGCCTTCACCTTGTTCTCATAGCCGGAGTACGTGTGGATCACATACCACCGGCGCTCCGGCTCCCGTGCCTCCATACCTTCAGGACCTCCACCGGCCTCGCTAGCCACCGATCAGATTGATGCCGAGATGAAAGATCGTATCGCACAGGTACAGGAACAGCGCGCCGACGATCACCGCGCCGCAAAGCGCGACGGTGTAGGCGATCAGAATCTGGCGGGTCGGCCAGACCACCTTGCGCATCTCCGCGATGACGTCACGGACGTACTTGGCCGTTCGTTCCGCGGGCGGCAGCGTCGCTGCGTCCATCATGTCCCACCTCAAGAAAGATGGCAGGGGCGGAGGGACTCGAACCCCCAACCGGCGGATTTGGAGTCCGCTGCTCTACCAATTATGAGCTACGCCCCTGCAAAGCCCCGGGCTACGCCCGGTCTACCGCGTCTCCCGGTGGAGGCGGTGGATACCGCACACCCGGCAGAACTTGCGAAGCTCGATCCGCTGGCTGTCGTTCTTCTTGTTCTTGGTCGTCGTGTAGTTGCGCTCCTGGCACTCCGTGCAGGCCAGCGTCACGATCGATCGCATGCTCTCGCTCCCCCCCAAGTCGCCACAACATCGTAAGGGTCGGCCCGGCGTGTGTCAAGGAAGGACCGCCGTGCGGGCAGGGAGGCCTGGCTGGGCCTGGCAACCGCCGGCACCCATTCGGGACGGTTCGCCCAAATGCGCGCCGCGGGGCAAATCGCATGATCGAATGTACACATTTGACGTCGCCTTGACCGCATGAAACGCGTCGTGTTCCACTTGGGCGCCTTTGCGACGTATGCGCGCCGACGTTTCGTCTCCATCGGCGGCAAATGGCTTCAATCATGCAGGAGGCCGCGCACTACCGCCGAAGTCTAGCCTCGCCTCGTTGATCACGCTCACTCTTGGAGGAGTTCGCTTGACGAAAGCTGAGGTCCAAACCATCCTCAATGCCATTGCTGAGGAGTTCGAAGCGGTCGACCAGGCCGACTTGGCTCGAGCGTACCGCCGAGCGGCCGGCTTGGTCGAAGGAATCGAAGAAGGCCCGCGTCGTAGACGGCGCCGCACCACGCGCGCGGCGGTCGCGACGCCCGGCCGACGCCGTGGCCGTCCGCCGCGCGCCGCCTCGGCCGAGTAGGACACGAACACCGGGGCCGTCCCGCCCACCTTCGGGTGGCGGGACGGCCCCGGCCTTTCAGGCCCGGGACCGAGGGGCCGCCCGACAGCAACGGAGCCGTCCGTCGCCCGAGGGCGCCTGGACGGCTCCGCCTGCCGATGCGCGCTAACCCAGCGCGCCGATGTCGGGGTGCGCGCACTCCTCGAAGCGCTCGCGGACCGCCCAGCTGAGCCGCTGGGTCGTCGACGCGTGCTCCTTGCCCACCCGGAGCGTGCCGTGGCCCCGCGCGACCCCCTCCAGGCGGACCAGGGCAGCCCCTCCGGCGAGCCTCGGGTCGAGGCCGCGCAGCGTCTCCTCGAGACGCTCGATCTCCTCGCGGGGGACGTCGCTCAGGCGGCGCATCAGCTCGCCCCGGCCCAGCGCGCGCACCGCGGCAAACCCGCGGTCGCCCAGGACGACGACGCCGATGTTGCGCGCCCGTCCGTTCCACACATGGCGTAGCGGTGCGTATCGATACGACTTGCGTTCCAGGCCGATCCCCCCTTGTTCGAGGATTGCCGACCTTGTAGTTTTAAACGAGTTGGCGGTTTCCGTCAACCCGCGTGTGCGCCAGCCCGACGGTTCGCCTGGGTCGCGGCCACGTGCCGGTATGCCGGACGCGCGCTACGCCGCAGGCCATCGAGGCTGACCAGGTAATGCGGCCGCCCGCCGGTACGCGCCTTCGGTGCGGACACGGGCAGGACTCCCTGGCGCACATCCCGGTAGACCATGTCGTAGGACACCCCCGCCGCATCGGCGACGTCGACCAGACTCCAAGGTCCGCTGCCCTCCAGGGGCCTCACCGGCAATCCCGCCATGGCGACCGCTCCTCCCCGTCCTGTCGGACTCTGGGGAGAGCGTAGCGGGGGGATGTGACGGTACTGCGTCACCATCGTGACAAAACTATGGCGAGCGGTGGCGATGTGCGCAGTTAGCCGCGAACCGGGCCCGCGCGTGGCGCCGCCGGCGCGACGCGTTCGGGACCGCGGATCTGGCCCGTGCCCGTGGCGACGTAGCGCAGGGTCGTCAGCGCCTCCAGGCCGACCGGCCCGCGCACGTGCAGTTTCTGGGTCGAGATGCCCACCTCGGCGCCAAGGCCCCACTCGTACCCGTCGGTAAACCGCGTCGAGGCATTCACGTAGACAACGGCCGCGTCGACGCCGGCGGCAAAGCGTTCCTGCACGGCGACACTGTCGGTCACGACGGCCTCCGAGTGGCGGGTGCCGTACCGGGCGATGTGCCCGATCGCGCCCTCGACGCCGTCGACCACGCGCACGGCGCAGACGAGGTCGAGATACTCGGTCGACCAGTCGTCCTCCCCCGCCGGTTCGATCGCCGCACCCGTCGCGGCCAGGAGCGCCGCGCTGTCCGGGCAGGCCCGCAGGCGAACGCCCCAGGCAGCAAGGGCCGCGCCCAGGGCAGGAAGGAACGTACCGGCCACGGCCCGGTCGACCAGGATCGTCTCGGCCGCGTTGCACACGGCCGGGCTGTCCACCTTGGCGTCGACCGCGATGCGTAGCGCCATCGCCAGGTCGGCTGCCCCGTCGACGTACACGTGGCAGTTGCCGACCCCCGTCTCGATCACCGGTGCCCGCGCCTCGCGGCGCACGCGCGCGATGAGGCCGGCGCCGCCGCGGGGCACCACCAGATCGAAGCGGTCACTGGCCATCATCGCGGCGAAGCCGCTACGGTCGTCGTCGTCGCTGACGACCGCAGCGGCCGTGGGCGGCAGATCCGCCAACGCGAGGGCGCGGCCGAGGCAGCCGGCGAGAACCGCCTGGGTGCGCTGCGCCTCGCGCCCGCCGCGCAGGACCACCGCGTTTCCCGCCTTGAGGGCGATGCTGGCGACCTCGGTCGTGACATCCGGGCGGGCCTCGTACACGACCCCGATCAGCCCCAGCGGCACCCGCCGCGGCTCGAGTCGCAGGCCGCTGGGCAGGATCCGGACCGGCCCGCCGATGGCGAGCGGGTCCGGCAGCTCCGCGACGGCCCGCACGCGCGCCGCCATCGAGGCCACCTTGCCCGCGTCGACCCGCAACCGGCCCAGGAGCGACGCCGGCAGCCGCGTCGCCTCCGCCTGCGCGACGTCATCGGCGTTGGCGGCGCACAGAGCCGGCTGCGCCGCCTCCATCTGTGCCGCCAGGGCGTGCAGCGCCGACCGCCGGGTCTGGGCAGAGGCGCGGGCCATCGCGGCCCGGGCCTGGCTCGCCGCCTCGATCGCGCCCTGGGTGCGGTCGAACGCCTCACTCGCCACCTGCGACCGACACCTCCCCCGTCAGGTGCGTGGGTACGCGCACCGCGACGGGCCACGGCACCACGTGCTCCACCCGCGTACCGACGTGCTCGCCGGCGACGGCGGCGGCCACGACGCCCGCGTGCCCGCCGTGCGCGATCACCGCGCACACGCCGCCCTGGGCCGCCCGCAGGGCGGCCCGCGCCTTGCTCGACATGCCGCCCCGGCCGTGCGGCCCGGTCGAGACGACGGCCAGACCCGGTACCATACCGGCCAGCTCGGCGGTCGTGACGGTGCGGATCGGTCGGGCTGTCGGTTCGATGCGGGGATCGGCCGTGCACAACCCGTCCTGGTCGGTGAGGATGACAAGGAGGTCGGCCGCCAGGCGCAGTGCCAGTTCCGCCGCCAGCGTGTCGTTGTCGGCGACGGGCGTGCGGGCGTCCGCGACCGGGTCGTTGCCGTTCACCACGGGCACGAAGCCCGCGTCCCACAGCGCCCGGACCGCCGCCGCGCCCGCCGCCCCCGGGCGCAGGTCGCGATCGGCGACGAGAACCTGCGCGGCGACGACGCCGTGGCGCGCGAGGGCGGCCTGCCAGCGGGAGAACACGACGGGCTGGCCGAGGGCGGCCGCCGCGGCGTCGCCCAGGGTCGCACCGTAGGCTGCGCGCCCCGCCTGGACGGCGCCGGAGGTCGTCACGGCGATGCGGTGCCCCGTCCGCGCCAGGGCGGCGACCTGGTCGGCGAGCAGGTCGATGGGGTCGCCCGCCTGGCCGTGGGCCACCGTCGACGTCCCGACCTTCACGACGACCTGCATAGGCCCACCGCCCCCCTGAGATTTTTGCATAGTAGTGCATAGTTATGCTGCGGTCAACGCAAGGCATGGCGCCCCCCGCCGCCTCGGCCGACCTGGGCCGATCGGGCCCGAGGATCGCGCGACATCGCCGGCCCGGCGACCGCCGCACGTTCGCCTGACCGGATGTCCATCCGCTCCGGGTCGTGCATCCGGGCGGAGTTTGCCGCCACCTGCGCCGGGTGCCTGCACGCGCCGGTGCGCCCGGCGCCCGCGCCGACGCCGGCACCGATGCGCTGCGCCGCGTCCGATGCCTTGCGGTCCGGGCCGCGTCCGCCCGTATACTGCCAAGTATGGGTGACCATGCGGCCGCGTGCTGGGCACGGCGGTGGCGGTCGGTTCATCGGCCAGGAGGTGGGCGCATGCCCCGGGAGACCGCGCGGGCCGACATCCCGGTCCTCCATCCGAGCGGCCTGCACGCCCGGCCGGCGGCGGCCTTCGTGCGCACGGCCGGGAGGTTCCAGGCCTCCATCCGCGTCGCGCACGCCGGCCGGGAGGCGGACGGCAAGAGTATCCTCGAAGTGCTGACGCTGGGTGTGCGCGAGGGCGCGACCATCCACGTGGTGGCCGAGGGCGAGGACGCCCGCGAGGCGGTGGCCGCCCTCGTTCGACTGGCCGACCGGCGGTTCGAGGCGGGAGCGGGGGCGCAGGCGTGAGCGGCACCGCGTGGTCCGGGTCCGCCTCGCTCGCCGGCCGCGGCGCGATCGTGCTCGGCGCCGGCAGTGGCATCGGCCGGGCAGTCGCGCTCGCCCTGGCGGCGGACGGAGCCCGGGTGGTGGCGTGCGCCCTTCACGCCGACCGGGCCGAGGAAACGGCGGCGCACGCCCGCGCGCAAGGGGGACAGGCCTATGCCGTCGCCGGCGACGTGAGCGCGCGCGACGGCGCCGAGGCGGTCATGGACGCCGCCGCCGCGCACCTCGGCGACCGGATCGACGTGTTTGTGCACAGCGCGGGCGGCAGCGCCTCGTCGCCGTTCCTTCAAGAGGACGAGGCCTACTGGCGCGGGATCCTCGACCTGAACCTGTGGAGCGTGCTGTGGACCGCCCAGCGCGTCGCCCGCCAAATGGTCGCCCGGCGGGACGGCGCGATCGTCTTCGTCACGTCGGACGCGGGCAAGGTCGGGCAGAAGAACCAGGCCGTATACGCCGCCGCCAAGGGCGCCGTGCACGCGTTCACGCGCTCGCTCGCTCGCGAACTGGTCGGGGATGGCGTGCGGGTGAACGCGGTCGCGCCGGGACCGACGCGCACCCGCCTGCTGGAGGCGAACATGGACACCGCCGCGGGGCGGGACCTCGTCGCCCGGATCGAGCGCCAGGTGCCGATGCGCAGGCTGGCGCAGCCGGAAGAGATCGCCCAGGCCGTGCTCTTTCTGGCCTCCCCCCGGGCCTCGTTCATCACCGGCCAGATTCTGTCGGCGAGCGGCGGCCTAACGATGGTGTAGGCGCCCGGGCGGCGCCGAGCAGGGGGCGATGGTGGATGGCGACCGACGGCTGCGACGCGATCCTGTCCGCGGTGGGATCGCACTGGACGACCCTTCCCGCGCTCGTGCGTGCGACCGGCGCACCGCCCGAGCGCATCCTCGCCTGCCTCGAACGGGCCGTCGCGAGCGGACGGATCGAGACCCCGCGCGGCGCCTACCGGCGCACCATGTGGCGCCGGACCGCCTCGTAGGGGCGCCCGCGCCGGCGGCGGCCGGCAACCGGGCCGACGCCGCGAGCCGTGCCGACAGCGGGAGGTGGTTACCGTGACGCCGGCGATCCAGGTGCGCGATCTGCGCACCTCGCTGGGCGGGCGTCCCGTCCTGGACGGCATCTCCTTCGATGTGGACCCCGGCGAGCGTGTGGGCCTTACCGGTCCCAACGGCGCCGGCAAGAGCACCCTCCTGCGCATCCTGGCGGGCTGGTCGGGGTACGACGCCGGCGCGGTCGAGGTGCTGGGCCATCCCCTGCCGAGCGCAGAACGCAGCCTGCGCGACCGGGTCGTCCTTGTCCCCGACGTGCCGACGTTCTACCTCGAGCTCACGGCCGCCGAGCACGTCCGCTTCATCGCCCAGGCGCGGCGGATGCCCGACGGTGCGGCCGACGGCGTGCAGCTCCTCGATCGCGTCGGCCTCGGCCGCTCCCGCGATGCCTACCCGTCCTCGTACTCGCGGGGCATGCAGATCAAGCTCGCCCTCGTGCTGGCGCTCATGGCCCGGCCGGCCGTGCTCCTCCTGGACGAGCCCTGGGGCGCCATCGATGGCGAGTCGGTCGGCACGGTCGCCGACCTTGTCGAGGAGCGGCTGGGGCCGGCCGGTACGCTGGTGGTGGTGTCGCACGTGTGGCCGGCCGGCACGCGGCGGGACCGCGACCTCGTGCTTCGCGACGGACGCGTGTCGGCCGGTTCTCGGTGAGCGCGCCACCGGCCGGCGCCAGCCGGGCGCTCGTCTGGCTGCGCGCCCGGCAGTTGCGTGCGTCCACCGCATACTGGCTCGGCGTCGTCGGTCTCGACGTCCGCCCCGGCCTGGGCGGCTGGCTGTACACGCTGTACTTCGTCCTGATCGCGATGGGGTGGCTCGCCTACGCCTGGGCCGACATGCTGGCGGTCGGCGTGTCGGCCGGCGCCACCGGGGCGGTGCGGGAGGTCATCGCCCGGGCCCTGCCGACCGCGGTCGGCTTCCTCCAGGCCGGCATCATGGCGGCCCTGGCCGGATCGGCCGCGGTGCGCCTGTCCTGGCCCGACCGGGACTGGCTGGTGACCGTGCCGCTGCCCGCCTGGACCTACGTCGCGGACGCCTGGGCCGCGCTCGCCCGCCCGGCGATCGCGCTCGGCCTCGTTCTTGCCAGTGTTGCCGCCGCCGCCCTGGATGGCGGCGTCGCAAGCGTCCCGGCGGCGCTCGTGCCCGCCCTGGCCGTCACCCTGGTCTCGCTCAGCCTGGCCCTGCTGCCGGCCGCAACCGGCCGGGCAGGCCGCCGTCGGCGCCCCTGGCTGCCGTGGCTCCTCGCCATCGGCTGGGCCGGCGCCGCGATCTGGCTGCCCGCCGCGCGCGAGCCGGCGCGGGCGTTCGTCGCCATCGCGCGTGGCGGCGCCCTCGACCCCTGGCTCATCCCCCTCGCCGCCTGGGCCATCGCCTGCGCTCTCCTCCTGGCGGTTGTGGCCCGCACCCTCAACCTCACCTGGGCGACGGACGACAGCCGCGGTCGGACCGAGCGCCAGAGCGTCGCCTCGCTGGCCTGGACCGATCCGGGAGCGGCGCGCGCATACCTCGCCGAACGCCGGGCCGCATCGCGACGCCGCCGCGGCGCGATGGCCCGATGGCCCGGGCTGTGGGCGCTCCCGGCCCGCCAGGTCGTGACCTGGCTGCGCGAACCGCGGGTCGCGCTCGCCCTCGTCGAGCTCGGCCTGAAGGTGTGGACCGGGTTGTGGATCTGTCTAAACCCGGCCACGGGCCTCGCCTGGGTACCGTGGCTGGTCGTGGTCCTGGCCACCGGTCGGCGCTCCCTCTCCGGCCTCGTCTGGGGCGGCGCGCGAAGCCCGTTTGTCGACCAGTTCCTCCCCTGGCCCGACATCCGCCGCCTGTGGGCCGAGCTCGTCCTGCCGGGGAGCATCGTCACGGCGGCGGCCTGGGCCGCCTGGTGGGTCCGGCCGGCGGCGCCGGGATGGCTGGATGCCCTCTCGGCGCTGGTGGCAGCGCCCGCGCTGGCCTTCCTCCTGCTCATCGCGTCGGCGGGAGACGCGGCGCTTCCCGGCCGACGCCGACGCGTCGACCCCGGCCTCGCGGCGAGCGTCCTGATCGCGGTGGTACTGATCGTGGCGGCCGCGTGGCGAAGCCCGGTCGCGTCGGCGCTGGTCGCCGTCGCAGGCTGCCTGGCCATCGTCCGCTGGCTGGAGGGGCCCCGGGGGACCGTGGCGCGCGACGGGTCCGTCGCCGCCAGCCGGCCGGAGTAGCCCGCCGGCAGGCCGCGACCGGCCCCTACCACTCGTCGTAGTGCAGACGCAGCCCGTCCGCGCCGAGTTCCTCGACCGGGCCCTCCGCTCCGGCCGGCACGGCCCGCAGGCGGCGGTAGCGGCCGCGGAAGAAGACGAGGGGCTCCTCCCTCCCGGCGGCACCGAACAGGGCGGTCACGCGACCGAGGACGAGGATGTGGTCGCCGGCGTCGAAGCGCTCGGCCACCTCGCACCGGGCGGCCGCCATCGCGCCGACCAGGATCGGCGCCTCCTCCGGTCCGGTGGGCCAGAACCGGATGGCGGACCCCTGCCCGTCGGCAATCGGCGAGCCGGCAAACCGACGCGCCAAGGCCTCCTGTCCCGCCTCGAGGATGTTCACGGCAAACCGCCCCGAACGCCCGAGCAGTTCGAGCATCCGCGCCCGCCGGTCGATGGCGCACACCACGAGGAGGGGATCGAGCGACGCCGAGGCGACGGCATTGGCGGTCATGCCGTGCACGACCGCGCCGGCCCGCACGGTGAGCACGGTCACGCCGGTCGCGAACTGGCCCATGACCCGGCGCAGGCCGGACGGGTCGAGCGGCGCGTGCTCGGGCGGGCGCACTAGTGCCCGCCCGCGTCGACCGGCAGGGGCGCACCGCGCTCGAGAAAGGCGCGGATCCGCTCCATCGCCGGCTCCTTGTCGTACACGCTGTACAGCGCGCTCATCATGCGCACGGGATCGCCGAAGAAGAAGCGCTCGTACAGGGCCTGGCGCGCGCCGAACGAGCTGAGCGCCGCATCCCAGGCGAGCCGGAACAGGCGCACGCGCTCGGCTGCGGGCGCCGACCGGGCCTGCAGATAGCGCTCGATGTCGGGCCCGGCCTCGCCCCGCAGGTCGGCCTCGGTGGGTAGGGCCATGAGCCCGCTCGCGCCGAGGAGCTGGATGATCTCGACCATGCGCGGGTAGAACCGCGGGAACAGGTTGCGCGCCACGTCGAGCGGCGCGCGCGCGGGACACATGACGCCGTACGCGTCGGGGCTTGCGTCCGCCTCCGCGGCGCGTAGGCACGCCCGCATGGTCTCGAGGTAGGTGATGATCTCGGCGATCTTCTCCTGGACGTGCTGGAACTGGGTGATGCCGATCGTTTCGGCCATGAGCGAGGCGAGGCCGAGGATGAAGTCGGCCTTGGCCACGTTCTTGACCAGCACCTGGTGGGCCATGTGCACGACGGCGTGGGTGTCGCCGTAGACGTCGTTGCACAGGTCGACGTCGCGGGCGAGGAAGACGCGCTCCCACGGTACGAGCACATCGTCGAACGCGACGACCGCGTCCATCTCCTCGAACCGCGACGCGAGCGGGTGATCGAAGCGCGAGCGGCCCAGGTCGAAGCCCTCGCGGCAGATGAAGCGCAGACCCGGCGTCGCGCACGGGATGGAGAAGGCGAACGCATAGTCGGCAGCGCCGGGCTGTCCGCGCAGGACGGTGGACGGGAACACGGCGATCTCGTCCGCCACCGGGCCGAGGGTGGCGAGCATGCGCCCGCCACGGATGCGCAGGCCGGCGTCGGTCTCCTCGACGATGCGCGCCACGATCCCCGGGTCGGGCTGCTGGGCCGGGCCCACCGCCCGGTTCACCTGGGGCGTGATGAGGGTGTGGGTCAGGCACAGGTCGCGCTCGCGGACCTCTTCGTAGTAGCGCGCGACATTGGCGCCGAAGCGGGCATCGTTCTGGGCGAAGAAGCTCTGGGCGGCGGCGAACGCCATGAAGCTCGCGTTCAGGTAGTCCGGCGACCGGCCCATCATGCCGAAGCTGTAGCCGGCCCACCGCTCCATCATCCGCCGCCGGCGAACGAGGTCCTCGACCGTGTGCGGCATGAGGAACGACATCCCCACGCGCTCGCCCGACGTCGGCGAGACGTAGGTCATCTCGTCGGCGAGGGCAGGGTCGTGCTGCATGTCGTACAGATCGGCGAGCGAGGCCACGATCCCGGCAAACCGTGGGTGGCGCGTCACGTCGCGCACGTGCTCACCCTCGATGTACACGTCGCGCGGTGCGTTGCGCAGGTCCTCGACGAACTGGCGTCCGGTGCGGGCTCCCACAGCGTCCTCCCCTTTCAGGTGTGCGCCGGTGCCGGCGGCCCGACCGGGGCGATCCCCGCCACGTCGAACCGGACATTGGCCTGGCCGGTGCCCGAGCTGCCTTCGTAGTCGCCGTACATCTCCCCGCGGCCGGTGTACCGGTCCCAGCCCAACGCAGCGAACAGCATCACCGTGTCGGACATGTTCACCTCGCCGCTGCACACCTCGAGGTAGGTCGGAAGGAAGGCGAGGAAGGCCTCCACGTGTCCCTCGCGCCAAAGGGACAGAACGTGCTCGTCGGTCTGGCGGTTGAACGCCGACGAGACCTCCAGCAGGCGGCTGGGGGCGACCTCGTTCGGCCAGAACTGGTGCGACATGCTGCCCGACGCGATGAGGCCGACGCGGCGCGGCGTCGCCTCTACGGCCCGGCGCACCGCCTCGCCGAAGCGCCGGTTCTCGTGCCAGGTCGTATTGCTGTTCTGGCCCACCGGCACCACCCGGATCGCGGCGTCCGGGTTCATGTACCGCATCGGCAAGAGGGTGGCGTACTCGAGGTCCATCGACCGGTAGTCGTGGCCGCGCGTCGCCAGCCCAGCGGCGTTGGCGCTGTCGACGATCGCCCGGGCGACCTCGGGGTCGCCGTCGTAGCGGTACTCGAGGTCGTGGATGAAGTGGGGGATCTCATGCGAGGTGAAGACCCCCTCGTGCACGGCCGCCAGGTTCACGTGGTAGCCGATCGTGTTGATCCAATGGCTGTCGAACACCACGAACGTCTGGACGCCGGCCGCGCGGGCCGCGTCGCCCAGCCGCCGCAGGCCGTCGCGAAGCGAGTCGTGCACACCCTCGTGGCCGGGCATCTCGCCCAGGTAGATCGAGGGCACGTGCGACACCTTGGCCGCGAACACCACCTGGCCCATCGGACCGCCTCCCCTCCCTGCCCGCCTCCCTACCGGCCCAGCCAGGGCACGGCATGGTCGGCGAGCGGCACGCTCACCGTCGTCGTCTCCATGTAGAAGTCGAAGCTCTCCCGCCCGCCCTCGCGCCCGACGCCGCTCGCCTTGGTCCCGCCAAACGGGGTCGGCAGATGGCGGACGTTGGGAGAGTTCACCCACACCATGCCGCTGTCCAGCCGCGCCGCCACCCGGTGCGCCCGGGACACGTCGCGTGTCCAGACGTACGCGGCAAGGCCGTAGCGCGTGTCGTTGGCCAGCCGCAGCGCGCCCGCCTCGTCGCCTTCGTCGAACGGCATCACGCCCACCACGGGGCCGAAGATCTCCTCCTGGGCGACCCGCATGCCGGTTTCGACGTCGGCGAGGACGGTCGGCCGCAGGTAGTTGCCGTCGGGGAGGTCGTCGGGACGCACGCCCCCCGCCGCCACCTTCGCGCCCTCGCGCGGCGCCAGCTCCACATAGCCCATCACGCGCGCCAGGTGGTCGGGGTGGATGAGCGGCCCCACCTCGGTCGACGGGTCGCGCGGATCGCCGACCCGGATCGCCGACGCGCGTTCGGCCAGGCGCGCCACCACCTCGCCATAGACGGAGCGCTCCGCGAGCACGCGCGAGCCCGCCGTGCAGCGCTCGCCGTTGAGGGAGAACACGCCGAACGCGGCCGCCGCCACCGCGCGCTCGAGGTCTGCGTCCGCAAAGACGAGGACGGGCGACTTACCGCCCAGCTCGAGGGAGTAGCGCTTGAGGGTGGCGGCGCCGTTGCGGATGATCTCGGAGCCGGTGGTGGTCTCGCCGGTGAAAGAGATGAGCTCGACCCCGGGGTGGGCAACGAGGGCCGCGCCCGCCTCCTCGCCGATGCCATGGACCACGTTCACCACGCCCGGCGGCAGGTCGGCCTCGAGCACGATCTCGGCCAGGAGCGCCGCGCTCGCCGGCGACCATTCGGCCGGCTTGAGCACGAGCGTGTTGCCGGCTGCGAGGCACGGCGCGACCTTCCAGGACTCGAGCATGAACGGCGTGTTCCACGGCGTGATGAGGCCGGCCACGCCGACCGGCCGACGGCGGGTGTAGTGCAGGTAGGCCTCGCCGACCGGGTAGGCGCGCTCCTCGAGCTGCTCGGCGCGGGCCGCGAAGAAGCGGAAGTTCTCCGCCGCGCGGGGGATCTGGCCGCCGCGCGACTGGGCGATGGGCAGTCCCGTGTCGAGGCTCTCGATGTCGGCGATCTCGTCCGCCCGCGCTTCGATGCGCTCGGCCAGCCGCACCAGGTGGGCGCCGCGCACCCGCGGTGCCATGCGCGGCCACGGCCCCTCGTCAAACGCCTTGCGCGCCGCCCTGACCGCCCGGTCGACGTCCTCGGCGCCACCCCGCGCGGCCCGCGCCCAGGGCCGGTTGGTGCTCGGATCGAGGGTCTCGAACCAGCGCCCGTCGGCGCTGTCCTGCCAGCGTCCGCCCACGAGGTGGCGGATGCCGTCGCGCTGGAGTCGGGCCGCCGCGTCGGGCAGGGACGGCGTCGTCATGCTACATCTCCTCCCCCTCGGCCGGCCCCGGGTCGACCACGACCGGATTCTCCAGCGCGCCGATCCGGTCGATCTCGATGCGCACCCGGTCACCGGGCACGATCGGCGAGATGCCCTTGGGCGTGCCGGTCAGGATCACGTCGCCGGGCTGCAGGGTGGTGAACTCGCTCAGGTAGCTCAGGAGGTGGGGCACGTCGTGGACCATGTCCGAAGTCGTGCCCTCCTGGACCAGGCGCCCGTTCACATACGTGCGCACGCCCAGGCCTGCCGGGTCGTCGATCCCGTCCACCAGCCACGGGCCGATCGGGCAGAACGTGTCGAACCCCTTCGCCTTGGTCGGCGGCCGGAAGACGTTCGTGACGAAGTCGCGAACGGTCACGTCGTTGGCGATGGTGTACCCGGCCACGTGCTCCAGCGCCCGCTGCGGCGAGACGCGTCGGGCGGCCCGGCCGATGACGACCGCGAGTTCCGCTTCGTAGTGCATGTGCCGCACGCCGGGCGGCGCCACGATGCTGCCGCCATGACCGATCACCGACTGGCGCGGCTTGAGGAACAGGGCCGGCTGCTCGGGCTCGGCCAGGGACAGCTCGCCGGCGTGGTCGGCGTAGTTGAGCGCGATGCCGAACACGCTGTGCATCCGCACGGGCGCCAGCCACACCACGGCCGCCGGGGAGAACGCGCGCCCGCCCCCGTCGAGCAGCCGGAGCTCCTCCCCCTGGCCCAGGGCGATCCCCTCGCGCACCGCACCGTCGGCGGCGAAGCGTACCCTCCGCACGGCTACGCCTGGGCGACGGCGCGGTCGCCGTCGACGAGCCCGTACGATGCCAGGACACGGGCGAGGCGGGCCTCGCTCGCCGGCGAGAGGGGGGCGAGCGGCAGCCGGGCGTCGGGGTGGATGCGCCCCATCATGGCCAGCGCCGTCTTCACCGGGACCGGATTGGTCTCGATGAACAGAACCTCGTTCAGGGCCAGGAGGTGGTAGTGCAGGTCGCGCGCCTCGTCCCAGCGACCGGCCTGGACCAGGTCGTACAGACGGGCGACCGGTCCGGGTGCGACGTTGGCCGTGGCGCTGACGTGCCCGGCCCCGCCAAGGGCAAGCATGGGGAAGCACAGGGCCTCGATCCCGGAGAAGACGAGGAAGTCGCGCCCGCACGCGGCCAGGTCGCGGCTGACCTGCTCGAGGTTGGTGTTGGCCTCTTTCACGCCGACCACGTTGGGACAGTCCCGGCGTAGCCGTGCCATCGTGTCGGGCTCGAGGTTCTGGGCCGTCCGGCCGGGGATGTTGTACAGCACGACCGGCAGGGACGTCGCTTCCGCCACCCGCCGGAAGAAGCCGTACAGCCCCTCCTGCGTGGGGCGCACGTAGTACGGCACGATCGCCAGGATCGCCGCCGCCCCTGCCCGCTCGGCGAACCGGGTCAGGTCCAGGGTGTCGGCCAGGTTGCTCGAGCCCGTGCCGGCGAGAAGGGGCACCCGCCCCCCGGCGGCGTCGAGGGCCACCTCGATCACCCGCTCGCGCTCGGCCATCGACAGCGAGGACGGTTCGCCCGTGGTGCCGCCGACGCTCACACCGTGGCTTCCCTCCGCAATCTGGAAGTCGACCAGGCCGCGCAGCGCCGCCTCGTCGATCTGGTCGTCCCGGAACGGCGTGACCAGAGGCGTGATCGAGCCCCGCAGCGTCATCCGCCCACCCCCTCTTCCTTCCTGGGCCACTACCCGCGCGGGCGGGCGTTCGCTCTTCGCTCCGGTCCCCCCTGCCGCCGCCCCGCCCCGGTCGCGTGCCGTCACACCCGGTGCGGCCCGCTCCTGGCGCGACCCGTCTCGAGCACCAGCCGGTCCCGCGGCAGCTGGTCGGGGGCGTGCAGGCGCAGGTACCGGATGAGCAGCTCCTGCACGCGCACCATGAGGTTCCACCGCTCGTCCGAGTTGCGGGTGCCGAACAGGGCGCGAAGCTGCACCGTCCGCTCGTCCGCGCCGGTCATCTGGAGGTTCGCCGTCTGGCCATCCCACTCGGGGCTGTGCCGCAAGATGCGGTCGAGCTCCGTGCGCAGGGCGTCGACGTCGACGGTGTAGTCCGCGTACACGTACACGTAGCCGAGGAGCGCGCTGCCGCGGTAGGTCCAGTTCTCGAACGGCTGCTGGAGCAGGTACGTGAGGGGAAGGACGAGACGCCGCAGGTCCCACACCCGCACCACCACGTAGGCCAGGTCGATTTCCTCCACCCGCCCCCAGTAGCCATTGATCACGACCACGTCGTCGATGCGGATCGGCTCCGTGACGGCGATCTGCAGGCCGGCAAACAGGTTGGTCAGGATCGGCTGGGCGGCAAGGCCGGCGATGACGCCGACGATGCCGGCGCTGGCGAGAAGGCTCGTGCCGAGCACCCGCACCTGGGGGAACGTGATCAGCATGGCCGCCACCGCGAACACCACGACGACCGCCACCGCGGCCCGGCGCAACACCCCGAACCGGGTCTGGATCTTGCGCGCCAGGAGGTTATCGGCCAGCGACACGTCGTAGCGACGCGACAGGACGTCCTCGACCAGGGCCAGGACGACGGCCATCGCCCAGGCGAGGAGGCCGATCAGGCACAGCGACACGAGATGCTGCGCCGGTAGGCGGACGGACGGCGGCAGCGGCAGGGCCGGCAGCCCGACGGCGAGCGCGACCGACACGGACAGCACCAGCACCGGGCGGCGCGCCCGCACCCGCATCTGCATCATCGCCGGCCCGGTCAGGCGTCCCAGAAGCACCAGGCAGGCCACGTACACGGCCGCGGCCAGGGCGATCGCCAGCGCCACCGCGATCGCGGCCGGTCCGAGTCCGGTCCAGGGCATCGTCCCCCGCCCCCCTTTCCGCCGGCGCCGTGCCTCCTCCCCTTGCCACCCCTCGGACAAGCCGGTACCGTCAACGGGTAGGGCGCTCCACGCCTGGCGCAGAGGGGGGCGACGGCGTTGGCGGATCTGACCTTCTTCTATTACCCCGGCTGAACCTCGTGCCGCGAGGCGAAGGCGGTGCTTTCGCAGGCCACGGCCCCGGTCCACGAGCGCAGATACTTCACCGACCGGCCCACCCCGGAGGAGTTGCGCAACCTGGCGCGTCTTTTGCCCGGAGGGATGCGCGACCTGCTGTCCACCCGATCGAGCCGCCTGAAGGAGCTCGGCCTCGACCCGGCCAACCTGGACGACGCCGCCCTCGCCGACCTGCTGGCGCGCGAGCCCAAGCTCCTGCGCCGGCCGATCGTGACCGACGGCCGGCGGATCATCGTCGGTCTCGACCGCAAGGCGATCGCCGACCTGGCCGGCATCGCCGACTGACCCGGACCGGAAGGAGGGGACCGGCGCCGAGCCGAACCCCGGTCGGACAGCGATCCGCGAGCCATCGCGGAAACTGAGGAGGTTCGCATGGAAGGCACGACCGCAGTCGGGGAGTCCCTGCCTCGCATCGACGGCCCGGAGAAGTTGCGCGGCCAGGCCACCTACGTGGCCGATGTGCGCCTGCCGCGCACGCTCACCGCACGCCTCGTCCTGAGCACGTACGCCCACGCGAAGATCGCCTCGATCGACCTCGACGGGGCGCTGCGCGTGCCCGGCGTGGTCGCGGCGTACGCCGGCAGCGACCTGGCCAAGACGCGCCTGTTCGCGGAGGGCGAGGCGATGCACGTCGGCGAGCCGCTGGCCGTGGTCGTGGCCGAGGACGACGCGGCCGCCGAGGACGGCGCCGACGCCGTCAGGATCACCTACGAGCCGCTACCGGCCGTGGCCGACGCGATGGCCGCGATGCGCCCCGACGCCCCCCTGACGCGCGAGTCGGCCGGCGAGGCGGACCCCAACGCCGCGGCGCACGGCGCCGTGGCGGGGGGCGCCAAGCCCACCCGGCCCAAGCCGCGCAACGTCAACGAGGTGAGCGAGTTCGCCCGCGGCGACGTCGAGCAGGCATGGAAGGATGCCGACGTCGTGGTCGAGGACACCTACCGCATCGCCCGCGTGCACCAGGGCTACCTGGAGACGCAGGGCAGCGTGGCGGCGCGCCAGCCGCGGGGCGGGCTCGAGGTCTACACCTCGACCCAGTCCCCCTATGACGTGCAGTCGTCGGTCGCGCGCGCGACGGGCACGCCGTCGAGCGAGGTGCGCGTCGTCGCCTCGACCGTCGGCGGCGGCTTCGGCGGCAAGTTCGGCCTGCTCGAGCCGCTCGCGGCCGAGCTGGCGCAGCGCCTGGGGCGTCCGGTCAAGGTGGTCCTCGACCGCGTCCAGGACTTCCTCGTCAGCCACCCGGCGCCCGAGGCGATCATCAAGTTGAAGATGGCCGCCAAGAAGGACGGCACGATCACCGCCCTCCAGGGCGAGCTGGTCCTGGACGAGGGCTCGGCGGGCAGCGACGCCGGGTTCGCCTGCCGTCTCATCGGGACGATCTACCGCATCCCCAACCTCGACCTCGTCGGCTACGACGTGCTCACGCACAAGCCTTCGGTCGGCGCCTACCGCGGCCCGGACGCGCCGCAGGCGATGTATGCCCTCGAGTCCCACGTCGACCGCCTGGCACGGGCGCTCGGCATCGACCCGATCGAGATGCGGCTGAAGAACATCGTCCAGGAGGGCGACCCCGACCCGCAAGGCTCGCCCTGGCCGCACACCGGCCTCGTCGAGTGCATCGAGCGCCTGCGCGAGCACCCGATCTGGAAGGGGCGCGGCCAACTCGCCGACGGCGAGGGCGTCGGCGTCGCCCTCGGCTTCTGGCCCGGCGGTCTGCAGCCGGCCGTGGCGGCCTGCCGCCTGAACGCCGACGGCAGCGTCACCGTCCAGGTGGGCGCCGTCGACCTCACCGGCGCGCACACCGCCTTCGCCCAGATCGCCGCCGACTCGCTCGGGGTACCCATGGACCAGTTGCGCGTGTCGATGGGCGACACGCTCAACTCCCCGTTCGCGGGCGGCGCAGGCGGCTCCAAGACGATCTACACGGTGGGACCCGCCGTCGCCGCCGCGGCCCAGGACCTGCGCCGCCAGATCCTCGCGCTTGCCGCCCAGCTCCTCGAGGCCGCGCCCGAGGACCTGGAGATCGACGGCGGCAACGTGATGGTCCGGGGGGTGCCGGCCAAGGCGATCAGCCTGTCCCGCCTGGGTCGCGCGTCGACCGCGTTCGGGGGCCAGCACCCGCCGCTGCACGGCAGCGGCCGCACGGCGATCGGCAAGCAGGCTTACGGCGTAGCCGCCCACCTGGCCAAGGTGCGGGTCGACCGCGAGACCGGCGAGGTCCGTGTGACGGGCTACGTCGCCGCCCAGGACGTCGGCCGGGCGATCAACCCCGCCGAGGTCGTCGGCCAGATCCGGGGCGGCGTCGTCCAGGGGCTGGGCCGCGCCCTGTTCGAGGCGATCCGCCACGACACCACGGGCCAGCCGCTCAACCCCTCGATGGCGGACTACGGGTTACCCACCGCGGCCGACCTGCCCCCGATCGACGTGGAGCTGGTCGAGGTGGCGTCGGAGCTGGGCCCGTTCGGCGCCCGCGGCGTCGGCGAGCCCCCTGCGATCCCGGGCCCGGCCTGCGTCGCCAACGCGGTCGAGGATGCCGTGGGCGTGCGCGTGACGACGGCGCCGATCCGGCCCGAGCATGTCCTGGCCGACCGGCTCGCGGCGGCCAGCGCCTAGCGTGGCACAAGGGGGCGCGCCAGCGACTGGCGCGCACGCCGGCGGCATCGCCGGCAGTTCCCTGCCCGACAAGGCGTTCTGGGACGCGTACTGGCAGCGTGGTCCGCACGGCCAGGTCCAGCCGGACATGTTCGACCGGATGCTCGGACCGGTTCTCCCCCGGGGCGGGTCGATCTCGTACTTCGAGATCGGCTGCGCCCCGGGCGCCATGCTGGTCCACTTCGCGCGCACCTACGGCTACCGCGTAAGCGGCATCGACTACTCCAGCATGTCCCTCGTCCGGGACGCCCTCGAGCAGTCCGGCGTACACGCGCAGGCGCTCATCGAGGCGGACTTCACCGCCTACGAGAGCGACGAGAGGTACGACGTCGTCGGCTCGTTCGGCTTCGTCGAGCACTTCACCGATGTCGAGGCGATCGTGCGCCGGCAGGCTTCGTTCGTGCGCCCGGGCGGCTACCTGGTGATCGAGGTGCCGAACCTGCGCTACGCCAACTACCTGCTCTACCGCATCCTCGACCCCGCCCTGCTGGCCATCCACAACCTGGCCGCGATGGACGTGGGTACGCTGCGTCGGGCCGTAGGGCCCGGGTTCGACTTCGTCCTCGCGCGTCCCGTGTACACGTGTGCCGCCTACTTCAACGGCGCCAACCCGGCCGTCGCCCGCCATCCGTGGCGACGGGCGGCGGTGCGGGCGACGCGGTGGATCCTTGGCCGGCTCCACCTGGAGGACGTGCCCAGCCGCCTGTTCTCGCCGTACCTTCTCGTCGTCGCGCGGCGCCGTCCGACCCCCGCGGACGGGCGGGAGGCCTAGGACCCGAGGAGGACACCGTCCCGCCCCCGGCCCGATGGCCGACCGGCCCGCCCCCGCTACCCTCATGGCAGGGGGGCGATCGAATGATCCAGTACGCGATGGTCGAGGCACTGGCCCGGGCGATTCGTGAGGAAGACCTGCGCCGGGCAGGCCGGCACCAGCCGTGGCGGGTACGCCCGCAGGCGGCCCGGCCGGCGCCGACGACGGCTGCCGGGTGGACCGCGGTTAGCGCGCCGCAGCGCTGAGATCGGCCCGGGCCTGGGCGAGGACGGCATCCATCATGGGTGCGGTGAGGCGACCGGTCTGCGTGTTCTGCTGGCTGGGGTGGTAGGCGCCGAGAAGGACGCGCCCCTCGGGCAGGACAGCCCGGGCGCCGTGGCCGAAGGCGGTGCCCACCGGCGCCAGGCCGCGCTCGCGGCGCAGGGCGGCAAGGCCGTCCCAGGCCACGCGACCCAGGGCGAGGACAACCCGGGCGCTCGCCAGCGCATCGAGTTCCGTTGCGAGGAAGGTCCGGCAGGCGGCGATCTCCGCCGGCAGCGGGCGGTTGTCTGGCGGCGCGCACCGCACCACCGCCGTCACGTAGGCATCGAGGAGCCGCAGGCCGTCGTCGGCGCTGCGGCTCTGCGCCTGGCTCGCAAAGCCGGCCCGGAACAGTGCGGCGACGAGGAAGTCGCCGCTGCGGTCGCCGGTGAACATGCGGCCCGTGCGATTGGCGCCGTGCGCCGCGGGTGCGAGGCCGACCAGGACAAGACGGGCGGCCGGGTCGCCGAACCCGCCCACCGGCCGTCCCCAGTAGGTCTGGGTCGCGTACGCCCGACGGCGCGTGGCCGCGACGCGCTCGCGATGCTCGACCAGCCGCGGGCAGCGCCGGCAGGCGTGGACGGTGCGACCGATCGCGCCAAGCTCGCGGGCGCCGTCCGCCCCCACCCGCTACCCCTCGCCGTCCGGCAGGGCGGCGTCCAGGGCCTGACGCAGGTGGGCCGGCGTGACGTTGGCGCCGCTCACCACGGCCACGACCGGGCCGTCGCCCGCCACCTTGCCGTCCAGGAGAGCGGCCGTGGTCGCCGCCCCGGACGGCTCCGCAAGGACGCGTTCGCGTTCGGCAAGCCAGCGCATCGCGGGGAACAGCTCGTCGTCCGTGAGGCGGACGAGGGCCTGGGACAGCGTACCCACCAGCGCGCGCGTCCGCTCGGACACCGCGCGCGGCGCCAGGCCGTCGGCCACGGTACGCACCGCGTCAAGGACGACGACGTGGCCGGCGTCGACCGACCGCAGCATCGAGTCCGCGCCATCCATCTCGACCCCGACGAGCCGCGCCTGCGGCGCGTACACGGCAAGGCCGGCGGCGACGCCCGCAGCCAACCCGCCGCCACCGATCGCACACACCACCTGGGCGACGCCGGGCAGGGCCTCGGCGATCTCCCTCCCGACCGTCGCCTGTCCGGCGATGACGGCAGGGTCGTCGAACGGATGCACCCACTGCGCGCCGGTGTGCGCCACGTGCTCGAGCGCCGCCTCGGACGCCTCCTGGTAGTCGGCCCCCGTCGCCACCACCTCGGCGCCCTCGCCGCGGATCGCCGCCACCTTCACCGGGTTGGCGGCGGCGGGCACGAACACGGTCACCGGTCGGCCGTAGCGCCGGCCGGCAAACGCCACGGCCAGGCCGTGGTTGCCCGCCGACGCCGTGACGAGCGGCCCGTCAAGGCCCAGCGCCTCCAGCTCGGCCACCTTGGCGATGGCGCCGCGCACCTTGAACGCGCGTACGGGCGTCACGCCCTCCAGCTTGAGCCAGACCGGCCGGCCCAGCCGCGCCGACAGCGTCGGACTTTCGACCAGCGGGGTCGGCGGCATGACCTCGCGCACCGCCGACCACGCCGCGGCCAGCCGGTCCTCGGTCACACCCTCGCGTCGCAGCAGCCCGATGCCATCCCCGCCCGTTCCTGCCACCTCCCCTACCTCCCTGCCGCCGACGCCAGGGCCGGTCGCGGCTGCCACACCCGTACGCCCTGGGACGACGGCCGGACCCGCCGCGCCGAGGCGGTCACGCCCAGACCGGCCATCGCCGCCACCATCGCCTCGGACACCGACCGGCTGAGGCCCGGCGGCGTCAACGCGACAACGCTCGTGCCGGAGCCGCTCAGGGCGGCGAACGACGCGCCCGCCGTCCTGGCGGCGGCGATCGTCGCCTCCAGGTACGGCATCTGGCGTGAGCGCACAGGCTGGTGCAGGCGATCGTCCGCCGCCGCCCAGAGCAGGTTCCAGTCCCCGGCCGCGGCGGCGGCCAGCCACAGGCCCGCGCGCTGCAGGTTGTGCACCGCGTCGGCGAGCGGCACCGCATGGGGCAGTCGGCTGCGCGAGCGGCTGGTCGCGATGCCGTGGCGGGGCACGGCGAGCGCAACCTCGAGCGGCGGCGGCGCGAACGTCAGGGCGCGCGTGCGCTCGCCCTCCCGCCACGTCCAGGTGAGGCCGCCGAACAGGGCCGCGGCGGCATTGTCGCCGTGCCCCTCGAGGCTGGCGAGCAGGTCGAGCAGGTCCGCGTCGGCCAGTGGCGCGCCGACAAGCAGGTTGCCGGCGACGATGCCGGCGGCCGACGCCGCCGCACTCGAGCCCAGACCGCGACCGGCCGGGATCGGGCTGTCCAGGGCGAACCGCACGGGCTGGTCGGGCTCGCGTCCGACCAGCCGGTAGACGGATGCGGCCGCCTGCTCCGCGAGCCGTCCCAGGCCGTTGTCGCCCTCCGGCTCCGTGCCGGCGCCGCCGCCCGCAAAGGTCCGCAGGCGAAGGCGCAGGTCGAGGGCAAGGGCGAGCGTGTCGAAGCCGGTGGCCAGATTGGCGCTCGAGGCTGGCGCCGTCACCGAGAACAGGAGGTCGGACGGATCGCTCATCGAACGAGGGCCCCGAGGAGGGCGTCCTCCACCGCCGCCCGCTCGGCAGGCACCGTGACCGAAGGCGAGGCCTGCGCCTGGATGCCCGCCAGCGCAGTGTCGGGGTCCTTGAGGCCATGCCCCGTGATCACGCACACGACGCGGTCGCGGGCTCCCAAGGTGCCCGCCTGGACCAGGCTCCACAGGCCGGCCACCGACGCAGCCGATGCCGGCTCGGCGAACACCCCGAGCCGGCGCGGCAGCTCCCGGTGTGCGGCGAGGATCTCGTCGTCGGTCACCTTGAGAAACGCGCCTCCCGTCTGTGCGACCGCCGCGCGCGCGAGGTGCGCCGACGCGGGCCGGCCGATGCGGATGGCGCTGGCGACGGTCTGCGGGCGATCGACCTCGCCCCCGTCGACGAGCGGACTCGCGCCGGCCGCCTGCACGCCGTACAGCCGCGGCGTGGCGTCGCTCCAGCCATGGCCGCGCGCCTCGACGAACCCCTTGTGGTAGGCGCTGATGTTCCCCGCGTTGCCGACCGGCAGGACCAACGCGTCCGGGGCGCCTCCGAGTGCCTCGACGACCTCGAAGGCCGCGGTCTTCTGGCCCTCGAGGCGGAGCGGATTGACCGAGTTGACCAGGGCCACCTCGGGGTGGGCGGCCGCCACCGCCTGCACGAGGGCCAGGGCCTCGTCGAAGCTGCCCCCTAGCGTGAGGGCGAGCGCACCCGCCACCCGCGCCTGGAGGAGCTTGCCCGCCGCCACGCCGCCCGCCGGCAGGAGCACGGCGCATGCCAACCCGGCCCGCGCCGCGTACGCCGCCGCGGAGGCCGCCGTGTTGCCCGTCGAGGCGCACACGACCAGGCGGGCACCGGCGGCCACCGCGGCGGTGACCGCGACCGTCATGCCGCGGTCCTTGAACGAGCCGGTCGGGTTCATGCTCTCGAGCTTGAGCCACACCTGTGGCCCGTCCGGACCGACCAGCGCGCCGGCCTCCACGAGCGGCGTCCCGCCTTCGAGCAGGGTGACCGCGCGGGCGCCGTCCGGCAGGTCAAGGTAGGGCCGGTAGCGCTCGACAACCCCGGGCCAGGCCCCGCTCATCGACGCGACACCCCTTCCCGCGTGGCGGCGACCAGCGGCTCGGCCGCAGGGGGCTGCCACCACGGTTCGCCGGAGGCATCCGGCGGGTTCCACACCGCGAGGGCCGGACCCGTCCCGTCCGCGCCGGCCAGAGCGCCCAGGCGCCTCGCGGTCGCGTCGGCCTCGGCCGGCGCGAGCGGTCCGGTCCGGATCGCGAGATAGCCCGGCCCGCTCCCGACCACCGAGACGACGGCGGTGTCGCGGGACAGCAAGCGCTCCAGCGACGCGACGGAGCCCGACCGGGCCGCGACCCGGATGACGTACGCCATCGGGGCGGCGGCGGTCGGGCCCTCGGCCAAGCGCGCCGGCAGCCAGTCCACGAACGGACCGCGCGCGCCGGCACGCCGCCGTTTCGCCGCCGCCAGAAGGTCTCCGGCTAGGGCCATCGCCGTAGGCCCGCCGCCGGCCCCCTGGCCGGCCACGAGGGTCTCGCCCCCCGGTGCGGCGTCGATCAGGACGGCATTGGCCGCGCCGCGCACCGCGGCGAGCGGGTGGCCGGCCGGTACCAGGCTGGGGCCAACCCAGGCGCAAAAGCCGTCGGGCGTCCGCTCGGCGACCCCTAAGAGCTTGACGGACGCCCCCAGCGCGTGGGCGACGGCCAGATCGTCGGGGCCGATCGCGCCCAGGCCGCGCGCGGCAACATGGGTCGGCGGCAGGTGGCGGCCGCCGGCGATCGAGGCCAGGATCGCGATCTTGCGGGCCGCGTCGTGGCCGTCAAGGTCGTCCGACGCGTCGGCCTCGAGGTACCCGAGGCGTCGCGCCCGCGCGACCGCGCCGGCAAGCGGTTCGCCCGCGGCCAACAGGGCGAGGAGGAAGTTGGTCGAGCCGTTCAGCACCCCGGCGATGCTGTCGACCCGGGCCGCCCCCAGGGCCTCCTGGAGTGCCGCGACAACGGGAACCGCGGCACCGACGGCGGCCTCGAACCGCACCTCGCCACCGTGCTCCCGGGCCAGTGCAAACAGGGCCGGCCCGTGCTCGGCCACGAGGGCCTTGTTCGCCGTGACCAGGCTGCCGCCGCGCGCGAGCACGCGTCGGGCCAGGTCGAGGGCGTCGGTCGTGCCGCCGATCGCCTCGACGACGATCTCCACGCCGGGGTCGTCGACCACCCGGGCCGCGTCGTCGAGCACCTCGGCGCCCGCCGGCAGGGTCCAGGGACGGGTCCTCAGGCGGTCACGGACGACGACGGCTTCGAGGACGACCTCCTCGCCGAGCCGCTGCGCCAAGTCCGGGGCGTGCGCAACCAGGAGGTCGACCACGGCCGACCCCACCGTCCCGCCCCCGAGCAGACCGATGCGCACTTGCCGCGGCCCGTCCTTTCGCGCCCAGACGGGCGAGGTAGTAGGACGAGCGTACCATGGGCCGCGCCGAACGGTCCAGAACGCTCAGGGAGCGTCCGGCCAGTCGCAGGCGGCGCCCATCGCGGCCGCCACCCCCTCCAGCAGGTCGACCTCCGCGGCGCCGAACCGGTCCACCTCGGCGCTGTCGCAGTCGAGCACCCCGACCACGCGCCCGCGCGCGCGTACGGGAACGACCACCTCGCTGCGCGACGCGGCGTCGCAGGCGATGTGGCCGGCAAACCGGTGCACGTCGGGGACGACCTGGGTGCGATCTTCCAGCCAGGCCGTGCCGCACACGCCGCGGCCCCGGGCGATGCGCACGCACGCGGGCAGGCCGGCAAACGGGCCGAGAACGAGCTCGTCGCCACGCACGAAATAGAACCCGACCCAGTTCACCCGGCGCAGGTGGTGACCGAGGAGGGCCGCGGCGTTCGCCGCGTTCGCCACCGCGTCGCGCTCGCCCGTCAGCACCGCGCGGACCTGGCCGAGGACCTGGGGATAGGCCTGCGCAGGGTCGTCGGGAAGCGCCTCGACCTGGATGTCCGCCATGACCGCCCTCCTTCGCGCCCGATGGTACACGCTCGGGGCGAGGCGGTCATCGGGCGTCCTACGGGTGGCTGGGGACGGGCGCGACCCGCGGGCCCGCTCGCCGGCGAACGGCGCCGACGACACGGCGCATCCCGCCCAGGGCGACGACGCTGCGGGCGAACAGGGGGTCGGCCAGCCGCCACAGGGCATACGCGGCCGGCCGCAGGGGCAGGTCGTACTCGCCGATGAAGTGCGTCACGTCGGGTGCGAACCGCTCCTTGAAGCGCCACAGGCCGATGATCCGGCTGCGCGGATCGGGGGTTGCCGGCACGCCGAGAAAGTCGTACAGCTTGGCGCCCCGCCCGTGTGCCCAGCGGATCGCCTCCCACTGCAGGAGGTAGTTGGGCATGAGTTCGCGGTAGCGGCTGGTCGACGCGCCGTACAGGTACCAGGCCTTGTCCCCGAGGTGGACGGTCCACGTGCCGGCTACGTACGCATCCCCGATGCGCGCCAGGAGGACCCGGCCCTGGCCGCGTCCGACCGTGTGGTCGAACACGTCTGCGTAGTACGAGCCGGGACGCACGCCGAAGCCGTCGCGCGCGCTGGTCTCGCGCAGCATCTCCCAGAACATCGGCAGGGCCTCGCGGCCGGCCTCCTCGACGACCACGCCGCGGCGCTCGGCCAGCCGGATGTTGTACCGGCCCTTGGGCGTGAACGAGGCGAACACCGCATCGAGCGGGCGGTCCAGGCGCAGGCGCATCACATGACGCGGCTGGATACCGCCGAACAGCCCCCGCACGCGCCCCGGGCGCAGCCCGATCTGGCGCAGACGCTGCGCCAGTCCGGCGTCGTCGGGCACGTCGGGATCCATCTTGAGGAGAACGGGACGCCCCGCCATGGCCGCGCGAACGCCGCCGAGAAATGCCGTCAGGAGGGTCGGGTCGGCGTAGTCCAGAACGGGCCCCCTGGGAGCGTACAGGAGCGTCGCGCCCAGCGGCAGCGGCCGCTCGAGCAGGCTCGCCGCCGCGATCCACTGGCCGTCGCGCACGAGCGCGAGGCGGTGCGGCCGCCAACCGCCCTTGGCCTTGAGGTCGCCCCAGCTCCAACCCTGGAGGAAGTCGCCGTGCGCGTGGGCGCCCACGAACGCGTCGTACGCCTCGCGCGCATCGGGCGCGAGGCGTACGAGCGTCCACGGACCTTCCTGCCAAAGCACCTGTGCGGTCGAGGGACTGCCCGTCGGCGCTGCGTCGTCTTGCATACCGGCAGGGTGTCCGCTGGGCGGGCCGGTATGCGGGATCGGCCGGCGCTACTTCACCTGGGTCGTGATGTAGGTCACCACCGCCTGGACCTGCGTCGGCGTCAGGCCAAGGTTGGGCATGATCGCCTGAGGCCACACCGCCTGGGGGTTGGCGATCCAGCGCGACAGCCAGGCCGCGTTCGTGGGCTTGCCGCCCGGCACCATACCGGGTAGCGTCTGGCCGGCCATCACCTTGTCGAGATTGGGTCCGATCGTGCCGCCGGTCCCGTTCACGACGTGGCAGGCCTCGCACTTGGCGGTGATGATGCTCTTGCCGAGGGAGACGAGCTGCGCCTTGGTCGGAGGCTTGGTCGTCCCGCCGGGAGCCTTGGTCCCTGGCGTCGAAGGCTTGGTCGGGGCCGGGCCGGGCGCGCTGCCACCGGTGGTCGACACGCCGGGGCCCGACAGGTAGGTCACCGAAGACAGGGGTGTGGCCTGGTTGATCGCGCTGAAGCCGACCAGGCCGAAGGCGACCATGGTCAGGCCGATCAGCCAGCCCACCACGCTGCCGAACACGCGATCCAACACGCGGGTGCCTCCGTTCGCGATGCGTGGCCCCGGCGAGCGACGCGGCCGTGGCCGTTCGCCGCTACTCTACCAAATGGGCGAAGCTGCCGCACGGCAGCGCGCCGAGGAGACGTGCGATGGCGCAAGAAGAAGCGGACCGCCCCCAGGGCGCGGCCGCGGTCCTGTCCGTCACCCGGGTGCGGGCGCGCGGCGACGAAGAGGCGCAGATGGTGGCCCGCGGTTTCGACGTGGGCGCACGCCAGCTCCTGAGGGCGACGGGTCTTGTCGCGGCCAGCCTGCGCCGCGAGGACACGCGCACCTTCTGGACGATGACCCTGTGGCGCGGGCTGGGCGCCCTGGCCGGCTACCGGAACGACAATCCGCACCGGACCTGGATGGGAAACGTCGAGACGCTTTGCGACGAGTCCTCGTCGCGCCATCTCGCCTTCGCCGGTGAGGCGCTGCCGCCCTGGCCCGAGGCCGAGGCGCTGCTCGCCGCCGCGCCCGTGTTCACGGCGATGGCGCAGGTGTCGGACGACCAGCGCGCCGGCCGCATCCCGACCGGCGGCCCAGTCGGCGAGGTCCATGCGATTGCGCCGCAGCCGCCAGGATAGGCGGCTGCGGCGTTCGGGCGCGGGGCCGGTCTAGGGCGTCGTGACCACGTGCCAGGACCGTCCCCCGTCCGCCGTGCGCAGGATCTGGGAGTGGCCGTGGGCGCCGTTCGGGCCGCTGGTCGATGTCACGTCGGCGTAGCCGACCTTGCCCGTGACCATGTCCAGGATGACCGAGGCGGAGTTCTCGGCGGTGAAGGACTTGGTCCAGCGGGCGCCGCCGTCCGACGTCGCGTACAGCGTGAAGGTCTGGCTACCCATCGGCGCCACCGCCACGACACCGGCGCCGGTCGCGGCGAACGAGACCGCCCGGATGACGCCGCGAAGGCCGTGGCTGGCGACCGCGACCGGCGACCAGGTCTTGCCTGCGTCGGTCGAGCGGTAGGCGTAGAGGGGCGAGGTGCCGCCCTGCGCGACGGGCTGGTAGGCGACGACGGCGATCCCGGTCGCGGCCGAGAACGACAGGCCCACGGCGCTCGGGCTGAACGCGGCCTTGCGCTGGGCCGCCGGCACCTCGAACGTGTGTGCCGTGCGCCAGCGGCCGCCGGACTTGCCGGACAGGGTGGCCCAGGCGCCCGCGAACGACCCGTTCAGCACCCAGGCGCTCTTGCCCGCATATGCGACCGCGAGCGGCCCGTTCGATCCGTACAGGGTGCCGGACTTGGTCCAGGTGCGGCCGCCGCGGCTCTCATCGACCGTCCAGGCCGCCTGCCCTGCACCCATGTTCGGGTTGACGAGGGCGGTGCCATATCCGCCCGGGGCAAATCCGATCGCCCCCGGGCCGGCGGTCATGCGCGCGCCAAGCGATGTCCAGCGGCTTCCCCCGTTCGTCGTCCCGTAGAGCGTCGCGGTCAGCCCGGGGCCGGACTGGACGAGGGCGTAGCCCACCTGGGCGGTGGGGAAGTCGATGGCGACGACGGTGGGCGCGGGCGCCGCCAGGGCCGACCCGGCAACGACGGCGCCGAGCATGGCGCCGGCGGCGAGCCCGGTCCAGGATGCCAAGCGTCCGATGCGCACGATGGAGCCCTCCTTCGGCGGTCGTGGAGCAGCGCCATTGTCCGTACGACGCGAGGCGGCGTCCAGGGGAGTGCATGCCAGTGGACCAAGTTGTTGGCGTCGGTCAGGTCTTCGTATGCGCCGACGCGCGCGCCGGTGAAAAGGGCGACAGCGCCACGTCGACGGTCTCGCCGAGCGCGGCGCGGGCGACGAGCACGCCCGAGTAGGCACCCGCGGTCAAGCCGTTTGCGCCGTGGCCGGTGCACACGTATAGCCCGGGCAGACCGGTGGCGCCCAGAAGCGGCAACCGGTCGCGCGTTGCCGGCCGCAGCCCGACGCGAAACTCGCGAAAGGTCGCGTCGGCGGCGCCCGGTGCCAAGCGCAGCATCTCGCCCAGCACCTCGCGCATTCCGCTCGCGGTGACGCGCGGATCGTCGCCCGGCGCATCCTCTCGCGTCGCCCCGGCGACGAGCCGGTGCGGCGCGAACGCGACCATGTAGTGCGAGTGAAACCCCACCAGCACCGGCCAGCGACCGGCGTCGGCGCCGGGCACGTCGACATGGAGGATCTGTCCGCGCTGCGGATAGACCGGCACATCGACGCCGCAGGCGGCCGCAAACGCGGCCGACCAGGCACCGGCGGCAAGGATCACGGCGTCCGCCTCGAGCACGTTGCCGCCGACGTCGACCCCCGCGAGCCGTCCGTCACGCTCGAGCGGCGTGGCCTCGCCCTCGACCGTTACCGCGCCGTGCGCCGCCGCACTGGCAAGGAGCGCACTGCGCAGGGCGCGGCCGTCGAGGCGGGCGGCGCCGGTCATGTGGATCGCCGCCGGGATATCGGCCAGCACGGGAAGCAGCGATCGGGCCTCGGCGCCGGACAGGCGGCGGACCTCGCCGACGTGGCTGCGACCTTCGTCGCGCGCCTGCTCGATCGCCCGCTGGACAGCCGCCAGGCGCTGCGCTTCCTCGCCGTCGGCCGCGACGAACACGGCGCCGGGCACGCCGTACCAGTCGGTCGCCAGTCCGTCCGCGGCCAGGTGGGCAAGAAGATCGGGATAGAAGGCGGCGGCGGCGAAGCTGAGATCCGTGTACGCGTCACGCGGTCGTGCCGACGCCGCGGGCGCGATGATGCCGGCGCCGGCGAACGTCGCCCGCCCGTCCCGTGCGGCCTCGACGATGGTCGTGCGCACACCCTGGCGGGCCAGGTGCCAGGCCGCGCCGGCCCCGGCCACACCGCTTCCGACCACGATCACGTGTCCCCGATCCATACGACGCCTCCCTACGAGCGGATGGCGATCCCTTCGCAGCCGGGGCGGCGAGTCCTCCCGGCCGGGCCGCGACGCCCCGGAGCGCCGGTCGTCCGCGCGCGACGTCCACGCGGCGCGATCGGGCGCGATCACGCGCGCGGGTCGTCGTCGCGCGCCCACCGCACCGTCGCGTTCGCGGCGCCGGCCGCCGTGCCCGTTGCGATCGTCCGCCGGCACCCGCGGGTGCGTTGCAGGGCGCGCACCGGCCGGGGCGAAGTCCTCCCCGACGCCGTCCGCCGGGGCGGCCAGTCCACGGAAGGGACGGATCTGACGTGCCCGAGTCCGCCACCGCGCCCCATCTGGCTACCGCGCGCTCCCTCGCCGAGGAGCTCACCGGCTGGCGGCGCCACTTCCACGCCCAGCCCGAGCTCGCCTATGAGGAGCACGAGACCACCCGCGACATCGCCGCCGCCGTCGAAGGCATGGGCCTGACGCCGGTGCGACGCACCCCGACCGGGCTGTGGGTCGACATCGCGGGCACGGCCGGCGAGGGCCCCACCGTGCTCGTGCGGGCGGACATCGATGGCCTGCCCGTGCAGGAGGCCACCGGACTGCCGTTCGCCTCACGCAACACCGGGCGCATGCACGCGTGCGGCCACGACGCCCACATCGCGATGGCGCTCGGCGTCGTCCGCACCCTCACCGCCCACCGCGACCGCATCCGCGGCACGGTGCGGGTGCTGTTCCAGCCGGCCGAGGAGGGCGGCGCCGGTGCGGTCCAGATGATCGACGCGGGCGCCCTCGACGGCGTGTCGCGCGCGATCGGCCTGCACATCTTCGCGCTCGCGCCCCAGGGCCCGATGGGCACCGGCCACGTCTACCTCGCCAGCGGGCCGATCATGGCCGCCTCGGACCGGTTCGAGATCGTCGTGCGCGGCCGCGGCGGTCACGGCAGCATGCCGCACATCGCCGTGGACACGATCCCGATCGCGGCCCAGATCGTCACCGCCATGCAGCAGGTCGTGGCCCGTCAGTTGAACCCCCAGCGCGCCGCCGTCCTCACGGTCGGGACGATCCGCGGCGGCTTCGCCGCCAACGTGATCGCGCCCGAGGTGCAGATGTCGGGCACGGTGCGCACCTTCGACCCCGAGGTGAAGGCCACGCTCCGCGCGCGCCTGGACGTGATCGTGCGCCAGACCGCGGCCGCGTTCGGGGCCGAGGCGACGCTCGACTACAAGGACGGCTATCCGGTCGTCGTCAACGACGAGGCCACCGTGGCGGTCATGCGCCGCGCCGTTGACGACATCCTCGGCGAGGGCGCGGTGGTCGCGCTCGACCCGATCATGGGCTCCGAGGACTTCTCCTACATCGGTGAGCGCGTGCCGAGCGCCTACCTGCACATGGGCGCCGCCAACCCGGACGCCTTCGCCCCGGCGGCCAACCACGACCCGCACTTCACGATCGACGAGGCTGCGCTGCCGATCGGCACCGCCATCCTCGCCGACACCGCCCTGCGCCTCCTGGATCAGCCGGTCTGAGACGCCTGCCGGCGCGTGACGAGGGCCGCGGCGATCGCCGCGGCCCTCGCGTCGGTGCGCCACCCTCGCTACGGCTTGGCCGTCGTCAAGGACGCCTGGTGCTCCTGCTTGGCCACGAGCAGGCTGGTCGAATGGCTCTCCACGGCCGCCGGGTCCGCGACAGCCGCGGCCAGGGAGTCGCGCGTAATGGCCCAGTGCGACCCGTGCCACGCCACCTTGCCGTCACGCACCAGAATCGCCTGGGGCGACTGGTGCGGCACGCCGGTGTCGGCGGCGATCCGCTGGCTCAGCGGCCGCTCCTCGATCACCCGAACCCAGTACACGGACAGCCCGCCCTGCGCAACGCCCTCGCACCAGGCCTGGAACTCGCGGTGGGCTTCCGCGCTGATCGGACATGTCGTCGAGTGCTTGAACACCAGGAAGGCGCCCGGACCCTTCCACAGCTTCTCCCACGCCTCCGGCGTCGTGAGCTGGATCGCCTCGGCCATGACCCTCGCTCCCCTCCCGCCAGATCACGCCGCACGGGCGCGTCGCCTTATTGTACCGGACAAGCCCTCCCGCGGGTTGGCGCCCACCGGGCGGGAGGCGCAAGTTGGCCCCCCCGACCGGCCGCCTCAGTCCGCGAATCGGGCTGCCGGGAGGGCTGCGCAGGCATGGAACGCCGTCCGGGTACGTGGCTAGGCGTCGTCGGGGCGACGGCCGCTTGCGCGGTCGTCGCCGCACTCGTAGGCGGTGGCGCCGCCGCCCGAACGCGGGCCCCGGCCGCACCCACCTCGGCCTGGCCGACGTTCGGCGGAAACCTGGCAGGCGACCGGATGTCGCCGGCGGCGGCGCTGACCCCGGCCAACGCGGCCGGTGTGGTCGAGCGGTTCTTCTACACCACCGGCGTGCGTGGCGGCGGCAACGAGACCTACCCGCTGGAGGTGGCCGGCACCCTCCTGTTCACCGCCAGTGGCGCCCACGTGTACGCGGTCGACGCGGCGACCGGCGCCGTGCGCTGGACCTACACGCCGACGCCGGCGGTGGTGGTGCCGACGGGCGCCCCCTCGACCAACCGGGGCGTCGCCGTCCTCGGCCCGCGTGTCTTCGTCCTGACGCCCGACGACCGGCTGATCGCCCTGTCGCTCGCGACCGGCAGCGCGCTCTACCAGGTGCAGGTGGCCGATCCGTCCACGGGTGCGTTCGAGTCCACCGCACCCGTGGCCGCGGACGGCGTGGTCCTCGTCGGCAGCGCCGGCGGCGACGAGGGCGTGCGCGGCTTCGTCAGCGCGTACGCCGCAGCGACCGGCAAGCTCCTGTGGCGCACGTACACGGTCCCGCCGGTCGGCCGGGGCTGGATGGCCGGGCCGGACGTGCACGGGGGCGGCACCGTGTGGATGCCGCCGGCCGTCGACGCGCGCACCGGCACCGTGTTCGTCGCGACCGGCAACCCCGCCCCCGACTTCTTCGGCCCGGTGCGGCCCGGCGCCGATCCGCACACCGACAGCATCCTTGCCCTGTCCCTCAAGACAGGCGCGCTCGAGTGGTCGTACGCCGAGACGGCCCACGACCTCTGGGACTACGACGCCGCCTCGCCGCCGGTGCTGCTGACCTTGCGCGAGCACGGCAAGGCGATCGCCGCCGTCGCCGAGGCCGGAAAGGACGGCGAACTGTACGTCCTGTCCGCGCGCACCGGCCGTCCGCTCGTCCCGCCGGTGGCGTTCGTCCGGGTGGACCACCCCGCCCCCGCGGCCACCGGCACCGTCGTCTACCCCGGCACGTCGGGCGGAGACAACTACGGGCCGATCGCCTACGACCCGGCGACAGGCCTCGCGTACGTGTTCGCGGTCGACGGTGCGTCGAAGGTGTTCGCCGACGGCAAGGGCGAGCTCGGCTCGCACTCGGTCCAGGCCTACGGGGCCTGGACCGGTTCGGTCACGGCCGTCGACATCGCCACCGGCAGGCGGGTGTGGACGTTCCCCACCGCCACCCCGATCACGGGCGGCGGCACGGCGACGGCGGGCGGCCTCGTGTGGTTCGGCACCGAGGGCGGCCAGTTGTACGCCCTCGACGCGGCGACGGGCCGGGTCGCTCTCGCCGTCGACGCCGGCGCCAGCATCGGCAGCGCGCCGACCGTCTACGAGCTGGCCGGGCAGGAGTACGTGGCGGTGGCCCTGGGCGGTGCCGGCAGCATGGAGGCCGAGCCGTTCAACCGACCGGGGGACGCGGTGGCCGTGTTCGGCCTGCCTCCTGCCCACAAGCCAGGCTAGCCCGCCGCCGCATCCGTTCGGCCGGGGCGGCCGGCCATGGTCGCAAAGGACGGCACGCCGGCGAGCCGCCCGCCGTCGACCGGCACAATGGCGCCGGTGACGAACGACGCGGCGTCCGAGCACAGCCAGACCACGGCCGCCGCCACCTCCTCCATCCGTCCGGCCCGGCCGAGGGGCACGGCCGCACCGACCCGTCGCTGGGCCTCGGGGCCGCTCGCGGCCATCCGCTCGGTCAGGATCGGCCCGGGCGCGACGGCGTTCACACGGATCCCGGCCGAGGCGTAGTCGAGCGCGGTCACCCGGGTCAGGCCGCCGATCGCGTACTTGGTCGCCACGTAGCCGGCGAGGCCGGAGACCCCCTGTTCGCCAGCCGTCGACGAGAGGTTGACGATCGCCCCGCCGCCCGCCGCCTCGAGCAGGGGCAGGGCGTATTTCGTGCACAGGAACGTGCCGCGAAGGTTGACCGCCACGGCGGCGTCGAACTCGGCGCTCGTCCACTGGGCGAGCGGCGCCGGCGGTCGCCCGCCGCCGGCGGCGTTGTTCACCAGCGCGTCGAGGCGCCCCCACCGCCCGTGCACGTACGCAAACAGGTCCGCGACGCCGTCTTCGGACGTCACGTCCGTCGGTCGCGCGACGGCGGCCCCGCCGCTCGCCAGGGCCTGCGCGGCCCTCGCCTCGAGGGCGACGGCGTTGCGCGCCGCCAGCACGACGGTTGCGCCCGCGTCGGCCATCGCCTGCGCGATCACCGCGCCGATGCCTTGGCTCGCCCCGGTCACCACGGCCACCTTGCCCGCCAGCGGCTGCTCACGGCCCATCCTGTGATCCCCCTTTTGCCTTCCCTGCCGTGCCCGGTACCGGTCAGACGGAGCGGTACAGGACCGGCATCGCGGTCACGCCCGCGGCGCGCAGGTTGGCCAGAACGAACGAACGGAACGTGGGCTTGGCGAACTGGCGCCGGGCCAGCGCCGGCAGGCTCGCATCCCAGCGCGCGTGGTTCACGAAGGCGTACGGTGCGGCGGCGAGCGGTCGCAGCACGACCGAGTTGTCGAGGCTGGTCTCGGCCATGTACCAACCGGCGATTTGGGTCCACAGCGCAAGCGCCCGGCCGATGTCGCCGGTGACGAAGTGGTTGAACAGGAACAGCCCTCCGGGGCGTACCTGGTCGACGTCCGCGATGCGCAGGACACAGCGGGCGGGCACCTCGTGCACGGCCCTTGCGGCGCCCGTCACAGTCTCGACCAGGGCGCGGTAGGCGGGCGCCGACCGCACGGCATCCAGGGCCTCCCCGCCCGCCGTGGTGACGAGGAGGGCGAGATCGAATGGCGCGCCGCGCAGCACGTCGCCGGCGCCGGCGAGGGCTAGGGGCGTGCCGGGGCCGGTGCGGGAACCGGCAGGCGGGATGAGCGCCGCCTCGTACACGGTGACCCGCTCCACGCCGGCAACGCCCCTCAGGGCCTCGACGCGCGGATGCACATCGGCGAGGAGCCGGCGGCGGGCCGCGCTGGCGCCGACCAGCGGCAGAGGACCGCGCGGCGGATCGACGGTCGCGGCGATGTGCACAAACCCGCCGGGCGCCGGGTCGCGCAGCGGCGCCGGCGCGTACCGGGGGTCCGGGAACGCGAGCGGGTGGTGCATCGGTGCGTCCTCCTTCGTCCGCGCTCGGCGAGGACGCATTCAGTTACGCACGACAATCATTACTCGTCAAGTACTATTATGGGTGTGGTAGAGTGTGGGTAACGGTGGAGGTGCGCGATGGACGAACGAGACGAGGGCCGCGAGGCTGCGCCCCGCGGCCTGGGCATGGATGGACCGGCGTTCCTGCTTGCCCAGGTCGGCGCCTACGCCTCCGGTCGGTTCGCGCAGCGCCTGGCCGAGGCGGGCTTCACCCCGCCCCAGGCCGGCATCCTGCGGATCGTCGCGCTGGACGAAGGGATCAACCAGAAAGCGCTGGCCGAACGGCTGGGCATCCTGCCCGTGCGCCTGGTTGCGCTCATCGACGACCTCGAGGGCCGCGGCCTGGTCGAACGGCGACGCAGCGCCCAGGACCGGCGAAACCATGCCTTGCACCTCACCGACGCCGGCACCGAGGCGCTACGGTCGATCGGCCGCCTGGCCCAGGCGCATCAGGCCGACCTGTGCGACGGCCTGAGCGACGCCGAGCGCACGCAGCTTGCGCAGCTGCTCGCAAAGGTGGCACAGCACCACGGTCTCGCCCGCGGCGTGCACCCCGGCTTCCGCCGCCTGTAGAAGCCTAGCGGGCCAGCGCGGACGATGCGGTGGGCGCCAGGAGGCCGACCGCCCTCGACACCTCCACGAGCGTCGGATCGGCGATCGCGCGCGCCCGCACCGCGCCCTCTGCGAGCACGCGGTCGACCAGGCCTGGATCGGCGGTGAGCTCTGCGTAGCGCGTCTGCAGCGGCCCTAGCGTCGCCACCACGAGGTCGGTGAGCGAGCGCTTGAGCGCCTCGTGACCCGACGCGAGGAAGCGCGAGGCCAGGCTCTCGACCGTGTCTCCGGATAGCGCCGCGTACAGGGTGAGCAGGTTGGCGAGGCCCGGACGGCCGGTCGGGTCGTAGGTAATGTTCTGGAACGAGTCGGTGACGGCGCCACGGATCTTCGCGGCAACCGCGTCCGGGCCGTCCAGGAGGTGCACCCGGGAGGCGTCGCGCGGCGACGACTTCGACATCTTCTCGGCAGGGTTGTCGAGGGCCATGATGCGCGCTCCGGCCTCGGGCATGAGCGGTTCGGGCACGACGAAGACGGGCCCGTAGCGCTGGTTGAACCGGCGCGCGAGCGTACGGGCGAGCTCCAGGTGCTGCTTCTGGTCGGCCCCGACCGGCACGTGGGTGGTCGCATACAGGAGGATGTCGGCGGCCATGAGGATCGGGTACTCGAACAGGCCGGCGTTCGTGTTGGGCGCCTCGTCGCGCCGCGCCTTGTACTGCGTCATGCGCATGAGTTCGCCGACCCGGGCGGTGCACGCCAGGACCCAGGCGAGTTGGGCATGCGCCGTGACGTGCGACTGCACGAACAGCGTCGCGCGGCCGGGGTCCAATCCGCTCGCCAGGTACAGGGCGGCCACCTCGCGGGTGTGCGCACGGATGTCCTCCGGCGCCGTGCCCGAGGTCAGGGCGTGCAGGTCGGCGATGCAGTAGATCGCCTCGGAGGCGTGCTGCAGCCGGACGAACTGGGCCAGGCCCCCGACATAGTTGCCGATATGCAGGCGGCCGCTGGGCTGGACCGCCGAGAAGACGCGCATCGCCGTTCCCCCTGGCCTGCTCGAATCGTTACGTGGACTGGGACGGCTTCTCGGCATGCCCGCCGAACTGCATCCGCATCGCCGACAGGATCCGGTCGGCGAAGTTGGCCTCGCCGCGCGAGGAGAACCGCGCGTACAGGGCCGACGTCAGGACCGGCGCCGGTACGCCCTCGTCGATCGCCGCGACCGAGGTCCAGCGTCCCTCCCCGGAGTCCGACACCCGGCCGGAGAATTTGTCCAGGTCGGGCGACTCGGACAGGGCCGCCGCCGTAAGGTCAAGCAGCCACGAGGAGACGACGCTGCCGCGCCGCCATAACTCGGCGACGGCTGCCGTGTCGATCGTGAACTGGTACAGCGATGGATCCTCCATCGGCGCCGTCTCGGCGTCGGCCGCGACCGTCCGGCTTCCCGCATCCGCATGGCGCAGGATGTTCATCCCCTCGGCCAGCGACGCCATCATGCCGTATTCGATGCCGTTGTGGACCATCTTCACGAAGTGGCCGGCGCCGGTGGGGCCGCAGTGCAAGAAGCCCTGTTCGGCATCGCTGGGCTCCCCGTCGCGGCCGGCCGTGCGCGGCGCGGCATCGACGCCGGGCGCGATCGTGGCGAAGATCGGCCGCAGGCGGTCGAACACCTCCGGATCGCCGCCGACCATGAGGCAGTAGCCGCGCTCCAGGCCCCAGACGCCGCCGCTCGTGCCGCAGTCGACGAGGTGGATGCCCCGGGTCCGGAGCGCCGCCCCCCGGCGCAGGTCATCGCGGTAGTACGAATTGCCCCCGTCGATGATCGCGTCGTCCGCATCCATGGCTGCGGCCAGCGCGTCGATGATCCGGCCGGTCGCGTCGCCGGCGGGCACCATGACCCACACCGCGCGCGGCCGGGGAAGCCGGCGGACCAGGTCCTCGAGCGAGTCGGCCCCCTCGGCCCCCTGGACCTCGAGCGCGCGCACCGCGTCCCGGTTGAGGTCGAACACGACGCAGTGGTGGCCGTCGCGCATGAGACGCCGGGCGATGTTCGCCCCCATGCGGCCCATTCCCACCATGCCCAGCGTGGCCGCCTGCGTTCCCTTCGTCGCCATCCGCCCACTCCTTTTGCGGTTCGGTCTAGGACCCGTGCCCGCCGCCGGCGTGCGGCCCATCCGGCGGCCGGTGCCAGGCCGGGTGCCCGCGCACGAGGTGCTCGGCGCCGGGCGGGCCCCACGTCCCTCGCGCGTACGGCTCGAGCGCGGGCGGCTGGTCGATCAGCGGCTGGAGCACGCGCCAGGTCTCTTCCACACACGATTGGGGCGTGAACAGCGCCCGATCCCCGGCGAGCGCGTCGTGCAGCAGGCGCTCGTACGGCTCCGGCGGCTTGCCGAGCTCCTCCACGAACGACATGTGCAGTTCCACGTCCCGGGCGTCGTTCCCGACCGCGCCCTTGGACAGCAGGACGATGCTCAGGGCGGGGTCGGGGTCGACCCGCAGCACGAGCTGATTGTGATCGACCTCGATCCCGCGGGGCAGGAACGACCGGCGCGGCGGGCGGCGCAGGACGACGCGCACCTCCGTCACGCTCGTCGCCATCGCCTTGCCCGCGCGGATGAAGAACGGCACGCCGGCCCACCGCCAGTTGTCGACGTCCAGCCGCAGGGCGACGAAGCTTTCCGTCGTCGACCCCGGGCGCACGCCGCGCACGGCACCGTACCCTTCGTACTGTCCGCGCACGCACCGGGCCGGATCGACGTCCGGCATGGCGCGGAAGACGTCGAGACGACGGTCCCACAGTGCCTGCGGGTCCGGCCCGACAGGGGGTTCCATGGCGATCAGGGCGAGGATCTGCAGGAGGTGGTTCTGCACCACGTCCCGCAGGGCGCCTACGGCATCGTAGAACGCCCCCCGGTCGTCCACCCCGAAGTCTTCGGCCATCGTGATCTGAACCGCCGCCACGTGCTCGCGATTCCACACCGGCTCGAGGAGCAGGTTGGCAAAGCGCAGCCACTGGATGTCCAGAACGGGCTGCTTGCCGAGGAAGTGGTCGATGCGCAGGATCTGCTCCTCGGCAAAGACGGTCTGCAGGTCGGCGTTGAGCTGGCGCGCCGAGGCGAGGTCGTGGCCGAACGGCTTTTCGATCACGACCCGCGCGCCCCGATCGAGGCCGACCCGGCCCAACTGACGCGCAATCGAGGCGAACAGCGAAGGCGGCACCTCGAGATAGAAGACGGGATGCCGCTTGCCCGGCAGACGGCGCGCGAGCTCGTCGTAGGCGGCGTCCTGGCCAAGATCGGCGCGCAGGTAGGACAATCGGCGGCCCAGTCGGTCCAGGGCTGCCTCGTCGACATCGGCCTCCTGCTTGCGCACCGCGTCCTGGACCGTCTCGCGCAGGCGCTCGTCGCCCCAGTCGTCGGCAGCCACGCCGACGACCGGGCAGCTGAGGTGGTGCGCCGCCTCCAGCCGGTACAACGCCCGATAGGTCATCTTCCGCGCCAGGTCGCCGCTGACGCCGAAGATGACGAGCACGTCCGCTTGTCGCGTAGCCTCCAACTCGCTCGCCCCCGATCTCCGGGAAGGAGTTGCGGGGGACCGCCGCCGCCCGGCCGGCGCTGCGGCCCGCGGGTGCAAGGCCCGGTTGGTACGAGCGTGGCACGCCCCCCCTCGCGCGTCAACTCGGCGCTGCCGCGCAGGCGTTTACGAGCCGCGCCGGTCCGCGCTACGCTTACGCCATCGAACAGGCCCCCTCGCTCGCCGGGCGGGTGGCGGCAGCCGGATGGGAAAGGGGGCGCAGCGCATGGCGGGCGCATACGGGCCTCGCTCCGGCCCTCGACGGGGGCGGCGCGGCACCGGTCTCGTCGTCGGACGAGCGGCGCGCCGGCGCCGCTCGTCTCCGTGGGTCTCGTTCCTGGTGCGACCGCTCGTCGCCCTCGTCGTCGTCGCGCTGGCGGCCGGCATCGTCTTCAACCTGCTGACCGGCCAGATCGCGTTCCAGGGGGCTACGCCGCCAACCCACCACCACGCCGGAACGACGGGCACCCACGGGAAGAGCGCCGGCGCGGCCCACAGCTCGGGCCCGGCCGGCGGCACGACCTCGGGACACGGCGGCACACAGGGCAGCTCGACGAAGACGTCGACCGGCAAGGGCTCCTCGTCCGGCACGACCGGCCGCAACCACGCGCCGACCGGCGGCAAGCCCAGCGCCCCGACGCGCGGCAAGGGGGCCGGGACATCCGGCGGCACCCACAAGCCGCCGGCGACCCATACCAAGGGCGCGACCGGCGCGGGCAAGCCCCACACGCCGCCCAAAGGCGCCGTGACCCTGGCCGGCACGAACGGGGGGACGGCCACCTATACCGCCACGGCGAGCTCCCTGAGCGCCACCCTGCGGGTGGCATGGCCGACCACCGTGCACGTCGTCGCGGACGGCAAGAGCATGCTCTTCGGCACCAAGACGACCGGCTTTGTCGCCACCTACCAGGCCTCGCACACCCTGCAGGTGTTCCTGGGCTACCCGCAGGGCACCCAGCTGACCGTGGACGGTCACGCCCTCGGACCGTTCACCGGCACCAAGCCGACCTGGTTCGACATCACCGCCCACGGCGGCTGAGGTCGTCGGGGTCGCCCAGGGCCGCAGTCAGGTCCGCGACGTCCCCGGCTGTGCGCGGCGTGACCACGACGCCGCCCCGGTCGGCGAACGCCGCCATCCCGGCCAGGGTGCGCGGACGCGACCGACGCGGGTAGCGCCAGACATACGCGAGGAACGCGGGATCGACGCGCTCCGGGCAGCCTTCGCCAAGATCCGGGCGGCCGCGTCCGCGATCGCGCAAGGCGCATCGCCATGGTCGAGCCGTAGTTGCCGTCCACCAGCCAGCGCTCACGGCCGATGAGGGAAGCGGCGCACCTGCGCCAATCGTCGTCAGGCGTCGGCCGCCAGCCCGCATGCCAGTACAGTGTGTCAAGGTGATGCACGGGCACAGGCGGCGCCTGGGCGAGCCGGGGTGCAAGCGTGCTCTTGCCGCTGCCCGGCGAACCTACGACGAGAACCCGGCGGGCGCCGCGAAGCGACGTGGCAGCCTGCGTTGCGAGCGCGGCCGTCATGCAACGAGCGTACCGTGCAGGCCCGCCGGGCGGCTCAGGGCACGAACGTCTCGCGCGCGGCCCCAAGGCAAATGGTGGAGGCGCACGAAGAGCCCGCAGGAGTGGGGCTGCGGGGCTGTGGAATGCCCCCCTGGGAGGTGTGTCCATGAAGCGGTGGTCGGTTGCCGTCGCTGCGGTGGCAGCGGGCATCGTCGTCGCGACCAGTGGATTCGCATTCGCCCAGGGGGGCCCTGGGCCATCATCGCTGACGGGAAATGGGCATACCCACTCGGGCGCGTTCACGGTCCAAGGCGGGCAGGCGCCCGCGACGTCCGACGGCGCGGCAGGAACCCGGCCCGCGGAGAGGGCACTCAAGGCCGGCAAGAAGGCCCGGCCCGCCAAGAAAGGCCGAAAGGCGGTCAAGGCCGGGGAAACGCTTGCCGTCACGACCGTCAAGGGATCGAGCGCGCATGCGGCCCCGGCCGGCGACGTCGGTGGCGGGATCTATTCCGACGTGTCGACCGACCCCCATGTGACCGTAAGCATTGCCCTGCTCGACAACGGCAAGGTCCACCCGCTCGCCCACCAGGTGATCCGCCTCACGATCGCGCCAGCCAAGGGGCACGTCGCGGTGTACGACGGCGCCTGCGTCAACACGGCCGCGTTCTGCGGAACCTACTCGGAGGGCCCGCAAACGCCGGCCATCACGGCGTCGCACGGCGGGTACCTGTCCAACGCCAGCGACTTCTCCAGCGCCACGGGCGGCCGCGACACCTTCCTCGTCTACAGTTCCGTCGCCGGCACGTTCCGGGTGACGGCCACCGACGTGAGCAACAAGCACGTCCGGCCCGTATCGCTCAAGGTAACGTTCACCCACTAGGCCGCCAGGCCCGTATGGCGCGGCTGCAGGGCAGCGGCGCCATACGCCGCTTGGGCCTTGCAGGACGGCCCGCCGATCCGCAGGGGCCCGCAGGGGCTGCGGCACCGGGTCACGGCGGCCGGCCGCGAGCGGCGCGGGGCGACACGACCCGTACACCGGGCACAAGCCACCGGGGACGCCGGCGCCCCCCGGTCGTTCCGGACGGCAACCCGAACATCGGTCGCTCCCTTGTAGCGAGCCGCGGCGCTATGCTAAGATGGCGTCTGCGCTGGCGTGGCGCAACTGGTAGCGCAGCGGATTTGTAATCCGCAGGTTGTGGGTTCGAGCCCCACCGCCAGCTAGGCCTCCGGAGGGGTGCCCGAGTGGCTAAAGGGGGCAGACTGTAAATCTGTTGGCGAAAGCCTACGATGGTTCGAATCCATCCCCCTCCACCAGTTTGTCGCGGGGTAGAGCAGTCTGGTAGCTCGTCGGGCTCATAACCCGGAGGTCGCAGGTTCAAATCCTGCCCCCGCAACCAATTTGCGACCTTGCTGAAGTAGCTCAGCTGGTAGAGCACCTGCATGGTAAGCAGGAGGTCACGGGTTCAAGTCCCGTCTTCAGCTCCAGGCCTTTGGTGCCGGATCCGATTCGCTGAGGCTCCGGCAAGCGCCGGGGCCTTTCCCGTTCCCCGGTTCCCGCTGCGGGCACCGCGTCGAATCCGTCGCCGCGAACCGGTAACGAACGCCACGCATGGACGCGACCCGATGCGCACGCGCCCTGGCCCCCCGCCCATGCCACGCGTCCTGCAAGGCCTGCACAGAATGGGCCGCAAACGGCGGGGCGCTCGCCCGTGGCCTCCCTTCCCCACCGGGGTTCGCCGACCGGAACCGGCCGCACAGGCGGCGGCGAAGCGGTTGCACCACTGCCGGCGCATGCCTACGGCGGTGTTTGCGACCAGCCCGACCCTGCTCGCCTGGCGCACTGCCGCCCCGTTCCCAGGGCCTGGCGGCTCGCCTGCTCCGAGTGAATCGTCCGCACAGGGCGTGAGGACGCACGGTGCGAACTGTCCGCCTGACCCACATCGCTGCCAAAACGGGGGGCGTCGCGGCTGCCGCCGATTCGCTGGGGACACCTGCGCGTGACCGTGACCGGCGTCCCGGACGGGCATGCCGGCCTCGTGCAGGCCGTCCTGTCGGCCCCGATGCGATTCACACCGCGCACGCACGTGAAGCTTTCGGCGGGCATCGGGCGCTTCGGCGTCTACGGCGCGGGCGAGATCGGCCTCGACTGCCCGATGGAGACGGTGGCCGTCGCCCTTCGGGATCTCATCACGCTTGCGGCCAGGCAGCCGTGCCTCACCGTCGTCACCTTCACCGACCGCGGACAGGACGAGCCCTCGAGCAGCATCACGTACGACCCGCGCGGGAGACGGCGGCGGGACGCGTGATGGCGCGCGCGGCGGGTCCCTACGGCGCGATCCGGCGCCGGAGGTCTTCGGCCGTCCACGCCCGCGCCTCGCGCATGAGCGCGCGGGCGGCCTCGACGCGATCCCACACGTTCCACAACAGCACGCCGGCCACCCGCCCCGTGCCGTCGAGGTAGTACACGACCCCCTGACGATGCGGCTCGAACCAGTCCTCGACCAGGGTCAGGCGGCTGTCGAGCCGGCCGACCGCCTCGAAGCCGAGGTCGAACAGATCCGAGTAGAACATGGGGACGCGGTCGTAGGGCTCCCCGCCTCCGACCATGCTGGCACCGGCGGCGCGACCGTGGTGGTGCGCGTGATCCTCGTGCTCGATCCGGATCCGTCCCCCGTCGTACGAGGGGAAGCTGGCCACGTCCCCGGCGCTGAACACGTCCGGGGCCGAGGTGCGGCAAAGGCGGTCGACGACGATGCCGTCGGCGACCTCGAGACCGGCATCGCGGGCGAGCGTGACGCGCGGCGTCACGCCCAGGCCCGACACGACGAGGTCCGCACCCTTCGACGTCCCCCCTGAGGTGCGCACCTCCAGATCGCCGCCGGGGCCGCGCACCACCTTCCCCACCCCGTCGCCGGCGGCCACGTCGACGCCACGGTCCCGGAAGTAGGCCGTCACGAACGCGGACAGGGACGCCGGCAAGCGCGCTCTCCACAGCGACGGCTCGGGAAACAGCAGCGTGACCCGCACCCCGTCCACGGTGGACAGCGACGCCGCCAGTTCCGCCCCGATGAAGCCGCCGCCCACGATGACGACGCGGCGGGCGCCTTCTTCGATCGCCCGGCGCAGGCGCAGGTAATCCGCGGCCGTGCGGTACGCCAGGACGTCCCCCGGATCCGCCACGTCGGCGGCAAGGCGACGGGGCTCACATCCGGTCGCCAGGAGCAGCTTGCCGTACGCCCAGGTCACGCCGCCCGCGCAGACGATCACATGCTCGTCCGGTCGGATCGTCTCGACTACGCTGCCCAGGCGCAGGTCCACCCCGAGGTCCCCGTAGTCCAGGTGATGGAAGATCGCCTCGAACCGCGCCGCGCCGGTCCACAGCCCCTTGGACAGGGGCGGCCTGTCGTAGGGCGCAAGCGCCTCCGCGCTCAGGATGCCGATGCTCCCCCGTGCGTCGATCTCCCGGATGGCGCGCACCGCCTGATCCGCCGCCATGCCTCCGCCCACCACCAGATAGTCGTACCCCGTCATATCGCTCCCCCTTCGCGTCTGCACCGGTCCGCCCGACCGTTGCCATGCCCTGGGCGCGTCGCGCGGCGCTCCCCCGGGACCCCGCCGCCCGCCCTCAGGCGTGCCGGCCGGAAGCGAGAACGCCGATGCCGATCGCGGTGATCGCCGCCCCGCTCGCGCCGCCAAGCGTATCGAGATGGCGGGGCGAGCGGGCGAACCATAGGCGCAGCCGGTCGGCCAGAATCGCCCAGGCGCTGTCCGAGAGGATGGCGATGAGGGAGAAGACGGCGCCCAGCACGAGGATCTGCCCCGGCACGCCCGGCGGGGGCGCGGTCGCGAACTGGGGCAGGATGGCCGCCAGGAAGACCATGGTCTTCGGGTTGGTCACGCCCACCACGAAGCCCTGGCGGAACGAACGAACGACGGACGGTCCGGCCGTGCCGGCCGGACCCGACGCCGCCGGATCGTGGAGGGACGCACGCCCCCGCCACGTGCGCACGCCGAGATAGATGAGGTACAGGCCGCCGACGATCTTGATCGCCGCGTACGCGGTCACGGACCGCTCGGCGATCGTGCCAAGGCCCAGCGCGACCGCGATGACCTGGACGTACTCGCCCGCGGTGTTCCCCAGTACGCTGAGGATGGCCACGCGGCGACCATGGGCCAGCGCCCGCGACACGACGAACAGCACGCTCGGACCCGGGATCGCGATCACGACGCAGGCCGTGAGCGCGAACACGGCGAGGCGGGCCACCGACATGTCGAGCGTGGCTGCCACCTCCTTCCTGCCTGGAGCGTACACGACTCGTGGCCGCGGCGGCATGAGGCGGCGCCCGTGGCGCGGGTCGGGCCGGCGGGGCGCGTCTTCCGGCAGGGTTTGCGCGCCCCGTGCGGAAGATGTCGGGCCACGATGGCGGGGGCGGGGTGACGCGATGGCCCTGGATCGGCTTCGGCCGGATGCGGGTCGGACCGCGGCGTGCGAGGCGGCGCGGCTGGACTTCTTGCGCCGGTTCCCGGACTACGCGGCGACGTCCTCCCTGGATTCGCTGCGGGCAAGCGAGTACGACCGCCTGGACGCCGAGGGCCTAGCCTATCTCGACTACACCGGCGCCGGCCTGTACGGCCGGGGGCAGGTAGAGCGGCACGCGGCATGGCTGCTGTCGCACGTGCTGGCCAACCCGCACTCCGAGAGCGAGGCGTCGGCGCGCGCCACGGCGTTCGTCGAGAGGGCGCGCGAGCGGATCGCCCGGTTCTTCTTCGCGTCGCCGGACGAGTACGAGGTCATCTTCACGCCGAACGCGTCCGGCGCCCTGCGACTCGTCGGGGAGTCCTACCCGTTCGGACCGGGTGGCCGGTTCGTCATCTCCGCCGATGACCACAACTCGGTGAACGGCATTCGCGAGTACGCCCACGCCCGCGGCGCCGAGGTCCACTACGTGGGCCTCACGACCCCGGACCTGGGTCTGGACGAGGACGACCTGCGCCGGGCGCTCGAACCCAGCGGCCGCGGCGAGGGCGGCAGGTTCTTCGGCATGCCCGCCCAGTCGAACATGTCCGGCGTCCAGCACCCGTTGTCCTGGGTCGCGTACGCACGCGAGCGAGGCTGGCACGTCCTTCTCGACGCGGCCGCCTTCGTCCCCACGAACCGGCTCGACCTGCGCGTCGTCCAGCCCGACTTCGTGCCGCTATCCCTCTACAAGCTTCTTGGCTATCCGACCGGCGTGGGCTGCCTTATCGCCCGTCGGGAGGCGCTCGCGTGCCTGCATCGGCCGTGGTTCGGCGGCGGCACGGTCCTGTGCGCGTCGGTCGGCGCGTGGGACCGTGCGCCCAGCGCGCACCGCCTGTCTCCCGGCCCCGCCGGGTTCGAGGACGGCACGCTGAACTTCCTGTCCATCCCGGCCGTCGAGATGGGTCTCGACTACCTTGAGGAGGTCGGCATCGACACGATCCACCGGCGCGTCATGGCCCTCACCGGCTGGCTGCTCGAGGAGCTGCCCACCCTGCGCCATCGCAACGGCCGGCCCGTGGTCGAGCTGTATGGCCCCGGCGACCTGACCCGGCGCGGCGCCGTGGTGCTGTTCAACGTCCGGGACGCGCAAGGGCGCCTCCTGTCCGACCGGCAGGTGCAGGCGGACGCGAGCGCGGCCAGGATCGCGCTGCGCGCGGGATGCCACTGCAACCCCGGCGTGCGCGAGGCGAGCCTGGGCAAGAGCGGCGAGGAACTGGGCGCGTTTTGCCGCGATCACCTGGGCCTGGACGACGCCGCGTTCGGCTCGGCCATCGAGGGCAGGGTCGACGGTGCGGTGCGCGCCTCGCTCGGCCTGGCGAGCAACTTCGCCGACGCCTGGCGTCTGGTCCAGTTCCTCTCCGGGTACCGCGCCTAGCCGGTCCCCGCCTCAGGGCGCGGGGATGCGCCGGGCGATCGCGGCGTACACCTCGTCGCCCTCGATGACCGCCCGCAGGACGGCATCGGCGGCGCGCAGGTCGAGGCCGGGGACGCGGCCGGCCACCTGGCGGTTGAGGCTGTCGATGACCTGTGCGACGGCGTCGGCGTACCCCTCCCCCGCCCCGGTCAGGGCGACGCGCACCACCCGCGCGTCCGCCGCGTCGCGCGTGCTGCACGCGTACCCGCGCGCTTCCAGGCCGTCGACCAGCTTGCGGGCGGCCTGGCGGCTGATGCCCAGGTAGGTGCCGATCGTCCCGAGCGGCACCGACCGGCCGCGTAGCTGCCGGAGCAGGATCGCGTCGCTGCGACGGTAGTCGCGGTACCCGTGCTCCTCGAGCAGGGCGGCCATCCGCCGCAGCCAGACGGCACGCGCCGCGGCCAGCAGGTCGCCGAACCGGTAGGTCGGCCCGGCCCCGCCGTCATTCCCCCCGTCGCCCAACGCATCGCCCCCTCCGGTGCGACCGATTGACGTCCTCCGTCCCTGCCACCATACTGCAATACGCAACCTGGTTGCCTATATGGAGGGGTGGGCATGGCGCACGTCGGGGGAAGGCCCGGTCGCACGCGCGGCTGGCGGGCCGTCCTGTCCGTCGCCGTGGGTGCGGTGCTCGCGGCCGCCGCAGCGTTTGTCTGGATCGAGGTGCCGCACCCGGTGGCCGCCTCGAGCGTCGTCTGGCTGTGCGCGCCGGGCCAGAGACACGACCCGTGCAAGGCGGATACGGCCGCCACCGTGGTGTCTGCCTCGGGCGTGCGCTCGCGGGTGCAGCCGACGCCGGCCGCGACGGCGCCGGTGGACTGCTTTTACGTCTACCCCACCGTAAGGCCGCACCATGGGACAAGCATGCCGAGTTGACATAGGCAAGCCCTGACTGTACGGTAGCGTCGGGGGGGTAGGATCTGGCGTTGCGGTATGG
>Ga0080006_1080478_pt1 | contig 135358 bp, 152 predicted proteins | sample RS3BMetagenome_FD_69209 | JGI IMG/M metagenome (GOLD analysis project Ga0080006, IMG submission 69209) | Ferric oxide microbial mat and aquatic microbial communities from Rainbow Spring, Yellowstone National Park, USA - RS3B (SPADES... ...
TTCGTGCGGCGCCCCCAACTCGTTTGCCAGGCGGATCGCCTCGTCGCGTTCGCGTTCCGGGTACGTTTCCGAGTCCGCCGTTATGGCGAGCACACTGTCAGGTCCGAGTGTTTCCAGCGCAGCGTAAAGGAGCAGGGTGCTGTCGACTCCGCCTGAGAAAGCGACCACCACTTTTCCGAGTTTGCGCAGCCTGTCTCCAAGCTGACTGTACTTCTCCTGAATCCGTTCCATGTTCCGACCCCCGTGACTGTCATTTTTATTTACCATAAATGCCATCTGGGAATAACCATGGCAATCCATGCAGTCATTGCACCGATCATGACTGCAATCGGTAAGGTGAGCCCCCAGAGTGCGAACAGCTTTGCGGCCATGGCGTGATTCACTCGCTGGTGACGTAACGTATTGCCCACGCCAATCAGGGCGCTGTCGATTGTCTGAGTCGAACTCACCGGGCCTCCGAGTGCCGCCGCCGTCACGACCACGACTGCGGCAGCCGCCTGAATCGATACAACATGCTTGGGTTTCAGTTGATAGAATCCATTCCCTACCGTCCTGGCGATTCTTTGCCCCCCGACCATGCAGCCAATCACCCATACGATAACAGAGGCAAGAATAATGCCAGGCGTCACAGCGAATGTTGCTGCACGATGGCTGAGTAAGAGAAGCAATGCCGCCAGCCCCAAGGCTTTTTCGGCGTCATTGGCTCCATAGGCGAGGCCTTGTATGAGCGCAAGAACATACGAAGACTTGATCCACACGGGTCGCCATGCACGGTCGCTGGCATTGCGGATTTTGCGTTCTGCTCTATAGAGGCCTGCTCCGGTAACAAACCCCAGTGTCACCGACAAGGCCACAGACAACACGGTCATCCAAAAACCACGCCAATGAATGGACGACATCCCAAGCGTTCCCCATGTCGCACCCGTCAGCCCACCCACCAGTACGAGCGATGTGCTGGTAGGCATCCCGATGATCCAACTGAGCATCAGTGTCAGTAAGGTAGCGATCAGCGCCTCATTGAGAACGTAAATATCACTCGATTTAAGAACAATGATGTTGCGACCAATGGTATGCGCAACACCGGTGCCAAGCACGAACGGACCCAGTCCAATTCCGATGACAAGGAGACTGAATGACAGCCACGGTTTGGGAACAGTCTGCTGAAACAGACCAAGCAGATTGCCGCCTGCATTCCACCCTGCGATCGCCTGAAACACAGCGAGTAAGATAAACGTCCAAATCATGATGTCACCTCACACCGACTGAATTTCTGGCGCCGGATTAAACAACGCATGGGTTTGCAACTCATCGACCACCATGAGATCAACGCCGCCGATATCAGCCCCGGCGAGAAGATCAGCCTCCAAAAGCCTCTTTTTCAGCACCCTGCCGTTTGCACGCCTGCTTCTACATGCAACTCGTAGCGCAGCCGTTGACCCGGATCAAGAGTGATGAGCGTTCCATTTTCCCGTTCCCACACCCGGCCATGCACATAACAGTTGGCTGGTTCTATTCCGAGCGCATAGACTCCAGCGGTTGGCATCTTCCACTGGACCAATCGCGGCAAATTTTCGAGCGACCACGAAACGCGCACTTGCAGTGGACCACTGCCGCCACCGTGAGCGACCGGAAAATCCGGATTGGAAATCACCACTGCCGCCATATTTCCTTCGCTATCCAGATCCTCATGAAAGAACACCCGTTCCTCGCACTGGTCTATCGGTTCTTCAAAACAATCAAACCTCTCGACGGCGACTTCCTTTTCGCGAGAAACCACCCGCCTGGAGGGAAAGTGAATTACTGTCTGCGGACCAAGCAGGGGAAACCCGAAGTTGAAATGGTACAACAACATATGAGGGGCGGGTTGAAACCCAATATTTTCGACAAGATCGTCAATTACAATCCTGTTTATTCCCAGTTGCGCGCGAATGTGGCGCGTGAGCCGCAGATGATGGCCAAATAACGACACTTCTTCGATCTCTCCGGACACCGTCATGTAATATTCGTCACCCTGCCAAACGCCTTCTGTCGATATGTGCCTGGCTGACAAATGATGAGCGCGTCCGTGAAGTCCGAGTCGTTCGCCGCCGTCACGGCACGGGGAACCCACCTGAGTCAGACCGCACGTCATGAGCAGACCACCGGACGCCGTTTGCAACCAGTCGTTTTCATCGGTGCTGTAATATGCCGGATGCACGTCTCCATTCGGTGACTGCCAACTGATCGGAACGCCCGCGAATTCCGCCAGGGAGATATCCATTCCCTTCGTCGGGGTCACATAAAACACGAGCCCGGCGCCAGTGCGAACCTGGATTGCCTCAAGACCATTTTCTCGCCCCTCCGTGAACGCGAGCCTGCGAAGTCCGCCAATCTGTTCAAGGCGTCCGACACGGGCTTCGAATTCGCGCCGCGTGTACTCCTTTCCAAACAGCCGCATTCAAGATCCTCACCTTTCGATCATTCTGATCACCCGTACGATACGCATTTCTGACTAGCGAGGCATGCGATTGAGCGCACCACATGCATCACAATTCTTGTGCTACGCTATTTTGTTGAATTTCCCTTTCTATCGCGGCAAGCGCCGCTTGGTAGATCAACTTTAAAGATACGCCCTGTTCCAATGCAAGGCGTCGGCAGGCTTCGTACTCCGGCGACGCATTGACAATCTGTTCATCCATTTCCGCAAACTTGACGGGAACAGCCCCGTAACTCGTTGATACATCAACGATGCGGTGAGGCAACATCAGCTTTTCCACACGATAGTAACGGAGACCGATCGTTGACGTTTCGCGAAATATCGCCCGCGCGATGACGGTCAGCCTTTCTTCCGAGCAAAGTACGCGCAGTTGCACCGCCGGTCGACCCTTTTTCATGGTAAGAGGCATCCATCCTGCATCCATCGCCCCCACTGCGAGCAGCCTTTCGATCACGTAGGGAGCCAATTCTGGATTCATGTCATCCACATTGGTCTCCACCATCACGGCGCCTGTCGACACTGGTATAGCGAGTTCCCCATCTCGTCCGACGGCAAGCGCAGTATCAGCCCATTCTCCTTGCTGGATGCGTAATACATTGGCGATCGGAAGATCTTTTGTACCCGCCCCGTATCCAACAGATCTGCCAATGAAAGGCCGCTTCGGCGCAGGAGTGGCTAATGTACGGATGATTGCAGCGCCAGTCGGCGTTGTCGTTTCGCCTATGGAGCCTGACGAATACGTTGGATACCCTTGAAGCAAACGAACGGTTGCCGGCGCAGGAACCTGCATCATTCCGTGCTCGCATTCGACAGACCCGCCGCCGACTTCGATTGCCGATACGATGCATAGAGGTTCACCGATCATATGCCATGCGATCATAGAACCTACAATATCCACAATCGCGTCCAGCGCGCCCACCTCGTGAAAGTGAATCCTCTCTGGCGTCGTTCCGTGTACAGCCGCTTCGGCCTCCGCCAAGTGCCAGAAAGCCTCTTTGCTTTTTGTTTTTACGATCTGCGGCAACTCACTGGCCTCGATGATTCTCTCAATGTCCTGCAAATGCCGATGATGTTTCTCGGGTTCCGCATGCATCGTGACTTTGACTGCCGCGATCCCGTTCCGTTTCACACGCTGAGTCACCAGTTCAAACTTTTTGACGCCCAGGTTGTGTAAATGACGCAGCCACTGATCTTCGTCCACTCCGAGATCCAACCACGCGCCCAAAAACATGTCTCCGCTCGCTCCAGCTGCGCATTCGATCCAGGCAATCTTCATATCGTTTCCTCCAAGCGGATCCTGATTTCAATGCGGCCGAATGACTCGTGTAAAGACATGCGCGCCCCATGAACAATTTTACATTTTCCTGTACCGACCGTTCACGATTATGCGGAGAAAAACTCATCCTCCAGCATGATACAAAGTGCATGATAGATCGGCAGATGGCGCTCCTGAATCCCCGGCGTCGCATCTTTTGGAACACAGACCGTCACATCGCAAAACTCCTTCATCCGTCCACCCGTGCGCCCAGTGAGGCCAATGGTCCGTACGCCAAGCGCCCGCGCCACCTGCAACGCGAAGAGGACATTGCTGGAATTGCCGGAAGTGCTGATCGCAAGCAACGCGTCGCCAGGTTTTGCATAGCCATATACCTGTTGGGCAAAGATCATATCCGCCGCCACATCATTTGCAACCGCCGTGTTCAGCGCGGTTTGACTAACGAGGGAAAGTGCAGGCAATGCACCCTGCAAATGATCGGCCACATATATGCCGTCCGAAGTATGCGAGAGGGCGGTGCGAACTCGTTCAGGAACAGGACGACGCACCATGAATCCCTTCATCAATTCTCCGACGATGTGATCACTGTCTGCCGCACTGCCGCCGTTGCCGCAGACAAGCAGTTTGCCGCCGCCGGCAAACGCGTCGCGCAACACTTCAAACGCAGCCTGAACGGTCGAGGCGCAATCCTGTAAATCCTGATACTCAAGCAACAGTTGCTCGATTAAGGGATGCATCATAATCCCCTCCTGATCCAAACTATCCCAATTCGCAGTGCTGTCATCTGATACAATGCCGCAATGATAGCGTCGATCACACCGTACCCCTGCCGTCCTGTAGTTCAAGTAGTTCGGAGTTAATAGCCAATCCACTCCGCCAGCGCCTCTGTTTCACCAAAATCGCCGACAATCGCATGGGCGCCAGCAGTACGGAGGCGATTTATTTTCATCGGATCGAACCCCTCACGCGCTCGTTCATCACTCGCAACACCCAATGTCCACGCGCCATACTGAACGCCCAGACCGATTTCCACCTTGCCGTCGCCAACAATGAGGAGTTCTTGCCCCTGAAAACCCCGCTCCTGCAAAAGAGTTCGAATCACCTCTTCTTTTGAACATCTCACTTTGTCGATGGGCGCCCCCTGAATATCCGCGAAAAACTCCGCTACGCGAAGTGCTGTGGCTTCCCTCAAAACATCCGGGTGGTCCGTACCGCTCGCGAGGAAGAGCACGATTCCCCGATCACAAAGCTCTTGCAAAAACGCCGTCGCCCCTCGGATCATATACGCTTCAGGAGGCTTGTCGCGCTGCTCAACCTCCACAACTCGATCATGTATGTAATGCTTCAGACGAGTCGTATACTCACGTTTGTACGCCCACGCATCCAGCGGCGCCGGCCGTCCCAGGCAGCGCTCGTGCGCGGCAACCAACCACTCCATCTGGTATATCGTTTGAATTCCCGTCGACTCGTCGATATACCGGTCCACGTCGAGCACAAGTTCACTTCTATCAGAATCTCCGTCAGCGAGGACCTCCACCATCAAGGAACGCATGACCGTTTCCCAACCCGCCCGCAATGTTGAAATCGTTCCGTCAAAATCAAACAGCGCCGCCCGCAATCGAAGTGCTCCGGTCTGTCTTGATGCCATGACGATCATAACGCTCCTCCTCCTGCCGCACGATGGTGAGCAGCCACGGTCTCCTTAGATGGAGTCGAATCGGTCAATCGATCATGAGCAGCCAGAATTTCCTTAGGCGAAGCACAACCGGTCATACCGACCTTCTTCACCACTACACTCGCAGCCAGTGTCGCCAAGTAAACGGCCTCGTCGCGATCAGCATCGGCCGCAAAGGCGGCCGAAAGCCCGGCGAGAAACGCATCACCTGCCCCCACGATGTCGATGGGCGGTACGACGGGTACTGCCGGGTAGTGGTAATCCGCCCCCTCTTCCACCCATAAGACTCCATCTTCTCCAAGCGTCGCGCATACGGAACCCTGCGTTTGGCTATGCAACCGTTTCCCCGCCTCGATCAACTCTTCAGTCTTGGCTTCGTACACGTCACGTTCTGGATGCGCTGTTCGCATCAACTCCAGCCCATTGGGCTTCAGTACTCCTTTGTGAAACATGCCCAGACGATACCGACTGTCGATGAAAAAGCGTTTCCCCTCCGACGCGAGTTGGTTGACTGTCCTAACCAACCCCGGCGTCATCACTCCGTGAAGTAACTGGTCGCTGACAACCAACACGTCCACTTGACTCGCAAGCGTCTGAATGCGTTCACTCATCTGCATCGCCAATCGTTCCGGCAATACCGTGCGGTTTGCGAAATCAATACGCGGATCTTCGTACTGCACATCGGACACTCCGCTACGAATCGGCTTGCAATACGCTGGCGTCACACGCTCGGAATCTGTGATCACGAATTCGTCGGAGATATTTTCTCGCAGCAGTGCAGCGCGCCACTCTCTGCCGCGCCAGTCATCGCCGATCACTGTGGCCATGCCAACTGCGGCGCACCCCATCCGGGAAAGGTTCTTCGCCACGTTGCTGCCAGCGCCGAGCGTCAGCCGTTCCTCCACGACTGGCAGAGGAAAGTGCGGAGTTTCCAGTGACAACTCGCTCAACCGCATGTCGGCCAACCAATATATATCGAGACATCCATCGCCGATGACCGCTACGCGCACGGTCGCGATGCGCTGCAACAATTCTTCCAGGCGGCTCCTATTCACGTTTTGGCCCTCCCCGTTCCCGCAACCCTTCACATAACGCCGGGATCGTAACACGATGATCCCCTTCAAAATGAAAACCGCGCCCACCCATGCTCGTTGGGCGATGGACGATGTTTTTCCGCGGCCGATAGTAATAATCCCAGTCCTCATAGCCGATTTTCTTCCGATAATCCCCGAGGCGGACGACATCAAAATTGGCTGTCGTGATTCTTTGGACAACATATCCGAGATTTCGCGCGATTGACAGTGCCTTCAAAAATACCTCGACGCCCGTAACGGTCGATCCAAAATTGAGGAAAGCACCATGTTCCAGATTGGAAACGCTCTTACAAAACACGCGAAAGTCTTCACCGCTCGTTCCGCCCAGAGTCGCAAAATCGGCAGCAGGGTGGGCATGAACCTCATCCAGTCCGATCGTGATGTGACAGGTGTAGGGAACATCGTGGGCATATGCCTGATAGAAGAGACTGTGCTCACGAAACGGAAAGTCGGCAGGTCGCGCATCAGCATAGCGCCCGAGACATTCCCCATAGCCCAAGCCATCGCGCCAACCTCCGGAGATTGCGTGGTGAATGGCGTTTCCCGTCTCTTTCCACATGCCACACTCGGGCAAATCTCGACCCAGCACCTCAATCACATCCGTCTGCCCAAGCAAGGCCAACTCCACGTCATATTCACTGGCCGCCCCCGTCACCGCGACATGAGAGATCCACCCCTCCTCGATGAGACGGATCAGGTGGGCCTGCAGTCCAAGTTGCAGGACGTGCGACCCAAGAAAGGCAATGACAGGCGCTCCGGCGCGGCGCGCAGCGACCACCCGATCCAGGAATTCTGGAAAGTCTTCCGATCTCCAGGCGCGATTCTCGACCGCTTTCTGTTTCTCTACCAGCACACGGTGCGGCTGATTCCTCGTGGAACGAAGAGAAATACCCGCAAACAATTCACCCATGTTCTCGCCCCCAACGCGCAACAATTCTTGCATACAGGTTCGGGATCGTCACCTGATGCAACCCGTGAAACGCATAGCCAACACCGCCAAGAATTTCCGGCAACCGGATCAATGCTTCCTCGCTCGGCGTGGAGTAGGACGCCGCATCCTCATCGAGCGTGATGCCGCACAATGGACGGATATCGAAATTCGCGGCGACAAACTCGCGAACAGGACGACCCGTATTGTGCGCCACTGCAAGCGCCCGCTTAAACAGGATCGGGCCTGATACAGCCGATCCAAAGTTGAGCAGTACACCGCCGCTCAGTTCCAACACGGATGTACAAAAAATCTCAAAATCAATCCCGCTCGCAAGTCCGAGTGCAGCAAAATCGACGGCAGGATGTTGATGAATGATATCCGTTCCAATCGAGATATGACAGGTATACGGAACCCCAAACCGATACGTTTGCGCAAATACGCAATCATTGAGATGAGGAAATCTTTCTGCCCTGTCGATGGTGTACGCGGCGAGACCCGCACCGTACCCCAAGCCTCGTTTCACGCCTTCCTGGATCGCTTCATTCATATAGCGTCCCGTTTCTTCCCACATGCCGAAAGAGCCGTCCTCAATCGAACTCGCCACATCCTCAGAGGTTGCCCCGAGAAACGCAAGTTCGAAATCATGAATGCTTGACGCTCCATTTCCGGCAACATGGGTCACGATGCCTCTTCGCACGAGTTCGATGATATAGCGGGACATCCCCATCTTGATCACATGGGCGCCCATCGACCAGATCACGGGACGATTTCGTTTGCGCGCCGCAATAATCGCATCGACCAATTCGGCAAATCCAGGAGCATCCCATTCAGGAACCGGATCAACGTCAGGTTTGGCCATATTATCAATCGATACCAAGTTATGCCGTGTCAATACGGAGAACGTGCGAATGTCGGCAAACGAGAGCGAACTGTACTTGGAATGACCTTTATTCACTTCAATCATCCCCCTTTCACTGCATCAGCGTTCGCATCGGCTCCACCATGAGCGCATTCAACACCAGCCCAGCAGCACCCATGGCGCTCTGAAAGTCACCAAATGTAGATGCTTCAATCCGAATGCGTTCCCGCACAGACGCATACGCATGCGCTCTTACACGCTCTGCGATCTCGTGCAGATGATCTGCAAAATAAGAAAAAAGACGTCCCCCAAGTACGACTGTGACCGGGTCGTACATATTGCAGACATTAATCAAAGCGATTACAAGATAGGAAATCGTTTCATCGACGATCTTTTGCGCGAGCGCATCGTCCGCTCCAGCGAGCGCAAACAGTTCGCCTATGCTGATATCACGCCCGTAACGTCGGATCATCCCTGGGATTGATCCGACCGTCTCCCAACAGCCGAAGTTCCCACACGGACACGCCTCACCGAAAGGAACAATCGTCATGTGCCCCACTTGACCGCATAGGCCATGCGCCCCGCGAGCGAGCTTTCCATCAATGATGATCCCACTGCCGATACCCACCCCCATCGTGACAAAGACGAGATCGCCGCCCTCTTTTCCACGACCGTACCAGCGCTCAGCCAAGGCCGATGTCCGGGCGTCGTCCTCCATCCATACCGGCAGTGAAAAACGCTCCTGCATTACCCGTCGCAGAGGAAAGTCACGCCAGCCTTGAAAATTGGGCGGTTGCAGAAGCACACCCGCATCGGCATCCATTGGACCGGGAATTCCCACTCCGATTCCCAGGATACGACCACCAACTGCCCGTGCCTCATCCATTAACGCATTGACGTTTCGAGCCACGAGGTCCAAAGTGGTTTCCGGATCTTGCCCTTGAGGCAAGTCGCCTCCTGCAGAACTTTCGATCCGCCCAGCCAGATTCGTCACCACAACCGCGAAGGATGTTCTTCCGATATCAATCCCAATAATGCGGTGCAACGCATCGTCCAGTTGCAGTTGAATACGCCTGCGCCCCACAGCGCCAGAGATCGCGCCAGCCTCACGCACGACGCGCCGTTCAACCAGTTCCTGAACAAGATTCGTGATGGTTCCGGAGGTCAGGCCGGTTTCGGTGACCAATTCCACGCGGGATATCCGCTCCTGCTGCCACAACACCTGAAGAACGGCGGACATGTTTTTCTGTTTGACTTGTTGTAGGTGAATGATATTCTCCATAGTGTCCCCTAATTAACTTATTTACAAAGTTAATTATAGACGATAGACCTCTGACACGCAATACCCTTGCATGCAAATTTTGTACGATCATCTTCGCTAAACAGATCCCCGGTTAGAAGTTCGCGCAATCAGCTTCTTCTTTCAATAGTTGACCATCCAACGTCAGTGGACCACTTCGATCAAAAACGTTTTAACCTCGTAAGGATGAATTAAAAATTCAAAGGGGCCAGTCTCCACTTCGCCGCACGGTCGCTCCAGAAGATCGCATTCCTGCCAGGCGCGAATGACGAGATCGCTTCCTATTTTCACCGTTTCCCTGCCGCCAGCATATTCGTGCAGGCGAAGCACCACCTTGTCGCTGTCCTCGGCAATTTTTACTGCGTCCACCATCACGCGCTCCGAGGACGGCGCAAAGAGCGACAAACGGGCGTGTTCTGTTCGTCCTGACTCGACGCGTAGAGGACTGTTCAAATCCCAGGCTTCCTGTACCGTTCGACCTTCCAGCCAATTGCCGATGTGCGGAATCAGCGCATAGGTGAATTCGTGTTCTCCGCGATCCGCATCAATGTCCGGATGGATCGCCGACTTTAGCAGCGATAGCCGCATGACGTTGTCTTTGATGTCGTATCCATACTTGCAATCGTTTGCCAGGCTCACGCCATAGCCCGTTTCAGACAGGTCCGCCCATTGGTGCCCCACGGTTTCAAAACGCGCCTGATCCCAGCTTGTATTCCAGTGCGTAGGCCGTTTGACGTTACCAAACTGAACATCGAACGTCGCCTCGGTGGAACGCACCTGCACCGCAAAAGCGACCTTCAGCAACTGTTGACGTTCCTGCCAATCGACATGCGTGATGAAATCAATGCGTCGCGAGTACGCATACACGACCATACTCTGCATGATCACCGAATCCGCATACCGCCATGTAAAGCGAACAATCGAACAAAGCGGACCAGTGGCCACCACTTCTATGCTCTGCAGAGTGTCAATCTCCTGCATCTTCTCCTGATAGAAAAGATCGATGTCCCACGCATCGTGCGCCAGAGGTTTGTCCTCAAACACCTGCAGCACATTGCCTCGCGCGCCATCCGCCAACACTTCACGACCTGCCGACTTGTCGAATACGCGTGTCAGTTGTCCAATTTCATTCCATTCGATGTCGTAAAAAGGAGTCGTCATTCCATCTCTTCGCAGGCTGAAGGGTGTCTGCTCAAGTTCCGCGTGCGTTGCGCCATGTGCATTTACGCCCGTTTCGTGAAGGAAAGATATTGTCGCATACCCCAGAGCAGGAACAGCTCGCGTCAGGATGCGCCACTCCCCGTCCACCTGTTGCGCGCTCAGTGCATGGCCCTCTGCATCGACAAACTGTCCCGTCGAAAGAACGCGCTCCGCTGGAATGCGCACGATACTCGAACGCGCCCAGCCCGAAGAGTTGTATACCGTGAAAACAAATGGGTGCTCGCGCATCAGCGCAGAAACGCCCTGCTTCCAAACCCCTTGCGCGATCGAGTCTGCTTCCGCATACTCAACGCGGCTGTCTTCGTACACTTCCCGGATCGAGGAGCCTGGAATGATGTCATGGAACTGATTGCGTAGGATAATTTTCCATCCCTCGTTCAACTGCAGTTGGGCCGCTCGCGCAAAACCGTCGATTGCTGTTCCGGCATCGCCTCTCTCTGCCAGGAGGCTTAACCACTCCGTCTCCCTGTACGCCAGTTCTAACTGGCGGTTCATTCGTTTGCTGTACGCCTGGCTGGTATACGTTCCACGATGGTACTCAAGGTAAAGTTCACCGTCCCAGGTGTGCACGTACTGATTTGTTTCCGCCACTGTTTGCTGCAAGCGCTCGAAATACTCATCCGCCCGACCTGTCACAACGTTTGGCAACCCTGGCATACGATCAAGTCGCCGACGCATCTCGAGCATATCTCGCGTCACACCACCGCCACCGTCTCCAAACCCGTATGAAACCAATAAATCCCTGTTGATTCGCTTGTCTTGATACGCTGTCCATGAACCTGCAACCGTACTGGCCATGAGTTGCCCATTGTATGTGTAATGACCACCGCTGTTATCCGGCGTCGGTGTGGTGATAAAATGCGCCAGTACTTCGCTGCCATCCATGCCGCGCCATACGAATGTATCATGAGGCATCCGATTGTACTGATTCCAGCTAATCTTCGTCGTCATAAACGTATGAATACCGGATTTGCGTAAAATTTGTGGCAGAGCCCAACTGTAACCAAAGACATCCGGAAGCCATAGATAGGTGCACTCCTGGCCGAATTCGCGGGCAAAGAACCGAGTGCCAAACAATATCTGACGCACCAGAGACTCTCCGGAGGTCAGATTGCAGTCCGCTTCGAGCCACATACCCCCTCCAGTTTCCCAACGCCCTTCCTTTATACGCATCCCGATTTCTTCGTAGATATCCGGGTAGTCCGACTTCATATAGTCGTACAGTTGGGGCTGTGTTTGTAAGAAAATATACTCCGGATAGAGTTCCATCAGCCGCAGAACGGTCGAAAACGAGCGCGCGGACTTCTCTCTCGTGTGAACAAGCCTCCAGAGCCACGCCACGTCGATGTGCGTATGACCCAAGCAGTGAACCGTTACGGCGTGTCGTTTCTCCGTAGAGTTCAAATAGCCGTTCACTAGCTCGCGCGCACCTTTTACAGAAACATAAAATGCATCCGATCCCGCATGCGACCAGTCGATGATGCGAAGCGCACCGTCTAGCGCATTGATCAGTTCTACACGGTCAGGGTTATTTTCATCCAACCAAAGAATCGTCTGAAGCATTGCTGTCGACGTGTAAAATAGATCGTCCGTATCCTCGTCAAGCCATGCAATCTCGGCCATCTGGAACGTATACTCCTGATCTCGCCGCGTACCCATACCTTCCAGTCCCGACCACAATCGAAACTGCAGCGACACGATTCGACCAGCCAACTGCGACGACAGGAACACCTCCTGGTGATTGCTGTCCACTCCCTGATAGGGTTGCCCTTCCACATAGAGCAGCGACTCGAACCCCGAGTTGTTTCCTGCGCCCGTTCGACCAAAATTAAACCTTCCTACTATCCTTCGATCTACCCATTCCTGCGGGATTTCTACCTTGGCGCCGAGCCATGCGTAGAGATCCCGTCCTTTCCATGTATCGCCGATGTGAACCGCGCGGTCACCAACAATGTCTCCAGGACGCGCTCCAATTTGACCTGTAACGTCCAACGAAAATTGCAAAGATTCAATTGACTGCGCATCGCGGTACCGATAGAATGACAGGTCACGGACCCGCATAAGCATTTTTTCTTCAGTCAGAAACACTGCTTATCACCCCGCTCTCATAGAGATGACACTTTACATGTTGGCCAGAGCCTGCATCAAACATTGCTGGTGACTCCTGACGACAGCGACCTGTCACATAGGAACAGCGAAACTGAAATGGACAGCCGCGAATCTCTTGACTTAAGTTGGGCGGTTCGCCTGTAAACACCGCTTCATCCAACTCTCCGACGCCGCGGCGACCTGGGTCAGGCGCAGCCTGAATGAGTAGTTGCGTGTACGGATGCTTGGCCTCAGTGATAATTGTTTCCGTTGCTCCTTCCTCAATAATCTCTCCGGCGTACATGACAGCGGTTCGACTTGCTACGTATCGAGCACTGGCTAAATCGTGTGTGATGTACAGGTATCCCATGCCATACTGTTCATTCAGGAACAACATGAGATTAAGAACGCCAAGACGCAATGACACATCCAGCATCGACACCGGTTCATCCGCCAGCACCAGATCCGGTTTGCCCGCCAGCGAACGGGCCAAAGCCACGCGCTGACGTTGACCGCCAGATAGTTCATGCGGGTATTGCTGGAGAAAATTATCGGCTGGTGTCAGACCAACCTGCAGAAGTACATCCTGTAACAGTTCTTCGCGCAAAGTGGCTGACAGAGTGCGCCCCCATGATGGAAGACTGCGTCGCAGGATCGTTCGCACGGAATGCGTAGGATTCAGGGAGGCAAAGGGATCCTGGAACAGCATCTGCACGCGCTCCCGATATGCCCTCAAATGCCTCCCTGATGCGTGAGTAACATCCTGACCGTCAAACAGCAGCTTCCCCATGTCAGGCTCATAGAGACGCATAATCGTCCTCGCAAGCGTTGATTTTCCCGATCCTGACTCTCCAACCAACGCTACAATTTCCCCGGATCTAACGGTCAAGCTAACACCGCGCAACACGTGAGATACTTTTGCACCTTGGGTAAATCGTTTATGCACGTTGTCAACCACGAGTGGAGCGCCTTTCTGAGCGCCTTCTTTTTGCGTTTGTAATCTCTTAAGTTCCGTACTCATGTAATCACGCCTCCGTTTGCAGTCACTCGCTCAACCATATGACAAGCCACCGCCCGGTTTTCTCGTGCGAGAAGAGCTGGAATCTCCTGTCGGCAAATATCCTCGGTCAGTGTGCAGCGATCGGCAAAGGGGCATCCTGGAGGCGGATTAAGCATGTCCGGTGGCGTTCCTGGAATGCCCTCATGCCGTGTCATTGCACCGTGGAGCGACGGAAATGACTGGATCAATGCGCGCGAATACGGATGCCTTGCTCCATTCAACAATTCCAGCGATGGACCACTTTCCATTACTCGACCGCCATACATAACGACGACCTCATCGGCCACTTCCAACAGCAGGGATAGATCGTGCGTGATCAGTAAGACAGCGAAACCAAATTCACGTTGCAGTCTGCGAATGAGCGCGATAATCCCCCGTTGCGCTACCACATCGAGTGCTGTAGTCGGCTCATCCATGATGATGAGTTCGGGTTGCAGAAGAAGCGCAAGCGCAATGACGACCCGTTGGCGCTGGCCGCCAGACAGCTGATGCGGATAGCTGTCCAGCTTGATGATCGGCACTTCTACGATGCGAAACACCTCTTCGCATCGTTTATCCGCTTTCGTCTTCGTATACTGTGGATCATGCGCCCGCACGGCATCGTGCATCTGATGACGAATGCGCATGACGGGATTGAGCGCATTCATTGCACTTTGTGTGACAAATGAGAACGTTTTCCAACGAGCGGCGCGAAGTTCGCGGGCAGACAGCGAAAATACATCTCTTCCTGCAATCGTGACGTCTCCCGTTATACGCACTGTGGGCGGTTTTAATACACGTGTAACCGCCAGCGCCAGAGTGGATTTTCCACTGCCAGACTCGCCGGCCAATCCCACCAATTGACCTTGTTTGACCTGAAGACTCACGTCACGCACAGCCTGCACCCATCCACGTGCGGTTGGGTAACTGATCGAGACCTGTTTGACCGATAACGCAATCGTTTCAGAGATCACGAACTTTCACCTTCCTCTTTCGTAAACGCGGATTCGTGATCTCGTCCAGCGAAAAGTTGAGCAAGGCCAACCCGCCGCCAAAAATGGTAATGGCAATGCCTGGCGGTACGAACCACCACCAGAGTCCGTTTAGAAGCGCTGCGTTATTTTGCGCCCAGTAGAGCATCGTTCCCCAGCTTACAGAAGAGATATTCCCAATGCCCAGAAAATCGAGGCTCGTTACGGTCAACAGGGCTCCAATGATGGAAAATAGCAAGCCAGAGACGACCAACGAAGCCATGTTAGGCAGAATTTCACCGAACACGATGCGCCACCAACGCTGCCCAACCAGGCTTGCGTGAAGAACAAAATCCCGTTCGCGCAGGCTCAGCACCTGTGAACGCAGGGTGCGAGCACTATACGCCCAACCCGTCAGTGAAATAACCAGGATAATCACCCATTCGCCCTTGGATGGCAAATACGACGACAGGACAATCAGCAAAGGCAACCCTGGAATCACCAGAAAAACGTTGGTTATAAAAGACAAAATACGGTCCGTCCATCCTAGCAGAAACCCGGAAGTAACGCCGACCATAACCGCAATGAATGTAGAAATCCCACCTGCCAAAAAAGACACCAGCAAAGAACCACGGGCACCCCATATCACTTGACTGAATACGTCCTGGCCAAACGCTGTTGTGCCAAATAAATGCCCTGTGCTTGGAGACAGGTTCGGCATAAAGCTGTCGGCTGCTGGATCGCCAGGCGCAATAATCGGCGCCAAGAGGGCCACCAGAATAAAGAATAAGATAATGCTGAGTCCCGTGATGGCTTTCGCGTTCAATTGTGGTAACGGAATATGTCCCTTCCTTTTTGTATTGGCAGGTCTATTCGTTATAACCTGGTTCTCAGACATGCTTGTTCATCACTCCCTCTGACGGCGCCGAAACGGTCAGGCATGATTGATTCGCGGATCCAGCAAACTGTACAGGAGATCAACGATAAAGTTCGCCAACAAAACTGCCGTGACGATGATAAGCAGAATGGCCTGCATCAGCGGATAGTCGGAATTGATGACGGCATTAAACAGACCAAAACCGATACCAGGGTAGTTGAACACGACTTCAACGACGACGGCGCCGCCAACCACGAAGCCGAGCGACATCGCAAAACTGGTCAACACCGGCAGCATCGCATTGCGCGCCCCATAGTTGATCATGATTTCGCGTTCAGGCAACCCTTTCATTTGCGCCAGTGTGACATAATCATCCGAGAGAATTCCGATCAGATTGTTGCGCATGTCCAGTACCCATCTACCCATGGATGTGATGACGATGGAGAAGGCTGGTAGTATTGCATGGTACAGCACACTGCCCAGTGATTGAAAATTCCAGCCTAACTGAATGTTATGGCCGTATGCGTGCGAAATTGGAAACCAGTTGAGCAAAAATCCCAATACGTATAAAAGTGCCAATCCAGCCCAAAAAAAGGGCATGGATGACATGAGTATAAACGCAACCGGCAACGCGTCAGCCAGTTTGGAGCCACGCCGCCATGCCGAATACACGCCTAGAATATTGCCCAAGATGAACGCGATAATCGTGGACAATCCGATCAAAAACAACGTCCACGGCAACATGCTGCCGATAACCTGAGAGACAGGCGCCGGAAAATACGTAAACGAAATCCCGAAGTGACCGGTCAATGTATTTCGGACATAGTCAACGTATTGAGTGAATACATTCGCATTTGTATTGATCCCGAAAGCCACTTCCAGCGCCTTGAGCGCGCTGGGTGGTAGCGTACCCTGCGAGCGGGCCAGGAGCGCCGAAGCCGCATTTCCTGGCATAAGCCTTGGAATAATAAAATTGAGAGAAATGGCGGCCCAGAAGATAAGCAGATACAACCCAATCCTCCGCAAGACGAAATACCTGCTGGCAAACCGTTGCACGGTTCTCCTCCTCCCTTGTGAAGAGTTGGGAAGGAACAAGGAGTTCCTTCCCAAACCACTTTACTTCCAGTACAGATTAACAAGCACTGGCAAGTTTCCTTCGTTGAGATTCCAGTATGGATTGGCTTGCGTCGGCCATCCAGCAATGTTTTTTGTTGAATACTCGATCGGCGTGTTGCGATACGTCAGCGGAATGATCGGTAGCTGCGACGCAAAGATCTGTTGCAGTTTGAGAACGATCGGAACCTGCTGCGACTGGGAATAAGTATGGAGAAACTGCTTCCCCAATGTTTGCACTTCAGGATTATTGTAACGTCCGAAGTTCTCAACGGCGTACTTGCCAAACGGAGCGGAATACGTCTGAGACATGCTCGGATAGAGCGTAAAGAACGGATTCGCTCCCCACGGAGACCAGGAAACGGCAATATCGAACTGCCCCAGCTGAAGTTTGCTGTAATACGCATTTCTTGAGTTGTCCTGCAGGGTGGCGTTAATCCCAATCTGATTCAGTTCCTGCGAAATCAGTTGTGAAGCAGCCACATCGTCCGAAAACGGCGTCGGCACGTCGATGGAGATATTGAACGGTGTTCCCTTAGGTGTCAACAGCATGCCATTGGCACCCATCTTAAAGCCTGCTTTTAGAAGCATCTTCTTCGCAGCGGTAGGATCATACACGACCTTGTACTTCTTCGCAAGAGCAGGCGTTGACCATGTGGACGCCATTCCCGGCGTTACGCCGGTCAGGTTTGTCACCGCAGGGGAATATCCGCTCCATGAGATGTTCGCCATTGCCGTACGATTGATCGTCATGCTGATAGCCTGCCGCACGACCGGCATATTCAGTGGATATTTGTGCAGATTCACCCATAAAATGTTCATCCCGTTCGGGTACAGACCAACATGGTTATACTGTGGAGCCTTAGAGACGTAGGAGCGCTGCAGATCGAACGAGAAGGTGCCCGACCACTGAATCTGATTTTGCGCTAGGGACAAAATCGTCGACGTATTGGACAATTCAGACGGAAAGACTACTTTGGCCAGATAGGGCTTTGGCGCCTGCCAGTAGTGTGGATTGCGAATCATCGTGATCGATTCAGGGGTAAAAGTCTGAAGCGTGTATGGTCCTGTTCCGATTGGCTGTGGATCTGTCCATGTTACCGGGTTTTCCTTGGACCAGATTGCTGCTGGAACAATTGGCGTCTGGGAAATGTAGTAGAAAAACATGGAACTTGGCTGTATCAAGGTTATTTTGACTGCATACGGACCATCTGTCGTGACTGACTTCAGATAACTCCAAAGACCGTTAAAGTCTGTGGACGGATATTTCTTCATCATATTAAATGTAAATGCAACGTCTGCGCTCGTAAACGGCGTACCGTTGGACCACTTGACACCGTGCCGCAGATTGATCGTGAGAACGGTGTTCGTACTGTTCCATTGCCAACCAGTAGCCAGCCACGGCATGTATTTCCCATTCGCAGAGTTCCATTGGATCAGAGGCTCATAGACGATACCCGCTGCCGGATTGTCGTTTGCGCTCGGTGAGTAAGGGTTGTTCTCATCTACCCATGTGCCATGGGGCCCGCCTATCGTCGAAAGCGTGCCGCCGATCGGATGCGTCGAGGAAGGTTTCGCTGCGTGCTTGGGCGACACAAAAGCCGCCGCCGAAGATGGACCGTACCCCGCCAGCGTAACAACGGCAAGCATACTCGCCACCCCTGAAATACCCAATGTCTTGGCTAATTTTTTGTTCAAAATGATCCCCCTCCATGTATTCGATTTCATTCGCTTACTTCAATCCCAAAGATCACCCAGTGCGCACGATGAACACCTCCTTGAGAAAAATTACATTCGTTTACATTCACCTAATCCTTGACACACAGCCCGAAAGGACCGTCAGTTTAATCAGGTGAATCCCGAACGAGTTCGAAAGACGAACGCGTACTACGCTGGACAACCCGCCGGGATACGATGTCCCCTAATTAACTTATTTACAAAGTTAATTATAGACGACAGGTTGCGGACACGCAATACCCTTGCGCAAAAAATCTGGACGATCACGATCGAGCCGCCGAAACCTTGACCCTCTCGCATATGTCTGTTGACATATCATAATTATCCAGACAAAAAATTGCGAATCGGTGTTGAGAGTATTGTCGTATGATTAAGAGTTGATGGGAAAAATAAAGAATATACTGCCGCTATTGCCGCATCGTCGATGATGCGATAGCAGGCAGGTTAGTTCGGGTTACAGAGTAGAACTGAAGTGACGGTTTCGTTTTTCGTGGCTATCGCGATATTTCAGTAGAGCCTTGCGCACCGAACGTATATTCGATATAATGGTCATATAATCTTCATAGGCCGCAAGGAGACGATTTTATCCCATGAGAGTGCTGGCAGGTGTTGATATTGGCGGCACCAAGTGCGCTATCAGTCTCGCCAGATTCCATGAATCGAATTTTACACCATTTATTCGTGAGGAGTTCCCGACTCTTGACGGATTTCAGGCGACTCTGGATCAATTGATAGAAACCCTCAACAGAGTGCTGAGTCGTGCGAATGACGCGAAACTGGCGGCGATCGGTATCAGCTGTGGTTCCCCACTGGATTCTGCACGCGGCGTCATTCTCTCCCCACCGAATCTCCCTGGTTGGGATAATGTGGATATCGCAACGCCGTTTAGGCACACGTTTAACGTGCCAACGGCATTACAGAATGACGCCAACGCCTGCGCACTGGCTGAATGGCGATTTGGAGCTGGGCGTGGCACAAACAACATGATTTTTTTGACGTTTGGCACCGGAATGGGGGCTGGTCTGATCCTTGACGGCAAACTCTACAGTGGATCCAACGGTATGGCGGGAGAAATCGGTCACGTTCGAATGGCGGACAATGGCCCTATCGGTTATGGGAAGGGGGGTTCTTTCGAGGGATTCTGCAGCGGCGGCGGGATCGCACGTTTGGCAGGGGAACGAACAGCAGCCTGGTTGGCGGAAGGTCGCAGTACCACCCTTGTCGAGAGCGGTGTGGAAATATCGGGTATTACAGCCAGAGATGTAGGATTGGCTGCCCAACATGGAGATCAGTTGGCACTGGGAATCATGACGACTGTAGGGGAGTATCTGGGACGGGGACTCGCTCTCCTTGTGGATCTGCTCAATCCAGAGGTTATTGTCATCGGAAGTATCTATGTTCGCCAGCAGTCCATTCTGGAACCGATCATCATGCCAGTTTTACGTGCAGAATCATTGTCTGTATCACAGTCTGTTTGCCGGATTGTGCCTGCTGGACTAGGCGAATTTGTCGGTGACTACGCGGGACTGTCTGTAGCGTATAGCATACTTCAGGACAGTGTGCCAGGTGGAGAATAACCGGAGATTTGTTCCACCACCCTACGGGAACTATCAAGTTTTTATGTCTGACTGGCTTTTGATGTGATAACCGCTTAGTCAGATCCCATGACCATTAGCGTCGGAACCCATGAGAATTCATCGCGGTCAAGGTGTAGCGCTTGGCGAAATCCGACAGCCATGCGACTACGATTGATTCATTCCATCCAGTAACCCCTGCCACTTTGGTGATGACGGCCTCCTCTGCGGAGAACCCCTCCAACGCTGGGTTTGGGCGCTCCCTAAAGCAATCCGGACAGACCAGTACCACGTTATCCAACATACGCGGTTGATCGAGATCCACCCGGAGGTAATGAGCTAAGCGCTTGTCCATCTTCTGTCCACAAATCTGGCACTGCCCGTTGAATTTCGTGTGTACGTCCTGGATCAATGCACACTATTCGGTGCTGCGGGTCGCGTTGCTTTCTCGGCGATGGGCTCGTTGATCGGTTTCACAGTAGGCGTGGCGCTCCTTCACATTCCTCAGCCAGACTTTTTCGAAAACCATCGGTGTTTGCCTATTCCTCGATACCACCACGCAGCGACAAAACCAATGCACACGACGGGAAGCACATCGCCGAGAAACGACTGCCACAGCACCGGCCACAGAGAGAATGTCTGCCCCGCCAAGCGAGCCGACGCAAACAGTGAAATCACAATAAAAGCCTCAAATCCGACCGCGAATAAAAGAATTGCGTACAACACTTTTCGTTTCAACATGCTTCACCCCTGTCTGGATACATATACCCCCTTTATATCGCTGCTAAGTTTTTTTAGAGGTAACAAAAAAGACCAAAAGAAACGTAACAAAAGCAAGTATCCATGTGTCGCTAGGGATATGACTTAAGACAGCAACCAACTTATTTTCGAAATAAGTTGACGTTTGAAATACCGGCAACTTCGGGTCGGGAAAGAACAAGACAGTCAGGTTTACAACCGAAAAATATGCGACTGGTACAAACAGGTTTTTAAGCATGTTTCGTCGATGGTCGATTTCCATTTTGCTCACTGGACGTTTCCTAACAAATATCACCACGAGATGTATGAGCACTATCACTAGGCCAACCAAAGAAATGTCGTGTATGAGTGTGTCAAAACTGATCATTTTATATCACTCCTGTCAAACAGCATTTTTTGCATCTCACTTACTGCAGGTAACTCCCGTTTCTCTGCAACTGCGTTCCGGCGCGAGTATCTCTACAACTCCAACGTCAGATACACATTGTCCAACTCCTCCTGCATAATCCCAATATATGCCAAGGTGATGCTCGGCGTCGAGTGGTTCAGCAGCTTCTGAATCCGCGTCACGTCCACGCCGGACTGGAACGCCATGTGCCCGAACGTCTTCCTCATGGTGTGCGTACCGATCCGCTCGGTGATCCCAATCGCGCGCGCTGCGTCGTTGAGGATCTTCCACGCCTGGGCGCGTTGCAGCGGTCCGCCCTTCTTCGACAGAAAGAGCGGTTCGCTTGGCTGCAATGGCACATCCCCAAAACGATCGGCCACATACTCCTTGATCGCTTTCCGAGAAGTTTCGCCGAGCGGAAAGTCCTTGATCTTGCCGGTCTTGTGTTCCCGCACGCCGCGCTCCTGGATCCCGATGCGTTCCCTCGCCCGGCCACGCTCGTCCACCACGTCGGCGACGCGCAGCGCCAACAGATCGGACACGCGCAGACCGCTGTTGATCCCCAAGACGAACAGGCAGTGATCGCGCAGGCCGGTTCCCTTGTTGGCGCGCAGGATGCGCTTCATGGCTTCAATCTGCTTCTTGTCGCGAATGGGTTGCACGTACTCCACCAGCATAACCCCCTCTTAGGCGTCGGGTTCTGTTTCGTGATTTCCCTCTTGTGCCGTCATGCCTATCTGATCGTGATGATTCGTTTGTTCCCACGAATTAAGCCCGACTTGCAGCAACTTCTGTATGGCTTCATTGCGCGACGGAATGCGTCCAGGTATTTTCCTGCGGTACTCTTCGATGCGATTCAGAAGTTCCTCTGTCAGGGTCACGCTTGTTTTGCTATCCACGCTATAACCACCTTTGCCGTTTCTTCTTCATACCGATTATCAATATAAAATGATCATACCATATCGAGTCACACCACATTAATCACCTTGTACGAATTCGATTCGAATACCAGAACACACCCCATATCCTGTCATAACTTGCGGATTGCGTTAAACATCCACAACAGCCCGTGGAACATGAGTTATGTATGATATAAACGAGATCAACGCGCCAGGCGCTCTTCTGACGCATGAAAAAACCCGCCCAAACCCTTGGTACTATTGGGCGCAAACGGGTTTAGCGTCATCATACACAACCACATTGTGTATGATGACATTATCCCGAGTCTTCCACTTTCAATTTTTGGGATGAGAACGCACACCGGGACAATGAGCCGCTTGACAAAACGACTCGAAAACGGAAAAATACTTGCGTTGGAAGTTTGTGAGAATCGTTGGCGCATTACGTTAAGAACTTCGTCTTCCTCTTCAGGCTCCAGAGCGAGTTGGGTACTCCATAATGCGGTGATTAGTAATTTTACAATTTAACCTTTTCGTTTGCACTTGGTGACAGCTACGCTGATGTTATCCCTGATTGTCGGCTGGTTCTTCCTGCGCACTCGGGTGCACTGTAGAACATTGGCGGGTTGTCAAAACACGCACAAATTTCATTGACTATTGAGAGGGGCAGTCAGGAGCAATTGATTGATGAAGCGGAAACAGGCGTTTGCAGACTTGGGTCCAGAAGTGGATTGCCGTTCCTTGCCACAAAGTAGCCAGCAGGGATAGCCCGCCCGACACTCCCCCAAAAGCAATAGCCATCAACAGGATGACGCCCACGTTAAAAACAAGCATGGTAACCCAGATCGGCGCCCGGTATTTTCGCAGCATGATTTGCGCAATGCTCGTGAATCCACCTGTAGAGTAGCCAACTGCCAGCAGAATGCCTGTGGGGAAATACGCGACCGTGACGAGGATGAGAAACGCCAGCCATGCAGGCATCTGATAAGGCAAGTGCCACTGTTCAAAGAGAATGATACAGACTCCGATCAGCAGCGTTGAGACGATGGTCCATACAGCAGTTCGCGCACCACCAATGAAGTACACGAAGGCGAACAAGACGAGTTTAATTAGAATGTTTAACACACCCACGCTTACCCCAGTCAAACCGTAGAGAGCGATGGCGAGCCCGCCTACTCCACCCGCCGTGATCCGGGCGTTTTTCTCGACAAAGACGATGACCGCCGCGACCAGAACGCAGCCTACGTAAAACCGGATGGGGGGCCACCGATTCGTTAGCATAGTAACACCCTCCTTAGTCGGCTACGCACAAGCTCCGTTCATGAACATACCCGTGTATCCGCTGGCATTCTGTCGCACAGTTAGAGGGAGAAACCTAAACACCCTGAATCCAGTTCCCTGACCGTGCGCGCATGGATCTGCGCTCGTGATGACCTTGGCGTCCATTCGGACGTCTTTCTCACTTGCCTGATGTCGTCCTCCGCCTCTTCGCGTCTCACTTTTGATCATATCGGAGCCGATCCCAGTCGCGTTCAGGTCATCTCTCTGCGATCCATAAAGGCGTATGATGGCGTTCGTCGTCTCGAGCCATGGCTTGCGTATTGAGCGTCAAAAAGTGTTCGTGTCGGTCGAGAACCGCTGCATGCACCTTGGTTTGCGTCCAGTGCTTCACCACACTCACCGCATTAGGCGAGAGTATACCATGGAGATCATCTGTCGCATACGCACCCGTTTGTCCCATAAGAGAATCAGATTCCTTCTGTCGCATACCCTATTTGTTCAACAGGGCTTATTTTACGCCTGAGATCAAACCACGATTTCCATGCACATGCAGAGTAGTTGTGTGAAACTCGCATTCACGTAGCCAAGCGAGATGAGTTTCAAAAGTTACGGGAAAGTCACCCTCTTGTTGAAGAATCGTCTCGTGTATAGCAAAACTTTCGCCTTCTTGGGGCGCGGTTTCTGAACCGTGATACCTATCCAGGCGCTTCCACACGGATCGAAACAAAGGAAACACAACCTCATCTTCAACTTTTAGTCGATCCAACAGGAGAAACATGCCACCAGGACGTAGGAGGCTATGGATATGGCGATATGCTGCCTGCATATCTTGGGCGGATAAGTGATGGAGTGATTGAATCGCGATCACCGCTCCCACTTCCGACACTGGCAACTGGAGATTCGATAACTCCGCTAAGTCCCCGTGTAAAGGAATAAAGCGGTCCGTATACGGACTTAAGCGCTCTAATGCCAATTGTGCCATAGCCTCAGAATTGTCTATACCAACCACCTGGCTATGAGGTATTCGTTCAAAGATAAGTTCTTCTACCTTGCCAGAGCCATACCCTAAGTCAAGAATCCAATCTCCTTGATTTGTAAACTCCGCCAGCAAAGAAACTAAGATGTCCAACTGTTCCCCCCGAGTTGGATTTATATTGTCACCACTAGTATCCCAAGCGCGCGCAGCAATAGGATCTTTCCACCCTTGTGTCATGAATTAATCACCGTCTTCCTTAAAAGTTCACAGCAACAGTTTACATTGATAATCCAGCACATAGATAGACTGTTTAAGCCGAACTCCTGTCTTTAATACGATTTTCCTTATGTCGCTAAACTGCCCAAGAGCGACACAAGGATGAAACCATTGTCAAAAGAAAACGTCCGCCCATCGGGGCGACACGCCAGCTCACACATCCGTCACTAAGCGCACTATCTGTTCAGCTACTTGTCGTGCTGTAACGTAGCTGACATCAATCTTTGTGGTACTCATGCCTTCATACAACCGTAACCTCGACAGACTTCTGTCCAAAACATCCGGAGTTCTCCTATGCTGCTCAACATCCTTCGTAATTCGCTGTCGTAGGGCTTGTTCCGATATGATCAGGCTGAATTCATGTAGTTCAAAATCAATGTCCGCTAACCTAGCGATGTTTCTGCTGCCGCACAGTGGCCAGTTGCTGACGGAATTGCCTGTCCAGAAGTTGACGGATAGAATGTCCATAATGGAGGTAAAGAAAGACCCCTTTTCGCCATGACGCGTCAATCGTCATCGCAGGGGTCTTTCACACAAATACTCGTATGGTGATTATAACACAGTATGAGCTACTTGGAACGGATATAGATGGGGTTTTTTGGTCAGGAGTGCACAATGCTTGCCTTGTCCTTGTTGTCAGGGCGTGCTGGAGTTGTTCGGTCGAAGGCGGCGTAGTCAGATCCTCGGATCGGGCGAGAAGCAGTGGTTGCTCATCCGACGTCTGCATTGTGTCGACTGTAACAAGATCCATCACGAGCTTCCTGATGTGTTGGTTCCCTATAAACGTCATGAAGCGTCAAGCATCGAGCAGGTCATCGAGAATCGAGCGTCCTCCAGTGTGTCGGCCGACGAGTCGACCCTGAACCGCTGGCGCGCGTGGTTTGCGTGGTGGGCCCCGTATGCCTGTGGATGTCTGGAGGCCTTGCGGCAACGATTCTCCCTGTGTGTCGAGGCTTCGTCCGGCCTGGCACCCTCTGCACTCCGTGACCTTGGACGGTATGTTGGCAATGCGGGCGGATGGCTGGCCAGAACGGTCCGGCCTATAGCCAACGCTCATTTGTACATAGCAACCCGTTCGGCGTGGATGTCCACGTAAATCGGCGGTAGATTCATGTCAGACTCTCTTCCATTGGAGGTGGATGGCATGAAAGACCATCAAAAAGCAGAAGACACGGCGGCTGTACGGGTCCAGTGGGTCGCTCCGCTGTTGGCCCCTGGGCTGGATGCGGCCCGAAAGCGGGTGCTCATGGCCGAGGTCTGCGCACAGACAGGCCTATCCGAGCGAACGGTGCGGCGGTATCTGGCGCGGTACCAGGCATCTGGATTCTCCGGACTCAAGCCCAAGGGAAAGGGCATCCGTACGGGGTCTGCGATTCCAGAACCGTTGTTGGAGCAGGCCACCCTGTTGCGTCGAGAGGTGCCGGGGCGCAGCATCGCGAGTATCATACAGATTTTGGAGTGGGAGGGCCATGCACAGCCAGGGCAAATCAAGCGCAGCACCTTGCAGGAGCGGCTTGTTGCTGCTTGCATTGTCTGTCGGCGTTTTTCCAACTGACATTGTCACCTGGAATTCATGACTCATTCTTGCGAAAATGATGGGAAAGGAGCCCGCCTACATTCAGACAGACTCCATGGGTCATCCAGCTATTGCTTGTCCATGCGCACGGCGTACGTTCCCTTGTGCCATAGCGTGAGTCGCGCATCGCCCAGAAGAACGTACCAGCCCTCGGCGTGCTCGATCCGGCCTTGCACATAGCGTTCGCCCAGATGAAGGGCCAACGTATCGCCACTGTGTAGCCACCACGCCCCGTGCCGATCCTCAAATCGCCAGTGTTCAATCTCTTCGTCGTAGAAGAGCTTCCCAAACCGTTTCATCCATTCACCTCCAACCAAGCACTTTCTATATTCCCGACGCCCACGACCTGCTCCCCCTGGAGGGCTGCGTTAAGGAGCGCCGCCTTGCACAGACTGTTGACGACACGCGGCACTCCCTTGCTCAGTTTGGCGATCTGGGCGATGGCATCGGACGCAAAGATCATTCGTTCTTCGCCGACCCGACGCAACTGTTCTTTCATGTAAAACGTCAGTTCCTCCGTGCTCATCGGCGTCATCGCATACCGCACCTCAATGCGCTGAGACAGGGAAGACAGGATCCGCAGGCGAAGCGTCTCGCGCAGTTCGGTCTGTCCCACCAGCCACAGCGACAGCGGCAAGAAGGAGTCTGCGCGAAAGTTGAGCAGGAAACGCAATTGTCCGAGCAGCACCGGATTCAAGTTATGCCCCTCATCCATCACCACCACGACTTGTTGTCCAGACGCGTAGCTGTCCTCAAACGCTTTCTGTACGAGCGCGTGGTTTTCGGCGTACCGGAAGCGGGGCTCAATGTGCATTCGTTCCAGTAAGATGCGCACCAGCGTCTGCGAAGTCAGCCCAGCGCTTGCTACGTAGAGGGAACGGTAGCGTGCCGCATCCAAGCGGTGCATGGCGGCGCGCACCGCTGTCGTTTTTCCCATGCCCGTATCGCCCGTGACGAGGGCCACTTGACGATGTTCCGCCGCATACAGGAGCCGTGCGGTCACCTCAGTGTGCGCTTGAAAGGCAACGAGCGACTCGACCGGGATCTCGCGGTCAAACGGATCGGACGTCCAGCCAAAATGAGTGGCAATCACGTCGGGTCACCTCACTGTTCACGTTTGCTGTACGACGTGGGCCTCACCCGGCTCTTGCGTATGGCTTCGTCTTGTGCCTTGAGCGTGTCGAGAAACGAAGTTCCGGTGTCGGGCATGGGATCGTCCACGGGAACCTGGTCTTTGGCGAGCTTTTTATCCGTATGCCGGCGAATCTCCAGGGGCGTTGCATCGGCATAGCGCTTCCCCTCGTACCACACCTGGATGTCCCGTAAATCGTATGGATCGTAGCGAATCTCCACCTTGCAGCGGACGAGCGCGGGCTCCACTTCGTACGTATTGCCTTGCACGGACAGGCAGGCCGTCTTGTCCACTTTTGCCTCTGCGGTGCGCAAGAACGCCTGTTGCAGCACCAGGGGATCGACAAGGCGCAGCGCACCATGTTCCTGCACCGCTTGCGCGGGCCGCTTCTTCAGGGTGCTGTGCACACGCTGCCCACCACGAGGGCAGCTTTCGACAGATCCCGGTACTGATCAAGTCATTGCACAAGTATGCACATCTTGAGCAGTACCAAGAATAAATCCATTAGTGATTCCACTGCGAAAACCCCTTAGTTCAGGATAGTCCGGTCCTATGCTGCTCCAAAGCTCCATTTTAAAGTGGCTTTCTCTCGAAATCGGACGAATATTTCACTCATATTTCCTTGAAATCGATTGAAACCTGCTCATTGCTGTGAGTCATGTTTCGCCCAAGGGGTTTTCGCAGTGGAATCATTAGTATGTAAAACGGAGAAAAAGACCGTCACGAAATTCTACAAAGAGCGGAACAAGTCTCTCACTTTCTCTGAAACAGGGAGTGTTGCCGACTTCAAAAGATCCACAAACTCTTGCAGCCAAACGTAATAATTTTTGGCGTGAATCACCTTGTCCAGATTTTTGCTCACCTCTTGCCGGATGTTCTCCGGTGTCTCCTTGTTCTCCAGCATCTCTTTGAACCTCGGCATGACATCTTCAATAGCGCAGGTCACAACCTCAATTTCCCGTTCCAGTTTTGACGTCAGGAACTTCCGGAAGGACGACAGGAAGTCGGGGTCTGCGCGGAACAATTCTTTTCGTTCTTGTTTTTCGTCCAGTTTGTAGACCATTTTAGATTCGATAAGCGACCGAACGGCGTAACTCATACTGCTCTTGCTCATCCCCATGAGGTCCTTCATCTCCTCCAAAGTCATGGGTCTATCTTCGAAAAACATCAACGCATACAACTCACTCGCGGAGGGCGTAAGATTATACCAGTCCATAATTTTGGAAATGGCAAGGATCATCTTCTGGCGAAGCAGTTCGACTTCATTTTCCTGGAATTCAACCATTCCCTGAACCTCCTAAATGTACCCCTTGTTTAAACTACCTGCTCGAATTGACACAACAGGTCATGAAACCGCAGAAAAATTGGAACAAGACCGCAACCATATGCCTTTAAGGACCAACACCTTACATGGTAGGCCCGATTCGTCCTGAGTAGTTTGGTGCTTACAAACAGTTTACTCAAAATTCATCCTTTCTCCAACTAACATTCATACGCCGTGTGTACAGTTTAAATTGAACGGATGACGATGCACGTTCCCCGAGGGCCTGTGAAAAAGTCCGCCGTTGGACTAAACGTATCCGTTGCTAGCGTTCGATTCAAGCCTCCGACGCTAGCTAGTTACACCTGAATGTCTGTAAGGTGTGTGGAACTACATGCATGATCAAACAATTAGGCAACGTTCATACAAGTAACAGATTGAACAGTTGCGTTTGATCGGCAAAACGCTGCACCCATCAAAACGAGGAGGTCATCCTGGATGAAAACGAAGTCCGTCGCACGCCAGCGTCAAGCGCTGCGTTCGCAAAAGAAGGGCAAGAATAGTGTCGGCAAAACGACTGTGGCGACACTCGCCGTGGTTCCACTGTGCATGTCGGTGCTCGGTGTGGGGGCATTTGCAAAAACGATGCACCCGGTCGACATCACGGTGTCCGTGCCAGTGCAAAGCAAGTTGAACTTCACACCGTTCAAGGATCTCGTCGACGAATTCAACCGCACGCACCCGAGTATCCACGTCACGATCGAGCCGAATGTCCACTCGGAGAAGACAGCAGTCCAACTTGCCGCAGGTATGGCACCGGACGTCATCGTGTTCGAATCGGCGGACGATCCGGACTCGTTCGCGTACAAAGGCGGATTATTGCCGCTCAATCCATTCATCAAGAAGTTTCACTTCAACTTGAACCAATTTGCGCCGGGAACACAGGCATCGGGGATCTCTCCGTACAACGGTCAGACGTATGCGCTCATCTTCCTGCAGGACCTGTACGGAGAGTACTACAACAAGAAGATGTTTACTGCGGCGGGCATCAAGAAGCTACCGACCAACTTGGCGCAGATGGTCGAGGACGGCAAGAAGATGACGAAGTTCAACAAGAAGGGGCAAATCGTCCAACTCGGCCTCGATCCCAGCCAATGGGATCAGGACCAACCGTTCTACATACACCTGTTCGGCGGTCAGCTGTTCAACAAAGCCGGAACGCAAAGCGCGTACGACAGCCCGGCCGGCATCCGCTCACTCGCCTACGCCAAGTACATGTACGACCAACTCGGCGGGTACAACAAAGTGACGCGGTTCTTGAACTCGTTTGCGGAAGGCGGAACATTTGCAGGGTGGAACACCAGCCTTGGGCCGTTTGCGTCGGGTGCGACGGGTATGGTTATGCGCGGCGACTACTACACCAGCAAGTTGCAACTGGTCGCGCCGCACCTCGATTACGGCATCTTCATGTCGCCGCCGCCGCCGGGCATGCACGATTACGGCGTGACCCCGATGGCCGGTAGCCCGGTTTCTATCTCGAAGGACGCGAAACACCCGAATACGGCATTTAAGTTCATCATGTGGCTCATGACGACCGGTCAATCGTACGGCTACAAGCACAATCTGCTCGTCAGCTACTGGGCGGACACGCCGGACCTGAAGACTGTCCTGTATCATCCACAGTGGACGAACGATGTGCACGAGCGGTACTTCTGGCACGAGATACAGGTCGATCACAACAAGGTACCTTTGCGCATGGGGGCTAACATAAAGCAGTATGAGACGATCATTTACGACGTCACCACCGAGGTTTTGGAGAATAAGATCTCGCCTGCTGCCGGTGCCGCCAAGATCGCGCAACAGGAGAACCTCGACCTCGCCATCCTGGGGGTGCACTGACATGTCATCGGTCGTCGAGCTGATAAATGCCAAAGAGGATCGCAAGCAGCGGACCAAATCCCGCCTGCGCTACCGCGAGACGCCTGTGGGCTGGCTGTTTGCCAGCCCTTGGCTGATCGGCTTTCTCGCCTTCACGTTCATCCCGATGGCGCTGTCTGGCTACTTCAGCCTGACTAACTACGACCTGATGTCGACGCCTACTTGGGTCGGTATTTCAAACTATCAGATTCTCTTCCAGGACCCGTCGTTCATCCATGCGCTTTTGCACACGCTGACGATGTTGGGTGTGCTCGTGCCGGTCAACATGTTGCTGTCGTTCTCCTACGGACTCGCGATGGACGCCACTGCGCGCGGTCAGCGACTGTTTCGAACGCTACTGTACCTCCCGAGCCTGATCCCGGCGGTTGCGTCCGGTGTGTTGTGGAGCTGGCTGTTTAATTCCGATTACGGTCTGATCAATGCATTTCTCGGCATCTTCGGAATCCAGGGGCCACTTTGGTTCGAGTCTATTCGGTGGGGTATGGCCGCGCTGATTCTCATCTACATGTGGGGGGCGGGCAACGCCAGCGTGCTCGTGTTCGCTGCGCTACGCGGCGTGCCGCGCGAACTGTACGAGCAGGCGATGGTCGACGGCGCTTCGGTGTTCTGGCGTGTCCGCTATATCTCATGGCCGATGATCACGCCGATCATCTTTTTCAACATCATTCTGACCGTGATCTACTGCATGCAGTACTTCACGCAGGCGTATGTGATCACGGGAACATTTATCAAGTTCTTGTCGACGTTCATCTACACGTTTGGCTTTACGGATCTCGACATGGGCATCGCCAGTGCGGCTTCGTGGGTGATGCTGGCACTGACGACGCTGATCGTCGCCTTCTTGTTCCTCACGCAAAGGTGGTGGGTTCACTATGATGAGTAGTCGCGAAGTCCGGATGACGCGACTGCCGATCTACATCCTGCTCATCATCACCTGCGGCGTGCTGCTCATCCCATTTTACTGGATGGTTGTGACCTCTTTGCGGCATACGTCTGCGCTGTACCATTTTCCGCCATCAATGCTCCTGCATCACGTTGACCTGTCTAACTATCCGAAGGCGTTGCAGAGCATCCCATTTTTCGCCTACCTGCGAAACTCGGTGATCATTTCCGGGGCGAATGTGTTGGGCGCACTCGTGTCCTCACCGATCGTCGCGTACGCCTTTGCCAAGCTACAGTGGCGTGGACGCGGTCCGATATTCGCAGTGGTGCTTGCGACACTGTTTTTGCCGGACACCGTGACGCTCGCACCAACGTTCATCATCATGCACGATTTGGGCTGGGTGGGAACGTATCTGCCGCTGATCGTGCCCGCCTTCTTCTCCACCGCGTTTAACGTATTTCTGCTGCGGCAGTTCTTTCGCGGCATTCCGAATTCTCTCTCCGAGGCGGCGCGCATCGACGGTGCGAACCACTGGACAATCCTCTGGCGCATCCTGGTTCCTCTCAGCGTGCCGGCACTCGCGGCCATCGCGATCTTTACATTCATCGGGACGTGGGATTCGTTCCTGGTGCCGCTCATCTACCTGACGAATCCGTCGATGTACACGCTGTCGATCGGGCTGTACGCATTCGTGACGGATCGTGGAACCCTTTGGAACCAGCTCATGGCAGCGGGCATCATGTTCATGGTGCCGATGCTGATCGTATTCTTCTTCGGGCAGAAGGCGTTCATGGAAGGCGGCATCCGCACCACGGGCATCCGGGGCTGAGCCGGCGTGGTGCGCAGTGGATTGACGCTGGCATAAGGGCCATCGGTATAGTGCTGATTTCCTCCATCGTCGTTCTGTATTTAAAGGAACCGTTGTCTCTGGTTCTGATGACATCCATTGCCTTGATTGTCGTGGGCCTCGTAGGTTTAAACCTGAGAAGCATCCGTCAGTGAGTTACGAAAGGAGAATTATGAACATGATCGAAACGGTCAGTAGCCAGCAATCTACCATCACAACACGTCCCCGCCGCCGGGGGCGCCGCCGGGAAAATCGCCCATCCTTTTTCTATGTCCTTCCTGCATTTGCGCCACTATTCGTGTTGCAGTATCTGGCGAAACATCCACAGGTCCAGGTTCCCATCGAACAGGCCGAAGTTGCCCTGCCATTCTTCAACGATCCAACCGGTGGCCTCATTTACAACGCGCTATCCAAGATTGTCGACGAAGTGGGAATTGAAGACGTGCCCGCGAAACGAGCGCTTGATCAGGCCGAGGCCACTGCTCAGAGTGCGCTGACTCAGTACCTGGAAGGGGATCGCTGATCATGTGGTCGCAAACTCTGATTCACGAATGCGAGCCTGGATTCATCTATCAATGGCACGAGCTTGTTTTGACAGAGCAGATCGAATGGATGACGGTGTCTTTGGAACACTCGGGGTCTCCCTGGCCATACGTATTCCTGTGGGACGCACAGGGTGCCCTTCGATTACAGTGTTTGAGCAGCCAATCGGGTACAACGATGGTCATCACCACAGCAACCACAGTCGAGTCGGGCTGTGGTTGTTCTCCAGGCTGCGTGTCCGGCCCCCTGCCCACCGGCGTTTGGCACGTCCTATTTATCGCGCACCCGACACCTCATCGGGTGAGGTACAGCATAGTGGCACAAGGGGACATCGGACTGCCCGCCCGCCAGACCAGTGTCGAATCGCGGGAAGTCGGATGGGCCATCGCACCGCAGGAAGCGGGAACCGAATTCAGATATAACATGTACGACCGAGATCGAGTCGTCCAAAGCGGGGAACGTTGGTACCGTGGCGATCTGCATATGCACACGCTGTTGTCGGACGGCAAGTTGACCGCCCGGGAGTTGTCCAACATCGCCCAGCAGCGGGGGCTGGATTTCATCGCCATCACGGAACACAATATTCTCACAACCGCTTGGGTGCAGACCCCGCTTCTAGTGATGCCCGGGGTGGAATACACCTCCACGCGGGGACATTGGAACGCCATCGGCCTCAGGGAGAGCATTCCACTGGCCGAAGACGCCGGACCCATCCTTGAGACGCAGGAAGGAATGAACCGCCTCATCGGAGCGGCGCGGATGCAAGGTGCGCTGTGCAGCCTGAATCATCCCTGTCTGAAACCGTGGGATTGGACTTGGGAAGACACGCCGCTGCAGCTGTTTCACACCATCGAAATCGTGAACGATCCCACCTTCCCTGGCAATCGCGAGGCTACCGAACAGGCCATCCGGATGCTGGACGGGCTGTGGGCGTGCGGACACAAGGTATGGGGAATCGGTGGGAGCGACACCCACATGCTCCCTACCGAGAGCTACACCGAAGGCGGACCACCGTCGATAGTGGGTGATCCGACGACATGCGTCTGGGCATTGCAATTGTCGGCGGAATCGATTCTGTCGGCGGTCCGGAGTGGCCACTCGTACGTCACGCGGGGGCCTGAATTGGATCCCAAAATCCTTACGGAGAATGACGCCGTGCATCGACCGGGGGACTCCATCCGGGCTTTGCGCGCGACTGACAGCGTCGCGATTGAGCTGCTGTATTCCCTTCAGATCAAACATGCGCCCTCAAGCGGACGGATCCTGTGGGTGGAAAACGGCAACGTGGTAGAGACGACCGAGCTCAGTGGCGAGGGGGTTTACATGTTTCGCAGGACCTGGCCGATCTCCGAATACCACTGGCTGCGCGTGGAGGTGCGTGATGCAGCGGGATGGCTCGCCGCATTTGTGAACCCCGTATACGTGGATGGCACCAAGGAGACGGATGTACCGATCGCGATAGAGGCGGTTCGCGCATGATCGAATCCCATTCGTTCCTTGATCACGTACAGGCCGTGTTGTTCGACAAAGACGGCACGTTACTGGACTTCGTCGGACTGTGGGGACCATGGTTGACTGCCCTCGAGGCCCGGTTTCAGGCGTATCTCGTCAAAGCCGGTGCGACGAAATGTCGGCCTTTTGGTCATTTCGGGCTTGGGTTGACGTTCGACGCGAACGGGAACCCCCTTCGTTACAACCACTTGGGGCCGATGTCGGCCGGAACGATGGAGCAGGTTGAAACCATCCTGGCGTGGCACCTGTGGAACTGCGGAATTGCCTGGCACGAGGCCCTTGAGACGGTCAGGAAGAACATCGCCCTAGTGGAGCAAGAGTTCGACGACACGCGCCCAGTCTCGCCCTTGCCAGGCTTGCGCCCATTTATCCAGGAACTGCGAGCCCGCGGAATCCCTTTGGGCGTGGTCACGTCGGACAACACGTCGAGCGCGCACCGACACCTGGAGTGGCTTCGGCTCGCGGACGCTTTCCCCGTCGTGATGGGTAGGGACAGCGTGTCCCGTGGCAAACCGGAGCCAGACATGGTCCATGCCGCCTGCCGTCAATTCGGGGTAGACCCGCGCGGCGTGGTTCTCATTGGAGACAGCGAGATCGACATGGAGATGGGCCGGCGCGCCGGGGTGAGCCTCTGCGTACAGATCATGCCCGGCGCCGAGGTGAACGTGCCGCATGGGAAGAGGTGGACGGTTCGGCATTACACTGATTTATTGGATTTGTGTACGTGCACTTGAAAAGGTGCCGCCTCCCAAACGAAGTGATAAGGGCGATCCATTGTCTGGCATTTACGGTTATTTCCTCTCGAGGACCGCGTGATCCTACACTTGTGAAGTCCAGACGCGTGAACCATCAGCGAAGATGTGATCCGCAGATTTGACTGACAGGCTGCTGGAGGCGATCGCTCAACACTCGTAAGCCTTTATGAGCGGGGGGGGGCTTGCGGACGGTCGGAACGATAGGCGCGGACCCGCGCATGTATCCGACAAACCCGCTATCGCAGTCGATCGTGGGATGTAGCGGCCAGACTTTAGATCGCCTGCCCAGGTTCCAAGAAGACCGTGGTGAAGCGTAGTGGGAAAAAGCCCGTTCATCGGAATCACCACTGGCTTTGTCTGGCTGGGCGCTATCAGGCGGCGATCAGTCTCGTCTGCGCGTGGCAATGAGAACTATTGCCGATAAGCCCATGTCCGGAACCGCCCGGTCATCGCAGTGAACAATGCCAGTTGGGGTCCACCGCCAGTCCTCGCCGCACCCGTTGCTGTAACAGGAGATGAACGTGGTGTATCACCCGTCCACGGTACAGGCCGCTCGCTGCCTCCGGAGTACCAAGAGTCTATCCAAAAAGTTTTCTTCGTGGGCAAGAATTATGAAGGAAAAGTGCTAATCTCTCATAGAGCGACTCTTGGGGGGTGGTCACGATCAGAAAGTCATCGGAGCAGCACTTCTCAATTCCAGACGAACTGTGGTCGAAAATTGAGCCACTGTTACCGGTTGAATCGCCTAAGCCAAAGAGCGGCAGACCGCGCATGGATGATCGCAAGGCCATGCCGTTTCTTTCTGTTCGTGACCTTCACTCAAACACAGCACGCGACACGCGTCATCGGTGAGTACTTTTTTAACATAGACGGCTTTGCTCCCGTGTTTGTCTTCCTCATCGATGCGCTCAAATGTGTCTCTGGCCTGGGTAAACTCTGCGATGTAGTCCTTCTCTGTGGCCCGTCGTTCAATCACGATGTAGGGGTACATCTGATCCTTGATGAGTTAAATGCTCAAGTTTCGCACCCTCAGGCAGCCAGTCGCGCCTTGATAGCACTGGGCAAACTGGCGACAAAATGTTGCACAGCCTCTTTTATTTTCGCCGTGTTGTCCGGAACGGTGCCGTCGACGGCCTGAGCGAGAAGTTGTAGCAACAGGGCGATCGCGTCAGCATAGCGAATGTCCGTCATTTCATCGCACATGGCAAGAAATAACGCGCCGAGTGTACGTGGATCCAGTTCGTTGCGCGTCTCCACCGCCAGGAGAATGTAGCGCGTAAAGACGATGGTGGTGTGCGCCACCATCGCATCGTAGGACCGTCCTTGCAGTTCCCGGGCCAGACGCAGTTGGGACTTGAGGACCTTGAAAAACACCTCGATGTCCCACCGCTTCCCATAGAGACGAATCACCTCTTCGTCCGACAACGTCGTATCCGTGCACAGTAACGCCAGCCACTGTTTCGATCGATTCCGGTCGCGGACAAAGACGATCTTGGCTGGAACACCTTGTCCTTGGTCGTTTTGTCCGACTTCAACCAGCACAGATGCGAGGATCTTCGCGTGCCCCCGGTGTTTCTTCACCGTGGCATAGATCTGTGGAGGTCAGCCGCTTTCCTTGAACCAAGTACGTGACGGTCTTCATGGCTTTGAGCATGCAGATCACGGTCATTCCCTCACCCACTGCGCGAACGATGGTGGACGGGAAGGCGAACAAACTGTCGAACAGGAGAATGCGGGTCTTCACACCAGCCGCTTGTGCTTGCGTCAACAGATCAAACAGGACAACCGTTGCCTTGCCCATACTCTCGCGCCGTCTGTGATAGCCGGACGTTCTTCGATCCATGGACGGGTCCATGTCATGCAGGCGATTCTCTGCTTTTTCCGAACTGAGCAAAGAAACGGCGAGGGGTACAAAAGAATTGCCATCGGACCAGCCGAGCGTCAGCATTCGAAACCCGCGCACGAAGCGATGAGCCGCATGGTCATAGACCCGAGCCAACAGTTCGACTTTCTTGCTCCGATTGCGACTGTATAACGAGTCATCTACGATGAGCACATCGGTTCGATCTTCCGAAGTGAGCGGTTGCATCCGTGTAATGACAGACTGTGCAAGCAAAAGAAGGAACCGACGCCAGTTATGAGTCGGAATGTTCAGGAAGCGGTAGACGGTGTCCTTGCAAAAACCGGTCGCCCGCTTAGGATCCAGATGCCAAGAAAGGCTACGACCGGAGAATACGAGGGAGAATAGAAATGCAAACAGGTGAATCGCAGGAATCCCCGCTTGCTTAGTCACTCGTGACTGTTTCAGGAGAGTGGCTACCCGATATTCGTGAAAAAAGGACGAAATGGAAGATGGGAGTTGCTCAAAGGAAGGGGTTTGTCGTACCATATGGGAAACACACTCGCTCTCGGTGATTTGGTTGTCTCGATAACACCATTTTACCAGAAACGAGGGTGTTTTTCATTTGTATAAAGCCCGCTACCTCAAGCTGGGTAAGGCTTGGCGTGCATTATGAGGGTGGTCGAGTAGAAGCAAGCCTCTCTTCATGACCATGTCATTCAGATTGTGCTTGCCCCCCTCACAGATCCGTACAGGCCCAATTAAGGCATACGGCTCCTCACATCATCTTCGCAGAAATCTTGTTTCAGCCATAAATATTCACATAGATTCTTGGTTCGGGTAACGGATGGCGTCCCAGAAAGCGATTGTAGGATTCATAATTGAAACTTTGTCGCTGACTTCTTCGGTTCAGCCATTTGAAAAGAAGTCTGGACACCTCGTACCTGAATCTCCCGAGCATCTTGCTGTTGTCGGTGATTCCATAGTATCGGTAGTGCCCCACGAGCTTCTTCCGCATTGTTTCCATGATGACGTCTAAGCCCTCATGCCGCGTTTCCTTGAGCCATGTCTTAACCGCCTGCACCTTCGCACGGAATTTCTTCTTGCTTGTCTTACGCTTTACTCGAAATTTGCCCGCACGGCTTGTGCCGCAGTAGTGCGTGAACCCAAGGAAGTCAAACGTCTCCGGTTTCCCTATTCCCTTCTTCTCCCTGTGTTGTGCTGCAAAACGCCCAAACATGAGTATGTTTGTCTTTTCTTCTGCCACTTCGAGCTTGAATTTGGCAAGTCGACTGATGAGAGCCGAGTAGAACATCTCTGCATCCTCTTTGTATTGAAAGCAGCACACATAGTCGTCGGCGTAACGCACTAGCTCTGCCTGTCCTTTGCACCTCTTCTTCACCGCTACATCAAACCAAAGGTCTAATGCATAGTGGAGATAGACGTTGGCAAGAACTGGAGATACTATGGACCCCTATGCAAAGTGGAAGACTATGCAAAGTAAACGGTCCCGAACGCCGGGTTTAAGGCATTTGAGCTGAGTTTACTTTGCATAATAATCTGAGGAAAACGGTCGGCGTCATCGTCCCAAACCTCGAAAAGCACCTCATTTAGTCCAAACACAAGATATGTGAAGGTCTTTCACTGATTTTTCAGCTCCCGAACCCAGACATATTATGCAAAGTAATTCGAGGTATGCGTCCAGTAACAACGCACTTTTGAGTGTTTACTTTGCATAGTCTTCCACTTTGCATAGGGTGGTCTATGCAAAGCTTCGCATAGGGACCCTTGCGGGGTCCCTAGATCAGTTGATTCTACCTTCCCGTTTTCCATGATTCCCGCTTTGAGGAATTTGACAATCAGTCTCCTCAAATTCGGGTCAGCTATTCGCAGATGGATAAACTTCATCAGCCAGCCATGGTCTACGTTATTGAAGAATCCACGAATATCCGCATCGACTACGTAACTAATTTTCCCCTTCTCAATCACCCTATTGAGCGCCCTCAGTGCATCATGCGCACTTCGACCGGGTCTAAAACCATAGGAACAGTCGAGAAAGTCTGCTTCATACACGGCCTGCAGGATTTTGCTGAGTCCCATCTGGACAATTTTGTCTTCGTACGCCGAGATGCCCGGCGGCCTTTGCCCTTTTCCATCGCCCTTGGGAATGTACGTCCTCCGGACTGGCAGTGGCCTGTAACTTTGCCGCCGTAGTCTTTGTACCAAATCCTGAATGTTCCCGTCCAGATTTTCTTCATACTCTGCTTTCGTGACCTTGTCGATCCCTACCGCCTTGTGCCCATTCAGCTCTCTGTGACACTGCAGCAACATTTCTTCGTTCAACAGATGATACAAGGATGTGAATGATTCTTTTGGCTTGATTCTTGCAATTTCTGCTATTCTTGATAGTTTCGTTTCCATGCCTTCCCTACCTCTGTGTGTAGTTCATGTTTCCTTATCAAGAGCGACAACATGTAACTGCCTTTCCTCCACCGGCATTACCCGGTTTCATTGGTACTACGCAGTCATCCGACTCCCTGTGTGCCATTTGACATTCTCCCATTATCCGGTTGTTTGTCATACTCCTTGTTGGAAGAGCACCAGGGTCTCCCGGGTTACCGTGTAATCATTGTGTAGCATGCCTGGCTCTCCGACCCCGGGGAAGTTCCGCTGAACTCGCCTTATCGCTCAGCAAAATATAGTCTTCCAGAGTTTCGAAACCGTCGACCTTCCCGTTGAACTCATTTCGAGGCTCGATCACATTCAGGCCTACTACCTTGCTGTCTACGCTTAGTCCACAAAATTACTCCTGTGAACCCAAGACTCGCTACTGGTGACTTGGCTTTAGTCTTACCAGGCAGGGTTTCCACCTGCTAAATTACACGACCTTGCCCGGCCGCACCGAAACTTGAGATAGTAAATAGCAAGCTCTACGAAGCGGCCAAAAGTGGCCGTGATTTTCCGGAATGGGTAGCCACATTCTCGGAATACCCACCGCGAACGTAGTTGGCGATTTTACAGGAGACATGTCCATTACGTCACTTCTACCAAAAAGCAACTGGCCCACCTTGGTCCGCTTCTGTGCGAGGCGTGGTGGGCTCTGTTAACCTTAGAGTATGGAACTCAATACGGCACGTCAATGCCATCAAATGTACATATACCCATATGTTGTATTATCGCTAAACGGGGTATAACTGTCGATCCCAGGCTTGAATCATGTCGCTTTGTCCTCACTGTAGTGTTATATGGAAATTGAGTACCCCCACTAATAAACTTCATTGTGACGTTCTTCTCGCCATAATGTTTGTCGCAGTCTAGAAGTGCAGAGCTTTGCAGCCATCACTATACACCTTTATGCGCATAAATTAGCGATGCTTTATGTGGAGAGGTGGGCGTGATAGGCTTGTTCTTTCCATGCTTGATCTTGTCAAGCGGCCTTTCAAGCGTAAATCACGCCCATGGAGGCTCCATGTCAAGCATTGCGGATTGGATAAATATGCATCGACTCTTATATTTCTTCGCTGCGAAACTCTGCACTTTTGGTCTGCAAAACACACGCCATAAATCACTTGCTTCCTTGAAAGTAGTATAGGCAGACTTTCTGAAGTACCTACCATTCTGAAAGATATGCTGTTACTCCTGTTTATCTCGGCCCTGTTGATCCCAAGTCTCTTGGGGAGGGCAGACGGCATGGTGGCATGTCAAAAACTCGCTGAGCGTGCCCAACGCCTCAGAACCAAGAAACTACTCAGAGTGATGTGAGATCCAGCCAGTTAAGGTGGGACCGTTTCTCTCGGCTTCTACAGCAGTAGATTCGCGAATCCGCGACACCTCCTGCTACGCCGGGGATTACGGGACTGTGGATAACTTCGCGTAGTACCTGCAACAATCCGTAATTAAAATAGCCAGTGTCAAAGACCCAACAGCAGGCGCGCATTTGTGTGGTATATTTTCTCCCGTTCTGATTCGGAAAGAGCTACGCCATCGACCAAAGCAATCGCCTCTTCCGTGTTTGCAAACGGATAATCAATCGCTAGGAGCACGTGATCTATTCCCATTGCCTCAATGACACAGCGTAGAGCCTCGGCGTGATATTTTCCACTTGTTGTGACAAATACGTTTCGGCGCAGGTATTCCGACGGTGTCCCTTTGATTCTCCCATGCTTGGCGCCGCCTACAATCGCAAACCCTTCGTCAAGGCGGCCAAGCAAAAACGGGAGGGACTCCCCCAAGTGGCCAAGAATCAATTTGGCCTCAGGGAAGGCATCAAACACACCACTGCTGATGATGCGAAGGGCGTGCGTTGCAGTTTCCACGCCCCAACTCCAAGTTGGGCCGAGAAGTTCGGGGTAACCGTCGAGGATCTGTAGTTGATTGCGTAGGGGTTCATTGACATGCAGATAAATGGGCACCCCGAGTCTTTCTGCTGTTTCCCAAATCACCCAAAACCTTTTCATGTCGAGATAGTCTCCATGGGTATGTCCGTGCACCATAGCTCCTCGAAACTTCAAATCGATGACTGTACGCTCTAACTCTCTCGCGGCAGCTTGCGGATCTTGAAGAGGAAGTGTTGCGAACCCGCTGAATCGACCAGGAAATCTGACTATCAGGTCAGCCTGAAGATCATTTAGCTCGCGGGCTTTAACAATAGCCTCATGTCTGTCCACAACCCCCTGAACTCCAGGTGAACTCAACGATATGACCTGAACTTCTATTTCATTTTTATTCATGATCTCGATTCGTTCTTCAAATGCCCATAGTTTTTGAAGTATTTTCCGTCGAAGCCCCGTATCCAGACTAACTGTGAGTCCCATGTATTTCAGCCAGTTGTTGCGAATGTTTTCAAGGTCTTGATTTCCCCAGTGTTCCTCAACACATATCTTTTTCACACTCATTCGCCCCCCAGGTAGGAATGTGGGCAGGGGTATTCCCTGCCCACGGACTCTTCCGACCAATTCATCGATCCCCAGCTTGAACACTGGAGGTCACGGTGATACCTCTTCCAACACTCTGTTCTTAGTTTCTGTAGCAAACAGTGACACAATTAGACCGACAAACGCTACGACTGCGAAAATTCCAATCATCGACTTCAGCGAACCACCACCGCCTACCACCGCTCCAACAACAGATGGACCAATAATGGAGGCAATTCTCAGCCACCCTGTTCCCGCTCCATTCCCCAGTGCACGCATCCGAGTGGGATACAGTTCTGCGCTGTATAGGTACATTCCTAGTGAAAGCGGGCCGATGAAGACCATGTTAATGCTCGTGAATATGAGTAGAAGGGCCGGTGTAGATACGCCAGTTAGCCACAGGATCCCGAGGGCCAGGGTTGACCCAATGAACGAAACGATTAACCATGGCTTACGACCAGTCTTGTCGATGATGGTCGCCCAGACAAAGTCCGCTAATAAGCCGCAAAACGCTGTGATTAGGCTGTACAGCAACGCTGTTTGTACTGTGACTTTGAACACACTGGTATAAAGAGATGGTAACCAAGTGGCCATGCCGTAATTGACGAAGTACACGCAAAACCATAAGAGCCACACTAGAGGAGTTCTTTTTGCGTAGATCCCTTTGAACAACTCTCCCCAGTTCGTCGCCCTTTCCTCTACCAGCTGTACGGCCACTGCCGGCTCCGGCAACGGTCGCTGGCCATTCTTACTCACGATCTTTTCGACCCTACTGAGAATAGACCCGGCTTCTTCCCCACGACCGTGCGCTGCAAGCCAACGTGGAGACTCGGGAAAACGACTCAGAAAGATGGGAACAACAATTGCTGGAATCGCACCGATAATTAACATGCTCTGCCAGCCCAGGGATGGCACCAGCAGGTATCCCAACAAGGCAACAACTACAAGGCCGACATTAAATAACATTTCGTAAAGAAAGAAAAACCTACCGCGTCCTTTTGCTTTACTCCATTCGCTGATATAACTGGCTGCCACGGGTACCTCTCCACCAAGCCCGATCCCCTGCAGAAACCTAAATACAAACAAAGACCAATAACCCCATGAGAATGCGCTTACAACCGCGAAAACGCCGAGAACAATCGCGCACGCTATCAGAACTCTCTTTCGACCCACTCGTTCAGCCAACCATCCGAAGAATAACGCACCGATCAACTGGCCAATGTAACCGACAGAAATGAGAAATCCGATTGCACTTGGTTTGATGTGCCATAGCGGAATGAGGACCGGCATGATATAGGCGATAGCCAAGGCATCGAACGCATCAAAGAACGTCGCTGTTCCTACGACAGATACCATTTTAGCGTGCCATGAGCTAAAGGGAATTCTCTCAATTCGATTGACAATGTTGGCTCCGTAAGCTGTGTTCGGACCAGTGCTCACAATTCACCCCTCCTATCAGCGAACGATTTTTTGGTTACGATATCGCAGACCAGTTTTCACTTCCGCAATGACTTGCTGAACTTTTTCATCTGAAATGACTTCTACGCCAAGCACAGTTAAGAGTCGCTGCATCTCAGAGATTTCCTCAACCTTCGGCAATGGTTGGGGGGCTCGCATATAGGGGGTGGGCACCAACTCACGCAACCAAGCGCCCACCTTGTAGCGAACGTGCAGCCGGGAATAGTCGCTGTAGACATAATCCTGAACTTGAGATAATCCAGCATTCCAGATCCGCCTTGCTTCCGAAAGATCGTTGTTCTTCCATGCCTCAATGTGGTCGATCATGTGTTCCATCGAATAGCAAAACCCACCACAAACAGTACCGTCGAATTGCTCGTATAGAAGGTTTTCGTGGTAGATATTTGCCGGTGCCGCAAACACGCCGACGTGATGATCTAGATTGCGGAGCGCTTGTGAAATCAACTTGTATCCTTCAACGGAATATGTCATTTTCCATCCAACGATGCTTCGAACCTCATTGCAGATGCTAACGGTTGCTTCAACCGGCAGTCCCACACCGTAAAACGGGTTTGATCCGGACGTGGGGTGGACAATCATCGGCAGGCCAGTGGCTTCGTATAGCGCTTTCATCCAGTCCACCCAGACCTCTGGATACTTGACCGGATTCCAAGCGTACGTGATATCTCCCGATCCACTTGGAGGTATAAAGAACAACCCGTCTACCCCTAAATCCTTTGCTGTGACCGCGTCACGGACCGCTTCTTCTGTTGTCATCGCAAAAATCCCTGAGAACAGTGGCACTCTGCCGGCCACTTCTTCCACCGCGATCTCAATGAGTTTTTTCTTTTCGTCAGAAGTCAGATAGAATACTTCCCCAGCCTCAGGATTAACGATGATTCCCCCACCAGCACCGACAAACTTAGGCTGCAAGAAGTAACGAAGTTGGGCTCGATATGCCCCATAGTCGACTTCAAACGACCCCCTCTTGTACGGAACAACAGTCGCGACGTAGAGCGCATCCCAATTTCGACTGACACTCATTTTGAACCGCCTCCCCAAAATAGTCTAGTGTCCCAAATTGAAGCAGCCACTATGGCCATTATACGGATCCGCCAATTATAATTTTGTATTTTAAACTACAGTAATTAAAATATTTTTCTGGGCATGGCAGGACCCACGCATCTTTTTCCCAGTTCTGACCACTTTGGGGAGTGACCCAAGCGCAAGTCAACTCATTCGACAGGACTTCTGGATTTCCGTCATTTTTCGCACTTGGATGACGCATTTCACCCATCCGATTTTTGTCGAATGAGGTCGACGCGACGGGAACCCTGTTCAACTACTGTTCCACAAAACAGGAGCCAGACTGCCCTCTATCCACCGCGCTTGCTCCCGCATTTCCTCCACCACGTCCGTCAGCGGTATCTTCCAATCACGAAAGCGATGCAAATGCCCATACACAAACGTGTAAAACAAATTGACTGCGATCACCAGGATCCTTAGCCATGCTCGGATGGCGATCGGATCGTGGATAAAGTTATGATCCATGTGTCAGTACGTCTTGAGATCGTGAAATCCGTTATTCTCAATGTCCCAGCGCGCCGCCATGATCCGAGCCACCGTGTGCGCAGGCACGGCTTGTATATCACAGGTTGTCGCCATCCAGCGTTCCAGAATTTCTGTTTTGTCTCGTTTCTTTCCACCTTCTATGACCGTCTTCTCCGTCGTGCGGATCACTTTCACCATCCGCATCGGCACCCGGACTTGCGACCAACTCTGAAGCCCCACTTCCTCCCAGTATTTCACCACGACTTGGTGCCCCTTGCCGTCTTGCTCTACCCACTGCCCGTCCGCAGGGCGCGCATCAAACAGCCCCTTCGCGTCCTGCATGATCAGTCTTCGTTCTTCTTTCATGCGGATCACGACATCCGCATGGCGATCCAAACAGGCGTGAATCACAGAAGCCTTCGCATAGAGCGCATCGAATACGAGGATGTCCGCCAGCCTTCCGTGACGCCGGAAGACATCGCCTATAAAACGCTGTGCAGCCGTGGTCTCTCCTTCCAACTTATCCGCACCGTCGGCGGGGCGCAACATCTCGAGTCCATAGACGACATGGGGATCACCTCCCACCTGTTGCATCATGACGCCGCGGTGGAAATACTCCGTCACACCTGTAGCCTTATGGAATCGACTCAGACAATCCGAACAGCAACGACTATTGCTAGAGAACAGTTCCACCCCGTCTACCGCCGCAACACGCCAGCCGTCGATCGCACCTTTTTGAGGACCTTGATTGTGTTTCCATTTGGCGATCATCTGATCATGGCTCTGTTCCAAATGCTCTACGTCCCATTGACGCAGCGCGTACCGGATCGTATCGTGCGAGGGTTGCCTCTGGTGCGCTGGTAACAACTTCTTAAATCGCTCTTTTCGAATTTGTCGATCCAATTTCTCCATACTCTGCGTACGGAAAACAAAGCCTACGAGTACGATCGCGAAAATGACGGACGGAGGGATCTGTGGCTGTCTCCTTCCGTCCTGCGCTTGCTTGATCATTTGAGACAGTCCGTATACAGTAGAAGAGTACTGGATAAATTCCCGTACCCACTGTCGGTTCACAGTGGCATCGCCTCCTTGGGTGTAGAGACCCTTGGGGGTTTTTCTCGCTATCCACCGTCGATTCCTGCTGGTTTCCAGCCAAAATGATAGTTTTCACATTTCTCGCCTTGCCCCGACCATCCCAGATTCCTGAAGGAAAAAACCCGCTTCGTTATCTAAAGATGCGTGGGCCTGCTGGGCATGGTATAATATTTCCGTTAGCGGAATATTCGGAGGAGTTCTGACGCTCGCTCCACGAGAGGAACAATGCGGCACCACCGCACCTTCGATAGCTACACACGAATCAAACGGGGGATTGATGGTACAATGGATAAGGATCCCTCAGTGCCTTCGTTCTATGAATTTATCTTGTCCATTCCCGCGGTGAAGAACCATGCCGTCGTCCGACACTACAAGCGGGGAGGGTTGGTTTTCCGCGAGGGTGAGCGTGGCGACTCTTGCTACATCCTTCTGAGCGGCACCATAGTGGCCTATAGAACATCGCCGACGGGACAAGATCGTATCCTTCAGTTTTTCAAACCCCATGATATTTACGGCAACATCACCTTGGTAAATGAAGCCATACATACCATGACCGTGGAAGCAATCGGGCCAATCACCAACATGGAAATTAAAATCGATTACATTCGATACCTATGTCGGCAGAACCCTTTTTTGCTGTGGTATCTCTACGAAGACCTCGCAAAGAAACTGCGACACGTTAGTCAGATTGTGGAGGACACCTTTCTAACTGCAGAACAGCGGATCATAGATGGCATGATCAATCTTTCAATCCAATTTGGCTATAAGGTTCCTGACGGTGTTGAAATACGACTAGACCTCACGCAAGAAGATCTAGCCCGTTACAGTGGAACAACCCGTGTTACCGTTGCGAAAGTAGTTGCATCCTTGGTCGAACGGGGAATGTTACGCACGCGTCCGAAGCCGTGGGTGATTCTTCAAATGGACGAACTCGTCAAACGAGCGACAGATTGACAACTGGATGGGCTAAACCATGCCCCTACCAGTTCTATTTACGATCCCACACCCACCTTCTGCATGATCATTTGACACGTTTCCAAGAGAGCAGATGTTAGTTTTTCTTGCTCTCCGAAGAAACGAGTGGCAGGTACTGGTATTGTGATAGCTGCCAATTCGCCAAAAATGGTTCGAAACGCCGACCCGATGGCGCAGATCCCTAGCGTATGTTCTTCACAGTCATAAGCATATCCTCTCTGACGAATCAGATTTATCTCACTCATGAGTTGCTCCATTGATGTGATCGTACTCATGGTGTATTGCGGAAAGGTGTCCGGACTCATTTGCAGTATTTCCTCATCGGACAGGAGGGACAAAATGGCCTTCCCATTTGCTGTGCAATGCAGAGGGAATCTTGATCCCTCTGCACTTGCAGCTTGCAATCTCTGCGGCACAGACACTTGGTCAACAAACAGCGCCTGGTTCTCATCAAGGATAGCGAGATCTACTGTTTCGTTGACACTTTGGGATAGACGCTCGATAAATGGCCTAATTTCCCCCCTCAAGTCGCCATGTATGGTCATGGTCAATGCAGCAAGCCCTGGTCCCAACCTAACCCGTCCATTCGGCCAGATGGGAACCACAAACCGCTCGGTCTGAAGGGCATTCACGATTCGCTGTACGGTCGAACGCGCCAGCGCGACCTCTCCCGCAATCTGCGCTAAACTCATACCTTCCGGATGTTTTGCCAACGTCCTGAGGATGTCCGCGGCACGTGCTATTACTTGTATTCCTGAATTTTTCTGATGTTGTAACATCGTCTCATTGTTCAATCATGCGACCTCATTTCCGACCCCATTATCTACTGTATGCCTTCACATTATATGACAGTCAACAAGCCCTGGGAAATGAATGCCAGGAGCAATATACCGCCCGAAAACGGGGTTCTCTCTCCTGCGCAAAACTAGTTCTCTAAAAAATCCCATAAGGGTACGTGCGCGGCGGAACATCGTTGACCTCATCCTCGTCAATGAAAGCAACCAAGCGAACAATTGAGCCGTCACCTAAATACCATCGAATCGGGAAACCAGCCAGAATCACTCGCTTACCTACAACCATTTCGATATCGCCACCCACGTTTTCCCATCCAACAATCCCACTACCAAGGAGCAACCTGTGGGCTGGTTCCCACTCAGGAAAGTCCTCAAGTACATCGTGACCCGTCTCTCGCTTGTATTCCTCACAGACATCTGGAAGTAGAGGTCCAGGTCCATGGGGGCCAATGGCTGTATTTAATGGATGATCAAGCGCTTGTTGGTCCACGCCAACCGATTTAACGCCTTTTGCAGCCAACCATTCACCAGCCTCTCTCGAAAGTCCGGGGGAGTACGCAAAATACTTCCGATTGTGTCACCCCAATACCGGTGCCACCCTGTATGAATAATCACGATGTCGTCGCGTTGAATTGTTGGCGTTGCGTTTTCCAAGTCCTCCGCTGTGATGACTTCCCACTTGCCCTTCGGAATGTCCACCACGACACCCGTTCATAGTACTTTTCAAGCGGAATTTCATGCGTGAACTGAGTACCCTCAATAACGTGCGCCGGAGAATCGGCGTGCGTCGTGCAGTGCATTACCGTTGACACTTTCTGGGACAGAACACCTGACTTCGCGTGGTAGTGAACGCGTTCAATCTTAACGTCTTCAAAATAGGGCCATAATGGGCTCTTATCGCCGAAAGGATGGCTGAGATCTACCAGTTTCTGTTTACCCAACTGATTACCTCCTTTGATTTCGGTCCGCTCATTAAGTGATTCACTGTATTATATAGTAAATCACTTTATCCATAGCGACTACAAATGTAGCCGCGAGATGGAAAACGAGCCATATAATACTGAAGAAACGCTAAATAGTTAGTTCATCTTTCCTAGGAGTCCGTCCGACGAAAGGTCATATTGACTCTTTTATTTTCCTGAATCAGGAGATTTGACGCTAAACTCAGGTATTTTTCGTGTTAGCAGAGATCATTTTACCCGATTTTTCTCCTCATTTCTCGCCTTTATGCCGCTTTTCTCCGTTTTTGGGTAGACCTCTCCCGTCTATATAATGTGTCGGGTTTGGGATAACTCATCGCGTGTAGCTTTCGAATGTTGTATCCGATGGCAACCAGAAGAAATTCACCTGCCACCTTCTCTGTCCCACGCAGAAGGAACTGCCGAAATCCCTGCACTTGTTTGACCTGCCCCCACACCGGTTCGACAATCTCCTTACGCATTCGATAGATTTCCTTCCCCGTTCGCTCTGAACCTTGGTGCGCATCTCTTCACGAACGGGATCGTTCTCTGAACGGGTGATCGTGCGAAGCCCTGACTTCGCCTTGGCGCACTCTTTTTGAAATGGACACTCGGGGCACACCTGACACTCATACACCCATTTTGTGGGTTTCTCTGGATTCTGCACGTTCTGTGTCTGTTTGAGCGTAAGCACTTTCGCATTCGGACATACATACACGTCGTTTTCTGACTGATACGTAAAGTCGCGTTTGTCGAATGAATTCCCCGTTTGCTTGCCTTCTCTTGTCGCCGCAATATACGCGTCAATCGCGCGAGTCTGACAAGATCCAATATTCGCTGCACTAAAATATCCGGCGTCCGCCGTCATTTTGTCTGGGTTTCGATCGGTGTTCGCCTGCACTGAATCCAATACGGCGTCCAACTGTTTCTGGTCATTGGGACTGTTGCTCATCACCACACCCACAATGAACCCATTGTCTGAGTCCACCGCAATCTGCGGATTGAATCCTTGAATCACACCCTGATTCTTGGTGTCCATGATACGAGAATCAGAGTCTGTGCAATTGATTTGGTTTTTCCCCGAAGCCGGTGACCCATCATCCGGCTTGCGTGCTTCCAATTCGGCCAAAGCAGCCCTGATCTTCTCGCGGCGATTCGCAACGTATACCAATTCGTCCTCAGGATCCTGTGCTACGTCCCCTTCTTGCCCGTCGGCCACCTGGGCCGCTTGCAACGCCTCGCCAAACTCTGACTCTATGCGCTCCAACTCCTGCTTCATCCGCTCCCGTGACATCGCCTTGTGCTTGGATGCGTTCGCTTTGAACTTGGACCCGTCCACACTCACATGGCCAAGCGTTGCATACCCCAGATTGATCGCAACCTCGACAATGCAGCGAAACACACCGGGCAACAGGTCCATGTTGTTTTTCCGGAAATCGCTGAGGGTACGGAAATTCGGTTTATCTCCACCCCCACATAGCCAGCGAAAACAAATGTCGTAATGCAACTGGAAAATACGCCGGTTGTGACCCCGTAAAATAGAATCTTGATCAGCATACGCGGATGATAGGCTTCCTCGCCGCGTTCTGAATAACGACACAAGAGCTCGGACAAGTTCAACTGGTCCACCACATCGCTGACAGTTCGCACCAAGTGGTCTTCGGGGATCCAGTCCTCCAACAAGACGGGAATGAATTCTGGTTGTCCGAATAAATAGGGCTTGAATTTGGCCATACGAATCACCATACAGTATCACATCTATACTGTATGGTGATTCGACACAACTCATCAAAACACCTCCCATTTTCTAAATCTGTTACTATATTCATTTCGTCGGACGGACTCCTAGGGACAGAAGACGCTGTGCATTCAAGAAGCAGATTTTCTCCCGGTCTAGGGGATTCAAAGGTGCAGACTCGATAAACTGACACGCTTCCTCCGAACTCTCGTACGGGTAATCGACGGCAAACAGAATTCGCTCCACACCGACGACTAGCTGAGTACAAAGCAACGCCTCTGGCGAACATACCCCTGAAGTAGTAACCATGACATTCCTTCGAAAATAGTCGGATGGGCGATACTTTAATTCAGACTCCAAGCTCCTTCTGCTAACCTCCCAGCGGTTGTCCAGCCGCGACAGGAAAAATGGAAGCATTTCACCCATGTGTCCCAGAATCAGCGTCGTATTTGGATACTCATCGAACAATCCAGACAAAATTAGACGCAGGGTGTGTGTCGCTGTTTCGCAACCCCATCCCCACATGGCCTTAGATAATTCCGGGTATCCTTCTGTGACCTTCCAGTGGTCCGGTGAAGACCCTGGGTGTAAATAGATTGGCACCCCTAGACTCTGCGCACGCTCCCAAATCACCCGAAATTTTTGTCCATCCAGATACTCGCCACGGGTATGTCCGTTAATCAACGCTCCTCTGAGGCCTAATTCAGTAACCGCTCGCTCGAGTTCGTCCGCTGCTTCATCTGGTTTCTGGCACGGTAAGCACGCGAATCCCGCGTAGCGAGTCGGGTGCGCTCTTACGACCTCGGCCAAAAAGTCGTTTGTCTTTTGAGCCCGATATACCGCTTCATCACCGTCTATAATCGCCTGAATACCCGGTGTCGTGAGCGATAAAATTTGCATGTCAATCCCGTTTGCATCCATGTCCTCTAGCCTGAGTTCTGACAAATCACTAATCCTGTGCATTCTCCGGCGCCCAAAATCAGGCCGGAATGAGTTGACAATGGCGTCTTCGTAGGCCAGAAAATAATCGGTCAGAAAATGCTCCTCAACAGCAATCTTGCGTGTGCGCGTTGGCGACCCAGAAATATACATTATGCCCCCCCCAACCAAGAATGTTCCGTATATCGGCAGCCGTTGCTACCTCGCGCCCGAACTCCCTTACCAACCTTACCAACCTTACCAACCGACTGACCAACTGTGCATTGCTTGTCGCCAATTTCCCTTTCGCGTAATAGATGTTGTCCTCCAAACCCGTCCGAACATGTTCCCCCATCGCCATTCCAATCAGATTCATAGGAAGTTGTCCTATACCGATTCCGATGACACTCCACGTCGACCCGGTTGGTATTTGTTCAATCAGGTGCAACAGTGACTTCGCGGTGGCAGGTGCACCACCAGCAACCCCAAGCACAAACTGGAAATGGAACGGAGGCTCAATCAAACCTTTGTCGGCGAGACGCATTGCGTTGTAAATCATGGATGCATCGTAGACCTCAAGCTCCGGTTTGATGCCCTGATTCTTCATGCGCTTCGCAAGTTCAGTCAGGAAGTCGGGTGGATTCATGAAGACGCTAAGGTGGCCCCCATTATCGTGTTGGATCACCAATGTTCGGCTTCTCCACTTTCACCACATCTGCTCCAGCATCGGCCAAAAGCATTGTTGCAAACATTTTGTGTGAAGTCGAGAACCCGCAGCCCCTTCAATAAATGATTTTTACGCACTCACCCACCTTTAGGATTATCCGCATTTTTATAATTCGTGCAAGACATGATGCCCTGCTGGCCATATCTTCGTCTTCTACTTTTTCAGGCCCAGAATTCTGCGCGCATCATCTGGAGTAGCTATTTCTCGTCCATATTCGTTGGCAATGCGCACAAGTCTGCTCACCAACTCGGCATTACTCGTGGCCAATCTACCTTTACTATAGTAGATATTGTCTTCCAGGCCTGTACGTACGTGCCCTCCCATAGCCATACCCATAAGATTCATCGGTAATTGGCCCGGTCCGATTCCAATCACACTCCAGGTTGATCCGTCCGGTATCTGCTCAACCAAGTGCAACAACGACTTGGCGGTGGCCGGCGCCCCCCCCGCAACCCCAAGTACAAATTGGAAATGGAATGGTGGCTCCAGTAAACCCTCATCGGCTAAGCGAAGTGCATTGTAAATCATTGACGCATCGTATACTTCCAATTCCGGTTTAACACATCGTGCTTTAATTCTCTTTGCTAGTTCAACCAGAAAGTCTGGCGGATTCATGAACACACTGTCACCAAAATTCATCGTACCTGCATCAAACGAAGCCAATTCAGGACGCAGTTCCAGCGCTGACATGCGTTCGTCGGATACACTCAAGCCGCCACCTGTGGTCAGGCACAGTACCATGTCACACTGAGATTTGATTCCCTCGACCACTTCTCGGAACTTTTCAACATCTAACGATGGGGTTCCATCATCATTCCGAACATGAATATGAACAATGGCTGCTCCCGCATGATAGCAATCAATAGCCTGTTGGATGATTTGTGCAGGCTTGATTGGCAAGTACGGTGTCTTCTTTGGATTTGTAATGGCACCTGTCAAAGCTGCTGTGATGATCAGCTTTTCCATATCGTTCCCCACCCTTTTATTCAAGCTCAAGGCTTCTGATTCCATACTTTGCACCAGCTATCACTGCATGTCGGCAATTCTATTCATTAAATAGTCATTTAGTTTTGCCCTCTTTTCGTCTGCTTCAGCAGCCGACCAGGATAAAAAACCTTTTCCTGATTTCATTCCCAGATGACTATCAGCAACAAGAGATTGTAGCGTTGTGGACGGCTGAGCAACCGTGCAGAGATGTGGCAAAATGTATTCGTGGATCGAAAGGGTCAGATCTAGACCGATTAGATCTGCATTCACTACGGGGCCCAGAAATGGAAGCCGCAATCCAAAACCCTGTCGAATCACCTCATCGACTGTTGCTGCATCGCATACACCGTTGTCAATCAAGTCGAACGCCTCCCTCCACAAAGCGTGCTGTAAGCGATTCCCCACAAACCCAGGAATATCCTTCTGGACATACACAGGCATTTTCCCTATTTTTTTTAGGACATCAAAGACCTTGGCCATACACCAGTCGGCGGTGTGATCGGTTCGAATAATCTCTACCAGAGGAACCAGATAGGGAGGGTTCCACCAGTGTGTACCAAGAATCCGGGACCGGTTCTGGGATGTAGCGGCAATTTGCGTGATACTGATGACGGAAGTGTTGCTGCACAAAATCGTCGTTGGCGGACAGAGCGCATCGAGTTTCGCAAAGATACTTTGCTTGAGATTTAAGTTTTCACTGACTGCCTCGATGACGATGTCTACATCCGCACATGCACTGTCCAGTTGATCGGTGGTCTGGACTCGATTCAAAGTGTCTGTTACCGCAGATGACTCGACAAGGTTATACGACGACACTTCAGTTAAATTTTGTTTGATGCGCTCCTTGGCGGTGAACAAGACATCGACATTACTGTCATACAGAAGCACACTATGTCCGTGCACCGCAAAGACTTGAGCAATGCCGTGCCCCATGAGACCTGCGCCAACCACTAGAATTGTTTCGGAACTAGACACCCTGATCAAACCTCCTACCCTGCTGTATAGCCTCCATCAATGTAAACAATCGAACCCGTCATAAAGTTGGAGGCTACCGAAGAAAGGTAAATCAGCGTTGGCACTAGGTCTTCAGCGTCAGCCAATCTCCCTAACGGAATGCGCGTCAAAAATTTTTTATATACAGCTTGATCGTCGAACATCCACTGTGTAAGTGCCGTACGGAACACAGTTGGCGCGATGGCATTGACATTAATGCCGTATTCCCCCCACTCGCAGGCCAGGGACTTCGTCATCAGGTCGATGGCAGCCTTGGAAGGGGAATACGCTGAATAATTGGTCATACCCAATTGTCCACGCGTCGATGAAACAAGAACCACTTTACCTCCCCTACCTTGTTGAATCATGACGCGTCCCACAGCCCGACACGCAAGCCATGTACCTTTCACATTGACATCCATCACTTCTTCCCACTCGTCCGATGGAAACTCGGTAATTGGATGGACATGATTCACTCCGGCTGCAGTGATGAGAACATCAATGCCTCCGAACTGACGGACCGTTTCTGCCACTATGCTCTCGACATCTTGTTCGTCGTCCGGCTTCCCAGCCACATAACTCACTGAGACACCACTGTTGCTTATCTCCTGTGCAATTGGAGCCAGCTTGTCTTCGCTACGGCCCGTGAGCATGACTTTGGCGCCTGCTTGGGCCATGCCTGCTGCGGCTGCCTTACCCAGCCCCCCGGTTGCTCCCGTAATTAACACGACTTTGTCCTTAATATCAAATACACTATTTACATCCAATGTCATCGTCCGACACCTCACTGAGCTCACGTGCTTATTCCATAACAACTAGCATTGTGGCTACACGATTCGTTTCATTGCGTACCTCACGCGCTTCGTTTGGACCAATGGCAATTGAATCCATGGGTCCAAGAACCACCGTTTCCTTCTCCAGTTGCACTGTAATTTCGCCGTCCAAAACGACGTAGATCTTGTTCGTGGGTGACGCGTCCCATTCGGCACAAGATCCCGGTAGATAATACGAACAACCCACCGAAAAGGGAGCGCTAGTTCCAATGGATTTGTGCTGCAGATGCATGGCATGAACGCTTGTGTGTTTAGGGGGATGATAAGCGACTGCTTCCTGGAGTCTCGTAACTTTCACTTGACATACCACCAATCTTTCCTAGTAAAAACGGGCTAGAAAACGATAGGGTTTTCCAGCCATTGGACTCCCTGAATGCTCAGGGATATAATTCACGGTTTTACGATGTGCCGTAGCGATATACACGCTGAGGTACATCGTTGATCTCATCTTCGTCAATGAACGCAACCAATCTCACGATTGATCCATCTCCCATGTACCAACGGATCGGGAAGCCTGAAATTGTAACCCGTTTACCAACGACCATTTCTATGTCACCGCCGACGTTCTCCCAGCCCATGACACCGTTTTCCAGCAAAACATGATGAGCAGGCTCCCACTCTGGAAAATCTTCCAGGACATCCCTTCCGGTTTCCCTCTTATACTCCTCCAGGACTGACGGAATTAGTGGTCCCGTTCCATGGGGTCCGATCGCTGTACCCAGAGGATGGTCCAACGCCTGCTGGTCGACACCTACCGCCTTTACGCCGCGATTCACCAACCATTCTGCCGCCGGCCTGGAAAGCCCCGGTGAGTAGGCAAAGTACTTCCGATTGTCTCCCCAGTATCGGTGCCAGCCTGTATGGATAATAACGATGTCACCTGGTTGAATTTCAGGTGTGGCCTTTTCCAAATCTTCTGGTGTAATGACTTCCCATTTCCCCTTCGGTATATCTACGACCACACCGGTGCCATAGTAATTCTCCAATGGAATCTCGTGTGTATACTTCAACCCTTCAATTACGTGGGCGGGAGAATCAGCATGAGTTGTGCAATGCATTACAGTTGTAACTCTTTGTGAAAGCACACCAGATTTCGCATGATAGTGAACCCGTTCGATCTTCACGTCTTCAAAATAGGGCCACAGTGGGCTTTTGTCCCCGAAAGGGTGGCTTAAGTCGACTAATTTTTGCTTTCCCATTTCCATGCCTCCGTATCTTTCTCATGTTTTGACCACATACAGATACAGTGTATCATATGGTGGTCACAAGGTAATAATATAGCTGACCAATCATTCCGTCAACCCAATTTCAGAACATTTATTTAGTTAGGCGTTACCACCTAGCGCTGTACCGAAACAACGCGCACCTGTATTCCCCTCGCAGCGGTACCCCAAACAGATTGTCCCGCTCCGAGAAGTGCTCCAAAAACCGCAGGAATTCCGTGCCGCTGTACTCGGCCCGAAAGCCGTGGATGTTGTAGTGAGCGATAAACCCGCAGTGCAGCGTGTAGAAGTGGTACGCCCGCTTGTCCATCTTCTCCAGCGAACGCTGCTCCAGGCAGGTCGCGAAGTTGCGACACACGGCCTGCTTGTCTTTGCCCGTCATGAACTCTGAATCCGCAAAAGGGGCCGTCATCAGGCGTTCACCCCCGGCGTATCCAAGCGCTCCATGTCACCCTTGCACGTTTCACAACGGACTGGATCATCGACGTGTACCCGTTCGGACATCTGACACATTGGGCAATAGTACACGCCCATGTTCTCCTCCGCGAGTTCACCGGGCCTTGGCAATACGTACACCTCAACGTCATCCGCATCGAAGATGCGAGCATCGTCCGTTTTCGGATCGAATCGCTCATCGCACTCGTACTGCATATACAGGATGAGCGCCTTCAGATCGTGACCAGCTTTCACCGTCGTGATCATACCTTCGCTTGCAAAAACTGCGATGAATAGCGGCCGTGGCACACTCGGCTGCACTTCGGCGTCCGTTGTGACTTTGTGCAGGATCGACACGTACTCAATATCGGTTGGATCGATCTCAACTAGGACGCCGATCAAATCCATCGGATCGCCGTGGTCTGCAAACGGATTGGCCAACACTTCGCGACGAAAGTGCGTCATCACAACAATCGCACCGGCGTGTTCTTGCGGTATACCATAGCCGTTCAAATCGCCGCCAATACTCAGTGCGGACGCCGTATACCGCATTCCGCCGATCGTGTACCAGCTGAGCGAAATCATGCCGGTGTCGCCGTTTTGCGTCGCCTGGATGATCTCGTCGAGCGTCCATTTCTTCTCGGTCGCCGTTTGTTCTCCGGATTCCTGTTCCGTGATCAGCCGTCCAGTAAATGTTTGCATACCGATCGTCTCCCATACGCCCCCGTCACAGCGGGGGCAATGATTTTCCCGCTGTGACGGGTGGTACGGATGGATATCTACTTAGAACGCGAACGCCAACTGGTTGTCGCCAACATCCTTGACGCGCCGGGCTTTCTTCGCCAGGCCCATCGAGGCGCGCAGCTCTCCAACCGTTTTGATGAGCACCGTCGCATCCACACTTGGATCCGTCGGCACATCCGCCGCGAACAGGCCGCCCAGCTCGCTTTGCAGGTCTTCTTCCGGCGCCGCAAGCACAACGGGACGTTCGATCATCGGTGCGGATATGCCCGCCATCCGTCGCGTCTCGTCGGCCAAGCGCGCCATCGCCTTCTTGATCTCCTGGCGATACGCCTCTTCCGAAAGCATCGTTACGCCTTGCGGCACGTCCTTGTCGGCCAGGGTCTTCCACTTGGCCGACAGGTCAGCGAGATCGCCCAGGCACGCCGCAATGTTCATCGTCGATGCGCTCTTCGCGTCTTGCGGGGCAAATGTCGCCACCTCCGAACGATCCAGGCGGCCCTCCAGCAACAGCGCATGTGCCCGTTTGTGCAGCATCCGGCGCAGCTGTACGACTTCATAGCTCTGCCCGTAGACATAGTACAGGATCTTGCATGCACGATGCTGCCCAATGCGCCAGGCACGCCGTGCGGCTTGGCGCATGGTCGCCACTTCGTCCGTGAACTGATAGAACATCAGGGTGGGGAAGTCGTACAAGTCCAGCCCCACCTCAACCAGTTTGGCGTTGCAGACGACCACCTCGACGCCTTGCTTCACCGCGTCGGCCAGCCAATCGATCCGATCTTCCGGCGCTACGCTGGCGTGCAGTGTGCGCACCTTGATGTTCTCGGCTTTGAGCACGTCGGCCAAGCGCGTATCCTGACGCCAGTCGCCCGTGTAGCGCACATAGAGTACACAGCGCCTGCCCTGGCATAGTTCCGCTTGTACATCGGCCAAAATCTGCCGCTCTTTGGCGGAGCGTTCCCCTTCTTCGAGCACGGCGTCAAAGTAGACCGTCTCATCGAGCAGGGTGATCGCGTTGCTCTTATGCGGCTGGTTCGCGGCGTTGACCACGCTTGGGATAAAGCGCGCAAACGCCGCGTGGTTCCCTGCGGCAAACGCTCGCTTGGCCAAGTCCTCATAGTTCGCGTGAAAGGCCGTATACGCGCACTCGTGGGGTTCGTCCATGGCGACCAGCACCGGACGTTCCTCCAGTTCCACCAGCGGCAACCCGATGTCGCCGAGTTCAAGAAAGACGCACTTGTCCGCCAGGTGATTCACGAACAACTTGGGCGAGAGACCGGGGATCTCTTTGGGCGGGTTCTTGATGACCTTCTTGCCCACGAATTGCCCCTGCTCGTCCACCTCGTCCTTTTCGCGCGTTTTCCACTCCACCGAGCCGTACAGCGAGACAAACCGACCCATGCTGCGGTGATCAAACCCTTCGGACAAAAGCCGTCCGGGCGACACGCGCCACAAAATGTGATACAGACTCGACGCCTTGCCGTCAGACAGCGTGCCCGTGAGGCCCACCGTCTGCTTGCAGGCGCCCACGAGTTGCGCCATCGCCGTGCCTTGCCCGCTTGCGTTTTTATACTGATGCAGCTCGTCGATGGTGAGCAGGTCAAAGTGTCCGCTCAGGCGCTTGGCGATCAGGTCGGCCGGTGCGATGCGGCGATGGGTTAACCCCGCCACCTTCTCGCGTTCCGGCGCCTTATGGCGCATCAGGTTGTGGCCGCACGACGTGCAGTGCCAGTTGGTCGTGTTGTCGCGCCACAAGACGCTGCCGTCGTCGTGCCACCCCTTGGCCAGGTCGGTAAACGCGAGCGCCGTTTCGCGCAACCCGTCCACGTAGGACCGACCGTCGCGCGCCTTCTCGGCTTCTTTCGTTTGCTTCACCTGGACATCCCCGCAATCCGGGCAGATCCAGACGTCGCGCACGAGGTGACCGGTACGGAGTTTCACGTTCTCAATCGTGCGCTCGCTGACGACGTGGTCCTCTTTGTGCAGGAGCGCCGGAGCGAGAGGCATACCGAGCTTGGCGGTGTCGCGGCCAATCAGGACGAATTCCAGCGGCTTCTTGCCACGGTGTGCGATCTCCGTTTCGTACTGCAGGACGTCCTTCCAGGACTCCAGCACGGTGACCGCAGCGCCCGGCAAGGTCGCTTCGATTTCGCTTGCGATCCATTTCGGGATCGTGATCGCCGGCACCAGCATCAGCACGGCGTACCCATTTTGTCGGGCGGCCATGGCGTTCGCGGTCGCGAGTGCTACGATGCTCTTGCCCGTTCCCATGTCGCTCGACACGAATACGGCTTTCTTGCCGCTGCGCAGGGTGCTCACCACCGCCTGCACGCTGTGCGCCTGCGCCGGAAACGGCACGCGTTCCATGCTGGCAATCGCCGATTCAATTGGGCGATCCACATCGTGCAGCGGCTCGGCGAGTTCCTCAATCGCGGTCGCCAGGTGTGGCGCGTACGCCTCCAGGTAGTCGATCGTGCGGGTGCTGCCGTCTTCTTGCGGCGGCAGCTCTGCCAGCACGTCCTGCACCCGTGGGGCATCGGTCACCCCTTGCGGCAATGCGATGGTTCCCGCTTGCAGTAGCGTGGACACGATGTCCTTGGCTTCCTCGCGATCCAGCGTCGGGCGCACATCGTACGCCATCGCGTGTTGCCACGCGGGTACGTCTTGGTCCGTCCACACTTCGAGTCGCCGGATGTGGTTGCGCTTTTCGGCTTCACACCACACGGGCAGCGCCCACTGTGGGATATCCGGCAGCGAGAAGGTCGTCGCAAAGCGGCGGAAAAACACATCCACCGCCGCGGACTCCCCACCTTCTGGCACCAGGATCACACGGGTGTCGCAGCCTTCGGGAAGCGTCTCGTCCATCGCCGCTTTGTGAATCACCAGCGAATGGTCGAGATGGCCAAGCCCCTTGTGAATCCAGCGAAACGACTTCTGCGAGTCCAAGGTGCGCTCCACGCTGTACGATTTTGCTTCTTTATAGACCGTAAGATCGTCGCCCTGAATGATCGAGGCGGCAATTCCCACCGCCGATTCGCGTTCCGAAAGGAACCCGGCGGCGATGAGCGTGCCTTTGGGCAACCACGGCCTATCTGGATCCGGCCGCCACACGAGCAGATGGGCGTACGCGGTCATCATCCGATTCTTGCTTTGCACGATCACTTTTTTCATTGTTGACCCGGCCTGCGCGCACGGCGAGGGCATCCCCCCGGCCGATGTTGCGCAGCCGGGGTTCACCTCCCCGTGGTCAATTCCGAGTTCGTTTCAATGCCTGATCCAACCTATGTCTTAGTTCAGGTCCAGTATCGTGCCATCCTCCACCACGATCGTGGCGGACGCGACATACGATTCCGATGAAATGAGCGTTGAGTTCCCTTCGTCGTTGGTCACTTCCGTCGTGGAGACCACTTTGCGCGTGGAACCCACGAGCGCATGTCTCCCTGGTCCAATCCCAATCGCGCCGTTTAAGGCGCCCGCCGCAATGAGCGTGGCCAGGTGCATCGTGCGAAAGGGCAGCGGCGGTTGCGCCAATACCGTGCGGGCTACTGCATCCGCCAGTCGATCCTGAGCCACCGTCAGCACATCCGAACGCAACAGATCCTGGCGCAACTCGGCCTCGTCGAGCAGGTGCCCCCGAAAGAGAATCGGGTCCATCGTCTCAGCGGGCGGTACGGTCCAGACGTGATCATCCTCTTCGTCCAAGTCCGGCAAGGGCCGCGCTTGGGGCACGACCTCTTGATCCGCTTCGCTTGGCAGCGGTTCTCCCGTGTCCGATCGGCCCCAGCGTAACAACCAGTGGCGCCGGGCCGTTTCGTTGCGGGTGAGTCGGCTGACGGATTCCTTGCGCCGTACGCCGAAGACCACCACCTGCCCGAACGCGTCGTATTCAGCGTCTGTGAAGCGGTAGACCGCCACATTCGTGTAGCGCATGAACAGCGCGTTGACGACCGTGTCGGTGAGAATCGTGCGCGGCACAATAAAGACCAGCACCCCGCCCGGTTGGAGCATCCCCTGCTTCGTGATGTCGCGCAGGAAACGCAGTTCCGAGCGATCCGATCCTGTGGCCGCGCCGCTGTCCGCATCGTACGGAGGATTGAGCCAGAGCAGTTGCATACTCTGTTTTTCCACCCGCGCCCCGGAATACCCGCAGCAGCGCACCTCGTCCAGATGGCACGCCGCCTGTTCGGCCCGGTGACCGTCGAGTTCGATTCCGTACGTCTTGGACCCGTTTGGAGCGGCTGCACCCACTTGGACGAGCGCTTCCCCCTGTCCGCAGCACGGATCGTACAGACGACACGGACCGTGCCATGCGAGTTTGTTTGCGATCTTCTCCACCTGTGACGGTGGCGTCGGGTAATACCCCATCTTGGCCTGACTTGCGTATCGCGCCATAGTTCCCCTCGCGCCCAACAATTCAGGACAAGAAGGCTGTCGCCCTCCGTCTCCTGGTTGCAAGACGGAGGGCTTCACCTCCTGGTTTGTTGGTTGCGTTCTCTACTCGAACAGAATGCTCACGTTGATCGACAGATCTGGGAACATCGACGGACTGAGTGTGTCTCCGGGCTTATGTTCGGAATGCCACTGCAACAGATCACTCTCACGCTTGTACACGTACACGAATCGTGTCACCGGATCGACAATCCAATATTCTTGGACCCCGATTCGTTGATACAGACGCATTTTGCGTACAAAATCATGACCTGCCGTCGATGGTGACAAAATTTCGATGACCAAAACCGGAACACCCACGATTCGTTTATCTTGACCATATTCGCCGCACATGACAAACAAATCGGGTTGGACGACTTGCTGAGTACGCATGTTCGTTTCTACCGTCAGATCCATCGGAGCGATGAACGCTCTACACTCTTTTCCACGCAGGTACATGGCAAACTCTGCACCCAACTGTAACGCTGCTTGTTGATGCTCCGGTATCGGACTCGCCATCAGGTACGGTACGCCGTCAATCAACTCCCAGCGTTCGTCGCCGTCCCATGTCAGGTAATCCGCGTATGTGTAGCGTTCGCTTCGATCTGTTTTCGGGCTTGCCATGGTTGATCCCCTTCCCGTTCGCAGGGTCTTTGGGATCATTATACGCCGTGCTCGTCCGGATTTGATCATCTGAAACCCCTCGCGCCCAACAATTCAGGACAAGAAGGCTGTCGCCCTCCGTCTCGAACGTGCCAGACGGAGGGTTTCACCTCCTGATTGTCTCGAATGTCTAACGGTGACACCGTGTCTTTCTTATGCACCGTGGCGGATTTCGTCCGCCTGCAGGGCCAACATTTCACTCACCTCACGCGTGACCTCCGGGTCCTCAACAAACAGAACATGAGCGACCTGCGTTGCGATGTGTTCGTCCGTGTCCGGCGGTAGCATCAGCGTTGTGTCGCCGTCGCACAGGATACAAAACCGCACCCTGTACGAGTCGCCCCACGGTTCGCGCCAGATCACCACATCAATACGGCGTTCCCGCTGATCAAGGAACGTGTGGCGCGTATCCGGCAGATCGTAGCCGTAGTCTCTGGGTTCGTCTTCTTCGTCATACACGAGTACCCACCTTCCTTTCACCCGGCACGCTCGCTGGCGGCCAGTAGCCGTCCCAGCGATCCCACCGCTCTCCGGTCTCCACGTTTTCGACGGTGCGCAGCGCCGGAATGGTTGTCACGCCGCCGCTGTGTACGGGGGCAGTTTTGATTGCCCTCGCACACAGGGTTGCAGCTTGTCGCAGACGAACGTGGGTTGACTGCTCAAAATTGAGCGCACTCCATTTTTGATCGACTTACCCCTGCGGTTTGAAGAGGATAATCTCCGCAGACGGTGGAACCGGCGGGGTCTCACCTTTTCGCGAGGCGCGATCCATAAACGGAACAATGCCTCGCTTGGTGAGAATCCCGTGGATGAACAGCCTGCCTTTTTGCGTCCATTCCGTTTGCAGTTTGGTTCCTTTTTCGCCGTGGGAACGCGTGAATTCCACGGTGTGAGATTTGGTGTATCCCATGTCCTGACGCGTCCAATACAGCACCCACTGGTCTTTCACCTTGTACTGGACGCCCTCGTCGTGCAAAATCGCGTTCAGGCGGCGGCCGGAAAGGCCGTAGTCCTTGGCGATCTGGGTGATGAGCACGGTGTCTTTGGATTCCAGGATGCGATCCAGGTACGTGATCTTGGGCTGCGTCTCCGCCAGACACTGTTGCAGCATGAGCTTTTCCGCTTCGAGTTGCTCGGTTTTTTCGACCTCGACAACCAGTGCGAGCAACGCCTCTTTGAACGTTTGCGGCAACTTGTATGTCACGGCCGTTTGCGCTTGACTAAGTTGCTCACGCATGCGCTCAAACTCCGTGATATAGGCTTCCTTGAACTGCATCGCTTCTTTCCCGGTGTAGCCCATGACCACGAGAGTAAAGCCTTGCTCGGTCATGATGTATTTCGGCAAATTCTTTCCCTGTGCGCTGGTGTAAGAGGAGAGTCCAAAATTGGACCTTCCAAACTCTTCCGAACACCCAAGCTCCTTGATGTCTCGCATCACATGCTTGTGTTCCTTCCCAAACGTGTCCGCCACCGTCAAACTATCTGTGACAGGCCTGTCGTTCTCTACAAATACGAGCGTTTTGTCGGTTTCCATGATCCATGACCTCCAGTGGTTGGTGGAATGAGAAACACACCCCCACTGGCCACGCCGGGAGTGTGTTAAGGCACCCGGCGTGGGCGGTTACAAATGGATCTTTCGATTACGCGCGTCCAAAGGACACGACGGTCAAACGGTCAAGGGCGGTCGCGGCGATCCAAAGGATCGCTTGTTCCACCGGAATGCCGCCTGACGACGATGTCCATCATGCGCTTGATCTCGACCGCCAAGCGCGCCCGTTCTTTTGCCGTGAGCGTCTTTCCGCCTACGTCCAAGAATAGCGTTCCAGTCTCCTCGCCAAGCGCCTCACGCAGTTCGTCTTCGAGCCTGCGCTCGCTCTCGCCGATCGGACGATGGTCGATTCGACCGACATGAATGTCCGGTTCCTGCTTCAGGTTGTTCACACCGCCACCTCGTTGGAACGATTTCGTGCCATCTTCTTTAAGATTTCGCATGGTGTGTTTCCTCCTTATTCGCCTTGACTGCACCAGCGCAGATACGCCGTTTTGTCCGGCTCGGATCGAAAGATCCAAGGTTTGTGATCGTCTTTTTCGCACCACTTGAGGCAACGCGAATCCCAATGGAGCAGTTGATCCGCGTCGCGCTCGGGCACGTGGTACATCGTGATGCTCAGTATCGTCACATACCGATTCGGGCTGAGCGCCAGAATGACCATATAATCCACTCCCCAGGTCCATTGGAAGAAGCGCCGAACCGCAATGATCGCCGCTTCATCGATGCCAACCGGCGGGGAGATCACGTTCGAGTGCGACTCAATGGCGGCTTGCAAACGCTGTACCAGGGCCGCATCTTCGAAACCGACCACTTCGTCGGTCGAGATTTGCAGGCCGCGATTTCGCACGCGTTTGCTTTGCCGCGTCACTTTTCGACTCGGCATCCATGGTTCCTCGTCGTTTTGTTCGATATCGAACGTGAACGTGAGTTGCTTCTCGTTCACACCGCCACCTCCAGCACTTTGATCGCCCCTGCGTACGGGGGCGGTTGCTCATGCCCCCTTTACACTGGGTTGGTCTTTACGTCATGCCACTGAAACAACCATTGTGGCAGCCAAAGTCCATGAGGACTCGCGTTCCGCGCTCGCCGGTGAAAACCATTTCCGGCGTCTCGTGCCGATTCACCCAGGCCGTTTGACTGGCGCCACAGAGTGGACAGTCAAAAACACCGTGTTCGCGTTCTTCCGCTATCATGAGATCGACTTCTTGCATCACTGCTCCCAGAAAGCAAAAGGATTGATGAAGGAACTCGTCTTTGTCAGTCATTACATTGCCACCTCCAATACGTGATCAATCGCCTTCTCCGAACGGACGAACCCCTCTCGGGCGCTAAAAAACGTCCGATGATGCAGGAGTGTACCGTCGGTCAGCAGCGTATGCAGGTATTGCAGCACGCACGTCGCGGCCGTCACGTTGGTCATGAGGCGTTGTGGATGATCCACGATCACCTCGCCGCACCGGACTTCGGTGGGAAGGTGATCGCCTTCGTCCGGCGTGATCAGATCAGGGAAGACTTCGCCTGGAAAAGGCAGCACGTCTTTTCCCTGTCTGCGCACACCGACCACCACTTGCCCATCCCAGCCGGAATCCTTAACCTTGGCGAGCTGATACCGATCCACATGCGCGGGATCGTCGGGCATCGCGACTGAGCCGTTGCCGGCGTCGACGTACACGACGTTTTCCCACGTCTGGAGCTGCTCGTGCAGAATCCGTCGGGTGGGCGCGTTATCCACGCACCCCACCACAATCGGCGTTTTCCCCTTAGTGATGTCGTCGTACGACTGATACGGTGACGGCTCTCCACACACGAGTTCGCGCAAGAGCGTTTCGGGCGTCAGGTACGCGCCCGCCGCCGCGATGTGCAACCCGTACGCATGGCTGTACCGCTTGGCTAAGACTTCGGCCTTATTCTGGCCCACGTCCACCGGGAGAAAGTATTGCCGTAGCAAGTTTTTCTCCTCCACGGTGTCGCCATCGACCAGCCACACATCCGGTACCGCACGGCCCTGCGCTTGGATCGCGTAGAGCAGGCGGGCGACTTGCTGTAACACATAGCCGCCCGTTCCTCCCACGCCCACGATGATCAGTGTCGTTTTCTGTGGGTCGAGTACGCGAAGGGGGATCATAGGACATCCACCACGCTCTCGGCCCTGCCGTGAAAGAGTTTGCACCCGTCGATGTACGAGAAACGCCCGCCCACCGACATCCGAAATGTCGCTTGGGGCACGGCAAGATGGGCGCTGCCCACCACGCCGTACAGCCCGGTTTTCACCTCGTCACGATTGTCTTGCGGGCTCCAAAAGGCCAGCAGGCGTCCGTGACTGTGGACCTGCATCCAGACGTAGCGCGTCTCGGTTTCCACGAACCCAGCGGCGGTCACGCTGACTGCATCGGCGGTTTGCGGGGGCCACAGCACTTCATAGTGATCCCTCAACCACACGATGTAGGCCACGTGCTCCGTGTCCGGTTCGGCCCGAAAGCGGGCGACAATCTCGTCCAACAAGTCGACGGCAGGCAGCACGCGACTCGGTGTGTAATACCCGTTTGCGCCGTACTGCAGCACGTCGATCATCGGGAGACGAAACGCACCCGCCTGTGTCGTGCGCACTTCCTCCACCAGCCCATCGGATTCGCGCAGCCGGTAGTACCGGGGAGACGCCTCATCGGGCTCCTCCAGGTACACCTCCAGCGTCTTGGCGCCTTTCTTGTGGGCCTTAACGACCGGGATCAGCGATCCCGTCTTGTCGTCGTAGATCATTTCCGTGTTGTCTTTGCGCAGTTCGGGGAACTGATCCTCCAGCCACACGCGGACGTCTTCCTTCTTCATCGTGCGACTCGGCACCGGCAGGCGATGGCCCGCATAGTACACCATCCGATCGACGGGGTACTCGTCCGGCTCCTGTTCGACAGCCGGCGCGACCGTTTTGGGCTTCTCGACTTTTTTCTTGTCTGCTGGCGCCGGAACATTCAGGCCCAACTCGGTCCGATCTTCCTCTGGCAATTCGGCAAACAGGTCCAACTGTCCGTGGTCTTGGTCTGTGCTCATGGGGGCACGCTCCTTTAGTTTTCGTTGTGAAACTCGGCCACGGTTTTACCCAGCGGCACAAGCCATTCGGACTTTAGTCCTTGTTCGGCTACGTCCGCCAGAAAAGCGGCGTAGTCGTTGCCCTGTGGGCCGTTGTGACTCTTGCCCAGGCCAAACCCGTCCTTGTTGTTCGGGGTCTGAAGAAAGCCAAACACCCCTTTTTCGACGAGTTGGTCCAGGTTGCACGAGAAACGTTGCGCCGTCCAGCACACCGCTTCCCGGCTCATCACGTTGCTAAAGGGCCAGCGGTAGAGTGTCGTCTGCGCCGTGGGAACTTCCTGCGCCACAGCCAGGCGAAAGTGCTTCACCGCCTTCTCCCCCTCCCGCCACCGCATCTGGTAGACCAGGTGCGGCAGGGAGATCATGTATGTCTGATCCCGGAAGAGAAATGGGTACTCGATCGGCGGCACAAAGCCCGTCACAATCACATCCAGCGCCTGCGACGTCTGTTCCGCACGCACCATCAGGGTGCGTGGAGGCAGCGAAGGCAGGTTCGTGATATGCAGGTCCTCGCGTTTGAGCTGTTCCACCGTCATACTCCGATCCAGAAGTTGCAGGAGTTGCGTGATCGTTGTGGTCCGGTAGTGTGTCGTTGCACCCTGCCGAATTTCGAGTCTGGGCAGTTCTTGCGGTCGCAGCGTGAGAATCACGCTGTCCGCGCAGTCTGCGCCATGCGTCTGCGTTTGCCACGTGGTCATGGTAGTTTTTCATCTCCCAAATGGTGAGGATGTCGCGATAGAAGTCCATCACGGCGTTCGTGTCGTACGCTTGCGCGAGACACAGCACCCAATGAATCTCCTCGTCAACGTGTCGCTCAACCAGGTCTTCGTGCGGATGCAGCCACGTCCACCAGGATTGCCACTCGCGCAGTTCGTCTGGCGATGCGGCCAGTTCGATGAGAACCGGCTCCTCAGCCCAGGCGTCCGCCATGTGCACGGCAAACTGTGCGCTTGGCTCGTCCTCGAACGGGCGCAAGCTGTTCCAAAAGTCGGGATCGTCCTCGACCATGTACCATGAGAGGACATTCGCTTGCAGCGGTACATCAAGCACCGCAAACAAATCCTCCAGGTGCGAGTGGTAGAGTGCGAGCATGTCGCTTTCTTCGTGTTCCCCGTATAGCCAACCGCGCTCGTTGATCTCGTCAATTTTGCCTGTCGCCCGCGCCAAATCACGCAAGAAGCGGATATGCGACAGCGACGCGCACAGATGAATCTCGCGATCCTCTGAGAGGCTCATACGAACACCTCGGCGACAGACGGATCGGGTTCGGCGTGCAGTTTGCGCAGGATATCAAGGGGATCTTCTGGGTCATCGGCAATCGCTTCGGCGGTCATGCGTGCTATCGGCGACGCCGTTTCTTGCCCCGTAACCACCTCGTAGGCGTACGCAAACACTTCGTCGGACAAATCGACAAGATCGTGCAGATCGAAGTGTTGTGCTTCGAGTCGCTCCAAGAGCGCTTTGGCTTGCTGCGCCAGCGCCCATTCCTCCTGATCTGGATGAACGGGCAAAGCCAGCAGTTGAGTCACAAAGCGATCCCAGTGGTTGTGGAGGATTCTTTCCATTGTGTTCGCTCCTTCCCCCTTCCCAACCACGGGGAAAGGTTACATTCCCCCGTGGCAGGGTCAAGAGAAGAGACGATTTACGCGTCCAACAACATCCCGTGTTCTCGGAAGCTAAACCGTCCATCACCAATAATCAGGTGATCGAGCACCTCGATGCCGAGAATTTTGCCGGATGTAACAAGACGATTCGTGACGTTGCAATCTTCTTGCGAAGGGGTGACATCACCGCTTGGATGGTTATGCCCCACGATGATCGCTTGCGCATTGGCCAAAACAGCGGCCTTAAAGACTTCTCGCGGGTGTACGATCGTTCCGTCTAAACTCCCGATACTAACGGTGTGAATCCCGTTTACGTAGTGCTTTGTCGACAACAACAGCGCGACAAACATCTCGCGATCCGCATCGCCGAAGTATTGCCTAAGCAACCGCTCCGCGTCCGTCGAAGATCCCATCTTTCTGTTCCCGTCATAGGGCATCGTGCGTTCTTTCACCATCGTCAGCTTGATCACGTCGATGCGTGTCATAATTGGTTTCTCCTCTCATCACCCGCCGCACCGGGTGAATGAGTTCTCACCCGTGCGGGGGTCATGAGGTTTGGTTATGCGCTTTGTGCGCAGTCTTGTGGTTGCTCCAGAGCCTGCAAGATGGCGTCGGCCGCCTTTTGAATCCGTTCGCCGGACGCCCGCAGCGTTTCGCGCGTCTTCTCGCCCTCGTACACGGCGATGTACCCCAATGAGTACGACGACGTGTCCAAGCCGAGTGCGTGACACACGACAAACGCGGTCGATTCGGCTTCCAGTTCCTTAACGCGCCGATCGGTCACCTCGCGCTGCTTGTGATGCAACAGTCCGTGCGCCCATTCGTGCACGAGCGTCTTGACCGCATGCGCCGGTTCCAGGTCGTCCGCCAATTCGATGTGACCGTCGGCGTGATAAAACGCGCCGTTGGCCCCGTCGAGTCGGTTGCGCGAGACGGTGGTCACTACAAACGGACACGCCGCTTGCAGGACCGCTCGGTGCCCCTGGTCGTCGCCTGTCACGCTACACACGTCCGGACGTTCCGGGATCTCCGGTCCGTCGGTCTGTTCGACATCGAACACATATGCGCTGCGAAATCCAGCGACTCTGCGTTCGGTCTCACCCGTTTCGTCTTCCACCTTGCGCACGATGGGCGCGAGGATCAGGATCCTCTTTTCCCCTTTGCGCACGAACCGCCCTTTCTGTTTCCACGTGACGAACCCGGCGACTTGCGTGGCTGACGGGCACTGAGCCCAAATCAGCAACGCGTTGCCGAAGCTGTACCGATGGAACCCGGCGCAAAAGCGCAGGTAGGCGATCCAGTCGTCTTGGTGTAGCAACTTGTCTAAGCCCTGTTCGAGCAATTCGAGTCCTTTGTTTGTGTCCATCGCCTATGCCTCACACCACAGACGAGGGTTCTCCCCCCGCGTGATGCGAGGGGCACCCCCTTCGTGTGTTTAGTGGCTGCGCGCCTGCCGGAGAACCCGGATCGTCGCGAGATTCACGACGATACTGGCCAACAGAATCACCTCAATGGCGTATCCCACTGCGTCGACCTCCCTTGACAATGTGGTTCCCGTCTCACCTCGTATGGTATAGTAGATGGTGAAGGGAAAAGGGAATATTTCGCTCCCTTTTCCGATTGGTTGAAGAGTTAACGGCGCTTCCGTCTACGGGGAGCGCCTTTTCCTCTTTTCCCCTTGCGACTGCTACGTTTTTTGCTCTCGATGATGGCCGTACGCAGACTCACAACTTGCGTGAGCAAGCCCACGATCGCCGTCAAGAGGATCACCACGTTCACCACGTTCATCACCTCCTTTCCTCACAGAAAGGGGGCGACTCGCGTGCCGGACCGGGAGACCCCGCGTCCAGAATCACGCGGGTCGCCCCGAATCCGTTGTTTGTTTTGTTACGCCGACTTCGTCGCCGAATCTTGCGCGTCGGCGCCAGCCATACTTAGCGGCAGCACCAAGTGGTACCCCGTGCCGTCGATCGGCTTCACGACAGCCGCTGAACGCGCTCCCGTGAGTCCGATCCAGACCCGCTCCGTGGTTTGCGCCTTGATCGCGTCGCAGAGATAGCGCACGTTAAATGCGATGTCGAGCGACTCCTGTCCGGTTTCGCGACTCGCTTCAATGCGGTCTTCCACGCGTCCAATCTCCGGACACTTCGCCCGCAGATCCACGGCGTCTTCGCCAAATTCGAACTGTCCGACCTGATTTTTGACCTCGTCCGCCAAAATGAGGATGCGTTCGCACGCCTCCAGAAGCAGTGACCGAGACACCGTGTAGGTCAGACGGAACTGCGTCGGCACGATCCTTGCCATATCGGGATACTTGGCGTCGATGCCGCGCATCATAATCTGCGCGGCGCCGTCGTTCCAAGTTGCCCGCATGCCCACGCGGCCAAGTTCGAGTTCCACCAGTTCATCGTCGTCGTGAGCTGGCAGCATTGCCGCCATGCGATCGAGCGATGTCGCCGGAATGATCGCCTCGACCGCGTTCCCAGAGAAGGAATCCGTGTCGATCTGATCCTTGGCCATGCGATGACTATCGGACGCTTCCGCACTGAGTCCCTGATCGTTCAGGATGATGTGCACGCCGGTCAGTGATGGCCGCCCATCACTTTTTGCGTACGCGTATGTCGTGGCATCCAAGAGACGGCGCAGGTCGCTCGCTTGCACGCGGCAAGCACTCGTTCCCTCGACTGGATTCTCGTACGGTTTAAACGTGGTGAGCGGCAACCCGGACAGTTCGAAGACCGCCTTGCCCGCCGTGATCACCACCGTTTGTTCTGTTGACATCTTGAACACGACTTGCTGTCCATTGAGACGTTTCAAAATCTCCTGCAATCCCTTGGCGGGCAGCAGACACGATCCGGACGTCTCGATCGCCGCCGGGTTATCCCCAAGCGCCGTGTCGTACAGCGTACGCACCAATCCAACATCCCCGCTGGCCGTCTCAAAGCGCACCGAGTCGGTGTCGCGATCGACCGTGATTCTGACGAATTTCTCCACTTGGTGTATCGTGCTGTTGGGAGTCACCCGCACGATGTCCTTCATGACTCTCAGTAAGTCCACTTTGCTGAAGATGACATGCATCGCTGTTTTCATCGCTGGTCACGCTCCTGGTTGACCCTGCCGCCGCAGGAGTCTGATTGGTCATCAGACCCCACGGCGGTGGGGGTGTTCCAGTGTGCGTTACTTTGCGTAGGTGATGTCTACGATCACGCCCGTGTCAAACGGTTCGTCTTCCGAAAAGCCGTTGATCACTTCGATGTCGTTTACGTCTTCGCCGATCCGGATGAACTTGGAGTCCTCCGGATACTCGTTGAGACTGTTTTCGATGGCCGCAATTTCCGGGTAATCCGGATCGTCCTCGTACCACCGGATCCAATCAAACCGGAACAGGTGATACGTGACGCCTTCATGCTCTTTCGTGCGGTGGTCGTTCGCTTGCCGCACGAACTCTTGCGCCAACAGCTTCTGCGCCAGTTCGCCGCGTGCGACGATCACGACTTTGGAGTTGTACTCCATGTTTTGTATCCTCCCGTCGACCCCGCCGCCGCAGGGTCCAAGAGATCAAGACCCTCCACGGCGGTGGAAGTGTTTCGGTTGGCGCTATTGGATCGGACTTGGACGTTCGATCGTCTCACCTGCGATGATTTCCATCCGGTACAGTGCACCCTGAATAATGGATTCCTGCGCCAAAAGTGCCGGTAGTTTTCCGTCGGATACACCGTATCCGTCCACCGCGTTCGATAAGATATTGCTAACATGTTCGATCGCGATGCGGAGCCGAATCACCGGATACTCCCTTTCTTTTGCCGGACGAACACATCCAGCGAACGCTTTTTTGAGTGCTTCGTCAGACAAGTCTGCGACGTCTCGTTGATCTGCGAAAAACTTATTTACATAGGCGTGAAGATTGACCTTGGAGTTGTACCCCATGTTTTGTATCCTCCCGTCGACCCCGCCGCCGCAGGGTCTGAGTGATCAAGACCCTCCACGGCGGTGGAAGCGTTCCGGTTGATGGATCGGCGCTATAGGATCGGAGTTGGACGGTCGATCGTCTCACCTGCGATGATTGCCATCCGGTTCAGTGCACCCTGGACAATGGATTCCTGCGCCAAGAGCGCCGAAAGTGTAGCGTCAGGCACACCGTCGTAGCCGTTCACCACGTGCGAGAAAGTGCTGCTAACGTGTTTGATCGCGATGTGCAGCCGGATCAACGGATACTCCGGTTCCCGTGCGGAACGTATACACTCAGCAAAAGCTCTTTTGAGTGCTTCGTCGGACACATCGGTGACATCTCGACACTCTGCGAAAAATCTATTTGCATAGGCGCTGAGTTTAACCACAGCACAACCTCCTCCTTCGTGGTGTTGTCTGTCACTTCACTCACAGCCCAACACCTGCCTCGCTTGATTGAACTCGACAGCCGGCACGTGTAAGCACCAGCAATGCGAGCTGCGATCGTACACGGTGTGCACAGTGAAACCTTGCCCGCACAGCGCTTTGCGCAAGGCCAGTGCTGTAGCGGCTTCGGCGCAACTGGCGACCGTGACGTCAGCTTGGGTTTGACAGTTCTTCATCGCGTCGCCCTCCCCGAATCATTCATGATCGGGCGAAGAGCACGACTTAGGGCGGTGGCGTTTGGAACGCGATGATCCACGTACCAACCCGCGCACCGTTGTTCGCGAATGCGATCCTTCAGTTCTTGATGCAACCACCCGCCGTGTTGGCCGAACTGCGCCATCACGTAGTCCAGTTTCGCGAGTTTTGCATCCTTTTCGGTGATATCCATCTGTATCCGCTCCTGTTGACCGCCCGCCGCCGCGAGGGTCTCGGATTCAAGACCCACGGCGGTGGGGGAACATGGTGCGGTGTTGATGGTCGATCAGCGTCCTGAAGGAGTCCATGCCACCAACGGCAAGAGGCCGTCGAGCGTGATGAACTTCATGGTCTCTGCCACCGTGTTCCAGTGCAGGAGCCAGAAAACGTCGTCGTGAAGACGCGCCTCCATTTCCCCTGCCATCACGGTGGATACATCCCGATTGCGATCGTCCTTATTTACGATCCAGACCGATGTGTCAAATCCATCGGATGCCGGATCGACGCGATACGAGAATACCAGCGTATCGAGCATCAAGATCCCAAAGAACACGCTTGGCAAGAGTCCAACGTCAGACGCGTTCTCGTTGTAAAATCCAGTGGTGTTGACAACCTCAAAGGTCCTCATCTCGCCATCCTCCCGGACCGCCCGGACCGCCCGGACCGCGCCGCATGCGCCGCTCTGCTAAAACTGTCGGCAACAAGCAATACAAACTGGCCGTCCTGGGCTTTGATGAACACCGGGATCCCTTTCTTCTCGTAGTGACGCTTGGCCGATCGAGCGGCTTTTTCCGTCTTGGCTGTGGCGACAAATTTCATCGTGAACGCCTCCTGTGTGTTGTTTTGGACGCACAAAAACCAGCTCTGCTCAGGACGCCTTCGTAGGCACCCATAAGACTTGACCTGGTTGAATGTCGCCGTTCGTGTGGTTGCGCCCCTCAATGGCGGCGACCACATATGGTGTTTCGGCTTGTGGGCAGTAGTGTTCGCCGAGCGCCCATTCGCTCTGACCGGACTGTACGGTGACTTTTGTCCACCCGCTAAAACGTGGAGGCTGCAAGCCGCTGTACAGGCCCAATCCGACGATGGCAGCAAATACGAACAGACCCAGTATGGTTTTCGTGATGGAACCCTCCCCGTGGGCATGATGCACCCACGGGGCCGCTGCCCGAGGGTGAATGTCTCACCCCCGTTGCGGCGGGGTTTACGGTTCTTAGATTGAATCAGTCACAGACTCTTCCTCTTCCGAAGGAGACTCATCATTCGACCATCCGAGCAGTTCCATCAGCTTACGCTCGGCCTCGCCGACGATGTGTTCTTCAGGCAGCGGTCCGCCATGCAATTCTTCAAGATGCTTTTCTCGCATTTCCCAGGCGGGGATCTTGTCAAAGTCCACAATGACCGCCCGGCGAATGTTCTTGGGAATGCTTTCGACGATCTGATGGGCCACTTCCAACATCCCACCGTCGTATCCGATATTTCCTTCGTATTCATCTGCCGGGAAGTTGAGAAATACAACTCCGTCTTCTTCAAGCGGCATCCGCATGGGGTTCCTCTCCTCGAAAACTTGCTTTCTTGTGATCACGGCCGTCCACCTCGTCGTCAATGGCTTTGATTACCATTATACACGTGGTGTAATGGACCGAATCCAGAAAACAAGGTTCTTATTAGTATTCTGCGTGGCCAGAAACGCCACCGTCAAACGGTGGCCACCGTGTTGGATCTCGATGGAGAATCGCACATCCGTCTCCGAAAGCTGCACCTCACCAATGGCTGTGTGCCGCATCTGCTTGACCAAGTCGTCATCGGTCAGTTGATAGCGCAGCACGGCCTCTTTGACTTTGCGAGTCTTTCGCAGATGATCCAACGGTACGCGTTCCAAAAAAGCCTGACGAATCGTATGCATCAGATTACTCTTCACATGTATCGCCCATCGCCCGCAACTGGCCGGAGGTGCCCCCTCGCCAAGTTGCAGCGAGAGGACTTCCCCCCTTTACGGTTTCGTTATGCGCACGGTTCTGTGCGGGAATGCGCTCACAATCACGTTGGGCTCCTCGACGATCACGTCTATCGTGCGTCCATCGAATTCCCCGCGCTTCTTGCGACGTATCCCCACCGTTTCCACCACGACGCCCACAGTGGCAATCTGCCATACGGCGTCGATCGGGATGTGTCGCTCGGCGATGCGTTTCACCGCGTGCGTGCCAAAGACCATTTTCATACACTCACCTCCCGAACCCAATCGAGCGCCTCGTTCAAGGTGCCCGCCAGGTAGTAGGCGAGGATGCTGGCGACTTTGTCGTCGTCTGAACGATGGGGGTTCAGGAACCACGGGATCATGGTTTACGCCCCCTTTCGCAGCGGTACGGCTACGGCTTGTATTTTGATGCGCCGCAGTCGCAGCGATTTGAAGAGAATCGGCTTGCTGATGCGCAGCGGTCCTCGGCCCACATAGGCGGCCAACACCTGACCGTCAAACACCTCGTCAAACAGGTGCTGCACGGATTCCGCATTGTCCACAAACACCGGCATGGTTTCGCCACGCGCCTTGGCCAGCACGCGCCCAATCTCCGCGTCGCAGCGTACGCGTTCGGAGTTCGAGAGCGTCCGGTACGGGGCGCCTTTCCACTCGACGTGAAACACCGAGCGGATTTCCCCTGTCTCCTTGTTCGCGTCCACCAAGTGGATGCGGACGTGTGTGAAGTGAGCGTTGAGCTGCGCGTGTTGCAGGCGCACATACTCGAACTTGTACGCTTGCAATGCCTTCACTTTTTGTTCCAAGCGCTCCATGTCTGTGGACACCTTGCCAATGTCAGCCTGTACGCGATCGAGACTCGTCTGCGCGCGCTCCTGCATCTGACGTTCGGCCAGATCGGAGGCTTGCGCCAGGCGATCCGCTTCCTCGTCCAGATCGAATTGTCCGATCCGGGCCTTGATGACCGGATCGACCGCAGCCACATCCGGTACGGCCAGCCACTTGTCGAGTTGCGCTTTGACCCGATTCCCGTCGTCGATCAGCGCCTGCATCTGAGTTTTGATCTTCGCGTTTTGTGCATTGACCTTGACCCGAATTGCATTCGCTTTCTCAGCGGGGAGCGGTTGACCGCAGGTGTGACAGGTGGTATCGACCGTCTGGATGGAGGCCTGCAGCGTGTTGTAGGACAGGCGCAGCGACTTTTTCTGAGCGTTGAGCTGCGCGATTTGATTCTGCTTTTGCGCGGCTTCCTGCTCCGTTTTCGTCACCAACGCTTTGTCCGACTCAACCTGCACGCGACGTTCCGGCGTGATGCGCGGCGCCTCCTTGACAGGCTGTTCCTTGGCCAGTGTCTCGGTGATGTGGCGCAACTCGCCTTCCAGACGCCGCTGTTCGTCCTGATTGTCGCGGATATGACGCCTGGTTTGTTCGATCAACAATTCTGCCGAATCGAGCCCACCCAGCATCGGCGACTCGTTGAGCGGTTCCTGCTCTTCGGGTGTCAACTTCTCCGTGACGGTCTCCTTGGAAAGCGCGGGCAGGCATTTGCCGATGACCTCGCGCGCCTTTTTCGGCTCAAGAGCCGAGAAGTGACCAGGGAAGAACATCGACAAAAACTCATCCACACTGCCAAATAAACTTTCAATCTGGGTCGCTGACTCTTTTTGCCCGTTGACCAACACAACCGTTCCACCCTGTGGCTTTTTCAGGCGCGCAATGTTGTACGCGGCGCCGGAGTCCGACACAAAGGTGACGGTCACGGCCATGTCCTTGCTGCCGAGCTGTTTCAGGCGATCGTCCTGCTTGGTGACGCCAGTGATGTCGGTGCCATACAGACACCACACCACCGCTTCCGCCAGCGAAGACTTGCCTGCGCCATTGCGACCACGAATCACGGTTTGGTCGGTTGGATTGACCTGATAGGCGTCGTGCGTCCGAAAGTGCTGGATGCTCAGTTGTGTGATTTTCATGCTTGCGCCTCCGTTTCGAAATAAGAGGAACAAGATTCACACAACATAGGCTGCACACCGCAGTGCGCGACTTCGTTTAGATACTCGGCGCTCTTGCGCGCTTCCTCAAACTCTTTGAAGGTGAAGCCGCCATAATACGTGTGGCACTGCGGACACGAGTGGCCGTGGACCCGGAACAGTTTATCGTCTTGCCGAACGGCGAACCGTTCGATCTGCCGCTCTGCGAGAACGTGCGCTTGGAACTCTTCGAGTTCATCGACGCGAACTTGCAGTGACTGGCGCTCGCTGGCGTAGGTCTCTTCCAATTCTTTCGAACGGGCCACAAGAGCCTCGCGCTCGTTGCGTTCACTTTCCAACGATGCTTTGATCTCTTGTACGCGCTCCGCCAGCATTTCCGCTTCTTGCTTGTGACGCAGGATCGGAATCATGCGAATCAGCAGCGAAACGAACGCGTGACGAATGATGTGTTGTTGTTGTGCGTTGACCATGGACATGGATATCCCTCCGTGAGTGTGTTGTGAAACACGCCCCACGGATGCACCGGGGGCGTGTTCATGCCCCGCGATGCGGGATGGTTGGACGGTGCTTAGTGGACGAAAATTTCGTCCGCTTTTAGTTTGACCAGAAGCCAATGCATACCTTTTGGTGTCACCAATGTCTGTACATGGTTGACCACTGATTCGCCGTGTGACTTGGGAACTTCGCGAATCCGAAAGTAACCGGCCTCGATATGTTCCTGATAGGGCACGTTTGACGCCATCAGGATGTGTTTTTCGCGTAACCATGCGAACATCCGATTTCGACCCCACCCGACGACCTTGGCCACCTCGCCGATTGGCTTGGCGTTCTGTCCGTCAAGAAAGACGTCATACCCTTCTGCTTTGGGTGCAAGTTCGTCTACCACACCCTCTAAGCGAATCGTTTCCTTCACCTGCACCACGAGCATCTCCAGTGCCTCCAAGAAACTGGAGGGCAGTTGAGGCTGTGGCGCTTGGGGCAAAGTGTACGATCCAGTTTGACGGATGGACGGCAGCACCTCATGGGCGATCCAACGTTTGAAGGTTTTGGCCTTTGGCTTGCGGCTTTTGAAGACCAGCGAATACACGCCCGCTTCATTGACACACAGCATTTGTTGAGGACCGCCTGGGGTGCGTATACTGTACGTACCCTTTTCATCCTCGTCGAGACCTTCTTCAAACGGGTCATCTGATTTCCGAGATGTGTTTCCGTTGACCGCTCGACTGACATCCTTGATATCGAGCGCGTCACATACATCACGCGCAACGAACCATGGAATTGTGTCAATCAGGACCACACGAATTGGTTTCTCTTCATATAAAAACTTTGCGATTCCCGTCTCGAACATTCCTTTCACCTCCGTCTGGCGCCAAGACAGACCCGACGCCCGACGGGGCGTAGAGTCTGCCCCAGTCCGGGATACTTGCTTGATCGCGTTAAAATGGAAGATCGTCGTCGATGATACCCATCGCGTTGTCGTCGTTTGCAAACGGATCATCGTGATATTGCGATGACGGCGCCTGACTCGCTCTTGCTGACGGAGCAGCTGATGCAGTCGTCGTATTCGAATCTTTGGGAGACAGGAACTGCACGTTGTGTGCAATCACTTCCGCCACGCGAACCTTTTGGCCTTCCTTGTTCTCGTACTGACGAATCTGCAGGCGACCTTCGACAGCCGCCTGTTTGCCTTTGCGCAAGTACTGGGCACAGAGTTCACCCAACTTATCCCACACAACGATGTTGATGAAATCCGTGTCGCGCGTGCCATCCGCCTTCTTCACTTGGCGGTCGACAGCGAGCGTCATGGACGCAACTGGCTTGCCGGTTGGGGTGTAACGCAGTTCCGGATCGGCAGTGAGCCGACCGATTAGGGTGATTACGTTCATAATGAATCTCTCCCTTTTGTGTGTTGTGTTTATGCCACGGGTACGATGCTCACGATCTCCAGCCGATTGGTCCACTTGCTCGAAGGCTTGACCACATATTCTACGGTCATGCCCTTTTGCAAGGTTTTCGTGTCGGCGATGATCGTCAAATCATCCGTTAACGCCTCGACCATCGTTCCATCGCGCTTCGCCAGTTTCAGCTGTGCGATCATGTGATCGGGGTCGTGGCGTGAAGGCTTGACTTCGCGCCCTGCATAGGACGCAACATTCGTCTCTTCGTCCGCAGTTTCCGTTACCGACAGTTCCTGCTCGTGAACGAGATCTTTCTCGACGCGCAGGTCCTCGGGTATCTCTTCCATGTCGACGGGCTCCACGTTTGGCGCCAGTGCCGGCATAGTCGGCGTTCGTTCCAGAAAGTCGGCCAGCTTCATGTCATCGACGGCGATGTCCAGGACATACACCGTCTTGGCGCGTCCCTCCGGGCTCACTGTGATCGGAATAATCCGCAGCTTGAGCGGTATCATCCGCACGCGACCGCCCGTGAGCGCCTGAATCATTGAAATGCTTCCGATGATTCGAGACGAACTATGGTAGCTTCCCGTGTCGATTTGCCATACGCCCAGTCCTGCCACGTGTGGCAAAAAGAATTGGAGACGCCCCAACTCCGAACACTTGTGCGCTTGATAGAGTTCGCACTCCGTGTAGGGACAAGGAATGTCGACCCGTCCGGTATCAGTCAGACGCGAGGCGGTGACGCCGTCACCCTTACAAAAGAGCTCCGGCCGTCCGGCAGACCGGCGATAACTCGCCAGATACTGCGGAAAGAATTCCTCGGGATCGTCGACTGGGAACATCACGTCGAGTTCTCGGGGCACCTCGCCATAGACCGCATGAAATGCCCGAGCAGCCGCTTCGGATGTGGATTCATCCGCCTTGACCACAAAGTAATCGGTGGCCTTCGGATATTCCACGAGCGCGCCTTTCGCATTCTCCTTCTCGACGCGTTGGCCGAGATGGATCTTGCCGACGCGAGGAATCCGCGTCTGTGTGATCCAACCTTTAATCGGCATGGTGTGGTCCTCCTTCTTAGCTCGTAACGCGAAAACATCCAGCACAAAGAGCGCATCGGATTGCGGCGCGTTCGTGTGTGGGTTTGGCCTTACGGCTTCAGGTTGTGTGTGATTGCTCCTGGGTACCAGGAGTGGAAGGATGCTTCTATTGTGACCGACATAAAGTCGGATTATTGGGTCGTGACGAGTGTTCGACAATCCGGGATCGACAGATCCGGGTTGTCCATGGCGGCGAGCAAAATTGCCTCCAGTTGTTCGTGCGACAGACCCGTGCGATTCCTGCGCTTCGGTTGAGACGCCAACCATTCTTCGTGCTGATCTTGCAGTTCATGCTGAATTTCGTTGATGAGAAGCGGATTGATTTGGTTGTAGTCGATCGTCAACGCGCTTCCGTTCGCTGCTTGCAGCGCACGGTTGGCAATGACTTCTGCCACATCCAGAACTCCACCCTCGTACACTCGTTCGCGCTGCCCACAGTAGCATGTTGTGGCAGGCACGTTCACAAACGTGACACCTTGAATCTCGATGGTGGTTTTCACGACAACCTCCCCTTCGTGTCGTACCGTTTGGATCGTTGACATGTTCATTCCTCCGTTCGCCCTTGTGTAGCATCATCATACCACGGAGCGAAGCGAAGCAATTCACGATCGTCAGTCCACTTTCCAGTACACGGTAACGAGATGGAACGACAGTCCATGCGATGTCTTTGCGTAAGCCAAGGCCACCACAAGAAATCGACCGGATTCCTTCATGTATGCGCAAAAAGAACGGATTGGATGTTGGTTCTCATGAGGGTGCTCGCCTCTCGGGTATTCAAAAGGCGCATGCCCTTCCACGATCTGGCCAGTTCGCAACGCGTACTTGATGTCGTTCATGGTGACTCTGCGCTCATCCATTCTCTTTTCTGCGTGGTCGGTGCGATTGATCCGGCGACCTTTGTCAATCCAGTCGCGTACGAACCCCTCTTCCAGTCCCCACAATTCCCGATTATGATCCATGGGTTTGCCCGAAGCACATCGCGCCCGAGGTTCCCCTCGTGTCTACGATGCACACGAGGCCTGGCCTCCTTTGCGAGATGCTCGGTCCGATTACAACGCTTCGTCCAATTGACGGCGCAGCGCTTGTTCAAGTTGTTTCGTGGCCCGCTCATAGGCGCACCACTCTTGCCAGATCCAATTGAGTTCCTCTTTGCGTCGCTTGGCCCACATTGTCCGATCCACACCCTTAGGCGTGATACGACTGGGCGTACGCAACGTAAAGCCGATCTTGGCCAACTGATCCTTCGTCAGGCGCTCGGCCGGGTGTATCGGTGCGCGCCGTACTGTACGAGTCTGAGGCGGATATAACTCCGCTTTGGCAGCCTCCCATGAAATGTCGCGAAGCCACGAGTGGAACGCGATGACACCGCCTTGCGCGCCGCATTTGTGGCAGCAGAAGGTGTCCTTGTTGACTGAGATGTAGAGGTGATAGGTTCGTCTCCGGTCCTGGCAGACGGGGCAGTGCGCCTTATACTGGCCCGGACGCGAAGTCCGAACAAGCACCAACTCATTGCGCGTTGCCACTTCCTCAATGCCGACCACAACAACCCCTCCTCCTTTGATGCTGTGTTTGCTCTTCCGGTCCACGCCGGATGTCCGTGACCACCGATGGCGATCATCTGTCTGCCTCCTTTGGCCGCTTCAACGCGAAAAAGCCACCGAAACGCCAAATAGACCTGTCGATTCGCTCGTAAGCGAAACAAAAGTCATGATTGTCGTCTCCGTGGATTCACGGTTGGGCTTGTGCCCTATGGGTTTCTTGGACGTCAGGATGTTCTCCTGCGTCTTGGTACACGGGGTATTACCTCGTGCGCCGTGTTGGACTTGCTGTTTTGGCCTACGGTCGATACCTCTGCCGCAGATCCTATGGGTTGCTGTGGGCTTCGGCCAATGATATCATCGGCACGGGTCCGGGCCGTCCCCGGAATCGGAACAGTATGAGCAGCTCCTCCCTGGGCCTCTCTCAACTGCATAATTAGGTTCCATTCCGCATCTCCATGCCCAGCTGTGGTGGGGGGATGAAGGGAGTTGCATGGCCTTCTTATTGAATCTCACACGGCGCTTTTTTAGGGACGCGCATTTGCCGGGGTGTACACAGAGCCGGTATTACCTACGCTGCATACAATCTGCGATCGTGGTATTACCACTCAAAAACAGATGTGCCCGACTTCCACCAATCCGAAGGTCCGGTCGGCGATTCCACGTGTCTCACCAGCTTCCGCGAGCGGCTGGTCGAGTCCTGCATGTCCGTTATAAACCGACCTGCAAGAGAGTTCCTTTTCCTTGACGACTACGATGGGATCAGCATCTGTCAAGAGGTTGTTTATTGCGATCAGGTTACGAAAACATCGTAGCGATGTTTATTGGGATTGTCAAGAACAAAAAATGCCCGCTTGTTTGACCAAGCGGGATTCTATACTTTCCATCAAACAAACATGCCGTAATAACCGATTTTGTTTCTCCCCAGCACCCTGACCGTGATGACGGCGCCGGGTTCGGGGATTTCCCGCATGTTTGTCAGATTCACTGACACTCGCAATCCCATGGAAACATCCGCTTTCAAGAGTCCACCCCGTAAAAAAGCCGTCCTCGCTTTGACCAAGGCGCCGCGCGCGATGGGTAACGCCGAAGGTTCGTAGGGGTTGGGCAACAAGTCTCTTCGAGACACAACGATTCGATTCTCAACCTTGCTTGGAATAACCTGTACCGGAAACTCATCGCCTACCTCCGGGAATTTCTTGGACTCCAGCGCGTCCCAGTCGTAAAACGCCTTCGGAAGAATGGCCGTGAAACCGCCGACGTTCATGATGTAGGCGCCGCGACGGACCTTTTGCACCACGCCGTACGCCTGCTGCCCCACGTTCACCCGATTTCCGTTGATGTTGCGCAAAATCTGCAAGGCTTTGGCACGATCCGCATAAATGTACCCCATTCCTCCCCCAGCGAAGTCGTGCCCGTCGATCACCACCGAAACCCAATGGTCCAGCAGGTCCATCGGGTTCTGGGTTTCTTCCAGATCTGCCTTATCCACCGGCAGAACCAGCTTGGCTGCTCCCAGGTCGCCAAACAGCACCGTTTTGCGCTCGTCGCCAAATCGAACGGTTTCCATCCCTAACAGCTTCACATGAATCACCGTTTCGCTTCTACGCCAAGCCCGAGCCACGGCCTCCACATTTTCTTCCGTCAGAACCTGTGGGTTGGTCGTGCATGCACCTTCCGCGAACGTATTGACATACACCACGCGGGTATCTTCCAAAGTCCTCATCCTCCTTGTGATCTGTGATGATTCCATCGTATCGCGTCCTGAACAACCAAAACGCTCACTTTTCCGTCAAGTTGACTCCCGTTTGAACCGGCGCGTGCGAATATCACACGATCGGCAAACCCAAACCTCCTGTTCGTCATCCTCTTTTTTGAGTTCCATCGGATGGCTACACTTATTGCACATCACGGGGCCTGTGTCAGGGATATGTTTCCGCAGACTCGTACGCACCACGTTCGCACTCGCCTCCTCTTCGGGTTGCTTCTCAGGTGCAGCGAACGATCCACTTGCCATCGTCTCTTCGTCTGGTTCGCTCACCTCCTTGGCATTCTTCTGTGCTTCATCCCCCGTTGTCCACTTCGGCGGCGTGTGAAACAGGCTCACCTTTCCGGACTTGGCGGCTTCAACCTTTGCCGCTTTCTTCGGATCATTCGCCGCTACGGCTACAGCAACGGACACGGCAGGCTTGTCCTGCTGGATCAAAGCGGCATCCGCAATGGATGCGTCCATTGCGTCTTGCGTCGGCGCCAGTTCCGTCTGAAGCATGTTTGGTTTGTCATGTTTGCGCTCCGCTTCCTTCACCTTGCGTGCGCGCTCCACATGCCGGATCGCTGCGAGAAACTCCCGCCGCTTCTTGGCCCATTCGTCCGCTTCGCTCGTCTTGCCGGCAATTGGTTTTTGTTTCTTGTTCCCCGCTGTCATCGCGTAGATGGCCTCGTCCGCTTCCAGCCCGTACAGGAGGTCCTCCATCCGAAACCTTGGCTGCACCTGCTCGCTGGTCGACACGCGGGGATCGAGGGTGCGCGAACTGAACAGACCCGCTTCGTTTGCGCTACGCGTCTCCCGTGCGGTCATGACCGTACCAAGCGCCACCTCCAGATGCTGCGCGTCCGCGTCGGCTGGGCCCGGAAAGTAGACCCGGTTACGGCTGTTGCCCTCCACGCTGTCCAAAAAATCCTTGTTACTGTGCAGCTTCAGGTGCGAGCGGTTCTGGATCGCGTTGGTCATGGCGATCCGCGAAGCGCGGCCTTGCAGGAACAGTTCGGACAGGGCATTGGTGGCGTAGTGGCGGAATTCGTCCGTGTACACGTACACCGGACGCCGCGACCACTCGTCGCCAGGGCGGTTGAGCGCGTGCAGTTTCAGGTTCACGAGCAGGAGTTTCCCAAACAGCTTCCCGATATCCCGATTGCCGGTGACCACCGCGATGAGTCGACCCGGATCCTTCGTGTTTTGCAGGAACTTTTCAAAGTCGAGCGCAGGCAATTCATGGCTTCGGCCCAGCGCCCGACGCATCACCTCGTTGTTTGACAGATCGCCAAGCACGGATTTCAGTCCCCGCGTCACCGTTTGGAAGTTTTCTGTTAACTTCTCCGTTCGGGTATCACTGACAAACCCGCGTGCGGCGGCCAGGACAATCTGTTTTCGGTGCTCGTCGAGTCGGTCGAAGCGCGCTTCAATGTCCGGCGCCTCGTGCGCCCACTCCGGATCGACCGGATCGATCTCCTCCCCTTTCGCGTTGCGTTTTGGCCCGGTCTTGGACGCGTGGTTTTGCACGATCAGACAGATGGAGCGAAAATGGCGCAAATCGGTGGCCAGTTCCGAGAAGCCAATGAAATCCGTCTGCGGCCAAAGGGGTAGCTGGACCTGGATCACCATGCGCACAAGGTCGTCCTGGGTGTTTCGGAAAAACTCGCTGCCAATCTGTTCCCCCATCTGTTCGCGCAGCACCGCCCGCACGTTGTCAATCTCGTCGGACAGACTGCCGTCGGCAAACGGGGTGAACCAGGCATTGCTTTCAAATCCATCTTTCGACCGCAGATCGATCACGGTGCAGGGGATATTCAGCCGCTTGGCCATCGCAATCGTCTGTTTTGAGAGTCCCCCCTGCGGTTCCACAACCACCACGTCCATCGGTACGCCGCGTCCGATGTGCCACAGGTCCTGATAGATCATCTTCACGAGAATCCGACTGGTCTTCCCGGTGCCGGTCACGCCGACAACCAGCGTGTGCGTGAAGCGATCCAGATAATCCACCCAAATGGCCTTGCCCGTCTCTTTGTTCACGCCCACTTCGACGCCGGGCAGTTCATACGAACCCTTGCGTTTGCGCTTGGGAACGCCGCCTGTGTCCGCGCTGTCCCATGACCCAAGCAGCCACGCCTTCGCCTGCGGGGTCAGTGACCGGTGCAGCAACCACACGATCAGGAACACCGCCGCCGCGACGAGACCAAACGCCAACTGTTGCGGCGGCATCGTCGTCAGCGGATTGATCCGATTGAGGTTCAGCGTCGGCGCGACCGACTGCCCGCCTGGCAGGCCAAATCCAAGCGAGGTGGTTTGGTGGCGCATCCTGTGTTGCCACAGCGCGACGATACCGGTCAGTCGGACCCCTCCATATCCCAGACTCGCAAGAAGACCCGCCATGACGGCAAGACGGACAAGGCCCAGCGTGCGACGAGCCAGGAAGAGGCTCCCGACGAGGACCACCGCCACAATGGCGATCCACACGATCGGCGACTGGTGAAACAAAAAACGGATCATCGTGGCCGGGTTCGTGAACAGGGCCAGACCGGACACCGCGTGATGCTTCATTGGACATTCCTCCTTTCGCGTTGGGATTTGCGTCTGTCAAGCTCACCTTACCGCCGTGGGCGAAGTCAAAACGGTCAACTTTCCGTCATTCTCACGATGTTGATGCAGGGTGCGCCCCACTACCGCCCGAGTTGGCGCGCCCCTCATCGACGCTTACCGCGCGGACACCATCAGGGTTACGATGGTTCCCATGACGAGCAGCAGCCCCACCCGTGTCACCCAAACGTTTTTCCGCGCTTGTTTCATGAGAAACTGCACCTCCTTTCTTTGTCTGTCTTGCGCGAATGGCGTTACAAACAGCCTATCGTGAAGTCGAGCGCCAAAACGGTCAACTTTTACTCACTACGGGATCGCTCGCACTTCGATCTGCCGATTCACAAACCGGAGCAAGGCATCCAAATCGTCCTTGCCGCCTTGCTCCAGGTATGCTTCGATCTCACGCAAGAGCACATGGGCGGTGACGAGCGCATCGCCCGCCGCGTCGTGCGCTTCTGCGTCCAGTGCGAGATCCAGCCAGTACCGCAGCGTCTGGTTCTTGAAGTTCGGCGCGCTTGGCCACACCCGCTGCGCCAGTCGCTTGGTGCACAGCCACGGCTTGCTCACGCTTGGCAAAAAAGAGCGATCGAAGACCGCGTTGTGCGCCACGATTACATCGGCCTCCAACAGATGTCGCACGACGTACGGCCACACCGCTGCCCACGTCGGCGCATGTTCGACCTGGCGGTTCGTGATGTGATGGATGGCGGAGGCTCGCGGTGGAATGGGTCGCTCAGGATTGACCAGCATCGCGCCCAACTGTGCGACTCGTCCGCAGTGAACGCCGACCAGGGCGATTTGCACGATGCGATCCTCTTGCGGATTGAGCCCGGTCGTCTCAACGTCCAAAATGAGAAAGCGCGTGTCTCTTAGCGACGGCATCCCGTTTGCCTCCTTTAGGCTGGAAAGATGAACAGTGCGAGAAACAACAGCGTGGCCGCCGCGCCGATCAGGTGATCGACCGCGCTTCCCGTCTTCACAAGGCGCACCCCGATCCGCCGCGACCAAGGCCAGAACAGCGGCACGCCGCCTGCCACCGCGTCCGCCGCCAGGTGGAGTCCGTATCCGAGCAGGATCGCCATCGACAGCGAGTGAAACGCGCCGGGTACGCTGTCAAGCAGCCCAACCGCCAGCACGACCAGACCCAGCAGACCGTGGGTGAACGTGCGATGCGCCGTGAGCGCCGCCCCAAACGCCCAGACGGCCAGCGCCACCGCGCCGACGATGGGCAAGCTGCCTGTTGCGCCGGCATAGAGCGCCAGAAGCGACAACCCCCCAAGCGCCAGCTTTCGAGCCAGGTCCGCCGGTACAAACAGAGCCAGCGCCACCAGTGCCAGTGTGCCAAACGACAGCGCGGAGACCACGTGGTGACTCACGACCAGCCAGCCGACAAACAGCAGCATGGCCAAGCGGGCGCCGGTCTCCACCTTGCGGGCGAGCAGCGCGTGGGATTCATCGAGATCCGGCAGGACACTGCCAAGCATCATCGCCCCGACCACCTCCGCTTCGCGCACCAGCGCCGTCGGATCGAGCAGGCCGTGTTGCACAGGGATCCACGGAGCCCCGAGCAACCACGTAGAGGCCCCAATCGCCGCGAGCGCTCCGATGGCCATGTGTGTACGTCCGAGCATCTTGCGCACCTCCTTGAATGATTTCTATCTCCACCGTACCAGAGCGGTGAAGGGCGTAGCGGTCATTTTTCTTGCAAGTTGGCGGGTAAACATCAAGGCCATCTACGCTGTCTAAAATAATGTGACTTGCCAATCTGACTCCAGAAGCCGGCGTCCGATATCTGATTGTCGCAATCGCGCCCGGCATTCCGATTGCCATGTCTGCAAGCGCGTACGACAGGCGGACATCGATTCGCACGGTTCGAACCCCGCGATCTGCGCCCGGTCTCGCCAGAGCGCGTCATCCTCTGACCGTGGTTCGACGCCCGTTTCCAGTTCCCGCATCAGCAGCAACTTTTGTTCGACGTGCGCCACCCACTCACCGAAGGCGCCTTCCTGAATCTGCAGCGCCTGCGACAGCGTGTACCGATCCTGCAGCGACAACGTTTCAAGCGTGGTATGCAGCACGATGGACATGTCCGTTCCCCCTTTTCAGTACAGCACCAGCCCGCCCAATTTCGCCGCCACGGGAACCCCCGGCTTTAGCAGTGGGGAGGAAGTGGCGGCTTCCCCCTTTCATGCGCTTATGCGCTTTGTGCCATAGTTCCAGCCGTCATTTCTTTGGATCAATTGACAATACTTGTGATGCACATCGAACTTCTGACCGTTTGAAGTAAGTACAAAAGTACCTTTTGCCCTTACAGCAATTCGCCCTTTCCATGTGCCTTTATACTTTCCTTTTGGCACATCGGCCCGAACCATGTCCCCGGTTTGTAATCCAAAGACCTGTTTTGCCGATTTCGCCTTTCCGCGTGGGAACCCATAAGCGTCTGAGTTAACCATTTGACGAGTTCCCCGCCCCTTCGCGCTCCAAACCTGTACGTAGGAAGGCAAAGAAGTGAGAACCTCCGGCGTACTTGCGCCAACACAAAGCGCGTCATAGTAGTGTTCTTTGGGCAAGCCATGTGCGATCCGCTGCATCTTCGTGCGAGCCCCGGTTCCGCATTCCACCGGCACTCCTGTTTCTTTCAGCCTCTCCAAGAGCCGCCAGCGCGTGGCGTTCATCATCGCCGCATCCCTTAGTGGCTTTTTCGCCTGCGCTTGAATGTCCGGAAATCCGTATTCCTCAGCGGTTTGCGTTCCTTTTTCCTGATTGCAATCGTGACAGGCGAGTGTTAAATTCGAAACTCGATCGCTACCGCCCCGGCTCCGCGGAACGATATGCTCAGTCTCCAACGATACATCCGTCGCCCCGCAGTACACGCACGCACGGCCCCACTTTTCCAGCAGATATTCCCGAACTTCGTAGCCTTGGAGCGTTCCTTGCTGGTACTCCACACCCGAAACTTCTGCATTTTGCATGAGCTGTGTGTCGAACTTGACGTGTTCGAAACTGATCGCGGAAATTGGCATGGCGACTATCCGCTTCGCCACCGCCGAAAGCGTCTGGCCGACTCGCGCCACCAAAGAAGGCGGGAGCCACCCTCTCTTTCGACGCCGATTAAGGAATCTCGGCTTGCGGTAACGGGTCTTGCGGTTGCGCCTGGACCGTCTAAGGGCGCGGCGTTGATCCAATTTCGCCTTGATGCCAGGCTTGTGAATGATTTCGCCAAGAAAGATCACCTTAGACCCTTTGGCGCCGTCCAAGATGATGGCTACGCCGGTTGTCTTCGAGCCGGGATCGAGTTTGAGCCGCAACGGTTGCAGTTCTGAATCTTGTTGAAGCCGATCGACCAGCCGAATGGTGAACGGGGCCATCTTGTGAACTCTCGCCCGTCCTCGTTCGAGCAATAATCTCGCCCTCTTTTCAGAGCAGGGCATCAGCGGCTTGTGGTGCCTGTCGAGTACGGAGACTGCCATTTGAAAAAAACTCCTTTCCCTTACGGGACTGAGTAACGTCTTTCCTTTTAGAAAAAATCTCTCCGCACCCATGTTGGAAAGGGGTGATTGCAACAGACGCACCGCCGACACCCCTGCCAGCTTTTAACGCCTGCCCCAGAGAGCCGAGAACTGGAGAAGCATTCTCGGGTCTGCACCTAACCAACGTAGCTATCGCTCGGGCTGGTCATAGAGGGCTTTTGCAAGCCCCCGGCTTTAGCCGTGGGGTCTATGACGCGATGTCGGTGAGCGCCGGGCCTTGCACCCGGCCATGCGCCGTCCAGTCATACGTGATGACGTGGCCGGCGGCGGTCAGTGCATCGCGCCATTCCTGTACGTGGCTTCGATTTTCGAGTCCAGAAGCGAGATACAGTTTCGTGGGAATCCCCCCTCGTCTTAGCCTGTCTATTGCCAAGTTCCGTTTACCACTTCATAACTCCGCCGTTTGATGGATTGACCCGCAACTTCAGCGTGTGGTCGTACGGTGTGCCGCGCAGGACCACCAAAACATCCCACCAACCCTGATACGTCGTGCTCGCTCCCCGATCCAGTACATTCACCACGTTTTCTGTTCCGAACCGCGCGTCCATGATGGCAGCCTCTTGGGTGTGTCGCGTTGTCCACTGCACATGATAGAACGTGACGGCGCCTACGATGGACAGCACCATCACACAGGGCGCGCTCCATATCCAGATTATGGCTTTCCATGTTCTCTGCGATGGTTTCCCATCTGAGTTTTCGTTGGTCATGACAACGAATTCAGCGATTGAAACAATGCCTGAAAAAATGGCCACCGGGATCAAAAACCATAGCATGATGACAACCCTCCCCCCAAGACGAACAAGATGTGTTTCATTAGCAACTCTCCCTTCGGTTACTCGCCCGATCCTCCCGGCGCGTCATTCCCGCCTGGTTCCAACCTAACTGATGCGGCGAAAGCAAAACGGTCAACTTTCCGTCATTTTCGCCGCGTTCGGGACGGAACTTTCCGGCGCATCGCCCTTGGCGCGCAGTCGCGATGGACCGCGAGGCTGCTTGGCGTCCAGACGATCTCGTCGCCGATTCGGATTTTCCTGTTGCACAGCGGACATTCCGAAGGCCATTTCGCGCGCATCAACACGGCACATGCCTCCTTCCTGTTTTGGATTTCCTGGAATGTACGGGCCGATCGGGTCGCCACGCGAACAGTGCTCATTACCGAAAAAGCAGCCATGCCGCAACCACGATCCCCGCAAACGCCACGATCATGCCACAGGCCAGCATCCAGACCGGCAACTCCGGGTTCAATTTTTCTGCCGTTTGATTCGCCAGTGCGGATTGAAGGACACCCGCGTTCTCTTTGACTGCCAAGTGCTGCCTGTCGAGAACATACTGAAAACACGGTGGGCACAACCACACCACCTCGTCTGCATCGATCGACACATGCGCCCATTTATACAACGCCCCGTCCGTGGCGCCACAGCGACCGCAGCCAGAACCCACCTCGTCCATGCCCCTCTCCCCTTTCGCGTGATTGACTTCAGCATGACACGTTGCCGACCCGCATTTCGGTCAACTTTCAGTCAATATTTCATCGCCAATCCGACAGACGCAGCTGCAACGACTCCTGATTCTGATAGATATGGCGCTCCACATGCACCAGCAGATGGCGCACGTTCCCCTCCGCAAGCGCGTCGGCGTCGCTCCCGAAGCCGAACCCGATGACCGTGGCACCCGTTGCCCTTCTGTGGTTTGGCGCACGTAGGCGCAGCTTGATGTGCTTCTCGTCTTTCCCCACGAAGTCGGACGCCGTGATCTGCGCACCCTTGATGAAAAACAGCGGCGGTGGATTCCCTTGCCCAAACGGCTCCAGACGTTCGATCTCATGCACCAGCGTCAGGTTGATGTCCTCGCCGATCAGCGGCGCGTCCACGTCGGTATACGGTTCTTTTGGCACATCGTCCGGCCAGGTGTCGGCGACCGTCTGCACGAATCGCTCCCGCAGCGCGTCCACCTGCGTGGGGTCATGCAGGGTGAATCCTGCCGCCGCCGCGTGGCCGCCAAAGCGGGCAAACACCGAAGCATTGGCGTCCACTTCCCCCAGGACGCGATGCAGATCCAGTCCTCGCACCGTGCGTCCGGACCCTTTGCCGGTTTCCTCGCAGAGGCACAGCGTAGGCTTGTAGAATCGTTCCGCCAGTTTCCCCGCGACAATGCCGATGACCCCCTCGTGCCAGTTCGTTCCGGATACGACGAGCGCCGCGTGTTCTTGCCACGATGGGTGCGTCTCGATCTGTGCGAGCGCCTCCTGGTAGATGCGTTCTTGCAGCGTCTGGCGGAACCGATTGTGCGCTTGGCAGACAAGCGCGAGACGGGCTGCCGTGGCCGGATCGTCCGTTAGCAGCAGATCCACCACATGCCGGGCGTGATCTAGGCGTCCGACGGAGTTCATGCGCGGCGCCAACTGAAACGCGATGTCCGACGCCCGGATGTGTTTCGTGCCTGCCACATCAGTGAGCGCGGCGATCCCGACATCCGGCGTCCGGTTGATCTCGACTAGACCCTCGCGTACGAGGATGCGATTCTCACCCGTGAGCGGAACCTGATCGGCGACCGTGGCCAAAGCGACGTAGGCGAGCAGTTCCTCCGGGAAGCGACCCAGGATGAGCTGCGCGAGCTTGAACGCCACGCCCGCTCCACACAGGTCTTTGCACGGATAGAGCGCACGCGGATAATCCGGATGCACGATGGCGAACGCGGATGGTACAGCGGCAGTGATGTGATGGTGGTCCGTGATGATCAGGTCGATGCCAAGTTCCCTCGCGATACGTGCCGCTTCGTGGCCAGTGATACCGGTATCGACGGTGACAACGAGAGTGACACCTTGATCTGCCACCTCGTGGATGACGTGTGCGTGTAGCCCGTACCCCTCCGCAAACCGATCCGGTACCCGCCAGAGCGGGTCCGCGCCCAGCGATCGCAGCGTCCGCACAAGCAAGGCGGTCGCACACGTGCCGTCCACGTCGTAGTCGCCGTAGAGGAGGATCGTTTCCTTGCGATCGATGGCCCGCTGGATTCGCTGTGCCGCCTTTGGTGCATCGTGCAGCAGAGCGGGGTTGTATAGAGCGCTGCGATCCGCGTGCAGCAGCGTCTGCACCGCGTTCGGTGTGCGGAACCCCCGTGCGACGAGAATGCGTGCGACCAACGGGTGGAGTTGGCATTCGCGGGCCAGCGCGGTCACGTCTTCTTGGTTGGCCGTGCGTCCGATCCAGCGTCGTTTCATGCGTGGTCACCTCTTTCGCTCTGGTGCGTGAGTCACGACCTCGAACTCCCTGTACTCACCGTAGCAAATGTCAAGAGGTTGAAACGCTCAAATTTCACTCGATATTTCGTGAGGACATGTTGACGGGCCTGATAAAGCCCCCTGCCGCAGGATGGGCAGGGGGCTGGAAACGCCGTGTCTGGCTGGGAGCATAGTAGCCTGACGGGTGATTACGTTTGGCAGCAAAGTAAACTGGTCGAGCGCGGCAAATTCAGATCTCTACGTCCAATCCGCGACTCGTAACGTACAATTTTTTCCGTTTTGTCCTGTCAGCACGATTGCTTCACGCGTGTGATGCAATCGATGGGTAGTTCAGCTGCAGACATCCTACCGGACACAACACACCACTCGTGGTTTCGAGTGACGATAACGACAAAAACAGCGGTAAAGAAGCAACACGCAGGTTATACCGGTGCACCTGTAGCGAACTCATAAATTTTTTGAAAGAAAGCATGAAACTCTTCTGGACACGGATACTTTTCAGCCATATATCTGGAAATCATCTTCCCAAGACCCTGTGCGTTTTCGTGCTCAACCATGAAGCGTTTATACTCTGCAAGCGTCTCCCATCTATCATCAAGATGTTGACCGCGCAAAAATATGTTCCCTTGTACACCAACGGGATACTCCTGTATTGACTTTTCCTCGCCCAATACAAGCACACCTGGCTCAACCTCGTTAGCGCGAACAATCTGCTCAATAATCGTTTTGTTGTCATCCCCATTTTTCTTATTCGAGGACATAATATCCGCGTCAAATAGAACCGCCCATTCAATTGCGTAGATTTTTGCGATGTCTACTAACGGCATTATGTTTTTCTTTCCCTCCGCTGCTTGAAAACGAATTCCAAGGGATTCACACGTCTCACCTTTCCGATCGCCATAGGATCCTACCCACTTTTCAAACCAAATGGGTAGAGCAATCTGTTCGTCGTAGCCTTCTACAAATACCGCACACTTAGCAAAGAGAAACAAAACTTCATCGACGCGCTTCACTCTACGTCGAATTTCAAACTTCTCTATCTCTTCGTTAGAAAGAGGGTGGGAACTTTGGGATCCCTGCAACGAGGAACGATAAACACGTCTAATATGCTCAAGTCCTCCCACCGGGATCAGGTATGGCGAGTGTGTCACAATAATACTTTGAGCCCCGTCGGCTTTCCAAGAACGCATGAGTTGGGATTGAATAGAGGGATGCAGAAAAACATCCGGTTCGTCCAGTAGCAACACACCTTGTTTCAAATGCTTCAAGGTGATTAACATGGCCAGTTGCACTCGGCCAGATCCACAGTACGATAGCGGAATATCATCATCCCCGACCAACTGTACCTGCTGTACCTGACGTATCTGTCGATCTGCTTGTGTCTCCTGAACATATCGCATGATCACATTTACACTCGACCCAGAAGTTTCGCGAAATTCGTCCTGGATTTTTAAAAATGTACAGCGCTCGTCCTGTGAACCATTTTTTAACCGAAATAAGTGCAGAGCCAGTTCGCCCTTTTTCAGTGACTTCAACGGCTGATAATCATACGTCAAAGCGATCTCGTTCGGAATGTACCAATTATCAAAGTGTGCAACCCCATTAGTAACAAGACACTTATACACATGAGATAAACTAAACTTTTGCTGGTGATTAGGGACACGACCCATCAGCAAATAGAGACGCTCTAATTCACCAGGCATAGGATTATTAGATTGAGCTATCTCTGTTTTCACGACAATATCCTCGAACTCTATTACGTTCTTCAATTGTTCTGCGGTAAACGAAGGAATATTTAGAAACTCAGAGTCGATCCTGTTCACAATTGAATTGAATTCAAATTTGCTGTCTTGCAGCATTCCACCTATAAACGCACTTGCCAAAGATTTGTTTCTTCTTATCCCCGAGTCCAATACTCGTATTTCTCCGTTTCCCGTGAGCAAACTTACCTCCAACGTACCGTCCAAAAACACAAAACGCACTTCACGTACATACGGATCTCCGCGGTGCAACAGAATCTTGATTGATCCAGAAAGAAATTCATCGAGGTTCGAATCCTCAACATGTTCTTGTACCCAACGTTGATACACTGACGTTGGGCCCGATGCTCCGTTCATTTGTGCCTCCTCTGGATAAAGAAAAGAACATCTGAAAAACGTGGTGATTAAGTCTCTTTCCCACAGCTCATCAAATGTGACATCCATCGTTATCATGCTCTCTCGGGTATCCGTCAACGGTCTGAAAAACTTACCCGTTACATCGACCGAACGACTGCCATCAGCGTTCCAGTCGAGAGAATCGAGTATTACCCGAATGGCTCTAAACACATTGCTCTTTCCTGCACCGTTTGGACCCACGATGACTGTGAGATTATCCGATAACCCTTGCAGATTAAATCCATCTGGATCGGGGCCAAATGATAAAAAATTGCTAACATGCAAACCTTGAATTTTCATTTCGAATAGCTCCCCCTTTTGCCGAACGATCGAGGTTACTGCACACTTCACCCTATACGCCGTGGCACGTTCAACCGCTTTCTATGGAGGTTCATCGAGAATGTTCGACATACCCCGTGCCCAAAAAAGTATAGTGGCATCAAGAATGCGCGTGAAGCAACTTTCGTAAGACTGCGAAGTAAAGGCCAACTTAATGCTAAATTGAAGTGTTCTGTACTCGCGTCCTCTCCCCCAAGACGCATTGGGGCATTCATTCATTAGGTTCGTCATCGCATTTTTTATCACGGCGTGAGCGAAGCGCCTCATAGAGATGAGCCGACCCGAGTAGAATGTCCTTGAGGGTGGAATACCTTTTCGGAATCGAGTGCCTGTCGGCTCTTCGTCAGCTCACAGGGTCGTACATGAGCACATCGTCAATACTGCGGGCCAAGATGTACCGAACTGGCGATTCTCCCACGGCCAGCGCTTCGAAATGTGCTCTGCCGCAGGTGATTTTCGCACCCTCACTGTCGCGCAGGTCATCGATGATCAGGCTGCCCTTGGTCTCGACTACGAAGTACAACCTCTCTTCTCCATCCTTTTCAATCAGCACGGCCCAGTCTGGGTTGTAGCTTCCCAGTGGGGTCGGCACCTCGAACCAGCCGGGCAATTTGGCATACACCTTGACGGAATCGTTTTTTTCGAGCTGATCTGCAAAGTGACATTCGGTGTCCGAGTCGTAGACCACATGCTCATAGACTGATTTTTCAGTGTCCATAAGCATATTCTTCAGATAACCAGTCAACTCTTCTTGTTCAAATAGTTCTTGAGCATAGTAGTACTCGTCGCCCAAAAGATGGTACTTGATGCCGTCCACCAAAGCCAAGCGTTTACTGCGGTTGATCGCTTCTGCGGCCAATTCGATGAACTGCTGTGGGTTGCGCTTGAAGTCGTCCAACCTATGACTACCCGAAAGAACGCGTTGGATGGTGCGTCGAGTGAGCTGCGTGCGGTCTTGCAGGTCAGTGAGTAGATCGGGTAGTTCGATGTCTGTTTCAGCCAGCACTACGATATCCGCGCCTGATCGCTCGGTGGCTTCTACACCTGCCTTGCCGATAGCTATGTCCGCCTTGCGCCATTGCAGGCGAGTTTTAGTGATAGGCGGAGCATCTAGCAGTGCACGTATACAGTTCTCGATCAGCTTGTCATTGTCGAACTGCACGCGATAGGTGGTTTTGTGCTTGATGCGGTTCCACAGCGCCTTAAACTCCTGGCTTTGCAGTACAGCCTTCCTTGTGCGAACCTGTTTACGTTCGTCGGCGTTCTTGATCTCCAATCGTCCAGAGAGTTTGCGCAAGACTTCGGCAATCTGGCCACGATGCGCCTCGAATTCAGCGGGCAACGCCAGCGTGCCGTCCTTGAGCGCTTGCCGAAGTGCGTCCTGCACCTTGCCTTGGGTGTTGATGTAGTTTGCGGTCTTTAGGTGCCCCCATAGCACTTTGGACCGTTCAAAACCCAGCGGTACCTGTTGCCCTCCCTGTCCTGTCACGGCAATCGCCGCAAACTGATGCGGCTCTACGATGCCAAAGCGGATACCAGTGTCGGCCTCAATTTCTTTTTGCAGGTTCTCTGCAAACTGCTCATAGCTTTCGGTGGCAATGACGGTGAGGGTATTGACCTCGAAACCGTGTAGCCGATCGCCGTGCTGGTTCACGCACAGGCGCAGGCCGCGCCCGATGGTCTGCCGTCGCTCTCGTTCGCTCTGGATATCTCGCAGGGTGCAAATCTGGAACACATTCGGGTTGTCCCAACCTTCGCGCAGGGCGGAGTGGGAGAATATAAACTTCAGCGGCGTCTCGAAACTCAAGAGTTTCTCCTTATTGCGCATGATCAGGTTGTAGGCGTCGTCATCCGCCTTAGTGTCTCCACGCGTGTCTTTGAAAACCTCGACGGTCTTGCCACCTACCTTCTTCTTGTCAATGGAGAAGTAGCCGTCATGCACCTCCTCGGCGGCGCGACTCAGTTCCACCTCTTGGAAGAGCGTGCGGTAGTCTGGGTGATTGGCCATCCGCCGGTACTCTTGTTCGAAGATATGGGCGTAGTCACCTTTGACCGGGGTGCCTTCCTCGTCATACTGACGATACTTTCCTACTGCGTCGATAAAGAAAAGTGAAAGAACTTTGATGCCCTGCGGCCGCAAGCGTTTCTCCTTGTCTAGGTGTTCTTTAATCGTGCGGCGGATCATTTCGCGTTGCAAGGCGAGCGCGTCCACATCGCCCCAGGCTTGTCCTAGTTTGAGGTAGAATTCTCCGCCTGGCACGCGTAGCTCGATGAACTCGTTGCCCTTCTCGACGCGAATCTCACCAATGCGGCAGTCATTGTAAATCGACCGCTTGGTAGTCTGTTCCAAATCGTCACCGTCCTGCACGGTCACTTCCCGCCTCCGCACACCGTTGGCAACATCCACGTCCAGTTCCACCTTGGCACTGATGGCGCCGCGCTTGTTGCTCACTGACACTAGCCGCACGAACGACTTATTGCTTGCCCCTTCGATCGTCGCGGAAGCCACCTCGATCTGCTTGACCAGTTTCTGCTCGTAGGCATCCACCGCATCCAGGCGGTACACCATATGGTACTTATCCACATGGGTGGCCGAGTAGCGCAGCGTGCACAGTGGGTTCATCGCCCCCAGCGCTTCTTTACCACGCCCCTCTAGCCCCCCGTCTACACTTTGCGGTTCGTCCACGATCAGGATAGGACGGGTCGCCTTGATCAGATCAATGGGCTTTTCTCCGCCGGTCTTCTCACTGTCCTTGTAGAGGTTGTTAATGTCTTTTTTATTGATGGCCCCCACCGTCACGATCATGATCTGAATGTGCGGACTGGTAGCAAAGTTGCGCACCTGGCCGAGTTTAGAAGAGTCATAGATGAAGTATTCAAAAGGCGTGTTGACATACAGTCCTCTGAAATGCTCTTCCATGACCTGAAGGGAATGGTATACACCTTCCTTAATTGCCACTGACGGCACCACGATGACGAACTTGGTGAAGCCGTAGCGCTTGTTCAACTCGAAGATGGTTCGCAGATAAACATAGGTTTTTCCGGTGCCCGTCTCCATCTCTACCGTGAAGTCACCAGATGTGAGCACGGAGGAGGGTGGGAGGCCGTTTCTTAACTGCACGTCGTTGATGTTTTGGAGTATCTCATCGTCCAGAAGAGTCAGACGATTACCGATGCCCAATTCATTTTCAAACTTTGCAGATACCTGTCCTTCGATCACCTCGCGGGTTACCGTAAACTCCGTACGGCAAATCTCTTGCCCACGAAAGAGGTCGCAGACCGCTTCGATGGCCTGAAACTGATACTCGAGGTTAGAATCAAACTGTAATTTCATCACCGTTCCTCCTTACAGGCTGCGCACGTTCCGGATGCCATGTTGCCCCAGGATTGCGGCCAGATTCGTTTTAGTCACGTCGTCAACAAAGGCGCTATCGCGGAAGACGCAGGTGTTCTCACCTGCCGGATCGAGTGCCTTGTACCACTCGACGATGCCCATAGCCAACGGTTCCGCCTCGTCACGCGAAATGTTCAAATCTAGGCAAACCAGCAACACGCCGTCGCCAATGGCGTGCACCACCTTGCCCGCGATGGTGCGGATCTCAATAGGCACACACAACTCCAGTCCGAGTTTAAGCAACAGCTCGTAGAGAATATCCGTTTCGCTCCGATCCTCCTTGATGTGTTCCAAATGATCGAATAGACTTTGTTCCAGATTATTTCGGTCAGGGTCCCAGGTTCGAATATTGGATGTTTCGAGTTTAAAAACGCGAAAACCCGTGTCGCCGGCGAACATGGGATTGTCGGCTTTGACCTTGGCTGCGGCGCGGCGTAGGCGTTCTTTGGTGATTTCCGAAATAGTCCGAGGAACACCAAGTGCATCGCAAAGCTGAACGGCGGCCTTCTGATCTTTATCGCTCGCATTCAGCGGTTCAGGGAGCTGAACGAGGCAGAAAGCCCGCTGAATAGAATCCTTTGAATTCAACTTCCACACGGCTTTTGCAGTTGCGCCAGAACCCGCAAAGAAATCAACGACCAGATCATCGTGATCCTTCAGAAGAAACGGCAAGAACGCCTCATACAGGCGCACGGGTTTTGGGTTGGTAAAAACCTTCCCTTCGGTGGGAAAGTCTTCTTTTAGGTCATACGCTCCTAACCGCCCATCTAATTCCAAAAGACTGGATAGTTTTTCTTTGAATTCTGATGCATAAACCTTCAGTTCAATGATTTTCGACTCATCATCTCCGAACAATATTCGGTCCGCATCAAGCAGTTCATCCATCGTTTGCTTTGGGAATCTGTACCCCATCAATGGCTGCTTGCACGGGAGCTTCGTTACGGGATGGAAAACATCGTACCTGTATCCCTCTCGACCAGGGTTGTGGACACTTTGGCTTCCAGTATATACGCCGCCATTATCAATGTACTTATACCTGTCAAGTGGCCACAGTTCTACCTTGTGCTCCCGGAACCACTTATCATATGCTTCTCGTAGTTCTTGACCTTTCAGATTCATCGCTAGCTCGTCACCAATCTTAATGAGCACATCCTTGATGTCTGAAATTGAAGACTTCCATTCAGCATCAATTGAATCTTTCTTCTTTGCTACCACCAACAAATATTCATGCTCGGTCGCCACATTGGTGGGATTGTTGTCGGTCGCGTTCTTCCAGACAACTGTGCCAACAATGTTCTCTTCTCCGAAAATATCGCAGCTCATGAGGCGCAAGGCCGAATACTCACGTTCATCAATCGAAATAAAGATGACTCCGTTGTCCTTAAGCAAACCTCTCGCCAGCTTCAGCCTAGGATACATCATATTCAGCCAGTCGGTGTGAAATCGGCCGTTGGCTTCCGTGTTGCTGCTAATTTTTCGATCACTTTCCACTTGTCCCGTCAACTCTAGATAGTTTTTGATGTTGTCCTGAAAGTTATCTGGGTACACAAAATCCTTGCCCGTGTTATAGGGTGGGTCGATGTAGATGAGCTTGACCTTGCCTGCATAGCTTTTCTGCAGCAACTTCAAGACTTCGAGATTGTCGCCCTCAATCATTAGGTTTTGGGTGGTGTTCCAATCAACGCTTTCCTCGGGGCAGGAACGCAGTGTGCCGGTGCTAGGCGTAAGCGCTAGTTGCCGAGCGCGACGCTTGCCATACCAGTTGAGACCGTATTTTTCTTCACGCTCATCCACTGCGCCGCCCAACAGTTGCTTCAAGATTTCGAAGTCAATTTTACCTTCGGTAAAGGCTTCGGGGAACAGCGCCTTTAACCGTTCCGCGTTTTCAGCAAGGATGTCGGCAGACTTTGTTTCAGGATCGTTGGCAGTGAGTATATTCATTCGAATCCCTCCGTTATAAATGTGCTTTGACCACGGCAAGTTCGACTTCTAGGCGTTTAATTTCTAAGTTCAGATCGACCAGACGATGGACCTGTAACTCACGAGTAGCCTGCAAGCGAAGTACCGCAATCTGACGTATCAGATGATCATAGCTCACAAGTGCACCACGGCGAACGACAGCCTGTTCTACCGTGTATGTTTGAGCAAAAACGCCAGTCAGCCGTGCGGCTTGTAGGGCCTGCAGGGTATCCATCCAACTCTGATATAGCGCAAGCAGGTGTACACGCTGCTGATGGATGAAGGTGAGCGCATCCATAAACGACTTTTCTGTTTCAGCGATTATCATCGAATCACTATCTAACCCTATATCTACTTCAACGACATCGCCTTCCAACACCACCTTACCCTTCTCATTTTGCGCCCAACGTTTGTGCACAAGGGAGGGGGTCAAGCGACCATCGTGTGATAACACCAGCCACACCGGATAGGGTACGGCGCGATGCGTTAGCTGGGTAAGACGCTCAACTTTCGCACCGGGTCGCAGCGTCACGCTCAGCACAGCGATTTCCAGATATTCACGTACTTCGTCACGATATTCCGGCACGCCGATCGTGTTTGGCTTGAGCGCCGCTAGCCAGTGAATCTCCTCGATTCCGTCGGTAATCAGGCGCTTGTCGGCGGCGGTGAATGCTCCCTTTTCCACGAGGAGCTTCTTGGGCACACGCTGATCCACACGGGTGCCAACGGGCAGTTCCATGGCAGCCAGAACATCAGCGACATTCATAGGTCTTCCTCCGGCAATACCACCAGATAGGCCACCACCTCAAAATCGTTGATGCCCGCGAACTCCCCCTTGATAGCGTGGGTGCCGCCTGGCGAGAAGAGACTGGCCACGGCGCGCTCTTCGCTCTTGCCGACAATGGAGGCCACTGCCGCCGCCAGTAGACGTTGGGCATGACGCATATCCTCACCAAAACGCGTGGCCTTGTCAAAGCGACCGCAGGCAATGGCATCAGTCAGGTCGCGCCCCGCGCAGAGGCGTTTGATCTGGTCGAGTATGCGCTTGGCATGTGTGTAAGGCAGCAGCACGGTGCCGTCGTCGCCCACATACACCAGATAGTGTGGTGCCAGTGGATAGCCAGGTTCTACCGCCTTTGTAGCCGCAATTCCTTCGGCGCGTAGACAGAAGATGACGCCAGGCAAAATCCCAGCCTCGACTGTAGTGATGACCGTGCAGGTGCCAAACGGGAGCTCTTCGAGCTTACCGGGGTTCGCCTTGACAGTATGCGCCAAGTCAATGCGAAAGTCGGTGAGCGTGAGGTCGGTAATGGAAACGCCCGTGGAGAGGTCTTCTAGGTCGATCACCGCATCTTGAAGCATGAGCAGTTGCTTGCGCCGGTATTCCAAGTCGTTCATTTGATTGCCGGACTGCTGTTCGATCAGGTTTTCCTCACCAGTGGCCGAGATGTCCAGAAGTACCATACGGCCGCTCACCCGCTGCTCCAAGTTAATGTATTCCTCCAACTCTATATTGGGCCAGAAGTTGACGAGTTGTATTTGCTGGTTGGGCGAGCCAATGCGGTCGATGCGGCCGAAACGCTGGATGATGCGCACTGGGTTCCAGTGGATGTCGTAGTTGATGAGCCAGTCACAATCTTGCAGGTTCTGGCCTTCAGAAATACAATCGGTGGCGATCAAGAGGTTCAGTTCGCCCTCGTTGGCAAGATCCTCGGGGCGCTCTTTCGAGCGTGGTGAAAATGCGGTCAGGATGGAGGCTAGATCCTTGCGCAGGCCCGGAAGCGTAGTCTGGTTGCGGCCTGTACCCGTCACCAGAGCGGCCTCAATGCCGAACGTCTCTTTCGCCCAGGGGGCGAATTCTTCATAAAGGTACGTGGCGGTGTCCGCGAAAGCGGTAAAGATGATCACTTTGCGATTGCCAGGATTGATTGGGTTTTGCCACTTGTGCGCAATGACCTCACGCAAGGCAGCGAGCTTAGCATCTCTAGCGGAGTCCACCTGTTTGGCGGCGGCGTGGAGGGTGGCCAAACGATTGCGGTCTTCGATGAGGTCCTGTTTCCAGCGGATAAGGTCAACATCCCCCAGTAGCACCTTGACCTTGCGACCCACCAGCAGGCTCTCAAAGGCGGGGTCGTCGATGGCTACATCGGTGATGTCGAATTCTTCGATTTCTACAGCGCGCGCCTCGACGCGGGCCAGCATGGCTTCCACGTCTTTGAGCTGCCGCTGCACGGTCAGGGCAAAAGAGGACACAGCGCTTTCCATGCGCTTGAGTACGTTGATGCGCAGCAGGTGAACCAGACTCTCCTCCCGGTCCGCTTGGCGGAAAAAACCTTCACCTCCGCGGATTGCGGTGCTGTACTTGGCATCGTAAGCGGCTTGCTTGTGGGGCAACACATAGCGCAGTGGTGTGTAGGAAGCTAGGTGCAGTCGACGAATTTCGTGATTGATGTCGCGGATAGATGGGAACTGACCAGCGCGGTCCACGTCTGACTTGATATTGATGGGCTTGAGGCGAATCGGGAAGCGCCCTGTCTCGCTAATGTCGTAGTACCTCTCGATGTGCTTACGCGAGCGGGCGATCGTAAGGCGATCCAGTAGGGTGAAGTAGTCAAAGCCAAGCATCTCAATAAGCCGCGACGAAGTTTTCTCGGACTCCTCCAATTCCATCCAGCGATTGAATTGTTTTTGCGCCAGCCGCGTGGTGCTGTCGATGCTGGAAATACCATGTTCATGCAGGGCCGTATCATCGCCCTCCGTGGCGAATGCGATTTGATTGCGAAGATCAGCCAGTCGGTTGTTCACTGGCGTGGCCGAGAGCATGAGTACGCGGGTCTTCACCCCCTCCTTGATGATCTTGCGCATCAGGCGGTCGTAGCGGGTCTCCCCGCCTTGGCGCGGTGTCCTCTTGTTACGGAAGTTGTGCGATTCGTCGATGACGACTAGGTCGTAGTTGCCCCAGTTCACATGCGAAACGTCAATGTCGCCCGACATGCCGCCGTCGCGCGAGAGGTCGGTGTGGTTGAGAACGTCGTAGTTGAAACGGTCTGCGGCCAAGATATTGCGTCGATCGTTTGCCTTGTAGAGCGTCCAGTTGTCGCGCAGGCGTTTGGGGCAGAGCACCAGCACACGGTCATTGCGTAGCTCGTGGTACTTAATGATGGCCAGCGCCTCAAAGGTTTTACCTAAGCCTACACTGTCGGCGATGATGCAACCCCCAAATCGGTTGAGCTTGTCGATGGCGCCGATTATTCCGTCGCGTTGAAACTTGTAGAGCTTCTTCCAGACCACCGTATTGCGAATGCCGGTAGCGGATTTGACGATGCGTTCTTCGTCCATCTCTTCGCCGCTATCCCGGAAGAGGTGATGGAGGATTAGGGTGTAGACGGTGAAGGGGTCACGGTATGCGGCGAGGGATTGCAAGGCCGCGATCACCTCCGCTTGCGCGCCCGGTTGAGTTTGCAAACCGGCCCACTGCACGTCAAACCATTGGCTCAGCACGTTGCTCTCATCTGCGGTTTCGGATACCTGGATTAGGCTGAGCGGGTTGCCTGGTGTGATACCGAGTCCATCGGTAGTAAACGCGAAGGAACCGAGCACCACCTGTCGGGGATGCTCTTCGGAATCACGAAGCACGATGGCGCCTTGAGGAACGGCACCATTCGCGCGACGCAACTCGGCCTTTACTCGAACCCACTCGGCGCAACGCTTTGCCAACCAGTGGGTTTGCAAGCGATTGCGGGATGCGCGGTCGGCTTCCGATCCCAGAAAAGCTAAATTGGTTCCATCAGGCGGGAGCAGAGCGCGTACCTTCGCTAACCTAGCTACATCCTCCAGAACCGCAGCAAAAGCAAAGAGGGAGAACGATGAGGTCACCACATCGAGTTGATTGCCCGGCTTGAGCCAGGGCCGGATCAGATCAATAACCCGTTCGGTTCCGGCGTTGCGAATAATCTTCATGGATACAGGCATCCTTATCTCTCTTTGATCTTTAACAGCAACTCGCGCCTCGATTGTTCACTGCGGGGCGCACGAACCGTGTCCGCCTTGGTGTCGCCAACCAAAATGATTATAGGTACTGCTAAAAATTCCTCTTTTTTAAAAAATGTAAAATAAACTTGACTGTAGAACTGGTAAGATATAAATCGATCAACAAACACCCTGTCTGATAGAATAATACCAGAAACAAGCGGATTACAGGAAGAAAGTCGATAGAAATGCAGTTGTGATTCCTTGTATATTACGGATACTTATGTTGCACAAATCGTAACCGCCGCCATTGACTTGTTTGGACTCATCTTTTTCGTCTGCAACCGATGCTGTTCCGACGACAGGTAGACGCGACTTTGAAGGCCGTAATTGTGTCGCCGCTCACGCTATTTGACGGTGACAGTAGTAGTCGTATTTCTGCTACGCGGTAGTCGGCGGGGGTGACCCATTCGCAGGTGCCGTCTGGTTGTGCGAGCAGGCGTTTGTGTTTATTGGTCCAGGTTAGTTCTAGCCGTCCTTGATACTTGGCTTCCATGTTGCGCCCCCTTGTCTATTAGAATAATACCAGAAATCGGGAGAATGTGGCGAGTGGAATGCCAAGTGACAGAAAGACCCGCTCTAACTAAATAATCCGTCCAAATTTACCAATGCGCCTGCAGCCTTTAGTTCTTTAGCCACACGCACTACCCACCCGTTCCCACCATCCATTGGGATGTATTCCACACCTGCTAAGTCGGACATTACCGATACAGAGCCTTTCATTAAAGCCCACACCTTGGGGCGTCCAAGTTTTCCTATAAAATATCCCCATTCAAACACGACGTTTTGCCGTGCTCCGGGCGTAGTTGTTTTATCTTGCATTGTGAACAGCAAATCATCCGGAGTCAAAATGATTATCGCGTATTGTACCATCGAGTAAAGTTCGAGTTTTTCTATGATTGTTTTGTTGCCGCCAATTTTTTCATTAAGGATAACTGGAATAAGCCCAATCTCTTTTAATTTCAGTGCAAGCTTATCCTTTGCGCCTTCGTCGTGCCCGTGCACAACGAAAACAGATTGAGTGTCGATATCCCCCACTGTAGAGTGGGGGATAAATAATTTGTCTGAGGGCAAAGGGGTACCAACATACTGAACCATGGGTTGAGCGGCAGGAGGAGGAGTATGACCCTTAACAATGGGAATAAGTGTAGCGGTAGCAACAGGTGACGTCTTTTTACTATCCTGTTCTTGTTTCTTGTGATATTTAATATCCTCCACGATCACCACCAGTAAATTGGCAAGTTGGTACTTGCCAGTGTTCCAAGTATCTTCAATATATTGTTTAATAGGCGGCGTGCCGTTGGGAGTAAACTCAATTTTACCCAAATCGCGTATATAATTGTAGCGTTTAACAATATCGTGTTCAAATGCATTATCAATATACATTTTGGACCGTTTGAGTATAACATCTAACTCTTTGTTATCTTGGAAAACAAGAGCATTAATAGATTTTATTAACGACTCTATTTTTTCAATGTAGTCGCTCATGTAAGTCAACCTTCCTTTAGTCCTTTACCGCGTTAACGCTTTAATATAGAGCGGCGGTGGGAATCGAACCCGCGCTCTCAGCTTGGAAGGCCCGACGCCTGCCTGGCAATAGCTTATACGGCCCTTATTATCGGTGCCAATGGAGATCGAACCTCTGTACCACTTCTATCATTTCACACATAAACGTTTTTCGCAACTAGCCAGTACATTTTTCGCAACTAGCCAGTACATAGTGAAGCCCCCCTATGCAATCATCCATCTTCACAGCCGAGTGCATCACTAATATGTCCCTAATTGACTTACTCAACAGAAAAAAACCGCCCGCAGGCGGCCTCAGTATTTTGTGCTCACAACCAGCTTAACGGTCTCCTTCTCCGGAATGTCGATGGCTTGTCCGGTCTGCGGGTTGCGCCCGGTGCGCGCTGCCCGTATCGCAGGTTTGAGTTTCCCGACGCCCGTGATGGTGACTTCTTCGCCAGCTTTCAGTTCCGCGCGGATCGCTTCCTGCAGCGCGTTCCACACCGCCTCCACGTCTTTCTTCGTCAGTCCGCTTGTGTCGCGGGCCTTGGTGATCAAGGCTTCCTTACTCAAATGGGTTAACCTCCATGTATTTGGTGTATTACGCGTGTAGCATAACGCGAATCAGGCGAACGCGTAGAGCATTTTGGGTGTGATATTCTATCTTTTCATTCCCTGCACGCGTTTCACATGTTCTCTGCGTTGCGTCCTGTCCTGCACGTTCATCTGTTTCAACCGCTCTGCAATCGCGGCCACCTTGCTCGCATCGAATACTGGCGCCTTAATTGCTCAGATGGTCGCCAATAGATCGCGGCGCTGAATCACGCCCACGCTGTCGGTCAGACGCAGTTTCACCTGGTCGCCGAAGACAACAAGGCTGTACAAACGTTCCGGCGCCAGTTCAGGAAACTTCTCCTGCATTGTCTTCACGTGGGCGGAATCAGGGCGAACGTGAGACGGTTTTGTCTTGTGCTTCGCGGGCGTACCCCAAGATAACTTGTAGTTTGTGTATTGGGATCCCCATTGCTGTCGCTTGTTCTAATTGATTCATCGATCTGAATTCCGGACTTTGCTTCCACACGAGCAAATACTTGACGATATGCGCGAACAGTCCGTACTGCATCATGTCCTTTTGACGAACCACGTATTGACCTGGCTTCACCTGCTCCACACAATCATCAAACATTCTCAAACGTTCCAAACGCTTTCCTACGAGCGTGTAAGAGCAGTTAAAATGTTTTGCGAGAACTGTTTGTGAGACGTGACAAATTCCATCTTCCTGTTTATGTTCTTCCAGCAATTGAATCAACTTGGAATGCAATTCGTATAGATCCTTTATCCCGGACAAGGATTTGGAGAGAATGCTTGACACAAGTTCTTCTCGGCTCTGATTATCCCCCAAGATCGACTGGACAAACGGAACGTTGATTTCCTTGACATCGTGTTTCTCTGCGTTATAGGGTTCAATGGAATGCAAGGCGATCCACGCGGTTTGGTTAGTATCCAAGAATTGCACTTGGAACTGCCCTTTGGGGCAGCCACCGTATTGACGGGTCCTCAAAGCTACAACCTTACACTGACGCCCTTCGTGTTTTTTGCGTTTCTTAACTACGAATATTTGCTCCGACGGAATCGGGAAAATTTGTTCCTTGTGATGTATTTCCCCGGTTCCATCACCCGCGAAAATTATTGTTTCACTCCCGTTTCCCGAGTGAATTTTGATACCGTCTGATCTCACATGGATTCCCTCCCTGTTATCACCGAGCCATTCGCTACGGGCGTATCCATGAACGCGCGTCCGTAGCGCCGATCAGTGTGCTCATCCGTACAGTTTCGATCTCCTCTGCGGTCAACCCCATTGTGTCAGCTTGCCGATCAAAACTCGTCGGCGCCCGTCGAACTGGGAGCCCAAACGCGCGATCCTCGCCCTCCGTTTTCGAGACAGCGACCGGATGAAGCCCAAGATAAGTTGTTTCTCCTCGTGTCGCTTTCGTGTACCACTGATCCGCCGAATCACAATCGCTGTCATCTTGGTCGTGACAAACTCAATTTGCTCATCCATACCGTCCACACGGATCAGCGCCTGTTCCAACAGGGTCAACTGGTGGTCCAGTCGGGCAAGTCGACGCTGCGGGAGTGTACCGTCATACACCGTATCCGCTTGGGGTATGCAGTTGATTCGCTTCTGCGTGATCGCTACACGCTCCGAGTGCATCTATCAACAACTCCATTTGCTTGGCAACAATTGAGAGTGGATAAAGAAAATCGCTCTTCAAACCAAATGGTTGACACTTTTATCCCAATCAGCCACGTTAGTTTCTTACTCTATAAACTAACGTGGTTGTTTTAATCCGTTTTGTCAACTATAGACTCAACGCGTTTTTGGGTATATGACGATTCTCATGGGCAACATTCTTGGCCTTTACCACTATTTTAACGTACATCCGTCATATATGACGTCGCCGCAGCACGACAAGCTAAGACTCGCCAAAATCCGTTCGAAACGCGAACAACTCATGCCCAGGAATGCAGAATCACGATGTCCACACGCCGATTTTGCCGCATCCCCTGCGAGGTGGCGTTGCTGGCAACCGGATGATACTTGCTGAACCCCTGCGCCGAGCACCGTGTTGGACTGACCCCGTGACCCACAAGAAATTGTACCACGCCCGCCGCTCGATCCACCGAGAGAAACCAGTTGCTGGGGAACTGTGTCGTATGAATGGGTGAGTTGTCGGTGTACCCGTTGATCTGAACCCGGTTTTGCACCGCGTCAAGAAACGGCACCAATCCATGAAGTATGCGTTGCGCGGCAGGCCGCAACTGGTCGGAGCCTGTGTCAAACAAGATGTCAGCGTGGATGGCGATCTGGATACCGCGCGGCCCATTGACGGCCGTCACACTGGCTTGCAGGTTGTGAACCCGGATGTATGTTTGCAGCCGCGCAAACAGGTTGGAAAACACCTTGTCCTCATGCAGCATGGCATGCACTTGCCCTGCTTGTTGCGTCGTAAGTGTGACTTGTTGCAGCACACCTTTCCCATGCGTCGGCGTAAGAGAGACTTGCTTGAGGACACCTTTCCCGCCGCTTGCACTCGCAAACACAATCGGCGTCGTGGAGCCGGAAAACGCCAGATGGAGCGACTGCGCCAGTTGCCGAAACTTACCTTGGTTCAGACTGGCGACCGAATACATGATGATAAAGAATGCCAGTAGAAGCGTGATCAGATCGCTGTAGGTGAGAAGCCAGCGCTCGTGGATTTCCTTTCGGACGCGCACCTTCTCTTTTTTCCTTCGCCGCCTTGGCGCATTCATCGCTTATTCTCCTTTTCGAGCACGCGCCGAATCACCATGGCCGCGCGTTCGGAGTCCGTCGCTGGGGGCGCAGGCTCTTGTACGTGCTGCGCCGCGCTCGGTTCTGTCGTGCGTCTGCGTTGTTTCTTTCTACGCCACAGCCAGCCCAGGACGACCAGCAACGCGAATCCGGCTCCCACTCCCAGTGGCAAACTCAGGCCAAACGAACTTGGCGTCGTCGTGAGTGGGGCGCCTGGAATCCCCACAACCGTGACCGATGCGACGGGAATGCCCAGTGCCTGATGCAAAAATGCCTTCATCTCACGCGTGGCGAGCGGTGTCAATGAAGTTCGGGCTGTGTTGACCAACACGGCCGCTGAACCCACCCCGCCCGGTACAGATTCTCCGACGCTGTGCGTGTTCGTCACACTGTTTTGATTGTTCGTCAGCGCTGTGCGGTAGGTAGACGTCGTCTTGCCTGGCCCCGTACTTTGGACAACCAAGCCTGAGGTGGATAACGGCGGGCCCGCACGGACCGCATGCTGAAACGACGACGTGTGCACGCCTTTCTCCGGTGCGTATAGCACGACGGAGGCAATGCCTGAGCCAAATATTCTTGAAAGCATATGATTCAGTTCCTGACGCAACGCGCCTGTCGGCTCCAACGCGTGAAATGTCATGGTCAACCCCATCTCCCTTCGGCTTGCACGTGGCAAACGTATTCCGATTTCCGCATCCTACCTCACGCCTCCAACGATCAGACGCCAAGTCGCCACTGGACCGTCATCCCCACGGCTGACTTCACACCCCGCCACACTGCCGGACTGAGCTCAACCGCCGCCCGCACCGGTCCTGGCGCCGGGAAGCGCGGACACACTCGCCTGTCTTGCACGGAGGCATGTACACGTTCCTCTCCACCTTACCACGAAGCACAAAGAGCAGCCACAATGGTTCCGGCGTGTTCTTCATCCAGAACACCGGAAGGTGGTGCGGCGGAAACAGGAACAGCATCCCCTTTACGCCTGATTGGGCCAGATCCGCCTGACCCATCAGGCCCCGATTCCGCTACGCCAGGGTGTTGGCCACCCACACCACGCACTGCCAAGCGTCAATGCGCAGTTTAGTCTGCGCGAGCGATGGTGTTTTCGCATCGCCCCAGTCAAACTGAAACTGTTGACCGAGCGAAAAGGCAAGAAGAACAAAGACTTCCTTAGCGTGCGCCTTGCGGGCCGCGACCACTTTGCGGATATTGGATTCCGCCCGCGCATTCCTCTGCCTAGATGCGAAGCGCCAGGTAGGGGGGTAAAGCGGGCTATCGTTACTTCTCGTAAATTAATCGCTCACATTCATTCCAGTGACCTCGATCCTCTAATAAGAACCCAGTAACACAAGATAGCCCCTAGCGCGCAAATCGTGATCATGAGCCCCATTGGCACTGCCGTGTGACTGCCTCCTACGCCCACCAAGGGGGCTGCAATAGCTCCAACCAGCATCTGGGGCACACCAATCAGAGCGGCTGCACTGCCTGCATTCGTCCCTTGTCCCTGCATCGCGAGTGAGGTTCCGGTCGCACTGACGATCCCGACACTGGACACGACACAGAATAACGGCGGCAATACGCCGATCAGTCCGGCACCCGAAAGCAGCATCCCGAGCAGCACCACACCACCCATTCCAGCCAATGCGAGCCCGCTGATGAACAATATCCTTTCCCCATATCGGTCAGATAGGGCAGCCCCGATTTGCCCAGCTAGGATGATCCCCACCCCGTTCACAGCAAATATCACACTGAACATTTGCGGAGAGACACCAAACACATTTTGTAAGATAAATGGTGAGCCGGATATATAAGAAAACATTGCGGCAAACACGAGACCCATGGCACCTGAATAGCCTATAAATACTCTATCTTGAATGAGTTTCTTCATGGCGACGCCAGTTGCTTTAATTCCGCCCACATGTCGACGTGTTTGTGGGAGGGTTTCAGGTACGCCAAAGAACACGCCCAGAAACATTAGAAGACCTACTATCCCAAGGATGATGAAGATACCATGCCAAGAGGTGAACCGAAGTAACTGTCCACCAATGATAGGCGCTGCAATCGGAGCCACTCCGTTTACCAGCATTAACAGTGCGAAGAATTTTGTCATTAATGTTCCCGAGTACATATCGCGTACGATCGCTCGTGCAATAACGAGACCAGCAGAACCGGCTAATCCCTGAATCAATCGAAACAGAATCAAGATCCAAACCGAGGGCGTGATTGCACATAATGCAGATGCAACTGTGTATACAGCGACTCCTACCAGCAGAGGCATTCGCCGTCCCCTGGCGTCGCTAATTGGTCCTGCTACGAGTTGACCCACCGCCAAACCAATCAGACATGCGGTCAAACTTAATTGCGTTACAGAGGTGCTTGCATGCAGACTGACGGACAGTGAGGGCAACGCTGGTAGGTACATGTCGATGGACAGCGGAGCTATTGCGGTCAGACACCCTAACACAAGAACCAGAAAAAATCTCCGTGCACGTGCTGTTGTCTGGAATTCATGTTGTTCAATATCTTGCATACCGTTTGCTCCTCGACACTTCAGGATCTACCGCCGCCCGGACTAAGAAGGCCAGATCCATTTTGACCCTTTTCCGCCGGGTTAAATTGACCCACTACTCGACGAATTGAGAGTATGGTCATTTTTAGAAGGACTCGTTCCACTCGTCGTGGAATTTCGTGACGGCCTTTTTCTTCAACACTACGCACTAATGGATTATTTTTCCTGCCGTTGCTCGGGGTGCACACATTTGTATAATGTCTTAATCAGCACAGGGATTTAACGAAATCCCTTCACGGTGCGTAACTTCTTCTCAGCTTCCAAGAACCCCGCCTCCGCCCAGCACATCACCTGTTCGCCATTTCCCCAGTGCTTCACATTCCGGCTGACCATGCGCATCTTCTCATTGGCGGATTCATCCACCTCTTCCTGCATCATCGCCTGGATGACTCGCAAGCCGATCTGCACCGCCAGTGCCATGAGCTTCTCTTTGGTCGCATCGAATCTTGAAACCTGTTTCTGGTCTTTCAATGCCAATTCGTATACTCTTTTTCTCATGGTGGCCTTCTACTTCCGTGAATGGCCTCAACCCCGTTATACCAAACGGGAACGGGGAACCGCCACCTTCAAATTTCCGCGCAGTCCGTCAATTCTGGGTCAATAAACGCCGTCAATCTCTGGACATTATGCTGCGGCAGTACCACTCATATATTTCGCTGCAAACGACCCCGAATCCTTGTTGCGAGGCGCCGCGTTTCTGTACTTTCATTGTGCGGTTACACCGCCTCTCTGGGTTCTTAGAGACTGCGACAAATTAACCTTGCGCATAGGGTGCTCGGTGTAATCGGTGATAGATAATTTTCGTCCTCAGCCCACCCTGTTCGAACTACGTCGTTTTCCCCCATCTCACACCGTGCATGCGACTTTCACTGGCCCACTACTTTCCGGAATGAGTTGCCGATTTGGCTGAAATACGCTGAAAGTTGGGCTAGCATCGCCGCGCAACGTAGAATGCCTAGTCAATCGTGATGGACTTGAGTTCCTTCTCGCTCTTGCTCTGCGGGGTGTTTTCGCGTTCTGCACATTCCTCTGTCACAGTCTTGACTAGCTTTTGCTGAAAATCCGTTGCCCGTTGTTTCACATCGGGTGGCATGACTGCGATGACTGAGTTCAACATCCTGATCTTGGTTCTCAACAAGTTCCACAAGAAATCCTCACACATTGCGCTCGCCCCCAAATCTCACAAACAATGTTTCATCCGAGAACGTTGCGCCCTGGATGGAGAAGTTCATCAGTATTCTGGGCAGTGTAATGATTCTCTTGACATTGCCCACCCGAACGATCAGCTCATCCCCTTTTCGGTTCAGGGACAAGTCCTTCTTATCCACAAAAGGCATATAAACCGACAGGGTGTAACCATCCTTTTCTTTCGTCACCCGCTGTATTCGACCTTCATACTTGATTTCGACCGCGTCCTGATGGTGAAATAACTCGTCTCCCATTCTTGTCAACATGTCCAGCCCCACGACTTCGTTCTCCAGCAGTGGAACGTAATAAATGGGTACGGGAGAAAAACTGTCAGCGATCAGGTCCTTGTACCGTCCCTGGATGTCCTTCCAACCTTGAAAGTAGGCGTCCGTCACACTGTCAGGTATGACCCGGTTCACGATGACAGCATCGATGTTGAATTCATACAGATTGAGATAGGTGAAGCTTCTTTGCGCCTCCTTGATGACCATCTTTTCGGGGTTGACGACAATGCGAATGCTCGTCTCTCTGCCGGACAGCACCTGACGCATCTCATCCAGCTGATTGTACATGTGTTCGATCTCAGCCATGACGCCGTCTGACGGCATGGGCACTCCGAGTAACGGTCCAATTACCGGCCCGACCACCTTGAGCGCCCTGCGCTTTAACGGAAACAACTTATCCATCCACCATCTCAGTATTTCCGGAAAGCTCAGCAGTGCCAACGTCTCTCCGGTCGGCGCACAGTCAATGATCATGACATCGAACGTTCCTTCCTTGTAATAACCAAGGATTCTCATAAGGCTCATGAGCTCCTCCATACCAGGGAAAACGGTGAGTTCTTCAGTCGTGATATCCTGGATCGTCTTTGCTGTTAAAAGAGTGGTCAGGTAGCTCTGGACCTTGCCCCATCCTTTTTCAACTTCATGCACAGAGTCAATCTCTTGCGCCCAGAGGTTCGGTTGTATTTCGACCGGCTCCGAAGACAGCTCGATATCCAGAGAATCCCCAAGACTGTGAGCCGCATCTGTACTGACTACGAGCGTTTTCCTGCCGTCCCTGGCGCTTCGTACAGCTGTGGCTGCCGCAATACTGGTCTTACCCACTCCGCCTTTTCCCGTGTACAGAATGATCCTCATGTCATTGCCTCCACCATATCAAAGTGTGAATAGATCGTTTGATGAATATTTCCGATAACGAAGTATGTGTTCCAGTGAAAGCCCATCCATTTGAATGGGCTAAGGTCAATCAATCGGGATGTTCTTGATCTGATTCCCTGTCGAGTCCTCTCTATTACGTGTTTGATAAGCGGATATTATATTCATCACTCGATCTAGCACCTTCAAAATGAGTCTGCGTTCGTCATCATCCAGTTCTTCATATATCAACTTGATGTACTCAACGACCGTGCTCTTGATCTCGTCAACCAAGTTCTGACCCGCGGCGGTCAGACGCACGACGACGATTCTGCGATCCGCATCACTCCGATCACGTTGCAAGTATCCGCCCTTCACAAGTCTTTCCACAATGCCGTTTGCTGTGCTCATAGATACATTGACATACTCCGCTATCCTGCTCATGATGATCTCGTCATGTCGCTCAACTAGGAGCAGGGTGAATAATTCCGATTTCGAGAACTCAAGATCAAGTGCTATCCATTCCTGAGGGTACAGCAACTTCTTTAAGCTGTTCAGTACGGCGTCCAGGATACCTTCATACTCAACCATTGCTTCCTCCGATGAATATTACAGTATACGAAATTTATCATATTCAACATATCGTTTTTCAATCCTGTTGTCAACACGCACGCGCCGTCACTCCCCAGAGATCTCGCATCGAAGTTCCAGCCAGAGTTTAGAATCGGAACTGGGGGGAGACGCCAACGTAGCTCGACACCGTACGACAGGATGATGCCTGCACAGCGTCATCTCTGCCCTCATTGGCGATAGGACGACGCGACGGCGGATCGCACCCGTCGCGATTCGACACCATTCGTCAGGAGAGTCCGAAGCGATGTGGAGACCCTATCATAGCTGCCCTCCCACAGATACGGAATCAACGATTTCCGCATCCGGGACCATTGCCAGATCATGTCGTCGATCACCCGGACTTGCGACATTCCGCTGTTCCGAAATCCACGTATATGTCGAAACAAAAACATCTGCCACAGATTGTACGTCAACACCATTAACAACAGCCAGGCCTCTGTTCCCACCAGATCATGCAGGTAACAGTGGTCCTGGTGGGGCTGTATGTCTTCAATTGATGAAACCCACAGTTCTCCAGATCCCATCGCTTATGCATGATCTCCCAGACCACTTCGGTGCGGACTTCACGCCCCTGGGTCGTCACCACCCACATCGACTGGCGTTCGACTCGCCTCTTTCCGCTTCGCTCGCCTGTCGTCCGAGTCTCCTCAAAGCACAGGAATCGCAACGGAATCTCCAAGGGTTCCCACAGGGGATCGTACTCCTGTTTGACCCGCAGCACCACGTCCATGTGAAGGTCCTGCTTCACAAAGGCGATCCAGGCTCAAATGCTTGTGATGCCACGGTCAACCCCATCTCCCTCCGTTTGCACACGGCAAGCGTGTTTCGATTTTCGTTCCCTGTCAACACGGCGCCCCCACGATCAGACGCCAAGTCTCCACTGGACCGTCATCCCCACGACTGTCTTCGCGCCCCGCCACGCTACCGGACTCAGTTCCACCGCCGCCCGCACCGGCCATGGCGCCGGGTAGCGCGTACACACGTCGCCCACCTTGCACGGCGGCATGTACTCGACCTTCTCCACCTTACCACGATGCACAAAGAGTAGCCAGAGCGGTTCCGACGTGTCCTTCATCCAGAACACCGGTCGATGGTGCGACGGGAACAGGAACAGCATCCCCTTCACACGGGAGTGCGCCAGATCCGCCTGGCCCATCAGGCCCCGATGTCGCTCGGCGGGTGTGGCGACCACCCACACCTCGCCCTGCCAAACGCCAATGCGCAGCGTAGCCCGTTCGCGTTGCACCGGTCGATGCTCGACGACGAGAAGACCAGATGCAACGATGAGTTCCACCAGCGCGACGACGACGAGAATGCGGGTCCTCCTACTCATGGCCCGCCCGCCAGCACCTTGATGTAGCGCGAGGGGCGCATGGCGCGTTTCCCGTACTGCTCCGCCGTCAGTAAGAACAAATTATCTTTCGCGCGCGTCATTGCCACGTACACCAGGCGCGTTTCTTCCCGAATCGCCCGTTCCCCGCCTTCCTCGACGTTCTTTCGGTGTGGCAAAAGGTCTTCCACCATGCCGCCGACAAACACGGTGTGAAACTCCAGCCCCTTGCTCCGGTGAATCGTCATGAGTTGCACGGCGTCCGGTTTCTTCTCCTTGCTGCGCTCGATCACGCGATCCACGTAGGCGAGGAACCCGGCCGTCGTCTCGTGTCGGCTGGCCGCGTCAATGAGCGATTCGACCCACGGGAGCGGCTCGTCGTCCTCTAGTTTCACGAGGCCCTTTTGCGTGTCAACGAGCCACGTCAGAGCGTCGGCTGGTTTCTCGCGCGAGGCTAAATCCCGGATTGTCTGCGTGAACGTCCGTCCGCGTTCGTCCGCTTCGACTGCCGACCACCCGAGACCACGAAACTCCTCAATCGTTGCGCGCGCGATGTACCGCTGTGGGCGGTTGAGGATGGGCAGCCACACGTCTGGATCCGATGTGTTCTGCGTCGTGCGCAGGTAGCGCAGCAGCGTTTGCACCATGGGCGTTTCGTAAAAGTGCTGGTCTCCCACGATCGTGTACGGGATGTCCGCATCGGTCAGCGCCTCCTCGTAGATGCGCGACTGGGTGTTCGTTCGGTAGAGCACCGCGTACTCCCCGAACGGAATGTCGGGGTTTTTGCGCCGCAGTCGCGCGATCTCGTCGGCAACGAACTTGGCTTCGTCGACATCGGTTTTGACGCCGATCACTTCGGCCAGGGTGCTCTTTGGTTCCGGACGGTGGGCGCGCACGGTTTTCTCAATCTGGTGCCCACGGTTGAGCGCGATGATCTTCCCGGACAACTCGATGATCCCCTCGTGGCTGCGGTAATTCGTGTGCAGGAAGATCCGGCGCGCCTGCGGGTAGGTGCGCGAGAACTGAGCCATCAGCTCGGGCTTTGCCCCGCGAAACCCGTAGATCGATTGGTAGTCGTCGCCTACGACCAGCAGATTCAGATGGTCTTTGACGAGTTCCACAAGAAACTGCCACTGTACGGTGTTCGTGTCCTGGAATTCGTCGACCATGACGTACTGCCACCGGCCCCGCCACTTGGCCGCGAGGCTCGCATCCGTGCGAAACCGCTGCACGGCCATGTCAAGCAGGTCTTCGAAGTCGACGCGATGCTTGTGGCGCTTGATCGCTTCGTACGCCGTATACACTTGCCGCACGCGTTCCTTGTCTTCGCCTTCGATCTGCTCCGGGTGCAGGCCGTCCGCCTTACAGCGCGCGATCTCCTGCTGCGCGCGCCCCGCGTCCAGGATCGGCCCCACGCCGTGTGGATTGTACCGCTCATGGCGCGGTTGCAGGGCTTGCTCGATCAGCGGCGCCGGATCGGCCTGCACCTCCCAGCCCGCGCCGAGTACCGGCATCACCAGGCTGTACGCCACGCTGTGCAGCGTCGCTACTTTCACGGCGCGTCCGGCGTCCTGACCCAACTCCTGTTGCAGGCGGGAACGCATTTCGGACGTGGCTTTCTTCGTGAACGTACAGAGCAGGATCGCACGCGGTTCAATTCCTTGCTCGATCAACCACCTGGTGCGCGCCATGAGCGTGGCGGTCTTGCCGCTCCCGGCTGCGGCCACAACGAGACACGGGCCGTCCTTGTGCGTCGCCGCCGTTCGCTGTTCGGCGTTCAATTCGTCGAGTGTCGGCACGCCGCGTCTCCCCTTTTGCGCGAATTCCTTTTGCGTCTGTTCCCCACCGCTTGCCATTGGCATCCCGAGCAGCGAATGCAACTCGTTTTGCGACGAGTCCGCGCCTCCCCGTTGATCCGCATCCAAGCGCCCATCCGAACCCTTTAAAGCCTCTGGGTGGCGTTCAGACGGCTGAGATGAACGGTCATAGAGAATCCAGCTTTCATGTCGGCGCGGGCAGTCCGGCGCATGATCTTTGGCCCGTTTCGGATTGGTCACGAGCGACAGGCCGTACACCGTCTTGCGGACGTGCATGGGGATCGGCGGGTTCCGGCACAGGCAGACCACGTGGACATCGGGCTGGCGGAGCGCTTGCAGCACGCGTTCCCGCTTTTCAACCCAGTCGCGGACCGGCACGCGATAGGCCACACCGTGCAGCGTCACTTTCAGATCGCCCGTCATGACTCATCTCCCCCTTCCCGATTACCGGACCGCTTCTCGATCGCGCACGTCCGTCTGTTCCCCTTCCGGTCGACGCAGGCTCGTCAGCAGTCGTTCGAACTGCGCCTTGCGCTCCGGCACCGCCCAGGCGTCACGCCACTTTTGCGGATTGAATTTCGTCAGCGTGTCCTTCACGCGGCGCTTGGCAAACCGCTTGGCCAGTTCGTCGGACGCCCTGCCTCGCGTCCACGTGTCGTCGGTCTGGATGTGATACTGGTCGAGGATGTGCTTTTGTCGCGGCGTCATGGGTCCGCTGCGCCATTCGGCGTCTTTCTCGATGATTTTGGCGGAATCCTCTAGCCCAGCCAGAAATCCTTCCGCAATCCCCTGCGCGTAGGCAATGTCGATCGGCTGGTCGTAGAGCGGCATCAGTTTCCCGCCGCGCAGTTCGATCACCGGCCACCACTGTCCCTCTTCGGGTAGCAGATACGCCCAGCGATCCCCGCCGTAGTCAATCGCAAACGCCTCTTTGACCTGTGACCACCGGTACTTGGAGCGGTTGGCGAAGAGGTTGATGTCGCGCACGACCGTCTCGGCCTGCGCTGCCTTTACGCGCTGGCGGTCCTCTGCCGCTTTCTCTTCGTCCTCCGAGCGATTTTTCCACTCCAGCACCGATTCGCCGTTGTTCGGTTCCGATTCCAGGGGCTCCGCGTCCGTCGCGCCCTCCGGACGGTTTCGTTTCGCCCGAAACAACCTCGCAAACGTGATCAGGCTCTTGTCGTCGCTGGCCCCGGTCATGTCGAGAATCAGCGCGTCGTCTTTGCCAGGGTAGAGTCTTGTCGCGCGACCCACCATCTGCGTGTACAGGACGCGACTCCGCGTGGGGCGAGCGATCACGATGCACGACACAGACGGCTCGTCGTACCCCTCGGTGAGCACCATGCAGTTGACAAGCACCTTCGTCTTGCCCCGCCGGAAGCGCTCCAGGATCGCGGCGCGCGTGTCGGCCGGAAGCGACCCGTCAATGCCTTCGGCGTGGATTTTGGCAGCTTTGAACCGCTTGGCCAGCGCGTGCGTTTGCGCCACGTCCACGGCGAATATGAGCGTTTTGCGTTCGCCCGCGTGCTCCTGGACGGCCTCAACCACGGCGTCCAGGGCCGCCCCATCGTTCATGGCCTGCCCGAGGTCCTTTTGGTTGTAGTCGCCCGCCACCGTGCGCACGTGGGTCAGGTCTAGGCCGGGGATCTCCACGCGCTTGCCTTTGATGTCTACCAGGTACCCCGCGACAATCAGATCGAGGATTGTTTTCTCGTACGCTACGCGCTCGAACACGTCGCCGAGCTGCGCGCCCGTTCCGCGCATTGGCGTGGCGGTGAGTCCGAGCATGGGCGGACCGTCCGCCTCGAACACGCCCAGGCGCCGCAAGAAGTCCATCGCCCCGTCCGCACCGGCATGGTGCGCCTCGTCGTAGATGATGAGCGACGGATCGCGCACAAAGCGACCGCGCGCGAGGGTGGCCGTGGAGGCGACGATCACGTCGGCGTTTTGCTCGTTGTGCTGGGCCTTGACCTTGCCGATGCCGACCCCATCCCAGACCAGGCGCATCTTGTCGGCGGTCTGGTTGAGCAACTCCTCGCGGTGGGCGAGAAACAGAATTGGACGCATGGGATCCACGTCTTCGTGCCAGCGCTTGGCGACGGCGGCTGCGATGACGGTTTTGCCCGCCCCTGTGGGTAAGGCAATCAGTTGGCGACGGGCGTGCTGCGCCCCGTCAAAGAACGCGGCCACCGCCTCTTGCTGGTAATCTCGAAGCGCGATCTCCACATCCGTTCCTCCCCGTTTTGAATGCTTCTACATCCAGTGTACAGGGAGATTGCAGAGCAAAACGGTCAATTTTTAGTCAAATTAAGCGGGTGCGGATTGCTATTGCAAGGAACGCCTCGCGAAACGGGAAAATCGTACGCTACGCAATTCGCGGCGCGAAAAAACCGGGCCCCCCTACTCTGCAAGGGATTCCGGTTTCGTCATGTCATCGAGAGCAGCTCCTGCACATTCGCACCCGTTGATATGAACGACACTGTCAAGCACCCGCGTCGCAATGAGGTTAAAGGCCTGGCCCAAAGGCAAGGTTCGTCGACGGTTGGCACACTGATATTCGCGGGTTGGATACCGCATCTCATACCTCCGTCAAGGGGCTGCCTCGGACTAGCAACGTGCGTCAGGCTCTAGACCTTGCACAAACGGGTGACGAGGTTTCCCCGTACCGGATTCCTGTGCCTTTAGGCCCGACCTTCAACCTCTGTCATTCAAGAGAAAACAGCGACAACTCGCACTCCGATTTGCATCTGTCAAGGAACCGTGGAATACCGCAACGTAGTGAGGATATGCCGCGAAAGTCCTTGACAGGCTTGGGATGGATCACGATCGATACATGAAGGAGACGACCGTAGGGAGGCTTCCTTCATAGTTACAAGATTGAATCGCACTTCGTCGCCCTACATTGCCTTCGTGAAGGTCATTTCGCTTTCCACCTTGCATGCGATGGCCCATACAAATCCGAGCAACTCTCTGGCTACTGCAGTCACAGCGACGTTGTGCTGTTTCCCTCGAGACACCATACGAACATACTTGCGATGAAGTCTGTCTTGCGCTCGCCATGCCATGTCCTGGATTTGTGGACTCTGCCCTTCTTGCCGTTTTTTAATCGCCCTCTTTACGGCTGGTTTATATCGGTAGCTCCATGCCGCCTCTCCCAGTACGCGGCGCAAATGGGCATTTCCACACTTCGTGATACCACCTTGTTTCCTCGATGAGCCACTTGAATATTCTCTCGGCACAAGTCCCGCATACGCCATCAGTTGGGCCGGATTTCGAAACCGACTAAACTCTCCAACCTCTGCCACCAACGATGTCGCGATAACTTCTGCAACGCCCCTAAGTGTTTGCAATGCCCGAATCACCGGTGCCCGCTCACTTTCTGTCGCCTCCAGATGAATCGCTGCATCTAGACGACTGAGTCGACCGCCAATTTCATCGAGGTGGTGCAAGTACTCTTGAAACACAACCTGTTCTCGCCGATCTTCCCATTTCAGTCCGTCCAACCAACGCCGGTGCATTGACCCCCACGGAAGTAGACGTGATTTTGGTCGACGATCATGTCGCAGAAGAAACTTCGACAAACGATGTCTTGCCCGTAGTCGATCTTCGATCACATCCTCTCGCGCCCGCACCAAGTCTCGGAGAGATTCATTGTCTTCGCTTGGAACAAACACCGGCACTAGCTCTCCAGCTCGAAACAATTGCGCCAGTCTCAAGGCGTCCCGCCGATCTGTTTTTACGCGATCCCCCTGACGAACTGGAATCAGTGAGGGAGCAACCACCGTACACGGCAAATCCATGGCCCGCAATAGCCGGTATAAACCGTATCCCGTTGGGCCTGCTTCGTAACAAAATTCTAGCGGACCCCATCTTCAGTCAACTGTGTTACCATGTTCCTCACGGATTCTACTGTGTGGGGAAACATCCCCACAAACCTCGGCTGACCGCGTCCATCATCTGCCACGGCTACAGCGATGTTGTCTTTCGACACGTCTAAACCTACGTATTTTGTGATATCCTTCATACTATCGGCTCCTTTCGTATTGTAGCTCTGCATTGGCTACCATTCTCAGTATGGCCAATGCAACCTACGGTTTTACGAAACGGGGCCGGTGTCGTTCATTATGACTAGTCCAATAGTAATCGTGGGGATTTAACCGAAAAACTCCGAGTAACATAATCGGATCCGAGTCCTTACCGGATTTTGGCCCCCTTCCATGCGATAAGGAAGCCCATAATGTTCGTGCTTGCGTGAGGTTCGATAACAGTTCTCGTCAAATCTCAGCCTCAAGAATCATAAGAACTTAGAACGTTATAGGCCCATTTGTTTGTTTCCGTAGTATACGTCCAAAAATTTGATCGGAATTGCCATTAATGATATCTAAGATTGAAAGTACATCATACTTCTCTGATTGTGAATGCGAATAGCTCAGTAGGCGCTCAAAAGGTTGTCTTTTTGAAGCGTTACGCTCCATAAGGACAAACATCAACGCGAAAGGCATAAAATTGGAATAATCATATCCACGCGCACCTGACGCTGCTGTTCACGGCTGAAACGCTTGTCCGCTACATATCTTGGGAACAAAAAACAGCGGGCGAAGGAGATTGCACCCACGGCCAAGTGATCCGCAATCTCCTCTGCATCCGCTGCCGTACCCGTCAAGCCGCCCGGTTCAACGAGCAGGACTCGATCGCAATCGATCTTGACACACCAGCGAAACAGTTTGCAAGACTCATCCGCAAGTTTTGGCCAAAGCGACTGGAATTGAGGTGGTTCGAACCTGCCAATACCCATTTATTGAGAGCAACTGCATAACGCATGTTGCTGTATCAACGATTGGATAAAATTGTCGCCAAACTCGGGTAAGCAGTTTGAATTTTTAATAACCCGTGTGAATCGCGAAATCGCTATTACTCTTCCCCGACTGCCGTTACACTGAAGGACTCATCAATTTCATGATAGTCCCGGTTAACCCCATTCTCATAGTCGATCACATCTTGTGTGCGATAGCCGGAAGCGACACCCCAGTAATAAAATGCAATCGCCAACCCGATCACCACCAAGGAATCATAGGGGAAGGGAATCCATCCGCGCCCTTTCCCGAATGACCCAACATAACTCATTACGCCCAAAATCGCCATGTAAACGACAAACCACAGTCCCGCTTTCACATCCGCCTTGGGGAGCTGATTGACACGCCGATAGGCAAAGTAGATGAGGGCCCCGACCGCATTAATTGCATCGACCTGCCATACTAATGGCCATCCTGCCCAATAGAAGATCAAGGTACCGACCGCGAATGCCACCGGACCGATCCAGCGAATGTGCGCTTGTAAGGAAAACGGTCTCGGTGTATCCGGCGTCGTCCGGCGGAGTACCGCTACAGAGACACCGCTCAAGGCATAGCTCATGACACCCACCGACGATATAATCCCGACCATTTGGCCCCATGCTGGAAAAGGCAGCAAAGATAACAGGCTCATGACGAGCACGACCAGCATGGCCGGAATGGGTGCACCCCGACTACTGAGCCGACGTGCCCACTTCGGTCCGTATCCACTCTTGGGCATCGCAAAGAGTAGTCGCGTGGCGGACCCGAAATACACTAACCCGTTACCAAAGGGCGAAAGGGCCGAGTCTCCATAGAGAATGACCGCTAACCATCCGATATTGAACGCCACGGCTAACTGGGCAAACGGAGATGAGAGTGATAAATGCGCCCAGCCATGCGCCAAATCTCCACGACTTAGCGAAACAATAAAGGCGGTTTGCAAGAGCACATACACAATGATGGCCATGATTAAGACGGTAATCATCACACGCGGCACATCTCGTTTTGGGTTTTTGCCTTCGGCCGCTAAATCCATGGCCTGCCGAAATCCCGTATACGAAAAGTAAATGCCTCCGACGGCAATTGCGACGAGTACCCCGCGAAAGCCAAACGGCATGAACCCTCCCGGCGACGCCGTCGTCAAATTAGCACCACCCCCGTGTCCTAATCCTGTGATGAGAAGCACCACCATCGTAACCGTAGGGACCAGGTACTTCACCGTGGTAATGATACTATTGGACTTTGCAAACAGTCGGACCCCAAAGTAGTTCAACACAAAGTACACCACCACCATAAGGCCGGTAATCGCAAGCCCCTCGGTCGTCAACTGAGTTCCGTTATAGAGTCCATGGATATATCCCCCGGCATATTGCACGGACGCTTCTGCTTCAATCGCCGGTGAAAGCCCATACCCAAATAGCAAGGACCAACCCTGCAGCGCGGATAAAAAGGATCCGTGGCTCAACGATGGATACCGGACCATGGACCCCGCCTCGGGAAACCCTGACGCAATTTCAGCCAACGGCAATGCCAAAATTACCATCATGACGCCACCAATACCCCACGCCAATATCGCGGCGGGACCCGCATATTGCGCACTATACAATGCCCCAAACAGCCAACCTGATCCCAGCACAGCCCCTGCGCTAATCATCATAAAGTCATATCGTGTCAGCTCACGACGCAATTTTCCTTGCATCCCTCTCAACCCCTCCCGTGATTTTTACTGCGAAATGTCCACCCGGGCTACGATAGCGCTTGAGCAAAGTCCGCAATAATGTCCTGAACTCCGTCAATCCCTACAGAAAGCCGTACAACGCTGTTATCAATGGCCACCGCCTGCTTTTCTTCCGCGGATAGTTCACGATGCGATGCCACTACCGGATGAGACAACGTCGTCGTCACGTCCCCCAAACTCGGAACGAAGCGGACCAGCTTCAGACGACGAATCATTGTTTGCACCGCATCGTATCCTCCTTCCAGAGACATCGAAACAATGGCGCCAAATCCCCGCTTCAGAAGCAATTTCGCCACGTCATGGTCAGGGTGCGATGGCAAGCCGGGATAATGCACTTGGCGAACCCCCGTCATCACCTCTAATGCGCCCGCGAGAGCCAACGCATTTTCGCTGGCGCGTTCCATGCGTAACGCCAATGTCCGTGCCCCGCGTAAGGCGAGCCACGATGCAAACGGATCCGGCGTGTAGCCTGCTACGTCGACAATCTCTTGGGCTTCGCGAACAGTAGCAGATGGCCCGGTCAGGAGCCCTAGCACCAAGTCGCTGTGCCCCCCAATAAACTTTGTTGCGGAATGCACCACCAGATCAGCTCCCCACTCCATCGGGTTTGCATGGAAAGGTGTCGCGAAGGTGTTGTCGACCAGCACCGAGGCTCCTATCGAATGGGCGGCCTCAATAACTTTGTCTAAAGGACTCACGCGGCCCAGAGGATTCGAAATGCTCTCAACGATTAAGAGAGGGTGATCGCCCTTAAGCTCTTTTCCTGCCGTTTCGGGGTCATGCGTGTCAATCCACTGGGTGACATACCCCATGGGGCCAAGAATCCGTCGGCAAATACCGACCGTTCCCCCATAAATCTCACGTGAGAGGTAAATGGAGCAGGGCTTCGGACGTAATGCCAAGATCCCGGCCATGAGGCTGGCGGTTCCAGATGACGTGACTACCGCTCGCTCCGTTCCTTCAAGGGATGCCAAAAATTGTCCCAACGCATCATAATTGGGATTGCCACCGCGGGTATAGGAATACCCTTCACGTTCGCCGCCCAGTAACTGGTCGACCTCCGCGATATCATCGAACGCATAAACTGACGTTTGAAAAATGGGATCTGCGACGGAATTAGTCGGGATTTTAATCTCTGATGGTCGTACTACCTTGGTATAAATGTCCAATGGTTCCACTCCTCTTGCTGTCATGAATGTAAACTCCCCCTCAATTTCCATCAGTGTGAAGAGGTCCCCTCGACCAGTTCACGAAACCGCTGACTAGTGGATTCGAGCGACCCATCACCTCGAAACAAATCTCCACCAATCAACAAAATCATCTCGTCACCGTAGGTCTCCAACATTTCCGGCACCCGAGCGACACTCATGCCGCCCCCCGGTGCCGGCAGACTGGCCGGAAAGCCCTGTAAGGGAGCCGTGAGACCCGCCACAACCTCGTGACACTGATCCTTGGTAAACGAAAACCGTCCTCCATAGTTCGGGTAGATAACCGCATCAGCACCCGCCAATCGCATCAACTGTCCCAAGAGCGCATAGTGCGACAACCCATGGGATGGATTCATGAGATGACTTCCAAGGAAGGTCGGATGGGCCATGATCGGCAAGTCAATCTCCGCATCTTTCGCTAAGTGACGCATCACGTCAAAACCCACCAGGCCCGGAGAGATTAAGAGTCCCCCAGCGCCGGCAGCTTTTGCCGCATGGGCGCGTTCCCCGATATCTCCCCAAGGTGCCGTGATGTTAGGGAGGTAGAGGCTTTGTCGGCCCGTCTGTGCATTCGCCTCGGCCACGGCCTCGGCACAACGCGTCATGCGCTCCCGCCACGGAGCAAAGGGCTGGTTAGCCAACCCGTGATCGTCTTTGATGACATCAATTCCACCGCGTGCACACTGACCCGCAATGTCGGCCAACTCCACGGAATGACGTCCCATCGGTTTAATGGCGGTCGCTAAAAGAGCCCGATTCCACACGCCAAGACGCTGGCGGATTCCGGGCGATCCGAATCGAGGCCCACCAAACGCGTAAGCCATGCTCTTGGATAGGGAAAGTCGTTCGACTCGCACACCGGGCCAGAGGCTGACGTTACCAAACATGACGTTTAACATCTGCGGCAGTTCAAACCCCGTGACTTCATTGGCATAACTCACAGCCACGTCCCATTGATGGTCATCGAGAGCCCGCATCGACTCGATGCGGCCCACAATCCCCTCATCAACAGTCTCCGGTAATAAGTCGGCAGGAAACTCCACCGTCTCTTCAAAACACAAGTTGGTCGCGATGCGGTGAATGTCCTCAGCTCTTGCGGTTATCCGATAGGTCACACCAAACCTCTCACCACTTAAGGGCTCTCCCTGGAAACTTCCCATTAAAGTTCCTCCGCCTTGGCACTAGGAGAGCCCGATTCGATCCGCACGGCCTCTAATTCTTCATCTCCGATATGAAGCGATGTCCCCACTAATGCCTCGACCTGATCCACCAATCCGCGCGCATCCATATGGTATTCCCGCAATAGATAGCGAGGACTGGCCCCGTGAGCAAACTGATCGGGAAGCCCCATGCGAATTAATCGGCGTCCCAGTCCATGGTCAGTCATCAATTCCGCAACCGCTGAACCTAGCCCACCGATCACCGTGTGATTTTCCATAGTGATCACCCCGTATCGCGACTTCTCCAACGACCCGAGCAGTTCGGGATCGGTAAATGGCTTTAACGTACTGACATGACGATGTTCTACGCCCACCCCACGCTGCTGGAGTACGGCGATGGCCCGTAATGCCTCCTCGGTGCAAATCCCGCTACTCAACAGGGTGACATCACTGCCTTCACTCAAGAGGCGCGAGCGATTCAGTCGCATGGGTTGGTTTTGCGGGAAAAGGCGCGGAATCTCTCCGCGGAGCATTCTGATGTACACCGGTCCTGACACCGTCTCAGTCACGTCCAATACCGATTCCACATCCGTCGCATCCCCACACTCCAGAATGGTCATGTTGGGTATCGCCCGAATAATCGCCACGTCCTCGATGGCTTGGTGGGTCACTCCCCCGGGCGTCATAATCCCCGGTAGAAATCCAACCAATCGTACCGGAAGATTTGGATAGGCGATGGACATCGCCAATTGGTCTAACGCCCTCCGATACATAAACACTGCAAAGGTATGAATAAATGGGACATATCCCTCACGCGCTAACCCTCCGGCAACGCTTAACATATTTTGTTCCGTCATCCCCATAGAAAAAAATCGTTCGGGATAACAGTCACGGAATAGATCGATCTCAGTGGAACTGGTGAGATCCGCAGACAATACCACCACTTGGGGCCGTTCTTTAGCCCATGTCACGAGGTGCTTGGCATGCACTTTACTCAAGATTTCCATCAACAGCACCTCCCGGGAAAAAATTATCCGCCGCTTGATTATAGCGTTGTCGTTCGTCCGCCGAGGCAAATCGCACATAGTGCAATTTCGGGCTACGCTCGGCCAAAATCGGAATTCCCTGCCAAGGACACGTCTCGGCAAATATCACTAACGGGCTCCCCGTTTCCCACGACTGAGTGGGCGCTACGAGGGCATCTACATCATGGCCATTGACGTGAAACGCTTGCGCACCGAATGCGCGCGCCTTGGAACCAAGATCACCCAACGACATCACATTTTGGGTTCTACCATCACACTGCTGTCCATTCACATCGACATAGACTGCAATATTATCTAAGTTATAAAAGGACAACATCTCCAGCGCTTCCCATGTCTGCCCCTCTTGCCACTCGCCATCCGACATGAATACCCAGCAACGTCCGGAATCGCCCCGCAGTTTCCGCGCAAGCGCTACGCCGGCCGCTTGGCTTAGACCCTGAGCGAGTGACCCAGTCGTCACCTCCATGCCGGGAGAATGTTCCGCGCCTATCATCTCCACACGGCTGCCATCTTGATTGAACTGAGCTAGCCCTTCCGGATCCATCCGTCCCGCCTCGATCAACGTGGCATAGAGCACCAAGGCATAATGTGCCGGGGAGAAGAAAAATCGATCGTGGTGGGGGGCTGATATACCATTGTACGACGCACCAGTCGTGTAGTTGGGGTTCGTGGATCCAGGCACGCCGCCAAAGAGCTCCGGTATGCGAGGCCCAACACTCGCCCCCAACGTCATTACATGGGTATATAGAGTGGCTAACATTTCCGCAGACGAGCAGGCTTGGCTGAGATATCCGCCGTTATGGGCAATCGTATGCTCCAGTACCCGATAGCGGATATGCTGCGCCATGGTATACACCGTATCTTGCCATCTGTCCTGAACTTTCTGATCCCTTAGAGTCATTTCACGCCTCCCGTGATGTGCTGGTTACGAATCGCCTCATGCAGGGCCAACAACCATTCTGAAAAAGGCGGCTGGATAATTCCACGTTCCGTAATAATGGCCGTAATAAGATCATGGGGGGTCACATCGAATGCCGGATTCCACACCCGGGTACCTAGAGGTGCCATCCGATGCCCGCCTATGTCCGTGACTTCCGTGGGCGGACGTTCTTCAATAGGAATCGCGGCGCCATTTGGGAGAGCAAAGTCAATCGATGCCGAAGGCGCCGCCACGTAAAACGGTATGCCATGGGCACGGGCCGCCAACGCCAACTGATAGGTCCCAATTTTATTCGCAACGTCGCCATTCGCCGCGACACGGTCACACCCCACGACACAAAGATCCACTCGTTTCGTCCGCATCAAAGCTGCCATCGCTCCATCTACGACGAGGGTATGGGGGATCCCAAGCTGGCCCAACTCCCATGTGGTAAGACGCGTGCCCTGCAACAACGGCCGGGTCTCTGCCACATACACGTGCAGATACTTCCCATCTTCGTACGCCACACGAATTATCCCGAGTGCCGTTCCGTAATCCACCGTAGCAAGACTGCCGGTATTGCAATAATGGATGACTGAAGCACCGTCCGGTATGAGCTCAGCTCCATACCGCCCCAACGCTCGGTTATTCATGATATCTTCCTGGGCAATGGCGTTTGCCTCATCAAGCACGACTTGCTGCAACGCCTCCTGCGATAGTCTTGTTACCGATTCGACTCGCGCCATCACTCGGCCTAAGGCCCATTTAAGGTTCACGGCCGTCGGACGGGCGGCCTGCAATGCATCTGCTGCAGCGGCCAGTCCCTCAGGCCCACCCGGTGTCTCTCCTAGTGCCAACACCAATCCGTAGGCTGCTGCTGCACCGATGGCCGGCGCACCGCGCACCGCTAGCGTTCGAATGGCATCGACCACCTCACTAACAGAGGTAAGGTCCCGATAAATCATATCGTGAGGTAGCGCGCGTTGATCCAAGATCCGCAATATTCCATTCTGAAACTGAAGGCTATGATAGGCTCCCACTACGGTCATCCCTTTTGCTGTGACGTTACAATCTCAGTGGTCATCTGCAGTAAGTCATCCATGGTGTCCATCTCATGCTGTCGAAAAATCCACGACCGTCCGATTGTCAAAACGGTACGTTCCCTCACCGTTCGCTCCTGGGCGTCGACGATATCCTCTAATTCCGCCACGTGCGCCAGGCCAATCACCCGTCGGATCATTTCTACCCCGCCAAATCCGGTTGCCTCGCGTAAAATACGCCGAAGATAGGCCTCTTGGTACAGTTCCGGAACTCCCAGCTCACCCCCCGTCTCCGCCCACAACCCGAGAAACTGCTGTGCGAAGGTTTCCCATGTCTCTCGCATGACCAAAAGAAGCCAATCTCCATAAAATACCGTTCCCCCATGAATGTCCCGGTTCTTATCCTGCACGGTATAGCTCATGGCCAGATTGGCCAGCAAGGAGCCAATATCAAAGGCCATCGGTCCCACGAATGCAAACTCGGGGTCAATCACTTTGGTCTCTTGCGCTGAAACCATAATGGAACCCGTATGGAGATCTCCGTGGATTAACGATTCGGCATGTGTCATAAAGACGTGCTTCAAGTGCAAGACTTCGCCCAACAAATGCTCATCGGCCCAAATTTGCTGAACATCCGCCTTAAGGGCGGGATTCCAACGATTACCCGGGTGGTTCATAAACGGATGAGTAAACACAAGATCCTCAGTCACCTTGCAAAGTGCAGGGTTGGTAAACTCCTTGACCAACTGCTTTTTGGCGGCGGAATCCAATGATAAATCCGAGCTCAAAAAGAGGGTTCGCGCAAGAAACCGGCCTAAATCATGCCCTATGCGGGGATAAACTTTTTGCTCGTTCAAACCACGACGCAGGATGATGTGTTGATTTAAGTCTTCCAGGACCGTTAGGCACATGGTTAGATCGAAGTGATAGACGCGCGGAACAAGCTCCGGGCAACACCGCGATTCAAATTCCAAGACACGACACTCCCGCTCCGCGCGATCCAAGGGCATGGGGAACTGTTCGCCAACCGCCCGAGCATAGGGTAATGCCTGCTTGACAATCGCTGACCGTGTCTGGGAGGTCGAGGCGACCCGAAAGACCAGGTTGACGTTCCCGTCCGCCAAATCCCGACTCACCAATGAGTCGCCCCGCTCAAATAAGGTGCCCATTAACGCACTTTGGCGCACGTAATCTCGTACCGATTCTTCAGATAGCGGGTAATAATACATAGGCTGTCCCGTCCCTCCGTCATGTTACGACGCACCCAAGTGCGTCTCTTTTGTCTCTAAGTCCAACACTGCCCGCGCTGTTTTTTCATCAGTAATCAAGTGCGTCACCAATGCGCCTCTCAACGCACCTAAGATCGCCGGCGCTTTGTGAGATCCACCTGCGACAATCATGCGCCCGGGAATCAATCGCAACTGGTCCAAGGTAAGGCCGATAAGGCGCTCATCTAACTCGGTCTTCACGGAGCGTCCCTCCCTATCGAAAAATCTGCCCAGCACCTCGCCGACGGCACCGGATTTCCGGAGATCTCCAAGTTCCGCGTGAGACAGAAGTCCTAAAAGGCCCATAGTCGACTCCTGATCTGCCGTGCCAAGGCTTGCGATAGCGAAGTCACCCGCTTCTGCCAACCTCAACACCTCGGCAATCTGAGGATGTTCTTTTAATGCGCGCGACGTGATGGCATCATTAGCCACAGCCGGCGCACTTAAGACATGCGCTTCCAGTCCATAAGCGGACGCCAAATTAACGGCTAATCGCAAGCTCTCTAGGCTCGGCTCACTAGAGGAGGCAAAATTCCCCACCATCTCGACTATCACACAATCCCTACGGTTGGACAACAAGATTTCAGGTTGAGCAAAACGGGCAATATGCGAAATCGTGCGACCCCATCCCACCGCCAGCCGCGAGAACTGCCCAATGGCACGATTAAGGTAGAGGCTTGCCGACCGTCCCAATCCGTCCAACACGACATCAGGCTCCTCTGCCGACGGGACAATCCGTACATAACCGAGGTGGTAACGAGTTTGAAAGGTCTTTTCTAATTCCAGACACAGCCCTGCATCTGCACGAATGGTAATCTGCACGACCCCGGTATCACGGGCTCGTTTCAACAAACGACTAATGGTGGGCCGAGAAACGCCATAACGGGCCGCCAATTCCACTTGATTCGCATCATTGATGTAATATTCCCAAGCCAGTCGAGTCAGCATTTCGTTAGACGGGGATGAAATTTTGTTCATTTCCAGCACATCCGTTCTCTGTGTTAAGCGAATTGTACCACACTTCTTTAAATTCTGTCAACGGGAAAGATAGTGAAGATAGTGATTTTTTTGTTTTAGATTTATCGCACAGGATAACGGATGAAAGAGTATCTCGTCATTTTCTCTCTCTCTCATAGAAAGTACGTTTTCCTCCCGTTTTCTCACCCAATCGCACGATTTCGCATTTGACCATTCCGTACTCAGACTGCCAAATCATCCATGAGAACGATTTTATCCGTTAGTGGGCGCACCGAACTTGGCAGCCTACCTGCCGCCTTCAAAACTATGGTACGCACACCTTGGATCTCCACCAGTTTCTTTCGTGGTTTACCCTCTCATATCTCACAGGGTCTATGCCCTCAGCAGTCCTTCGTACGACCTATCGAAAGGGTGGAGGCCAGCTAAGCTTGGTTACAGGGTCGATGCCCGAATGGAGAACATGTCTGCCGGCTTCTCCGTGCTCTACGTTTGTCAAATACGGTTCATGCTTTGTTGGTGTTTCCTATCCGAGCCAGAAAACGATCAGTCCGTAGTTAGGCAACCTGGTCCGTGAGTTGTCGGTAAGCCGGTCCGAGGGCTCGTTCGGAATCGTAATCCACCCGTCGGGTGCCCATAGTGAATAGAATGCGAATCAGTTTTCCACAAAGCGCGATCAGTGACTGTTTCGGCTTGAGCGGGTTATCCATACGGGTCTTGTAGTGCTGGTGCAGCAACCGGAATTCTGGATTCACGGCCACCAGGAAGAACACCCCTCGATACAGCAGCGCCCGCAGTCTCGCTCGTCCGCGCTTGCTGATGCATGTCTTGCCTTTGTGCATCCCCGAACTGTTTTCCTTCAGGTTTAGCCCCGCCAATTTGCGGATTTGGTGCCAACTGGTGAACAACGACAGGTCTCCGACTTCAGCCAAGAACCCGGCCACTGTGGATAAGCCAAGACCCGGTATGGTACACATCTGCGCTGCGCCCGGAATCTGCGCAAGCAACGCCTCGACCTGCTTCATCAGTACGTCCAGTTGCTGCTGGATCAGGTCGTACTGACTCATCAGAATCTGCAGTTCCTGGCGGGCCATGGTCGACCCTTCTGTCAGCCCAATCGACTTCTGGGCGGCTTTCACCAGTTTCTGTGCTGCCTTGCAACCCACGCCTCGCTTGATATCCGCCCTCCACAGGTGAACAACTTGTTCGGGCGCCATCACGGCGATATCCACAGGTAGCCACCCTTGTCTCAGTACGACCAAGGCCACTTTTCCATCCCATTGTTTGAATACCGTGGGCACAAATTCCGGGAAAAAGCGATCCAACCAGTTGTAAATACAACCTGTCACCCGATGCCAGTCATCCATCAAGCGCTCCCGCTGGTTCATGCCGTTGCGTAGTTCTGCGTGCACACCCACCGGAATAATGGGCTCTGCGTAACGGCCATCTTTGACCAGACGGGCGATGGTCACGTCGGTGAGTTGTCGTCCAACTCCTTACTCTTCTTGACGTGAGACGGAGTTGTGGATGCTTTTGCAGGTCCATCGCAAGGGAGACTGGGGTTCTCCGCGCGTGGTGGATTCCAAGAGCTTCTCCAAGTCGCTCTTGAGCGTCGGGTCGGTATCAGACCGTGCGTTTGCACCCTCCACCGGGTCTGCGAACCCACTGGGGTTCTCCAGTTCAGCGACACCTCTTCGGACGGTGGATTCCGACATTCCCAAGGCCTTGGCAACCTCCCGAACCCCACCTTCTCCATAGCTCGTCGCCTCCGCAGCAGCGAACAGTCTTCTTTGCCTTTCGTTAAAAAAGACGGCATGGTATCAAAACGTTGCTTGATTCGAAGTGCTCTTTTCTGACTCTCGAATAAAAACGCCATGGCTGTTCAAAACCTCCGCATCAGCAGGCTGTCGCTTAAAAGTTGGAAAACGCCACCAATAACCTACCGCATTGGAGATTCTTTCGCATCGAATGATACAGTATAAAATGCGTTTCTAACAATCATGACAGCAACGGTCTTTCTTCGATATAGAAGTGACTTTGTGACTCAAATTAATCGTTCGATGCGTAAGAATCGCATTGGAGATTATTTGTCCAGCACCATCGCTTGTTGCGTAAAGATTTCTTAATATTTGAGTATCCGCATATGCGAACCGAAAGGGGTCCTGAACCAAATCAAAGTCCTGCTGCCGTAGAAAACGTCCCGAGAAACGGCGTGGGAGTGGCCGCACTCGCGCTAACGAAAAAGTCGCGGTTCCAGCGCGGCTCCTGGACGCGGATGTGGCCGGGCGCGCATGCGCTCGGCCACATCCTTTCACCGCTTCGGGATCATTCCGGAACCGGCTCCATTTTGTAAAGTTCCCGATCATACCAGTAGCTCTCACGCCAGCAGTCCTCTATCTCCGCCTGCCTCTCTTCAACGCTCCAGCCGCAAACGGTCGCCATTTCGGTCGCAATCTCTACGAGCGCCCGAACCGCATCACCTCCGCCAAACCATCCCAGTCCCGTCCTGCGCACCACGACATCCGCAAGATGAACGGCCATTTCACGCTCCACCAGGTAGCGCAGTTCTCCACGCAACAGCGGCACCTGGGGAGCGATGCGTTCCGCCCCGGGCGGACCGCCGTAGAGGGCTACGCGCTCTGCCTCGTCCCCATACCGGCGAGCGAGCATCGCACCGTACTCCGCGCTCACCCCGGCCAAGGCATTCAGTCGGGCGGCCTCTTCCCTGACCCAGCCGGCCATCCCTTTAGGCGGAATCGACACGCCACCCGGCAGCGGCGCCACCGGCGACAGCATCTTG